>Ga0247812_10000016_pt1 | contig 381257 bp, 361 predicted proteins | sample UWRJL149409B1_FD_178011 | JGI IMG/M metagenome (GOLD analysis project Ga0247812, IMG submission 178011) | Plant litter microbial communities from Arlington Agricultural Research Station in Wisconsin, United States - UWRJ-L149-409B-1 | ecosystem: Environmental > Terrestrial > Plant litter >...
TCCCCGACTTCATCCACTCGCAGAAGCGCCTGCCGGGCTCCGGCCTGCGCGACGCCGACATGCAGTGGGACTTCTGGACCCTCTCGCCCGAGTCGGCCCACCAGGTCACCTACCTCATGGGCGACCGGGGCCTTCCGCGCTCCTGGCGCGAGATGCCCGGCTTCGGCTCGCACACCTACCAGTGGATCAACGCCGCGGGCGAGCGCTTCTGGGTGAAGTACCACTTCACGTCGAACCAGGGCAACATCGAGATGGGCGGCGCCGAGGCGCAGGACATCGCCGGTGCCGACGCCGACTACTACCGCCGCGACCTCTACGAGGCCATCCAGAAGGGCGACTTCCCGTCGTGGGACCTGCACGTGCAGGTCATGCCCTACGACGACGCGAAGTCGTACCGGTTCAACCCGTTCGACCTCACCAAGGTCTGGCCGCACGCCGACTACCCGCTCATCAAGGTCGGAACCAAGACCCTGAACCGCAACCCGGAGAACTTCTTCGCCGAGATCGAGCAGGCGGCGTTCTCGCCGGCCAACACGGTTCCCGGAATCGACATCAGCCCCGACAAGATGCTGATGGCCCGCGTGTTCTCCTACCCCGACGCTCAGCGCTACCGCGTGGGAACGAACTACAACGAGATCCCGGTCAACGCGCCGAAGTCGCCCGTGCACAACTACTCGCAGGACGGCGCGACCCGTCACGGCTACAAGCCCGCGTCGGCGCCGGTCTACGCGCCGAACTCGTTCGGCGGCCCCGTCGCCGACCCCGCCCGCGCGGGTGCGGGCAGCTGGGAATCCGACGGCGAGCTGATCCGCACCGCGGCCACGCTGCACGCGGAAGACAGCGACTTCGGCCAGGCCGGAACGCTCTACCGCGAGGTCTTCGACGACGCCGCCAAGGCGCGCTTCCTCGAGACGATCACCGGAGCGGTCGGTGGTACGACGGTTCCCGAGATCCGCGAGCGGGCGATCCAGTACTGGACGAACGTGGATGCCACGCTGGGCGCGGCCCTGCGCAGCAACCTGGCGAACCCGGTCGAGACGCCGAACGAGGCCGCCGAGCCCGTGGGCACCGGTCCCGCCGCGTAATCAGGCTGCCGGTCGAGTAGGCCGCCCGCGGCCGTATCGAAACCCTCCGGGGCAGCGATACGGCCGTGGGCGGCCTTTCGTCGTCACAGCCGCCCGGCCGCCTTCAGCGCGATGTAGCGGTCGGCCAGTGCGGGCGGCAGGTCGGCGGGCGAGCCGGTGACGACGTCGCCGCCCGACTGGCGGATGGCGGCCGAGACGCGGGCCAGGTCGAGCAGTGCCCGTTCGCCGGCCGCCGCGCGGTACACCTCCGTGCTGTCGCCGCGCTGCGTCGTGAGGCCGGCGACCGTCGGGTCGACGACCGAGGAGACGAGCACGGTGTGCCGCTTCGTCAGCTGCGGCAGAACCGAGAGCAGTCCGCGCGACGCGCCCGGCGCGTCGATCGACGTGGCCAGCACCACGAGCGCGCGCTGCGAGGTGACCGAGCGCACCAGCCCCGGCACCGTGCTCCAGTCCATCTCGATGAGTTCCGGCTCGATCGGCGCCATCGCCCCCACCATGCGGTTCAGCAGCTCGGGGCCGCTCGCCCCCTGCACCCGGCCGCGCACCCGGCGGTCGTAGACCACGAGGTCGACGCGGTCGCCGGCCTTGCTCGCGAGAGCCGCGAGCAGCAGGGCCGACTCGAAGGCGGTGTCGATGCGTGGTTCGTTGTCGATGCGGGCGGCCGAGGTGCGACCGCTGTCGACCACGATCACGACGCGGCGGTCGCGCTCGGGGCGCCAGGTGCGCACGACGAGTTTCTGGCTGTTCGTGGCCGGGTCGCTGCGGCGGGCGGTGGCGCGCCAGTCGATCGAACGCACGTCGTCGCCGCGAACGTAGTCGCGCAGGCTGTCGAACTCGGTGCCCTGGCCGCGCACCATCACGCTCGTCGCCCCGTCGAGTTCGCGCAGGCGGGCGAGGCGCGACGGCAGGTGCTTGCGCGACGTGAACGGCGGCAACACCATGATCGACCCGGGCACCACGATCGACGCCTGCCGGGCGAGCAGCCCGAGCGGCCCGAACGAGCGCAGGGTGACGTGGGCCGACCGGCGTTCGCCGCGGCGGAACGGCGTGAGAGCCGTGACGACGGCCCGACGCTCGGCGGCCGGCACTTCGACCCGGTGGCGCGAGGGCGTCGCAACCGCGGACGGCGGCCAGCCGTCGCGCACGATGGCGCGCATCCGTCGTCGTCCCGTGTTGGTCAGGTACAGCGTCGACTCGACGCGCTCACCCAACCGCACCGGGCCAGGAAGCACCCGTTCGAGCGTGATGCGCCGGGGCGAGGCGGCGAGCAGCAGGTCGGTGACCGCGAGCAGCACCACGAACCCAAGCCAGATGTACAGCGCTGCGGGGTCGTCGAAGGCGACGACCGGCACGATGCCGAGCGCGACGAGGACGACGAACCGTCCGCTGACGGCCATCAGATCTCCGAGAGCATCAGATCGGCACCTGCACCTGCTGCATGATCGCGCGCAGGATCGCGTCGGCCGAGACGCCCTCGAGCTCGGCCTCGGGGCGCAGCTGCAGGCGGTGGCGCATCACGGGCAGCGCCATGGCCTGCACGTGGTCGGGGGTGATGGCGTCGAATCCGGTGAGCCAGGCCCACGCCTTCGCGGCCGAGAGCAGCGCCGTCGTTCCGCGCGGGCTCACCCCGAGCTTCACCGAGGGGCTCTGGCGGGTCGCTCGGGCGAGGTCGACCGCGTAGCCGATGACGTCGGCCGAGGCCCCGACGCGGGCGACGGAGGCCTGCGCCTGGGCGAGCTGCGACGCGTCGAGCACGGCCTCGACCCCGGCCGTGGCGAGGTCGCGCGGGTTGAAGCCGACCGAGTGCCGGCGGATCACCTCGATCTCGGTCGCCCGGTCGGGCAGGTCGAGAACGAGTTTGAGCATAAAGCGGTCGAGCTGCGCCTCGGGCAGCGTGTAGGTGCCCTCGTACTCGATCGGGTTCATGGTCGCGGCGACCATAAACGGCACGGGAAGCGTGCGGCTCGCGCCGTCGACCGAAACCTGGCGCTCTTCCATCGCCTCGAGCAGCGCCGACTGGGTCTTCGGGGGTGTGCGGTTGATCTCGTCGGCGAGCATGATGTTGGTGAACACCGGGCCCTGCCTGAACTCGAACTCGCCGGCCTTCGCGTCGTAGACGAGCGAACCCGTGACGTCGCCGGGCATCAGGTCGGGCGTGAACTGCACACGCTTGGTGTCGAGCTTGAGCGTGTGGCTCAGCGTGCGCACGAGCAGGGTCTTCGCGACGCCGGGCACACCCTCGAGCAGGACGTGTCCGCCCGCGAGCAGCGCGATCATCAGGCCGGTGACCGCGGCATCCTGCCCGACCACCGATTTTCCGACTTCGTCGCGCACCCGCGAGAAGGCGGCCCGCAGCTCGGATTCGGTCAGCGTGCGGGTTGGTGCGTCTGTCATGCGTTCGGCGCTCTCTTCCATGGTTGGCGTTCGGTTCTAGACGGGGGTGACGGATGTCGCGACAGCGCGTTCGAGCGTCAGAAGCTGGTCTGACAGCGCGACGAGCTCACGGTCGGTGGCGGGCACGGCGTCGAGCAGCAGGCGGCGCACCTCGGCGGGTTGCAGCCGCGCCACGGCCGACGCGCTCGCGATCACATCGTCGACGCTGGCGAGCCGCGACAGTCCGCAGAGGGCCGCGAGCCGTTCGACCGTGCCGATGCGCAGCGAGTCGAGCGCTCGCAGGCGGGCCGACGACTTCTGGTAGAGGCGCGCGCGCCCCTGCATCGTCTCGTTCGCGCGCACGGTGACCGGCAGGTTCTCGACGATGAGCGGGCCGAACCGACGGCCGCGCCACACCGCGGCGGCGAGGACGGTGAGCACCACGAGGGCGACGGCGGGCAGCACCCAGTCGGGGCTGAGCTCGCCGAGTGTCGGCGGCACGTCGGTGGCGAGGTCGGCGACGGTCGGGATGTACCAGACGAGGTTCTCGGTCGAGCCGAGCAGGTTCAGCGCGAGGGCGGCGTTGCCGCGGTCGGCGACGAACTCGTTGCTCAGCGCGTCGGTCGCGCCGACGACGGTCGCGACGCCCGCGTCGGTCGGAACCCGCACGAGCGAGAACACGTCGTCGCCGCTGCCGAAGCAGGTGACGACCGACGGGTCGGCGCCGAGGTAGCGGAACCCCGACCCGTCGCCGGTGATGGTGCCGGCCTTGCCCGCGGCCGTCAGCTCGCAGTCGGCGTCGACCGCGCCGTCGACCGTGCCGGCCTGGGCGACGTCGGGGGTCAGGGCGAGCAGCTGGTCGAAGTCGGGGTCGACCACGACGACGGTGCCGGCGAGGCCGAACGCCTCGGCCAGCTGGTCGGGGTCGAGGAGGGAGTCGGGGTCGTAGAAGAACAGCGTGGTGTCTGCCGGGTCGGAGACCGCCGCCGCGGTCGCGTCGAGCGTCGACGTCGCCTCGACCGCGACACCCTGCTGGCGCAGCACTTCGGCGACCGCCTTGCCGCCGCCGGGGGCCGGGTTGGTCGCGGCGAGCGGGTCGTCTTCGGCGATCGAGCCGGTGAACAGGATGCCGACGACCGCGACGACGACGGCGAAGACCGCGACCGCGATCCAGAACACCGCTCGACGCAGGACGGTCGTCGGGCTCGCGGTGAGCACGCGTTGTGCGGGGGCCGTGGTCGTCACGCGGGCACCGCCTGCAGCAGCGGGCGGGCGGAGCGCAGCCCCGCCTCGAGCCGCGCCATCTCGTCGTACTCGCCGCGGGTGCCCGGGCGGTCGAGATAGCGCACTCCGTCGAACGAGGCGGCCGCGGTCGCGAGCGCGGCCGAGAAGTCGGGGAACGAGGCGGCCGCGCGCAGCGAGAACTCGTGCGCGGTCGTGCCCGGGCTCGTGGTGACGACAGTGCGCTCGGCGAGGCCGCGCGCGGTCGAGCGGAAGATCTCGACGATCGCGAGGTCGAAGTCGCCCGCGGCCGCCGCGGCCTCGGCCGCACGACGGATCGCCGCCGCGTCGCGGTCGTCGTCGGTGCCGAACAGGACGCCCGTGACCTGGCTCTTGCGCGTGAATCGCGGCAGGCCGAACACGAGGAACGCCACGACGAGCGCGACGACGACGGCGAGCACGACCAGGAGCGTGCCGAGCCCGGGAGGCCCGCCAGGGGCGCCGAAACTCAGCGACTCGAACCAGTCGCGCACGGCGGCGGAGAGCCGGTCGAACCAGGTCGGCTGGGCGGCGCGGTAGTCGGGTTTCGCCAGCTCGTCGACGAGCCAGCGACGGGCCTCCTCGGCGTCGGGGTCGACGGGCACGGTGCCGACGACACGGCCGGCAGCGATCACGAGGCGGTCAGGTAGGGGTTGGCCACGCCGATGTCGCCCGTCTGGCGGGCCTCGACGAAGCGGGTGAGGTCGAGGTCGAGCCCCTCTTTGCGCATGCGGATGTCGATGTAGATGAGCGCGGCGACGGCCGACTGGGCGACGGCCGCGAGCGCCGCGAAGACGAGGCTCACGATGCCGGTCAGCACGTAGCTCACGGCGATCAACACGAAGGATGCGGTCATGTCGCCGTTCGGATTGATGGTCGCGCCGCCCACCGCCGCGAGGATCGAGACAGGGGTGGCCACCACCTGTGCGGCGACCTGCACGATGACGTAGACGAGCAGCTGGGTGCCTAGGGTCTTCCAGAAGTAGCTGTACCCGCTGGTCAGCCGCCACGACCGCGCGACCGCCCGGCGCAGCGGGAGACGTTCGAGCATCAGCACGCTGGGCACGAGCGACAGTTTCGTGGCCAGCCAGGCCCAGAGCACGGCCGCCCCGAGACCGGCGACGATGCCGAGGATGATGCCGGCGACGAGACCGGCGTCGCCGCCGAAGACGATGAGCAGGGTCACGATCGTCGCGAGCACGACGATGGCGACCAGTACCGCTGCGGCGACGATCGCCGACCACCCGATGAGGGCGCCGACACGGCCGCGCGCGAGGCGCCAGAGACCGCGCACCGTGAGCTTCTCGCCGATCGTCGCGCGAGACACCTCGAGCGAGATGATGCCCTGCAAGACGGCGGTGACGAGCAGGGAGAGGGCGACGGGGATGAGCGCCGAGAGCAGGATCGCGCCGACGGCCCCCGCTTCGATGTCGTCGGCGTCGGCGCTCGTGGCCGATGCCGCGCGGCCGAAGGCGATCGCGGTCACGCCCCCGATCACGCCGATGAAGAGCACGATGACCAGCCCGTTCAGCAGCAGCGAGATGCCGAAGGTGGGCCGGGGGTTGCGCCGGATCACCTGGAAGGAGGCGCCGAGCAGCGTGCCGAAGCCGAGCGGGCGCAGCGGGATCAGGCCGGGCTTGGGCGGCGGGGTCCAACCGGGCTGGTGCGGGGCGGGCTGGCCGTACTGGCCGGCCGCGGGCGGGGCGGAGGGTGCTCCTGCCGGCGACCCGGCTGGCGGCGCATACGGGCTCGCGGGTGGTGCGAATGGTGCGCGCTGCGATACCGGTTCCCCGCTCGGAGGCTGCCACGCGTTGTTGTCGGTCACTGTGAAGTGCCTCTCCCTGTTACCCCTCGGGCGCTAGCTAAGCTATTTATGCTTTCACACTCGACTACTCTTGTGCGAAAGCTCCGGCAAATCCTCACGTGCTGGACCACAAACGGTAGAGGGCTATGAACGCCAAAATTCTAGTAGTCGACGATGACACCGCCCTGGCGGAGATGATCGGCATCGTTCTGCGCGCCGAGGGATTCGAGATCGCGTTCTGCGCCGACGGCGCCGCCGCCCTCGACGCGTTCCACGGTTTCGGTCCCGATCTCGTGCTGCTCGACCTCATGCTGCCGGGTATGGACGGCATCGAGGTCTGCTCGCTCATCCGCGAGGAGTCGGGCATCCCGATCATCATGCTCACCGCGAAGAGCGACACCGCCGACGTCGTGAAGGGTCTGGAAAGCGGTGCAGACGACTACGTCGTGAAGCCGTTCAATCCCAAAGAACTCGTCGCGCGCATCCGCACCCGTCTGCGACCCAGCCCCGAGACCCCGACCGGCACCCTCGCGGTCGGCGACCTCGTCCTCGACGTCGCGGGTCACGAGGTGCTGCGCGGCACCGAGAAGATCAACCTGACGCCTCTCGAATTCGAGCTGCTGCTCGCGCTCGCCCTCAAACCGCAGCAGGTGTTCACCCGCGAGATGCTGCTCGAACAGGTCTGGGGCTACCACTACAAGGCCGACACCCGCTTGGTCAACGTGCACGTGCAGCGCCTGCGCGCGAAGGTCGAAGCCGACCCCGACAACCCCAGGATCGTTATGACCGTGCGCGGTGTTGGTTACCGCGCCGGCAGCCCGGGGTAGTCGTGCGCTACCTGACCTGGCGGTCCTGGCTGCTGCGGGCGCAACGGTTGTGGCGTTCGTCGCTCCAGGTGCGCACGGTCACCATCTCGGTCGTGATGTCGACCATCGCCGTGGGCATCATCGGCGCCTACATGTCGATCAGCGTGGGCGCCAACCTGTTCGACACCCGCCTGCAAGACGCGCTCGCCTCGTCGGAGCGGTCCAACGTCGTCGCCCAGACCCGGTTCGACGCGACCCAGCAGACCTCCGGTCTCGACCTCGACGTCGCGATGAAGAGCGCCTCGACCGCCGTGCAGCAGGCGTCGTCGACCCCGGCAGGCACCGACATCGCGATCCTGCGCTCGCCGGGCCAGCCGGGCGTGCGCGTGCCCGTCGACGTCGTGAGTTCGGGCCTCGACCCCGAGATCTCGATCTCCGACGAACTGCGCGACGACGTCGAATCGGCCGACGAACGCCGGCTGTTCTGGCAGTCGATCTCGCTCGAGCGCGACGACGGCGGCGTCGACCCGGCCATCGTGGTCGGTTCGGTGCTCGACGTCCCCACCTCGGGCCAGTACGAGCTGTACCTCGTCTACAACCTCAGCGACACCCAGCAGGCGCTGTCGTTCGTGCAGGGCACGCTCTGGCTCGGCCTGTCGTCGCTCGTCCTGCTCATCGGCGCCGTCACGTACACCGTCGTGCGCCTCATCGTCGAGCCGGTGCGCATCGCCGCCGACACCAGCGAGCGGCTCGCCGCCGGCCAGCTCGAGGTGCGCATCCCCGAGAAGGGCGACGACGTCATCGCGACACTCGCGCGGTCGTTCAACGGCATGGCCGACAGCCTGCAACGCCAGATCACCAAGCTGGCCGCACTGTCGCAGGTGCAGCAGCGCTTCGTCTCCGACGTCTCGCACGAGCTGCGCACCCCGCTCACCACGATCCGGCTGGCCAGCGACGTGCTCTACGACCAGCGCGACACCTTCCCGACCGCGACCGCCCGCACGACCGAACTGCTGCACACCCAGGTGCAGCGCTTCGAGCTCCTGCTCGCCGACCTGCTCGAGATGAGCCGGTACGACGCAGGCGCCGTCGACATGGAGATCGAACCGACCAACCTCGTGCGACTGGTCGAGGACGCGATGGAGGCCGTGGAGACCCTGTCGGCGTCGAAAGACACCGAGCTGCGGCTGGAAGCGCCCGGCGGCTACTTCGAGGCCGAGGTCGACGCGCGCCGCATCCGTCGCATCCTGCAGAACCTGCTCGCGAACGCGATCGACCACGGCGAAGGCAGACCGATCGTCGTGCACGTCGACAGCAACCAGACCGCGATCGCGATCGCCGTGCGCGACTACGGGGTCGGCATGAGCGCCGCGGCCATGGACCGCGTGTTCGACCGGTTCTGGCGCGCCGACCCGTCACGCCAGCGTTCCACCGGCGGCACCGGGCTCGGCCTCGCGATCTCGCTCGAAGACGCCGCGCTGCACGGCGGCTGGCTCGAGGTGTGGTCGGCCCCCGGGCAGGGCTCCTGCTTCCGGCTCACGCTGCCGCGCCGCCGCGGCGAGGAGATCGCCGAGTCGCCCCTCGACCTGCCGCCCGTCGACGAGACCGTGAAGGAAGACGCCGATGTCTAGAAGCCGCACCTCGCTCTCCGCCGGCCTCGCCGTCGTGCTCTGCGTGCTGCTCGCCGCGTGCGGCGGTGTGCCGACGTCCGGTCCGGTGGAGGCCGGCGACGAGGTGAACGACGACGTCGAGCTCGACATCGGGTTCGCCCCGCAGGGACCGCGCGCGAACTCGTCGCAGGAAGAGCTCATGCAGGACTTCCTGCAGGCCGCGACGAACCCGCAGAACGACTACCGCATCGCCCGCGAGTTTCTCGCCGAAGACTTCGCCGGCGTCTGGAACCCCGACGCGCTCACCACGATCCGCACCGGAGCCGGAACCCAGCGCCGTGTCTCGGAGACCGAGCTGACCTACTCGCTCTCGACCTCGGCCTCCGTCTCGAACGACGGCCACTACGAGGAAGCCGACACCGAGACCGTGTCGCTGCCCTTCGGCTTCGTGCGCGAGAACGACCAATGGCGCATCAGCAGCGCACCCGAGGGCATCGTGCTCTCCGAAGACAACTTCGGCGTCGTCTTCGCCGAATACGCGCTCTACTACTTCGACCCCACCTACCAGTACCTCGTCCCCGACGTGCGCTGGTTCCCCTACCGCTCGGGAACCTCCGTGCGCGTCGTCGGCGCGCTGCTCGCCGGCCAGTCGTCGTGGTTGAGCAACGGCGTGCTCATCTCGGCGTTCCCGGCCGGCACCCAGCTCGGCGACCGCTTCGTCGACATCACCTCGGGGGTCGCGACCGTCGACCTCTCCGAGGAGGCCGGGGGAGCGAACGCGCTCGAGCAGGAACGCATGCGCCAGCAGATCTCGGCGAGCCTGAGCAACGTGACGAGCGTCATCATGACGGTGGGCGGCATCCCGCTCGCCGCGACCGAGACCGGTGCCGTGCCGGCGGTCGTGAACCCGGCGGTCGAACCGGCGCCTCTCGTTCTGCGCGACGACCAGTTCGGCTACGCGTCGAACGACGACGTGACGACCATCGGGCAGATCAGCGGCAAGGTCGTCGATCTCGGAGCGACCGCGGTCGCCCTCGCCCGCAGCAAGTCGGAGGCGGCCGTGCGCAACACGGTCGGCGTCTACGCGGTGCGGTCGGGGGCGAGCGCCCCCCTGCTCGTCGACGCCCGGGCGAACCTCGCCGCCCCCTCGATCGACAACTCCGGCTACATCTGGTCGGTGCCGCGCGACAACGCCTCCGCGATCCGCGCCTACGAGCTCGACGGGACGGAGCACGTCGTCGCCTCGTCTGTCCCTGCCGACGCGGTCGTCAATTCGATCTCGGTCTCCCGCGACGGCGCCCGTGTGCTGCTCTACCTGGAGACGGCGATCGGCCCGAAACTCTACGTCGCCGGCATCGTGCGGCAAGACGGCGTGCCGTCGCAGCTCGGCGAGCTCTTCTCCCTGCCGGCCGCCGGCGAGGTGCCGATCGGGGCCGCGTGGGTCGACAACCGCACCGTCGCCACCCTCTCGGCGAGCGAAGACGACACGGTGATCCGGTCGTTCGAGATCGGCGGTCCGAGCACCCTGCTCGGCCGCATCGAGGGCGCGACGGCCATCGTCGGCGGCAACGGCGGCACCGACGGGCTGCGTGTGCTCACCGCCGACGGCGAGATCTTCCGCCCGCGCGGCACGAGCTGGCAGCTCACCGGCATCACCGCGCAGATGCTCGGCACCCAGCAGTAGCCCGGGCCGTGCACAGGCACGGGTTCCGCACAGTTCGCCCGGTACCGCCGGTGGGCGGCGCGGGCCGCGGCAGTCTCGGAGGGTGTTCCGTGACGCCCTGCTCGACGCCCTCGCTCTCGTGCTGCCGGTCGAGTGCGCCGGCTGCGGCGCGCCCGACCGGTCGCTCTGCGCGGGGTGCCGGGCCGCGCTGGCCGGCGAACCGCAGAGTCACCGGCTCGCCGACGGAACCCCGGCGACCAGCGCGCTCGACTACGAGGGGCCGGTGCGTCGGGCGATCCTCGCCCTCAAAGAGAGCGGGAGAACGGATGTCGCCCGGGCCCTCTCCGTGCCGCTCGCACTCGCGATGACCGAAGCGGTCACGGGGCCGCGCGGCGTCGCGGGGCCGCCCGTCGAGACGCTGCTCGTGCCGACGGGCCGCGCGGCGTTCCGGCGACGCGGGTACGACCCGCTCGCCCTGCTCGTGCGCCGCGCCGGCGTCCCGCACGCGCGGGTGCTGACCCAGATCCGGGCGTCGACGCAGCAGAAGCATCTCGCGCTCGACGAGCGCAGCAGAAACCGTGCGGGCACCATGCGGGCCACGCGTCCGCTCGACGGCCGCCGGTTCCTGCTCGTCGACGACGTGCTGACGACCGGGTCGACCCTCGCGGAGGCCGCCCGCGCGGTGCGTGCGGAAGGCGGCGAAATCGTCGCGGCGGCCACCCTGGCGTACACGCGAAAGCGCGTGCAGCATCCGGGTATTCATTCTCTGAACGTCTCATGAGACTAGCGTGACCGGCTCGTGACATTGCCGTGTATCGGGACTACGGTTGGCGAAAAGGCGCGAAAGAAATTCTTCATCGCCTGATAAAAAGGGCGGCGCCACTAGGGCTGGGAGGTCGCACATGGAAATTTCCATCACCGGACGCAACGTTGGCGTCACGGATCGCTTCCGCGAGTACGCAATGGAGAAGGCGGACAAGGTCGTCCATCTCGCAGAGAAAGCCATTGCCTTCGAAATCAAGGTCACCCGCCATCACGAGACACGGGGAGCGAGCGGCGACGACCGCGTCGAACTCACCCTGATCGGGCCGGGGCCGCTCGTCCGGGCCGAATCCTCCGGCTCCGACAAGTACGTCGCCTTCGATCTCGCAATGGCAAAGCTGGTGGAGCGCATACGTCAGGCCAAAGACCGCAAGAAGGTCCACCGGGGCCAGCATCGCCCCGTCTCGTTGCGTGAAGCATCCAGTGATGGATTCAGCGTCATCGACATCACGCCGGCCGCACCCCAGGTGCTGGAGAGCGTGCGCACCGGTTCGGTTCCGGTGCAGGCCGCGTCCGACCTGTCGGAAGACGTAGAAGAGCCGTACTCGCCCGTCGTTATCCGCAAGAAGGTCTTCGAGGCCACGCCGATGAGCGTGGACGACGCGTTGTACATGATGGAGCTCGTGGGGCACGACTTCTACCTGTTCATCGACAGCGAGACCCGTCGCCCCAGCGTGGTCTACCGGCGCAAAGGCTGGGACTACGGCGTTATCGGCCTCGACGAGAACGCCACGAGCGCCGAAGCCTCCACCGAGATGGGCGCGAAGTTCGTCGTAGCGCGGTAGTACGCCCCGAGCACGGAGATGGAGCGAGCCTGCCCACCCAGACGAGGCACAGCGTCTGGCTGGGTAGGCTTGCTACCATTACGAGCCGGTAACGGCGGGCACCACCCGAGTGCCCGCGCGCGGAAAGACCCGCGCTCAACAACCTTTGGAGTAAGTCGTGGCCAACGTTCTCGAACGCGCACTTCGCGTAGGTGAAGGTCGACTCCTTCGTCGCCTCAAGCACTACGCCGAAGCCGTCAACCATCTGGAAGACGATTTCACCCAGCTCACCGACGACGAGCTCAAGAACGAGACCGTCGAACTGCGCGAGCGGTACGGCAACGGCGAATCACTCGACGACCTGCTGCCCGAGGCCTTCGCCGCCGTGCGCGAGGCCGCAAAGCGCACCCTCGGCATGCGCCACTTCGACGTGCAGCTCATGGGCGGCGCGGCGCTCCACCTCGGCAACATCGCCGAGATGAAGACCGGCGAGGGCAAGACGCTCGTGGCCACCCTGCCGGCGTACCTCAACGCCATCGCCAGCCGCGGCGTGCACGTGATCACCGTCAACGACTACCTCGCGAGCTACCAGTCCGAGCTGATGGGGCGCGTCTTCCGCGCCCTCGGAATGACCACCGGCGTCATCCTCTCCGGCCAGACCCCGCAGGAGCGCCGCCAGCAGTACATGGCCGACGTCACCTACGGCACGAACAACGAGTTCGGCTTCGACTACCTGCGCGACAACATGGCCTGGCAGGCACAGGACATGGTGCAGCGCGGTCACTACTACGCCGTGGTCGACGAGGTCGACTCCATCCTCATCGACGAGGCGCGCACCCCGCTCATCATCTCCGGTCCGGCCTCGGGCGAGGCGAACCGCTGGTTCACCGAGTTCGCGAACCTGGCCAAGAAGCTCGTGCCCGACGTCGACTTCGAGGTCGACGAGAAGAAGCGCACCGTCGGTGTGCTCGAGCCCGGCATCGAAAAGGTCGAGGACTACCTCGGCATCGACAACTTGTACGAATCGGCCAACACCCCGCTCATCTCGTTCCTGAACAACTCGATCAAGGCCGCCGCCCTGTTCAAAAAAGACAAGGACTACGTCGTGATGAACGGCGAGGTGCTCATCGTCGACGAGCACACCGGCCGCATCCTCATGGGCCGCCGCTACAACGAGGGCATCCACCAGGCGATCGAGGCCAAGGAGGGTGTCGCGGTCAAGGCCGAGAACCAGACCCTCGCGACGGTCACGCTGCAGAACTACTTCCGCCTGTACAACAAGCTGTCGGGCATGACGGGTACCGCCGAGACCGAGGCCGCCGAGTTCATGGCGACCTACAAGCTCGGCGTCGTTCCGATCCCGACCAACAAGCCGATGCTGCGTAAAGACCAGAGCGACCTGATCTACAAGAACGAGCAGTCGAAGTTCGAGCAGGTCGTCGCCGACATCGTCGGGCGCCACGAGACCGGCCAGCCCGTCCTCGTCGGAACCACGAGCGTCGAGAAGAGCGAGCTGCTGTCGAAGATGCTCGCGAAGCGCGGCGTCAAGCACGAGGTGCTCAACGCGAAGAACCACGCGCGTGAGGCCTCGATCATCGCGCAGGCCGGCCGCCTCGGCGCCGTCACCGTCGCCACGAACATGGCCGGGCGAGGCACCGACGTGATGCTCGGCGGCAACGCCGAGTTCCTCGCCGTCGCCCACATGAACAACAAGGGCCTGAGCCCGGTCGACACCCCCGACGAGTACGAAGCCGCGTGGGACGACGTGTTCGCCGGCGTGAAGAAAGAAGTGAACGAGGAAGCCGAGCGCGTCGTCGCGGTCGGCGGCCTCTACGTGCTCGGAACCGAGCGCCACGAGTCGCGCCGCATCGACAACCAGCTGCGTGGTCGCTCCGGCCGCCAGGGCGACCCCGGAGAGAGCCGTTTCTACCTCTCGTTGCAGGATGACCTCATGCGCCTGTTCAACTCGGGCGCCGCCGAGGCGCTGATGGGCCGTGGCAACGTGCCCGACGATCTGGCCATCGAATCGAAGGTCGTCAGCCGTGCCATCCGGAGCGCGCAGTCGCAGGTCGAAGGCCGCAACGCCGAGATCCGCAAGAACGTGCTCAAGTACGACGACGTCCTCAACCGCCAGCGCGAGGCCATCTACGGCGACCGCCGGCACATCCTCGAGGGCGACGACCTGCAGGAGCGCGTCACGCGCTTCCTCGAAGACGTCGTGACCGAGGTCATCGAGGCGCACACCGCCGAGGGTCACTCCGACGAGTGGGACTTCGAAGCCCTGTGGACCGAGCTCAAGACGCTCTACCCGGTCGGCATCACGATCGACGAGCTGCTCACCGAGGCCGGCGCACGCGGCAAGGTCACCGAGAGCTTCCTCACCAAGGAGATCCTCTCCGACGCGAAGGTCGCCTACGAGGCCCGCACCGCGCAGCTCGGCGAGCCCGCCATGCGCGAGCTCGAGCGCCGCGTCGTGCTGTCGGTCATCGACCGTCGCTGGCGCGACCACCTCTACGAGATGGACTACCTGAAAGACGGCATCGGACTGCGCGCCATGGCGCAGCGCGACCCGCTCGTCGAGTACCAGCGCGAAGGCTTCGCGCTCTACCAGCAGATGATGGGCCAGATCCGCGAGGAGACCGTCGGCTTCCTGTTCAACCTCGAGGTCGAAGTGACCGGCGGAGGCGCCAACGCGTCGGCCCCGATCGTCGCGGCCAAGGGCCTCACCGGCAACGCGGCTCCCGTCGAGCGCCTCAGCTACTCGGCTCCGAGCGAAGAGGCCAACGGCGAGGTCGAGGTGCGCAACCAGCGCGGCCAGGTCGAGAAGGCGGCGACCGCCCGTGCCCAGCAGGCGCAGCAGGCCAACCCGACGCTCGCGCGCGCGAAGGCCCCGGCCGCGGCGGCACCCGTCAAGAAGGGCGCCTTCGGTCAGTCGACGGATGCCCCGGCCGAGACGGCAGCGCCCGCCAACCGCCAGCAGCGCCGCCAGCAGGACAAAAAGAAGTAGCTCCCAGTCGGACACGGGTCGAGCCCGTCGAAACCCCTCGCGATCGCCTCGCGGGCCGGATTCGGCGGGCTCGATCTGTGTCGAGTCTCACAACACGTTGATCGCCGTGGCCCGCCATCTCGTGTCGAAACCCTCCAGCCGCAGGGCGACGGCGCGCGTGCGGGCCTTGCCGATCACGATCACGACCGCCTCGACGACACCGTCGCGCGGTTCGCAGATCGACATCGACCCGATCGTGAAGTTCGGGGCTCTCGCGACCTGCCCTTTCGCGTGCCGCGCCCGCGTCGAGAGCACCAAGCGCTTGAGCAGGTGGCGGTACACCTCGTCGTCGACCCAGCGGGCGATCTGCTCGAGGTCGCGCGCACCGGCGAGGATCTCGATCACACAGCGGGTGAGGTTCTCGAGCAGCGGTTCCGGATTGGGCAGCACCGCGCGGGTCGCCGGTTGCACGCCGAAGAACTCGTCTCCGTCGTACGGTGCATGGATCGGTTTCGACGGCAGCACCTCGTGGTCGTCTGTCGCGTCGTCGTACTTGCGGGCGGGTGCGCTCATGCGGGCTCCCATCGGTGTGGAGGCGGAACCGAGACCCTCGAACGGGGGTGGAAAGACCTAACCAGATGTGAGCCATCCGCACGCTCGATCTAGCCAAATCTGTGGATAACGGGTACTGTCCCCGCCCGGCGGTCGCTAAGGTCGGCGCATGCGCTGGGACAGCTTGTTCGACGACCTCGAGGGGCAGCTCGAGCACGAGCTGCGCGCGGAAGAACTCGACCGGCACGCCGAAGAAGAGCGGGTGCGCATCGGCCGCCTCACCCTGCGCGACCGGCTCGTCGCGGTGCACGAGGGGGCCGAACACGACGAGCAGCGCACGGTACGCGTCATCCTCGATTCGGGCGAACACCTGGTCTTGCGGGCGTCGTCGTTCGGCCGCGACTGGGTCACCGCTCGGCTCGTCGGCGACACCCGCCGCCCCGCACAGGTCGTCGTGCCGCTCGCGGCGATCGCGACCGTCGTATTCACTCGGGCGCAGACCGATCTGAGTCTGGCTCCGACCACGGGGGAGCAGGGTCTCGGGTCGCGCCTCACCCTCCCGTTCGTGTTGCGCGACCTGTGTCGGAGGCGCGTGGCGGTCGACGTGCGCACCACGGTCGGCGACGTGCACGGCACGATCGACCGGGTCGGGCGTGACCATTTCGACCTGGCGACGCACGAGGCCGGGCGCGCCAGGCGGCAGTCGGCGGTGGCCGACTACCGCGCGATACCGCTCGACAGCCTGCTGCTTCTGCGGTTGTGACGGGCGGCCGGCCCGCTAGTTGCGTCGCGAGTCGCTCGAGGTGGGTGTGCCGAACTCGGCGATGTTCGTGTAGTCCGACTGGTTCCACAGGCTGAGGCGCCTGGCCTCTTCGTACTTCGCTTCGATGAACGACTCGAGCACCGAACGCTCGACCCGCCACTGCCCCTTGCCGCCGATCTTGATCGCCGGCAGCTCGCCGCTGCGCACCAGCACGTAGGCCTGGTTCAGCGAGATGTTGAGCACCTCCGCGGTGTCGGCGAGGGTCAGAAAACGCCCGAGACCGCCGGCGTCGATCTGATTCATGCATCGATTATGGAGGCGGTGCTGTGCAGGAAACAGAGGTGTGGATAACTTTTTCACGGATGTGCCCGGGCCGTCAGCATGGTCACCATGACCAGTGCAGCTCGCGACCGCGCACCCACGACCGCGCGCAGGAGGTTCTGGTTCGACCCACGGTTCGCGATCGGTGTGTTCTTGGTCGCCGCCTCGGTCGTCGGGGTCGTGGCGATCGTCGGGGCCGCAGACTCGAGCATCGCCGTCTATGCCGCGCGGGGTTCGTTGACGCCCGGCGACCGCATCGGTTCCGACGACCTCCGGCTCGTCGACGTGCGTCTCGACGGCGCGCACGAGCACTACCTCGTGCCGGGCGACCTGCCCGACGACGGCCTCGTCGTCACCCGGCCGGTCGGCGACGGCGAGCTCGTCGCGTCGTCGGCGGTCGGTTCGACGCTCGGCGAGCAGCAGACGGCGATCGTGCTCGCGGTGAACGGCGAGCTCGCGGCATCCGTCACGGCGGGTTCGGGCGTCGACGTCTGGAGCGCGCGCCAGGCCGGCTCCGGCCTGTTCGAGGCGCCCGCCGTGATCGTCTCGGCCGCGACGGTGGTGCGTCTGGTCGACCGCGAGGGTTTCGTCGTCGACGACGGATCCGCCGCGCTCGAGGTGCTCGTGCCGCGCGCGCAGGTCGCGCGTGTGCTCGAGGCGGTGGCCAACGACGACGCGATCTCGGTCGTCCCCTCGAGTCTGCCGGCGAAATGATCCGGGCAGCGCGGGTGCCGGCATGAGGATCGCCCTCGCCGTGCCCGAACCGCACGATGCGACGCTCGCGCGCGAGGCCGCGCGGCACGGGCACGACGTCGTGGCGAGCGCGTCGGATGCCGACGAACTCGCCGACGCGCTCGACATCGCCCGGCCCGACGCGGTGATCGTCTGGGCGACAGCGCGCTACCTCGGCTACGGGCTGCTGTCGGAGTGCGACGCGCGCGGTGTGCGCGTGGTCGCCGCGGTGGCGGGCGATCAGCAACGCCGGTACGCGAACGGCATCGGCCTGTACGACCTCGTCGACGGCGACGCCGGGTGGGACGAATTCGAGCGGGCCGCGCGCGGCGACGCGCCGGCCGCGACCCCGCGCGGCGAGACGCGCGGCACCGTGGTCACGGTCTGGGGGCCGGCCGGATCGCCGGGGCGCACGACCCTCGCCGTGAGCATCGCCGCGGAGATCGCGGCGGCCGGTTTCACCGTGGCGCTCTGCGACGTCGACACGCACAGCGCGTCTGTCGCTCCCGTGCTCGGGCTGATGGACGAGGCCCCGGGTTTCGCGGCCGCCTGCCGCCTCGCCGGCGCCGAGAGCCTCGACCGGTCGGAGCTGGAACGCATCGGCCAGCGGCACGGCCCATCGCGCGGCGACGGTGGCGCCTTCTGGGTGCTCACCGGCATCGGGCAGCCGAGCCGGTGGCCCGAGCTGTCGGGCGACCGCGTGCTCGCGACGATCGCCGAGTGCCGACGCTGGGTCGACTACGTCGTCATCGACACCGCGTCGAGTCTCGAGAACGACGAGGAGATCTCGAGCGACATGTTCGCGCCCCGGCGCAATGCGGCGACGCTCGCGGCGATCCGGGAAGCCGACCACATCGTGGCTGTCGCATCCGCCGACCCCGTCGGCCTCTCACGCTTCCTGCGTGCGCACGGCGACCTCGCCGACGTGGCGGTGACCCTGTCGATCACGGTGGTGGCGAACAAGGTACGGGCGAGCGCGATCGGGCTCGGTCCGGCGGGCCAGGTGACGCAGACCCTCTCGCGGTTCGGCGGCATCGAGGCGCCGGTGCTCGTTCCGTGGGACGTACAGGCGACGGATGCCGCGGTGCTGAGCGCGCGCACGCTCGCCGAGTCGGCGCCCAAGTCGCCGGCGCGGCTCGCGATCAAGCGGCTCGTGTTCGAACGCCTGCTTCCGGCTAGCGCTGTTCGGAAACGCTCTGTCGCAGGTTCGCGACTATGGCGTCGATGACGAGCTGCACCGCCGTCGGCATGTCGACGGTGTCTGGGTCGAGCAGCCACTGCACCTGCAGGCCGTCCGTCACCGCGACGATCGCGGCGGCGGCGGCCGCGACCCGCGGATCGCCAGGGTCGGCGTCGACCGCGAGCCCGAGGTCGCCGGCGACCCGTTCGCGCAGGCCGACGAACCGGTCGCGGAAGAACTGCCGGGCGGGGTGGTCGCCGGTCACCGATTCCGCCGACAGCACGGCGTAGGTGCGGATGATGCCGACGCGCTCGGCCGAGTGTTCGGCCGTGTGCACGAGGTGGTCGAGGTAGTCGGCGCCGACCGGCAGCCGGTGCTCGGCGAGCCGCTCGAGATCGGCCTCGTCGCGGTGGGCGAGCACCGCGAGCAGCAGCTGCTCTTTCGAGCCGTAGTGGTGCAGGATGCCGGCGTGGGTCATCCCGACCTTCTCGGCGATCTCGACGAGCGATCCGCTCTTGTAGCCACGGGCGCCGAACACGTCGGTGGCGGCCTCGAGAATAGCGGTGCGGCGCACGGCGGTGCGCGACTGGGGCTTGGCCGCGCGAGCGGCTCCGGGAACGATTCGGGTTGTTTCCGGGCGGGTAATGGCCATGCGTGCTCCTGTCGGGACGGCCAGATTCGGGTACCGAACAAGCTAACACGATTGCCCATAGCGTTCGGGGACGAATTTCTGCGCCGACGGTGGCTTCTGCGAAGCTGGGGCATGCAGTTCTCCCGGTTGCCGGTGCGCTCGCTCGGCGAGCATCCGCTCAATCCCCTCGACCGCTCGGTCTGGCCGGCGACGCTGCCGCCCGTCGCGCAGGTGCTCGACGGGGGCCTCGAGCTCGGCGCCGCCACCGTGTTCGTGGGCGAGAACGGCTCGGGCAAGTCGACACTGGTCGAAGCGGTCGCCCTCGCCTACGGACTCTCGTCGGAGGGCGGATCGACCGGGGCCCGGCACTCGACCCGCGCCACCGAGTCGGAACTCTGGGACCACCTGCAGCTCGTGCGCAACGCGGGTGCCACCAAACGCGGCTACTTCCTGCGCGCCGAGACGATGCACGGCTTCTTCACCTATTTGGAGGAGCATCCACGGTCGGGCCCCGATATCGCGTTCCACGAACGCTCGCACGGGGAGTCGTTCATCGAGCTCGCGACCGACCGCTTCCGCGGCCCCGGGCTCTGGGTGCTCGACGAGCCGGAGTCGGCCCTGTCGTTCTCCGGATGCCTCGCGCTCGTCAGGTTGTTGCGGTCGCTTCTCGCAGACGGCAGGTCGCAGGTCGTGCTCTCCACCCACTCGCCGATCCTGGCCGCACTACCCGACGCCGACGTCTACGAGGTGGGGGAGTGGGGACTGCGCCGCCGCGAGTGGATGGACCTCGCGCTCGTCGACGACTACACCCGCTTCCTGCTCGACCCGCAGCGGTACCTGGGCGACCCCGACAGTCAGGCCAGTTCCAGCCGGTAGACGCTCACCGCGACCCCGGTCGGCGTCACGTCGTCGCGGTCGACGGTGAACCCGAGACGCAGGGCGAGAGAGACGGATGCCGCGTTCCGCGGGTCGATCACCGCGATGAGGTGGTCGCGGGCGAGCGAGTTTCGCGCCCACGCGATCCACGCCGCGCTCGCTTCGGCGGCGAGCCCCCGGTGCTGCGCGCTCGCGGCGAGAACGTAGCCCAGCTCGACCTCGTCCCATTCCGGCCAGTAGTGCAAGCCGATCCGCCCGACGAACGCGCCGGTTTTGCGCTCGATGACCGCACTCTGCCCGTAGCCGTGCTCTCGCCAGATCGCGGCGAACCGCTCGGCCTGCAGGGCGACACGGTCGGGGGTGAGCGATTCGCCGCCGACGTAGCGCGCGACCTCGGGGTCGGCATAGAGGCCGACAAGATGCTCGGTGTGCTCGCGTGTCAGGGGCGGCAGCAGCAGCCGTTCCGTGGAGAGCATGCGTTCAGTCTGGTCTCGATACGGTCGCTGCGCGACCTACTCGACCGGCTCGGCCGGCGTGACCGAGATCACGTTCGTGTACCCGATCAGGTTCTCGATAGTGAACTCGTAGGTCTGGCCGACCTCGAGCTGCTCGCGCACGTCGAGGTCGCGCACGTAGAAGTCTTCGCAGACCTCGTCTTCTTCTGCCGTACCGCCCGACGTCTGCACGCTGAAGCCGGGACGTTCCCCTTCGGCGGAGGCGTCGGCGGCGTCGCCGTAAGTCGAGTCGACCGTGCAGGTGACCGTGAGCGGCCGGGCGTTGAGGCTCGTGACGAACGAGAGGGCGGCGACCGTGCTTCCGCCGACGAACACCACGACGATTAGCACGAGCAATGTGATCGCCCAACTCTTGCTCATGAGTCCATTGTCGCAAACGACACACGGTAGCCTGAAGCGGTGTCGACGCTCAGTGATCTCGTACAGGCCCAGGGACGATCGAGCGATGAGGACATCGAATGGCTCCATCTGCTCGTCGGTGACTGGCAGTTGCTCGCCGACCTCGCCTTCGCCGACATCGTGCTCTGGGTACCGAGCGCCGAGGGCAGCTTCGTCGCGGTAGCGCACGCGCGCCCGTCGAGCTCGGCCACGCTCTTCTACCGCGACTTCGTCGGCCAGGCCGTGAAGCCCGAGTGGGAACACCAGGTCACCGAGGCGTTCGAGTCGGCGCGCATCGTCGACGCGTCGGCCCCCACCTGGTACGAGGAGACGCCCACGCGGGTGCGCGCCGTGCCCGTGCTGCGCCGGCTCTCACCGAGCAACAACGCGATCTCCGAGTTTCCGGTCGCCGTCATCACCCGGCACACCAACCTCAGCGAAGCCCGCACCCCCGGACGTCAGGAGCTGACGTTCAACGAGTGCGCCAACGACCTGTTCGCGATGATCGCGTCGGGCGACTTCCCCGACCTCGGGGCGCCGACCGGTCCGCGCAGGGGCGCACCCCGCGCATCCGACGGTCTCATCCGTCTCGACGTCGACGGCACCGTCACCTTCGCCAGCCCCAACGCGCTCAGCGCGTTCAACCGCATGGGTTTCGCGGGCGAGCTCGAGGGCGAGTCGCTCGCCGAGGTCACGACCAGCCTGCTGCACGGCCGTCTCGTGGTCGACGAATCGCTGCCGCTCGTCGTCACCGGCCGCGCCCCGTGGCGCACCGACATCGAGGCGCGCGGCGTCACGGTGTCGATCCGCGCGATCCCGGTGCGCAACAAGGGCGAGCGGGTCGGCGCCATCGTTCTCTGCCGCGACGTGACCGAGGTGCGTCATCAAGAGCGGGAGTTGATCACGAAGGATGCCACGATCCGCGAGATCCACCACCGGGTGAAGAACAACCTGCAGACCGTCGCATCGCTGCTGCGCATCCAGGCCCGCCGCACCCACAGCGACGTCGCCCGCGAAGCCCTCGGGCAGGCGATGCGCCGCGTCACCGCGATCGCCGTCGTGCACGACACGCTCAGCGAGGGGCTCAACCAGAACGTCGACTTCGACGCGGTGTTCGACCGGGTGCTGCTGCTGATCGCGGAGATCGCGACGGGTCACAACACCACGGTGCATCCGAAGTCCACCGGAAGCTTCGGCATCCTGCCCAGCGAATACGCGACCCCGCTCGCGCTCGCGCTCACCGAGCTCGTGACGAACGCGGTCGAGCACGGTCTCGCCGGCCGCGCCGAGGGCGAGGTCGAGATCATCGCCAAGCGCAACGACGAGGCGCTGAGCGTCAAAGTGCGTGACAACGGCGTGGGGCTTGCCGAGGGCAAGGTCGGGTCGGGCCTCGGCACGCAGATCGTGCGCACCCTCATCCAGGGCGAGCTCGGCGGAGCGATCGACTGGCACACGATGATGGGTTCGGGCACCGAGGTCACCATCGAGATCCCGCTGAACTGGCTGACGAAGAGCTAGCTACCCGCGTCGCCCGACAGGACGATTCGCTGCGCACGCACGCCCGTCAGGACGATCAGGCGGCCGTCGCGTGCCCGGCCCTGTCGGCCCGGCTATTTCTCGTCGATCCAGATGCTCTTCTTCGGGGGAGGGGTGCGCCAGGCCTCGCCCGACTTCGGCGTGTGCAGAACGTATTCGATTGCGTCGTCGCGGGTGAGATTGTTCGGATGCCGCATCCACTCGTATTTGCCCGCGGGGTCGTAGAAGCGGTTGGTGCGCCCCCGCTTGCTCTGGGGGATCGCGACGTTCGCCCTCCTCAGGATCTCGGCCACGAGCATCCGTTCGTGCGCGTCGAGTTCGGCGATCTTCGACGACCGCAGGCAGAGCGTGAGCACCGGCGTCGAATGGGTGTCGAGGCTGAGGTAGGAGTCTGTGCGGTCGCGGTGCGCGACCGGGAGGTAGACCGCCTCGGTGATCGCGGCGAACGGCACGGTCTTGCCGTTCGTGCGCACCTGGTCGGTGTCGAAATTGACCTCCGTGACCGGGGCGCGGCGCACGACGTAGACGGCCGACGCGGCCACGGCGAGCAGCACGATTCCCACGACGAGGGCGGCAGGCAGCGGGCCGAACTGGGCGAGCACCCAGCTGCCGACGACCAGTACCGCGATGACGATCGCGAAGTAGACGATGTAGAAGCGCGTGCGGAGGGACGGGGACGACGAGGTCATCAGCCGCTGCCACTGACGTGCCTCGCCGAGAGCGATCCATCCGGAAGGAAGATCTGCCATGCCGGTATTAAACCTCCGGCGACCGGGCGGAGACAATGCCTGCCCTGACGAAGAAACTGCCGCCCACCCCGGAGGGCGGACGGCAGTTTCTGGTGCTGGGTGAAAGCTAGGAGGCGCGGCGGGCGCGGGCGGCGCGACGCTTGAGTGCGCGGCGCTCGTCTTCGCTGAGCCCGCCCCAGACACCCGAGTCCTGGCTGGTCTCGAGGGCGTACTGCAGGCACATCTCGGTCACGGAGCAGCGCGCGCAGACGGCCTTCGCCTTGTCGATCTGGTCGACGGCCGGACCGGTGTTTCCGACCGGGAAGAACAGCTCGGGGTCGGCGGTGAGGCAAGCGGCTTTGTCGCGCCAGTCCATGGGGGCTCCTTTGATAGAGGGCTCTTTCGGGCGCGGGTAAAGAGCCGTCAAGATTCGGGTGAGAAAGAGAGATGGGATTCGCCCGCGCCGCTGCAGGCTCGAAATCAACCTCGAATAGACTCTCATACCGAAGCACGCAAATCAATGGTTTTGTATGGGATGTAGCTGTGAGCGAAGCACGAGATGTTGAAAATTCCGCGGGAAATAGCGGATCTCGACGCCGTCACCACCCCCTCGTGCTGCTGCTCGCGGCGGTGCTCTTCGTCGAGGCTCTCGCCCTCGCCGGCGCGACCGTCGTGCTGATTTTCGAGCTGCTCGTGGCGCGCGCCGACTCGTTCGCGAGCGCCGTCGCGCTCACCGTGTGCGCCGCGATCGCGACCGTGTGGGTCTTCGTCATCGCGATCAATTCGCTGCGTGGCCGCGCGTGGATCCGCGGTGCGGCGATTGTCGTGCAGGTGCTGATCGCGGCGCTCGCGCTCGGCAGCTTCCAAGGCCTCCTCCCGCGCGCAGACATCGGCTGGCTGCTGCTGATCCCCGCCATCGTGGTGATGGTGCTGCTGTTCACCAAACCCGTGCTCGCGGAGACCAGCCAGCGCGACGCCTAGCCGACTGCTTACGAGTCGATGCCGAGCTTCTTGCGCAGGCTCGCCACGTGGCCGGTGGCCTTCACGTTGTAGAGCGCGAGGTCGATCGTGCCCTTCTCGTCGAGCACGAACGTCGACCGCAGAACGCCGGTGACCTTCTTGCCGTAGAGGTTCTTCTCGCCGTACGCGCCGTAGAGGTCGTGCACCGTGAGGTCGAGGTCGCTCAGCAGCGGGAAGTTCAGGCCCTGCTCGTGCTGGAACTTCTTCAGGTCGGCGACGGAGTCTTTCGAAACCCCGAGCACCTGGTAGCCGGCGGCCTTCAGCGAGTTGATGTTGTCGCGGAAATCGCAGGCTTGCGTCGTGCATCCGGGGGTGCCGGCGGCCGGGTAGAAGTAGACGATCACTTTCTGGCCGTCGAAATCGGAAAGAGATACGGATGCACCGTCTTGATCCTGCGCGGAAAATGCGGGCGCTTTTGTGCCGATTTCGAGTTTTGTGGCGCTCATGGTGCTCCTTGTGTCGCAGGGGTGTTTTACTCATGCTAATCTTGCTTCTCGGCGCTGAAGTTCTGGCGCGACGCACCTCTAGCTCAATTGGCAGAGCAACTGACTCTTAATCAGTGGGTTCCCGGTTCAAGTCCGGGGGGGTGCACCGAAAACAAGCCCCTCATCTGCACCGTTGATCACCGACGCGGTCGCAGGCGAGGGGCTTTTCTGGTTTCAGGGCGTCCGGATGACGCGGGCCGGAGCACTACGCGCGGGTGACGAAGACCACGCCGCGGTACCCCTCGTCGCCCCAGGCGAGCATGCGGTCGAGGTCGGCGGTCGACACCGGCAGCTCGTGCGCGTCGACCCAGGTCTCGCCCCACGTCGCCGAGATCCACGGGTCGTCGATCACGACGACACCGTCGGCCGCGGCGTGCGCCAGCACCCAGTGGGGCACCGCGAAGCCGAACATGGGCTCGAGGTCGATGAGCAGAAGTGCGAGCTCTCCGCCGCCGACACGGGCGGCGATCTCGTCGACCGAGACCCGGTCGCGCCGCACCGCGATGTCGGAGGCGAGCGCCTTGCGCAGCGAATTGGCCTGCAGCTCTTCGCGGAATGCGCGGTCGAAGGGCGCGGTGTAGCTCTCGAGCAGCACGGGGCCGTCGGTGTCGAGGAACACCTCGACGGGGTTCGTGCCTGCCGCGTCATCCAGGGACTCCCGCAACGCCACGGCGAGACCGACCGGTTCGCAGCTCGGATAGTTGCTGGCCCTGCGCCAGAAGTCGAGCTCGATGTCGCGGTTGCCGCCGGCGTCGCGCGACGGGTCGAAGCCGCCACGGCCGTCCGACGCCACCGCGTCCGAGCGGCGGATCTCGGTGGCGAGCAGCGCCGTCACCGCGCCGCAGGTGAAACTGCTGGTCTGCGAGTAGTAGGGCGGCTCGACGTGAGGCACCGGGCGCAGCCAGAGCGCGAAGCCGGTCACCCCGTCGGTACCGGGCGCAGACGTGTAGGGCGCGCGCATGCGGGCGAAGCCGAACCCGCCGGGCGGCTCGACGCCGTCGGTCGACCGCCACTTGACGACAGCGTCGCCGCGCTGCCGCGCATCTGCGAGCACCGCGTCGAGCAGGCGGTGGAGCGCGACATCCGCCCCTTCGATGCCTGTCGCGGTCCAGCTGTGCGCGATCGTCGTCGACGAGGTCGCCGGCCGCCGCGTCGTCAGGACCGCGGCTATCGGCCGGCCGTCCCGGCGTTCGACGTGCACGGAGGTCGGGTTGGGTCCGCGGTCGATCTGCCAGCGGTCTGCCGGCGCGGCGCCGAGGGCCGTTGCGAGATCGTCGTCAAGAAGGGTGCGCATCCGTCCCAATCTAGCATTAGGGTAGGTAAGCCTTACATAACCAAGCCAACTACCTAAGGAACCGTGTGAGCTCCCTACGCACCCTCGGCGTCGTCGCCGTCGCCGCCATCGCCTTGACCGTCTCCGCCTGCTCGGCACCCGCCGAGAACGGCGGAGCCGCCGCCAGTGACGGTGTGTTCCCCGTCACGATCGAGCACGTGTACGGCACGACGACGATCGAGGCCAAGCCCGAGCGCGTCGCCACCGTCGCCTGGTCGAACCACGAGGTTCCCCTCGCCCTCGGCGTCGTGCCGGTGGGAATGAGCAAGGTGACCTGGGGTGACGACGACGACAACGGCGTGCTGCCGTGGGTCGAGGAGAAGCTCGACGAGCTCGGTGCCGAGACCCCCGTGCTGTTCGACGAGACCGACGGCATCGACTTCGAGGCCGTCGCCGACACCGCTCCCGACGTCATCCTCGCCTCGTACTCGGGCATCACGCAGGAGGAGTACGACACCCTCTCGAAGATCGCCCCCGTCGTCGCCTACCCCGAGGTCGCCTGGGGCACGCCGCTCGACGAGATGATCCTGATGAACTCGAAGGCCATCGGCCTCGAGGAAGAGGGCAAGCAGCTCGTCGCCGACCTCGAGACCGAGACCGACGCGGCGCTCGCGAACCACACGGCACTCGACGGCAAGAAGGTGCTCTTCGCCTTCGTCGACGCGAGCGACTTCAGCCAGATCGGCTTCTACACCAGCCACGACACGCGCCCAGGATTCCTCGCCGACCACGGTATGCCGATGCCGACCATCGTCGACGAAGAGTCGGCCAAGACCGACGAGTTCTACGTCTCGGTCAGCGCCGAAGAAGCCGACCGTTTCGCCGACGTCGACGTCTTCGCGACCTACGGAGACCCCGACGGCGAGCTCATCGCCCAGATGCAGGCCGACCCGCTGCTGTCGAAGATCCCCGCGATCGCCGCCGGCTCGATCGTGATCCTGCAGGACTCCACCCCGCTCGCCGCGTCGGCCAACCCCTCGCCGCTCTCGATCTCGTGGGGCGTCGACGAGTACTTCGGTCTCCTCGCCGAGCCGATCGCAACCGCCGGTTGAGTACCACCCAGTCAGCCGTACAGCCGTCGGACGTCGCTCGCCTGCGACGTTCGACGGCGGTCCGACTGACCTGGCTCGTGGTCGGGCTCGCGGTCCTCGCCCTGCTCTTCGTGCTGTCGGTCGCCTTCGGCACGCGGTCGGTGTCGGTCTCCGAGGTATGGTCCGCGCTCGGTGGCGACACCGGCGGCATCGCCGAGGCCGCCGTCATCAAGCGTGTGCCGCGCACCGTGCTCGCGCTTCTCGTCGGCGCGGCCCTCGCCCTCTCGGGCACCACGATGCAGGCCGTGACGCGCAATCCGCTCGCCGACCCGGGAATCCTCGGGGTGTCGAGCGGTGCGGCGCTCGCGGTGGTCGTCGGCATCGCCTTCTTCGGCATGTCCGACCCGTACTCGTACATCTGGGTGGCCATCGGCGGTGCCGCCCTCGCCGCCGCGTTCGTCTACACGGTCGGCTCGCTGGGGCGCGACGGCGCGACCCCGTTGAAGCTGGCGTTGGCCGGAGCCGCGATCTCGGCGACCTTCAGCTCGCTCGTCAGTGCCGTGTTGCTGCCCCGCGTCGACGCCCTCACCACCTTCCGCTTCTGGCAGATCGGCGGTGTCGGTGGAGGCTCGTGGGAGAAGATCGGCCTCCTCGTGCCCTTCCTCGTCGTCGGGGCCGCGATCTGCTTCTTCTCGGCGCGGGGCATGAACATGCTCGCCCTCGGCGACGATCTGGCCGCCGGTCTCGGCGAGAGCGTGCTGCGCACCCGGCTGGTCGCCGCGGCGGGAGCCGTGCTGCTCTGCGGCGTCGCGACCGCCGTCGCCGGTCCGATCGGGTTCGTCGGTCTCGTCGTGCCGCACCTCTGCCGCCTGCTCGTCGGAACCGACCTGCGCTGGCTCATCCCGTTCTCGGCGATCACCGGGGCGGCGTTGCTCGTCGCCGCCGACGTGGTCGGTCGCGTCGTCGCCCGACCGCAGGAGATCGAGGTCGGCATCATCACGGCGTTCATCGGGGCACCCTTCTTCATCTGGATCGTGCGCCGCCAGAAGGTGCGTGAACTGTGACCACCACCGCGCGCCCTGTCGCCCCAGACACCCGAAGCACCGCCGCGCTCGTCGCCGGCCGCCGCTCCCGCGTGCGCCGCCGCGCCCTGCTGACGGGCGCCCTCGCCGCGGCCGTCGTCGTCGCCTTCTTCGTCAGTCTTATGGTCGGTAATACGTTCTACGGTCTCGACAAGGTCGTGCGGGTGCTGCTCGGCGAGACCGTGCCCGGGGCGTCGTTCACGGTCGGCGACCTACGCCTGCCGCGCGCGTCGCTCGGCCTCGTCACCGGCCTCTGTTTCGGCATCGCCGGTGTCACCTTCCAGACGATGCTGCGCAACCCGCTCGCGTCGCCCGACATCATCGGCATCAGCTCGGGCGCCAGCGCCGCGGCGGTGGTCGGCATCGTGGTCTTCTCGTTCAGCGAGGCGATCGTCTCGCTGCTCGCGCTCGGGGCCGCCCTGCTCACCGCGGGCGCCATCTACCTGCTGGCCAACCGCCGCGGTTTCGCCGGCACCCGGCTCATCCTCATCGGCATCGGCGTCGCCGCGATGCTCGACAGCGTCGTAACCTACGTGCTGTCGCGCGCCGCGTCGTGGGACCTGCAGATGGCCATGCAGTGGCTGACCGGCAGCCTGAACGGCGCCACGTGGTCGGGCGTCGCGCCCGTGTTCGTCGCCGCCGCCGTGCTGGTGCCCGTGCTGCTGCTCAACGAGCGGCACCTCGGAGCCCTGCGGTTGGGCGACGACTCCGCGGCCTCGCTGGGTGTCGGGGTGCAGCGCACCCGCATCGTGCTCATCGTGAGCGCGGTCGCCCTGCTCGCTTTCGCGACCGCGGCGAGCGGACCCGTCGCGTTCGTCGCCTTCATGGCCGGTCCGATCGCGGCACGCATCGTGGGACCGGGGGCCTCGCTCACCCTGCCATCCGGTCTCATCGGCGCCCTCCTCGTGATGGTCGCCGACCTCGTCGGCCAGAACGCCTTCGAGAACCGGTTGCCGGTCGGTGTCATCACCGGCGTGCTCGGAGCGCCCTACCTCGTCTACCTCCTCATCCGATCGAACCGCACGGGAGGCTCGATATGACCCACGCCCACACCCTCTCCGCCGAGCGGATCACCCTCGCCTACGGCGACCGCGTCGTGGTCGAAGGCCTCGACCTGGCGATCGCTCCCGGCAAGATCACGGTCATCGTCGGCGCGAACGGCTGCGGCAAGTCGACGCTGCTGCGCGCGCTCGCGCGGCTGATCCCGCCGCGCGAGGGCCGCGTGATGCTCGACGGCACGTCGCTGCAGCAGCAGCCGTCGAAGGAGATCGCCCGCACGCTCGGCCTGCTCCCGCAGCGTCCCGTCGCCCCGGAGGGCATCGCGGTGGCCGACCTGGTCGGCCGCGGCCGCCACCCGCACCAGCGCATGCTCGCCCGCTGGAGCCCCCGCGACTACGAGGCGGTCGCCGACGCGCTCGCCGCCACCGGCATCTCCGACCTCGCCGACCGCTCGGTCGACGAGCTGTCGGGCGGCCAGCAGCAGCGGGTCTGGATCGCGATGGCGCTCGCGCAGGAGACCGACATCCTGCTGCTCGACGAGCCGACGACGTTTCTCGACGTCGCGCACCAGATCGAGGTGCTCGACCTGCTCACCGACCTCAACCGCGAGCGGGGGACCACGATCGTGATGGTGCTGCACGACCTCAACCTCGCCGCCCGCTACGCCGACGAGCTCGTGGCCGTGCGCGACGGTCACGTGCACGCGATCGGCGGGCCGCACGAGGTCATCACCGAGGTGCTGGTGAAAGAGGTGTTCGGCCTCGACAGCCGGGTGATCGACGATCCGTTGAGCGGCAAGCCGCTCGTGCTGCCGAGCGGACGCCACCACGTCTTGTAACCCGACCGCTCCCTAGCGCGCGGCCGACCGTCGGGTTCACAATCGTTCTATGAGCGACCCGTTTGCGAACCTGGAGAAGAAGACCGGGCGGTCGATGCCCGAGTGGATCGCGGAGGTCGAGGGCAGCGGGCTGACCAGACACTCGGAGATCGTGGCCTGGCTGAAGTCCGCCCATTCGCTCACCCACGGGTTCGCCAACGGCATCGCGGGCGCGTTCGTGAACCGGGGAGCCTCCGAGCTGCCCGACGATCTGGTCGACGCCCAGTACGCGGGGGCGAAGGCGCCCTTGCGGCCGATCTACGAACGGGTCGTCGCGGCGGCGGCGGAGCTCGGCGACGATGTCGAGGTCGTGCCGAAGAAGACCGGCGTCTCGCTGCGCCGCTCGAAGCAGTTCGCGGTCGTCGAAGCGCCCAGTGCCAAGCGGGTGCAGCTCGGCCTGCAGCTGCCCGGCGAACCGACCACCGAGCGACTTCTCTCCGGCAACGCGATGTGCTCGCACCGGGTCGTTCTCACCGGCCTCGACGAGGTCGACGACGAACTGCTCGACTGGCTGCGGGCGGCCTACGAGCGGGCGTGACCCGACGGCGGCCGATCCGCCGACGCTGGGCGTCGCCGGTAGTCGTTGATCAGCACGCCCGACTCGAAGCGCCTGGTCGACTGGAGCTCGAAGGTCTCGGGGGCGATCACCCGCCCGCCGAACAGCGGGATGCCGCCGCCGAAGACCAGAGGGTTGACCTTCAGCACGAGCCGGTCGATGTCGTCGATCAGGGCCGAGGCCAGGTCGCCGCCGCCGCACAACCAGATGTCGGCGGGGCCGGGCTCGGCCTTCAGGTCACGCACGACGAGACGGGGATCCTCCGCGGTGATCGTCACGCCCTCGACCTCGGCGCGCTGCGATCGCGAGAAGACGAACTGCCTGAGGTGCGGGTAGGGGCTGGCGATGCCGACGTCGGCCGCGACCCGGTAGGTGGCCCAGCCCATCAAGACGGTGTCGAAGGTGGTCAGAGGCTGTTCGATGCCGAGGGCGGATGCCACGTGGCCGGGCACCGCGTCGGCGAAGTCGCTCAGCAGTGCCGCCATGTGGTCGCCCTCGACCGGGAACGCGTCGGTTTCGCCGCCGGGCGCGGCGATGTAACCGTCGAGGCTGGTGGCCACGTAGTAGACGAGTTCGCGCATGGTGCCCATAGTAGAACCACCCCGATTCCGACAGGAGAAACCCGTGCGTCAGCTCATCGTCACCGAATTCATCAGCCTCGACGGCGTCATCGACTCGCCGGGTGGCGGTGCGCACCCGCAGGCCGGCTGGACCTTCAAGCAGGTCCCGTTCGTCGCCGAGGCCTACACGATCAAGGGCACCGAACAGCTCGAGGCCGGCGCGATGCTGATGGGCCGGGTCAGCTACGACGAGTTCGCCCCGGTCTGGCCGGGCATGACCGAGGAGTTTCCGCAGTACAACGCGATGCCGAAGTACGTGGTCTCGACGACACTCGAGAACCCCGAGTGGCACAACACCTCGGTGCTGCGCTCGATCGACGAGGTCGCGGCGCTCAAGGAGACCGACGGCGCAAGCATCATCGTGCACGGCAGCGCGACGCTCGCGAAGGCGCTCGCCGCGGCGGGGCTCGTCGACCGCTACCACCTGCTGGTCTTCCCGCTCCTGCTCGGTGCGGGCCGCCGCCTGTTCGACGACACCGGCGACACCCTGCAGAAGCTCGACCTGGTCGAGCACGAGGTCTACTCGAACGGCATCGTCAAGGCCGTATACGACGTGGTGCGCTGACCCGCGGCAGGTGCAGCACGCCGGTGCGCGCGGCCTCGATCGCCGCGGAGACCGCTCCGGTGACGACCGACGCCGAGCCGAGCGACGAGGCGAGCAGCTCCGGCGCCGGCAGGTCGAGCTCGTCGGGCAGCCGTACGCGCGCCACCTCGAGCACCTCGTCGAGTCCCTCGGCGACGGCTCCGGCGACGATGATGCGCGAGGGGTCGTAGAGACTGCCGAAGACGGCCGCGATATGGGCGAGCAGGATGCCCGCCCGCTCGACCATCGTGCGTGACCACGCGTCGCCGGTGCGGGCGAGCTGCATCACCGCGCGCCCGGTGAGGCGGTCGGCGGACGCCCCGGCGAGCGGGTGGCCCACGGGGATCTCGCCCGCCGCCGCCGCCGCGCGCACCCACTGGGTGAGCCGCGTGCCGAGCCCGTCCGCCGTGCCCACGCCGACGATGTGGTCGAACGCGACGGTCTCGCCGACCCCGCCGTGCACGCCGCGCAGCAGGTTGCCGCCGAGCACCACACCCGCGCCGAAGCGCTCCCCGGCGAGCAGCACCACGTAGTCGTCGCACCCGGCCGCGGCGCCGACGGCTCCCTCGGCGACCGCGGCGAGCGACGCGTCGTTCTCGACCCGCACGATGGGCGCCCAGTCGAGCAGCCCCGTCAGGTCGGGGTTCATCCGCCGCCAGAAGGCGTCGCGGTGTTCGGGCGACCGGCCGCGCGCGTCGACCGGCGCGGGCACCCCGACGCACACGGCGAGCACGTCGTCGCGGTCGAGCCCGGCGGCGCGCAACGTCGCGTCGATAGCGGCGAGCACGGCCGCGCGTCGCTCGCCGGGGGAGTCGTGGCTGACGTCGAGCTCCACCGTCGTCGTGGCGAGCGTGTCGCCGCGCAGGTCGGCGACCGAGGTCGTGAGGTGCGCGCGGCCCGCGTCGACACCGACGACCACGGCGGAGTCGGAACGCAGTTCGAAGCGTCGCGACGGCCTGCCCATGCGGTAGTCGCCCGCGACCCGCGCATTCGGCAGCTCGTGCAACAAGCCGGTACCGATGAGCTCGTTCAGCGCGGCGATCGTCGTGGTGCGGGTGAGGCCGGTGGCGGCCATCACGTGGTCGCTGACGAACACGCCCGCGTCCCACGCGAACCCGAGAACCGCGTCGAGGCTGGCGCGCGGGGTGACCGTGCGCGCATCCGAAAATATCTGCAAGACTCTTGCTCCTTTCGTTCCCGAGTCGCATTATGGTCGCAACAAAGTTGATTCGCGGGCAATATCTAGTTCGCGGAGCAAGTGACGACTAGCAATGGCGCTACTCGGAAGGACGACCCCGTGTCTCGATTTCGCACCACACCGTTCCGCCTCCTCGCCGCGGGCCTCGGTCTCGCGCTCGCCGGTTCCGCACTCTCCGGCTGCGCCGGCAGCGGCACCGAGAACGTGCGCTTCTACCTCAGCAAGCCGGAGGCGATCCCGTACTTCCGCGACCTGATCAGCGACTTCAACGCCGACCGCGACGACGTGCACGTGACGCTCGACTCGTCGAGCAACCTGCAGGCCGGCTTCCTGCGCGGCAATCCGCCCGACCTCGGGCTGCTGAACTACAACATGGAGATGGCGCGCTTTATGGAGCGCGGCGCCCTCAGCGACCTGAGCGACATGCCCGAGGCCGACCGCATCCTCCCCGAGGTGCAAGACCTCGTCGACCAGTACGCCACCTACCCCGGGCGCACGAGCGTGCTGCCGTATTCGGTGATGGCGGCGTCGGTGATCTACAACACGCAGATCTTCGACGAGCAGGGCATCGAGGTGCCGCAGACCTACGACGAGCTCATCGCGGTGTGCGACCAGTTGAAGGCCGCGGGGATCACCCCGTTCTACGGAACGTTCAAAGACCCGTGGACCGTCGCGCAGGGCTGGTTCGACTACACGGTGGGCGGCGAAGTCGACGTCGCCGACTTCTTCGAGAAGTTGTACGACGAGGGCACGAACGTCGGCCCCGAGTCATCCGTCTCCTTCCAGAAGGACTTCGCCGAACCGGTGGACCGCATGCAGCAGCTCATCGACGACTACACGAACGCCGACGCCGCCAGCAAAGGCTACGGCGACGGCAACCTCGCGTTCGCGAACGGCGAGGCCGCCATGTACCTGCAGGGCCCGTGGGCGTTCGGCGAGATCGCGAAGACCGCGCCCGACCTCGAACTCGGCACGTTCCCGCTGCCGATGACCGACGACCCCGACGACCTCCGCGTTCGCGTCAACATCGACCTCGCGGCCTGGATCCCCGAGGTCTCACCCAACAAAGCGGGCGCCCGCGAGTTTCTGAGCTACCTGTTCCAGAAGGACGTGATGGATGCGTACAACGCCGCGCAGCTCGGGTACGGCACGACCACCGACGCCGCCCCGGTCACCGACGAACGCATCGTCGGGATGAAGCAGTACTACGACACGGCCGAGTTCTACCAGGGCCCGTCGAAGGCGATCCCGCTCACCATCCCCACCGAGAACTACACGCAGGGCATCGCGCTCGGCGGCGACGTGGAACGCAACCTCAGCATCCTCGACGCCGACTGGGCCCGGTTGGCACTCCGGCAGTAGACACCCCACGAAACACGGCAAAGGAGCCTCGAATGACGACGATGACAGCGCCGGCCCGTACCCATACGGCCCGGGCGAAATCGACCGTGGCGCGTCCGTCGCGATCGCGCAGGACGGAGGGCATCTACTTCGCCTTCCTCGTGCCGAGTCTGATCCTGTTCACCCTGTGCATCACGGTGCCCGCGGTGATCGGCATCTTCTTCAGCTTCACGAACTCGATCGGCTTCGGCGACTGGGAGTTCGTCGGGCTCATCAACTACGTGGCGATGTTCTCCGATCCGGCGATCCTGCAGAGCTACCTCTTCACCTTCGCCTTCGCCGCCCTCACCGTGGTGTTGGTCAACGTGCTCGCGTTCCTGCTCGCCGTGGGGCTCACCGCGCAGATCAGGCTGAAGACGGGGCTGCGCACGATCTTCGTGATCCCGATGGTGATCTCGGGCATCATCATCGCCTACGTCTTCAACTTCCTGTTCTCGAATTCGCTGCCGCTGGTCGGGCAGGCGACGGGCATCGGCTGGTTGAGCGAGAGCATCCTCGCCAACCCCGACCTGGCCTGGATCGCCATCGTGATCGTGACGGCCTGGCAGGCGATCCCCGGCACGCTGCTCATCTACATCGCCGGTCTGCTCGCCATCCCCGGCGACGTGTACGAGGCCGCCGACATCGACGGCGCGGGCAAACGGCAGCAGCTGCTGCGCATCACGCTGCCGCTCGTGGCCGGGTACGTGGTGATCAACGTGATCCTCGGCTTCAAGAACTTCCTCAACGCTTACGACGTCATCGTCGGATTGACGAACGGCGGCCCGGGCACCGCCACGCGCAGCATCGCGATGACGATCGTCACCGGGTTCACCGGCGGCGACTACGCCTACCAGATGGCCAACGCGACCATGTTCTTCCTCATCGTGGTCGTCATCTCCGTACTGCAATTGCGGCTCACCCGCGGAAGGAACATGAACTGATGACTGTGCAGCCCGCCCTCGTCGCCGAGGGCATCGACGCAGAACGGACCCTCGAGACGGGCACGGCGCGCCAGGTCTCGCGCCGCGGCAAGGTCGGCGGAGAGCGCAAGAACCTGCCGCTCACCATCGTGCTCATCCTCTGCGCGGTCACCGTGCTCGTGCCGCTCTACGTCACGATCACCACCGCGTTCAAAACGCAGTCGCAGGCCGTGGACGGCAACGCGTTCTCGCTGCCGGCGCCGTTCAGCGTCGACGGCTTCGTCACGGCGTGGAACCTCACGAACTTCCCGGCGGCGTTCGTCGTCTCGGTTCTCATCACCGCGGCGACGGTCGGCGGCACGGTCGTGCTCGGCGCGTTCGCGTCGTACGCCATCGCCCGCAACTGGGACCACAAGCTGTTCAAATGGTCGTTCTTCTACCTGCTGGCGGCGATGTTCATCCCGTTCCCGGTGCTCGCGCTGCCGCAGATCCAGCTCACCGGGCTCGCCCACCTCGACAACCCTGTCGGCGTGACGCTGCTGCACATCATGTTCCAGCTGAGCTTCAGCATCCTGTTGTTCACCGCGTTCCTGCGCTCCATCCCGCTCGAGCTGGAGGAGAGCGCCCGCATCGACGGGGCGACCACCTGGCAGACGTTCTGGAAGCTGATCTTCCCGCTGCTAGCGCCGATGAGCGCGACCGTCGGCATCTTCGCCTTCCTCGCCTCGTGGAACGACTACATGCTGCCGTCGCTGATCACGTCGGATCCCGCGATGCAGACCCTCCCGGTGGTGCAGAGCATCTTCCAGACCCAGTTCAGCAACAACTACAACGTGTCGTTCGCGTCGTACCTGATGGCGATGACCCCGGCGATCGTCGTCTATCTCTTCACGCAACGCTGGGTAATGGAGGGTGTGACGCAGGGTGCCGTGAAAGGCTGAGGCATGGACACACGAATCCCGGATGCAGTCGAACAGCCCTGGTGGCGCCAAGGCGTCGTGTACCAGGTGTACCCACGCAGTTTCGCCGACGCGAACGGTGACGCGCTCGGCGACATCGCCGGCATCACCTCGCGCGCCGACTACATCGAGCAGCTCGGCGTCGACGCCGTCTGGCTCAGCCCGTTCTACCCCTCGGCGCTCGCCGACGGCGGCTACGACGTGGCCGACTACCGCGACGTCGACCCGCGGCTGGGCACCCTCGCCGACTTCGACGACATGCTCGCCGCGCTGCACGGGCGCGGTATCAAGGTCGTCGTCGACATCGTGCCCAACCACACCTCCGACCTGCACGAGTGGTTTCAGCGGGCGCTCGCCGCGGGGCGCGGCTCGCCCGAACGCGAGCTCTACCATTTCCGCGAGGGCACGGGCGAGAACGGCTCCGAGCCGCCGACCGACTGGGTGTCGATGTTCGGCGGCTCCGCGTGGCACAGGGTGGCCGACGGCCAGTGGTACCTGCACAACTTCGCCGTCGAACAGCCCGACCTCAACTGGTCGCACCCCGCGGTGCGCGCCGACTTCGTCACGACGCTGCGCTTCTGGTCCGACCGCGGCGTCGACGGCTTCCGCATCGACGTGGCGCACATGCTCACCAAAGACATGAGCGAGCCGCTGCTCTCGACCCTCGAACTCGACGCCCTGCCCCGCGACGGGCTGCACCCGATGATCGACCGCGACGACGTGCACGAGGTGTACGCCGAGTGGCGCGAGGTCTTCGACTCCTACGACCCGCCGAGGACCGCCGTCGCCGAGGCGTGGGTCGACAAGGCGCGGGTGCCGCTGTACGCGAGCCGGGCGAGCCTCGGGCAGGCGTTCAACTTCGACCTGCTGCAGGCCGACTTCGACGCCGGGCAGTTCGCCCGCGTGGTGCGTGACAACCTCGAACTCGCGGGCGCATCCGGCTCGTCGAGCACCTGGGTGCTCAGCAACCACGACGTCGTGCGCCACGCGACCCGCTACGGGCTTCCGCACCCGGCGCGCGACGCCCTCGGCAACCCCGCGCCGAAACACGGAACAGAGTGGGTGGCGAGCGGGGGAACGGCCCCCGCCCTCGACCGCGCGGCGGGGGAGCGTCGGGCGCGGGCCGCGACCCTGTTCATGCTCGCGCTGCCGGGCGCCAGCTACCTGTACCAGGGCGAGGAGCTCGGCCTGCACGAAGTGGCCGAGATCCCGGCGTCGGAGCGGCAGGACCCGACGTTCTTCCGCAGTGCCGGCAAAGATTTCGGGCGCGACGGATGCCGCGTGCCGCTGCCATGGCGCAGCGACGGCACCTCGTTCGGATTCGGTGCCGACGGATCGCACCTTCCCCAGCCCGCCTGGTTCGGCGACTACTCGGTCGAGAAAGAGGCGGGCGAACCCGACTCGACGCTGTCGCTCTACCGTCGTGCCTTGGCGTTGCGCCGCGAACTGCAGACGGAGGAGTCGCTCGAGTGGGTGGAGACCGGCCGCGACGACGTGCTGCACTTCCGCCGGTCGAACGGCTGGGAGGTCGTCACGAACTTCGGCTCCGAGCCGTTCGCGCTGGCGCGGCACGACGCGGTCATCTGCAGCAGCCCGCTCGACGAGCACGACGCCCTGCCGGGCGACGCGACGGTCTGGTTCGCCTGACCGCCGGTCAGCGCGCGGCGTCTTCCCGCTTCATCCGTTCGCGGATCCCGCCGTCGACGGTCGTCCCATCGACCGACGGCTCGTGGATCGCGCCCGCGGTGTGCGCCAGCGGCCAGGCCTTGCCGACCTCGGCGTCGGCGACCTTGGCGGAGAGGCGCTCGGTGAGGTCGGGGAAGAGGTGGTGCGAGAGATCGGAGACGCGCGCCTTCGGGCCCACCGGCTGCTCTTCCTTCGGGTCGGTGCAGGCGGCGACGATCGCGTCGACGACGATCGACGGGTCGTCCATCGCGGCCATTCGCGGTTCGTGGCCGGTGTAGTTCGCGGCGTGGGTCCACCACGGGGTGTCGACGGCCCAGGGCATGATCGTGCCGACCTTGATGGTGTCGTGCTGGCCGACGAGGCGCAGTTCTTCGTTGAGCGTGCGGCCGAGGCTGAGCACCGCGGCCTTCGATGCGGCGTAGGAGGCCTGGTAGGCGAGCGGCACCTCGCTGTCGATCGAGCCGACGTTCACGAGCACGCCCGCGCCCTGTTCGCGAAACCGCAGAAGGGCGGCGTGCGCCCCGTAGACGAGGCCCTTCAGGTTCACGTCGATCACGCGGGAGTGGTCGGCGACCGGGATGTCCCAGAACAGGCCGAGCGCCCCGATGCCGACGTTGTTCACCCAGACGTCGATGCGGCCGAACCGGTCGACGGCCGCGGCCGCGAGCCGCGACACCTGGTCGGGGTCGCTGACGTCGGTGGCGACGGCGAGGGCGCTGCCCCCGGCCTCCGTGATCTCGGCCACGAGACCGTCGAGCACGTCGCCGCGTCGGGCGGCGACCACCACGTCGGCGCCCAGCCCGGCGAGTTTCTCCGCGCTGCCGCGGCCGAAGCCGCTGCTCGCGCCCGTGATCACGATGGTCTTTCCGGCGAGTTCTCGATCGTTGCTCATGCGGCCAGCCTGCGCCCGTGCGCGGATCGGCAGGTAGCCCTTGCCAGATCCGCGCACGGTGGTTAGGCGACGGGTCACCGCGCGCAGAGCGCGGTGTCGACCGCCTTCTCGACGTGTTCGATCGTGGCGATGACGGTCTCCTCGTCGCTCGCGAGGGCGCCGGGCAGGGCGGTCACCGCGATGGTCACGGCTCGCCCCGTGTCATCCACCGCATTGCGGGTCTCGAAACCGGAGACGTCGCCGCCGTGTCCCCACGCCATCCCGCCGCACGACAGCGGGTAGCCGATGAGGCCCAAGCCGTACCCGGCGCCCTCCCAGAGCTCGGCGCCCTCCACGGTGGTCTGCATCTCGGCGAGTGTGCCGGCGGTCAGCAGTTCGCCGCCGACGAGCGCGCGCATGAACCGGTTGACGTCGCTGGGGGAGGCGATGATCTGGCCGGCCGCCCACGCCCACGACGGGTCGGTCTCGGTGATGTCCTCGAGCTCGCCGTCGGCGTCGTTGTTGTAGCCGGTGGGGTGCTCGCCCGGGATCGTCTTGTCGCCGGGGGCCGGGAAGAAGGTCTCGTCGAGGCCCAGCGGCTCGATGATGCGCTCCTCCACCTGCTCGGCGAACGGACGCTCGGTGACCTTCTCGACGAGGAGCCCCGCGACGACGTAGTTGGTGTTGCTGTACTCGTACGACGAACCGGGCGCGAACGACGCGGGCATCGCGAGGGCGAGGTCGAGCAGCGACCGCGGCGACAGGTAGGTGTCGCGGATCGCGAACAGGTCGCCGGCGATCGCCGACGTGTAGTTCGGCAGTCCGCTGGTGTGCTGCAGCAGCTGGCGCACGGTGATGGTCGAGCCGTCGATGCCGTCGCCGCGCACGAGGCCCGGCAGGTAGGTCTCGACCGGTTCGTCGAGCGCCACCAGGCCCTCGTCGACGAGCTGCAGCACGACGGTCGAGGTGTACATCTTGGTGTTGCTCGCGATGCGCACCAGGCCGTCGGCGGGAGGCGGCGCGTCGTCGCCGAGCCGTGAGACGCCCGACACGTAGTCGGTCACGTCGCCGTCGGCGTCGGTCACCGCGGCGATCACGCCCGGAAATCCGTCGTCGGCGACGAGGGCGTCGAGGCTCGACTGCACGGCGCCGTCGTGGTGCGGTTCGGCGGAGCCGACGCCGGGCTCGTGGAAGAGGAGAGCGGATGCCACGGACGACACGACCACCGCGGCGGCGGTCACCGCGATGATCGTGTTGCGGCGGGTGTGTGGTTTCTTCGTTGTGTTTTCCATGCCATCCACCCTCGTCACAGCGGGCCCCGCGCACCCCCGTCGTGCGGACGGGATACCGACTGGCCCTGCGGCGGGGGTGCGCGCGGGCCGGTGCGCCCACGCTGGGAGCATGACAGACAACGACATCCCCGCGATCGCGGCCCGAGGGCTGCGCAAGACCTATCGCTCAACCACCGCCGTCGAGGAGGTGAGCTTCAGCGTGGCCCGCGGCCGGGTTCTCGGCCTGCTCGGCCCGAACGGCGCGGGCAAAACGACGTCGATGCGTATGCTGCTCGGGCTGGCGTCGCCCGACGCCGGCGAAGCCCTCATCGAGGGCCGACCGTACGCCCGGCTCGACGACCCCGCCCGCACCGTCGGCGCCGTCCTCGACGCGGGCGGCCTGCACCCCGGCCGCACCGCGCGGCAACACCTGCGCATCGCCGCGGCTCTCGCCGGTATCGGCGATGCCCGCGTGCGGCCGCTGCTCGACGAGACCGGCCTCGCCGACGCCGCCGACCGGCCGATGCGCACCTACTCGCTCGGCATGCGGCAGCGGGTCGCACTCGCGACCGCGCTGCTCGGCGAACCGAGCGTGCTCGTGCTCGACGAGCCCGCGAACGGGCTCGACCCGGCCGGAACCCGGTGGCTGCGCGACCTGCTGCACGCGTTCGCGCAGCGAGGCGGCGCGGTGCTGCTCTCGTCGCACATCCTCGCCGAGGTCGCCCAGGTCGCACACGACGTCGTCGTGATCGACCACGGTCGCGTCGTCGGCGGCGGGCGCGTCGACGAACTCGCCGACGCCCACGGCGGCGACCTCGAATCGTTCTATCTCGCACTCACCGACACCACGGAGGCCCACCGATGATCACCGCAGAACTGCTCAAACTACGCACTGTCGCCTCGACCTGGGTCGCGCTCGCCGTGGCCGCGGCGGGGCTCCTCCTCACCCAGGTGCTCACCGTCACCCTGCTGCCGGCACTGGCGAGCGGCGCGGTGCTCGGCGACGAGCCGGAGATCGCGGGCGAACTCGACGCGGTCGACACCGGCTCGGCGGCGTTCCACTACGGAGCGCTCGACCTGCTCGGAACGAACGGCGCGACGGGCTCGATCGGCATCGTGACCATCGCGGTGCTCGCCCTCGGCGTGCTCGCGGGCACGACCGACTTCCGTCATGGCGGGATCGTGGGCACGGCGCTCGCGCGTCCGCGACGCGCGGCCATCCTCGCCGGCAAGGCGGCGGCGACCGCGATGACGGCGGCGGCGCTCGGCGTCGTGCTCGCGGCCATCGCCCTCGGGGTCTTGCTGTGGTCGGTATCGAGCGGTGCGGGGCCGCTCGAGTTGCAGCCGACGCAGATCGCGAGCGCCCTCGGGCGCGGCCTCGCGGTCGTCGTGCTGTTGTCGCTGATCGGGTTGAGCATCGGCCTGCTCGTGCGCAACCAGCTCGGAGCGTTCATCGCGATCGCCGTGCTGCTCGTCGGCGAGCCGCTCGTGCAAGGAATCGCGCAGCTCGTGGCTGGCGCGTTGCCGGCCTGGACCCAGGTGTTGCCGGGTGCCCTCGCGCGGGCGGCCCTCGCCGATCCGTCCGTCCCCGGCGGCCTCACACCGCTGGTCGCCCTCGGCCTGCTCGCGGGGCTGACCGCCGCGGCCCTCGCGGTCGCCGGCGTCGTCCTGCGCCGCCGCGACCTGTGACGCGGCCCGTCACCGGCACCCATCGCGTCGCCGCGACGTGCAGAATGGGCGGATGAGCATCGATGCACGCCGGGGCCGGTCGTCCGGCCGGTCCTGGCGGGTGCTGCCGGTCGTGATCGTCGCCCTGCTCGGCGGCGCGATCACGGCCGCCGACGCCTATCTGCGCACGGACGCCGCGAGCGCCCTGGTGGGCGACGAGACCCTGCCCGCGTCGCCCGGCTGGGGCGTCGTGGTGCTCGTGCTCGCGCAGGCGACCGCGTTGTGGTGGCGCCGACGCCGGCCGGTCGCCGTGTTCGGCGTCGTGGTGGGCATCGACATCGTGGTGCTCGCGCTGTCGGCGGGCACCCTGAGCGCGGGCACGGTCGCCGTGGTGGTGGCCGCGTACTCGCTGTTCCGGTGGCGGTCGGGCGCATCCGTCTACCTCGTCGCGGGCATCGCGGCGCTCGCGTCGACGGCGGCCGTGTGGTTCTTCTCCGAGCCCACCGCGGAGATCCCGCCCGCCTGGGAACCGGTGTTCGCCGCCCTGCGCACCGCGCTCGTCGTGCTGTTGCCGGCGCTCATCGCCGAGCTGGTCGCCTCGCGGTCGCGCGCCATGGTCGTTCTGCGCGAGCGCGCCGAGCTGGCCGAGCGCGAACGCGAGCGCGGAGCCCTCGACGCCGTGCAGCGCGAACGCACCCTGATGGCGCGCGAGCTGCACGACATCGCCGCGCACCACCTCACCGGCATCATCGTCGGCGCGCAGGCCGCGGGCGCCCTCGTCGCGGGGGAGCCCGAGCGGGCGCGCGAGTACATGCGGTCGGTCGCCAAAGACGCACAACTCACCCTCTCGAACCTGCGGCAGACCGTCGGGCTGCTGCGCTCGGACACGCAGGGCGAGCTCGCGCCGGCGCCGGCCATCGCGCAGATCCCGGAGCTCGTCGCGGCGCTGCGCGACGGCGGGATGACCATCGTCGAGGAGTGGGAGGTGGGGGAGCGCGACACCGCCGACCTCGGACCGCTCGCCCAGACCGCCGCCTACCGCATGGTGCAGGAGTCGCTCGCGAACGCGCGTCGGCACGCGCCGGGGACCGCCTGCACGGTTCGGGTGGCTTCGTCGGCGGCCGGCACCGAGATCAGCGTAGCCAACACCGCCCCGCTGGCGCCGTCCCGGCTGTCGCCGACCGCCGCCGGCGACGGTCACGGACTCCTCGGCATGCGGGAGCGGGCCGAACTCCTCGGCGCGCGCCTCACGACCGGCCGCACCCCCGACGGCGGCTGGCGCAACACGCTGACCCTGCCCCCGCCCGACCCCGACGAATCGAGAACACCGTGATCCGCGTCATCGTGGCCGACGACCAGGCCATCGTGCGCGCCGGTTTCACTGTCATCGTCGAGGCGGCCGGCGACATCGAGGTGGTCGGCGAGGCGAAAGACGGCTACGAGGCGGTCGAGCTGGCGCTGCGGTTGCGGCCCGACGTGGTCTGCATGGACATCCGGATGCCCGGACGCGACGGCATCGAGGCGACGCGCCTCATCTCGGCCGACCCGGGGGTGCACGTCCCCGTGCTGGTCGTCACGACCTTCGACCTCGACGACTACGTCTTCGGCGCGCTCGAGGCGGGCGCCGCCGGTTTCCTGCTGAAGGGCGCCGACGAGGAGACCCTCGTCGCCGCGATCCGGTCGGTGGCTGCAGGCGACGGCACCCTCGACCAGAAGATCACGCGCCGGGTGCTCTCGGAGTTCGCCGGCCGCCGCACGACCACGCAGCGCTCGCCCGACGCCGTCGCCCAGACACTGACCGGCCGGGAGCGCGACATCCTGGGCCTGCTCAGCGAGGGGCTGTCGAACCAGGAGATGGCCGAGCGGCTGTTCATCGAGCCGTCGACCGTGAAGTACCACGTCGCCGGACTGCTCGCCAAGATCGGCGCGCGCGACCGGCTGCAGGCGGTGGTCTGGGCGTTCCGCAACGGGTTGGACGCCGCCTGACGGCACGGACCGGCCGGCTGCACACGGGGCGGGCGCGCCGATTCTCAGGGTTTTGCCAAGGTGCGCTGCGATGGTGGGGGTGACTTGAGCCGGATCATCCGAGTTCGTCCACCCCCACTATGACCTCTCCCACACCTTCGTATCGCGCGCTCCGGGCGTCGCCGCTCGCTCTGGCCGGCGGCCGCTGGGTGCGCACCGTGCTGTCGGTCGCTGCCTCGCTCGTGGTGCTCGCGACCTGCGCGGCCGCCGTCCTCGCCTACCCGCCGGCGTCGCGCGCCGACGACGTGATGGAGAAACTCGACGCCTACGTGGCCGAGAACGCCCAGTCGCTCGCGGTGCCCGCGGATGCCGCGTCGGCGCAGGTCACCCGCGACGCCTTCACGACCCAGACCGGTTTCGAGGTGTACGCGGCCGGCGGCACGAACCACGACTGGGCGAAGCTCGTGCTGCTCTACGCCGAGCTGCCGGTCACCGACACCAACGTCGCCGTCTTCACCCGCTGGATGCGCCAGGAGAACGGCCCCGACGACTGGTGGAACCGCAACAACCCGCTCAACAACGGCTGGGGCTCGGGCGGCGGTGCCGGACTCGGCAGCTACCCGAACCTCGACGTGGCCGCCCAGAACGCGGCCAAGGCACTGCACGGCAACTCCGGCTACGCCGCGATCGTCGCGGGCTTCGCGGCATCCGCCCCGACGGCTCAGATCGAACAGGCCATCTGGGCGTCGCCCTGGGCCACGAGCCACTACGCGAACGGTGCGCACTGGTCGCAGGCCCCGGTCGACGTCGTGAAGTCGCCCGCCGGCACCTGGTAGCCGGCCGCGGGGTCACGGGGCGCTGTTGTGCAGCAGCAACCCGCCGCTGAGGAGCGTGACCAGCCCGACCAGCGCGAAAGCGAGCCCGGTGACCTCGTCGCCCGCCAGCGTCCAGCCGAGGCAGCCGACGAGCAGCCCGCCGACCAGCAGGGCGAGGCCGATGAGTCGCAGTCGCAGCATGCGGCCAGACTAGGGCCGTCGGTGCGCCCTGCGAAGTGGTTGACACCGGCGTAGGCTGCTCGCGTGAGTAACTCCCGTTCGTTCGTTATGCCCTCGGGGCGCTTGGGGGTCGCCGGCGTTCCACTCGCCGGCTGCAGATAACCCCCCCTGCACCGCATCACCCTCGAACGAACCCTCTGCCCCGCGCCGTGTCGCGGGCATCGACATCGGAGTACCCGCATGATCTCTTTCGACGAAAAAACCATCCGCGCCTCGTTCGTGAACGCGTCGCGCAAAGAAGTTTCCGACCTCACCCCGCCCGCCGATCTCGCCGGGCTCGACTGGGACACGCTCGACTACCTGGGCTGGCGCGACCTCAAGGTCGCCAAGCGCGCCTACATCGTGGTCGCGACCGACGACGGGCCGGTCGGCATCCTGCTCAAGCAGGCCGAGGCGTCTCCGCGCACCCGGGCGCAGTGCTCGTGGTGTCAAGACGTGAAGCTGCCGAACGACGTCGTGCTGTACAGCGCACGCCGGGTCGGCGCGGCCGGACGCAACGGCAACACCGTCGGCACACTCATCTGCGCCGAGTTCCAGTGCTCGGCGAACGTGCGCAAGCTGCCGCCGTCGGCCTATCTCGGCTACGACGTCGAGGCGGCCCGCCAGGCGCGCATCGACGTTCTGCGCGAGCGGGCGACCGACTTCGCGCTCGGCATCGTGCACGGCATCTAGAGGCCCCGGCACACAGAAGGCCCGCCACCCCTCGGGGCGGCGGGCCTTCGTCGTCGCTGCTACTTCTCGGGAGCGGTCTCGCCGGGAATCTCCGAATCGGTGTATTCGCCCTCTTCTTCGACCGGTCGGTCGGTCGGCTCCAGCGGGTCGTTGTCGGTGTATTCGCCCTCGCGCTTCGAAGTCGTCATTGATCTCCCTTTCGTGGATGCTGGCCTCCGACGCTACGCCACGGAAGCCTGCCACGCATAGCCGGTCGGATGACTCGCAGGAATGCACGGGCGACGGTGGCGATAATGGCGTGATGCCCCACTCGCGACGCAGTCTCCGATCCGCCATGCTCACCCCGGTCATCCGCCTGATCGGAGGCAAACGCGACCTCTCCTCGCCGGCGCTCACGATCGACGGGGCGAACGCCCGACTGCTGCGACCCGAGTCGTATGCGCCGCCCACGAACATCGACCGGTCGGTGCGCGTCTCCGTGCGGCGCGTCGACGGCTGGCCGGTTTACACCGTGACGCCGAAGAACGGCCCGGTCAACCGTCGTGCGCTCTACGTGCACGGCGGCACCTGGGTGAAAGAGATCTCGCCGTTCCACTGGTGGCTCGTCGCCGGCCTCGCCACGAGCACCGGCACCGAGTTCACCGTGCCGATCTATCCGCTCGTGCCGCGCGGAACCGCGGCCGAGGTGGTGTCGGGGGTCGCCGATCTCGGCGCCGCGCTCGTGGCGGAAGCCGGGGCATCCGGGGTCGTCCTGATGGGCGACTCGGCGGGCGGCAACATCGCTCTCGCCGCGGCGATGCTCATGCGCGACCGCGGTGTCGCCGCACCACGCGACATCGTGCTCATCGCGCCCGTGGTCGACCTGACGTTCAGCGACCCGCTGATCTACCGCATCGAACCGCGCGACCCGTGGCTGAGCGTGCCCGGCCCGAAGGCGGTCGTCGAACTCTGGCGCGGCGACCTGCCGATCGACCACCCGCTGGTGAGCCCGGTCAACGCCCCTCTCGCCGGAATCGGCCGCATCACGCTGTTCAGCGGCACCCGCGACATCACGCACGCCGACGCGATCACCCTCGCGAAGAAGGCGCGCGCCGAGGGGCACCCCCTCGACTTCCGCCAGAAGGCCAACATGATCCACGTCTACCCGCTGCTGCCGATCCCCGAGGGGGCCGAGGCCCGGGAGACCATCCGGGCCGTGCTGACCGCCGACGAGTGGAGCCTCTGAGCGCCGGTCGCGCAACCCGCCTCGGGAGGGCAGACGGCCGGTTCTAGCATCGGTCTATGGATGCCACGGTGCGGCGTTACGCGGGAGCCGTCGTGTTCGCCGTCGCCGGCCTGCAGTACGTCGCGCTCGAGGCCGTCGCCGCCTCGGCGTGGGTCGACCCGCGCTACGACTACGCGGGCAACTACATCAGCGACCTCGGCGTGCCTGTCGCGCAGGTCTACCGCGGCCGCGACATCGATTCGCCGCTCGCGTGGGCTATGAACACCGCGTTCGTGCTGCAGGGGGTGCTCTTCGCCGCGGGCGCGGCGCTCGTGGCCGTGCTGTTCACGGGCGGCGTGCGTCGGGCGCTGCTCTGGTTCGCGGTGCTGCACGGCGCGGGGATGGTGCTCGTCGGGGCGTTCCACGAGGCCGCGGGCGCCGGGCCGTTGCACCACGCGGGCGCGGGCGTCGGTGTGCTCTTCGGCAACCTCGCCGTGCTCGTCGTCGGGGCGGGCGCCAGGGGCGCCGGGCTGCCGCGCTGGTTCGGCGGCGCGAGCGTCGTGCTGCCCGTGCTCGGGCTGCTCGGCGAGGCCGTGCTGTTCTCGCAGATCACCCCCGACCGGTTCGACGGGCTGTGGGAGCGTGCCGGGGTCTACTCGATCGTGGTCTGGCAGCTGCTGTTCGCCGCCGCGCTGGTCGGGGTGCGCTCGCGTCGCACCGCGCACCTACGCCCGCACGCCCACCCGCACCGAACGGGCGCCCGCGGCCGCCTCGATACCTGAGTCGAGGTCGGCGAGTGCGACCGTCTCGCCCACGAGCGCGGCGAACGGGTAGGCGTCGTGCCGGCGGGCGACGAACCCGACCGCGGTCTCGAGGTGGCGCGGGGCGTAGTTGTGCACACCGCGGATGGTGACGAGGCGCCGCACGATGCTCTCGGCGTCGAGGGCGACCGGGTCAGACGGAAACACACTGCCGACGAGCACCACCACGCCGCCCACCCCGACGAGAAGGATCGCCGCCGCGACCGCGCGCGGCGAGCCGCTCGCGTCGATCGCGACGAGCGGGCGCCCGTCGGTCGTTCCGGAGCCCGCACCGCCGCCGGTCAGCGCGCCGAGGGCGTGCGCGACGCCGCCGGGGGAGTCGGTGTCGAGGGTCGGGTCGGCGACGCCCGCCGCGCCGAAACGGGCGGCGAGGTCGCGGCGGGGCGCATCCGGATCGACGACGACGACCCGGGCACCGCGGTCGGCGGCCATCGCGGCCACGGTGAGCCCGATGAGTCCCGCGCCGAACACCACGAGCACGCGGCCGTCGAGGTCGACCGTCTGTTCGGCCGCGTCGATCGCGGCGGCGGCGGTCGCCGTTCCGCACGACACGGGGGCGAGCACCTCGGCGGGCAACGACGGCGATACCGGCACGATCGCCGTGCCCGCCCGCACGTGCACGTGCGTCGCGAATCCGCCGCTGAGCTGCCAACCGGGCACGAACCGCTCGTGCCCGTACTTGCGCACGGTGGTGCACTTCTGCGGGAGCCCCCGGCCGCACGGCTCGCACGCCCCGCAGCCGACGGTGAGCGACCAGACCACCCGGGTGCCCGGAGCGAGCGAGGCACCGTCGGCGGCGACGGCGCCCGGGCCGACGGCGACGACCCGCCCCACCTGTTCGTGCCCGAGCACGAGCGGCGTCGGAGCGCCGCGGTGGCCCTGGGTGGTGTGCACGTCGGACCCGCAGATCGTCGCCAGTTCGATCGCGACCAGCGCGTCGCCCGGCGCGAGGGCTACCGTCGGCACCGTCACGGCCTCGTGCGCGACGCCCGGTTCGCGCCACAGCATCGCGACGGGAGCGGGATCGAGGTGCAGGTCGAGAGTCGTCTCCATGCTCGGAATGCTGCCATCCGCCCGGGGAAGCACCGGCCGGTTTCACCGGGATTTCGCCCGATGTACACGTGGCGGCCGGGTGGTCGGGCCGCCCCTTACGATGGGGGAATGGATGCCACGGTTCGACGGACCGCGGGAGCCATAGCGTTTCTCGTCGGCGGGTTGCAGTACGTCACGCTCGAGGCGGTCGCGGCGGCGGCGTGGACCGACCCGCGCTACGACTACCTGTCGAACTACATCAGCGACCTCGGCGTGGCCCGGGCGCAGGTCTATCAGGGCCGCACGGTCGACTCCCCGCTGGCCTGGGTCATGAACACCGGCTTCGTGCTCGAGGGTCTGCTGTTCGCCTTCGGCGCCGTCGCGCTGTCGGTGCTCTTCGGCACGGCCGCGCGCCGGCTGGTCGTGACGTTCGCCCTGCTGCACTGCGTGGGCATCGTGCTCGTCGGCCTCTTCGACGAGACGGCCGACGCCGGCCCGACGCACCTGGCCGGGGCGTTCCTCGCGATCGTGTTCGGCAACCTGACGGCGCTCGCCGTCGGCGTCGCCACCCTCGTCGGGCGCACCAGGGGCCGCGCGGTACTGCCGCTCTGGTTCGCCGTCGCGAGCGTCGGGCTGCCGGTGCTCGGTTTCGCCAGCGAGGGTGTGCTGCTCGCCGGCCTCGCCGACGTGCGGTTCGACGGCCTCTTCGAGCGCGGCGGGGTCTACTCTGTGACCGTCTGGCAGCTGCTGTTCGGGGTCGCGGTGCTCGTCGGCCTGCGTCAGTCGGCGCGCTCGACCGACCAGTCGGGACCGGGGAAGACGAGCGCCTCGTGGCCGTCGTCGAAGGCGACGAGATAGGGCGGGTCGCCGCCCTCGCCGCGAACCTCGGCTATACGGCCGTGACGGTCGGGAGACCCGACGTTCTTGCCATGGATGACGATGCGTTCACCCACCGTTGCGTGCATAACGATCACCTCGCGGCCATCGTACGACCGCCGCGGGCGGGGCCGGAAGGGGTGCCTAGGCGGCGACGCCGTACTTCTTCATCGCGGTCTCGACGATCTCGAGGCCCTCGAGGCCGGGCATCCTCGAGATGTGGTCGTCGAGCTTGCGGATCTCGCGCATGCCCTCCTCGCCCGCGAACAGGTGGCCCATCACGTGGGTCACCTCTTCCGGCTCCATCACGCTCGAACCGACCGGGCCCCACGCCTTCTTCAGCGCGAAGCGGGCGATGACGCGCGCCTTCTTGCTGTTGCCGAGGCGCTCGCGGGCCTGGGTCGCGTAGAACGCGACGTGCTTGGCCTCCTGCTTCGCGATGCGCTTGAGCAGCACGGCGAGCACGGGGTGCTTCTCCAGCTCGGCGAGGCGGTTGTAGGCGGCGACGGCCGACCACTCGTTGGCCGCTCCCCAGATCATGTGCACGGCGATGAAGTCTTTGCCGACGATGTTGCCGAGCAGCGACTGCTTCACGGGGTCGAGCTTGTCTTTCCAGCCCAGCTTGAGGCGGGTCGCCTTGAGCTGGTCGAAGTCGACCGTGACGCCGTGCGCGCCGAGCACCTCGGCGAGGGCTTCGCCGTGCCAGAACTCTTCGCGGTTCCACATGGTCATAAAGGCCGAGACCTCGGGGTCTTTGTGCGAGGGCGTGACGAGCATGTCGCGCAGGTAGCAGACCGTGTGGTACTCGATATCGCACATGTAGCGCAGGCTGCGCAGCGTCGACTCGGGCAGCGGGTTCGTCTTGAACTCGTCGAAATCGAGGTCGCTCCAGTTCACGTTGACGCTGGTCTGCGTGTACTTGTCGATATCAAAGGCCATGGGTGACAGCTTTCTCGTTTTCGTCCGGGGTTACCGAAGCGTTCGGAGCCGACGGCGTAGCCAGTTTGCCCTTGGTGGTCCACGGCTGGATAGTCCAGCGTTTCGCCTGCGCGTGGCTGTAGAGCTGGGTGTCCGGGTTCACGGCGGTGGGGTTGCCGACGAGTTGCAGCCACGGCACGTCGGCGTGCGAGTCGCCGTAGCCGTACGACTGGCTCAGGTTGAAACCGTTGACCTTCGCGTACTCGCGCAGCCACGAGGCGCGGGCCTCGTCGACGAGCGGCGGGGTGGCGAGATAGCCGGTGAGCACTCCGTCGCGCACGTGCATGCTGCCGGCGACGACCTCGTCGAAGAACGGGGCGAGCGGCGTGGTCATCAGGTCGATGGTCCCGGTGACGAGAACCGTGCGGTGCCCGGCCTCGCGGTGCGCCTGCGCGCGGCGCAGGGCGTCGGGGTAGACGTGGTTGATCAACTGGCGGCCGAAGCGGCCGCGCACGAGCGCCTCGATGCGCTCGACCCTGATGCCCTCGTACCGGCGCATGAACGTGCGGATGAACTCGCCGCGGTCGTGACGCTCGGCGCGCAGGTACTTCGGGATCGAGACGGCCAGTCCCGCCAGCTCGCGGGCCATGAACGTCTTGGTGATGCCGAGCCAGAGGTACTGCTGCACGAGGTTGGACTCGAGAACCGTGCCCTCCAGGTCGAAGACGGCCACGACATCCGACCGCTTCGGCAGGGCGCGCTCCGCACGTTTGTTTCCCTGCGGACGGTTCGCGAACGCCTTGGTGAGCGCCGTGATCGCGGGGAAGTGCACGCGCTGGAAGTAGTCGTTCCAGTCGATCGCGGCGACGTCGAAGCCGAGGTCGGCACGCTTGGCGGCGGGGATCGAGTCGTGCAGCTTCTTCGCGTTGGTGTCGTCGAAGATGATCTCGGTCTGCACGTAGGCGCGGTACAGCTCGGTGTAGCCGCGCAGCGTCTCGAGGGCGCCCTGGTTGACGTGCACTCCGTCGAGCCACTTCTGGGTGCGCTTGGTCGACGGCAGGCGCGTGATGGCGCGCTCGGCGAATTCGGCGATGTCTTCGCGACGCTTGAGCGCGCGCTCCACCTTGCGGGCGCCCGGGAAGCGCCAGAGGGGCACGCTGATGTGTCCGTCTTCGTGGGGGAGCGGGTTCGCGGTGAAGAACTCGTTGACGTTCTCGTACATCTCGTGGAACGGCAGCGGGTTCGAGGCGCCGGAGTTCACGTGGTAGTACTGCGGGTCTTCGGGCGAGGGGTCGGTGCCGGCGGCCGCGATGATCGCGTTCACGACGTAGTCGACGGGGATGATGTCGAGGATCGAGTCGGGCAGGCCGGGGAAGTCGGGCAGCTGGCCGCGGCCGTAGGCGAGGATGAGCGGGTCGGCGACCTTGAAGCCGTCGATCCAGCCGGGGAACGGGTGGTGCAGCGCGCTCTCGATGATCGCGGGGCGCACGACCGAGAGGCGGTGGCCGGCCTGGGCCCAGAGCTCTTCGGCCGCGCGCTCGCCGAACGCCTTGGTGAGCGTGTAGACGTCGGTCCAGCCCAGGCTCTCGGCGCGTGTGCGGCCGTAGTCGACGAGTTCTTTCGTGACCCATTCGGCGCGGGCGATCTCGGCGGCGCGGGCGACGGCCTGCGGGCCGGCCTTGCCGTTGACGGCGCGCGACCGGCCTATGAAGCGGCGCAGGTTCTCGGGCTCGCGGGAGGCGAGTTCGACCTGCTCGCGGGCCTTCGCCGCGGAGACGGCCTCGGCGCGCCAGTCGACCTCGTGGGTGAGCGACGCCTCGGGCATGATGCCCTTGCGGATGCCGCCGACGTAGCAGGTGGAGACGTGCACGACGTGCGGGTCGCTGCCCGAGGCGAGCAGTGCGCCGTAGAGCCCGAGGGCTCCGCCGACGTTGGTGTCGAAGGCCTCGTCGATGGGCGGATCGAAGGAGACGGTGGATGCACCGTGGATGACGACGTCGATGTCGCCGGGCAGCTCGGAGATCGAGGTGAGGCTGCCGGAGACGACGCTCACGCGCTCGGCGAGGATGCGGGCGGCCTCCTCCTCTCCGACCTTCTCCTTCCACGCCTTGAACACCGGCTTGCGCAGCAGGTTGGCGAGACGGGTCTCGGTGGTCGCGCTTCCCTTGGTGCGCACGAGGATCGACACCCTGGTGTCGGGGTGCGACGAGAGCAGGCGCTCGAGCACGGCCTGACCGACGAAACCGGTCGCTCCCGTGAGGAACACGTGGGCGCCGGCGAGACCGGCCTTCTTCTTTGCGGGGCTCATGCGGCGGAACCGCCGTGGGCCGAGACTGCGCGTGAGATGAGGGGGAGCCCTTCTTGACCGGGGAGGGAGGAGATCTTCTCGTCGATGGCCGCGGCGATGCCGGGCGCGGAGACGAAGAGGTAGGAGTAGAAGAAGTCTGTTTCGGATTTCGCCTCGGCCTCGGCGCCGATCGGCCATTGTGCGTCCGCGATCTGCTGCGCGACGACCACGCGGGTGTGCTCGGCGTAGGCGAGACGGTCACGGGCCTGGGCCTCGAAGAATTCGAGCTGGCGGGCCTGCACCGCGAGGAGCGTGTCGACGATCGATGCCAGCGCCGGGTGTGGTTCGAGCTCCACGATGCGGGTGAGAGCGGCCTGTGTCATCCACTCGTCGATCGTGCCGAGCGTCATGTGCACCGCGATCATGTCTTCGCCGAGCTTGTTCGCGCGGATCGACCCGGTGATCGGGCGCACCCGTTCGCGGATCTCGCCGAAGAACGCGGCGACCTTCGACCGCTGCTTCGGAGTGGGCAGCTCGACGTGCGCGTGCGCGTCGATCACGTGCTGCAGCGCGTCGGCGATCCAGAACTTCTCGAACGCCCAGGTGCCGAGGAAGGCGGTGACCCTGGCGTCTTTGTGGGTCGCGGTGACGAGCACGTTGCGCAGGTGGCCCATCGTCGCGCTCTCCACGGCGGCGACGTAGCGAAGCGCGCGCAGCGTGTCGACGCCGAGCGGCGAGGTCTGGAACGAGGAGAGGTCGATCTCGGCGCGGTGGCTGCCCGACGCGGTGCGGGCGTAGTCGCGCACACTGAATCCCTGGGCGGGAACGGCCTCACGAGGGCCGTCTGAATGTTCGTGCACGATGCTCTTTCCCCGGCAAAATAACTTGGTGCACCGCAGTCTATTCGATCATCGATACGGGCCGCGTAGCGTATCCTGTCCGAATGGCAACTGCTCTCGTCACGGGTGGGACGTCGGGCCTCGGAGCGGAGTTCGCCCGGGCCCTCGCCCGTCGTGGATACGATCTCGTGCTCGTCGCGAGAAACCCGCAACGGCTCGACTCGATGGCGGCAGAACTGCGCGCCACGGGACGCACCGTCGAGATCCTGCGCGCCGACCTGAGCGACCGCTCCGACGTCGCCCTCGTGGTCGACAGGCTGGAGGACGACTCCCGCCCCGTCTCGGTCTTCGTGAACAACGCGGGCTTCGGCATCCACACCCCGCTGACCTCGGTCGACACGACCGCCCACGACACCGCCATCGAGGTGATGATCCGTTCGGTGCTCGTGCTCGGCGGAGCCGCCGGGCGCGCGATGCGGGCGCGCGGCGACGGCGCGATCATCAACGTGTCGAGCACCGCCGGCTACATGGCGATGGGCAGCTACTCCGCGGTCAAGGCGTGGGTGCGCAGCTACAGCGAAGGCCTCTCCGTCGAACTGCGCGGAACCGGCGTGCGCGTCACCGCATTGCTCCCCGGGTGGGTGCACACCGAGTTCCACGAGCGCGCCGGCATCACCACGAGCGCCATCCCGAACGCGCTGTGGATCGACGCGGGTCTCACGATCGAGCAGGGCCTGCGCGCGTCGGAGAAGGGCCGCACCCTCGTCATCCCGTCGTTCCGTTTCAAGTTCCTGTTCTTCTTCGTCAGGCACCTGCCGCGCAGCGTCGTGCAGTGGATCTCCGGCAAGATCTCGTCGAGCCGCAGCGACTCAGTCGAGACGCACGCATGACGCGCGAGACGCCCAAGCCCGGCAAGCCCGCGAAGGTCACGCACCTGCACCGGTTCTCGTCGTCGGGTCACGCCGCGGCGCGGTTCGTCGCCCAACGCGTCATCCTCAAGGGCGTCGTCTGGTCGGTCGCGAAGGTGACGGTCAAAGGCAAAGACGCCCTCAAAGAACTGGACGACCCGTTCATCGTGGTCGCTAACCATTCGAGCCATCTGGATGCGCCCCTCATCACCGGTGCCCTCCCTCGTGCGCGGGCCCGGTATCTCGCCGCGGGAGCCGCGGCCGACTACTTCTTCGACGTCGCGTGGCGGCGCGCCGCCACCGCGCTGTTCTTCAACGCCTTCCCCGTCGACCGCACCGGCCAGGGCTCGCGCTCGGGGCTCGCGAAAGAGCTGCTCGGCCGCGGCGTGCCGCTGCTGATCTTCCCGCAGGGCGGCCGGTCGAAAGACGGCACCATCGGCCCGTTCAAACCCGGTGCCGCCGTGCTCTCGATGACCGTCGGCGCCCCGTGTGTTCCGGTGGCGATCATCGGCGCGTCCGACGCCATGCCGCCCGGGCGCAACTGGCCGGTTCCGGGCCGCCCGCCGGTCGTCGTCGTGTTCGGCGAACCGATGTCGGCCGAACCGGGCGAGAGCGCCCACGATTTCTCTGCCAGACTGCACCGCACGGTGCTCGGCATGATCGCCGCGCACTCCGCGTAGGCGCCGTTTCCGACAGCACACGAAGAAAGTAGATCGATGCCGAACGTCAAGCACATGAAGTGGTGGGGCTGGGGAGTCGAGGGCGTCGCCTTCACCTACGACAACAAGCCCGACTTCGCTCCCTTCGTGAAGAAGGCCGTGGGCCTCGACCTCGACGGCAGCGCCGGTTCGAGCGTCTCCTTCACCGACCTCACCCTCCCGTCGAGCACCATCGACGACGCCTTCCTCGCCGAGCTCGGCGCGATCGTCGGCACCGAGAACGCGATCGTCGACGACGAACTGCGCCTCGTGCACACCTACGGCAAGAGCATCCGCGACCTGCTGCGCATCCGTGCGAGCGAGCTGCCGCGCATGCCCGACGTCGTGCTCTACCCGGCCGACGAGGCCGAGGTCGCCGCGGTGGTCTCCGCCGCAGTCGCGGCGAACGCCGTGATCATCCCGTTCGGCGGCGGGAGCAACATCTCCGGCAGCCTCGAGCCGCACCCCGGCGAGGCCCGTGTCGTCATCTCGCTCGACCTCGGACGCCTGAACCGGGTCGTCTCGATCGACGAGGGTTCGGGCATCGCCCGCATCCAGGCCGGCGCGCAGGGCCCGTTCATCGAAGAGCAGCTGAACGCCCGCGGCTGGACGATGGGCCACTTCCCCGACAGCTTCACCCACTCGACGCTCGGCGGCTGGGTCGCCACCCGCTCGTCGGGCATGCAGAGCGACAAGTACGGCGACATCGCCGACATCGCCCGCGGCCTGCGGATGGTGCGCCCGGCCGGCATCGTCGACATCCGCCCCGTACCCTCGGCCTCCACCGGGCCGAGCGTGCGCGAGATGATCCTCGGCAGCGAGGGGCGCCTCGGCGTCATCACCGAGGTCACCGTGCAGGTGCACCGCACGCCCGAGGTGCGCGAGATCAACGGCTACCTCTTCCCGAACTGGGAGGCCGGCATCGCCGCGATGCACGAGATCTCCGAGAGCGACGCCCGCCCGACCGTGACCCGCGTCTCCGACGCCCGCGAGAGCGGCTTCTCCTTCGCCACCGGCAAGGCGAAGACCGGCTTCGACCCGCAGAAGGTGCTGATGAGCTTCCTCAAGGCCCGCGGGTGGGACCTCGAGGGCATCAACCTGTCGTTCATCGGCTTCGAGGGCAGCGCGTCGCACGTCGCCTACGAGAAGAAGATCGTCGCGAAGATCGTGAAGAAGCACGGCGGACTCGGCGTGGGCAAGGGCCCCGGCGTGCTCTACGACCAGAAGAAGTTCGACACCCCGTACCTGCGCGACTTCCTGCTCGACCGCGGTGCCGCGGCCGACGTGTCGGAGACCGCGGCGCCCTGGTCGCGGCTCAACGAGATCCACGACGCCGTCTACGCGGCCGCGAACGAGGCCTACGAGCAGATCGGCACGCCCGGCTGGATCATGAGCCACCTCTCGCACTCGTACCACTCGGGCGCGTGCCTCTACTTCACGTTCGCCTTCGTGCACGGCGGCGAGAACGCCATCGCCCAGTACGACGTGGTGAAGAAGGCCATCCAGCAGGCGTTCGTCGACCACGGCGGAACGATCTCGCACCACCACGGTGTCGGCCGCGAGCACGCCCCGTGGCTCGAGCAGGACATCTCGACCGAGGGTGTCGCCCTGATGAGCGGCCTGTTCACGTCGGCAGACCCGAAGAAGAACTTCAACCCCGACAAGGTCATCACCTACTAGCCGATTGTTGGTCGAGTAGGCCGCTTGCGGCCGTATCGAAACCGGGTTTCGATACGCTCGCTGCGCGAGCTACTCGACCAGCAGCCGGGTTTCGATACGGTCGCTGCGCGACCTGCTCAATCGGCTTTGAGTCCCGGCCAGAGCAGCTCGAGCACCGAGTCGGCCCAGGCGTCGTCGAGGTTGCCGCCGCGGATCATCTGCCCGAACAGCGCCCCGAGCAGCACCGTCGCGGCCAGGCCGATGTCGAGGTCGGCGCGCAGGTCGCCCGAGGCGACCCGCTCGTGCAGGAAATCGGTGAGCCTCTTCGACCGGGCCTTGATCATCTCGCGCATCAACTCGTTCGATTCGGGGTGGTCGTTGAGGATGATGGATGCCGCGGCTCCGCGCCCGACCATGTTCTCGGCCATGCGCGCCGCATCGTGCAGCAGCCACCGGAACGTGTCGAAGGTGGGCAGGTCGGTCGGGATCGCGATCTCGACCGAGGAGGATTCGATGGCCGCGCGCAGCAGGTGCTCGCGCGAGTCGTAACGCCGGTAGATCGTCGTCTTCGCGATGCCGGCTTTCGCGGCCACTGCCTCGATGTTGACGGCGGCCGGACCCTGTCTGCGAAGGATGTCGAGCGTCACGCTGAGCAGCCGGGCATCGATCGCGCGACCGCGCACCGCCTTGACCGCGGCGACTGGCTCGGTCATGGGTGTCCTCCGCCCCGGGCATCGATGGGAGGGACAATCGTACCCCGTATCGCTACGCGAAGCGTGTCGATAGTGCCACCCGGGCCGGGCGTAGGGTTGAAACGATGATCCGAGAAGCCCGCGCCGCATTTCCCGTGCTGCTCGTCGTCGGAATCGTGTTCATCGGGTTCATCCTGCGCGGTCCGATCGTCGCGGTCGCTCCCGTCAGCGGGCTGATCAGCGACGACCTCGCGCTGAGCGCCGCCCAGATGGGCCTGCTCACCACCCTCCCCGTGCTGTGTTTCGCGCTGATGACACCCTTCGCGTCGCTGTTCGTCGGCAAGGCCGGCGCCAACTTCGCCACGACGGTCGCGATCGTCGGGGTCGGCATCGGGTCGATCGTGCGCTCCGCGGGAGGCGTCGAGGCGACCGTCGTCGGAACGGTCGTCATGGGGGCGTTCATCACGATCGGCAACGTGGTGATCCCGGTGATCATCCGCCGCGACATCCCGACCGCGCGCGTCGGCATCGTCACCGGCGCCTACACCTCGGCCCTCAACGTCGGCTCGATGGTGACGACGCTCGCCACCGTGCCGCTCGCCGGTGTGTTCGGCTGGCGCGGGGCGCTGCTCGCCTGGCTGGGATTCGTCGTCGTCGCCGCGGTGGCCTGGCTCGTCGCTGTGGGGCCGGCGCGGGCCGTGCACTGGGGCCCCCTCGCCCCGGCCCTCGAGACCGGGGCGGTCGACACGGTCGCGGTCGATACGCGCGGCATCCCCGTCGCCGCGCGCGAACCACGCACCTGGCGCAGCCTCTCGGCGGTGCTGCTCGCGCTCACCTTCGGCGCCCAAGCCTTCTCCTACTACGGCATCACCGCGTGGTTCCCGAGCATCCTGGCCGACGAACTCGGCTACTCCGCGGAACAGGCCGGCAGCAGCTCGTCGATCTTCCAGATCGCCGCGGTGGTCGGGGCCCTCGGGGTGCCGCTCATCTCCCGCCGCATCGGGGTGCCCCGCACGTTCGCCGCGATCTCGGTGCTCTGGATCACGCTCCCGCTCGGCATGATCCTGCTGCCGTCCGGCTGGCCGGCGTGGGGCTTCCTCGGCGGCGTCGCGCAGGGCGGCGGCATCACGATCGTGTTTATGCTCATCGTGCAGTTGGCCCTGAGCGGAACCCACGCGCGCCGGCTGTCGGCGATGGTGCAGGGCGTCGGCTACGCGCTGGGCGCGACCGCCCCCTCGGTCGTCGGCGCCGTGCACGACGCGACCGGAGGCTGGACCGTGCCCGTCGCCATCGTGCTCGTCGCGACCGCGGTGTTCACCGTCTGCGGACTGGCCGGGGCCCTGCGCGCGACCCGGAAGGCGCACTAGCCGCGACGACCGGCCTCCCGGCGGCCCTCGCTAGCCGCCGTCGGCCGCCGTTTCGAGTGCCGCCCGCGCCCGCGTGAGCGACGACCCGAGCCCCCAGGTCTGGTCGAGCGCCTCGAGGTCTGCCGCGCGCTCGGACGGGATGCGACGGATGCGCCCGTCGTGCTCGGCGAGGTCGAGGTCGCGGGTCACTTCGACCACGCGCGGCGCCACCCGGAGGTAGTCGCGCGCGGCGTCGACCTTCGCGCGCACCGAGGCGGCGACCGCGACGTCGGGGTCGGCGGCGGCCGCGACGATGCCGTCGAGGTCGTCGAAGTCTTTCAGCAGCGCGACCGCGGTCTTCTCGCCCACACCCGCGACCCCGGGCAGGCCGTCGGAGGGGTCGCCGCGCAAGACCGCGAAGTCGACGTACTGCCGCGGGGTCACCCCGTACTTCTCGAGCACCGCCGCGTCGGTCAGCAGCTCGAGCTTCGACATGCCCCGGCCCGTGTAGACCACGCGCACCCCGCGGGAGTCGTCGACGAGTTGGATCAGGTCGCGATCGCCGGTGACGATGTCGACCGGCATCCGCGACCGGCCGGCGAGTGTGCCGATGACGTCGTCGGCCTCGTGGTCTGCCGCCCCGACCACGGGGATGCCGAGAGCGGCGAGCACCTCCCGGATCACCGGGATCTGCGGCTGCAGCAGGTCGGGCACGATCTCGACCGAGCCGTCGTCGGCCTCACGGGCGACGCGGTGCGCCTTGTAGGAGGGGATCAGCTCGACCCGCCATCGCGGTCGCCAGTCGTCGTCCCAGCAGGCCACGAGATCGGTCGGCGCGAATTCGCCCACCAGTTTGGCGATCATGTCGAGCAGCCCGCGGACCGCGTTCACGGGCGACCCGTCGGGTGCGCGCACGGTGTCGGGAACGCCGTGGAAGGCGCGGAAGTAGAGGGAGGCGGTGTCGAGCAGCATTCTGCGGTGATCGGTCACGGGAGAATCCTGCCACGATCACCGCCCCCGGTTACTTCTTGTCGAAGATCTCCGACTCCATCGCGTCGTAGCCCTCGGCCTGCGGGTCGCCGTGCAGGCCGCCGCTGAGCGCGTACTCCTCCTCGGGCGAGAGCACCAGGCGGTGGCGGCCGTAGACCGCGAAACCGACGAGGATGAGCGCGTAGACGACGACGATCGCGATGATCGCCGGCTGGAACGCCTCGTTGAAGAGGAAGCCGAAGAACACGAGCAGCGCGATCACGGCGGCCGAGTACGCGCCGAAGAGTCCCCACGGGCTGCGGTACGGGCGGGCGGCCTTCGGGAACTTCCTGCGCAGGATGATGAACGACACCATCTGCAGGAAGTAGGCGACCACGGCGCCCCAGACCGCGATGTTCAGCACGATCGCACCGGCGACAGCGCCCACGCCGTCTTCGTCGAGCCGGCCGAGCAGGTCGACCACGACGAGCGCGACGAAGCCGAGCACGGCGCCGACGAGCAGCGCGACCCACGGCGTCTGGCGTTTGCCGGTGAGCGAGAAGATCTTCGGGTAGTAGCCCGCGCGGGAGAGCGAGTACATGTTGCGGCCGTAGGCGAACATGATGCCCTGCAGCGACGCGAGCAGGCCGACGAGCGCGAGCAGCGCGAGCACGGCGGCAGCCTGGTCGCCGACGATGGCGCGGAATCCGTCGAGCAACGGTTCGGCCGAGACGCCCATCGCCTCGGCGCCGATGACTCCGGTGTTGAGCACGAGCACGAGCAGGCCGGTGACGATGAGGGTCCCGCGCGCCCAGAGGCCGGCGCGCGGGATGTCGCGCGCGGGATCGTGCGACTCCTCGGCGGCGAGCGGCAGCTCTTCGATACCGAGGAAGAACCACATGGCGAAGGGCAGGGCGAACAGGATCGGGAAGACGCCGTGCGGCAGGAACGCGGTCTGGCCCGGGTCGGGGATCTTGTCGAACAGGCTGTCGAAGCTGAAGACGCCGGAGAAGACGGCCATGGCCGAGAACACCAGCAGGATGCCGATGGAGATGATCGAGACGACGATGGCGAACTTGAAGGAGATGTTGGCGCCCGCCGAGTTGAGCGTGATGAAGACCGCGTATAGCACGATCCACCAGATCCACATGTTGCCCGACAGGTCGAAGTCCAGCAGCTCGGCGGTGATCGAGTTGGCGTACTGCGCCGAGAAGAACACGACCACGGCGGTGGTCGCCACGTACTCGATGGTCTCGGCGAGGCCGGTGACGAGTCCGCCCCACGGCCCCATCGCCGACCGCGCGAACGAGTAGGCGCCGCCGGTGTGCGGCATCGCCGACGACATCTCGCCGATCGAGAAGGTCAGGCCGTAGTACATGACCACCAGGATGGCGAACGCGATGAGCATGCCGCCGAAGCCGGCGAAGTCGATGCCGAAGTTCCAGCCGGAGAAGTCGCCCGAGATGACGGCCGCGACAGCGAGACCCCACAGCCCCCAGACGCCGGCGGAGCGCTTGAGGCTGCGTTTCTCGAAGTAGCCCTCTGCCGCCTTCGTGTAGGTGACGCCGGAAACGCTTCTTCCTGACTTTTCAGCCATGAGTTCCTCCAGAAAGCACGGTTCGGGTCGCACGACGGCACACTGCAGCCCTGCGTAGTTACCGGAGAGCTTGGCGGCTATTGGTACTTCGTGTCTACCTTTGGATGTAAACACCGCGTTACGAAAAAGCCGTAGCCGCGACATCCGCCTATGGTCTAATGGTCGGGTCACGAGAAGTTCCTCTTACTCAGAACGGCTGCCATGACCACGCTCGCCACCACCCCCGTCTCCGGAAACCTCACGATCGACCAGCTCACCGAACTGGTCGCCGCCAAAGAAATCGACACCGTGATCATCGGGTTCACCGACATGCAGGGACGCATGGTCGGCAAACGGGCCTCGGCCAGGCTCTTTCTCGAGGAGTTCGCCGCGCACGGCGCGGAGTGCTGCAACTACCTGCTCGCGGTCGACGTCGAGATGAACACCGTCGACGGCTACGAGATCTCGTCGTGGTCGAAGGGCTACGGCGACATGGCGATGATGCCCGACATCAACACTCTGCGTGTGGTGCCGTGGCTCGAGGCGACGGCGCTCGTGATGGCCGACCTGACCTGGCTCGACGAAGAGCCAGTCGTGCAATCGCCGCGCGAGATCCTCAAGGCGCAGATCGCCCGCCTCGCCGAGCACGGTCTCGTGCCCTACTCGGCCACCGAGCTCGAGTTCATCGTGTTCGACGACAGCTACCGTTCGGCGTTCGCGAAGGGCTACACCGGGCTGACGCCGGCGAGCGACTACAACATCGACTACGCCATCCTCGCCTCGACCCGGATGGAACCGCTGCTGCGCGAGATCCGCAACGGCATGGACGGCGCCGGCATGTACTGCGAGGGCGTGAAGGGCGAGTGCAACTTCGGCCAGCAGGAGATCGGCTTCCGCTACGCCCACGCGCTCGCCACCTGCGACAACCACTCGATCTACAAGAACGGCGCGAAAGAGATCGCCGACAAACACGGCAAGTCGCTGACCTTCATGGCGAAGTACAACGAGCGGGAGGGCAACAGCTGCCACATCCACCTCAGCGTGCGCGCCGACGACGGCACCCCCGTGATGGCCGGCGACGGCCCGCACGGATTCTCGAAGCTCATGGAGCACTGGCTCGCCGGCCTCCTCGCGACGACGCGCGAGTTCAGCCTGTTCTTCGCACCGAACATCAACTCGTACAAGCGCTACGTCGAGGGCAGCTTCGCGCCGACCGCCGTCGCGTGGGGTCTCGACAACCGCACCTGCGCGCTGCGCGTGGTCGGCCACGGCCAGGGCCTGCGCGTCGAGAACCGGGTTCCGGGCGGCGACGTCAACCAGTACCTCGCGACAGCCGCGCTCATCGCCGGCGGGCTGTACGGCATCGAGAACGAACTCGAGCTCGAACCGATCTTCGAGGGAAACGCCTACGGTTCGGATGCGCCCCGCGTTCCCACCACTCTCCGCGACGCGGCGGAGCTGTTCGGCGCCTCCGCCATCGCGGCCGAGGCCTTCGGCCCCGAGGTCGTGGCGCACTACCTCAACAACGCCCGCGTGGAACAGGCCGCCTACGACGCGGCCGTCACCGACTGGGAGAGGACGCGCGGCTTTGAACGCTTCTAGGCCCGTCATCGGCCTCACCACCTACCTCGAGCGGGCGAAGACCGGCGTGTGGGACGTGCCCGCAGCCTTCCTGCCCAAGGTCTACTTCGAGGCGGTCACGCGGGCGGGCGGCATCGCGGTGCTGCTGCCGCCGCAACCGGTCGACGCCGCGGTCGCCGACCGGGTGCTCGACTCGCTCGACGGCCTCATCATCACCGGCGGCAAAGACGTCGACCCCGCGCGCTACGGCCAGGAGCCGCACGCGACCACCGACGAACCCCGCCCCGACCGCGACGCGTGGGAGGACGCCCTGCTCACCGCCGCGATCGAGCGCGGGCTGCCGTTCCTCGGCATCTGCCGCGGCCTGCAGGTGCTCAACGTGTCGCTCGGCGGCACGCTGCACCAGCACCTGCCCGACGTGATCGGGTCGACCCGCTACAACGCCGGCTACGGCAGATTCAGCGAGAACGCCGTCGAGGTGCACGCCGGAACCGTCACCGGCGACCTGCTCGACGACGCCGCCGCGCTCGCCGTGCACTCGTACCACCACCAGGCGGTCGACGAGCTCGCCGACGGACTCGTCGTGAGCGCGCGCAGCGACGACGGCACGATCCAGGCCGTCGAACTGGCGGCCGTGCCGTTCGGTGTCGCCGTGCAGTGGCACCCCGAAGAGAACGCCGACGACCTGCGCCTGTTCGCGGGGCTGGTCGAGGCGGCACAGGACTACCGCGCAGGGAGCATCGCATGACCGGGGTTTCGACACGCCCGCTGGCGGCCGACTCGACCAGCATCACCCTCGTCAACCCCGCCGACGAGACCGTCGTCCAGACGCTCGCGCACACCGCACTCGCCGAGGTCGACGACGCGATCCTCCACGCCGTGTCGGCACAGAAGGCGTGGGCGGCGCTCGCTCCCGCCGAACGTGCGGCTGCGCTGCGCCGCTTCGCCCTCGCCGTCGACGGGGCGATCGAAGAACTCGCCCTTCTCGAGGTGCTGAATTCGGGTCATCCGATCTCCCAGGCCCGCTGGGAGGCCGGCCATGTGCGCGACGTGCTGAACTACTACGCGGCCGCACCCGAGCGCATGATCGGCAAGACGATCCCGGTCGCGGGCGGCATCGACGTGACCTTCCTCGAGCCGCTCGGCGTCGTCGGCGTCATCGTGCCGTGGAACTTCCCGATGACGATCGCCGCCTGGGGTTTCGCTCCCGCGCTCGCCGCGGGCAACGCCGTCGTGCTCAAGCCCGCCGAGTGGACGCCGCTCACCGCCATCCGCCTGGCCGCGCTCGCGCTCGAGGCGGGGCTGCCCGAGGGGCTGTTCCAGACGTTGCCGGGCCGCGGCGACGTGGTCGGCGACCGCTTCGTCACCAACGAGCACGTGCGCAAGGTCGTCTTCACCGGATCGACCGCGACCGGCAAGAAGGTGATGGCCGGATGCGCCCACCAGGTGAAGGCGGTCACCCTGGAACTCGGCGGCAAGAGCGCCAATGTGGTCTTCGCCGACTCCGACCTCGAGAAGGCCGCGGCCACCGCGCCCTACGCCGTGTTCGAGAACGCGGGCCAGGACTGCTGCGCGCGCAGCCGCATCCTGGTCGAACGCAGCGTCTTCGACCGGTTTATGGAGCTGCTCGAACCCGCGGTCGCCGGCGTGAAGGTCGGAGCGCTGCACGACGAGTCGACCGAGATGGGGCCGCTCGTCGCGAAGGCGCACTTCGACAAGGTGGCCTCCTACGTGCCCGACGACAGCCAGGTCGCCTTCCGCGGCTCGGCGCCTGCCGGCCCCGGCTTCTGGTTTCCGCCGACCGTGCTGCTGCCCGGCTCACGCACCGACCGTGTCGTCACCGACGAGATCTTCGGCCCGGTGGTCAGCGTGCTGCCGTTCGACGACGAGGCCGACGCGGTCGCGCTCGCGAACGACAGCGTGTACGGCCTGAGCGGCTCGATCTGGACCCGCGACATCGGCCGCGCCCTGCGCGTCTCGCGCGGCATCGAGAGCGGCAACCTCTCGGTGAACTCGCACTCCTCGGTGCGCTATTCGACGCCGTTCGGCGGGTTCAAGCAGAGCGGCCTCGGCCGCGAACTGGGGCCGGATGCCGCGACCGCGTTCACCGAGACCAAAAACGTCTTCATCAGCACCGAGTAGAAAGAACCGCACCACATGGCAATAACCACGATCGACCTCACCCAGCGCCTCGCGGGAAAGGTGGCGGTGATCACCGGGGGCGCATCCGGAATCGGACTCGCGACCGCGAAGCGCTTCGCCGCGGAGGGCGCGACCGTCGTCATCGGCGACTTCAACGCCGAGACCGGCGAGGCGGCCGCGATCGAGGTCGGCGGCCTGTTCGTGCAGGTCGACGTGACCGACGAGGCGCAGGTGGACAACCTGTTCGACACGGCGGCCGCGACCTACGGCTCGGTCGACATCGCGTTCAACAACGCGGGCATCTCGCCGCCCGACGACGACTCGATCGAGACGACCGAGCTTCCGGCCTGGGAACGCGTGCAAGACGTCAACCTGAAGAGCGTCTACCTCTGCTCGCGCGCCGCCCTACGTCACATGGTCGCGCAGCAGCGCGGGTCGATCATCAACACCGCGTCGTTCGTCGCCGTGATGGGCAGCGCGACCAGTCAGATCTCGTACACCGCCTCGAAGGGCGGTGTGCTCGCCATGACCAAGGAGCTCGGCGTGCAGTTCGCCCGGCAGGGAATCCGGGTCAACGCGCTCTGCCCCGGCCCGGTGAACACCCCGCTGCTGCAGGAACTGTTCGCGAAAGACCAGGAGCGCGCGCAGCGTCGACTCGTGCACATCCCGGTCGGACGCTTCGCCGAACCGGAAGAGCTCGCGGCCGCCGTCGCGTTCCTCGCGAGCGACGACTCCAGCTTCATCACGGCGTCGACGTTTATGGTCGACGGGGGCATCAGCTCCGCCTACGTGACCCCGCTGTAAAGAGGCAAAGACAAGATGACGGATGACACGAGCCTGGCCGACGACGTCGTCTTCCGTCCGGTTCGCAGCGGCAACGCGTTCGAAGACACGGTCGCGCGGCTGTTGCAGGCGGTGCGGCTCGGCATCGTCGAGCCCGGCGGTGCGCTGCCGCCCGAGCGCGACCTCGCCGTGCGGTTCTCGGTGAGCCGCGACACGGTGCGCGACGCGATCCGTTCGCTCTCCGACGCCGGCTACCTGGTCGCGCGACGCGGCCGCTACGGCGGCACCTTCGTGAGCGACCGGCTGCCGGCGGAGGGCGCGGAGGCACCCGGTGCGGGGGAGCCCGCGACCGTCGTTCCGACCGCGGCCGAGATCGACGACGTGCTCGGGCTGCGCGAGATCCTCGAGGTCGGTGCCGCGCGGGCGGCCGCGGGGCGCACCCTGTCGGCCGACGACCGGGACGCGCTCTGGCAACGGATGACCGAGACCAGCGTGGCATCCGCCCCCGACTACCGTCGGCTCGACTCACGCCTGCACCTGACGATCGGGCAACTGGTCGGCACGCCGACGCTCGTGTCGCTCATGGCCGACAACCGCACGCGGGTGAACGAACTGCTCGACCACATCCCGCTGCTGCCGACCAACATCGCGCACTCGAACGAGCAGCACGAGGCCATCGTGGCCGCGATCCTCACCGGCAACCGCGACGGGGCGGCGCAGGCGATGAGCGAACACCTCGAGGGCAGCGCGGTGCTGCTGCGCGGCTTCCTGGCCTAGAGCAGGGTGAGTGGCGCCCACGAGGACGCGTATCGAATCCGAGGTTTCGATACGGCCGCGGGCGGCCTACTCGACCGGCAGCCTCAGACGGCGGGCGGCGTCGGCGGCGTCTTCTTGACCGGCGGCTTCTTGGTGGCCGGGGGAGTGATCGGCGGGGTCGCCTCGGGGGCGGCCTTCGGCGCGGCCTTCGCGGGCGGCACCGCCACCGACGGCACGTCGGCGGTCTTCGCGTCCGACGGCACGTCGGCCGGCTTGGCGTCGGACGGCAGAGCGGCCGGGGCCTTCGGCGCGTCTGCCTTCGGAGCCGCGGGGGCGGAGGCCTTCGCGGCCGCGGGCGGCGCGGTCGTCGCGGGCGTCGCAGGCGCGGCCGTCGGCAGCACCGCGGTCGTCGACGTGCCGGTGGGCGTCGTCGTCGGCGGCACGGGCCCGGCGTTCGGCTCCACCGGTCCGCGGGTGGCGGGCTCGGTGACCGGTGCCGCGGGCTTCGCGGGCGAGTTCTTCACGATGTAGATCTGCGCGGCCTTGGTGCCGAAGATCAGGAAGCGCACCAGGAAGAAGATGAGCGCGACCACGACGGCCACGCTGATCAGGGCGAAGACGCCGTAGAGCACGGCGCCGAGGACGTGGGTGAATCCCGAGTAACCCCAGCCGAAATCTCTCATTGTCTTACTCCTCGAGTTCGTTTGCTTCGCGCGACGTCTCGATGACGTTGCCCACGGCGATGGCGAGGGTCGCGCCCCAGCTGATCCACATGAGCAGCAGGCGCCAGTCGCGCGGGCCCTTGCGGGTGGTCTGGGCGACGCCGACGCCGCCGAAGATGGCGCCGAGAATCGCGCCGTTGAAGATGAACTTGCGCATGTACGTCTCTCCTTGTTCGGTACCCAACGCTACCGGTTGGAGTCAGGGCGGCAACCTCCGGGCGTCAATCGCCTCCAGCTTGCGCGACCCGGCCGTCGTGGCCTATAGCCAGTCGCGGCTCTTGAACGAGGTGTAGAGCGCGAGCCCCGCCACCACGATGAGCCCGCTCGACAGATAGGTTCCCCACTGGGTTCCGAAGCCGAGGAACTGCAGGTTCTGCCCGAAGAACCCGGTGATCGCCGTGGGCACGGCGATGATCGCCGCCCAACTGGTGACCTTCTTCATGATGAGGTTCATGCGGTTGCCCTGGATGCTCAGGTTGGTGTCGAGGATCGTCGCCACCAGGTCGCGCAGCGACTCCGTCCACTCGGTCGCGCGCAACACGTGGTCGTAGACGTCTTGGAAGTACGGAACCATGTCGTGGTCCATCACCTCGATGTCGCGCCGCATGAGCGTGTTCACCACCTCGCGCATCGGCAGCACCGCGCGGCGCAGGCCGACGAGGCTCTTGCGCAGCTCGAACGAGTTGCGCTGGATCTCGGTGCCGTGGTTCTTGCCGTCGAACAGCAGCTCTTCGTACGCGTCGATCTCGGCATCGAGGTCTTGCACCGCCTCGAAGTGCCCGTCGACGACCACGTCGAGCAGTCCCCAGATGAGAAAAGCCGAGCCGTGCGTCGCCAAGTCGGGGTTGCTGTCCCAGCGCTCCACCACGGAACCGATGTCGAAGGACTCCGGATGAACCGTGACCACCGCCCTCTCGGTGATGAACGCCTTCACCTCGACCTTCGAGAGCTGTTTGGTGGTCTCGTCGAACGCGACCGCGTAGGCGGCGAGGAACAGGTGGCTGTCGTAGCGGTCGAGCTTGGGGCGCTGGTGTTCGTTGACCGCGTCTTCCACGGCCAGGTGGTGCAGGCTCAGTTCTTCTTCGATGGTCGCGAGGTCGGCGGCGGTGGGCGACGTGAAATCGGCCCAGACCGTGGCATCCGGTTCTCTCAGATAGTCCGAGATGTCGGCGACCGGAAAATCGGTCTTCACCAGAACGCCAGAGCGGTACAGCCGGGTAGTCACCATGGGGCAACTCTAAGCGCGCGTTACCACACTGACGGCCGCACAGGTGCGGCTGGTACCCTGAGAAAAGCTTGCCGACGATGATGCTGGTGCGCAATCCGAATGGAGCCACAGCGTTTTATGAACGCCCCCTTGAACAGTCCTGAAACCCCGTCCGCCGACGACGCGAAGTTCTACGACTTCGTCGTCGTCTCGAACCGTCTGCCGGTCGACCGTGTCGTCGACGCCGACGGCAACGAGACCTGGAAGCAGTCGCCCGGCGGCCTGGTCACGGCCCTCGAGCCGATCATGCGCAGCAACGACGGCGCCTGGGTCGGCTGGGGCGGGCAGCCCGACCTCGAGATCGAGCCGTTCGACAACGACGGCATCCACATCGTGTCGGTGCCGCTCAGCGAAGAAGACATCGAGAAGTACTACGAGGGTTTCAGCAACGACACCCTCTGGCCGCTGTACCACGACGTGATCGCACCGCCCACCTACCACCGTGAGTGGTGGGAGAGCTACGTCGCCGTCAACCAGCGGTTCGCGGATGCCGCGGCGGCAGTCAGCGCGGAGGGCGCGGTCGTCTGGGTGCAGGACTACCAACTGCAACTGGTGCCCAAGATGCTGCGCGACAAGCGCCCCGACCTCACGATCGGGTTCTTCAACCACATCCCCTTCCCGCCCTACGGCATCTACTCGCAGCTGCCCTGGCGCGCCGCGATCATCGAGGGGCTGCTCGGCGCCGACGTCATCGGCTTCCAGCGGGTGGCCGACGCGAGCAACTTCGCCCGCGCGGTGCGCCGGCTCACGACCTCGAGCACGAAGACCACCACGATCGAGGTCGCGTCGCCGGGTCATCCGACCCGCCGGGTCATCGCGAAGGCCTTCCCGATCTCGATCGACTCGAAGTCGTTCGAAGAACTCGCCCGCCAGCCGCACATCCAGGCCCGCGCGAAAGAGATCCGCGAGGGGCTGGGCAACCCGAAGACGATCATGCTCGGCGTCGACCGCCTCGACTACACCAAGGGCATCGGCCACCGCCTCAAGGCCTACGGCGAGCTGCTCGCCGACGGCCGCATCAAGGTCGAAGACGTCACGCTCGTCCAGGTGGCGAGCCCGAGCCGCGAGCGCGTGCAGGCCTACATGGACCTGCGCGACGAGGTCGAGCTCACGGTCGGTCGCATCAACGGCGACTACGCGACGATGAGCCACACCGCGATCAGCTACCACCACCACGGCTACCCGCGCGACGAGATGGCCGCGCTCTACCTCGCCGCCGACATCATGCTCGTCACGGCACTGCGCGACGGTATGAACCTCGTCGCGAAAGAGTACGTGGCCGCCCGCTTCGACGACGACGGCATCCTCGTCCTGAGCGAGTTCGCCGGCGCCTCCGACGAGCTGAAGCGCGCACTGCGCATCAACCCGCACGACATCGACGGGCTGAAAGAGACCATCCTGCAGGCCATCGCCATGCCGAAGCGTGAGCGGGTCGCCCGTATGCGTTCGCTGCGCAAGCGTGTGCTCGAGTACGACGTGGCCCGCTGGTCGACGTCGTTCCTGTCGACCCTCGCCGGCGTGCGCGGCGACCGCGAGAACGTCGAGGCCGAGATCGACCTCGACGACCCGCTCGGCGAACTCGAATGGACGGTCGAACGCGCCCCGCGAGGAAGCGCACTGTGATTGTGAGCGCACTGTAATGGTCGACGTCGACACCCCGCCCCCGTTCTCCCGACTGCCCGAACCGCTCGTCGGAGCGCTGCGCGAGATCACCCGCACCAAGCAGCTGCTCGTCGCGCTCGACTTCGACGGCACGCTCGCGCCCGAGGTCGACGACCCGGAACGCGCCCGCGCGCTGCCCGAGGCGCGCACCGCCGTGCTGCGCCTGCTCGAGATGCCGCACACCCGCGTCGCCCTCGTCTCCGGGCGCGCGCTCGCGAGCCTCGAGCACGTCTCGCAGCTGCCCGACAACGCGCTGCTCATCGGGTCGCACGGCATCGAGATCCGTCTCGACAACCCCGACGACATCATCGGCCTCGACGCTGCAGAACTCGAGCGGGTCGAACTGCTCAAAGAGGTGCTCAGCGAGGTCGCCGACTCGATCGACCAGGTCTGGCTCGAAGAGAAGCCGGCCGGATTCGCGCTGCACACCCGGCTCGCCACGGAGCACAACTCGCGCGTCGCCCACCTCGTTGCACGCAGCGAAGCCGCCGCGGAGCTCGACAACCTCACGGTGCGCGGCGGCAAGAACGTGCTCGAGTTCTCGGTGCGCTCGACCACGAAGGGCGAGGCGATCGAGCACCTCCGCGCCTACACGAAGGCCACCGCGGTGTTCTTCGCCGGCGACGACGTGACCGACGAAGACGGATTCGCCGCGCTCGACGCCGACGACCTCGGCCTCAAAGCCGGCGAGGGCGCGACCCTCGCGAACCACCGTGTGAAGGGTCCGGTCGAGGTGGCGCGTGCGCTCACCCTGCTCGCCGACCTGCGCGAAGGCGACGTGCACGAGCAGTAATCGCCGTGTGAAACCGGTGAGAGTACTCCTGCGTGCTACACGCACCGGGTGTTTCCCAGCCAAACCACGGTAAACTCGTGACGCGGCTTCAGGGAACCTTTCCGAGTAATCTCCAGCGACGTGTACTTGCCGCACCAACGCACTGGGAGGCACCATGCTCGCGATTCTGATCGCGTTCGCAGCGCTCGCGCTGATCCTCCCACTGGTGCGCCGTCTGATCGGCCGCCGCGTCTTCCTCGTCGCCGCGCTCGTGCCGACGGCGGCTTTCGTCTACACACTGGCCATGTCGGGCGCCGTGCTCGACGGGGGCCAGGTGGCCGAGGTCGTGCCATGGGTCCCACAGCTCGACCTCGCCCTCGCGGTGCGGCTCGACACCCTGTCGTGGGTGCTCGCCCTCGTCGTCACCGGGGTCGGCGCGCTCGTGCTCGTCTACTGCGCGCGGTACTTCGGCGACAACGAAGACGGGCTCGGCCGGTTCGCCGCCGTGCTGCTCGCCTTCGCCGGTGCCATGTACGGACTCGTCGTCGCCGACGACGTCTACCTGCTCTTCATCTTCTGGGAGGCGACGAGCGTTCTCTCCTACCTGTTGATCGGCCACTACACCGGCCGCAAGGCCAGCCGCGGTGCCGCGCTTCAGGCGCTGCTCGTCACCACCTTCGGCGGGCTCGTGATGTTCGTCGGGCTCGTGCTGCTCGCCGTCGACACGGGCACGTCGCGTCTCTCCGAGATCGTCGCCCTAGCCCCGAGCGGCCCGCTCGTCACGACCGCGATCATGCTCGTGCTGGTCGGTGCGATGTCGAAGTCGGCGATCGTGCCGTTCCACTTCTGGCTTCCCGCCGCGATGGCCGCCCCCACACCGGTGAGCGCCTACCTGCACGCCGCCGCCATGGTGAAGGCGGGCATCTACCTCGTCGCGCGGCTCGCCCCCGGCTTCGCCGATACCCCCGGCTGGCAAGAGGTCGTCGTCGGCTTCGGTGTGCTCACCATGATCTTCGGCGCGTGGACGGCGCTGCGCCAGCACGACCTCAAACTCGTGCTCGCCTACGGCACGGTGAGCCAGCTCGGATTCCTCATGGTGGTCGCCGGATTCGGCACCCGCGACACCGCTCTCGCCGGCCTCGCCCTGCTGCTCGCCCACGCGCTCTACAAGAGCACGCTCTTCCTCGTGGTCGGCATCGTCGACCACTGCTCGGGCACCCGCGACCTGCGCAAACTCTCGGGGCTCGGCCGCAAGACGCCGGTGCTCGCGACCGTGACGGCGCTCGCGCTGGTCAGCATGGTCGGCCTGCCTCCCGCGCTCGGCTTCGTCGCGAAAGAGGCCGTGTTCACCTCGCTGCTCGAGAGCGGCACGGGAGGAAACCCGCTCGGCTGGGTGGCGCTGGTCGGCGTCGCGCTCGGCTCGGTGCTCACCGTCGCCTACAGCGCCCGTTTCTTCTGGGGAGCTTTCTTCACCAAGCCCGGCGTCGACACCGTGAAGGTCGAGACCGAGAACCGCGCCTTCCTGCTGTCACCGGCGCTGCTCGCGGTCAGCGGTATCGCGCTCGGCCTCGCGGCATCCTTCGTCGACGCCACCCTCACCGGCTATTCCGAGACGATCCCGGCCGCGGGGGAGGAGAGCTACCACCTCGCCCTCTGGCACGGCCTCGAGCCTGCCCTCGCCATCTCGGCCGCGACCCTCGTGCTCGGCGCAGCCGTCTTCGCGTGGCGCGGCCGCTCGATGCGCAAGGCCGACGGCTCGGCGAGCACCGCCGCCAACGCCTACTCGAACGTGCTGCGATTCATCGACCGCACGGCCGCCCGCACCACCGCCACCACGCAGCGCGGATCGTTGCCGTTCTACCTCGGCGTCATCCTCACCGTGTTCGTCCTCGCCGTCGGTACCGCGCTCGCGTTCAACCGCAGCTGGCCGAGCGGCATCAAGTTCTGGGACTTCCCGGCGCAGGTCGCCATCGGCGTCATCATGATCGTCGCCGCGATCGCCGCGACGCGGGCGACGAAGCGCTTCCAGGCCGTCGTGCTCGTCGGTGTCACCGGCTACGGCATGGCGGGCATCTTCGCGCTCGAGGGTGCCCCCGACCTCGCCCTCACGCAGATCCTGGTCGAGATCGTGACGCTCGTCGCCTTCGTGCTCGTGCTGCGCCGGCTGCCCGCCCGCCTCGGCGTGCGCAACGGCCAGTCCAACCGCGTGATCCGCGCCGTCGTCGCCATCGCGTTCGCCCTCGTCATGGGTGCCGCCGCGATCGTCACGCTCGGCGCCCGCGAAGCGCTCCCCATCTCGCTGCAGTGGCCCGACCTCGCCTACACGCAGGGGCACGGCCGCAACGTCGTGAACGTCGCGCTCGTCGACCTGCGCGGCTGGGACACCATGGGCGAGCTCAGCGTGATCATCGTCGCCGCGACCGGCGTCGCCAGCCTCATCTTCATCAGCGGCCGCACCGACAACCTGCCGCGTCTGCCGCGCCGCGAGGCCAAAAAGAAGATGAAGGCGCAGCGCATCAGCGCCTACTCCGCCCAGGCCTCCGGCGACGACGCCCGCACCTCGTGGCTGCTCGCCGGCCGCACCCTCGCCGCGGGCAACCGGTCGATCCTGCTTGAGGTCGTCGTGCGGCTCATCTTCCACCCGATCCTCATCGTGTCGATCTACCTGCTGTTCGCGGGCCACAACCTGCCCGGCGGCGGATTCGCGGGCGGACTCGTGGCCGGTCTCGCCCTCGTCGCGCGCTACATGGCGGGCGGAAGGCACGAACTCGGAGCCGCGGCACCGATCGACGCGGGCAAGCTGCTCGGTGCCGGCCTCACCCTGGCCGTCGGCACCGCGCTCGTGCCGATCTTCTTCGGCCGGGCCGCCTTGCAGTCGAGTTTCATCGAGGGCGAGGTCTGGCTGTTCGGTCACGTCGAATTCGTGACATCCACCATCTTCGACGTCGGCGTCTACCTCGTGGTGGTCGGGCTCACGCTCGACGTGCTGCGCAGCCTCGGCGCCGAGGTCGACCGGCAGCAAGAAGACGAATCAGACGAACAGACCGCCGAAGCAGAGAAGGAGACGGTATGAACATCTCGCTCGTTCTCGTCGCCGTGATGGTGGTGCTCTACGCGGCCGGAATCTACCTGCTGCTCGAACGCAGCATGACGCGCGTGCTGCTCGGCTTCCTGCTCGTCGGCAACGCCACCAACCTGCTGCTCATCACCATGGTCGGCAAGGTCGGCAGCGCGCCCATCGTCGAAGACGGTGTGACCGCCGCCGAGATGACCGACCCGATGCCCGAGGCCCTCATCCTCACCGCGATCGTCATCACCTTCGGCGTCTCGGCGTTCCTCATGGCGCTCATCTACCGCTCCTGGCGGCTCGAGCGCGACGACGATGTCGACGACGACGTCGACGATGTCGCACTGCGCGCCGAGGAGGTCGCCGAGCTCGGCGAGACCCTCGAGACCACCACGGAAGACACCGAGTTCGGGGCAAGCCGATGAACATGAACTCCCTCGTGCCCCTCGTGGTGATGCTGCCGTTGCTCGGCGCCGCCTCCACGCTCATCCTCGGCAAGCGCCCGCGCGCCCAGCGCATCGTCGCGGTCGCGACCCTCAGCGTCGTGCTCGCGATCGGCATCGTCATGCTGATCGTGGTGGATGACTCGGCTCCCCTCGCCCTCGAGGTGGGCGCCTGGCAGGCACCGTTCGGCATCGTGCTGATCGTCGACCGGCTGGCCGCGCTGATGCTCGTGGTCTCGGCCCTCGTGCTGCTCGCGGTGCTCGTCTTCTCGGTCGGGCAGGGTCTCGCCGACGGCGACCACGAGACACCGGTCTCGATCTACTACCCGACCTACCTGATCCTCGCCGCGGGAGTCTTCACCGCCTTCATCGCGGGCGACCTGTTCAACCTCTACGTCGGCTTCGAGATCCTGCTGGTATCGAGCTACGTGCTCATCACCCTGGGCGGCACCGAGGCGCGCATCAGGGCCGGCGTCACCTACATCGTCGTCAGCCTGCTCTCGTCGCTGCTCTTCCTCGCCGCGATCGCGATGATCTACGGCGCCGTCGGCACCGTGAACATCGCCCAGATCTCGGTGCGGATGGCCGAGATCCCGCAGGACGTGCAGATCATCCTGCATGTGATGCTGCTCGTCGCGTTCGGCATCAAGGCGGCGGTGTTCCCGCTCTCGTTCTGGCTGCCCGACTCCTACCCGACGGCGCCCGCGCCGGTGACGGCGGTGTTCGCCGGGTTGCTGACCAAGGTCGGCGTCTACGCCATCATCCGCACCGAGACGGTGATCTTCCCCGGCCCCGAGCTGAACACGGCGCTGATGATCGTGGCGCTGCTCACCATGGTGGTGGGTGTGCTCGGCGCGGTCTCGCAGGCCGACATCAAGCGCATCCTCTCGTTCACGCTGGTCAGCCACATCGGCTACATGATCCTCGGCATCTCGCTCGGCACGGCCGAGGGCACGGGCGCGGCGATCTACTACATCGTGCATCACATCGTGGTGCAGGCCACCCTGTTCCTCGCGGCGGGCTTGATCGAGCGCGTGGGCGGAAGCACGTCGATCACGAAACTCGGCGGGCTGCTCAAGGCCGCGCCGGTGATCGCGGTGCTCTACTTCATCCCCGCGCTCAACCTCGGCGGCATCCCGCCGTTCTCCGGGTTCATCGGAAAGCTCGCGCTGTTCGAGGCGAGCGCCACGCAGGGCACCCCGCTGGCCTACGTGCTCATCGGCGCGGGCGCCCTCGTCTCGCTGCTCACCCTGTACGCGCTCGTGCGGGTCTGGAACATGGCGTTCTGGCGCTCGGCCTCGGAGGTCGAGAACTACGAGTCGACCCTGTTGAACAACGTGTCGGAGGCCCCCAACGCCCCGCGAATGCAGGCCACCCGCACGGCGCCGCGCCTCATGGTCGCGGCGACGGCCGGCATGGTCGTGGTGAGTCTCGGGCTCACCGTGTTCGCCGGCCCGCTCTACGCCGTCGCGTCGCGCGCGGGCGAGAACCTCGAGGGCCCCTCCTTCTACGTCGACATCGTCTTCCCGGGAGGTATCGATGACTGAGCAGAGCACACGCACGCAGAAGAAGCGGCTGCGGGTGCGGATGCTGCACCAGCTGCCGCTCATCGTGGTGCTGGTGATCCTCTGGATGCTGCTCTGGGGCAACGTCTCCTGGCTCAACCTGGTCACCGGTCTCGTGCTCGCGATCGTCGTCACGCGTGTGTTCTACCTGCCGCCGGTCGACCTCACCGGGCGCCTGCACCCGTGGCACCTCGCCGTCTTCGTCGGCAACTTCGCCTGGCAGCTGGTGACCGCGTCGTTCCTGGTCGCGGCGCAGGCCTTCGCGAAGAGGCCGGTGAGCCGCAACTCGGTCATCGCCGTGCAGCTCTACACCCGCTCCGACCTGATCATGACGCTCACGGCGATCGCGCTCTCGCTCATCCCCGGGTCGCTGGTGCTCGAGGCCGACCGTGAGAAGTCGATCCTCTACCTGCACGTGCTCAACACCCCCGACACCGTCGCGGTCGAGAAGGCGCGCCAGCAGGTGCTGTTGATCGAGCGTCGCATCGTGCGCGCGCTCGGATCCCGCGACGACCTCGAGAGGGTGAACGCATGAGCGTCCTGTACCTGGCGGTCGGCATCCTGTTCACGATCGCCGCGCTGTTCATCATCTACCGCATCGTGCGCGGACCGTCGATCCTCGACCGCATGATCGCTTCCGACGTGCTGCTCACGACTCTGATGCTCGTCGTCGGCGCCGAGATGGTCTACAACGGGCACACCCGCACGATCCCGTTGATGGTCGTGCTCGCGAGCACGGCGATCTTCGCCACGATCGCGGTGGCCCGCTACGTGTCGAAACAAGACCGCGCCGCGGGGGTGCCGGTCGGCGTCGACAGTTCGCTCGGTGACAGCGCCTCCGACACCGCGTCGTCGGACGGCGATGCGGATGACACGACGGGAGACGCCCCACGATGAGCAACGACCTGCTCGACCTGTTCGCGGCGATCAGCCTGCTGCTCGGCGCCCTGCTCTCGGTGGCCGCGGGCGTCGGCCTCGTGCGCTTCCCCGACGCGCTCAGCCGCATGCACGCGGCGACCAAGCCGCAGATCCTCGGCCTCGTCTTCGTGGTCATCGCGATCGCCCTCGAGTCGCGCGAGTGGTCGACCCTGCTGCTGCTCATCCCGGTGGTGCTGTTCCAGATGCTCACCGCGCCGATCTCGGCGCACATGGTCGGCCGCGCCGGATACCGCACCGGCAATTTCGACCACACCCTGATGCTGGCCGACGAGCTCGAGCCCGAGGTCGAGCGCGCGACGAAGGTCGCGCACGAGGCCGCGCAGCGCGAGAAGGGCCGCGACGCCGACTGACCAGCGGTTCGTCGTGCAGACGTGCAACTCGGTGCGCCGGCGTTCATTACACTCGTAACATGCCGGACACATCCCCTGACGCCATCGACATCAAGCCCCGCTCGCGCACCGTCACCGACGGGATCGAAGCCACCACCTCGCGCGGAATGCTGCGGGCGGTCGGTATGGGCGACGCCGACTGGGAGAAGCCGCAGATCGGCATCGCGAGCTCGTGGAACGAGATCACGCCCTGCAACCTCTCGCTCGACCGTCTCGCGCAGGCCGCGAAAGAGGGCGTTCACGGCGGCGGTGGCTACCCGCTGCAGTTCGGCACCATCAGCGTCTCCGACGGCATCTCGATGGGGCACGAGGGCATGCACTTCTCGCTCGTCTCGCGCGAGGTCATCGCCGACAGCGTCGAGACCGTGATGATGGCCGAGCGCCTCGACGGCAGTGTGCTTCTCGCCGGCTGCGACAAGTCGATCCCCGGCATGCTCATGGCCGCCGCCCGCCTCGACCTCTCGAGCGTCTTCCTCTACGCCGGATCGATCGCGCCCGGCTGGGTCAAGCTGACCGACGGCACCGAGAAAGACATCACCATCATCGACTCGTTCGAGGCCGTCGGCGGCGTGAAGGCCGGCACGATGAGCCTCGAAGACGCCCACCGCATCGAGTGCGCGTTCGCGCCCGGCGAGGGCGCCTGCGGCGGTATGTACACCGCGAACACCATGGCGTCGGTCGCCGAGGCCCTCGGCCTCAGCCTCCCCGGCTCCGCCAGCCCTGCCTCGGCCGACCGCCGCCGCGACTACTACGCACACCGCTCGGGCGAGGCCGTGGTCAACCTGCTGCGCCTCGGCATCACCGCCCGCGACATCCTCACCAAGAAGGCGTTCGAAAACGCGATCACCGTGGCGATGGCGCTCGGCGGCTCGACCAACGTCGTCCTGCACCTGCTCGCGATCGCCTTCGAGGCCGAGGTCGAGCTCACGCTCGACGACTTCAACCGCATCGGCGACAAGGTTCCGCACATCGGCGACCTCAAGCCCTTCGGCAAGTACGTGATGAACGACGTCGACCGCCAGGGCGGAATCCCCGTGCTGATGAAGGCGCTGCTCGACGAAGGACTGCTGCACGGCGACGCGCTCACCGTCACCGGAAAGACCCTCGCCGAGAACCTCGCCGAGATGAGCATCGACCCGCTCGACGGCAAGGTGCTGCGCACGCTCGACAACCCGATCCACGCGACCGGCGGCATCACGGTGCTGCACGGCTCGTTCGCCCCCGAGGGCAGCGTCGTGAAGACGGCCGGTTTCGACGCCGACATCTTCGAGGGCCCCGCGCGCGTCTTCGAGCGCGAACGCGGCGCACTCGACGCCCTCACCGAGGGAACCATCAAGAAGGGCGAAGTCGTCGTCATCCGCTACGAGGGCCCCAAGGGCGGCCCCGGCATGCGCGAGATGCTCGCGATCACCGCGGCCATCAAGGGCGCGGGGCTTGGCAAAGATGTACTACTGTTGACGGACGGCAGGTTCTCAGGCGGCACAACCGGACTGTGCATCGGCCACATAGCTCCCGAAGCAGTAGACGCAGGTCCTATTGCCTTCGTGCGCGATGGTGATCTTATACGGGTCGATATCGCAGCTCGCTCGCTCGACCTACTTGTCGATCCGGCAGAGCTGGAAGCTCGCCGCATCGGCTGGGCTCCCCTTCCCCCGCGCTACACCCGAGGCGTGCTCGCGAAGTATGCGAAGCTCGTGCACTCCGCCGCCGAAGGTGCCGTCACCGGCTAGGCGCCGGTTTCACTCACCATTTTCTAAGGAACCCCATGTCCACGGACTCACCAGCCGTGCCAACGGCCAGCCCTCGACCGCCGAAGAAGCAGGCCCCCGACCAGCCGGAGATGTTGACCGGTTCGGGCGCCGTCCTGCGTTCGCTCAAGAACCTGGGCATCACCGACGTGTTCGGCCTGCCCGGCGGCGCCATCATCCCGTTCTACGACGAGCTGATGGCCGACACCGACATCCGTCACATCCTCGTGCGGCACGAGCAGGGAGCGGGCCACGCGGCCGAAGGCTACGCCGCGTCATCCAACCGTGTCGGCGTCGCCATCGCGACCTCCGGACCCGGGGCGACCAACCTCGTCACCGCGATCGCCGACGCCTACATGGACTCGGTGCCGCTGCTCGCGATCACCGGCCAGGTGTTCTCGACCCTGATGGGAACCGACGCCTTCCAGGAGGTCGACATCATCGGCATCACGATGCCGATCACCAAGCACTCGATCCTGGTGAAGGACCCGGCCGACGTGCCGGCCGCCATCGCCTCGGCGTACCACATCGCCACGACCGGCCGACCCGGCCCGGTGCTCGTCGACATCACGAAAGACGCGCAGCAGAACTCGGCCCCGTTCGTCTGGCCGCCCAAGCTCGACCTGCCCGGCTACCGCCCCGTCACGAAGGCACACGGCAAGCAGATCACCGCGGCCGCCGAGCTGCTCGCGGCCGCCAAGCGCCCCGTGTTCTACGTCGGCGGAGGCGTCATCCGCTCGAAGGCGAGCGCCGAACTGCTCGAGCTCGTCGAGAAGACCGGCGTGCCCGTCGTCACCACCCTGATGGCCCGCGGCGCGTTCCCCGACTCGCACGACCAGCACCTGGGTATGCCCGGCATGCACGGCACCGTTCCCGCGGTGCTCGGCCTGCAGGAGAGCGACCTCATCATCGCGCTCGGTTCGCGTTTCGACGACCGGGTGACCGGCAAGACGAGCGAGTTCGCCCCGAACGCGAAGATCGTGCACGTCGACATCGACCCGGCCGAGATCGGCAAGATCCGCGCCGCAGACGTGCCGATCGTGGGCGACGCGAAAGAGGTCATCATCGACCTGCTCGCCGCATGGGCGCCCGCGGTCGAATCGACCACCCCCGACTACACCGAGTGGTGGACGCGTCTGAACGGCCTGCGCGAGCAGTTCCCGCTCGGCTACACGATGCCCGACGACGGACTCCTCTCGCCGCAGCAGGTCATCGAGCGCATCGGCCAGATGACCGGACCCGAGGGCGTCTACGCCGCGGGTGTCGGCCAGCACCAGATGTGGGCGGCGCAGTTCATCAAGTACGAGCGCCCCAACTCGTGGCTCAACTCGGGCGGCGCCGGAACCATGGGGTACGGCGTTCCCGCCGCCATGGGCGCGAAGGTGGCCCAGCCCGACCGTGTCGTGTGGGCGATCGACGGCGACGGCTGCTTCCAGATGACCAACCAGGAGCTCGCCACCTGCGTCATCAACAACATCCCGATCAAGGTCGCGATCATCAACAACTCCAGCCTCGGCATGGTGCGCCAGTGGCAGACGCTGTTCTACGACGGACGCCACTCGTTCACCGACCTGAACACCGGGCACGGCACCGCGATGGTGCCCGACTTCGTCAAGCTCGCCGACGCCTACGGCGCTCTCGGCATCCGGGTGACGAAACAGGAGGAGGTCGACGCGGCCATCCAGCTCGCGCTCGACACCAACGACCGCCCCGTCGTCATCGACTTCATCGTGAGCCGCGACTCGATGGTGTGGCCGATGGTGCCGCAGGGCGTCGGAATGAGCCAGGTGCAGTACGCCCGCGACCACGCCCCCGAGTGGGAAGAGGAGTAGAGCCATGAGTCACGTCCTTTCCCTGCTGGTCGAAGACAAGCCAGGCCTGCTCACCCGCGTCGCCGGCCTGTTCGCGCGCCGCGGCTTCAACATCGAGAGCCTCGCGGTGGGCAAGAGCGAGATCCCCGGGCTCTCGCGCATCACCGTCGTGGTCGACGTCGAAGAGCTGCCGCTCGAGCAGGTCACCAAGCAGTTGAACAAGCTGGTCAATGTGATCAAGATCGTCGAGCTCGACCCGACCCAGTCGGTCACGCGCGAGCACATGCTGATCAAGGTGCGGGTCGACAACACCACGAGATCGCAGGTCCTCGAGGCCGTGTCGCTGTTCCGGGCGAGCATCGTGGATGTCTCGACCGACGCTCTCGTCATCGAGACGACCGGTGACAGCGGAAAGATCCAGGCGCTGCTGCGCATCCTCGAACCCTACGGAATCAAGGAGATCGCCCAGAGCGGCCTCCTCGCCATCGGACGCGGCGGCAAGAGCATCACCGAACGCGTCTTCAAGAACTAACAGCCGTACAGACCGAACCGAAAAGAGAGATACCAAAGTGACTGAAATCTTCTACGACAACGACGCCGACCTCGCCCTGATCCAGGGCAAGAAGGTCGCTGTCATCGGCTACGGCTCGCAGGGCCACGCACACGCGCAGAACCTGCGCGACTCGGGTGTCGAGGTCGTCGTCGGCCTCAAGGAGGGCTCGAAGTCGAAGTCGAAGGCCGAAGAGGCCGGCTTCACCGTGCTCACCGGCGCCGAGGCGGCAGCCTGGGCCGACGTCATCGTCATCCTCGCTCCCGACCAGAGCCAGCGTCACCTCTACGCCGACGACATCGCGGCGAACCTCTCCGAGGGCAAGGCGCTCGTCTTCGGCCACGGCTTCAACATCCGCTACGGCTACATCACCGCCCCCGCCGGCGTCGACGTGCTGCTCGTCGCCCCCAAGGGACCGGGTCACACCGTGCGCCGCGAGTACGAGGCCGGCCGTGGCGTCCCCGTCATCGTCGCCGTCGAGCAGGACGCGACGGGCTCCGCCTGGGACCTCGCCTGGTCGTACTCCAAGGCCATCGGCGGCCTCCGCGCCGGCGGCATCAAGACCACCTTCACCGAAGAGACCGAGACCGACCTGTTCGGCGAGCAGGCCGTTCTCTGCGGTGGCGTCTCGCAGCTCGTGCAGTACGGCTTCGAGACCCTGACCGAGGCCGGCTACCAGCCGCAGATCGCGTACTTCGAGGTTCTGCACGAGCTCAAGCTCATCGTCGACCTCATGTGGGAGGGCGGCATCGCCAAGCAGCGCTGGAGCGTCTCCGACACCGCCGAGTACGGCGACTACGTCTCCGGCCCGCGCGTCATCACGCCCGACGTCAAGGAGAACATGAAGGCCGTTCTCGCCGACATCCAGAACGGCGCGTTCGCCGAGCGTTTCATCGCCGACCAGGATGCAGGAGCCCCCGAGTTCCTCGCCCTCCGCGAGAAGGGTGCGGCGCACCCCATCGAGGCCACCGGCAAGGAACTGCGCGCGCTCTTCGCCTGGAAGCAGCAGGACGCCGACTACACCGACGGCTCCGCCGCCCGCTAGTCACCGAACCAGAGATGGCCGTCCCGTAACCGGGGCGGCCATCTTTTCGTCGTACGGCTACGAATGCCGGGTATGACCAGCGCACCACGCCTCGCCGTCGGCGGCCTCCGCATCGTCGCGGCGGTCGTCGTGCTCGCGACCATCGCCACCCAGATCACCGACCGTGTGCTCAACGACGCGTTCGATCCGGCCGAGTACTTCGGTTACTTCACCATCCAGTCGAGCCTCATCGACGTCGTGGTGTTCGCCGTCGGGGGAGTGCTGGCCCTGCGCCTGCCACGCGACACCGTGCTCTACACCGCGGTGCGGGCGTCGACGCTGGCGTACGCCGTCGTGACCGCGGTCGTCTACAACTCGCTGTTGCGGGGCATCCCGTACGAGGGGTTCCAGGGGCTGCAGTGGCCGAACGAGGTGCTGCACGTCGGGGTGCCCGTCGTCGTCGTGCTCGACTGGCTGCTCTCGCCCGGGCGCCCGGCGCTGCCGTGGTCGTCGCTGCGCATCGCGCTCGTGTTCCCCGTGGCCTGGCTCGCCTATACGCTGCCGCGCGGCCTCGCGACCGGCGTCTATCCCTACCCGTTCCTCGACCCGGCCACCGCGGGGTGGGGAAGCGTCGCCGCCTACATCGTGGCGCTCAGCGCGTTCATCGTCGGGCTCGTCGCCCTCGCGATCCTGTACAGCCGACGCGAGTCTAGAACAGGCTCGCGACACCCCAGACGACGAGGGCGATGACGCCCCAGAGCAGCAGCGCCGCAGCGACGGCGATCGACCAGCCGCGCAGGCGGTGCGCGTTGCGCTCGCCCTGGGCAGAGCCGGTCGGTTCGAACCAGGCCTCGCCCGCCGCGGATCCGGTGTCCTGACCCGCCGCCGCAGTCTCGCGCATGTCGTCCCCCGTCGTGACCTGCGCCCCCCGCGCATTCTGCAACCGTAGGGCGCGGCGTTCCGCGCGGGTATTCCCACTAAGTGGGGGTAGACGGGGGCTCATCGCGGCACCGTCAGCATCGCGATGCCGCGGAACTCGACCCGCAGGTCGGCGGGGCTCTGCACGAGCGTCATCAGTACGTCGTCGCAGTGGTGGCAGCGCACCACGATGTCGGGGCCCGATTCGTAGACCATGGCGCTCGCCAGAACGGCTTCGTCGCCGCATCCGATGCATTTGCCGACGGCGACCGTCATGTCGACGCTGAACAGCTCCGACAGGGGGCCGGCGAGCACGTTGCCGTCGAGATGCGTCATTGGTCTTGCCCCTTCATGCTTCATAGAAATCAAGCCGGGCGTTTCGATAGCAGCATTGTAGCTTCGCAGCCCCTATTTTCCGCCGAAACGTTCGGTTTTGACGGATGCCGCGGGGTGCCCGAGCGCGATCAGCCAGTCGGCCACGCTCTCGACGAACCCCGTCGGGCCGCAGACGAAGACCGCGGGGTCGTCGGACGCGGCGATCGTCGACGCCTCGAGCACCGCGGGGCTGAGACGTCCGGCGGCCGTGGGCCATCCCTCGGGTATCTCGCGCGTGTAGACCCAGGTCACCTCGAAGTGCGGCGACGCGAGGGCCGCGAGTTCGTCCGCGAAGAAGACGTCGGCGGGGCTGCGCACCGAATAGAGCAGTCTGAAGCGGGCGGTGGAGCCGGATGCCGCGTGGGCGCGGGCCATCGCGACGAGCGGCACGATGCCCGAGCCGCCCGCGATGAGCTGCACCGGCTCGGTCTGGTCGGTGTGCCAGACGAACCAGCCGCCGAGCGGGCCGCGGATCTCGAGCTGGTCGCCGACCAGCAGGTCGTCGACGAGGTACGGCGACACCTCGCCGTCGGGCAGGCGGTCGACGGCGAGCTCGATGCGCTCACCCGCCGACGCGGAGGCGATCGAGTACGACCGCACGGCCTGGTAGCCGTCGGGTGCCGAGAGTCGCAGGTCGAGGTGCTGGCCGGCGAGGTTTCCGCCCCAGCCGGGCACGTCGATCATGATGCTGCGACCGGTGGGCGTCTCTCGGCGCACCGACACGACGGTGCCGACCTTCCAGACGCTCGGTGCCGGTCGTGGTGCGGGAGACGGCGCCGTGCCGGTCACGAGTACCGTTGTTCGAGCCAGGGGTCGCCGTAGATGTTATAGCCGTTCTGCTCCCAGAAACCGCCGTCGTCGCGCCCCCGCATCTCGATACCGCGCACCCACTTGGCGCTCTTCCAGAAGTAGAGGTGCGGCACGAGCAGTCGCGCCGGTCCGCCGTGCTCGGGGTCGAGCGGCTGGCCGTCGAACTCGAAGGCGATCCACGCCTTGCCGCCGAGCAGGTCGGCGAGCGGCACGTTCGTGGTGTACCCGCCGTACGAGTGCGCCATCGTGAAGCCGTACCCGGTGTCGACGCCCGCGAACAGGGTGTCGAGCGAGACGCCGCGCCACGAGGTGCCGAGCTTCGACCAGCGGGTCACGCAGTGGATGTCGGTCGCGACGTCTTCGACCGGCAGGGCCATCAGCTCGGCCCAGCTCCAGCGGTGCACGATGCCGTGCTCCGTGGTGATGGTGAACTCCCACTCGTCGGTGCTGACGCGCGGGGTCGGACCGGCGGAAAGCACCGGGAAGTCTTCGGTCAGATACTGGCCGGGAGGCAGTTGCGGGTTGTGCTCACGCGAGCGACCGGCGAAACCGCGAGAAATGATGCCCATGACAGCGCCCTTCGGTTAGACGCCCAGCCTATCGAGCGATCGGCGTACTTGAGTAGCCCTCGCGGGACTACGGTGTACCCGCACACAGCGAACGTTCGCGGCGGCCACGAACTAGTGTTGCTGTATGACAAGCCTCGGACTCGGAATGCCGACGATCCGACGCGATCCCGCCCGGATGCCGCCGACGCACGGTCGACCGGATGTCGCGGGGCTGGTCGACAGATTCGGCCGCGAGGCCAGAGACCTGCGGGTCTCGATCACGGAGAAATGCTCCCTGCGCTGCACGTACTGCATGCCGGAAGAGGGTCTTCCCGCGATCGCCCGCAACGACCTGCTCACCGCCACCGAGATCGGACGCCTCGTCGGCATCGCCGTGCGCGACCTCGGCGTGCGCGACGTGCGGTTCACCGGCGGCGAGCCGCTCATGCGCAACGACCTCGTCGAGATCATCGCCCGCAGCGCCGAGGTCGCCGACGGTGCATCCATCTCGATGACCACCAACGGCATCGGCCTCGACAAGCGCGTCGACGCCCTCGTCGCCGCCGGCCTCGACCGGGTCAACATCTCGCTCGACACCGTCGACCGCGACCACTACGCACGCCTCACCCGCCGCGACCGGCTGCCCGCCGTGTTCGCCGGCATCAAGGGCGCGCAGGAGGCGGGGCTCACCCCGCTCAAGATCAACGCCGTGCTCATGCGCGACACCCTGAACGGCGCCGTCGACCTGCTCGAGTGGTCGCTCGCGAACAACGTGCGGCTGCGTTTCATCGAGCAGATGCCGCTCGACGCCGATGAGGCGTGGGCGCGCGACAACATGATCGACGCGGCCGAACTGCTCGCCGTTCTCGGCGAACGCTTCACCCTCACCCAGCCGCACCGCGAAGACCCCTCGGCACCCGCCGAGGAGTGGATCGTCGACGGAGGCACCGGCACGGTCGGCATCATCGCCTCGGTCACCCGCTCGTTCTGCGCGGCCTGCGACCGCACCCGGCTCACCGCCGAGGGCACGGTTCGCTCGTGCCTGTTCGGCGACGACGAGACCGACCTGCGCGGGCTGATGCGCGGCGGTGCCGACGACCAGACCATCGCCGACTGGTGGCGCGCCGCGATGTGGGGCAAGCAGGCCGGTCACGGCATGGAACGCGCCGACTTCGTGCGCCCCCAGCGCAGCATGGGAGCGATCGGTGGCTGACCAGGTGCAGGCCACGGTCACGGTGCGCTATTTCGCCGCCGCCGCCGATGCGGCCGGCCGCCTCGAAGAGACCCTGCCTTCCGTGGAGACGGTCGGCGCCCTGCGTGCCGTTCTCATCGACACGTACGGCGACCCGATGGCGCGAGTGCTGGCATCCGGATCTTTCCTGGTCGACGGCGTCGTCAGCCGCGACGATTCCCGCGAACTCGGCGCGCGTGTCGACGTTCTCCCGCCCTTCGCCGGCGGCTGAGCGCCGGTGAGCGCGTCTGCTGCCGGGCCCGCCGACGACGAGCGCTGGCTCGTCATCGACGGACGGCGCTGGCGACGCACCGACCCGTGCCTGCCCGTCGAACTCGTCGACGCCCTGAAGTCGCATCTGGGCACCGGTCGTTCGACCGTGGGCGCCGCGAAACGTGCCGGCGACGACGGCCGCGTCGCCGCGGCCCGCCGCCGGGTGGGGCTCGCGAAGCTGGGACTCGGGGAGCGGGGCGACTACTGGTGGGAACGCCCCGAAACCGACCGCATCGCCCAGGCAGAGACCGCCCTCGCCGATCTCGACGCCCTCGACCGGCCGTAGCCCGCGCGCTCGGCCCCGCGGCCCTGGGCGAGAATGGAGCCATGCTGCACGTGCTCTGCGTCACCTCCGACCTCGACGAAGACGGTGTCGTCATCGAGGTTGGCGAGGTCGGCGAGGTCGTGTCGCGGCTCGCCCCCAGAACCTCGACGGCTGGCGCTTCACCCTCGACGCACCTACCGTGAGAGTCGACCCTCCGACCGAAGGACACCCCATGGATCTCGGCTACCTCAGCAATTACCGCCTTCCCGCAGCGATCCGCGACGCCTACGGTGTCGAGACCGCCCAGCAGCTCGCCGACCAGATCGGCGTCACGAAGCAACCCACCCCGGCTCTCGCCGGTCAGGCCGACGCCGCCTACCAGGCCCTGCGCCGCGGCGACTCGGGCCCCGCCCGCGCGCTGCTCGTCGACGGCCTCGGCGTCAGCGGCGACAGGGCCGACGCCGCCCTCGCCAAGCTGCCCGCGCTGTAGCGCGCCCGGGGTTCGGTGTGACCACGACCACGGTGCACGGCGCCGACCTGTACTACGAGGTGCACGGGGCGGGCGACCCCGTGCTGCTCGTGCATGGCGGATTCTGTTCGCTCGAGATGATGCGCCCGCAGCTCGAGGCGCTCGCCGCCGAGTACACCGTGTACGCCTTCGAGCGGCCGGGGCACGGGCGCTCGGCCGACGTCGACGGACCGATCGGCTACGACCGCAGCGTCGCCGACACCCTCGGCTTTATGGACGCGGTCGGTGTCACCGCACCGCACATCGTCGGCTTCAGCGACGGCGCGATCATCGGGTTGCTCGTCGCGCTGCAGCATCCGGGCCGCATCCGCTCCCTCGTCTCGATCAGCGGCAATCTCGACCCAGCGGGCTTCGTGGCCGACATCGGTTCTCCGGAGGCCGAGGGGGCGGATGTCGCGGACGACACCGACACCACGCGCGAGCTCTACGACCGGTTGTCGCCCGACGGACCCGGGCACGCCGACGTCGTCCTGGCCAAGCTCATGCACCTGTGGTCCACGGAGCCGTCGATCGACCCCGCCGAGCTCGCCGCCGTGACGACTCCGACGCTCGTGATGGCCGGCGACCACGACGTCGTGCGGCTCGACCACACCGCGCTCATCGCGGACTCGATCCCGGGCGCCCGGCTCTGCATCGTGCCGGGCGCCGGCCACGGGCTCATCGACGAGCGCGGTCCGTTCGTGACGTTCGCCGTGCGCGACTTCCTCGCCTCGCTGTAGTCACCGGTCGCGGTCGCCCATGTCGCCGGTCGTCGGAAAGGCGCCCGTCGGACCGTAGCGCAGCAGCACCGCGCCCTTCTCGCTGGGCACGGGCGGCTCGAGCAGCTCGAGCCCGGCCGGGGGACCGTCGTCGGGGAAGAGCCGCTTGCCCGCGCCGAGCACGACGGGGTAGACCCAGAGGTTCAGCCGGTCGAACAGGTTCTCGGCGACGAGCGTGCGGGCGAAGTCGATGCTGCCGATGACGTGGATGCTGCGGTGCCGGTCGCGCAGTTCGGCCACCGCGGCGGCGAGGTCGCGGCCGAGCAGGTGCGAGTCTTTCCAGTCGAGCCGAGGGGTTCCCCGCGACGCCACGTACTTCGGGATCTCGTCGAACTTGCGGGCGATCTCGGAGTCTGCGCCGTCGAGCTGGTTCGGCCAGTACGCCGCGAAGATGTCGTAGGTACGCCGGCCGAGCAACAGCGCGTCGGTGCCGCGGATGCCCTCGATGATCTGCCGGCCGTCGTCGCCGCCGATGAGCGGCGCCTGCCAGCCGCCGAACGCGAAGCCGTCCGACGTGTCTTCGTCGGGACCTCCCGGGGCCTGCGCGACCCCGTCGAGAGTGGTGAACAGGTCGATGTGGATGACACCCGGCACAACAGTCTCCTTCCGTCGCGTCTTGTATGACACACCCGGAGCGCCAGCGTCAACGGTCTGGACAGCGCTACCCGGTGAGCGCTCCGTCGGCCAGCCGCACGGTGTGGTCGGCCATCGCCTGCAGGGTGAGGTCGTGGGTGGAGATGATCGCGGTCATCCCCTCGGCGTGCACGACGGACTGCAGCAGAGCCATGATCTCGGCGCCGCTCTCGGCGTCGAGCTGCCCCGTCGGCTCGTCGGCGATGAGCAGGCGCGGCGAGTTCGCGAGCGCCCGCGCGATCGCCACGCGCTGCTGTTGCCCGCCGGAGAGTTCGCCCGGCCGTTGCGCGGCCTGCGCGCCGAGTCCGACCAGGTCGAGCAGGTGCGCGACCCGTTCGGTACGCGCTTTCGGGGCGAGGCCGCGCAGTCGCAGCGGCAGGCCGACGTTCTCGGCGGCCGAGAGCATCGGCAACAGCCCGAACGTCTGGAAGACGAAGGCGAGCTGGTCGCGGCGCAGCGCCGTGCGTGCCCGCTCGTCCAACGCCGTCACCTCGATGTCGTCGACGACCACGGTGCCGGAGGTCGGTTCGTCGAGTCCGCCCACGCAGTTGAGCAGCGTGGTCTTGCCCGATCCCGAGCGCCCGACGAGGGCGGCGATCGTTCCGCGCGGAATGCTGAACGACACGTCGCGCAGCGCGTGCACGTCGCCTCCGGCCGAAGGGTACACACGGCTGAGCCCGCTGACGACGACCATCGGCGTCGACGCCTGCCCGGTCACTTGCCGTCTCCCTGCGATGCGCGGTCGGGCCACACGCCGACGTGGTCGGATTCGAGGTCGAGCCGCACCCGGCTGCGCAGGCCGAGGGCCTTGCGGTAGTCGGCGGGCAGTTGCAGCCGGCCGGCGCGGTCGAGCATCGCGTACTCCTCGGCGATCACTTCCGAGCCGCCCCACTCGTCGATCTCGGTGCGGCGCACCACTTCCGACGAGGTGCGCCCGTCGCGGATCGCCACCGTGCGCTGCACCTGCCCCGAGACATCCGAATCGTGCGTCACGATCACCACGGTCGTTCCGAAAGCGCTGTTCGCGGTGCGGAGGGCCGCGAACACGTCGGCGCCCGTCGCGGTGTCGAGTTCGCCGGTCGGTTCGTCGGCGAACAGCACCTGCGGGCGGTTGGCGAGCGAGACCGCGATCGCGACGCGCTGCTGCTCGCCTCCCGAGAGTTCACCCGGCCGCCGGTCTGCCTTGCCGCCCATGCCCATCGCCTCGAGCAGCTCGGCCGTGCGCCGGGTGCGGGCGCTGTAGCGCACGCCCGCGAACGACATCGGCAGCGCCACGTTCTCGGCGGCGGAGAGGTAGGGGAGCAGGTTGCGGGAGGTCTGTTGCCAGATGAATCCGACGACGGATCGGCGGTAGGCGAGGCGGTCGGCCGCCGACATCCGCAGCAGGTCCCAGTCGCCGACGCGGGCACGCCCCGCCGTCGGCACGTCGAGGCCCGAGAGCACGTTCAGCAGCGTCGATTTGCCCGACCCCGAGGCGCCGACGATCGCGATCATCTCGCCGCGGTCGACGAGCAGGTCGAGACCCTGCAGCGCCTGCACCTCGATCTGCTCGACCTGGTAGATGCGCACGACGTTGTCGCACACGATGAGCGCGTCGGCTCCGAATTCGGCTGCTGTCATGTCGTCTCTCCCACTCTCAGTACGTCTCCCGGGCGGTCGCGGCGGTGCGCGACGATGTCGACCACGATCGCGGCGGCGCACAGCGCGAGGCTGCCCGCCAGCACGACCACCACGGTCAGGGGGGCGACGCGCAGCACCGGCTCGGTCGTGCCGCCCGTCAACAGGCCGAGCCCCAGGGCAGGGCCGGCCGTCACGAGGATCGCGACCCCGGCGACCGCCCCTCCGACGAGCGCGGCCAGAACCAGCGGGGCGAGCTCGGCGAGGGCGAGCACCCAGCCGAACCCGCGGTCGACGCCCAGGGTGCGCAGCAGCGACAACGACCGCGACCGCGACCGACCACCCGCGGCGACCGCGGTGGCGAGGGCTATCGCGGCCAGCAGCGCCACCGCGGCGACCGAGAGCTGCGTCGTGCGTTCGACCCCCTGCACGAGCGGTTCGGCGCGGCGCTGGTCGAGCCAGTCGGCGCGCACGACCACCTCCGGGGCGTCGGCTCCGTCCGCGGCAGGCGCCGCCGCCGTCTCGTCGGCCAGCACGTGGGCGGCGGCCGCCGCGCCGTCGCCTGTGACGAGGAGCGTGTTCACCGGGGGCACCTCCGACAGCCGCTCGCTCAACGCGTCGATGTCGGCGTAGACGACGGGGCCGTCGATGTAGCCGCCTGGTGCGCCGTCGATCGTCGCGACCACGCGCAGGGGGATGCGCTCGTCGCCGAAGAGCATCACGAGCAGGTCGACGTCGACGCGGGCGGACAGCCGCTCGTCGAGCAGCACCGGAAGCCCGTCTCCCGTGGTCGATGCCGCGGCGAGGGCGTCGAGGGCGGCAGAATCGGGGGCGGAACCGGCCGGGAGTCTTCCGGCGAGGTCGGCGTAGTCGGCACCGACCGCGACGACCGTCGCCAGCGCCGAGGCCGCGCCGCTGTCGACGCCCACCGAGGGCTGCACGATCTGCGCGGACACCGCGGTCACGCCGGGCGCTCGCCGCAGAGCGTCGACCGCCGACGGGTCGAACGCGCCCTCGACCCGGGCGTCGGCGCCGACCCGCTGCCACGACGCGTCGACCTGGCCGGCACGCACGGTCTGCACGACGAGCGAGCCGCCGACCACGAGGGCGACCGCGACGGTGAGCGCGAGCAGGGGCAGCACCGCGACCGCGCGTTGCGCGTGGGCCGCCGCGAGCAGGCCCACGGCGCCGCGGGACCGCGCCGCGAGGGCACCGGCCGCGCGCACGACCAGCGGCTGCACCCGCAGCACGACGAGCGTCACGGCCGCGGCGAGCAACAGCGGGGCGGCGGCGAGCAGCGGATCGGTGCCGTCGGTGCGGGCGATCACGAGCCCGCGCGACCGCAGCGAGGCGAGGGCGGCGACGGCGAGTGCGACGACGACGAGTTCGAGCACGAGCCGCCGCGCCCGCGACCGCGCGACGAGCTGCTGCCTGTCGCGCCGGTTCGCCGGCTGGCGTCGGCCGCTCCAGGCCTCGCGGGCGACCAGCACCGCCCGCAGCGGCAGGGCGAGCACCGCGATCACGCAGACCACGGCGAAGGGCACCGGGTCGGTGATCGCCCCGGGAGCCACGAACGCCGCGACGGCGAGTCCGAGACCGATGCCGACGGCGGCGAGCAGCACGGACTCTGCGAGGCCGCGCACGGCGACGGCGGCCAGCGACGAGCCACGCGCACGCTCGAGCGCGAGATCGCCGGAGCGACGGCCCACCAGCAGCCCGCCGACGAGCAGCATCACCGCGGCGACGGCCCCGAACAGCCCGGCGATCATCAGCGTCATCTGGGCGACCGCGGCCGCCGCCCGGTTGCCGTACCCGCGCAGGGCGTCGGCGAACTCGGTCTGCAGGTCGGCCGACACGACCGACCCCTCCGTCAGCGGCGCCGGATTCGCGTCGAGGGAATCGGTCTCGGCGACGACCCGCGCCACCAACGCGCCCGTGAACCGCTCCGCCCGCAGCGGCACCCGCACCGACGCGATCACCGGGTCGTACGACAGCAGCTGCGAGGCGGTCAGGCCCTCGGCCGTGGTGAGCACGGTCAGCTCGACGCGGTCGCCGCCCGCGCCCGACTCGACACGTTCGGGTGCCCACATGGTGGGCAGGTCGCACCAGGCGGTCGCGCACACGGACGGAGACGAGGACGCGGCGAGGGGAGAGGCGGATGCCACGATCCCGACGACGCTCGCGGCGACCTCGGTCGGCGGCTCGTCGGCGTCGACCCGCGGCACGGTCGCGGTCAGTACCGTTCCCACGGCGAGAGCCGCGGCATCCGCTGTCTCGCTCGAGACGACCACCTCGATCACCGAGCCGTCGCCCGTGTCGGTCGGCAGGCGTCCGTCGACGACCGTGAGCGCCGACTGCTGGTCGGGCCCCAGCAGCCCGAACCGCGCCTGGAGGCGCCCGGTGTCGGCGACCGGCACCTCGGGCGTCAGGCGCACGTCGGGACCGATCGCCGAGAGGCTCGGAGCGCCGGCCACGCGGGCGAGGCCGGCGGGCAGATTGCCCGGCAGCGTGTCGGCCAGGGTGACGACGTCGGGCAGGGCGGCGAGATCGGACGAGACGCCCGGGTCACCGACCTTGACCCGCACCACGATGTCGGCGGCCGGGCCGACGGCGGCGACCGCGGCCCGGGCGCCCTGGTCGACCGTGTCGACCGTGATGCGGGGAACCGCCACCGCGAGCACGGTCGACAGCAACAGCAGCGCGATCCAACCCGCGAGCAGGGGCGCGTCGCGCGCCGCACGTCGGCGGAAGAGCAGCGCGGTCGCGCCGACGAGCGAGCGCCGGCTCGCGCCCCACCGGGAACGCCGCGACGTCGGGCGCGGGCGGCGGCCGGGGTCGTTGCCGCTCACGGCTGTGCCCTTACTGCTCACGGCTGTGCTTCTAGCGCTCACGGCTGCGCCCTTACTGCTCACGGCTGCGCCCCCTCGCGCAACAGGTGGGCCGGCTCGGTGAACCGTTGGATGCGTGCGACCAGCAGCACGACCGCGGCGAGCACGGCGACGATCCAGACGAGCAGCAGGACGATGCCGAGCACGGGCACCTCGACGACCACCGACGGCACGGTGGGTGCCCCCGTGGGCGACACGGCGACGAGCGGTCCGACCAGGAAGGCGAGCAGTACGCCGATCGCGACGCCGAACACCGATCCGAGAACGCACATCAGCAGCGACTCGGTGCCGACCAACCCGACGAGGCGGCGGCGCGAATAGCCGATGGCGCGCAGTTGGGCGAGCTCGAGCCGACGGGAGCGCAGGCTCGCGGCGCTGTGCACACCGAAGCCGACGGCCGCGAGCAGCGTGCTCGCCGCGATCGCCACCCAGAGCGCGGCCTGCGTCGCCACGCGGAGGGGTGCCTCCTGCAGGCGCTCGCCGAGCAGCTCTGCGCTCACTGCGGTGACGTCAGGGGGCAGCGCGGCGAGGTAGGCGCGCGGATCGGCACTGCCGAGGTCGACCCGCCACTCGTCGACGAGCGCGCCCTCGACGCCGGCCTCGACCAGCGACCGGGTGAGCAGGGTGGCGTCGACGACGGCGAGTTGCGCGGCGGAGCCCCCGAGCGCCGGGGTGGGGCCGGCGAGGTCGTCGGTGCGGGCGGCGCCCGGCACGAGCGGGGCGACGGCCGCGACCCGGACGGGGACGGGGATTCCGCCGACGCGTGCGGAGAGTTCGGTGCCGACTTCGCTGCCGAGCCAGTCGGCCAGCCGGGCGTCGAGCACGGCGGGAACGGCGGCGTTCGGCCGCCAGCCGACGAGGGCGAAGCTCGCGGGGCTGCCGCGCAGATCGGCGGGAACGGTGACGCCGAGGCGCAGCTGCCAGCCGTCGGGTACCTCGTCGGTCGCGGGGGATGCCGTGACGCGGGTCGCCGACGAGCCGTTCCAGCCGTCGGCGCCGACCGCGACGGCGACCGGTGCGGTCTCGCCCGACGTCGTGGGGACCAGCGCGGCGAGGTCGGAGAGCAGGATGTCGGCGGGTTCGGGGCCGCGCTCGATCGGGGCGTCTCCGCTGGTGTCGATCAGCCGGGCCTGGAAGCCCGCGAAACGCAGGGCGCCGGTGGCCGCGGCGGGCGGGAGCTCGCCGCTCACCGCGACCGTCGAGCCGTCGGCCTTGATGCGGCCGAGCGGCAACAGGACGAGCCGCCCGTCGCCGTTCTCGACGACCGCGGTCAGATCGGCCGAGACGGCCTCGAGCGGCGCGGCGGGGTCGCCGATGCGCACGGTCGCGGCGAGACCGGTCGTGCCGTCGGGCAGCTCGACCGTCGTCGCGTCGGACGGTTCGGCCGCGAGGTCGCCGACGATCTCGTCGCCGCCCAGGTCGGCGAGCCGGCCGGCCGAGGCCAGTTCGCGGGCGGCGGGTGTGAGCGCGAGCACCGAGGGGAGACCGCCGCCGAGGGCCTCGGGGGCGCCGGACGACCCGCCGATGACCAAGGACCGCCGCAGCGTCGGCTCGGCCGAGCCGCCGTCGGGCACGGGCACCGCGTCGGCCGCGGAGCCGCGTGCCTCCACCCGCACCGGAGCTCCGACGGCGAAGGCCGCCTGATCGACCTGCGACTGCTTCCAGGTGTCGAGGAAGCTCAGCCCGAACGTGCCGACGGCGAGGGTCAGGCTGAGCAGCAGCACCGCGGCGGTCGCGCGTTGCGGCCGACGGCCGATCTCCCACGAGGCGAGCGCGACGGTCGCGCCGCGCGCGCCGGAGCCGAGGCGTTCGAGCAGACGGGATGCGGCGGGGATGAGTCGTGCGCAGACGAGCGCGGCCGCGACCAGCACGATGGCCGGCCCCGCGACCAGCACGGGATCGACCGTGAGCGACCCCGACTCCTGCACGGGCGTGCGGTAGATCTGCAACTGCCAGTATGCGATTCCCGCGAGGGCGACGAGGGCGACGTCGATACCCGACCGGGCGATGCCCGACGCGAGCCGCTGGCGGCCTGCCGCCTGCGCACCCTCGGCGAAGGAGACGTCGGCCCGCGCCAGCGGGGAGAGGAGCACGAGCACGAACACGACCGCGATGCCCGCCGATACCAGCCAGCTCGCGGCAGGGATGCCCGCGTCGGACGGCATCCCCGCCGCGACCATCGGGGCCTGCGCGGCGAGCAGCCGGTAGAGGAGCGACGCGAGAAGGGGAGTGACCGCGGCGACGACGAACGCGACGACGACGGCTTCCACCGTCGCGAGGGAGAGGATGTCGCGCCGCGACGCCCCGCGCGCCCGCATCAGCTGGCGCTCGCCCGAGCGCGCGTCGCTGTACAGCCGGGCGAGCTGGGCGACGGCGGCGACGGCCAGCACCGCGAGCAGCAGGCTCACCACCACGACGGTCGAGCGGGTGACGACGAGCCCGGAGGCGACGGCGCTCACGGCCTCCGCGGCCTGGGTCTCGACGAAGACGCTTCCCGATGCGGCGTTCGCGCGGTAGAGGATGTCGACGTCGGCGGTCGTCAGGCGCTCGAGCAGCGGCTGCAGCTGCGCGACCGTGGTCGTCGCGAAGTCGGGGGTGTACCGCAGGTCGGCGACCGCGACGGGGATGCCGGCGTCGGCGAGCCCGCCCGCTCCGACCAAGAGCGGACCGAACACGACGGTGGGGTTGTAGAAGCTGGTGAACGGGTTGGGAAACTCGGGTTCGTAACCCGCGGAGGCGAGACGGTCGAGCGCCCAGAGGTCGGCGCCCGGATCGCCCGGCTCGTACACGCCGGTGACGACGGCCGTGACATCCGCGTCTCCTGCCTCGACGACGACCGTCGATCCGACTCCGAGCCCCAGCGCGCCCGCGGCGGCGGCGGGCATCGCGACCTGCACGGCATCGCCCGACGCGGCGTCTCCCGGCCACGCGCCGGCCCCGAGCGTGGCGACGTCTTCGACGTTCTCGAACTCTCCGAAGTAGGCCAGCGTGGGCGGGGAGTCGTCGCGCGGTGCTCCCGCGATCGCGGTGACGGGGGTGTAGACCGAGACCGCCCTGCCCACCGAGGTGGTCGTCGCGGCGGGGGCGAAGACGCTGTCGACCGCACCGGTCACTGCCGCGCGGGTGTCGGCGAGTCCGATCACCGGATCGATCAGGCGCACGTCGAAGTCGGCCTGCTCGGCCGGTATCGCGGCGAGTGCGCCGCGCACTCCGCCCTGCTCGGTGGCGGCGACGAGGATGCTCAGGGTGGTGACGAGCACACTCGCGAGAACGGCGACCGCGACGACGCCGAGAAGCAGCCGCCACTGGGCGCGGGTGCGGCGCAGCGTGGTGCCGAAGACCCACGACCACGTGCGTGCGGCCGGGCCACGGCGCACGCTGCTGCGTCGCCGGCCGGGCGCTCCGCGCAGCTCGTCGTGTTCCACGTCGGTCGGGTCTCCGTCATCATCGACTGGCCTCGGTGAAGCCGTTTCGAGCACCCTACCGGAGAGAGCGCTCACATCCGCGGAAAACTCAGCCCACGGAGCGCTCAGCCCGCGAGCAAAAGCACGCCGGCCAGCACCACGACCGACGCGGTGACCCGGCGCACCGCGAACCCCTCGCGCAACACGATCACACCGAACAGCGAGACGAGCACGACGCTGACCTCCCGCAGCGGGGCGACGAGGGCGACAGGGGCCATCGTCACGGCGGTGAGCACGAGGATGTACGACAGCGGCGACAGCACTCCGAACGCCAGGACGCGTGGCCAGTGGGCGCGCAGGATACCGAGCATCTCGCCGCGGCGTCGGTAGGCCTGCGGCCCCCAGAAGAGCAGCTCCACCGCGGTGCATCCGACCATGAAGGCGACGGGCGACAGGCCCCAGGTGCGCAGCGCGTGGGCGTCCCAGATCGTGTACGCGGCGATCGCGGCGCCGGTCAGCACACCGAAGACGATGCTCGGATCGACGCGCGGTCGACGCAGGCCGACCGTCGGCTCGGCGCGGTCGATCAGCCCGGTGGCGACCACGCCGCCGACGATCACCACGATGCCGACGGCCGCGACGAGGCCGATCTGCTCGCCGAGCAGCACGACGGCGAGAAACGAGCTGAGGGCCGGACCTGTTCCCCGGGCAGTCGCGTATACGGTCGACAGCCGGCCGACCGCGTAGCCGCGCTGCAGAACCAGCATGTACACGACGTGCAGAACGGCCGAGACGCCGACACCGATCGCGAAGCCGGTCGCGAGGTCGGGACCCGCTTCGCCCAGTCCGCCGGTGAACGGGATGACCGGTGCCCAGAGCACGGTGCTCGCGAGCGCGGCCCACCAGAGGAACGGCACTCCGATGCGGCTCACCCCGTGGGCGACCACGTTCCATGCCGCGTGGCAGACCGCGGCCGAGAGGACGAGGAACAGCGCCAGACCAGACACAGGGAACCTTTCCGTGCGCGCAGTGGACCCTGGAGCGCTTTCGGCCGGAGCCTAACAGGCCCGTGCAACCGGTCCCTTAACGCGTGGTGGGTGGAAGCCAGTACTCGCTCAGCCACTCGAGAAACTGCTGCGCCTCGTTCTCGGCGTGCTCGAGCCGTGCCCGACCGGTGCGGGCGAAGAAGTCCTCGAAACCGTCGAGCTGCGTGATCGACTCGTCGGTCGGCTCGCGGTAGCCCATCGTCCACTGCGGAAACTGGCGCACGCCGATGGCCTTCTCGCGCATCTTGCGCACGTTGCGGTGACGGGGGTCGGCGGCGATCGCGTCGAAACGGGAGAGCACCGTGGCATCCTCACCCTCGACGATCTGGATGAACCGGCCGCGGTTGTAGAGCAGGGCACCGGTGATGCCGTCGCGGGCGTTGTTCGCACGCGAACCGATCAGCAGCCCGGCGATGTCGGCGTCGGACATCGGCGTCGTGGCCACGCTCACGTAGGCGATGGAAAGCAAGCGTGCTCCTCGGGTGGGGGTCTTGTGCGGTGTCTCCATAGTCACACACGGATGACGCGTGGCTGACGGTCTCCGCGAACGCGGATAACGTTGACGGGTGCTCCTGACGATGTTCGCCTCCAAGATCCACCGTGCCCGTGTCACCCACTCCGACCTGCACTACGTCGGCTCGCTCACCGTCGATCTCGACCTGCTCGACGCGGCCCACATGCTGCCCGGCCAGCAGGTCAGCGTCGTCGACGTCGACAACGGGGAGCGCTTCGAGACCTACCTGATCGCCGGCGAGCGGGGCTCGGGCGTGATCGGCGTCAACGGGGCCGCGGCCCACAAGGCGCACATCGGCGACACCGTGATCCTCATCACCTACGCGCAGATGACCCGCGACGAGGCCGCCGCGTTCTCGCCCGTCGTCGTGCACGTCGACACACAGAACCGCATCGTCGACATCGGCGACGACCCGTCGGCGCCGGTCGAGGGTGCGACGACTCCTCCGTTCGCGGTACCGCGGGGCTGATCGGCCGGCCCGGGTGCGCGATCTCGTCACGAGGGCCGCCACCCGGCTGATCGACCGCGCCTGACCCGGGCGACAGTTCGGGCGCGCTCAGGACGCGTTCAGCGCGCGGTGTGCCGCAGCAGCTCGCCCACGATCTGCGGCCAGGTCGGCGGCGGCGGAAACTGGTGGCCCATGCCCGGCACCACGACGAGCCGCGCGCCCGGGATGATGTCGGCCAGCGCCTCGCCGTGGGGGAGCGGGAAAAGCGGGTCGTCGGAGCCGTGCACGACGAGCGTCGGCAGCGCGATCGACTCGATGTCGGTGCGCAGCCCCGGTGGATCGCTCGCCGACCAGTGGTTCTCCGCCGAGTCGGGCGATGCGGTGCGCGCGGCGGACGCCAGCGCGATGCGACGGATGCGCTCGACATCGACCGGGATGGAGCCCGAATACAGTCGCTCGGTGGCGATCGCGGCGGAGGCGACGGCGTCGTCGTCGGTCCAGTCGACGGGTGGGGCGGATGATCCGAAACTGGCGGCCATCTCGGGGGTGGGCGGCGGCAGCGGGCGGTCTACCGTGCCGACCGGGCTCGTCGACATCAGGGTGATCGACGCGAGGAGGTCGGGGCGGCGCAGGGCGAGGTTCTGCGTCATACCCCCGCCGGAGGACAGTCCGACGACGTGGGCCGGAACCGCACCGACGTGTTGGATCAACGCGGCCAGGTCGTCGACGAGATCGGCCCCGCTGTAGGTCGCAGCACCGGGTGCCACCGTCTCCGACTGCCCGGTGTCGCGCAGGTCGTAGCGGATCACCCGTCGCGTGCCGGTCGCCGCATCACCGGAAGCGAGCCGTCGGCAGAATCCGTCGTCCCACCAGTCCATCGTGCTCGCGCCGCCGGCGACCAGGACGATCGCGGGCGCGTGGTCGCCGCTGTCGCCGCCGCCTTTGTTGTCACCGCTCGCGGCATCCCCGTCGAAGACCTGGAAGGCCATCCGCGCGCCGTTGACCGTGTCGATTGTGACGGGCGGCAGCGGCTCCATCGCCCCAGTATCGACTCCCCGGACACCCGTGCACCACCCCACGGGCACAGTGTCAAGGCTCACGGACCTCCCGGGCAACACGTGTAGCCTCGCGGGATGTCCCGCACCACCCGCGTTCTTCTGTCGCTCCGCCACTTCGCCGTCACCTGGGGGCTTCCCGACGATTTCGGCGGCATGACGAACGTGATCTTCCGGCGTTCGGCCGGGTTCGCCAGCGTCGGCGCGCCCGTGACGGTGCTGACGTTCGACGACCGGCTCGACACCGTCGACGCCGTGGCCCGGTTGCGTCAGCGCGGCGTCGTCGCCCCGGGCGTCGACGTGCTGCACCTGTGGGACTGGCTCGCCGCGAACCCCCTGCGGCCGACCGCCCGCACCGAGGACCTGCCGTTCGACCCGCTGCCGGCCGAGAACTCCGACGGCACCGACGCGCGGATCGTCGCGATCACCGACGCGCACGGGGGCGTGCGCCGTCGCGAGCGCCGAGCCCCCGACGGCAGCGTGCTGCAGGTCGACCGCTACCGCCCCGACGGATCCCTGCTCGCCAGCGACCTGCGCGACACCGACGAGCGCGGACGTCCCGGCGGTCGTTCCGTCGTCGTCTGCGGCCCTGATGGCGCGCCCGTGCGCGGGTGGACCACCATCTGGGGCCTCTACCGACACTGGATCGACGTGCTCACGGCGCGCAAGCCGAGCATGGTCGTCGTCGATTCGAAGACCGCCGCTCGGTTCATGCACGGCTATCGACGTGATCACGTCGCCGTGGTGCACGTCGTGCACAGCGCCCACCGTTCCGGTGACGGCGACGCGGGACGCGCGCTCAAGGCGAGCCGACGCTCCACGCTCGAGCACGCCGAGGAGTTCGACGCGGTCGTCGCGCTGACCGAGCGCCAGCGGCTCGAGTTGGTCGCCGATGTCTCGCCGGCGGCGCACATCGTCGCGGTTCCCAACGCCGGAGCCTTCGACGCGCTCTCGGATGCACCGGTCGAACGTGACGCCGACAGCGGTGTCGTGCTCGCCTCGCTGACCTCGCGCAAACGGGTCGAGCACGCGATCGTGGCCGCCGCCCGTGCGGGCGCGCGTCTCGACGTCTACGGCGACGGACCGGAACGCGCGGCGCTGCAGCAGCAGGTCGCCGGTCTGGACGCACGGGCTGCCGTGAGCCTGCGGGGTCACCGGCCGGACGCCTCGCTCGCCTTCCGCGACGCGTCGTTCAGCCTGTTGACCTCGACCTCGGAGGGAGCGCCGCTGGTGCTCGTCGAGTCGATGGCCGCCGGGTGCATCCCGATCGCGTACGACATCCGCTACGGCCCTCGCGACATCATCACCGACGGAGTCGACGGTTTCGTCGTCGCGCCCGGAGATCCGGACGCCATGGCCGCCACCATCGCTGACTTCGTTGCGTTGCCCGAACGGAAGCGTCGCCGCATGCGCCGGGCCGCACGTCGCTCGGCGTCGCGCTACGGGCAGTCGCGCGTGACCGACCAGTGGGCAGCCCTGTTCGACGACATCGTGCGTCGGCGTTGGCCCGTGCCAGCGACCGAGCGCGTGCGTCGTCGCGCGCGCAGCGGTGTGCGGGTCGTCCGCAGTCGTATGCGCGGAATGCGTCGCCGGCTGCGCTGAGCGTGTGGGCTGAATGGCCGGCTGCGCTGGGCGTGGGGCCGAGCGGCCGGCTGCGCTGAGCGTGTGGGCCGAGCGGCCGGCTGCGCTGGGCGTGTGGGCCGTGCGGCTGATGCGCCGGTCGTGTGGGCCGAGCGGTCGAGCTGAGCGAGAACCGAGCACGCCGGAAGTCAGAACGGCATCACCTCGTCGGGATCGACGGGGGTGTGCCAGGAGTCGGGCTGTTCGGGAGGCGCGGGGTCGGGCGCGAGGGCTTCGACGAAGGCGGGGGAGAGCCGTCGCAGCGGCGTGACGCGTCGGATGCGCCCGCAGGGTGAGACCCACTGCTTGTCGCCGTTTTTCAGCTTGCGCATGGTCCAGCGTGTGTTGTGCACGAGCCGGTGGTCGGGTGCGCAGAGCAGTGCGGAGTTCGCCAGCGACGTGTCGTGGGTCTGCGCCCACTCGTCGGGATGGTGTCCGTCTGACTCGTTCGCCGTCGCGGCGCACCACGGGCCGGTGCAGTCTCCGTCGACGAGTTCGACCGCCCGCCGGAGCGACGCGGGCAGGTGACGGTACTTGTCGTCGAAGGCGACGATGCTTCCGGTGACGGGGTCGGTGAGCAGCCGGTAGAAACCCGGGGAGTCTGCCACGAGCTTGCGGGCGGTGACGGGGTCGATCGGAACGCTTCCCTCGAGCGTGGCCGGCGTCGTGTCGAGGCCGAGAAGCGTGAGCACCGGCACCTCGATGTGGATCTGGGCCGTGATGCCGTGCCCGAGGCGCCTGCGCGGGGATGAGCCGTCACCGGAATCGCCCCCGCCCGAATCGCCCTCGTCATCCCCGTCGGCCTCGTCGTCGACGGCGGCGCAGAGGTCGCCTTCGAGCAACAACTCGGTGGTGACGTCGGTGCGGCGTTGGGCGAGGGTGCGCGGGTCGTCTTTGACCTTCACGAGGGCGATGTCGGTGACCCGGTTGTAGATCGCCGCGAGAACCTCGTTCGAGTCGTGCACCGTGAGGTAGCCCATGCCGTCTTCTCCGTAGTCGACCGCGACAGAGCGGAAGGCGGCGGCCTTCTCGTGGCGCTCGGCCATCGTCTCGGCGTGGATACGTTCGCGAGCGGCCCGCACCCTGGTGCGGAACACCGGGAGGATCAGGGTCGACGCGAGCGGCACCAGCTCGGTCTCGAACGCCGCCCGCGATTCTTCCGGCAGCGACCACGCCGTCGTGGCGAGGATCTTCGCGTGCTCGTACCGGATGGCCCCGGCCTCGAGCGCCTCGAGAGTCAGCGGCAGGTGGTGAACGAGGGTCTCGCTCTCCTCGAGCAGATGACGTGCGGCGTTCTTGCCGAGGTTGTACGCCATGGCGAGCTCTGTCGCGAGCTCGGTCTTGGCGCGGTTGCGGATCGACCAGCCGACCTCCTGGTTGCGGTTGACCCGCAGTTCGGGCGGTTTCGCGGCGTCTTCGCTTTCTTCGTCGGCGGCGATCGCCTGCGAGACGAGCCGCAGGTCGTCGATGCGACGGGCGCGTTCGGCCATCGTGACCGCGAGCTGGCGGTCGGCGACCTCGGCGTCGTCGAGGAACCGCGCGAACAGCATCTGCCGCTGCACGTGCGGGGTGAACGCGGAGTCGTCGGGCCGGGTGTCGTCGGGCCGGATGTCGTCGGGCCGGGTGTCGTAGTCGGGTGGTGGCTCGATATAAGGCGCCTCGAAGTGAGGCGGCTCGAGGACCGGCACCGCGTCGGGCGGAGGCTCGGGACGGGGCAGGGCGCCGCCCGGGGGCGGGGCGCCCGGGGCATCCGATCTGTCGTTGTTTTCCATACCTCGATTTTCCCACTTTCGAAGCTATGTTCGAGTGAATCCGGGAAAACCGTGCAGAAAAATCGACCGCCTGTGGAGAACCCGGCCGCAGCATGTCCGGATCTGTTGGGAGCAGGGCCGTCAGTGCGGGGCGCAGCCCGCCGCCGGTCTCCAGACTGAGGAGGTCGCCCCTTCTGGGCGGGCGACAGCGGAAACGCTCACACGACAGCGGAGGAAAACCATGTCAGTCATCACCGTCGGCACCGAGAACAGCACGTCGATCGACCTCTACTACGAAGACCACGGATCGGGGCAGCCGGTCGTGCTCATCCACGGCTACCCGCTCAGCGGAGCGTCGTGGGCGCCGCAGACGCGCGCGCTCCTCGAGGCGGGCTACCGCGTCATCACCTACGACCGCCGCGGATTCGGCAAGTCGAGCCAGCCGAGCGTCGGGTACGACTACGACACCTTCGCTGCCGACCTCGACGTCGTGTTGACGACGCTCGACCTGACCGACGTGCTGCTCGTCGGTTTCTCGATGGGTACCGGCGAAGTAGGCCGCTACACCGCGACCTACGGCACCGACCGTCTCGCGAAGATCGCGTTCCTCGCGCCGATCGAGCCGTTCCTGCTGAAGACCGACGACAACCCCACCGGCCTGCCGCAGGAGGTCTTCGACGGCATCGTCGCGGGCGCCAAGGCCGACCCGTACGCCTTCTACACGTCGTTCTATCAGGACTTCTACAACCTCGACGAGAACCTCGGCACCCGCGTGAGCCCCGAGGTCGTGCAGGCCAGCTGGAACGTCGCCACCGGCGCGTCGCTGATCGCCGCCTACGCCGTGGTGCCCGCGTGGCACGAAGACTTCCGCGGCGACATCGAGAAGATCCGCGCGAGCGGCATCCAGAGCCTGATCATGCAGGGCACCCTCGACCGCAACCTCCCGATCGATGCGACCGGGCGTGCGTTCCACAAGGCGTTCCCCGAGAGCGACTACGTCGAGATCGAGGGCGGCCCGCACGGCTTCGGCTGGAGCCACGCCGACGAGGTCAACGAGAACCTGCTGCGCTTCCTCGCGAAATAACACGACGGGAGCGGATCCCGCCGTCGGTCAGGCGGCGGGGTCTTCCCGCTCGGTCGAGCGCGACGGGCCGGCCGCGGCGAACCGCGCGCGGTACTTCGACGGGGGAATCGACAGGTGGCTGACGAAGGCGCGACGCAACGATTCGGAGGTGCCGAATCCGGATGACTCGGCTACCGCTGTCACGCTCAGGCCCGCGTCGAGCAGCGATTTCGCCGTGTCGAGGCGCACGAGTTCGACGTACTTCGCCGGGGTCGTCGCGAGCTCGTCGTGGAACAGACGCGAGAGGTGCCGCGTGCTGACCCGCGCGATCTCGGCCAGGCGTGCCGACGTGTGGTCGGCCGAGGGGTCGGCGTTGATCGCCGCGACCACCGAGTGCAACAGCGACGACGACGGCACGGGTGCGGCGAGCGAGTCGGCGAACTGCGACTGGCCGCCCTCGCGCTGCAGGTAGACGACGAGCGCGCGCGCGACGCCGCGGCTGACGTCGATGCCCCGGTCTTCTTCGAGCAGCGTCAGCGCGAGGTCGATGCCGGCGGTGACGCCCGCCGACGAGTAGGTGGTGTCGTCTTTGACGACGATCGCGTCGGGCTCGACCCGGATGCCGGGGTAGCGGCGGGCGAGCTCGCGGGTGTGGTTCCAGTGCGTCGTCGCCCGTTTGCCCTCGAGCAGGCCGGCCGCCGCGAGCACGAACGCTCCCGTGCAGATCGACCCGGTGCGCGTCGCGCGTCGCGCCATGTCACGGGTCGCCGAAGCCAGTTCGTCGGTCACCCGACCCGCGGGGAAGGCCTCACCGCCGGCGACCAAGACCGTGTCGAACCTTCCGGCCGACGCCGCCGCGTGGTCGACCGGGATGCGGAGCCCCATCGACGTGCGCACGTCGCGGCCGTCGGCCGAGACCATGCAGATGTCGTAGTTCGCGCCGAGTTTGTTCGCCTCGACGAACACCTCGGCGGGGCCGGCGATGTCGAGCAGTTTCATGTCGTCGAACACCAGCATGCCGACTCTCTGCGGGGCGGGTGTCACGGTGCAACCCTTCGACGAGGTGAGGCGCTAATTATGCAAGTAAAGCACAGCTTTCTACAGGCCGACCCACTCGGTGACCCCGGCGGTCAGGTGCTGGCGCTTCCAGATAGGCACGGTCTGCTTGACGACCTCGACCACCCGCTCGCAGGCGGCGAAGGCCTCGGCGCGGTGCGGCGCCGCCGCGGTCGCGACGAGCGCGGTATCGCCGATCGCCAGCGCTCCGACGCGGTGCACCGCCGCGATGCGCAGGCCCGTCTCCGCCGCGACGAGTGCGCACGCCTCCTGCATAAAACGGGCGGCATCCGGATGCGCCTGGTAGTCGAGTGCAGACACGCTCTCGCCGTGATCGTGGTCGCGCACGATTCCGCGGAAGGTGACGAGCGCGCCGTTCTGCGGGGTGAGCACGAAGGCTTCGAGCGGGGCCGCGTCGATCGTGGTGTCGGTGATGGCGCTGAGGGTCTCAGGCATGCGGCCCGCCCCCGGAGACCTGCGCCACGAGGTGCGGCAGCAGCTCGTCGAGCACGGCGAGTCCGTCTTTCACCCCGCCCGGCGAGCCCGGCAGGTTGATGATCACGGTGTCGCGGGCGGTTCCGGCGACCGCGCGGCTCAGCGAGGCCATCGGGGTCGACGCGAGGCCGTGCGCGCGGATCGCCTCGGCGACACCCGGCAGCTCGCGGTCGAGCACCGCGAGGGTGGCTTCGGGGGTGCGGTCGGTCGGGCTCACACCCGTGCCGCCCGTGGTGAGGATGACGGCGGGCGCGGTCTTCACCACGCGCGCGACCTCGGCCGCGATGTCGGCGTCGGCCACGACCGTGAGCTCGGCGGTGTAGCCGGCGGCCGTCAGCCACTCGACGATGACCGGCCCTGTGGTGTCGGGGCGGCTTCCCGCGGCGCCGGCGGTCGACGCGACGATCACGGCTGCGGTGTCGGCGCGCGGCTTCGAGCGGCGGGGGCGCTTGGTCGGGCGCCCGTCGGCGGGCTCGGGCGAGGCGTCGGGCCTCGTCCAGTGCCCGTGTTTGCCGCCCGACTTGTCGCGCAACTGGATGTCGCTCATCGTGGCCGCGGCGTCGACGGCCTTGATCATGTCGTGCAGCGTGAGCGCGGCGACGGTGACGGCGGTGAGCGCCTCCATCTCGACGCCGGTCTGGCCGGTCGTCTTCGCCGTCGCGGTGATCAGGATCGAGTCGGCCGTGAAGTCGAAGTCGACCTTCACGCTCGAGAGCGGGATGGTGTGGCAGAGCGGGATGAGCTCGCTCGTCTTCTTCGCGCCCTGGATGCCGGCGATGCGCGCGGTCGCGAGCACGTCGGCCTTGGGCAGGTCGTCGGCGCGTACGAGCGCGATCACGTCGGGGCGGGTGACGAGGCGACCGGTCGCGGTCGCGGTGCGCTTCGTCACGGATTTGTCGCCGACGTCGACCATGCGGGCGCGGCCGTCGGAGTCGAGATGGGTGAGAGCGCGTTCGCTCACAGTTCGATCGTTTCCACGGTGTCTCCCGCTTTCAGGTCGGTCGTCGTCTCGGGGATGTCGATGAGAACATCGGATGCGGCCAGCCCGGCCACGAGATGCGAGCCCGGCCCGGCGACGACCTCCACTCTGCCACCCTCGACTGTGCGGCCACGCAGAAACTGTCGTTTGCCGGCGATCGACGTCACATCGGCCACGAGCGTGCGCGGGGCCCGGGTCGCGGCGGGAAGCCCGGCGACCCGGCGCAACAGCGGGGCGACGAAGACCTCGAACGAGATCTGCGTGCTCACCGGGTTGCCGGGGAAGCTGATGACGGGCACACCCTCGAACGACCCGGTGGCCTGCGGTCCGCCCGGCTGCATGGCGATGTGGCCGATGCGTCCGCCGAGCGGGGTGAGTACGTCGCGCACGACCTCGTGGTCGCCCATCGAGATGCCGCCGGAGGTGAGGATGACGTCGGCTCCCGTGGCCGCCGAGAGCATGGCGTCGTGCAGCTGGTCGGCGTCGTCGTTGCTGTTGCGGATCGACGCGACGACCTCGGCGCCGCACGCGCGCAGGGCCGCTTCGAGCGCGACCCCGTTGGCGTCGTAGATCTGGCCGGCGTCGACGGGCTGGCCGGGGTCGACCAGTTCGGCGCCGGTGGTGATCACGACGACGCGCACGCGCGAGCGCACCTCGACGTCGCCGATGCCGGCGGCGGCGAGCACCGCGAGGTGGCGAGAGGCGAGACGCTGGCCCGACGGCAGCAGCTGCGTTCCGGCGAGCACGTCGCTTCCGCGCTCGCGCACGAATTCGCCCGCGCGGCGGGCGCGGTGAATGGTGACCAGGCTGCCCTCGCGAGTCGTGTCTTCGACCGGCACGACGGCATCCGCCCCCTCGGGAACGACGGCACCCGTCATGATGCGCACCGTCGTCGACGGCATCAGCGGTTCGGGGGTGCCGCGCTGCGCCGGCACCTCGCCGAGGATCGGCAGGATGGTGTCGCCGTCGCGCAGGTCGGCCGCGCGCACGGCGAAGCCGTCCATCTGGGCGTTGCGGAACAGCGGCAGGTCGACGGGCGAGACGACGGCGGTGGCCGTCACTCGTGCGAGCGCGTCGGCGATCGCCACCCGCTCGGTTCCGGTCGCCATGGCGCGCGCCAGCAGCGAGCGCACGAGCGCCGCGTGTTGGTCGACCGTCGTGTCGGGCGCTGACGTGTGGCTCATCAGTAGCGGGCCACGTCGCCGTCGACGTCGCGCGACCAGGCGTCGATGCCGCCGGTGAGGTGCGAGGCGTGCTCGAATCCGCGCTGCTGCAGCAGGCGGAGGGCGGACTCCGAACGCATGCCGTGGTGGCAGTAGACGACGAACCGCTCCGCGGGGTCGAGCTTGTCGACCACGCTCTCGAGCGATCCGAGCGGAACCAGCATCGAGCCGGGCAGGCTCGCGATCTCGGCTTCCCACGGTTCGCGCACGTCGAGCAGCACGATGTCGTCGCCGCGCTCGATCGCTGCCGCCAGGTCGGCCGGGGAGATGGTGTCGTCGCTCATGGGAGTCTCGCTTTCGGGGGTGGGGTTGCCGGGGACGACGCCGCAGAAGGCGTCGTAGTCGATGAGTTCGGTGACGGATGTCGCGGAGGGGTCGCGTTCGTACGCGAGCTCGCGGAACGCGCCGGTGAGCGCGTCGAAGGTGGTGACGCGGCCGAGCAACGGCGTGCCGCTGCCGGTGAGCACCTTGAGCGCCTCGCCGGCCATCAGCCCGCCGATGACGGCGACGACCGTGGGGAAGACGCCGCCCTGCTCGCACGACAGCACCGAGCCCGCGGGCGGGGGCGTGGGAAACAGGTCGCGGTACTGCGGGCCCCGGGCGGCCCAGGCGAGTCCGACCTGGCCGGCGTACTGCGACACGGCGCCCCAGACCACCGGGATCCCGGTGATCGCGGCCGCGTCGTCGGCGAGGTAGCGGGTGGGGAAGTTGTCGCTGCCGTCGAGCACGAGGTCGTAGTCGGCGAAGATGCCGAGCGCGGTCTCGGCGGTGAGGCGCTGCTCGATCACGGTGATACGGGCGGCCGGGTCGATGGCGTGGGCGGCGTTCGCGGCCGACACGACCTTGGGTGTTCCGACGTCGGAGGTGCCGTGGATGTACTGGCGGTGCAGGTTGCTCAGCTCGACCGTGTCGTCGTCGACGATGCCGATCGTGCCGACGCCGGCGGCGGTGAGCGCGGGGATGACGGTGCTGCCGAGCCCGCCCGCGCCGATCACGAGCACCCGGGCGTTCGCGAGCGAGCGCTGCGCCGCTAAGCCGAAGCCGGGCAGGGCGATCTGGCGGGCGTACCGGGTGGGGGAGAACCCGTTCGGATCGGCCGGGGTGAGCTGCATGCCTTCGATTGTGTCAGGTGGGTCGGACTCGCGCCGACCCGTGCTCACCCCTCGCGCCGGGCGCGGCGCCGGCGCAGCACGGAACCGGTGACGAAGACCGCGGTGCCGACGGCGAGCAGGCCGATCCCGATGCCGAGAACCGGGGCGGTCTCGGTGCCGGTCGCGGCGAGTTCGGGGGCGGCCGGTGTCACTGCGGCGGGAACCGCGGGCACGGCGGGCGCCGCGGGGTCGGGCGCGGGCGCGGGTGCGGGAACCGGCGCCGGGTCGGGCGCCGGGGTCGGGGGTGGAACGACCACGGCCTCGTCGGCGACGAGCGCGACCGTGGTGACGTCGCCCGCGCTCACGTCGACGGGAACGACGGGCGCGTCGGGGGCGACGGCGGGGTCGATGCGCAGCGAGTACGACGCGCTCGGAACCACCGGCGGCAGGGTGAAGCTGCCGTCGGCCGCGGTCGTCGTCGACGCCACGACGTCGCCGTCGGGCTCGATCAGCTGCACGACGACCGGCGGCAGCTCGCCGAGCGTGACGACCCCCGCGACGGTGCGCGCGACCGAGGCGAACCACATCTGCGCGGCGGGGCTGCCCGACTTGTAGGTCGACACGATGCTCAGCGTCGACAGCGGGACGAGCGGCGCGATCCAGACCGAGCCTCCCTGCGTGTTGCAGTTGGCCGGAGCGGTCGGGCAGAGCGGGTCTTCGGCGCTCACCGTCGTCGCCGTCGAGGTCAGGGTCGGCAGCACGAGCGGGGCGGTCTGCGCCGCACACGAGTTCGGGGTGCCGTCGCAGTAGTTGAACGACGTGACCCCGAGGTCGGCGGCGGCCACGGGGGCTCCGGTCGCATCGGTCGCCGAGATCGTCAGCGACTCGGCGTCGATGTCTCCGAAGGCGGCTCCCCAGACCCCTGCGGGGGTGGGGGTCGCGAACGAGAACGTCGTGGTCGACGGCACCGTGGTCGTGGTCGGGTTGATGCTCACGTAGGGCTTGCCCTGGCTCGAACCGACCAGCAGGCCGGCCGGAGAGGAGGCCGGCAGCCACGACGAATTGCCCGACGAGGTCGCGAAAGAGCGGGAGGTGGATGTCACGGTGGTGACGGGAAATCCGGCCGGCAGCGCGACGGTGCCCGTGTAGGCGCCGGTGGTGCCGGCCACCGTCCAGCTCGCATAGCCGTCGGACGGAGCGGCGCTTGCCGGAACGACGGCCGCGCCGAAGACGAGTGCCGCGGCGGCGGCGAGGGACAGCGGGAGGAGGGCGGCGGCGCGTCTCATTTGATACACGCTATCGACGAACCCGCTCTCTGAACAGGACGTTTTTCCCGGTGCCGCTCGTGGAGTTCCGCAGATGCGGATATTGTTTGGTTGGATACACGCACGTACGGATGGAGAATCATGGCTGTGACGAAGTTTCGCGTGAGCGAAGCCGCCGCGTTGCTCGGTGTGAGCGACGACACCGTGCGTCGCTGGGCCGAAGCGGGGCGGCTCGAGCTGAGCCGCGTTGAGGGCGGACCGGCCGTGATCGACGGCGTGCGGCTCGCGACCCTCGCGCAGGAACTCGCCACACAATCGGCGCTCGCCGAGGCCTTCCCCGCGGGCAAAGCGTCGGCGCGCAACCGCCTCACCGGCATCGTCACCAAGGTCACGAAAGACGGCGTGATGGCCCAGGTCGAACTGCAGGCAGGGCCGTTCCGCATCGTCTCGCTGATGAGCCGCGAGGCCGCGGACGAGCTCGGCCTCGAACCCGGTTCGCTCGCATCGGCGAGCGTCAAAGCCACCACCGTCGTCGTCGAACTCACGGAGCACGACAAATGAAGCGTCTTGCCCTCGCCGCAGTCGCTGCGGCGGCCCTCGCCCTCGTCGGCTGTGCGGCTCAGCCTTCTGCGGAACCTTCCGAGACTGCCGATTCTCTGGAGGGGTCGATCACCGTCTTCGCCGCCGCGTCGCTGAAGGCAACGTTCACCGATCTCGCCGAGCGGTTCGAGGCCGAGCACCCCGCGACGACGGTCGAGTTGAACTTCGCCGGCTCGTCCGACCTCGTGACGCAGATCACCGAGGGTGCCCCGGCCGACGTGTTCGCCTCGGCCGACACCAAGAACATGACCACGCTGACGGATGCGGCCCTGAACGCGGGCGACCCGGTCGACTTCGCGACCAACGTGCTCGAGATCGCCGTGCCGCCGGGAAACCCGGCGGGAATCGAGAGCTTCGCCGACCTCGCGGACCCCGACGTGAAGCTCGTGGTCTGCGCACCGGCCGTGCCGTGTGGCGCGGCGACCGTCACGGTCGAGACCGCCGCGGGCGTCGACCTCGCCCCGGTGAGCGAGGAGTCGGCCGTGACCGACGTGCTCGGCAAGGTCACCTCGGGCGAGGCCGACGCCGGACTCGTCTACGTGACCGACGTCATCGGTGCCGGCGACGCGGTCGAGGGCATCGGGTTCGACGAGTCGGCCGACGCCGTCAACACCTACCCGATCGTCGCCCTCGACGACTCCGCCGCCCCCGACGTGGCGCAGGCGTTCGTCGACTTCGTCGCGGGCGCCACCGGCCAGAAGGTGCTCGCGGCCGCCGGCTTCGGCACGCCGTGAGACCGGCGGACGGGTACGCGGGCGTTCCGCGCTGGGCCGCGGCCGTCGCCGTCGTCGGAGCGCTCTTCGTGCTTCTGCCGCTGGCGGCGATGGGCACGCGGGTGAACTGGGGCGGGTTCGTGGGGCTCGTCACGTCCGAGGCATCCGTCGCGGCCCTTCTGCTCAGCCTGCGCACCTCGCTCGCGGCGACCGTTCTCTGCATCGTCTTCGGGGTGCCGATGGCGCTCGTGCTCGCGCGGTCGGCCTTCCGCGGGCAGAAGATCCTGCGGTCGCTCGTGCTGCTTCCGTTGGTGCTGCCGCCCGTGGTCGGCGGCATCGCGCTGCTCTACACGTTCGGGCGCCGCGGGCTGATCGGCCAGCCGCTCGAGGCGTTCGGCGTCTCGATCGCGTTCTCGACCACCGCCGTGGTGCTCGCGCAGACCTTCGTGGCGCTGCCGTTTCTCGTGCTCAGCCTCGAGGGCGCGCTGCGCACGGTCGGCACCCGGTACGAGGCCGTCGGCGCGACGCTCGGCGCGCGGCCGACGACCGTGCTGCGGCGCATCACCCTGCCGCTCGTGCTGCCCGCGCTGGTCTCGGGCTCGGTGCTCTCGTTCGCGCGGGCCCTCGGCGAGTTCGGCGCCACGCTCACCTTCGCCGGCAGCCTGCAGGGCACCACGCGCACGCTGCCGCTCGAGATCTACCTGCAGCGGGAGACCTCGCCCGATACCGCGGTTGCGCTCTCGCTCGTGCTCGTGGTCGTCGCGGTCGTCGTGGTGAGCATCGCGCACCAGGGCGGGTCGACGAAGTACCTGCGGGGTGCGCTGTGACGTTCTCGTTCTCCGCCGCCGTCGCGGCGCGCGGGTTCGAGGTCGCGCTGTCGGTCGCGCCCGGCGAGACCGTCGCGATCCTGGGACCGAACGGGGCCGGCAAGTCGACGCTCTTGGGGCTGACCGCCGGACTGCTGCGTGCCGATTCGGGGCGGGCGGTTCTGGATGACACGGTGCTGTTCGACTCCGTCGGCGGATCGTTCACACCCCCGCACCGGCGCGGCGTCTCGTTGCTCGCGCAAGAACCGCTGCTCTTCCCGCACCTCAGCGCTCTCGAGAATGTGGCGTTCGGCCCCCGCAGCGCCGGGGTGCCGCGCGCCGCGGCGCGCGCGACCGCCCGGCACTGGCTCGCCGAAGTGGAGGCGCTCGATCTCGCCGACCGGCGGCCCGCGCAGCTCTCCGGCGGCCAGGCGCAGCGTGTCGCGGTGGCCAGGGCGCTCGCGAGCGACCCGAAGCTGCTGCTGCTCGACGAGCCGATGGCCGCGCTCGACGTGTCGGTGGCGCCCGCGCTGCGTCGTATGCTGCGGCGCGTGCTCGCGGGCCGCACCGTGCTGATAGTGACCCACGACATCCTCGACGCGTTCACGCTCGCCGACCGGGTCGTGGTGCTCGACGGCGGACGCATCGTCGACCAGGGCCCGACCCGCGAGGTGCTCGAACGCCCGCGCAGCGCCTTCACGGCGGGGCTCGCGGCGCTCAACCTGCTCGTCGGGGTGCGGTCGCAACGCGGCATCCGTCTCGCCGACGGCTCGGAGATCTCGGGTGCCTCCGATCTCGCGGTCGGTGCGGCGGCGGCCGCCGCCGTGCGCCCGTCGGCCGTGCGGGTCTCGCTCGACGAGCCGGCCGCGGCGAACCGGCTGCGCGGCGAGGTGCTCGATCTCGAGCCGCGCGGAGACCTCGTTCGGGTGCGCTCGGCTCGCCTGGCTGCGGATCTTGCTCCGGCGCTCGTCGCCGACCTCGACCTCGCGCCGGGCGCGGCGGTGTGGTTCGCCTTCGACGAGTCCGACGTGAGTATCTACGCGGGTTGAGCAGGCCGCCCGCGGCCGTATCGAAACCTCCTGTGCCGACGAGGGTTTCGATACGCGCCCCAGGGGGCGCTACTCAACCGGCGGCGGGATCGGTGTGCGGGCGGCCGATGTGGCCGAGCAGCGCGCAGATCAGTGTGATGACGGCGGCCACCGCCATGCCGAGTCCGATGTGCACGTTCAGTAGCAGGGCGCCCACCAGCGCGCCGAGTCCGATGAGCAGTACGGCGCCGGCGCGGCGCTTCCACTGCTGGCCGTCGCCCCGGCCGAACTTCGAGTCGAAGGCGAGGCCGACGAGCGTCGACGTGACCACGACGGTCGTGACATCCTTCACCCCGATGTGCCGGGCGGCGCCCGCCTGCAGGCCCATCGCGAGGCCGAGGGCACCGGTGACGGCGAGCTTGAGCGGCTCGGCCGGATCGTCGAGCACGAGCAGCGGAACGGCCGCCGCAAGGATCACGACGCCGACGAAGGTGAACAGCACCGTGCTGCGGCCCGACCAGCCGGCGGCGACGGGGCGCAGCACGCGGCCGGCGATGAGCGCGCCGAGCATAAACAGCACGAGGGCGACGACCGGTCCGACGATGGGCAGGTCGTCGGCGCCGGCGAGGGCCATGCCGAGGATCACGACGTTGCCGGTCATGTTGCCGGTGAAGACACGGTCGAGCCCGAGGTAGCCGACCGCGTCGATGATGCCGGTCGAGAAGGTGAGGGCGAGCATCAGCCCGAGGTGGAGGCCGGCCGGGTGTGCTTGCAGTCGCTTCTTCATGTCTCTCCGTAAGAAATCGTGCGTCCTCAGAGAGTCGCTAGGGTTTTGACAATACCGAGACTCAAGTATCGAGCAGATTACGAGGACCATTTGTCGCACGCACTCCAGCCGGGCGAGGGGCACATCCCCAGCGACGTCTACCTGCCCTCGGATCCGATGGCGGTGTTCTGGGGCCGACTGCCCTGTGAGACGGATGAACCGGTGCTGAGGATCGCCGACGGCACCGAGGTCACGATCGACACGCTCAGCCATGAGGGGCTGCTCGAAGACCAGGGCAGCGACCCGGTCGCGTTCTTCGGCCGGTACGGAGTGCCGTCGAAGCGCGTGCTCGACGACGCCATCCTGTTCGCGGCCACCCGGGAGCGCGACCCCGCGACCGACGGTCCGCACGTGGTCACCGGGCCGATCTTCGTCGAGGGTGCCGAGCCCGGCGACCTGCTCAAGATCACCGTGCTCGAGGCGACGCCGCGGGTGCCCTACGGCGTCATCTCCAACCGCCACGGGCGCGGCGCGCTGCCGGGCGAGTACCCCGAGGGCCCCGACACCGTGAGCATCTTCGCGGCCGTCGACGACGGCGTCGGCACCATGCCGCGCGTCGCGGGCGGCGAACACACCGTGCGTTTCCCGCTCGCCCCGTTCCTCGGCATCATGGGCGTCGCGGTCGCCGGCGACGTGCGCCCGCACTCGGTTCCGCCGGGTGTGCACGGCGGCAACATCGACATCAACCTGCTCACCGTCGGCTCGACGCTCTACCTGCCGGTGCAGGTGCCGGGCGCGCTCGCCTACGTCGGCGACCCGCACTTCGCGCAGGGCGACGGCGAGGTCTCGCTCACCGCGATGGAGGCCAGCCTGCGCGTCACACTGCGCTTCGAGGTGGTGAGCGAGGCGGCCGCCGAGGCCGCGTTCGGTGTGCTCGTCGGTCCGCTCGTTGAGACCGTCGACTACCTCGTTCCGACGGGGATGAGCCCCGACCTCGACGAGGCGGTGCAGAACTGCGTGCGCGCCGCGATCGCCCTGCTGCAGGCCCGCTTCGGCATGGACGCCGCCCACGCCTACGCCTACCTGAGTGCCGCCACCGACTTCGACATCTCGCAGGTAGTCGACCTCGTGAAGGGTGTGCACGCGCGCATCCGCGTCGCCGACTTCGACGGGCTGGCGGAATGAGCGCGCCCGACGGACTGCTCGACGCCTTCTGGGCGTACGAGACCGCGCTGATGGCCAACGACCTCGAGGCCCTCGACCGGCTCTTCGCCCCCGGCCCTGACACGCTGCGCGGTGACGCCGGCGGCATCCTTATCGGGCACGACGCGATCAGCGACTTCCGCAAGGGACGCGGCGGTGCTCCCCGGCGGGAGATCGTCGACGTGATCGTGCGGGAGATCGATGCGGATGCCGCGATGGTCATCGCGGTCACGGCACCCGTCACCGGAGGGCGCGGGCAGCAGACCCAGCTCTGGCATCGCCGCGACGGGGCCTGGGCGGTGGAGGTCGCGCACGTGAGCCTGCCGACCCCCGCGGTCAACGCGACCGTGTGGCGTCTCGTCGGCACACCCCTCGTCGCGGGAACCGATTCGACCGAGCTCGCCCACGAGACGGTCGCGGTGAAAGACCTGTTCGACATCGCCGGATTCGCCGTCGGCGGGGGAGTGCCGCAGTACCTCGCCGAAGCGACCCCCGCGACCCGCACCGCACCGGCCGTCGCCGAGCTGCTCGCGCGCGGCGCCCGCGTCACCGGCATCGCGCAGACCGACGAGTTCGCGTACAGCATCGCCGGCAAGAACCCGCACTACGGAACCCCGCCGAACGGCGCCGTCGTCGGCGCGATCCCCGGCGGATCGTCGAGCGGACCCGCCTCGGCGGTCGCCCTCGGCCAGGCGTCGATCGGGCTCGGCACCGACACCGGTGGATCGCTGCGGGTGCCCGCCTCCTACCAAGGCCTCTGGGGCCTCCGCACGACCCACGGCGCCGTGAGTGTCGACGGGCTGCTGCCGCTCGCGCCCAGTTTCGACACGGTGGGCTGGCTCACCCGCGAGGCGTGGCTGATGCGCGCCGTGGCGACCACGTCGCTCGACCTCGGGCAGCAGGTGCTTCCCCCTGAGAACAGGTTCGCCGTGTCATCCGCCCTCACCGCCCAGGCGACGCCGGGCGTGCGCTCGGCCTTCGACACGGCCGTCTCGCGACTCGGCGACGCCGGCCTCGTCGACGACCTGGTCGACCTCGATCTCGATGCACCGGGCCTCGGCGACATCGACGAGCTGTTCGAGATCTTCCGCACCGTGCAGGGCGCCGAGGCGTGGGCGACCCACGGCGACTGGATCGAGGCGCACCCCGGCGCGCTCGGTGCCGACATCGCGGCCCGGTTCGCCTGGGCGTCGACGATCTCGTCGGAGGCCGAGGCGCACGCCCGGGTCGCGCTCGCGGCCGCGCGCCTCTCGATCGAGAAGGCGCTCGACGGGCGCACCCTGCTGCTGCCGTCGGCGTCGTCGACCGCCCCGTCGACGACGGCCGATGCCGCGGCCATCGAACAGACGCGCGCGGGCACCCTGCGGCTCACCTGCATCGCGGGCATCACGGGCCGCCCCGGCTTGTCGGTGCCGGCGCTGAGCGTCGACGGCGCCCCCGTCGGGCTGTGCGTGGTCGGGCCGCGCTTCGGCGACATCGGCACGATCGTCACGGGCGCGAAGCTGCACAGCGTGCTCGCCGGTCGAGGAGCGCCGTCCTCGGCGCGTATCGAAACCCGGTGAGTCAGCCCAGCGACCGCAGCTCGCGCAGGTCGCCGAGGTAGTCCTCGAACGCCGAGAGGGCGAGCTCGGCGACCGTGAGTCCGCGGTCGCGCGCCTCGTCGAGGGCCTCGTCGGCGAGATCGTCGGGGAGTTCGAACTGTACGAAGGCCATGGTGGCAAGCCTACGAGCCGCGAGACGTAACCCGTGTGAAACATCTGTTCCAGTATCCTGAATATCTGGAACAGCTGATTCACGGGAGCCCACGTATGTCATTCGAACCGATCAACCCGCCGCAGCGCCTGCTGATGGGACCCGGTCCGATCAACGCGGATCCGCGTGTGCTGCGTGCAATGAGCGCCCAGCTCGTCGGGCAGTACGATCCCGCGATGACCGCGTACATGAACGAGACGATGGAGCTGTACCGCGGCGTCTTCCGCACCGAGAACCGGGCGACCTTGCTGGTCGACGGCACCAGCCGCGCCGGCATCGAGGCCGCGCTCGTGTCGCTCATCGAGCCGGGCGACCGGGTGCTCGTGCCGGTCTTCGGCCGCTTCGGTCACCTGTTGCGCGAGATCGCCGAGCGCTGCGGCGCCGAGGTGCACGTGATCGAGACCGAGTGGGGCACCGTGTTCACGCCCGAGCAGATCGCCGCCGCCATCGCCGAGTCCCGGCCCAAGCTGCTCGCGATCGTGCACGGCGACACCTCGACGACGCTGGCCCAGCCGCTCGCCGAGATCGGCGCGCTCTGCGCCGCGAACGACGTGATCCTGTACACGGATGTCACGGCCAGCCTCGGTGGCAACGAGTTCGAAACCGACGCCTGGGGTGTCGACGTGGCGACGGCCGGGCTGCAGAAGTGCCTCGGTGGCCCGTCGGGCAGCGCCCCGATCACCCTGTCGGAGCGCGCGGTCGAGCTGGTGAACGCGCGCAAGAGCATCGAGGCGGGCATCAGGGTCGACGGCGACGCGGTGTCGGCGAGCCCGATCCGCAGCAACTACTTCGACCTCAGCCAGATCCTCGACTACTGGGGCCCGAAGCGGCTCAACCACCACACCGAGGCGACCACCGCGCTGTACGGAGCCCGCGAGTGCGCCCGCCTGCTGGTAAACGAGGGCATCCCCGAGGCGATCGCCCGGCACCGCCTGCACGGCAGCGCGATGGCGACCGGCCTCACCGCCCTCGGGCTGTCGCTCTTCGGCGACCAGAAACACAAGATGAACAACGTCGTGGGTGTGCTCATCCCCGACGGCATCGACGGCGACGGCGCCCGCGCCGCGATGCTGAACGACTACGGCATCGAGATCGGCACGAGCTTCGGGCCGCTGCACGGCAAGGTCTGGCGCATCGGGACGATGGGCTACAACGCCCGCCGCGACACCGTGCTCACCACCCTCGCGGCGCTCGAGCAGGTGCTGCGCCGCGGCGGCGTGAGCGTGACCGCCGGCAGCGGCGCCGGTGCCGCGCTCGACCTGTACGAATCGGCATAGGCGAAGGGGCCCGATGATGCACGATCGCGAAGCTCAGCTCTTGCTCGACCGCTGCGACGAACTCGCCGCCATCTCGAGCCGGCCCGACGTGCTCGAGCGCGTGCACCTCTCGCCCGAACACCGCGCCGCGAACGACCTGGTCGCCGGCTGGATGCGCGAAGCGGGGCTCAAGACCTGGCAGGACGCGGCCGGCAACCAGTGCGGGCGCCTCGAGGGGCGCGAAGACGGCCTGCCCGCGCTGCTTCTCGGTTCGCACATCGATACCGTGCCCGACGCCGGCCGGTACGACGGCATGCTCGGGGTCTTGCTGGCGATCCAGGTCGTGAGCCGCATCCGCGATTCGGGTCTCGATCTGCCCTTCGCCCTCGAGGTCGTCGCGTTCAGCGACGAGGAGGGCACCCGCTTCGGCACCGCGCTCATCGGCAGCCGCGCGCTCGCCGGAACCTGGCACGACGACTGGTGGAACCTCGCCGACAAAGACGGCATCACCCTGTTCGAGGCGTTCCAGGACTTCGGGCTCGACCCGGCCCGGCTGCCTGGCGCGTTCCGCCGGCCCGAAGAGCTGGTCGGCTACCTCGAGGCGCACATCGAGCAGGGTCCGATCCTCGACGACGCCGACCGCCGCCTCGCCGTGGTCACCTCGATCGCCGGGGCCCGCCGCTTCTCGCTCAGCATCACGGGCAAGGCGGGACACGCGGGAGGCACCCCGTTCGACCGCCGCCGCGACGCCCTTGTCGGTGCGAGCGAACTCGTGATCGAGGTCGAACGCATCTCGAAAGAGCGCGGAGTGATCGGTACGGTCGGTCGCCTGCAGGCGTTTCCGGGCGGAGTGAACGTGATCCCGGGGCTGGTCGAGTTCAGCCTCGACCTGCGCGCCGAGTTCGACGACGACCGCGACGAGAGCATCCGGCTGATCACCGAGGCCGCGCACGAGATCTGCGAGCGCCGCGGGCTGGGGTTTCACTCGACCGAGATCTACCGGGCCGACGCCGTGCGCTGCGACCTCGGGCTGCAAGACGCGATCGCCGCCGGCATCCGTGCGACCGGCGACGACCACCCGCTCGCGTTCTGGAGCCGCGCCGGCCACGACGGCATGGCCGTCGTCGCGGTCACGCCGATCGCGATGCTGTTCCTGCGTTGCAAGGGCGGAGTGAGCCACCACCCCGACGAGGCGGTGAAGAAGGCGGATGTCGCGGCGGCCCTCACCGCGTACGAGGCCGCAGTGCGCGAGCTCGTGACGCGTGGCTGAGCTCGCCGCGCGCATCGCGGAGAGCTACCGCGAGTTGTCGCCGCAGGAGCAACGCGCCGCCGACTTCATGCGCGACCACATCGCCGACCTCGCCGTCTACAACTCCACCGAGGTCGCGCGGCTGAGCGGGGTCTCGAAGGCGACCGTCAGCCGGCTGTACCGCCGGCTCGGCTTCGAGAACGCCGAGGCGGTGCGCGAACACGTGCGCGGGCTCCGCGCCGCGGGCACCCCGCTCGCGACCGACGCGCCCACGAGCTACGCCGACCACCTCGAGCGCGAGCTCGCGAACCTGCGCGCCGTGCTGACCGGCCTCGATCTCGCGCCGGCCGCGGCGCTCGTCGCGGGGGCTCGTCGCGTGATCGTGGTCGGCTTCCGCAACAGCTACCCGATGGCGTTGCACCTGCGGCAGCAGCTCGCGCAGGCGCGGCCCGACGTGGCGCTCGCGCCGCAGCCCGGCCAGTCCGTCGGCGAAGAGCTGGCCGCGCTCACCGCCGACGACGTGGTCGTGCTGGTCGGGTTCCGGCGTCGGCCGCGCGGCTTCGCCGACGTGGTGGCGGCGGTCGCGGCATCCGAGGCCCGCAGCATCCTCATCACCGACCGGTCGGTCGCCGGCCCCGACATCGTGATCGCCTGCCCGGTCGACAGCGTCACCGCCTTCGACAGTTACGCGGCGGCGGCCAGCGTGATCAGCCTGCTGGCGGCCGCGGTGCTCGCGGCCGACCTGCCAGCCGGGCGCTCCCGCATCGCGGCGATCGGCGAGACCTACCGCGCGCTCGACGAGCTGGAGTAGCTGTGTCAGGGTGGGCTGCATGAGCTCCGCCGAGAAAGACGTGTTGTCGCGCTACCTGCAGGAGGGCCGCGACGCCCTGCTATGGAAGCTCGAGGGGCTGAGCGAATACGACATCCGCCGCCCGCTCGTGCCCACCGGCACCAACCTGCTCGGGCTCGTGAAGCACGTCGCGAGCACGGAGGCCTGGTACCTGGCCGACGTCTTCGGCCGGCCGTTTCCGGAGCAACTGCCCTGGCTGGATGACGCGGCCGAGCCCAACTCCGACATGTGGGCGACCGCCGACGAGTCGCGCGACGACATCGTCGCGCTGTACAGACGCGTCTGGCGGAGTTCGGATGCCACGGTGGCGGCGCTTCCGCTGGATGCGCCCGGCGTGGTGCCGTGGTGGCGCGAAGAGACCCGCGACGTCACGCTGCAGCAGATCCTCGTGCACATGATCGCCGAGACCCACCGTCACGCCGGCCACGCCGACATCGTGCGCGAGCTGATCGACGGGGCCGCCGGGCTGCGTGCGACCAACAGCAACCTTCCCGAGGTCGAGCGCGAGTGGTGGGACGGCTACCGCGACCGGCTGGAGCGCATCGCTCGGGAAGCCCGGTGAGGCACTACCGGCGCCGTACCGTCATCGCCCGGGAGCTCGCGGCGCTGCAGCGGGCGACGCAGGTCGGATGTCGTTGTGCCACTTTCCGTGGCATAGGGAGATCGACGATGCGTGGGGGTTTCGATACGGTCGCTGAGCGACCTACTCAACCGGCGTTGCCTGCCACCAGGGGGACCTACGCAACCGGCAGGGCCGGCCACCAGGGCGACCTGCTCAACCGGCGTTGCCTGCGACCAGGGCGACCAACTGGGCGCGGGAGGTGGTGCCGGTCTTGTGCAGCAGGTTCGCCACGTGGAACTTCACGGTGTTCTCGCTGATCGTGAGCGCCGCGCCGATGGCCTTGTTGCGGGCGCCCTCGGCGAGCAGCACGAGCACGTCTCGTTCGCGCGGCGTGAGCTGGCCGGCCTCGGGCACGTTGATGACGGGCGCCGCGACATCCAGCGGCAGCATGATCTGCAACTGCGAGCCCCATCCGGAGGTGCCGGCGACGGTGAAGCTGCCGTCGAGCACGGCCACACGGGCCGCGAGCTGGCCGAGGCCGGGGGTCTCGGCGGTGAGGTCGCCCGCACCGTTGTCGCGGATGTCGACGAGCAGGTTGGAGCCGTCGCAGTCCCACTGGATGCGCACCCGGTCGACCCCGGTCGCGTCGCTCAGCGCGAGCACCGCCCCGCGCACGACCGCGCGGGCGGCGTGCGCGACCTCGCCGGGCAGCGGGCGGCCGGTGGCGGGCGGCGGTACGAACTCGACGTCGAGACCGCCGTGCCGCACGAGCGGGGCGAGGTCGTCGCGCAGCCGCTCGAACGCGCTGTGTACAGGTTCTTCGGAGAGCAGCCGGTCGCGGTCGGAGACACCCCGCAGCGTCACCATGGCTCCGGCCGCGATGTCGATCGCACGCTGCCGGGCGGCCGCGTCGCCGTGCTGGGGCGAGCGCAGCACCACGAGCAGCGACTCGAGCGCGGTCGCGTGCGCGTCGGTGAGGTCGGCGATCAGGCTCGCACGCTCGCGTGACGCGAGCCGGGAATCCTGCAAGTACGACGGCGACGCCGTGGCCACCTGCTGCCGGATGCTCAGGGCGACGAGCTGCCAGATGCGCGCGATGTGTGCCGACGTGTCATCCGCGATGGTCGCGCCGTCGACGTCGACGAGCACCAGGATCGCGTTGGTGTCGGCCGTGAAGACGACGACCGGATGCGCCCCGCCCGCGATCGCCGCGGCGTCGAAGCGCGCGGGCTGCGGGAGACCGGAAGCGTCCGCGCGCAGGGCGTCGAGCTCGGCGATCGTCACGTGCTCGACGATCTGTGCGGCGCCGGCCTTCTTCTGCGGGCGGCCCGTGCAGTCCTCGGTGAAGATGACGAGCGCGTCGTGCGGCACCATCGGCCGCAGCAGGTCGGAGAGGGCGGCGGCGATACCGAGCAGCGACTGGGAGATCACGGCGCGCACGTCGTCGAGCGGGTCGTTCGGGTGGGGGATCGGGGCGGCGGCCATGGCCTGACCCTACCCGAACGGGTGGGGAAGACCGCTCGATGGGTGGGCGGGATGCGGGCGGGCCTCGGCGCAGGCTGGAGACATGCCCGTGACCGACGCCCTCGCCCTGATCGCCGCCGAGAACGCCGCCGCCGTGAAAGCGCTCGCATCCCGCGGTACCGAGCTCGACGCCGCCGCGGCGCAGATCCGCGGCGCGGACCGCGTCTTCGTGCTCGGCGCCGGACGCTCGGGCATCGCCCTGCAGCTCACCGCCATGCGGTTTATGCACCTCGGACTCACCGCGCACGTGGTCGGCGAGGTGACGGCCCCCGCGATCGGCGACGGCGACGTGCTCGTCGTCGCGAGCGGATCGGGCTCCACCGCGGGCATCGTGCGCGCCGCGCAGACCGCCGTCGACGTGGGAGCGGGTGTCGTCGCGATCACCGCCGACGCGTCATCCGACCTGGCGCAGCTCGCGACCGTCACGATCCTCGTCGAGGCGGCCCGCAAGCTCGACCGCGACAGCGCCGTCAGCGCGCAGTACGCCGGCAGCCTCTTCGAGCAGACCGTCGTGACGATCGGCGACGCGCTGTTCCACTCGCTCTGGCACGGCTCCGGCCTCAGCGCCGACGAGCTCTGGCCGCGGCACTCGAACCTCGAATAGACCCCCACCCACAAAGTAAGGACGCACGACATGAAGCTTCAGGTAGCAATGGACGTACTGACCACCGACGACGCGCTGGCTCTCGCCGGCAAGGTCGCCGCACACGTCGACATCATCGAGCTCGGCACCCCGCTGATCAAGGCCGCCGGCCTCTCGGCGATCACCGCGATCAAGGCGGCCCACCCCGACAAGATCGTCTTCGCAGACCTCAAGACGATGGATGCCGGAGAGCTCGAAGCCGACATCGCCTTCTCGGCCGGTGCCGACCTGGTGACCGTTCTCGGTGTCGCCGGCGACAGCACGATCGTCGCAGCCGTCAAGGCGGCCGAGAAGCACGGCAAGGGTGTCGTCGTCGACCTCATCGGTGTCGCCGACAAGTCGGCCCGCGCCCGCGAGGTCATCGCGCTCGGCGCCACGTTCGTCGAGATGCACGCCGGACTCGACGAGCAGGCCGAGGAGGGCTTCGCCTTCCAGACGCTGCTCACCGACGGAACCGAGTCGGGCGTCGACTTCTCGGTCGCCGGCGGAGTGAACGTCTCGAGCATCGCCGCCGTGCAGGCAGCGGGCGCGACGGTAGCCGTCGCCGGAAGCGCGATCTACAGCGCGACCGACCCGGGTGCCGCCGCGGCAGAGCTGCGCGCCGCGATCGCCTAACGCCCCCTCGCCGGTTGAGCAGCGCCCCCTGGGGCGCGTATCGAAACCCGGTTTCGATACGGTCGCTGTGCGATCTGCTCAACCGGCGTTCACGGCGTCAGGCGCCGAGCAGCGCGGTCATCTGCGCGTAGAACGGCACGGGGTCGCCCGAGAGCGAGGCTTTCACCATCGCGGTCCAGTCGTCGACGACGACCTCGATAGAACCGGCCTCCACCCCGTCGAGTGAAAGCCGCGGCACGTCGCGGGGGTCGATCTTCGGCCCGTCGTAGCCGGCCATGATGTCGGTGTCGGCGGCTCCGAGCAGCACGCCCTGCACGAGGGTGCCCTGGCCCGCGAGCTCGAGACGCACGCCGTTGGTCATGTTCCACTCGGCCGACTTCGCCGCGGCGTACGCTCCCGAGCCGGGGGCGGCGAACCAGGAGAGCGCCGACAGCACGTTGACGACCGCCCCGCCGCCGTTGGTCGCGAGCACCGGCGCGAACTCGCGGATCATGCCGAGCGTGCCCCAGAAGTGCGTGTCCATCTCGCGGCGGATCTCGGCGAGGTCGCCGGTGACGAGCTGGGCGCCGGTCGAGATACCCGCGTTGTTGACGAGCAGCGTCACGTCGCCCGCGGCGGCCGCCGCCGCGACGATCGAGTCGTGGTCGAGCAGGTCGAGCCGCAACGGCACGACCCGGCTGTCGTCGAAGTCGAGCGTCTCGGTGCGTCGCGCGGTCGCGTAGACCTTGCTGGCCCCGCGCTCGAGCAGCTCGAGCACGAACTGTTTTCCGATGCCCCGGTTGGCTCCGGTGACGAGGGCGGTCTGGTCGGTGATGTTCATCTGAAGGGTGTCTCCTGCTTCGTTTCTGTCGTCGGCCCGGTCGTCGTGACCGGCCGTCGGCTACGCTAAGTGTTGACATTGACGTCAAGGGCAAGTCGGCAGAAAAAATCACGAGCGGAGATGGGCAGTTGTTGCGAATCGGAGACATCGCGAGCCGCGCGGGCGTCAGCACCAGGTCGCTGCGTTACTACGAAGAACAGGGTCTCCTCGAGGCCGAACGCACCTCGGCCGGGCAGCGCACCTACGCCGAGTCCACGGTCGAACGGGTGCGACTGATCCAGCAGTTCTTCAGCGCGGGGCTGCCGAGCCGCACGATCCTGCAGATCCTGCCGTGCGTCGACACCGGGGAGGCGACCCCCGAGTCCTTCGCCCTGTTGGAGTCGGAGCGCAGCCGCATCACCGTCGCGATGGCCGAACTCGCCGCCGCGCGCGACGCGCTCGACGACATGATCCACATCGCACACCACCCGACGGCCGAGCACTGCCCGGCCCTGCGCGACCCGGCGTGGTCGCCGTACGAGGCGCTCGCACCGGCTCATGCCGGTTGAGTAGGTCGCGCAGCGACCGGAGCGGCGCGCGGTTTCGATACGCGCCCTAGAAGGCGCTACTCGACCGGCTGGGAGGGTGAGAGGGCGCTACTCGACCGGCTGGGAGGTGTCGATGTCGCGACCGTTCCAGAGGTCGCCGCACTCGACGTCGGTGACGCCGTGGGCGTCGAGATAGGCGCGGGCGCCCTGGTCGCCGGTGAGCGACGCCGAGATCGGCGCCCAGTGCGCGTGGGAGATGAGAACCGGATGCCCCGGCCGCCCGTCGTACACGGCGCGGGCAAGGGCGGCGCCCGTCGCGAGCACCCGGCGCGCGGCCTCGACCGGCAGACCCGGGGTGTCGACGAGCGAGACGAGCGCGGAGTCGCCCGGCGCCGCGGTGCTCAACACGGCGGCGAGACCGGCGCGCAGCGACGACGCCATGCCGCTCGACCAGTCGTCGTTGTAGACCGTAGAGACCGCGACATCCGTGGGCACCGATACCCGGGCCTCGTCGAAAGACGCACCGAGCACGACCACCACGCGGTCGCAGCCCGCGTCGAGCAGCAGGCGTGTGGCCCGCGCCACCCAGGGCACACCGTCGCGCACCACGAGCGCTTTCGGCATGCCCATGCGGGTGCCGGCGCCCGCCGCGAGAACCACGCCGGTAACGGTCATGGGTAATGTTAGGCAGACAATGATGGATGTCACCGAAGCCGACCTGCGCGCAGGTCTCGCCGCCAGCCTGTCCGTGACCCGCTGGATCGACGAGGTCGCCGCCGGGTACCCGTACGAGTCGGTGGCGCAGCTGCTCGCCACGGCCGCCGACGCCGCGACGCCGCTCAGCGCCGGCGAGATCGACGAGGCCATCGCGCACCACCCGCGCATCGGCGAGAAGCCGGTGGGCGAGGGCGCATCGCAGACCTTCAGCCGCAACGAACAGGCGGGGCTCGGCGACGACGACGAGAACCTCGCCGCGCAGATCGCCGCGGGCAACGAGGCCTACGAGGAGCGCTTCGGCCGGGTGTTCATCATCCGTGCGGCGGGGCGCACCCGCGCCGAGATCCTCGAGGAGCTCACCCGCCGACTCGACCTGCCCAACGCCTCGGAGCTCGAGATCGTCGGCGACCAGCTGCGCGAGATCGCCCTGCTGCGGCTCGAACAGACCTTCGGAGCGCAGCTGTGAGCCACGTCACCACCCACGTTCTCGACTCCGCCCTCGGGCGACCGGCCGCCGGCATCGAGGTCGCGCTCTACGACATCGAGGGCAGCCTGATCGCCGAGGGCGTGACGAACGAAGACGGCCGGGTTCCCCAGCTCGGTCCCGACGCCCTGCCGCTCGGCGAGTACGGCATCGTCTTCGAGACCGGCGTCTACTTCGCCCGCACCCAGACGCCCACGTTCTACCCGCGCGTCTCGATCGACTTCGAGATCACCGACGCCACGGCGCACTACCACGTGCCCGTCCTGCTCAGCCCGTTCGCGTTCTCGACCTATCGCGGAAGCTGACATGACCGCACCCCTCACGCGTTCGCAGCGGCTCGACACCCTGCCGTGGACGCGCAAACACTCACGCATCCTCGGCGGAAGCGGCATCGGCTGGGCCCTCGACGCCATGGACGTCGGACTCATCTCGTTCGTGATCGCCCAGCTCGCCGTGGTCTGGAAGGCCGACGCCGGATCGCTCGGCTTCGTCGCCTCGGCGGGATTCCTCGGCATGGCCATCGGGGCCAGCCTCGGCGGCCTGCTCGCCGACAAGATCGGCCGCCGCCAGGTCTTCGCGCTCACCCTGCTCGTCTACGGGGTGTTCACCGGTCTCTCCGCTCTCGCGCTGTCGGTCGGCGCCCTCATCGCGCTGCGCTTCCTCGTCGGCCTCGGCCTCGGCGCCGAACTGCCCGTCGCGTCGACGTTGGTGAGCGAGTTCGCCCCGGCGCGCATCCGCGGACGCATCATCGTGATCCTCGAATCCTTCTGGGCCGTCGGCTGGACCGCCGCGGCCCTCATCGGCTACTTCGTCATCCCCACGAGCGACGACGGCTGGCGGTGGGCGCTCGCGCTCGGTGCCGTGCCGGCCGTCTGGGCGATCTTCGTGCGATTGAAGCTGCCTGAATCGGTGCGATTCCTCGAGGCGAAGGGACGGCACGCCGAGGCAGAGACGGTCGTCAGGGAACTCGAGGATGCCGCGGGGGTCGCCACCCCGCCGGTCGCCGCCGCGCTTCCCGAACCCGCGGTCACCGCCGAGCGCCCCATCGCGACGCTGTTCGGTGCCCGCCTGCGCCGTCGCACCGTCTCGCTCTGGCTGGTCTGGTTCTGCGTCAACTTCGCCTATTACGGCGCGTTCATCTGGCTGCCGACGCTGCTCGTCGCGCAGGGCTTCTCGCTCGTGCGGTCGTTCGAGTACACGCTCATCATCACCCTCGCACAATTGCCGGGGTACGCGGCATCCGCCTGGCTCGTCGAGAAGTGGGGGAGGCGCGTCACGCTCGCCGTGTTCCTCGCCGGGTCGGCCGTGTCGGCCGGTTTCTTCGGCACCGCCGACAGTGTGACCACGATCCTCGTGTTCGGCGCGCTGCTCTCGTTCTTCAACCTCGGCGCGTGGGGTGCGCTGTACGCCGTGACCCCCGAGCTGTATCCCACCCGGGTGCGTGGAACGGGCGCCGGCTGGGCCGCCGGATTCGGCCGCCTCGCCTCGATCATCGCGCCGCTGTGCGTGCCCTTGCTCTTGGCCGCCGGGGGTGTCGCGTTGCCGTTCGGCGTCTTCGCCGCCGTCTTCGCGGTCGCCGCGATCGCGGCGCTCACCCTTCCCGACCTGCGCGGCATCGCGCTGGAGGACTGACATGACCGATTCACACACCAAGACCATCGCCCCCGGCACGGTGATCGGCGCACGCTACAGCGTCGAGTCGCTGATCGGACGCGGCGGTATGGCCAGCGTCTACCGTGCAACCGACGTTCCGCTGAACCGCAGCGTCGCGCTCAAGGTGTTCACGGTCGACACCGAGGGGGCACCCGGACTCGGCCGCGAATCGTCGGAGATCCGGCTGCTCGCGTCGCTCAACCACCACGCTCTCGTCACCCTGTTCGACGCGACCATCGACGGCGAGGGCGACTCGTTCCTGGTGATGGAACTCGTCGAGGGGCCCACGCTCAAGGAGCGCATCGACGCGGGCCCGATCGCCGAGATCGACGTCGCCCAGATGGTGGTCGACCTCGCCGAGGCGCTGCACGTCGTGCACGGCAACGACGTCGTGCACCGCGACGTGAAGCCGGCGAACATCCTCCTCAACCCCTCGGCGCTCACCGCGATCGAGTTCCGTGCGAAGCTCAGCGACTTCGGCATCGCCCACCTCATCGACAGCACCCGGCTCACGACGCCGGGAACGATCATCGGCACCGCCGCCTACCTCAGCCCCGAACAGGCCCGCGGCGCCGCCCCCGGATCGCCCGCAGACATCTACTCGCTCGGCCTCGTCGCGCTCGAGTCGCTCACCGGCGTGCGCGCGTTCGACGGCACCATGGTCGAGTCGATCTCGGCACGGCTGGTGAGCGACCCGCCGATCCCGACCACGCTCGGCGCCGCGTGGGTCGCGCTGCTCGGCCGGATGACCCACCGCGACCCCGAGGCCCGCCCGACAGCGCTCGAGGTCGTCGAACTCGCGCGGTCGATCGAACGCGACGTGTACGCGGCGGCCTCCGGCGTCTCCCCGTCGACGCTGCCCCTCGAGGGCGACGTGACGCAGCCGGTCGAGGGCGCGACGCGGGTGCTCCCCGTGGTCGCCGACGACGCGACGAGCGTTCTGCCGTCAGCCTCCGACGGCGATGCGACCACGGTGCTGCCGGGGGCCCCGGTCGCCGCGCACCCCGAGTCGGCCCCCAGGAAGCGCCCGGCGGCCCGGCGTATAGTGTTAGCCGTCGCCGCGGTGCTCGTCGCGATCACCGCGGGCGCCTTCGCATGGGGCGCGGTCGCCGGAGGCGGCGACCCGGAGCCCACACCGGAACCCACCCCCCTTCCCGTCAACGAGGGAGTGCTCGGCACCCACCTCGACGAACTCCTGGAAAGCGTGACACCGTGAACCGACGACTGACCTCCGCTCTTCTCGTGACCGTCGTGGCGGGAGGCGCCCTCGCCGGTTGCGCACCGGCCCCCGAGGTGAGCGCGTCTGCGGCACAACAGCTGCAGTCGTCGGTGCACCTCGTGGCGACCCAGGCCGCCGCGAACGACCCGACCACGGCCGTCGCCTCGCTCGACGTGCTGCAGGGCCAGCTCGACGCCGCGGTCGCGAGCGACGACGTGAGCGACGAGCGCGCGGCGACCGTTCAGGCGAAGATCGACCTCGTGCGCGCCGACCTCGCGCAGAAGATCGCCGAAGCGGAGGCCGCCGCTGCCGCCGCAGAGGCTCAGCGTATCGCCGACGAAGCGGCGGTGGCCGCCGAGAAACTGCGCATCGAGAACGAACAGGCCGAAGCCCAGCGCGTCGCCGACGAGAAGGCCGCGCGCGACGCCGAGAAGCCGGGCAACGGCAACGGCAACGGGCCGAAGAACGACGACGACGACGACGACTAGCCGACGTTACGCGCCGTGTCGCGAATCGGCGGCCGGCTCCGCAGGCTGCGGCAGACTAGACGCGTGACCACCTACACCCACCTCGTCGGCAGCGTCTCGCAGCCCGACGCCGAGTCCACCTTCCGCGTCGCGAGCGAACAGCTCGAGCACGTCAGGCGCATCCCCGACGGCGAAGTCGGCAAGCGCTACTACTGGATCCAGTTCCAGAATCTGCTGTTCGAGACCGTCGACGGCCTCGAGCGCATCGGCGAACCGGGCTACTACCTGCGTGGCGAGTTCGACACCCGCCCGATCACCCTCGCCGAGGGCGTCGCGGCCGACGACATCGACTTCGGCGCCCTCGGGTACGCGGACGCCGCGATCGAGTCGTACGCCACGTTCGTGCGGCTGCGCGAGGAGGGCGTCATCCCCGAGGGCGTGCGCTTCCAGGTGTCGCTTCCCACGCCGGCCGGCGTCGTCGGCAGCTTCTTCGAGCTGTCGTTGCGCGCGGCCATCGAGCCGGTCTACGAGCGCACGGTCTTCCGCGAACTCGCCACGATCCTCGACGCGGTGCCGCACGACGACCTCGCCATCCAGTGGGACACCGCCCTCGAGTTCGGTCTGCTCGACAAGGCCGAGATCTTCGGCCACAAGATGCTCGCCTGGTTCGGCGAGAGCCACGCCGACATTCTCGCCGGGGTGCTCGAGCGCGGGATCCGTCAGGCCGCCGCGGTTCCGGTCGGCGTCGAACTGGGCTACCACCTCTGTTACGGCGACGTCGAAGAAGCCCACTTCTTCGAACCGGCGGATGCCACGACCCTCGCCGAAGTCGCCGCCGGGCTGGTGGCCGGCGCCCCGAGGCCCATCACCTGGATCCACCTTCCCGTTCCCATCGAGCGTGACGACGAGGCGTACTTCGCGCCGCTCGGCGAGGTGACCTGGCCGGAGACCACCGAACTGTACCTCGGGCTCGTGCACCACGAAGACGGCGTCGAGGGCGCCCTGCGTCGCGCCGCCGCCGCGGCTCCGTTCGTCTCCGGCTTCGGCATCGCCACCGAGTGCGGTTTCGGCCGCGGCCCCGTCGAGCGCACCGCGCCCCTGCTCGCGCTGCACCGCGAGGTCGCGGCCGCGCTGTGACTGTCTTGCTCGTTGAGTAGGTCGCGCAGCGACCGTATCGAAACCGCGCGCATGAGGGTTTCGATACAGGCGCTGGAGCGCCTTACTCAACCGGCAGGACACCGCTAGTAGTCGGTGCGCGCCTCCGACTCGAGCCAGGCGTCGAACGGCGCAGGGGCGTCGGGCGTACGCACGCTGTCGATCGTCATCGGCCAGGTCGACCGGTCGCGGGCGAACAGCTCGTAGAATTCGAGGTCGTCGAAGCCGCCGCGGGCCGCGTCGTGCCGGTCGGCCGCGAACACCACGCGGTCGAGGCGGGCCCAGAGCGAGGCCGACAGGCAGAGCGGGCAGGGTTCGCACGAGGTGTAGAGCGTCATGCCGGCGAGCGAGAAGTCGCCGACCGCCTGGCAGGCCGCCCGGATCGCGGTGACCTCGGCGTGCGCCGTCGGGTCGAGGTTTGCGGTGACCCGGTTCTGGCCCTCGGCGATGAGTTCGCCGTCGCGAACGATGACCGCGCCGAACGGCCCGCCCGCGTTGGCCACGTTCAGGGTCGCGAGTTCGACGGCGCGGGCGAGCCACTTCGCGTCGACCGCGGCGAGAGCCGCGGCATCCGTCGGTTCGCTCATGCCGGTCACGCGAGCCCCGCCGAGATGCGCCAGGCGTCGCCGGCCGCGGGGGCGTCGTCGCGCAGCACCGTCGCCTCGATGAGCCCGTAGGGCCGGTCGGCCGCGACGAACACCTCGCCGGAGTTGTCGAGGCCGAAGGGGGAGAGGTCGACGACGAAGTGGTGCTTGTTCGGCGCCTTCAGTCTCACCTCGGCGATGAACGGGTAGGCCTCGAGCACCGCGCGGCCCATGTGCCAGAGGGTCTGCTGCAGGGCGAGCGACTGGAGGGTCGCGAACTCCTTGACCATCAGCTGCTTGATGCCGGTGTAGGTGGCGTCCCAGTCGACGTCGACGCTCGTGAAGCGCCACTGCGCGACGAGCGAGGTGGCCATGACACGGTCGTGGGTCTCTTGCAGGGTCGTGTACTCGTCTTCGAGGAAGCCGGCGAACTCGCTGCCCGTCGACTTGAGCAGCACGAGGTCTTTGAGGCCGCCGACGACGTGCTCGCCGGCTTGGTCGACGGTGACCGCGGCGGTGCGGATCTCCTGGCCCTTGCGCAGCCAGGTGTGGTCGTGCTCGACGCCGTCGACGACCGCGCGCTCCCAGGCGTACTCTTCGATCTCGATGCGGGCGCCCTGAACCGGCTCGACGTCGTGCACGAAGTGGCGGGCCAGATCGAGGCCGTAGTTTTCGATCGTGGTGACGCCGTTCGACTTCGCGAAGGCGAACGCCGTGTTCTTCTGGGTGTCGGTGGGCAGCACGTTCGTCTGGTTGCCGTCGAGGTAGGCCGGTTCGAACGGGCCGCGCAGGGCGGTGCTGACGTTCAGGTCGCGGATCTCGTGCCGGGCGCTGTCACGGTAGATGCGTACGACGCGGTTTTCGGCCTTGCCGTACTGGTTGTCGCCCAAGATTATTGCCATGACGCGATTCTGCCATCGCCATGTGACCGGGGTGTTACGGCCGCGATGCGGCGAGCAGCGTGCCGGTCGGTGGGGCGCCCGGCGCGAGGTCGACGGGGCGGCCGGCGAGCAGCGTCTGCCGCACCACGCCGCGCAGTTCGCGGCCGTCGTAGGCGCTCACCGGGTTCTTGTGCTGCAGCTCGGCAGCGCGCACGGTGAACGTCGCGTCGGGGGCGAGCACGACGAGGTCGGCGTCGGCGCCCACGGCGATGCGGCCCTTGCCGTCGAGGCCGGCGAAGCGGGCGGTGGCCGACGACATCCAGCCGAGGACGCGTTCGAGCGGGATGCCGCGGCGGGCGGCCTCGGTCCAGACCGCGGCGAGCCCGGTCTGCAGGCCCGCAATGCCGCCCCAGGCGCGCCCGAAGTCGCCGCCGTGGGCGTACTTGAGCTCTGCGGTCGAGGGGGAGTGGTCGGTGACGACGAGGTCGATGTCGCCGTCGACGAGTGCCTGCCAGAGGGCGTCGCGGTTGGCGTCGTCGCGGATCGGCGGGCAGCACTTGAACTGGGTGGCTCCGTCGCCGATCTGCTCTTCGCTGATGGTGAGGTAGTGCGGGCAGGTCTCGACGGTGATTCTCAGCCCTTCGGCCCGGGCGGCGCGCAGCGCGGGCAGGGCCGCGGCCGACGAGAGGTGCAGGATGTGGGCGCGGGCACCCGTGCGGCGCACGCCGGCGATCACGCGCTCGATCGCGGTCGTCTCGGCCGCATCCGGCCTCGATTCGACGAACCGGTGGTAGTCGACGCCGCCCTCGTTGGTGTGCGCGTCGAGTACCGCGGGGTCTTCGGCGTGCACGATGAGCAGGCCGTCGAAGGCCGCGATCTCCTCGAGCGCCGCCTCGAGCTGGTCGGCGTCGAGGTGGCCGAACTCGTCGACGCCGCTCGGGGCGAGGAACGCCTTGAAGCCGAACACCCCGGCGTCGTGCAGCTCTTTCAGCGTTCCGAGGTTCTCGGGAACCGCGCCGCCCCAGAACCCGACGTCGACCATCGCCTTCTCGGCGGCGACGGCGCGCTTCACGTCGAGCGCCCTGACCGTGGTCGTCGCGGGGATGCTGTTCAGCGGCATGTCGACGATGGTCGTCACCCCGCCGGCCGCGGCCGCGCGCGTGGCGCTCGCGAAGCCCTCCCACTCGGTGCGTCCCGGTTCGTTCACGTGCACGTGGGTGTCGACGATGCCGGGCACCAGCACCTCGTCGTCGGCGAGGGTGATGATCTCGGCGCCGTCGAGCGGCTTCGCGCTGATCGCCGCGATCACGCCGTCGGTGATGCCGATCTCGGCCGCCCGCCAGTTCTCGCCGATGAGTACGAAGGCGCCGCGCACGACGAGGTCGAAGGTAGTCATGCGCTCAACGTTACGTCGTGGATGTTACGGCTTCGGGTCGAGCGCGTCGTAGGCGCGGAACCCGACGCTGACGCGCACCAGCACCGACACGAGGGTGACGATGAGCACGCCGCCGAGCACCGAGGGCAGCCAGAGCAGCGTGGTCGCGACGACGAGGCCGACGAACGCGTCGCCGAGGCGCGGGCCGCCGGTGACGACGACCGTGTAGATTCCCTGCATCCGCCCGCGCATGGCGTCGGGAACCGCCGACTGCATCATCGTGGTGCGGAAGACGGCGCTCACATTGTCGGCGGCACCCGCACCGGCGAGGGCCACGGCGGCCAGCGCGAGCGCGGGCAGGTTCGCGGTCGTGAGCGAGTCGGTGATCGACCCGCTCTGCTGCGTGCCGAGCGGAAGCAGCACGAGGCCGAACGCGAGCATCGAGGCGCCGTAGGCGAGCACGGCGTTGCGGATCGCGAGCCCCTGCCGGCGCACGTGGCCGAGCCGGCCCGAGAACAGCGAGCTGAGCAGGGTGCCCGCGGCGCCCGCCGCGAACAGGATGCCGACCGTGACCGCGCCGCCGCCGATGACGAGTGCGCCGACCGCGGGGTAGAGCACGCGGGCCATGCCGAACGACATGGCGATGATGTCGACGAGGAAGCCGAGACGGATGTTGGGCGCCCGGCGCAGGAAGCCGATGCCCTCGGCCAACGCCGCGATGCCGCGGGTGGTGCCGTCGCCCTCCGGCCTGATCGCCGGGAGCGTGAGGATGCCGGTGAACGCGGCGAGAAACAGCACGGCGTCGATCGTGTACGTCCACTGGATGCCGACGGTCGCCACGAGCACGCCGGCGAGGGTCGGACCGAGCGTGATCGAGATCCCCATGCTGATGCCGTTCAGGGCGGATGCCGCGGGCAGCAGTCTCTTCTCGACGAGGCGCGGCACGATCGCCGCGCGGGTCGCGCCCACGATGGTCGTCGACACCGCCGTGAGGGTCGTGAGCACGTAGTAGAACCAGAGCACGTCGATGTGCAGCCAGGCCAGGGCGGCGAGCGAGAGCACCGACAGCCAGGCGACGGTCTCGGCGACGATCGCGACCATTCGCCGGTCGAAGGTGTCGGCGAGCACGCCGCCGTAGAGCCCGGCGACGATCATCGGCAACAGGCCGATGACGCCGACGAGCGCGACGGCCCCGGTCGACTGGGTGAGGTCGTAGATGTGCAGGCCGACCGCGACCACGGTCATCTGGCTGCCGATGGCCGCGATGCCGGTTCCGAGCCAGAGCCGGAAGAACGCGGGGCTGCTGCGGAAGGGGGCGAGATCGACGAAGTGGCTGCGACGAACCGTGGTCGATGGCGGTTCGGTCGGTGTGCTCACCCTCCATTGAAACAGAATCCCGACGCGACAGGATCCCGCCACCAATCCCGCTCGGCACGTGTTCCGAACCCGTGGGGTGAACAGACACCTGACACCCCGGACCATCATCATCACGGGCGCGAGCGACGGCATCGGTGCCGCGGCCGCCCGCGCGTTGAGCGCGGCGGGCGACACCGTGGTCGTCGTCGGCCGCTCGCCGGAGAAGACCGCGGCCGTCGCCGCGCAGATCGGCGCCGACCACTTCGTCGCCGATTTCTCGCGGCTCGACGACGTGCGCGCGCTCGCCGCCGCCCTGCTCGAGCGGTACCCGCGCATCGACGTGCTCGCCAACAACGCCGGCGGCATCATGGGCGATAGGGAGCTCACCGTCGACGGCCACGAGAAGACGCTGCAGGTGAACCACCTCGCGCCGTTCCTCCTCACGTCGTTGCTCATGGAGCGGCTCGTCGCCAGCGAGGCATCCGTCATCAACACCGCGAGTATCGCCAACAGGCTGTTCGGCGACATCGACGTCGACGACCTGCAGAACGCGAAACGCTACTCGGCGAACAAGGCCTACGGCGACAGCAAGCTGGCCAACATCCTGTTCAGCCGCGAGCTGCACCGCCGCTACGGCGACCGCGGCCTCAGGGCTGCCGCGTTCCACCCGGGTGTCGTGGCCACGGGCTTCGCGGCGAGCACGTCGAGCCTGCTGCGCTTCGTCTACGGGGCGGTGCTGTCGCGCTTCCTGCTCTCGGCCGAGAAGGGTGCAGACACGCTCGTCTGGCTCGCGGGCCGCGGCACCGAGTTCACCGGCGGCGGCTACTACGCGCGCCGCACGATCAGCAAGGCCAACAAGCAGGCGGATGACACGGCTCTCGCCGCGCGCCTCTGGGACGAGAGCGCGGCGCTCGTGGGCGTCGCGGCAGGTTGAGCACCGCGGTCTAGCGCGAGTATCGCGACCGGCGCTACCCGCCGAGCCCTTTCAGGTAGTCGGCGCGCGCCTTCGGATCGCCGCCGAGACCGATGCGGTCGGTGCCGATGCGGTCGTCGATGAAGTCTTGCGCCCGCGTCGGCAGCAGCCGCGAGAGCCGCAGCAGCGGGCCGAGATACGACGGCACGAACGACGCGAACGTGTGACGGTCGAGCGCGCGCATCGCGGCGCGGCTCACACTCTCGGCGGTCACCGCGCCGAAGCCGGTCGGCGCGGTGATGCCCGCGCCCATCGCGGTGGAGACCAGGTTGGGCATGATCACCGACACGCTCACGCCGCTTCCGCGCAGTTCGCGGCGCAGTGCGTCGCTGTAGCCGATCACGGCCGCCTTCGACCCCGAGTAGACGGCGAGGCCGGCGAGCGGCTTGACCCCGGTCGCGCTCGCGATGTTGATGAACGCGCCGCTCCGGCGAGCGAGCATGCGGGGCAGCACGACGCCGGTGGCGTCGACGAGCGAACGGTAGTCGACGTCGATCACGGTGTCGGCGATCTCGTGCGACTGCTCGCTGAACAGGCCGGTGGGCATGATGCCCGCGTTGTTCACCCAGACCCGGATCGGGCCGAGGGTGGTCTCGATCTCGTCGACCAGCGCGACGACGAGATCGTGGTCGGTGACGTCGAGCCGGCGGCCGGTGGCGGTGTCGCCGAGTTCGGCCGCCGTGCGCTCGGTCGCCGCGAGGTCGAGATCGCCGACCACCACGCGGTAGCCGCGGGCCACGAGGTCGTGCGCGATGGTGCGGCCGATGCCGCGGGCCGCGCCGGTGACGACGGCGACCGGGAGAGGGGTGGGCTCGGTCACGGGCGCCGCACGTCCATCCCGAAGACGATCGACGCGTCGCCGAGCGAGAAGCTGGCCAGGGGCGTGCGGCCGGCGAGGTAGCCGAGCGGGCCGGCCGGGTCGAACGTCCACGCCGTGCGGAGGCCACGGATGCGGCCGATCACCCGGTTGTGCGACAGGATGCCGCCGGTCGCCGTGCGCTGCAGGATCGGCAGGGCGACCTGCCGCATTCCGGGGACGAGGGGGAGGCCCACGCGGGAGCGCAGGGTCGCGATCGGGCCGTCGGCCGTGGCCGCCGCGACGGAGGCCGCATCCGCCCTCCCCGGCTTCGTCGACACCCGGCGCTCGAAGGCGGCGGGCTGCTTCGGAATGCCCCACAGCGCGCGCCCGCCCTCGAGCGACCGGGGGCTGTCTACCCAGATCTGCGGGATCGTGACGCGCGGGCGCCCGCGCTGCAGCGTGGGCGTGGCGACGAGCAGTTCGTCGTAGGCGAGAGCCCCGCCGGGCAGGTACTGCGCGAAAGCGACGCCGACGATCGTGTGGCGGCCGAGGGCGAGGGGGCGGGGGCCTGCCGCGAACTCGGGCGGGAGCTGCGCCGTCGGTACCCGGAACACCGAGACGAGCAGGCTGCCGCCGAGATACCAGGGCTCGGGAGGGTAAGTCACGCGCGTCAGTCTAGGGGTGGCGGCGGGTACCGCCGCACCCGCACGAAACGCCGACGAAACGCGATTGTGCCTACGCTTGTCGCATGTTCGAAATCGCCGACCGGCTCGTGGCCGCCCTCGACGCCGGGCGCACGCTCGCCGTCGCGACCGCGGTGTCGATCGAGGGCAGCGCGCCGCGCACCGTCGGCACCTCGATGGCGTTCGACGGAACGACGGTAATAGGTTCGATCGCGGGCGGGTGCGTCGAGGGCGCTGTGGTGGATGTCTGCGAGCTCGTGCTCGCCGACGGGCTCGCCCGCACCGTCGACTACGGGGTCAGCGACGAGACGGCGTTCTCGGTCGGGCTCACCTGCGGCGGGCAGTTGCGCATCCGGGTGACCGCCGTCGACGCCGCCATGGAGGCGGCCCTGCGCGCCGCCGTCGCGGGCGCCCCTTCCGGACTCGCGACGCCGCTCGGCGCGATCCCCGCCCGCTTCGAGACCCGCGTCGCCGCGGAACTCGACGCCCGCGTGGCGCTCGGCGAGACCGCGCTCAGCGCGATCGACTGCGACGGCGACGAGGTCGAGGTGTTCTTCGAGGTCGCGACGCCGCCGGCCCGCATGATCCTGTTCGGGGCGATGGAGTTCTCGGTGGCGCTCGCCGCGGCCGCCACGGCGCTCGGCTACCGGGTCACCGTCTGCGACCCGCGCGGCCTGTTCGCGACCCCCGCCCGCTTTCCCTCGGCCGAGGTCGTGGTGCAGTGGCCCACCACCTGGCTCGCCGCCCAAGACCTCGACGAGCGCACGGTCATCTGCGTGCTCGCCCACGACGACCGGTTCGACGCCGAGATCATCGCCCGGTCGCTGGCTTTGCCGGTCGCCTTCGTCGGAGCCATGGGCTCGCGCCGCACACACGAGCGCCGACTCGCCTCGCTGCGCGACCGTGGGGTGAGCGAGGGCGAAATCGCCCGGCTGCACTCGCCGATCGGACTCGACCTCGGCGCGAGCACCCCCGAGGAGACCGCGGTGTCGATCCTGGCCGAGGTGATCGCGGCACGCACCGGTGCCTCGCGCGCCCCGCTGAAAGACGCGAGCGGCAGCATCCACGAGCTACCGAAAGCACGGGCCGCCAGAGCCGATTGAGCCGGTCGAGATCCGCGGCGCGGGTTTCGATACGTCGCTGGCGCTCCTACTCAACCGGCAGGGTGCAGCAGGAGCCAGAGGCGCTCCTACTCAACCGGCAGGGTGCAGCAGGCGCCAGAGGCGGTCGCGCTCAACCGGCAGGGTGCAGCAGGCGCCAGAGCCGGTCGCGCGACATCGGCAGCTCCATCGGGCGCACACCGATCGCGTCGCGCACCGCGTTCGCGAGGGCGGGGGCGACCGGGTTGTACGGCGCCTCGCTCATCGACTTCGCGCCCAGCGGGCCCATGCCGTCGTGCGTGTCGGCGAAGTACACCTCGGTCTCGGGGATGTCGGCGAACTGCGGCACGTGGTAGTTGCGGAACGCCGTCGTCGTGACGCGCCCCTCGCCGTCGAGCAGCATCTCCTCGTAGAGCGACGTCCCGATCGCCTGGGCGGTGCCGCCCTCGATCTGACCGCGCAGCTGTTCCGGGTTGAGCACCGTGCCGGCGTCCGCCGCCTGGACCGACTGCAGGATGCGCACCTCGCCGGTCGCACGGTCGACCGCCACCCGGAAGGCGTGCACGTTGAACGCGACCGAGCGCGGGGTGCCGTCGTGGCTGCCGTCGGCCACGAGCGGGCCGGCGGCGAGCAGGTCGGATGCCGCGACCAGCGTGTCCCCGACGAGCACACCACCCGACACCACGGTGCGCGCGCCCACCGCGTCGCTGAGCGAGGCCGCGCGTTCGAGCATCAGCGCGGAGAGTTTCAGCGACGCCGCGAGCAGCGCCTTGCCGGCCACGACGACGCCGGCCGAGCCGAAGGCGCCCGTGTCGTACCGTGCCACGTCGGTGTCGCTCTGCCGGATGCGCACGCGGTCGACCGTGGTGCCGAGCGCCGTCGCGACCAACTGGGTGTGCACGGTCGTCGTTCCGTTGCCGAACTCGGCGGTGCCCACCGAGATCTCGTAGCTCCCGTCGGGGGAGAGGGCGATCGAGGTGTCGGCGTAGTGGCCGCGCGGCGGAACCGTCGCGATCATCGCGATGCCCATGCCCGTGCCGACGCTCCAGGTCGCACCGGTGGGTGCGGCGACGCCGTTGCCCCGCGTCAGCGCGGCCTCGGCGAGATCGATGCACTGGTCGAGACCGTAGCTGCCGACCACGAGGTCGGTCTCCTCGTGCGGGTCGGTGACGGTCATCGCGTCGCCCGGCACGATCACGTTGCGGCGGCGCAGCTCGAACGGGTCGATGTCGAGTTCGCGGGCCAACTCGTCCATCGCCGACTCGATCGCGTAGATGACCTGGCCGAGACCGTAGCCGCGGAAGGCGCCCGACGGCAGGTTGTTCGTGTAGACCGATTCGGCGTCTACGCGCTTGTTGGCGCAGCGGTAGACCGCGACCGACTCGTGCACGCTGTGGAACATCACGCCCACGCCGTGGTTGCCGTAGGCGCCGGTGTCCATGAGTTCGTCGACGGACATCGCGGTGAGGGTACCGTTGCTCGTCGCGCCTAGTTTCACTTTCAGGCGCATCGGATGACGCGGCGAAGCGACCGTGAACTCGTCGCCGCGGGTGAACTCGTACTGCACCGGCCGCCCGGTGGCGAGAACCGCGAGCAGCACGAGGTCTTCGGTGATGAGTTCCTGCTTGCCGCCGAAGCCGCCGCCGACGCGGGCGGTGAAGACGCGCAGCCGGTCGGGGTCGAGGCCGAAGATGTGGCACAGCTCGTCGCGCACGAGGAACGGCACCTGCGAGCTGGTGCGCAGTACGACGCGTCCGTCGCTCGAGATCCAGCCGCGGGTCGCGTGCGTCTCGAGGGCCGCGTGGTTCACACGCTGGGTCTGCCAGCTGCCCTCGACGACCGCGTCGGCCCTGGCGAAGGCCGCCTCGACGTCGCCCATCTCGCTGTGCATCTGGGCCAGCACGTTGCGGCCGGGTTCGGAGATGCGGCTCTCGGGGCCCTTCTCCGGGTGGATCAGTGGTGCGCCGGGGCGGCGGGCCGCATCCGGATCGAAAACCGCCGGAAGCAGCTCGTATTCGACGTCGACCAGGTCGAGCGCACGCTGGGCGATCGCGACGGTGTCGGCGACCACGGCCGCGACGCGCTGGCCGCGGAAGCGCAGCACCGTGTCGAAGACGAGCGTGTCGTCGGGGTCGTCGGTGCGCATCTCGTGGCGTCCGGTGGAGAACAGCGTCGTGGGCGAGTCGCGGTGGGTGAGCACGGCGTGCACGCCCTCGGCGGCGAGCGCCCGCGAGGTGTCGATCGAGAGGATGCGCGCGTGGGCGTGCGGGCTCTTCAGCACGGCGAGGTGCAGCACCGCGGTGGTCGCGTCGGGTGCGGCGGCGTCGAGTGTGTAGGCCTCGGTACCGGTCGCGACGCGCATGCCGGCCGGCGCCTTCACGCTGCGTCCGGCGGCGTCGCCCGCGGGCGCCGTCTCGGTGTTGCTCACGCCGCAGATGGCGTCTTTGATCGCGCGGTAGCCGGTGCAGCGGCACAGGTTGCCCTTGAGCAGGCGCGGCAGGTCGTTCTTGTCCTCCTCGGAGAAGGTCGAGGCGGTGACGATCATGCCGGCGGTGCAGAATCCGCACTGGAAGCCGGCAGCGTCGACGAAGCTCTGCTGCATCGGATGCGGGTGCTCGGGGGTGCCGAGTCCGCTCACGGTCGTGACGTGGGCGCCCTCGAGCCGGTGCGCGGGGTAGATGCAGGAGTGGATCGGTTCACCCTCGAGCAGCACCGAGCACGCGCCGCAGTCGCCCGCGTCGCAGCCCTTCTTCACCTCGAAGTGGTCGAGGTCGCGCAGCAAGGTGCGCAGCACCTGTCCGGGCTGCGGTTCTGCGTCGACCGGTTCGCCGTTGATCTCGAATCTCATGCGCCCAGTTCCTGTGCTGGTTCCGGCTCTGCCAGTTCTCGGCGAAGCTCTTCTGCGAACAGCACGCTCATCGCTCGGCGCCAGTCGGCGGCGCCGTGCGCGTCGGTGAACCACTCGGTGATCGACCCGACCGCGTCGGCGAGGGCGGCGGCCGACGGCAGCCCGTCGAAGCGCAGCACCCGCGGGCGGGTCGTGCCGCCCGACACGGTGAAGACGGCTTCGCCGCCCGCGTCGACGCGGGCGATGACGAGCGTGCCGGTGCGGCCGAGCGGCGAGAGCGCGATGCGGCGGAAACCGCTGCGCGCCTCGAGGCTGCTCGTCGGTATCTCGATGGCCCGCAACACCTCGCCGGGGGCGAGAGCATTGGCGCGATCACCGGTGACGAAATCGGCGACGGGCAGGCGCCGGTCGGTGCCGTCGGCCGCCCAGACGAGAGCCGTGGCATCCGTCGCCGCAGCGAGCGAGATCATCGGCCCCGCGGGAAGCGAGGTGCAGATGTTGCCGCCGACGGTCGCGATGTTCCAGATCTTGAAGCTCGCGAGAAGCGAATTGGCCGTCTGCGAGAAGAGCGGATGCCCCGGCCAACCGTCACGCGCGGGGATGCGGGCCAGTTCGGCGATCGTGCAGGTCGCCGCGATGCTGAGGGTGTCGTGAGTCTCGACGACCGGCTGCCAGCCGAGCGTCGTGAGGTCGACCAGGCCGGTCAGTCCGGGTTGTTCTTCGGAGAACAGCCAGGTGCCGCCGCCGAGGGGGCGTTCGCCGGGCGCGAAGACCACGTCGTCGCGGGTGCGGGCCACCCGGATTTCGCGCACGTTGATGAGATCCATGATTCAGACGAGTCAACATCATTCATGTGACGCGCGTGTAACGGCGCGCTGCGGGCGGGGCGGCGGGAGCGGTTACGCGGGCTCGAACGGGAACTGCGCACACCACGATTGCCGGTCGCTTTCGAGCGCATCCGCTCACCGACAGCGCGAGCCCAGCCGCGGCTACCGTCACCCGAGCTTTCGTCGACATGGACCGAGCCTACTCACCACCGACGGGCCAAATGCAGGAGATATCGTCTCGAGTCACACAAAGGGTGCGATCGGGGACGTGTGGCGCCGAAATCTCCTGCATTTGGTACCTGGTCACGAGGGGTCGAGCACTTGGAACGGCGCGGACCTGCAGTCTGCGGCCGGAAAGCCGTCAGGTTCGAACGGGTAGGGTTTTCGGCATGACAGCCGACCCGCCGAACCGTGACGCCGAGGCAGCCGACGACGCCGAAGAAGCCCTGAACTGGGACACCAGCAGCCGAGACGCGAGCTATGTCGAGGGCCCGACGCCGGTCGTCGAGAAGACGGTGCGCGAGAAGCGGGCGAAAGCCGAACGGGGTGGGCGCGCCTCGACAGGCTCGGCGACCGAGACGGCAGCGCCCGTCGAGGCCTCGCCGGTCAGCTCGATCCTGCTCGTGACCTACGGCATCGTCGCCGGGGTCTTCCTGCTCTACGCGATCGGCTGGTTCACCACCGTGCGCCGCGACACCTACGTCGACCCGAACGCGCTCGGGGCGATCATGTGGACGCTCGGCCAGGCCCTCGCCGTCGCCGCCGCACCCGTCTGGTTCGGCGCCGTGTTCTGGCTGACCCGCGCCTCGAAGCCGATCACCCGGCTGCTCTGGTTGCTGCTCGGGCTCGTGCTGCTGGTTCCCGTTCCGTTCGTCCTTGGAGTGTGAGATGACCTACACGACCACCGAGGCCTCGCCCCGCCGCATCGGCTGGGCCACGCTCGCCGTCGCCGCGCTGTTCGGCCTGTTCTTCGCCTACGACCTGTGGGAGGCCATCGAGTCGGCGATCGAGGTGCCGAAGCTCTATGCGCAGCTCGAAGCGGTCGGTCTGCCCGCGGGCGACGTGCCATGGGTGCTGATCGTCGCGGGGATCCTCGTGCCGCCGCTGGCCTACGGCATCGCGTTCGTGGCCGGCCGGCGTCAGGGCCTCGTCGCGAAGGCGCTGATCTTCTTCGTCGGCCTCGTGGCCGTGGCGGCGCTCAGCATGAGCATCAACGCGCTGGCCGTCGCGGTCTGAGCGGGCCGCGACGGCCGTGCCGTCGCGACTAGCTCGTGAGGCCGTCGACGTACTCGCGGTTCTCGGCGATCCAGTCGGCGACGACGGGGCCGTAGTCCGAACCCTCGTAGTCGATGAACATGGCGCCCTCGAGCGAGTAGAGCATCTCGAGGTCCATCTCGAAGTCGCCGATCCACTCGGCGGCCTGCGGAAATTCGTCGGCGAAGTCGGTGGACGAATAGGAGTGGATGCCCTCGGTTCCGCCGAGCGCGCCCTCCGGGTCTTCGAGGTTCTTGAGTGGGAACTCGCGGTACGCCCAGTGGGGTTCGGCGAGCGTGACGGCGATGTTCTCGCCCGCGGCGGTCGCGGCGCTCAGTTCGGCGAGCATGGCGGGCATCGACGACGTGACGAACTCCATGTCGTCGAGACCGTAGGTGGGGATGACGCTGTCGCCGACGATCTCGGTGAGCCCGGCACCGGCCTCGATGCCGACGATACGGTCGCCGAACAGATCGGCGTTGTCGGCCAGCTCCGCGAGCGAATCGATCGGGGCATCCGCGTTCACGGCGATCGTGTTCTTCGACTCGACATTCCACGCGCCGAGGTCGACGATCTCGTCTCCGTAGGTCTCGAGGTACGACTTGTGCGTGTTCGGCAGCCAGATGTCGAAGTTGACGTCGTAGTCGCCGGCCGCGAGACCGACGAAGACGGGCGCGGGGTCGGCGTACTCGAGCTCGACGTCGTAGCCCTCCTCTTCGAGCACCGCCTTCCAGAGTTCGGACGCGGCGATGCCCTCGTCCCAGCCGTTGAACACCGCGATCGTCATGTCGCGGTTGTCGGAGTTGTCGTCGCTCACGGGCTCGCTCTCGGCGGCGGTGCAGCCGGAGAGCAGGAGGGCGCCGGCGGCGACGATGGTCAGGTTGCGCAGTTTCACAGGTGTTCCTTCGGGGTGCAGCTGAAAAGAAAAGGCCCCCACCGCGATGCGACAGGGGCCGTTTTCAGGACTTACAGGCGGTGACTAGCTCGTGAGCGAGTCGACGTACTCCTGGTTGTCTTCGATCCACTTCTCGACGATGGGCGCGTAGTCCGAGCCCTCGTAGTCGACGAACATGGCCTGCTCGAGCGAGTAGAGCGTGTCGAGGTCCATCTCGAAGTCGGCCAGCCACTCGGCGAGCTGCGGGTACTCGTCGGCGAATCCGGCCTTGCCGAAGGAGTTCAGGGTCTCGAGGTCGGCGAGGGTTCCCTCGGGGTCGTCGAGCGTCTTGATCGGGAAGGCGGAGTTGGCCCAGTGCGGCTCCCACAGGGTCACGACGATGTTCTCGCCGGCGTCGGTCGCCTTGGTGAGCGAGGTCAGCATGGCTGCGGTCGACGAGGTGGTGAAGTCCATGCCTTCGAGGCCGTAGCCGGGAATGACGCGCTCTTCCATCGCAGCGGTGAGGCCGGCACCGGGCTCGATGCCGATGATCTCGTTGTCGAACAGGTCGGCGTTGTCGGCGAGCTCGGCGAGCGAGTCGATCGGGGCGTCTTCGTTCACCGCGACGGTGAGCTTCGACTCCTTGTTCCAGGCGCCGAGCTCGGAGATGTCGTCGCCGTACTCGTCGAGGTAGGCGGCGTGGGTGTCGGGCAGCCAGACGTCCATCGTCAGGTCGTAGTCGCCCTTCGAGAGGCCGAGGAAGACGGGGGCGGCGTCGGCGTACTCGAGCTCGACGTCGTAGCCCTTCTCGTCGAGGATGGCCTTCCACAGCTCGGACGCGGCGATGCCCTCGTCCCAGCCGTTGAAGACGGCGAGGCTGACGGCCTTGGTGTCGTCGTTGCCGTCGCCGACGGTCTCGGCCGGACCGGATGCGCAGCCCGCGAGGGCCAGCATGCTGACGGCGCCGACGGCGACATAGGAGATGGAGCGGTTCTTGTTCTTCAAGGTGTTCTGCCTTTCCTGGCCGACTGCTGTGGACGACCGTGATTGGAGATTGCAGGAGCGTGCGAGCTCCGGGTCACGAGCGCGGAGGCGCCCGTAAGTAAGGGGTGGGATCAGGCGTCGACGAGCTCGCGCTCGGGAGCGGGCTTCTGCTCGGGTGCGCTGGGCGCGGCGCGGTTCTCGAGCTCGAGACGCTTGCGGCCGCGGATGCCGAAGAGGCGTCCGAGCGGGGTGTTGCCGCCGCCGAGGGCCGCGGTGATGCGGTCGAGGAAGATCGCGAGGATGACCACCGAGAGGCCGGCCTCGAACCCGAGGGCGACGTCGATGCGGTTGAGGCTCGCGACGACGTCGCGACCGAGCCCGCCCGCGCCGACCATGCCGGCGATGACGACCATCGAAAGCGAGAGCATGATGACCTGGTTGATGCCGGCCATGATGCTCGGCAGGGCGAGCGGCAGCTGGATCTGACGCAGGATGCGCCACGGCGAAGCGCCGAAGGCCTGGCCGGCCTCGACGACCTCGGAGTCGACGCCGCGGATGCCCAACTCGGTGAGCCGCACGCCGGGCGCGACCGAGAAGATGATCGTCGCGACCACGCCGGGCACCGCACCGATACCGAAGAGGATGAGGGCGGGGATCAGGTAGACGAACGCGGGCATCGTCTGCGTGAGGTCGAGGATGGGGCGCAGGAAGTTCGAGGTCGCGCGGTTTCTCGCCGCGGCGATACCGAGAGGCACGGCGATGACGATCGAGATCACGCTGGCGACGATCACGAGCGCGAGGGTGTCCATCGCGTTCTCCCACTGGTCGACGCCGACGATGATCGTGAGACCGATCACGGTGCCGATGGCGAACTTCCAGCCGCGCACGGCGAAGCCGAGGGCGGCGAGCACGAGGATGACCGCCCAGAACGGCGGGGTGGAGAAGACCGAGTCGACGCCGTCGTAGGCGCCTTGAACGACCGTCGCCACGAAGTCGAAGAGGAAGCCGAAGGTCTGGGTGATCCAGTCGATGGCGTCTTCGACCCACTGGCCGAGGGGGAATCTGAAGTCGTTCATTTGACCGCTCCTTCGAGGTTGGTATCGAGCACATCGGTCATTTCGCTCACCGTGACGGTGGCGATGGTCTCGGTGATGGGGATCTCACCGGTGGTGCTGCTCACGTTGCCGAGTGCGGCGAGCAGTGTGACGCGGGGGATGACCCCGATCAGGCGCTGCTTGTCGTCGAGCACGGCGATGGGCAGGTCGCTGCCCACCGAGAGCTCGACGAGTTCGCTGATCACGACGTCGGAGGTGACCGTCGTGGCGTCGTCGAGCAGAACGGCGCGGAGGTCGGTCTCGCCCCTCTTCACCTGGCGCATCACGTCGCGGTCGCGCACGACGCCGGCGAAGCGGCGGTCGCGGCCGAGCACGAAGGTCGCGCCCGACTGCATGTCGCGCATGGTGCGCAGCGCGGCACGGGGGCCGGCGGTCACGGTGACGACCGATCGGGCCGGTTCCATCACGCTCGCGGCGGTGAGCACGCGGGCACGGTCGACGTCCTGCACGAACTGGGCGACGTAGTCGTTGGCCGGGTCGGTGAGGATCTCCTCGGGCGTTCCGATCTGCACGATGCTGCCGTCGCGCATTACCGCGATGCGGTCGCCGAGGAACATGGCCTCGTTCAGGTCGTGCGTGATGAAGATGATGGTCTTGCCGAGTTCGCTCTGCAGCTCGATGAGCTGCTCCTGCATCTCGCGGCGGATCAGCGGGTCGAGGGCGGAGAACGCCTCGTCCATCAGCAGGATGTCGGTGTCGCTGGCGAGCGCACGGCCGAGACCGACGCGCTGCTGCATTCCGCCGGAGAGCTGCGACGGGAGGCTGTTCTGGCGGCCGTCGAGTCCGACCAGGCGGATGATCGTGTCGGCACGCTCGAGGCGCTCCGCCTTCGCGACGCCCTGGATCTCGAGGCCGTAGGCGACGTTGTCGATCACGGTGCGGTGCGGCAGCAACGCGAAGTGCTGGAAGACCATGGAGACGCTGCGCTTGCGCACCTCGCGCAGTTTCGCCGCGGGGAGGCCCGAGATCGTGGTGCCGGCGACGGTCACGCTGCCGGAGGTCGGCTCGAGCAGACCGTTGAGCATGCGGATGAGCGTGGACTTGCCCGAGCCCGACAGGCCCATCACGACGAAGATCTCGCCGCGCTTGACGTCGAACGACGCGTCGATGACGGCGCGGTTCTTCCCGAAGGTCTTGCTGAGGCCGGAGGCCGTCAGGATGCTGGATTGCTGCTGTGTTTCGGTCACGCGATATCTCCCGTGCGCACCACAAATCAACCGTCCGAAAACGGGTCGAAGACTTGGGCGACTGTGCTTTGTGGACGGGTAGCCCTGGAGCTGCGCGGCTCCGGCAATCGTGCTCTGGAGCTGTGCGGGAACGATCTCGGGACCGTTCCGTCAGGGTCTCACCGTACGCACACGTGGCGCCGCCCTAAGGGCAGCCACGAGGTCGCGTCCAAGATGAATGGAAACGAATTTCCTTTCCCCAAGGTAACAGACATGTGCCGCGGCGGTCGGAACGCGGCATCCGACGGCCTATAAAACGACGAAGATCAGCAACCCGATAAGTGCCACCTGACCAGCAAGTCTCGGCCAGAAGGGGATCGCGCCACGCCCGAACTTCTCCTTGTGCTTCGATGCGTACGCATTGGCAGGGAAGACCGCGACGAGAAAGACGATGAGAGCGACGGATGCCGCGAGCCGGGTCGGGGGGAACGCGAGCCCCAGCCCTCCCGCGATCTCGCACACGCCGGTGAGGTAGACCAGGGCGATCGGAGACAGCGGGCCGCGGCCGCGCATGCCGGGAGGGATCATCGCGGCCATCACGCGGGCCGGCCCCGGCCGGAAATGGTTGACCCCCATCACGACGAAGACCAGTACCAGCGCCCAGAGCACGATCTGTCGTATTACGTCGAATGCAGCGTCGCCCATCGGGCCATTCTGCCTCGGAGTAGACTCGCGGAGTTGTGCGAATACCGTTCGACATCCCATTGCACCCCTCAAAGGACTTGATTCGTGGCCAAGCCGATCGTGCTGATTGCAGAAGAACTTTCCCCCGCAACCGTCGAGGCCCTGGGCCCCGACTTCGACGTGCGCAACGTCGACGGGACCGACCGACCGGCGCTGCTCTCCGCGCTGTCCGACGCCGACGCCATCCTGATCCGCTCCGCGACCAAGGTCGACGCCGAGGCCATCGCGGCCGCCCCGAAGCTCAAGGTGATCGCCCGCGCGGGAGTCGGCCTCGACAACGTCGACATCAAGTCGGCGACGACCGCCGGCGTCATGGTCGTCAACGCCCCGACCTCGAACATCATCTCGGCGGCCGAACTCACCGTCGGCCACATCATCAGCCTCTCGCGCTTCATCCCTGCGGCGCACGCGAGCCTCGCGGCCGGCACCTGGAAGCGAAGCAAGTACACCGGCGTCGAGCTCTACGAAAAGACGGTCGGCATCATCGGCCTCGGCCGCATCGGCGCGCTCATCACCGCCCGCCTGCAGTCGTTCGGCATGAACGTCGTCGCCTACGACCCTTACGTCACCTCGGCTCGCGCCCAGCAGCTCGGCGTCACGCTGCTCACGCTCGACGAACTGCTCGCGCAGAGCGACTTCATCACCATCCACATGCCGAAGACCCCCGAGACCACCGGCATGATCTCGACCGAGCAGTTCGCGATCATGAAGCCCACCGCGTTCATCGTGAACGTGGCCCGTGGCGGCCTGATCGACGAGGACGCGCTCTACGCCGCGCTCAAGTCGAACCGCATCGCCGGCGCCGGCCTCGACGTGTTCGTCAACGAGCCGCCGCTCGACTCGCCGCTGCTCTCGCTCGAGAACATCATCCTCACCCCGCACCTCGGTGCGTCGACCGACGAGGCGCAGGAGAAGGCCGGCGTCGCCGTCGCCAAGTCGGTGCGTCTCGCGCTCGGCGGAGAACTCGTTCCCGACGCCGTCAATGTCGCGGGCGGCGTCATCGACCCGAGCGTGCGCCCCGGCATCCCGCTGATGGAGAAGCTCGGCCAGGTCTTCTCCGGACTCGCCGACAGCCCGATCACCTCGATCGACGTCGAGGTGCGCGGCGAGATCGCCGAGTTCGACGTGAGTGTGCTCAAGCTCGCCGCGCTCAAGGGCATCTTCTCGAACATCGTCAGCGAGTCGGTGAGCTACGTGAACGCACCGCTGCTCGCCGAGCAGCGCGGCGTCACCGTGCGCCTGATCACCGAGAGCGAGAGCGAGGAGTACCGCAACCTGCTCACGATCACCGGCGCGCTCAGCGACGGCTCGCAGGTGTCGGTCTCCGGAACCCTCACCGGCACCAAGCAGACCGAGAAGATCGTCGAGATCAACGGGTACGACGTCGAGGTGCCGTTCGCCGAGCACCTGATCGTGATGGTCTACACCGACCGCCCCGGCATCGTCGCGGTCTACGGCAAGGAGTTCGGCGACGCGTCGATCAACATCGCCGGCATGCAGATCGCACGCAAGGAAGCCGGGGGAGCCGCGCTCAGCGTGCTCACCGTCGACTCGCCGGCACCCGACGACCTGCTCGAGAAGCTGCGCGTCGCGATCGACGCCGACCTGATGCGCGAGATCACCGTCACGCAGTAGAGCCCTGCCGGTCGAGTAGGTCGCGCAGCGACCGTATCGAAACCCGGGTTTCGATACGCGCCGCAGACGGCGCTACTCAACCAGCAGTAGTCAGACCGGACTCAACCAGCAGTGCGCGAGCGCGCCAGGTCTTCGATCGCCGCGATCACGTCGTCGAGTTCGGCGGCCGGTGTCGGCAGCTTGTCGAACGGGAAGAGCGCGGCGTTGTAGTACAGCCCGTCGCCGACGAGCAGCACGAGGCGCGCCACGGCCGGGTCGCCCACGGCCTCTTCGATGAGCGCGCGCCAGCCCTGTTCGACGCCGGCGAGCGACGCGTTCGCCTCGGGGTACAGTCCCGACTGGGCGAGCCGTGTCATCGCGATGTAGGTCGTGTCGAAGGGTGTGCCGATGACGACGGACGATCGGATGAAGCGGCTCACGATGCCGTCGGGGGCCGCCGTCAGGTTCTCGAGGTCTGCCGCGGCGAGCCCGGTCAGACGGCTCACGAGCCCCTCGACCAGGTCTTTTTTCGCGCCGAAGTGGTAGAGCAACCCGCCCTTCGACACCCCGGCCTCGACGGCCACGGCCTCCAGCGTCGCCGCGCGCTCCCCGCGGTCGATCACCACGCGTTCGAACGCGTCGAGCACCGCTTCTTTCGCCGAGGTCTTCTGTGCCATCCGAGAACTATACCGACCGGCGGTTGAAAACTGTACCGTCCAGACGGTACAGTAAAGGCATGAGCACCACAGGCACGAACACCGTCGAACAGCCGCGCGTGCGCGCGACCAAAAAGCAGTGGGCCGCCCTCGCGGTGCTGATGCTGCCCACCCTGCTCGTCTCGATCGACAACACGGTGCTCAGCTTCGCGCTGCCCAGCATCGCGCGCGACCTGCGGCCGACCGCCGCCGCCCAGCTCTGGATCGTCGACGTCTACCCGCTCGTGCTCGCCGGACTGCTCGTCGCGATGGGCAACCTCGGCGACCGGTTCGGCCGCCGTCGCATGCTGATGATCGGTGCATCCGGATTCGGAATCGTCTCGGTCTTCGCGGCGTTCGCTCCGGATGCCACGTGGCTGATCGCCGCCCGCGTGCTGCTCGGTATCTTCGGCGCCATGATCATGCCGGCCACCCTGTCGCTGCTGCGCACCCTGTTCGTCGACCGCCGCCAGCGCCGGCTCGCGATCGCCGTCTGGGCCTCGGGGTTCTCGGCCGGTTCCGCCGTCGGACCGCTCGTGGGAGGCGTGCTGCTCGAGCACTTCTGGTGGGGCTCGGTGTTCCTCATCGCGGTACCCCTGCTCTTGCCGCTTCTCGTGCTCGCGCCGATCCTGGTGCGCGAGTCGAAAGACCCGACCCCCGGCCCGTTCGATCCGCTGAGCATCGTGCTGTCGATGCTCACGCTCGCGCCCGCCGTGTACGCGGTCAAGGAGTTCGCGACCGCCGGACTCGGCCCGGTGCCGGTCGTGCTGCTCGCGGTCAGCGTCGTCTCGGGTGTGCTGTTCGTGCGGCGGCTGCTCGGCCGGGAGAACCCGATGCTCGACATGCGGTTGTTCCGGGTGCCGTCGTTCAGCGGCGCCGTCGTGGTCAACCTGGTCAGCGTGTTCTCGCTCGTCGGATTCCTCTACTTCATCACGCAGCACCTGCAGCTCGTCGTCGGGCTCAGCCCGTTCGACGCCGCCATGGCGCTCGCTCCCGGCATCGTGGTGATCATCGTCGCCGGCCTCGCCGTCGTGCCGGTCGTGCGCTGGGTGCGCCCGGGCTTCGTGATGGCCTTCGGTCTTACGCTCTCGCTCGTGGCGTACGCGTCGATCGCGATCATCGGGTCGGATGCCACGATCGTCAGCCTCATCGTGGCGTTCTGCGTGCTCGGCGCGGGTATCGGCGCCGCGGAGACCCTCTCGAACGACCTCATCATCTCGAGCGTGCCCGAAGACAAGGCGGGTGCGGCGTCGGGTGTCTCCGAGACCGCCTACGAGCTCGGCGCGGTTCTCGGCACCGCCGTTCTCGGCAGCGTGCTCACCGCGTCGTACCGGTCGTCGATCGTCGTTCCCGAGGGTGTGCCGGTGGCCGACGCGACCGCGTCGCGCGACACGCTCGGCGGAGCGGTCGAGGTCGCCTCGACCCTGCCCGACGGCATCGGCGAAGCGTTGCTCGCGTCGGCCAGGCACGCGTTCGACTCGGGCGTCGTGACGACGTCATGGGTCGCCGTGGCGCTGATGGCGCTCGCGATCACCGTGACACTGGTCACGCTGCGCAAAGCGAGGGGTTAACGACGAAACGCCGGTCGAGCAGGGCGCCCCAGCGCCCGTATCGAAACCCGGGAAGGTTTCGACGGGGCCGCGGGCGGCCTACTCGACCGGCGTTACGAAACTCGTCAGATCGTGTCGTTGGGCGTGCTCGTCGAGCGCTGCTGAACGGACTCGCCGCTCGCCGGGTCGACGTTCGAGCGCACCGTGGTGGTGGACTCGCGCTTACGCAGTGTCAGCACGAGGCCGAGGATGAAGATCAGAACTCCGGCACCCATCAGCACGTAGCCGATGAGGTCGAGGTTGATCCAGTCCAGCTGCACGTTGACGGCGAAGGCCAAAATGGCGCCGATGACGAACAGGGCGATACCGCTTCCAATACTCATGGGCATCACACTAGCGAAGCGGCACACGATCACGACATAGGGCGGCCGCCTTGCGCGACCACACCGGCACTGCTATGTCGCGGGCAGTACGATTTACCAATGCCCTCTTCTCTCAATCTCGCCGTCATTCCCGGAGACGGAATCGGACCAGAAGTCATCGCCGAAGCACTGAAGGTACTGCGCGCGGCCGTCGACGCCGACTTCGCCGTCACCGCCACCGAGTACCCGTTCGGCGCCTCGCACTTTCTCGAGACGGGGCGCATCCTCGACGAGAGCGACATCGACGCGCTCACCCGGCACGACGCGATCCTGCTCGGCGCCGTCGGGGGAGACCCGCGCGACCCGCGCCTGAAGGGCGGCATCATCGAGCGCGGGCTGCTGCTCAAGCTGCGCTTCGCCCTCGACCACTACGTGAACCTGCGCCCGACCACCCTGTTCCCGAACGTGGAATCGCCGCTCGCGAACCCGGGCCACGTCGACTTCGTCGTCGTGCGCGAGGGTACGGAGGGCCCCTACGTCGGCAACGGCGGCGCCATCCGCGTCGGCACACCCGCCGAGGTGGCCAACGAGGTGTCGGTGAACACGGCCTTCGGCGTGGAACGCCTCGTCAGGTTCGGCTTCGAGACCGCGTCATCCAGACCCGCCAAGAAATTGACGCTCGTGCACAAGACCAACGTGCTCGTCTTCGCGGGCTCGCTCTGGCAGCGCACGGTCGACCGTGTCGCCCTCGAATACCCCGACGTCGCCGTCGACTACCTGCACATCGACGCGGTGACTATATTCCTGGTCACGAATCCGGGTAGATTTGACACCATCGTCACAGACAACCTCTTCGGCGACATCATCACCGATCTAGCTGCCGCTATCAGCGGCGGAATCGGACTGGCCGCCTCCGGCAACATCAACCCGGATGGAACCTTCCCCAGCATGTTCGAGCCGGTCCACGGATCAGCGCCCGACATCGCCGGCCAGCAGAAAGCCGATCCCACCGCAGCGATCCTCTCCGTGGCCCTGTTGCTCGACCACATCGGGCAGAAGGATGCCTCGGCCCGCGTCTCCGCAGCCGTGTCTGCCGATCTCGCCGCACGCGGCTCCACGCCGCGCAGCACTGCGCAGATCGGCGACGCCATCGCGGCCTCGCTCACCTAAGAATTAGCACTACCAACCGACAGGAACAGCCAGCATGATCAAGAACCTCCTTGCTCCCACCACCCTGCAGTTTCTGCGCTCCACCAACCCCGAAGCCAAGTCGGAGATGGAGCGCATGGAGATCCTCGCCGACCCGGGCTTCGGCAAGCACTTCACCGACCACATGGTCGACATCTGCTGGTCGGCCCGCGGCAGCTGGCACCGTCCCCGCGTGCAGCCCTACGGCCCGATCGCTCTCGACCCGGCGGCGGCCGTGCTGCACTACGGGCAGGAGATCTTCGAGGGCCTCAAGGCCTACCGTCACGAGGACGGCTCGATCTGGAGCTTCCGCCCCGAGAAGAACGCCGAGCGGATGCAGCGTTCCGCACGTCGTATGGCACTGCCCGAGTTGCCCACTGAATACTTCCTCGACTCGCTGAAAGAGCTCATCAAGGCCGACGGGTCGTGGGTTCCGTCGGAGCCCGACACGAGCCTCTACCTGCGCCCGTTCATGTTCGCCAAGGAGTCGTTCCTCGGTGTGCGCCCGGCCGAGAAGGTCAACTACTACGTGATCGCCAGCCCGGCCGGCCCCTACTTCGCCGGCGGCGGCGTCGTGCCGATCTCGATCTGGCTCTCGACCCACTACTCGCGCGCCGGCAAGGGCGGAACGGGCGCCGCGAAGACCGGCGGCAACTACGCCGCGTCGCTCGTCGCCCAGGCCGAGGCCTACGACAACGGCTGCGACCAGGTGCTCTTCCTCGACAGCGAAGAGGGCAAGTACCTCGAAGAGCTCGGCGGAATGAACATCGTGCTGGTGTACAAGAACGGCACGCTCGTCACGCCGCACTCCGACTCGATCCTCGAGGGCATCACGCGCGACTCGATCCTCGAGCTCGCCGAAGACCGTGGACTCACGGTGGAGCGCCGTCGCGTCACCATCGACGAGTGGCGTGAGGGCGTGGCATCCGGCGACATCGTCGAGGCCTTCGCCTGCGGAACCGCCGCGGTCGTCACGCCGATCGCGCTGGTCAAGAGCGACGACTTCGAGATCGGTAGTGCGGATGCGCCCGCCGGCCCCCTCACCCTGTCACTGCGCGAAGAACTCACCGACATCCAGTACGGCCGTCGTGACGACGTGCACGGCTGGATGATGCGCCTCGACGCGTAGCCGCCCGCTGGTCGAGTAGGCCGCCCGCGGCCGTATCGAGACCGGGACTGCGGTCGTTCGGCCCGGGTGCGCCCGTTCGAACGGCCGCATCCGGGCCAACCGGCCGCATTCGCCGTTCACGCCTAGGAGAGACGACTACTCATTGACATTCGACAACCTGATCGGCCTGATCGTCGGCGTAGTCGCTTTCGTCTCGGGTGCCGCCATCTTCATCCACGCCGCCGCCTTCACGAGATTCGTCAAGGCCGTCAACGGTCGCATCTACGGGGAGTCGAGGTCGTCCAGGCAACTCGCGCGCCCCGGCTTGGTGCGGTTCGTCGCGGCCGTGTGGGTCGTTCTCGGGTTTCTGGCGATAGTGATGTCACTGCTCGGCAGATTCGTCGTGCGTTCATGAACAGCTTCGGGGCGATGCTCGTCGCCTTCGGCTGTATCCAACTGGTCATACAAACGGTCGGCAAGGGACGGGAACGCTGGGGTAGGCACCGTCCGGCCGGCGCCACGAAGACGCGGGCCTTCTGGCGCGACCCGGTTTTCTGGGTGCCGCCCGCAGCGTTCTGGGTCGCCGGGCTCCTGACCATCGCCATCGGCAGCGCTGTAGACGTCTAGTGCCGCCCGCTGGTCGAGTAGGCCGCTCGCGGCCGTATCGAGACCGGGGTTTCGATACGGGCGCTAGAGCGCCCTACTCGACCGGCGGCGCGACCTTTACGCGCGGCCCTTGGGAGCCCGGCCGACGGTGAGCGCCGGGTCCTTGTCGGCGAGGTCGCCGATGGCCGCGTCGATCGCCGCGAGGGTCTCGGGCGAGAGCGTCACGCCCGACGCCTTCACGTTGTCGGTGACCTGCTCGGGACGCGACGCCCCGATGATCGCCGACGCGACGTTGTCGTTCTGCAGAACCCAGGCCACGGCGAGCTGCGCCATGGTCAGGCCGTTCTCGGCCGCGATCGGCTCGAGCTTCTGAACGCCCTCGAGCACCTCGTCGCGCAGCCAGCTGCTGATCATGTCGGCTCCGCCCGACGCGTCGGTCGCCCGCGATCCGGAGGGCAGTTCGGCGCCCGGCTTGTACTTTCCGGTGAGCACTCCCTGGGCGACCGGCGACCAGACGATCTGGCTGATGCCGAGCTCGACCGACGTCGGAACGACCTCGGCCTCGATCACGCGCCAGAGCGCGGAGTACTGCGGCTGGTTCGAGATCAGCTGGATGCCGAGCTCGGTGGCGAGCTCGTGGCCCGCGCGCAGCTGCTCGGCCGACCACTCGGAGACGCCGATGTAGAGCGCCTTGCCCTGGTGCACGACCTGGGCGAACGCCTGCATGGTCTCTTCGAGCGGTGTCTCGTAGTCGAACCGGTGCGCCTGGTAGAGGTCGACGTAGTCGGTGCCGAGGCGGATCAGCGAGGCGTCGATCGACTCGCGGATGTGCTTGCGGCTGAGGCCGGTGTCGTTCGGCCCCTTGGGTCCGGTCGGGAAGTAGACCTTCGTGAAGATCTCGAGCGACTGGCGGCGCTGCCCCTTGAGCGCGTCGCCGAGCACCTGCTCGGCGATCGTGTTCGCGTAGGTGTCTGCCGTGTCGAAGGTGGTGATGCCGGCGTCGAGGGCGGCATGCACACACTGCGTCGCCACGTTGTTCTCGACCTGCGACCCGTGGGTCAGCCAGTTTCCGTAGGTGATTTCCGAGACCTTGAGGCCGCTGTTTCCGAGATATCGATGTTCCATACGGCAACGCTAGACCGGTGCGCATCGGGTGTCGTGCCGTCGGACTTTCGGATGAACCGTGCTAGAGATCGGTAGCCGAACGGCCGATGAGGGGTGGCTGGTGCGTCCGTAGCGTGGGTATCGAACCCACCCGGAGGACATCATGCTCACCACCCAGCGCGTCGCCACGACCACGTTCGCCGTCGTCACCGCCCTCGCACTCACGGCCTGCACATCGCAATCGCCCGACGACACGGACGCGGTCGCCACCGCGACCGCCACCGCGCAGCCGGACGCCCGCACGCCGTTCAGCCCGTACTGGGACGCGATGTACGGCGTGTACGACGACAGCGCGGAGATCGCGAAGCGCGAGCAGGTCGAGGTGCTCATCGCCGCGTGTATGGCGGCGGAAGGATTCGACTACATCCCGGTCGACCAGACGCCCGACACCGACGCGCCCGACGCGGAGGCCTACGGCACGGCCGCCTGGGTGGCCGAGCACGGGTACGGGGCGTTCCCCACCGCGGAAAGCACCCGGCAGATCGACGAGCAGGTAGCCGCCGACGATCCGAACCTCGAATACGTGGCGGCCCTGTCGGAGGGGGAGCAGGGGGCCTACTACGCGAGTCTGCAGGGTGCCGCTCCCGACCGTGAAGCGCTGATCGCCATGAAGGAGAGCGGCGAGGTGCCGGCCTACGACTGGACGGCCGCGGGCTGCCAGGGCTCGGCCCAACACGACGTGAACGGCGACGACCCGACGCGGAGTGCGCGGTACACACGGCTGATCGAGGACATGAACGCGCTGGCGCAGGCGCAGGCGGCCGATCCGGCGATGGCCCCCATCGAGGCCGAGTGGTCGGGGTGCATGGCCGACGACGGGTACGACGGATTGCCGACGCGGCAGTCGGCCGTCGACGCCGTCTTCGCCCAGGCCTCCGCGTACTGGGATGCCGGTGCCGTCGACGATCCCGACCCGGCGACCCTGGCGCAATGGCGTGCCTTCGAGATCGACATCGCGGTCGCCGACTTCGCCTGCGCCGAGACCGTCGGCTACACCGACGGGGCGCTCGCGGTGCAGGTCGCCATGGAGAACCGGTTCATCGACGACAACCGTGAAGAGCTCGACGAGCTGCTCGCCGAAATCGCGCAGGGCGGGTAGGGCGCCGCCGCGCCCCCGCTAGGGTGGAGCACGTGAAAATCGCGCGCTTCAGCACTGGTGGGGACCCCCGTTTCGGCATCGTCGACGGCGACGAGATCGTCGTGCTCGAGGGCGACCCGATGTTCAGCGGATTCGACACGACCGAGGAGCGCGTGCCGATCTCGGCCGTGCGGCTGCTCGCCCCGGTCATCCCGCGCTCGAAGGTGATCGCCGTCGAGGGCAACTACCCGGCGAACCCCGACGACGACACCGATGCGGCCCCGCTGCTCGTGCTCAAGCCGAACACGGCCGTGGTGGGCCCCGGCGACCCGATCCTGCTGCCGACCGACGCAGGCACGATCGTGCACGAGGGCGAACTCGTCGTCGTCATCGGCCGCATCGCGAAGAACGTCGCCGAGGCCGACGCCCTCGACCACGTCTTCGGCTACACCGTGGGCAACGACGTCACCGCGATCGACCTCATGGCCGAGCCGGGGCAGCAGTCGCGCGCGAAGGGCTACGACACGTTCGCGCCGATCGGGCCGATCATCGAGACCGAGTTCGACCCGCAGAACGCCACCATCACCACGCGGGTCGCGGGCGAGACACGTCTCGCGGGCACGACCGCCGAGATGAAGAACACCGTCGCAGAGCTCGTCGCGTTCGCGTCATCCGTCTTCACGCTGCTTCCCGGCGACATCATCATGACCGGCTCGCCCGCCGGCCGCGGCGAGATCGAGCCCGGCCAGGTCGTCGAGATCGGCATCGGCGGCATCGGCACCCTCGGAAACACCACCCGACCCCGGCCGTGACCACGCTCGAGCAGTACGGCGCGGTGCAACGCCGCTCGGTAGTGCTCCTCGGCGTGGGCCAGATCCTCGGTGGGCTCGGGCTCGGCGCCACCCTGTCGCTCGGCGCGGTCGTCGCCCAGCAGCTCTCCGGTTCCGCCGGTTGGAGCGGTATGGCCGCCACCATGAGCACCCTCGGCGCGGCCGCGGCGGCCATCCCGCTCGCCCGGCTCGCACGGGGGAGGGGCCGTCGCGTCGCCCTCTCGGTCGGCGCGCTGCTCGCCGCGCTCGGCGGCCTGCTCACGATCACGAGCGTGGTCGTCGTCTCGTTTCCGCTGCTGCTCGTCGCGCTCGCGCTGCTCGGCAGCGGATCGGCCGTCGCCCTGCAGGCCCGGTTCGCCGCGACCGACCTCGCGAGCGCGCAGCACCGCGCCCGCGACCTGTCGCTCGTCGTCTGGGCGACCTCGATCGGCGCCGTCGTCGGTCCGAACCTGGTCGGGCCGGGCGAGCAGGTCGGTGTCGCGCTCGGCCTCCCGCCGCTCGCCGGACCGTTCGTCTTCACCGTCGTCGCGCAGACGGCCGCCGCGGTCGTCTACCTGGTCGGGCTGCGCCCCGACCCGTTGCTGCTGCGCCAAGGACTGGATGCCGCGCCCGCCACCCCGACGTCGGTGGCGGCGGTCGTCGGCGATCCGCGTCGCGCCGCTTTCGCGATCACCGCGGTCGCGCTCAGCCACGCGGTGATGATCTCGGTGATGTCGATGACCCCGGTGCATCTGGTCGAGCACGGGGCATCCGTCGCCGTCGCCGGCTTCGTGATCAGCCTGCACATCGCCGGCATGTACGCGCTGTCGCCCCTCTTCGGCTTTCTCGCCGACCGGTTCGGGCGCCTGCCGGTGATCCTCGCGGGGCAGGGCGTCTTCGTCGTCGCTCTCGCGTTCGTAGGGCTCGGCGCCGAGAGCGACGTCGGCGTCACCGTGGGCCTCGTGCTGCTCGGCCTCGGCTGGAGCGCGTCGACGGTCGCCGGGTCTGCCCTGCTCGCCGAGTCGGTCGCTGCCGACCGCCGCGCGGTCATGCAGGGCCGGTCCGACCTCGCGATGAACGGGGCGGGAGCCCTCGGCGGGGCGCTCGCGGGACCGGCGCTCATCCTCTTCGGCTACTCGGGCCTCGCGGTGGTGGCGCTGTTCGTCGTCGCGCTGACCGTATCGTTGGCGATCAGGCTGCGGACCGTCTCGCGCCGGTAGGATTGACGGCGATATGTCTGCCACTTTTTCCACCGCTGCCGGTGCCGATGTTCGCGTGCGGTTCTGCCCGTCGCCCACCGGAACCCCGCACGTCGGTCTCATCCGAACCGCTCTCTTCAACTGGGCCTACGCGCGCCACACCGGCGGCAAGCTCGTGTTCCGCATCGAAGACACCGACGCCGCGCGCGACAGCGAAGAGAGCTACCTGCAGCTGCTCGACGCCATGCGCTGGCTCGGCCTCACCTGGGACGAGGGAGTGGAGACCGGCGGACCGCACGAGCCCTACCGCCAGTCGCAGCGCAGCGACATCTATCTCGGCATCATCGAGCAGCTGAAGAACTCGGGTCACCTCTACGAGAGCTTCGCCACCGGCGAGGAGATCGAGGCCCGCAACATCGCCGCCGGCCGCGACCCCAAGCAGGGGTACGACAACTTCGAGCGCGACCTCACCGACGAGCAGATCGCCGCGTTCAAGGCCGAGGGCCGCAGCCCGGCGCTGCGCCTACGCGTTCCCGACACCGACCTCAGCTTCGACGACCTCGTGCGCGGCGAGATCACCTTCCCGGCCGGTTCGTTCACCGACTTCGTGGTCGTTCGCCCCAACGGAGCGCCCCTGTACACGTTCGTGAACCCGGTGGATGACGCGCTGATGGGCATCACGCACGTACTGCGTGGCGAAGACCTGCTCTCGTCGACCCCGCGCCAGATCGCCCTGTACACCGCGCTCATCGAGATCGGCGTCACCGAGGCGATCCCGCGCTTCGGCCACCTTCCCTACGTCATGGGCGAAAACAACAAGAAGCTCTCGAAGCGCGACCCCGAGTCGAACCTGTTCCACCACCGGGAGCGCGGCTTCATCCCCGAGGGCCTCATCAACTACCTGTCGCTGCTCGGCTGGTCGCTGTCGCACGACCGCGACGTGTTCTCCATCGACGAGATGATCGCCGCGTTCGACGTCGTCGACGTCAACCCGAACCCGGCGCGCTTCGACCTGAAGAAGGCCGAGTCGATCAACGGCGACCAGATCCGTCTGCTCGACGTCGACGAGCTCGCCGACCGCATCACGCCGTACCTCGGCAGCCTCGTGGCCAGTGACGAGCACCGCGCCCTGCTGCGCGAGGCCACCCCGCTCGTCCAGGAGCGCATGCAGCTGCTCGGCGAGGCGCCCGCGCTGCTCGGATTCCTCTTCCTCAGCGACGGCGCGATCGTGGTCGACGCCGACGCGATGCCCGGCGACGCCGGGGCCACCGTGCTCGACGCGTCGATCGTCGCCCTCGGCGCGGTCACCGACTGGAACCACGAGACCATCGAGCAGGCGCTGCGTGCCGCGCTGATCGACGGCCTCGGGCTCAAGCCGCGCATCGCCTTCGGCCCGCTGCGCTCGGCCATCTCGGGCAAGCGCATCAGCCCGCCGCTGTTCGAGTCGATGCAGCTGCTCGGCAAAGAGTCGAGCCTCACCCGCCTCACCAACCTGCGGGCCCAGCTGTGAGCTTCGAGCGCGAGGTCGTCGTGATCGGTGCGGGCCCGGCCGGGCTCAGCGCCGCGCTGAACCTGGTTCGCGCGCGCCGTATGACCCACGTGCTCGACAGCAACCGCCCGCGCAACGCCGCGACCTTCCTCGCCCACGGTTTCGTCACGCGCGACGGTATCCCGCCGCTCGAACTGCGCCGCCTCGGACGCGAAGAGCTCGAGGCCTATCCCGAGGCGTCGTTCGAGAAGGCCGTCGTCACCTCGGTGACGCGCGAAGCCGACGGGTTCGTGGTGGCGTTCGGTGCGACATCCGTCTCTGCGAAAGCGATCGTCATCTCTACCGGGCTCACCGAGAAGTTTCCGGCGTTGCCGAGCCTGCGCCAGTTCTACGGGACGAGCGTGCACAGCTGCGTCGAGTGCGACGCCTACGAGTACGCCGACAAACCGATCGCCCTCATCGGCGAGACCGACGACCTCGCCGAGCGGGCCATCGTCATCTCGCAGTGGAGCCGCGACCTCATCGTGTTCACCAACGGTGTCGGCGTGATCACGGCCGACGACGAGGCGCGCCTGACCGCGCGGGGCATCCGCATCGACAGACGACAGATTTCGGATGTCACGGGGGACCGCACCGGGCTCACGGGCGTCACCCTCGCCGACGGCGAGACCGTGCCCCGGGTCGCCGCGTTCGTGCGGCCCGTCTACGCGCCCAACCTCGCCTACGTCGCCTCGCTCGACCTCGACACCGACGAGAACGGCTACCTCGTCGTCGACGGCAACGGACGCACCTCCGTGCCCGGTGTCTACGCGGCGGGCGACTCGACGGCGCCGGGGCCGCAGCAGCTCATCGTGGCCGCCGGAGCGGGCGCGAAAGTGGCCGCGGCGCTCAATCGCGACCTGCTCGACTAGCCTCCGACACGCTCGGTTTTTACTCTGGCCGGGTATGGGCTAAAGTAGACCGTCGGCCCGAGCTTCGGTTTGGGACGGTGGGGTATGGTGTAATTGGCAACACGGAAGATTCTGATTCTTTTGTTCTTGGTTCGAGTCCAGGTACCCCAGCTGTAGCAGTTCGAAAGCCCCGGCCATCCGGGGCTTTTTCGTTTTTCTGACGCTTCGGCGCTCGTGACCTCTGGTGCTGAGCTGAGCGGGCGGGGCGGGCGCGGTACACCGCGCCCGCCCCGCTCCACGACTAATAGGGCGGGTGCAGCCGAACGATCAGGATGCGAGCATCTGGTCCACCATCGCGTAGAAGTCCTTCGGGTCGCCGGACAGCATGCGCTTGACCAAGGCAGCCTGCTCGTCGACGATGACCTCCCAGTCGTCGCGTTCGACGCCGTCGAGTGTCGCGCGGGCGACATCGGCGGGATCGATCTTGTCCAGCGGCACGCCGCGCCCCATGTCGGTGTCGGCCGAGCCGAGGTGCACCGAGATCACGGACGTCGCCTGGTCGCGCAGTTCGAGACGGAGGCCGTTGCTCATGCTCCACTGCGCGGCCTTGGATACCGAGTAGGCCGAGCCGCCCGGCATCGTCATCCACGACGTGCCCGAGGCGATGTTGACGATGGCTCCTCCGCCGTTCGCGGCAAGGATCGGCGCGAACTCGCGGATGACCGACAGCGTGCCCCAGAAGTTCGTGTCGAGTTCGGTGCGCACTCCCTCGAGGTCGCCGAGCAGCAGCGCCGGGGTGGCGATGCCGGCGTTGTTGACGAGCAGGTCGACATCCGACGCGATGCGGGCGGCCTCCGCGACGGACTCGGGTGAGGTGATATCGAGGGCGAGCTTCTCGACGCCGTCGAGATCGATGAGTTCGGGGCGGCGCGCGGTGGCGTATACCTTCGCACCCCGCTCCACGAGTTGGGCGGCGAGGTGACGGCCGATGCCGCGATTGGTTCCGGTGACTAGGGCGGTGCTTCCATTGATGTTCATGCGGCTTATGCTAGAACCTCACATCCACGTCAGAATCAAATCGGAGTCGGTATGCGCATCGGTGAACTCTCCAGGCGCAGCGGCGTCAGCATCCGCTCGCTCCGTTACTACGAAGAACAGGGGCTCCTCGACTCCGACCGCACCGGCGGCGGGCACCGCGAGTACGAGGAGTCAGATCTGGCCCGGGTGGGGTTCATCCAGTGCCTTTTCGCCGCCGGTATCCCGAGCCGCCGCCTCGTCGATCTCATCCCCTTCCTCGATGCGGGTGTGGCCACGCCGGGAATGATCGAGCACCTCGACGACGAGCAGGCGCGGATCGAACAGCAGATCGCGGGACTGACGAGCGCGCTCACGAGGCTGGCGGGCGTTCGCGCCGTCGCGGAGGATTCGATGGCGGGCCGGGCGCCGCGCGATTGCGCGCTGGCGGCCTCCGCGGCCGCGGCCGCCTGAGGCCCGTCGCGGAGGTCAGGCGAGAGTGGTGATCATGTCGCCGACTATCTCGTCGATACCCAGGTCTGCGCCCGTGCGGCCCAGCGCCGCGGGTGCCGGTGTGGCTCCGGGCACCGTGTGCCCGCCGCCGAGAACCGCGTACAGGGTGACGGGTGCGTGGCCTGCCGCACGGTACTCCGTGGCCTCGATGCGCGTGCCGCGTCGCCCGCTCGGTCGTTCGGGCAACCGCGAGACCGAGGGCGACGTGGTGATCCCGTTGCGCCGGGCGAAATACTATGCCGTGGCCGGCGCGGAGAGGGTGACGCCTCCGACTTTGAACATCGCGCGCGCCCACCACGCCATCCGCCCTCCCTCGAACGGCACGATCCGGTCGGCCGTGCCGCCGACGAGCACGAGCGGGACGGCCCGCTCCGCTGTGTCGGAGAACCGGCCGAGGAAACCGTCGCGATCGGGCATCGTCGCGGCGACGACGACCGCGCCCGCGAGCAGCTCCGGTGCCTCGTGGAGCAGGCGGAACACCATCTGCCCGCCGTTGGAGTAACCGACGCCGACGACGGCGCCGGGATCGACGCGGTGCGTGCGGACGACGGACTCGATCACGGCCCGGGCGAACGCGACGTCGTCCACGTCCTCCCTGCGAGCCGGGAACGAGCTCTCCGATCGGGCGTCGTTCCAGTTGCCCCGGTGCCCGTCCAGATAGGCCACGACCGCGCCTCCGTCGGCGGTCAGCGGGTCGAGGGCCCTCCCCGTGAATCGACGATGCGCATCGCCGTCCTGTTTGGAGCCGTGGAAAACCAGCACGAGCGCGCGGTTGTCGGGCCCGTCGGCTTCGCCGACGACGGTGAACGAGCGGGTGCGACCCGCGACAGACAGAGTGGTACGCATGACATTTCCTTCGTGATTCGAACGGATCTCGCCGAACTCACGGTCACGCTATACTTTGACATCATGTCAAGGTCAAATATCCGATGAAGATCGGAGAACTCAGCCGCCGCAGCGGTGTGAGCCCGAGGTCGCTGCGCTACTACGAGCAGCACGGGCTTCTCTCCGCCGACCGTGAATCCAACGGGTACCGAGAGTACGACGAGGCGATGGTGGTGCGCGCCGAAACCATCCACATGCTCTTCGGCATGGACTTCTCCCGGGACATCGTGCGCACCGTTCTCGCCTGTGCCGGTGACGCATCCGAGGCCTCTCATGAGGCGCTCGCCGAGCAACTCACAAAGGTCCGGTCGGATCTCGCCGAGCGCATCGCCCTGCTCACCGACACCCACCAGCAGATCGGCGACTTCCTGGAGCAACGGAGACGGTGATCACCGGGCGAGGTGCCGGATCACGCGTTCAGTTCGTCGGGATCCACACCCGCATCGTCGAAGGGCCGCGGCCCGCCCAGTCGTGATACCGCACGAGCGCCACCTCGGCCGAGGTGCGCGGATCGTCGCGCAGCGCAAGATCCACGACCACGTCGGTGTCGCGGTCGCGCGGCAGGGTTCCGGGTGACAACCGCACTTCGTCGAGACCCGCCTCCGCGAGACGGGTCGGCAGATCGACCGACTCGAGGGCGAAGACCTCCGGACCGCGCTCGACCGCGACAGACCCGCGCACGGCGTCTATGCGCGGGTCGGGCTGCGTGATGCGCGGCGCCATCGGCAACGACAGACGCACGACGTCGCCCGCGCGGAACACGCGGCGCACCGTGGCGTATCCGGGGCGCACGGTGGTCGTGGCGCCGTCGGTCAGTGACGCCTCGCCGGCCCATTCCGGCACACGCAGGGATAGAGTCCACGGGGCGTCGGGCGCGGAGACCACACGTATGGTGATCTCGCCGTCGGTGGGATAGGCGGTGTCCACGACCAACTTGACCGGCGATCCGTCGGGGAGCCGGGTGCGGATGGTCGCGGGCGCGAACTGGTGGAGCTGCAGTCCCGAGTCGTCGACGGTCGCGATGTACGCCGCGAGGCTGGCCATCGTGCGGGCCACGTTCGTCGGGCAGCAGGAGACCTCGAACCACGGGGAGCGGAGAGACGACGATGCCCGCGGCGAGAGTTCGTCGGCGTTGCCGGCGATGCCGGCGCGTCGCTGGTGCAACGTGTTCGCGTAGTAGAACTCGGTTCCCTCGTGCGACGGCGACGTCGCGACGACGTTGTAGAGCGTGCGTTCGATGAGATCGGCGTACTCGACCCCGCTCCTGTCGAGCAGCAGGCGCCAGCTGAACTGGATCGAGGCGACACCAGCGCAGGTCTCCGAGTAGGCGCGGTCGGAGGGCAGTTCGTAGTCGTCGCCGAACGCCTCGTCCTGGTGGTGCGATCCCTGGCCGCCGGTGACGTACGTGCGTTTCGCCCGAGTGTTGGCCCATTGCCGCACCAGGGCGTCCCCGAGCGCGGCGTCGCCGAGCTCGGCGGCGACGTCGGCCGCCCCCGACGCGAGGTAGTTGGCTCGCACGGCATGGCCGCGGAGCACATCGGCTTCGCGCGTCGTCACGTCGTCTTGGAAATAGGCGCGACCCCACTCGATGTCGGCGAGCACGCCCGTACCCCGCCGCTCGACGAACAGCCGAGCCTGCTCGGTGTAACGCTCGTCGCCGCTCTCCCGTGCGAGTTCGACCAGCGCCGTCTCGATCTCGGCGTGCCCGCACACCGATTCGATTCCGCCGTCGCCGAAGGTGGCCACGACGAGGTCGGCGGCACGCAGGGCGGTCGCCCACAGGCCGTCGTCGTCGCCGGGGCTCGTACGTTCGCGCGCTACGGCGGCTTGGATGAGGTGACCCGTGCAGTACAGCTCGTGACCCCACTCGAGGTCGCTCCACCTGGCCGCCTGACCCTCCCGGCCGAACCGGGTGTTGAGGTAGCCGTCGGGCTCCTGTGCCGCGGCGACCCGGGCCACCACCGACCGGAACCGCGACTCGAGCCCGGGGTCGGGCCGGCGGCCGAGCTCCCAGGCGGCGGCCTCGAGAAACTTGTAGACCTCCGAGTCGGAGAACTCCCGCCCGCGCCGGCCCTCCGGAAGGGTCCCCGCCGCGGCGAGATCGAAATTCGGCAGCCACCCCGCCCGTTCGAGCCAGTACAGGATGTGGCTGAGGGTCGCACCCGCGTTCACGTCTTGGCGTCTGCCCCAGAAACCGCCGGTGATCGCGACGTCGTGGAGGCCGAGCGGGCGCAGCCGGCCGCGACGTGGCACGGCAGGGGCGGCCGGCCGGCGAGCCGGAGAGTCCGGATCGGGCGCACTGGTGCCCGAGTAATCGATGGAGGTCATTGACTATCCCTTGAACGCGCCGGACATAAAGCCGCTGACGTACTGACGTTGGAGGAGGAGGAAAAGCAGAACGCAGGGGAGAGCGAGAACCACGACGCCCGCTTCGGTCGCGCCGTAATCGACCACACCCTGCACCTGGCCCCGAAGGTTCGATACGGCGAGCGGAAGCGTCATCCTGTTCGTATCGTTGATCAGGATCAAAGGCGCCATGAAGTCGTTCCACGACGCGAGAAACGCGAAGAGGCCGACCGTGAGCAGACCGGGCCTGACGGCGGGAAGCAGCACGCGCCAGAGGGCGGAGAAGGTCGAGCAGCCGTCGACCATCGCCGCCTCGTCCATCTCCTTCGGCACCGACTCGAACGAGATCCGCATCATGAAGGTGGAGAACGGCAACTGGAACATCGTGAGAACCAGCGCGACGCCGACGAGGGAGTTGCTGAGCCCGACCGAATTGAGCAGCACGTAGAGCGGGATCAGCAGCGTCGCATAGGGCACCATCAGAATCGCGAGAGTGGAGAGGAAGAGCAGGTTCTTTCCGGGGAAATCGAACCGCGCGAACGCGTAGCCGCCCAGCAACGAGATGATGAGGGTGAGGGCGACCGTGAGTGCCGAGACGAACAGCGAGTTGAGCAGGTACACGCCGATACCCGACTGGTAGCCCGCGAGCGTCACGTAGTTTCCGAACCCCCAGCCGTCGGTCTGATTGGTGCCGGCCAGCGGTGCGACCGACGAGATCGCTGTCCAGACCAAGGGGTAGAGGAAGAGAACGGCGAGCGCGGTGGTGAAGACCCAGTAGGGCGTCTTGAGCGCGAAGCCGCCGAGAGTGAGACGTCGCGCCTTCGAGCGAGACGGATGCTGCGCACCGGGCGGCGTGCTCGTAGACGACACCGCGGGCCGTTCGGTCGTCGAGGTCATCAGTCTTCCACTTTCCTGCTGAACGAACGGATCTGCACGATGTTGATGATCACGAGCGCGACCAGCACGATGACCGACAGGGCGCCGGCGACACCGAGGTCGTTGCGTCCCTGGAACGCGACGCTGTAGATGAGTTGCACGACCGTGATCGTCGAGTTGTCGGGACCACCCTTCGTGAGGATGTAGAACTGCTCGAACGCCAGCAGGCTGCCGGTGACGCAGAGCACGGTCGTGAGGGCGAGGGTGGGTTTCAACAACGGCAGGGTGACGCCGGTGAAGATCTGCCACCGCGAGGCGCCGTCGATGCGGGCGGCCTCGTAGACGTCTCCGGGGATTCCCTGCAGGCCGACCAGCATCAACAGCATGTAGAAACCCGCGAACCGCCACACGATGAGGAAGATCGTCGACCAGAGCGCCCCGTCGGGCGTACCCAGAAAGCTGAACCCGAATTGCTTCATCAGGCCGGAGAACGGGCCGGCGATGGGGGAGTAGAAGACGTAGAAAAGAAGGGAGGCGGATGCGAGACCGAGCGCGCTCGGGATGAGGAACGATGTGCGCAGCAGACCCTTCCAGCGGCTCGACTCTTGCACGATGAGTGCGAGCCCGAGACTCAGGGTGAGCAGTATCACCGTGGTGAAAACCGTGTACTTCACCGTGAAGACGACGGAGTCGGCGAAGAACCGGTTGGAGACGGCCTCGGTGAAGTTCTGCGGCAGGTTTATCCCCTGGTCCCCGGCGAGCAGCGGCCAGTCCGACGCCGACATCTTGAACACGAGCGCCAGCGGGAGAACGAACAACAGCAACACGAACAGCGCGGTGGGGAGGGCGTAGAGCCACCCCCGGAGGTCCCCGCCCCGCGATCGTCGCTGCTCGGGCGCGACGGGGACCCCGGCGGTCGTGGTCATTGGCCGAGCACTGCCGTGATCTCGTCGTTGTCGGCGTCGACGGTCGTGCCGTCGCCGAGAACGGCGTTACGCACGAGTGTGAGCCACGGGCTCGTCGGCGAGTTGAAGGCCTCCTGGAAGTTTCTCGCCACGGGCGTCTCGCCCTCGCCCGCGACCTCGTTGATCGTGATCAGCCGGGGGTCTTGGGTCGAGTACTCGTTGTCGGCGAAGTCGGCGCGCGACACCACGTCGTTGTTCTTCGCGAGAACCCCGACCTGCGCGTCTTCCGACATCAGCCAGTTGAGGAAGCTCCACGCCTGGGCACCCTTCTTCGAGTCTTTGGAGACGCCGATACCGTCGCCGCCGACGAAGGTCGACGCGCCGCCCTCGGGCCCGGGGATGCCGGCCACGCCAGCATCGAACGGCGTCGACGACAACAGCGTGGCGGGATAGAACTGCAGGCCGACCTTGCCCTCGGTGAAGGCGGCGGTCCACGTCGGTCCGGCCTCGTCTTTCGACGACGGGAGCACAGCGCCCGAGTCGTAGAGATCTTTCCAGGTCGAGTAGACGTCTTTGGCGGTATCGCTCGCGAGCAGCGATTCGGTGCCGTCGTCGCTGAGCACCTCCTCGCCGTCGGCCCAGACGGAGGGGAACCAGGTGAAGACGAGGCAGCCGCCGCAGTTGAAGCCGGTGGCTGTGCCGTAGGTGTCGGGCTTGTTCAAAGCCTGGATCGCCTTGGCCGCGTCAGCGAATTCCGCGAGGTCGGCCGGGGCCTTCTCGGGGTCGAGACCCGCCTCGGTGAAGAGATCCTTGTTCCAGAACAGCATCGAGAGGTCGAGGACGAACGGGAGCGCGTACTCCTTGCCGTCGAACGTGCCGGCGTCGAGGTGGCCCGAGTTGATCTGGTCTTTGAAGTCGAGCCCGTCGATGTTGGCGGTGAGGTCTTGGAACAGGCCCTGCTCCGTCCAGTTCGGCATGTAGACGATGTCGGCGGCGAAGAGGTCGGGCAGGCTGTCGGAGCCGGCGGCGGCGCCCACCTTCGCGACATAGTCGTCGTTCGGCACGACGGTGAGTTCGACCTGGTTCTCGTGGCTGGCGTTGTACGCGTCGACGAGCAGGTTGGCCTGCTTTTCGAGCGGCGCGCGCGTCCAGAGGGTGAGGGTCGAACCGTCGTCGACGCCCTCGCTCCCCGCGTCGGCGAGCGAGCCTCCCGTAGCGGAGTCGCCGGAAGAACAGGCGGCCAGGCCGACGACCAACAGCGTCGCGACGGCCGCGGCCGAGGCCCTCCATGGGGCGGATCGTGTGGATTTCATCGCTATCCCTTCGCTCTTCGTTGAGCAGGTCATCGGTGAGCCGACCGGTGCCGGTCGGGCAATAGGCGGGCCGGTTATCGAAACAACCGAAATCGCTTTCGATGAGTAAAGCGCAGGGATGCGGGGCGAGTCAACCCTCTCTACCTGTAGGCTTTTCGGAGCGAGAGGAATCGGATGACACAGGAAAGCCGACGCAGCGCGCGCACGGCCACGCTCGCCGACGTCGCCCGTGCCGCGGGCGTCTCGATAGCGACCGCGTCGAAGGCGATCAACGGGCGCGACGAGGTGGCGCCGACGACCCGGAAGCGTGTCATCGAGGCGGCCGAGGGGTTGTCGTTCACGCCGAACGCCCTCGCCAAGAGTCTGACCGAGGGCCGTTCCGGAACCGTCGGGCTGCTCACGAGCGACCTGGAAGGCCGGTTCGTCCTGCCGGTGCTCATGGGTGCAGAAGACGCGTTCGGGGCCGGTGCGATCAACGTCTTCCTCTGCGACGCGCGCGGCGACTCCATCCGCGAGCAGCACCACCTCAAGGCCCTGCTCAACCGACGGGTCGACGGCATCATCGTCGTCGGTCGCAGCACCGACGCCCGCCCCTCGCTCGGTCAAGACCTGCCCGTGCCGGTCGTCTACGCCTACGCGCCCTCCGACGATCCGCGCGACACCTCGCTCGTTCCCGACAACCGTGCGGGGGGCCGGCTCGCCGTCGAGCACCTCATCGGCACCGGACGCCGCCGCATCGCCCACATTTCGGGAGACCCCACGTTCGCGGCGGCGCAGGATCGCGAGGTCGGAGTGCGCAAGGGCATGGCCGAGGCCGGGCTCGAACTCGTCGGCGAGACCCTGTTCTCCAACTGGTCGGAGCACTGGGGGCGCGACGCGACGGCACTGCTTCTGACGCAGCATCCCGACGTCGACGGAATCGTGTGCGGCTCCGACCAGATCGCGCGCGGCGTCATCGAGACTCTCCGCGACCTCGGACGCGCGGTTCCCGACGACGTGGCGGTGATCGGCCACGACAACTGGGAGACCCTCGCGGTCAATTCCCGCCCCGAGCTGACGAGCGTCGACGCGAACCTGCAGTACCTAGGCCGGATGGCCGCGACCAAGATCTTCCAAGCGATCGACGGCGAGCAGAGCGGGGGCGGCATCGAGACCCTGCCCGTGCGCCTCGTGATCCGCGGATCGACGATCGCGCGACGTTGAGAGCGACGCGCGTGCCCCGAGACGACCGAAGGCCGGCGAGCGTCCCCGTGGATCGCTCGCCGGCCTTCAGCGCTGTCTGATCCCTAGTACTGCGCGACCAGGCGGCCGACGACGCCGCCCTTGTGCAGGCGCTCGAGCGCCTCGGGGATCTCGGCCTGGGTGATGAGGTTGATCGGCGGGTTCAGCTGGCCCGACTTCATCAGTTCGTACAGTGCCTCGAGGTCGTCCTTCGTGCCCGACTTCGAGCCGCGGATGGTGAGCTGCTTGATGATGATCGGGTAGGTGTTGATCGTCGACTCGAGCTTGCCCATGCCGACCTGCACGAGCGTGCCGAACTCGGCGAGCGTCTCGATGGCCGCCGAGGTGGTGGTGCCGAAGCCGGCGTAGTCGACGATGAGGTCGAGGTCTTTGTCGGCGAAGTCGCTGATGGAACCGGAGACGCCGGCCAGCCCGATCTCGTCGGCGAGGGCCTGGGCGGCGGGGTTCACTTCCGCGCCGTAGACCTCGGCGCCGAGCAGCACGGCCACGCGCGCGCCGATGTAGCCGAGTCCGCCGAGGCCGATGACGCCGATCTTCATGCCGGCTTTGGCCCCGCCGACAGCGACCATCGCGTGGTAGCTGGTCAGGCCCGCGTCGGTCGCCATCGCGCCGAGCTCGAAGGAGACCTCGTCGGGAAGGCGCACGAGGTTGTCGTTCGTGGCGAGGAGCTTGGGGCCGAAGCCGCCGTCCCACTGGCCGTAGCCGATCGCGTCGCTGGCCGCTTCGCCGCTGGTCATGACGGGGGAGAGCCCGACGCGGTCGCCGACCTTCCACTCGTCCATGCCCTCGCCGACTTCGGAGATGACGCCGGCGTTCTCGTGGCCGAGCGTCATGGGAATGCGCGGGAAGAGCGGCATCCAGCCCGGATCGGTCAGCGCGCTCACGTCGGAGTGGCAGACACCCGCGGCCTTCACGTCGACCACGACCTGCCCGGGCCCGGCGTGCGGCTCCTCGACATCGTGCAGTTCGAGCGGCTTGTCGGTTCCCAAAAAACGCCAGGACTTCATCTGTGTTGCTCTCCTCAAAGGGTGGTGAGGGCTCGGTGGCGGAATCGTCGTCGAGTCCGTACCGCGTGTGACGGTACGAATCCACGCTACACCTGTAGCGCATCTAGGCTCGCGCGGAAGGTGCGAGCATTGGCACGTGAACCCGACGCGCCAGCGACTCCTCGACGCCATCCGGGAGGCCGCGGTCGAGGCATCCCTCGACGACCTCACTCCCGCGGGTGTCGCGCGGCTGGCCGGAGCGCACCGGGTGACCTTCTACCGGTTCTGGCCCGACATGCAGGCCGCGATCATCGAGGCGTTCGCGGCCGAGGTCGACCGGTTGGTGGCGGTTCCGGATGACGCGGTGGCGGGTGTGACCGACGTGGCGGTTCTCGCCGGGATCTACGACGGCATCATGGAGAGTTCGCTCGCCGAGGTGCTCGCCCGACGCGACGTCTACAGCACCCTGTTCGCGTGGCCGGCATTCCACATCCACGTGCACGAGGTGCTGCGGCAACGTGCCCAGGCGATGGTGGAGACCGTCAGCGCCGCGGGCGCGCACGTCGCGGGACGCGAATCGGGCACGGCGGCGGTGTTCGTCGCCGGTGCGTCTCTGTCGGTATTCGCGGCATGGGCGGCCGACGACCGACGCGACGTGAGGACGCGTGCTGCCGAGGTCGTGGCGCAGATGCCGGTGTGGTGGCCGCGAGCCTAGTGAGCCCGCCCGCGCCTACCCGACCGGCGCCGGCCCCGACGACCGTCGCACGACCAGCTGCGGCACCGGCACGACGACCGAGGGCATCTCGGTGCGTTCGATGAGCGCCAACAGCCGGTGCACCGCCGCGCGCCCCTGCGTCTCGAAGTCGTTGCGCACGGTGGTGAGCGGCGGATCGAGGTAGGCGGCTTCGGGGATGTCGTCGATGCCGACGACACTCACGTCGTCGGGGATACGCAGGCCGCGCTCTTTCAGCGCGAGCATCGCTCCGAGGGCCATCTGGTCGTTGGCGGCCACGATCGCCGTCGCCGCGGGCAGCTCGGCGAGATCGGCTATCGCGCGGTAGCCGGAACGCGCCGACCAGTCGCCCGGCAAGAGGCCGACCGACTCGAGTCCCATGGCCGCGACCGCCGCCTCGTAGGCGCGGATGCGGTTGCGCGAGGCCGACCATTCCGGTGGCCCGGCGAGATGCACGAACCGGCGGTGGCCGAGATCGGCCAGGTGGCCGATCAGTGCGGGCATGCCGTCGCGGGAGAGCACGGCGCGCGGGTCGTCTGACAGGCCGTCGGATTCGACCGCGACGTACGCCGGCACCCGGAAGGCGGTGGCCTCGAATTCGCGGGTCATCTCGTCGGTGACTCCGAGGGCGAGCACGCCGGCCAGGTTGTGCTGGGTGATCAGGGCGAGCGACTCCTCGATCGCGCTCGGATTGCGGGTGTCGAGCGACACGATGTCGAGAACGTAGCCGGCCTCGCGGGCCGCCGCGCTCGCGCCCTCGACGATGCGCGCGGGGCCGACGTGGGAGATCTCGTGCGTCAGGGCTCCGATGCGGTGCGACTGGCCCGACTTGAGGCTGCGCGCGGTGAGGTTGGGGCGGTAGCCGAGCTCGTCGAGTGCCTGTTCGACCTTCTCGCGCGTCTGCGGGCGGATGCCCTCGTACCCCTTCAGCAGCCGGCTCACCGTCTGATGCGAGACTCCTGCCGCTTTCGCGACGTCGTAGATGGTGGCAGCCTTCGTCGCTCGCGACGCCCGCGCGACCTCGGCAGGGTCGGTTCTCGTGCTCATCCCGGTCGTCTCCAGTCCATCCGCGAAATACCTCTTGACAAGCTGATGTTATCGGCAACATTATTGCTTCGAACGGATGTTGTCGACAACATCCGTTACCGAATAACACCCTGACGCCTTACGACGGAGTACGCCTCAGATGGATTTTTCGCTGGCAGTTCACGACCGCCCCGGCCACACCGCCGACGGCACCGTCGTGTCCGCACCTCTCCCGACGGGTTCAGGACCCTCACCCTCTCCGCGATCGTCGCCGATCCGCGTCGGCCGGTGAGCTCCACGGGACGATCCTGCGATCCTCCACAACCACAGAAAGAGTCACGATGAACAAGAAGACACGGTCGACAGCACTGGCGCTGGTTAGCGGCGCCGCTTCTGTCGCACTGATTTTGACGGGGTGTGCGCCGAGTTCGGGCGGAGGCGGGTCGCAAGGCGCCGTCAGCCAAGACGATATCGACGAAGCGATGTCGACCCCCACCGAGCTCACCTTCTGGACCTGGGTGCCCGACATCGAGAACGAGGTGGCGCTGTTCGAGGAGAAGTATCCGGAGATCGACGTCACGGTCGAGAACGTCGGACAGGGGCTTCCGCACTACCAGAAGCTGCGGAGCGCCATCGAGGCGGGCGAAGGAGCGCCGGATGTCGCGCAGATCGAGTATCAGTACATCCCGTCGTTCGTGCTGAACGAATCCGTGCTCGACCTCACGGCCTACGGTGCCGACGACCTCGCCGACGACTACGTCGGGTGGGCATGGGACCAGGTGTCGCCGGCCGACGAGGTGTGGGCGATCCCGCAAGACGTCGGACCTATGGGCAACCTCTACCGCGAAGACATCCTCGCCGCGGCCGGTGTCGCCGAGCCCCCGGCGACCTGGGAGGAGTACGCGACCGCCGCGCAGACCGTGAAGGACTCGACCGGCTCGTACATCTCCAACCTCGGCGCGACCCAGGCCGGACAGATGATCGGCTTCTTCTGGCAGGCCGGTGCGAAGCCGTTCGGTTACGACGGCAACGAGACCGTGACGATCGACGTCAACAGCGACAAGGCCAAGGAGGTCGCGACCTACTGGACCGATCTGATCCAGAAAGACCTCATCTCGACCGACGTCGATTTCCAGGACCAGTGGTACCAGGGGCTCGCGAGCGGCAAGTACGCCGGCTGGCTGACGGCCGCGTGGGGACCGGTGTTCTTGCAGGGCACTGCCGAGTCGACCTCCGGACTCTGGCGCGCGGCCTCGCTTCCGCAGTGGGCCGCGGGCGACGAGGTCTCCGGCAACTGGGGTGGTTCCTCCGACGCGGTGCTGGCGTCGAGCGAGAACCCGATCGCCGCCTACGAGCTCGCGAAGTTCATCAACAACGACCAGGAGTCGGCCATGAAGCTCGCGACGGAGCAGTTCCTGTTCCCGCCGCAGGTCTCGGTGCTCGAAGACCCGGCGTTCGCCGATCTGGAGTCGGAGTTCTACGGGGGACAGAAGGTGAACCAGCTGTTCGCCGAGATCTCGGAGACGGTCGACACCGACTTCCAGTGGCTCCCGTTCATGGACTACGTGTACTCGACCTACGAAGAGACGATGGGCACCGTGATCGCCGACAAGGGCGACCTCGCGGCGGCGCTCGACGACTGGCAAGACCAGCTCGTCTCGTACGCCGAAGCACAGGGGTTCACCGTCGAGTAGCAGCCAGCCGGGTGCCCGCCGTGCGGCGGCGGGCACCCGCACCCCCGGGGTCGGCCGATCGTGCCGACCCGTCAGCCGAACAGGGAAGGAGCTGCGATGACGCACTCCACGGCGCTCAGCGGTGAGCGCACAACCACACCGTCGCGCGAGCGGCACACGAGCTCGGCGGTGCGCAAGCAGCGCTTCGCCGCCTACATGTTTCTCCTGCCGTTCTTCGTCGTGTTCGTCGCGATGCTGGTCGTGCCCCTCGTCTACGCGGGATACCTGAGCCTGTTCGAGAGCAAGCTCATCGGCGGCGAGGTATTCGCCGGTCTCGCCAATTACGGGCGGGCCCTCAGCGACCCGGCGTTCCTCGGCGGACTCGGCCGGGTCGCCCTGTTCTTCATCGTGCAGGTACCGATCATGCTCGGTCTCGCCCTCTTCTTCGCGCTCGCCCTCGACACGGCGCGCGCCCGCGGATCGAAGGCCATCCGCATGCTCATCTACATGCCGTACGCCGTTCCCGCGGTGGTGGCCACCCTGATGTGGGGCTACCTGTACGGTCCCGACTTCGGCCCGATCGCGCAGATCGCCCGGGCCGTCGGTTTCGGCACCCCCGACTTCCTGTCGCCCGAGAGCATCCTCGGGTCGATGATGAATATCGTCACGTGGGAGTTCGTCGGCTACAACATGATCATCATGTACGCGGCCCTCCGGTCGATTCCCGCCGAGCTCTACGAGGCGGCGGAGATCGACGGCGCCGGCCAGTTCCGGCTGGCCTGGAGTGTGAAGATCCCGGCCATCCGCCCGGCGATCCTGCTCACGGTGATCTTCTCGATCATCGGCTCGTTCCAGCTCTTCGCCGAGCCGAGCCTGCTCAACACGATCGCGCCCGACGCGGTTTCGAACGCCTTCACACCCAACTACTACGCGTACAACCTCGCGTTCATCAACCAGGAGCTCAACTACGCCGCCGCCATCGCCTTCCTGCTCGGGATCGTGATCGCCATCGTGTCGTACGTCGTGCAGCTCGGCGAAGAACGCCGGGAGCGCCGAGAGATGAGGATGTTATGACCGCCCTCGATTCACGCGCGACCGCCACCGCGGGAGCAAGCGTCGAACCACGGTCGAAGCGTGCGTTCGCCCGCGACAAGCAGCGCAGCCTGCTGCTCACCGTGTTGCTCTGGCTCTGTGTGCTCTACTTCGTGCTGCCACTCTGGTGGCTGTTCGTGTCGTCGACGAAAGACAATTCGTCGCTGTTCGCGACGTTCGGCCTCTGGTTCGGAGGCGACTTCTCGCTCTGGGAGAACCTGCAGACGCTGTTCACCGTGCGCGACGGGATCTTCCTGCGCTGGATGGTGAACACGCTGGTGTACTCGGTGTCGGCGGCGTTGGGAGCGACGCTGCTGGCGACGATGGCGGGATACGCCTTCGCGAAGTACGACTTCCCTGGCAAGAAGCTGCTGTTCAGCGCCACGCTCGGAGCCGTCATGATCCCGCTCACCGCGCTGGCGCTTCCGACCTACCTGCTGTTCTCGCAGGCCGGGCTGACCGACACCCCCTGGGCGGTGATCATCCCGTCGCTGGTGAGCCCGTTCGGCGTCTACCTGATGCGGGTGTACGCGGCCGACGCCATCGACGACAGTCTGCTCGAAGCCGCGCGGGTCGACGGCGCGGGAGAGTTCCGCATCTTCCGCCAGGTGGGCCTTCGCCTGCTCGGGCCGGGACTCGTCACGGTGTTCCTGTTCTCCCTCGTGGCGACCTGGAACAACTACTTCCTCCCGCTGATCATGCTGAACAGCTCCGACCTGTACCCGATCACGGTCGGACTCGCGCAGCTGCAGTCGGCGGCCAGCGCGGGCGGCGGATCGCAGGCGCTGTTCTCGACGGTGATCACCGGGTCGTTCGTGTCGATCCTGCCGCTGGTCGTCGCGTTCCTGTTCCTGCAGCGGTACTGGCAGTCCGGTCTTGCGAGCGGCGGAGTGAAAGGCTGATCATGACCATCTTCTACGGCGGGGACTACAACCCCGAACAGTGGCCGCGCGAGGTCTGGGACGACGACATGGTGCTGATGAAGCGCGCCGGCGTCTCGCTCGCGACCGTCGGGGTGTTCTCGTGGGCGCGGCTCGAACCGCGGCCGGGCGAGTACGACTTCGAGTGGTTCGACGACGTGCTCGACACCCTGCACGCGACCGGGGTGCGCGTCGATCTGGCGACGGCGACCGCGTCGCCGCCGCCGTGGCTCGCCGTGCTGCATCCCGAGACCCTTCCGGTGACGGAAGACGGCGTGCGGCTCTCGGTCGGCAGCCGGCAGCAGTCCTGCCCGAGCTCCCCGGTGTACCGCGAGCGGGCGCAGCAGCTCGTGCGCCGCATGGTCGAGCGGTACGCAGACCACCCCGCGCTCGAGCTCTGGCATGTGAACAACGAGTACGGCTGCCACGTCAGCCGGTGCTACTGCGACGTCTCGGCCGAGGCGTTCCGGCGCTGGCTGCGCGCGCGGTACGGGTCGGTCGACGAGCTCAACCGGGTGTGGGGCACGGCGTTCTGGTCGCAGCGGTACGACTCGTTCGACGAGGTGATGCCGCCGCGCGCGGCACCCTCCTTCCGCAACCCCACCCAACTGCTCGACTTCGACCGCTTCTCGAGCGACGAGTTGCTCGACTGCTACCGGGCCGAGGTCGGCATCATCCGCGAGCGCTCGTCGGTGCCGATCACCACCAACTTCATGGGCTTCTTCAAACCGGTGGACTACTGGAAGTGGGCGGCCGAGGTCGACATCGTCAGCGACGACACCTACCCCGACCCGGCCGATCCCGACTCGCCCGCCTACGCCGCGATGGTGCGCGACCTGATGCGTTCGCTCGGCGGCGGTGCGCCGTGGCTGCTGATGGAACAGTCGCCGAGCGCGGTCAACTGGCGGCGTCGCAACGCGGTGAAGGCTCCCGGTCAGATGCGCGCCTGGTCGTACCAGGCCGTTGCGCGCGGCGCCGACGGGGTGCTGTTCTTCCAGTGGCGGCAGTCGGCCGCCGGGTCGGAGAAGTTCCACTCCGGCCTCGTGCCGCACGCGGGAACCGACACCCGGGTGTGGCGGGAGGTCGAGCAGCTCGGCACCGAACTGGCCGCACTCTCCCGTCTGTCGGGTGACTCGGCGGTCGCCGGCAGCCGGGTGCCGGCATCGGTCGCGATCGCTCTCGACTGGGACAGCTGGTGGGCGATCGAGCAACCCGCCTCGCCGACCGAGGTCTCGTACCTCGCCACCCTGTTCGCCTGGCACCGTGCCCTCTCGTCGCTCGGCATCGCGGTCGACTTCGTGCGCGGCGACGACGACCTCTCGGCGTACCGCGTCGTCGTCGCCCCGGCGCACTTCGCCGCCTCCGACGCGCAGGTCGAGAACCTCGCGTCGTTCGCCGAGTCCGGCACCCTCGTCGTGGGCTTCGGCACGGCGATCACCGACGAGAACCTGCACGTGCGGCTCGGCGGGTACCTCGGCGAACCACTGCGCCGCGCGCTCGGGGTGTGGATCGAGGAGTTCGCGCCTCCGGCCGGGCCCGACCTGCGGGCGACGGGCGAGGCAGACGCGCCGACGCTCCCGCTCGAGGGCGCCGTGCTGGGCGGCGCCACCGATGGCCACGTCTGGGGCGAGTACCTGCGGGTCGACGACGCCGAGACCGAGGCGACGTTCACCGACGGGGCGCTCGCCGGCTGGCCCGCCGTCACCCGTCGCGCCACCGCGGGCGGCGCCGGCTGGTACGTCGCCACGCTGCCCGAGCCGGCCGCGCTTCGCCGGCTCGTCGAGCGCGTCGTCGCCGACGCCGGCGTCGAGCTGCCCGCCCCGGTCGCGACCGGCGACCACGTCGAGGTCGTGCGCCGCGGCAGCGCGGTCTTCGTCATCAACCACGGCGCCGACGACGCCGAACTGCTGGTCGACGGCACCGACCTGTTGAGCGGCTCGCCGGCGCGGGGTCTCCGGCTTCCCTCGCAGGGCGTCGTCGTCATCACGGACAAGAGTTAGGACACCATGCAGCACCTCACCGACCGCGTCCTGTTCGGCGCGGCCTACTATCACGAGTACCAGCCGACGCCCCGTCTCGCCGAAGACATGCGCCTTATGAAGGAGGCCGGGTTCTCCGTCATCCGGGTCGGCGAATCCGTCTGGTCGACCTGGGAGCCGGAGAACGGCACGTTCGACCTCGACTGGCTGCAGCCGGTGCTCGACGCCGCCCGCGACAACGGCATAGCCGTCATCCTCGGCACGCCCACCTACGCGGTACCGATGTGGCTCGCGCGGCTCTATCCCGAGATCAACGTGCAGAAGCGCACCGGGCAGCCGATGGGGTGGGGCGCACGCCAGGAGATCGACTACACGCACCCCGCCTTCCTGTTCCATGCGGAACGTGTCATCCGGAAGATCGTCGCCCGTTACGCCGACCACCCGTCGGTCATCGGCTTCCAGGTCGACAACGAACCGGGCAACGAGATCTTCGCGAACCCGCAGGTCTTCCAGCGGTTCGTCGACCATCTGCGCACACGGTACGGCTCGGTCGAGGCGCTCAACACCGAGTGGGGTCTCACCTACTGGTCGCACAGGCTGTCGACCTGGGCCGACCTGTGGACCCCCGACGGCAACGCGCAGCCGCAGTACAGCCTGGCCTGGCGCACGTTCCAGGCCGAGCTGACCACCGCGTTCATCTCCTGGCAGGCAGGCATCGTGCGCGAGTACTCGAGCGACGACCAGTTCGTCACCACCTGCATCTCGTACGAGCGCCGCACGGTGAGCGACGAACTGCTGACCGTGGGCCTCGACATCACGGCGGGCAACCCGTACTACCGCATGCAGGACAAACTCGCCCTCCCGTCGGTCGAACCGTACGACCAGCACTGGACGACCACCGGAACGTGGGCGCTCTATGCGACCGCCGACCGCATGTACGGCTCGAAGCAGGCGCCGTTCCTGGTGACCGAGACCGACGCGCAGGCCATCGGCTTCCCGTGGTCGAACGAGCCGGGCTACGACGGCCAGTGGCGGCAGGTCGCCTGGGCGCTCGTCTCGCGCGGCGCCACCATGATCGAGTACTGGCATTGGCACACCCTGCACGCCGGAACGGAGACCTACTGGGGCGGTGTGCTCCCGCACAGCCTCGAGCCCGGACGGGTCTACCGGCAGATCGCCGCCCTCGGCGCGGAATTCCAGGCGGCGGGCGACAGGGTGACCGAACTCGTTCCCGACCACGACGTCGCCCTGTTGTTCTCCAACCGGAGCAAGTGGGCGCTCGCCGAGTATCCGGCCCTCTCCGACGCGGACGGGGCGGACCGGCGCTCGTTCCAGACCGTCTTCGACGCGTTCGCCCGCGGGGTGTTCGACGCGGGGCTGCAGGGCAACACCGTGCACCCGTCGCAGCTCGCCGACGTCGACCCGGCCGTTTTCGCACGAACGACCCCGGTGCTCGTCGCGGCGGCGTTCACGATCGCGAGCGACGACGACCTGCGCTGGCTCGAGGCGTACGCGGCCTCCGGCGGGCACCTCGTCGTCGGCATCCGCACCGGGTACGAAGACCACGAGGCCCGCGCGCGGCTCGACCGCAAGCCGGCCTTCCTCTCGCGGGCGAGCGGCATCTCCTACGACGAGTTCAGCAACCTCGAGCACCCGGTCGGAGTGCGCGCGGGCGACGGGGCAGCGGCGCTGGGGTTCGACGTGCCGGCCGGTTCCGCCGCCACGCTCTGGGCCGACGGAGTGGTCGTCGACGACGCCGAGGTGCTCGTGGAGTACCGGCATCCGCACTTCTCGCGGTTCGCGGCGGCGACCACCCGGCGCCACGGCGACGGCCGTGTCACCTACGTCGGCACGGTTCCCGACCTGCCGTTGGCCGCCGCGCTGATGGCATGGGCGGTCGAGGTGGGTGCTCCCGCCCGGAACGAGTGGCGGCGGGCGGCACCGTCGCAGACGGTCACGAGCGCGACCAACCGGCACGGCGAACGGGTGCGCTTCGTGCACAACTGGTCGTGGGAGGCGAGCTCGTTCGTGGTGCCCGCCGGCGTGACCGACATCGTCAGCGGTGAGCGGTTCGCGGTCGGCGACACGGTGCGGCTCGGCGCATGGGACGTGCGGGTCTTCGTGGAGACGACGGGCGGATGACACCTGCCGCGGGGTAGACCCGAGCGGGGCTACCGCGTCGTGTCGTCGCCGGGCTCCGTGTCATCCGAATCATCGGGCTCGTCCGTGCTCCCGCGTCCGGCGTCCTCTCCCACGCTGCGGATCGACCGCAGGGCGTCGTCGAGCTCGAGGTCGGCGGGGGTGGGGTTGTCTGTGTCGCTCATCGCTCCACCGTACGCGGGGGCGCGGTCGTCGCCAACGGCTTCCGCGGGGTGGGCGCGCGGGGTATGCCACACCTCGGGGTCATGCGACAGGGGATGCGCATCGACCGCGTCGGACACTCGCGGCCTGTACTGTCGGTGGGAGCCGGTGCGGCATGAAAAGGTGGCAGTGTGAACGACGAATCCCCCGACCTGAACGCAGCAGACGACAGCGCGCTCGAGCGTGATCCCTCGGAGATCACCTACGACGAGCAGCTCTACCCGGCGAGGCCCAAGCGCCTCCGCCCGCGCGCGAACCTACGCGGCGGAAGCCTGCGTCGCTCGTTCTCCGATCCGCGGTCGGCCAACGGGCTCAACCCCGCCTACGTCGAGTGGCTCGTACGCCAGTCGATGCTGAAAGACGCCGACGTGCTCAGCCGCCAGCTCTCCGGCCAGCCGAGCATGTGGCGCAACCCGTACGCGCGCCCCGACGCCCGTCGCGCCGTCGGCATCTCCGACGTCTGGTTCACCGCCTACCCGATCTCGATCATGACGCGTCCCGGCGAATCGTTCCTCGCGGCGCTCGCCGAACCCGAGCTGTGGGAGGCGTTCCAGGCCATCGGCATCAACGGTGTGCACACCGGCCCGGTCAAGCGTGCCGGCGGCATCGTCGGCTGGGGCGAGACCCCCAGCGTCGACGGGCACTTCGACCGCATCAGCACCGAGATCGACCCGGCCTTCGGCGACGAAGAGACCTTCCGTCGTATGACCGACGTCGCCGAAGAGCACGACGGCATCATCATCGACGACATCGTGCCCGGCCACACCGGCAAGGGCGCCGACTTCCGTCTCGCCGAGATGGCGTTCAAGGACTACCCGGGCATCTACCACATGGTCGAGATCCCGCCGGAGGAGTGGGGCCTGCTTCCCGAGGTTCCCGCCGGTCGCGATTCGGTGAACCTGGACGCCGCGACGGAGGCGGCTCTCGCCGAGCACGGGTACATCATCGGCGAGCTGCAGCGTGTGATCTTCTACCAGCCCGGCGTCAAGGAGACCAACTGGAGCGCGACCGCCCCGGTGGTCGGCGTCGACGGCGTCACCCGCCGCTGGGTCTACCTGCACTACTTCAAGGAGGGCCAGCCCTCGGTCAACTGGCTCGACCCGACGTTCGCGGGCATGCGCCTCGTCATCGGCGACGCGCTGCACTCGCTCGGCGACCTCGGAACGAGCGCGCTGCGCCTCGACGCCAACGGCTTCCTCGGCGTCGAGAAGAGCGCCGAGGGCCTCCCGGCCTGGTCGGAGGGCCACCCGCTCTCGCACGCGGCGAACCAGATCATCGCCGGCATGGTGCGCAAGGTCGGCGGATTCAGCTTCCAGGAGCTCAACCTCACCGTCGAAGACATCCGCGACACGAGCGTCGTCGGCGCCGACCTCTCCTACGACTTCATCAACCGCCCGGCGTACCACCACGCCCTCGCGACCGGAGACACCGAGTTCTTGCGCCTCACGCTGCGCACCTCGCTCGAACTCGGCGTCGAGCCGGTGAGCCTCGTGCACGGCATGCAGAACCACGACGAGCTCACCTACGAGCTCGTGCACTGGGCCACGCTGCACAAAGACGACGTCTACCCGTACAAGAACGGCGAGGTGACCGGCGGCGAGCTCGCAGAATCGGTGCGCGCCGACCTCACGACCGCGCTCACCGAGCCGGCCGCCGACTACAACCTCGTCTTCACGACGAACGGCATCGCCTGCACCACCGCGTCGCTGATCGCCGCGACGCGTGGGCACGAGACCCTCGACTCCATCTCGGACGACGACGTCGCTCCCATCCGCGACGCGCACCTGCTGCTCGCCGCCTTCAACTCGTGGCAGCCCGGCGTCTTCGCCCTCTCCGGTTGGGACCTGCTCGGCATGCTCACGGTGCCGAAGTGGCAGGTCGCCGACCTGATCGCCGAGGGCGACACCCGTTGGATCGAGCGCGGTGCCCTCGACCTGCTCGGCCTCTCGCCCGAGGCGACGCACTCGCCGTCGGGCATGCCGCGCGCGCGCTCGCTCTACGGCTCGCTGCCCGAGCAGCTCGCCGCGCCCGACTCGTTCGCCAAGCGCCTGCAGCGTATGCTCGCGCTGCGTGCGAAGTACGGCATCGCCACGGCGACGCAGGTCGACATCCCGAACGTCGCCCGTCCGGGCATGCTCGTGCTCGTGCACGAGCTGCTCGACGTCGACGAGAACGGGCTGCCGCTGATCCAGGTCACCGCGCTCAACTTCACCGACGAGGAGATCGAGGGCACGATCCATTCGGAGTCGCTGCTCGCGCGCGCCACGGTGATCGATGCATCGGATGACACGGAGATCGGTTTCGTCGACGATCTCTACAGCTTCCCGATCAGCCTCGAGCCCTACGGCGCCCGGTTCCTCATCCTGCGTCGCGAAGAGCTGGAGCCGGAGGCCGACGCGGCCGCCGTCGCCGAGTAGGTCCGCTCACGGCACGATCGAGTCGACGTAGCCGCCGTCCACCCGGACGGCGGCTCCCGTCGTCGCCGAGGCGAAGCGCGAGCTGAGGTAGACGACCAGGTTCGCGATCTCTTCGGGCTCGATCAGCCGCTGCAACAGCGACTGCGGGCGGTGCTTCACCATGAACTCGTGCTGGGCCTCTTCCCACGGCAGCGCGGAGTCGACGAGCTCGTAGACGAAGTCTTCGACGCCTGCCGTGTGGGTCGGGCCCGCGATCACCGAGTTCACGGTCACGCCGGTGCCGGCCGCCTCCTTCGCGTAGCCGCGCGAGACACCGAGCAGCGCCGTCTTCGAGACGCCGTAGTGCACCATCTCGGTCGGGATCACGATCGCCGAGTCGCTCGCGATGGTGAGCACACGGCCCCAGCGGCGCCGCATCATGCCCGGCAGGTACAGCCGGGTGAGGCGCACCGCCGTCAGCACGTTCACGTCGAAGTAGCGCTTCCATTCGGCGTCGTCGATCTCGAGCACCGGCTTCGCGCCGAAGATGCCGAGGTTGTTCACCAGGATGTCGACGTCGGGAAGCAGCTCGACCGCGGTCGCCGTCCCCTCCTCCGTCGTGATGTCGGCGACGAGCGCGACCAGGTCGGCGTCGGGCACCGCGCGCAGCACGTCGGCCATGCCGCGTTGCACGCTCGATTCGCTGCGTCCGTTGATGGCGACCCGGGCGCCGGCCGCGGCCAGCCCGGTCGCGATGGCGAGCCCGATGCCCTGGGTGGAGCCCGTCACGAGCGCGGTCAGACCGTCGAGTTGGATTCTCATGATCCGAGCCTAGGCGCGCTTGGCGTGTCGCGCGGGGGAGTGGCATCATCGATACATTCGAACATCTGTTCGAGTGATGGAGGTGGGCAGATGATGGTGCACGATCGCGTCGCGGTGTGGCTCGACGAGCGCGGTGTGCCGCGGCGCTTGGTCTATGCGGGCGAACGGTACAGGGTGTCGGATGCTCCGACGGTGCTCCCCTCCGCTCCGATCAACGAGTGGACGATGCATCCGCCCACCGGCCTCGGGGGAGGGTGGCGCTTCCAGGCGACCACCATCACCGGCGACTGCCGCGTCTTCGACGTGCGGCTCGACGCGGCGCGCAACGAGTGGGTCCTGGTCGGCACCTACCAGTAGCGGGGGCCGTGACATCCGTCGGTCGCGGGTTCTACGATCGGGCATGGAAACGATCGACATCGAGACGCTGACCAGGGTGGCGGGTGCGAGCGCGCGGTTCGAGGGCGAGGGGCACGGGTCATCCGTCTCCTTCTTCGTCGTACGCAACCAGCCGGGCGAGGGCGCCGACAAACACCGGCACCCCTACGACGAGACCTTCGTGATCATCGACGGCGACATCGAGGTGATCGTCGACGGAGAGCTGCGGATGCTCGGGGGCGGCACCATCGCGGTCGTGCCGGCGGGTGCGTGGCACGAGTTCAAGAACCGTTCCGACCATCGCTCGTTGATGGTGAACATCCACCCGTCGCCGCGCATCGTTCAGGAAGACTGGAGCGACGGTCTGTAACATCGTCTGGATGACTGCGCAGCCGACCGACTCCGTCCGTGGTGCGATCCTGGCTGCGGCTGTCGGCGTGGTCGAACGGGCCGGCACGTCGGACGTGACCGTCGACGACGTCGCCGCGGCTGCCGGTGTCGACGCGTCGATCGTGACCGGGATGTTCGGCGCGGTCGACGAGCTGCTCATCGAGGCGGCTCTCGGGCTCGCCGCCGACGACCTGCGGCTCGACGCGATCGTGCTGGCGTCGGGTGCGCCGACGGTGAGCGCGTACGCCCACCACTTCGCCAAGCGCCGGGTGTTCTACCGCGCGATGCGTTCGGGGCCGGTCACCGAGAAGCTCGACGCGCGGATGGCCGTTATGGTCGCGCCGTTGATCCTCGTGCAGATCCGCGCCCTCGTCGGACCGAACATCACCGACGAACTCGTCGCGTCGATGGCGGCAGAGACGACGGTCGAGGCCTTCGAGATCACCAACGGGTGGATGCTCGAGAGCTCCGACTCCGACGGACCCGAGACGCTCTACGTGTTGTTCGAGGCGCTGGTGCTGCACCGGCTCGACATCGCCCGGTCGCTGAGCACCGGAGCCTGAGCCGCCGCTGAGGCGCTCGCTCGCGCAGCGGGGTTTTCCACAGGCCCCTCGACTTTCTCGGCCGTTTTCTCGCGATCCGCACCGCGGCGGCTTCCGCTCGCTTAACGTCTTCCCCGTGCCGGGACACAACGAAGACAAGGAGCGAAATCATGAACATTTTGCCAACCGGTGCGGCGCGGCCCAGGTCGCGCCGAAACCTGGTGCTCGCCGCCATCGCGGCGTTCGCGATCACCGCGTCGACACTCACGGCCGGCCCGGCACAGGGTGCGGGTGTCGACGCGGGCGGCGCTGTTGCGGCCGGCGTTTATTCGGCCGGTGTCGATGCGGCAGGTGTCGACGCGGCCGGTGTCGACGCGGCCGGTGTCGAGAACGTGCTGCGGCAGGCGGGAGCCGTCGTCGACGTCGCGCCCGTGCCGCCCGAGAGCAAGCAGAAGCTGGCCCAGCCGGATGCAGCGTCGGGCGGTATCGCCGCCCGGTCGCAGCGGCCCGTGCCCTCGAGCATCTCGCTCGAGACCGGGCTCATCGTGCCGAGCGGAACGAACACGGTGAGCATCACGCCGGTTCTCGAGAGTGCGGTGCTCGAAGGTGCGGTGCTCGATGATGCGGGGGTCGCGACCGGGGCGGCGAAGGCGCTCAGCCCGTCGGGCCTCGCCGTCTACGGCAACACCGCCGACTCGTCGATCGCGTTCAGCAAGGCGAGCACCGGCGGCAACGCCGGCTTCGCCGTGATCACCGGGCCTGACGCGCCCACCACCTACCGGTTCGCTTTCGCGGTCGACGGCGAGCCCGCGGTGCTCAGGCCGACCGACGGCGGAGGTGTCGACGTGCTCGGCGCGAACGGCACCCTCGTCAACTCCGTCGCCCCGGCGTGGGCGAAAGACGCGACCGGCGCCGACGTCGCGACGTCGTACTCGGTCAGCGGCAACGTCCTGGTGCAGAGCGTCAGCCACGAGGGCGCGGCGTACCCCGTCGTCGCCGACCCGCGGGTGCGGTGTGACAGCCTGTGGTGCACGCTCGAACTGAGCAGGGGCGAGACCCGTAGTCTCGCCGCCAACGTGTTGTACGCGGGAGGCCCGTGCGCCGTGCCCGGCGGCGGAGCTCCGGTGTGTGTCACGGTGCTCACCGGCGCCTGGGCGATGGCGAGCATCGCCATCTCGCGCGGGCAGTGTGTCGGCTACCGGGTGTGGAAGGCGAACTTCGTCTCCTACCCGCACCTTGCCTACGTCGGCTGCTATGCCTAGCGTGGCGATGAGGGAGGGCTCCGTGGTCACGCAGCGCAGCGCGCTCTGGGAGGCGACACACACCGGAATGTTCGCGTCGGTGTACTGGGCCGTCTGGGGTGTGGCGGTCGGGCTGGCGATCGCGGCCTTCGCGTGGGGCACCCCCGCGGTGCAGCAGGTCGTCGGCTACGTCGTGATGGCGGTGGTGATCGCGCAGATCGTGGCGGGCACCGTGCGAGCGCGACGCATCGAGCGCCGCCGCGCCGCTGGCAGGCCCGACGCGGGGTAGACGACGACGGCCGGCTCTCCGCCCGCGTGGGAGGGGAGCCGGCCGTCGTCTCTCGGAACGCTAGGCGCGCGACGGGCGGTCGGCGTCGGCCGCGTCATCCGAGCGCTCGTGAGCAGCGGAGTCGACCACGGAGATCGACGCGGTGGTCGCCGCGACGCTCGACGCTCCGTCGACCTCGAGCGACTCGGGCAGGATGTCGCGCTCGATCGTGGTGGCGAGCGGCTTCTCCTTCACGAAGCAGAGCAGGATCGCGGCGACGACCACCAGCGGCACCATGTACAGGAACACGGGGGTGAGCGCGTCGTTGTACGAGCCGACGATCACGTCGCGCACCGCGTCGGGCAGGTCGCGCACGATCGCGGGGGTGAACGAGTTCGATCCGCCGCCGTCCGCCGCACCGGCCGGCATACGCTCGGCGAGCAGGTCGGTGAGGCGGGCGACGAACAGGCTTCCGACGATCGCGGCGCCGAGCGAGGCGCCGATCTGGCGGAAGTAGTTGTTCGACGCGGTCGCGGTCCCGACCTCGCGCACCGGGAACGAGTTCTGCACGATGAGGATGAGGATCTGCATGCTCATGCCCAGGCCGAGGCCCATCAGGGCGAGGAACGAGCAGAGGATCCAGATCGGCAGCTCGGGCGTCATGGTCGACATCAGCATCAGGGCGACGGCGACGATCACGGTGCCGACGATCGGCAGCCACTTGTAGCGGCCGCTGCGGCTCACCAGCTGGCCCGAGGCGATCGACGAGATCAGCAGCGCGGCCATCATCGGGATCATCAGCAGGCCCGCCTGGGTGGCGTTCACGCCGGTGACCATCTGCAGGTAGGTGGGCAGGTAGGCGAGCGCGCCGAACATCGCGATACCGGTGATGAGGCCGGCGATCGTGGTCAGGTTGAAGTTGCGGTCCTTGAACAGGTGCAGCGGCATGATCGGTTCGGCGGCCCTGCGTTCGACCATCACGAAGGCGACGGCGGTGACGACGAATCCGGCGATGAGGCCGATGATGACGAGCGAGTCCCAGTCGTAGGTCGTTCCGCCCCAGGTCGTGACGAGCACGAGGCAGGTGGAGGCGATCGCGAGCAGGCCCATGCCGGTGAAGTCGATGCGCGGCTTGGCGTGCTCGACCTTCGGCAGCTTGAGGAAGACGACGGCGGAGGCGATGGCCAGGATGCCGAGCGGGATGTTCATCCAGAACGCCCAGCGCCAGCCGATGCCCTCGGTGAACCAGCCGCCGAGCAGCGGACCGGCGACCGACGACAGCGCGAAGACGCCGCCCATGATGCCCATGTACTTGCCGCGTTCGCGGGCGGGTACGACGTCGGCGATGATCGCCTGCGAGAGGATCATCAGTCCGCCGCCGCCCAGGCCCTGGATGGCGCGTCCGGCGATCAGCCATGCCATGTTGTCGGCCAGGCCGCCGACGATGCTGCCGGCGATGAACAGGCCGATCGCCGCGATGAAGAGCCCTTTGCGGCCGATGAGGTCGCCGAGTTTGCCGTACACGGGGAGCATGATCGTCGAGGCGAGAATGTAGGCGGTCGTCACCCAGAGCATGTGATCGACGCCGTCGAGCTCGCCGACGATCGTCGGGAGCGCGGTAGAGAAGATGGTCTGGTCGAGGGATGCGAGCAGCATCGTGACCATCAGGCCCGCGAAGACGAGCAGGATGTTGCGCTTCAGCGCCGGGTCGTTCTGTGTGGGAACCGGGCCGGGTCGCGCTGCGCTGGAGTGCGCGGTGGTGTCTGTGGCGCTCATTGGAGTTTCTGTACTACCTCTCTGACGAGCGTGATCGCCCGTTGTTGCAGTTGTTCGGTGTCGGGCTCGCCGTGGGCGGCGGCCACTTCCATCACGGAGACGCGCACGGCGGCTCCGCAGATGGCGAGTACGAGTTCGGCGGTGGGGGCGTCGGCGCCGACGAAGCGCGCGTCGCGTTCGAGGATCGCCGAGACCGCGTTGCCGAGGCGGTCGGCCATGCGCGTCATCTGGGCGAATTGCCTGCCCATGAGTTGCGGATGGCGCAGCACCAGTTCGAGGCGCGTGGCCCGGATCTCGCGCTCGGCGATCGACGTGCCCAGCATCGTCACGATGAGGCGCACGATCGACTCGATCGGGTCGGATCCGGGGTCGCGCGCGATGTGGGCGGCGATCGCCTCGTCGGTGATCTCGACGTCGCGCAGGCCGAGGATCGCGTCTTCTTTGCTGTCGAAATAGTTGAAGAAGGTGCGCGGGGAGACGTCGGCGAGATCGCTGATCGCGTCGACGGTGGCGTGCTCGATGCCGTCGCGCATCACCAGCGTCACCGCGCAGCGCTCGAGCCGCTCGCGCGTCTCGATGCGCTTGCGATCGCGCAGGCCCAGCGTCTCGGATGTCATGGGTCTATTGTTGCGCATACTGCAAGTTTACGCAAGTGCAACTTTGCAGGAATGCAAAGTGGCGCGCGACCCCGTTGACCCTTCCCCGCGCGGGCTTCTAGGGTTGGCGCGAGAAGCGAGCCGGAGGATCACCATGGGCACCGTCTATTCATCAGCGTCGATGTCGCTCGACGGATTCATCGCGTACGACGACAACGATCCGGGTGCGCTGTTCGACTGGTATCAGGCCGGCGACATCGAGATGACGACGGCGATGCACGACCTCACCTTCCACGTCACCGAGCCGTCGCACGACTACCTGCGCGATCTGACCCTCGCGCTCGGAGCGATCGTCGTCGGGCGGCGGTTGTTCGACGTGACCGACGGGTGGAAGGGGCGGCACCCCTACGACGTCCCGGTCGTCGTGATGACGCACGAGCCGCCCGCCGACTGGAGTTACCCGGGCGCGAAGGACTTCCACTTCGTGACCGACGGCATCGAGGCGGCGTTGCGCGTGGCGCAGACGATCGCGGGCAGCCGGGAGGTGAGTGTCGCGGCGGGCGAGATCGCGACGCAGGCGCTCGAGGCGGGCCTGCTCGACGAGGTGCGCATCGACCTCGCACCCGTCGTGCTCGGTTCGGGGCGGCCGTACTTCACCGGCGGCGCCACCCGTGTGCTCGGCGAGCCGACCACGATCATCCAGACCGCGCGGGTGACGCACCTGGTCTACCCGGTGCCGAAGGGGTAGCGGCCGGCCGTGCCCGCCGGCGCCCGGCGGGCGCGCCAGGCATCACCCCGCCTTCTTCCGCCGCACCTGCACCGCCTCGATGCGGGACTTGCCGACCGGGCGCCACTTCTGCGCCGGGTCCATCGCCGGAGTGAGCAACATGTGCGGTCGAGAATCGATGATCGCGAGCTGGAAGCCCGACCTGTGCAGTTTGTGGTGGTGATACCGGCAGAGCAGCACTCCGTTGTCGATATCGGTGGGTCCGCCGGCGGAGTACTCCGTGACGTGGTGCCCCTCGGCCCATGCGGCGGGAGCGCCGCAACCTGGCCAGACGCAGCCGCCGTCGCGCACGGCGAGAGCGCGCATCTGCGCCTCGGTGAAGAAGCGCTTGTGTTTGCCGAGGTAGAGGGGCTCGCCGTTCTCGCCGAGCACGACAGGGGCGAAGCCGCACGAGCAGACCAGCGCGCTGCAGGTGAGCGCCGAGATGGGCTCGGCGACATCGTCGAGCCACGCGACCCCCGTGCAGTCGTGCAGGTCGTTCATCGTGACGACGGCCGTGACCTGCGCGAGGTCGCGCAGCTCGCCGGTCTTGGTTCCGGTGGAGCGGAGCCCCGCGGTGACGACGCCCTGCAGCACGTCGTAGTTGCGCTGGTCGCGCGTGCGCGGATCGGTGACGCTCTCGATCACTTCGCCGTCGTCGGTCTCGACGATGCCGAGCCCCGTCTGGCGGTCGGCCTCGGGGAGGAAGCGGGGCGTGACGCCCGGCTTGTCGGCGTTGTCGAGCGCCGCCCGCAGCTGCGCCGCGAAGTACGGATCGGCGACACCGCTGAACGGGGTCAGGCCGTTGTCGAGCTCGCGACCCAGCCGGAACGACCGCAACCGCTGGATGCGCTCGTCGCGCGGCTCGGCGCCGTCGGCATCGAGCGCTTCGCGCCAGGCCCGGGCCTGCACGGCGATGAGATCGGCACCGTCGGTCGCGGCCGCCGTCACCAGCTCGGTCTCGGCCGTCTCGAGGTCTTCGGCGGTCGCGTGCGGCGACGCCTGGTCGAGACAGCGCACGATGATCGCCGCCGAATCGACGCCGATCTCGCCCCGCTGGAGGGCCGAGGCGACCCGAGGGTGCCTGGCCGGCAGTTCGTCTCCCACGAGGTTCGTGGCGGCGATCGTCGCCCGGCCGAGGCGCACGCGACGCGATGCCTCCGCGGGCGAGACGCGGGTGAGGAACTCGAGCAGGTGCGCGCCGGTGCGGAAGCCGTACCTGTCTGACAGGCCGTCGATCCGGCTCGACGAGCGTGTGTCGATCTCGGCCGCGGCCTGGGTGCGCAGCGCGTCGAGAAGACGCCCCGCCCGCTCGAGCTCGACCGTGAATGCGACGAGATCGTCGTCGGACACGGTGGCGGGCGGCGTGGCGGCGAGAGCGGCGAGCTGGTCGCCGATCTGCCGGATCGCGTCGGTCGGTTCGTTCATGCGGGCAGTGTCACTCGCACCACCGACATTCGATAAAAAGCAGGTCAAAGGCGGTTTCAGTTGTGGAGAGCTACCCTGAAACCCTGGCTGTGGAGGACAGGATGCCGCGGGGTCGACCGGCCCCGCAGCATCCGCCTCTCCGAGAATTACAGGTCGAGCGACTGCCCGGGCTCGAGCGCGAAGAACTCGCCGCCGTTCGCCGCCGTGACGGTGCCGATGCGGTCGTTGGCCATGTTCTTCCCGATGACCGAGAGCACCATCTCGTGCGTCGGGAACGAGCGCTTCGGCTTGACCTCCGCGACGTAGTCGATGACCTCGCCGATCTTCAGCCAGGGTGCTCCGGCCGGCACGGCGAGAACGTCGACGTCGACGGGCGGCACGGTGAACGAGTCGCCCGGGTAGAAGAGGGTGTCGTCGACCAGCACGCCGACGTTGTCGATCATCGGCAGCGACGAGTGGATGACCGCGTGCTTCTCGCCGAAGAACTTCAGCGAGAACCCGCCCGCGGTGATCTCGTCGCCGTCGTGGACGACCGTGACCGGATAGGCGGATGCGGCGACGGCCACACCCTGCGGTCCGAAGATCTTCGCGTCGGGGTTCATCTCGAGGATGCGGTCGAGCTGCTCGGGAGTCCAGTGGTCGGGGTGCTCGTGGGTGATGACGATGGCCACGACGTGACGGAGATCGGTGAGCGGCATGGTGAATGCACCGGGGTCGACGACCAGCGTTTCGTTGGCTTTTTCGAGGACGAGGGCGGCGTGTTCGTGCTTGGTCAGCTTCATGGGGCGAGCCTACGCCGGGCTCTGCACTGCCCTGTATTTTGATACCCCCCGGGGGTATACTCCTTGACATGATCGCCGATATCAAGAAGCGCGCGCTGCATCGCAGCAGAATCCTCGAGGGACAGATGCGCGGCCTCGAGAAGATGATCGACAACGAGGACTACTGCATGGACATCATCACGCAGTCGCTCGCCATCCAGAAAAGCCTGCGCAGCCTGAACAAACTGCTCGTCGAGAACCACCTGCGCACCCACGTGACCGACATGTTCGCGGCCGGCGGCGACCAGCAGCAGCAGGCCGTCGACGAACTGCTCAAGGTCTACGAACTCAACAACAACCGGGGAGAATGATGACCCACGACCACGCATCGGCGCCCGAGCTCGTCGAAGGGCACCACGACCACTCGCACCACGACCACGGCGCTTCGGCGGGCTCAGCGACCGGGCACGACCACCACGACCACCACGCCGGCCACGACCACTCGCACCACGATCCCGCCCAGTTCCGGCGCAAGTTCTGGCTGAGCCTCGTTCTCACCGTGCCGACCCTGGTCTTCTCGCACGGGCTGCAAGACATCCTGGGGCTCGACGGTCCGCGTTTTCCCGGCAGCGAGTTCATCCCCGCCGCCTTCGCGATCGCGATCTTCTTCTACGGCGGACTCGTCTTCATCCGCGGCGGCATCCAGGAGCTGCGCGCGAAGCAGCCCGGCATGATGACCCTCATCTCGCTCGCGATCGTCGTGGCCCTGGTCTACAGCGTGGCGGTTCTCCTCGGCTTCCCCGGCATGGACTTCTGGTGGGAGCTCGCGACCCTCATCACCATCATGCTGCTCGGACACTGGGTCGAGATGAGCGCCATCATGGGCGCGCAGGACGCGCTCGGCGAGTTGGCGAAGCTGATTCCGGATGAAGCGGATCTGATGCACGGCGACCATGTGATGTCGGTACCGGTGGCGTCGCTCGGTGTCGGCGACACCGTGCTCGTGCGGCCCGGCTCCGCGGTGCCGGTCGACGGCGAGGTGACCGTGGGCGCATCCGACGTCAACGAGTCCCTGCTCACCGGCGAGTCCAACGCGGTCGCCAAGTCGGTCGGCGACGGCGTGATCGCGGGCAGCATCAACGGCTCGGGCGCGCTCACCGTGCGCGTGACCAAGACCGGCGACGACACCGCGATCGCCGGCGTGATGAAGCTCGTCGCCGACGCGCAGGCCAGCAAGTCGGGCGCGCAGGTGCTCGCCGACCGCGCCGCGGCGCTGCTCTTCTATGTGGCGGTCGCCGCGGCCGTCATCACGCTCGTGGTCTGGGCGCTCGTGACGCCCGACGACCCCGCGTTCGTGATCGAGCGCGTGGTCACCGTGCTGATCATCGCCTGCCCGCACGCGCTGGGGCTCGCGATCCCGCTCGTGGCGCAGCTGTCGACCGCGATCGGCGCGAAGAACGGACTGCTCGTGCGCAGCCGCGCGGCCCTCGAAGACGCCCGCAACATCGAGGTGGCGCTGTTCGACAAGACCGGAACCCTCACCGAAGGCAAGCAGGGCGTCTCGGCCGTGATCCCGGCCGACGGGCAGGACGCCGACGCGGTGCTCGCGCTCGCCGCCGCGGTCGAATCGTCGAGCGAACACCCGATCGCGCGCGCCATCGTGGCGGCCGGCGGCCCCGCGAACGCGACCCGCTCGACCGACTTCGAGTCGCTCGCGGGCCGGGGCGCATCCGCCACCGTCGACTCGCGTCGCATCACCGTCGCCAGCCGACGCGTGGTGGCCGAGCGGTCCCTCACCATCGACCCCGGGCTCGAGAGCGCGGGCGACCGGGCGAGCGCGCAGGGCCAGACGGTCGTCTACGTGCTCGACGAGACCTCGGTGCTCGGGCTCGTGGCGCTCGCCGACGTGATCCGCCCCGAGTCGGCCGAGGCCGTCGCCGAACTGCACAAGGCCGGCGTGCGCGTCGCGATGCTCACCGGCGACTCGCGTGCGGTCGGCGACTGGGTCGCGGCGCGACTCGGCATCACCGAGGTGTTCGCCGAGGTACTGCCCGGCGAGAAGTCCGCCGTCGTCGCGAAACTCCAGAAAGACGGATCCCGCGTCGCGATGGTCGGCGACGGAGTGAACGACGCTCCCGCGCTCGCGCAGGCCGACGTCGGCATCGCGATCGGGGCCGGCACGGATGTCGCGATCGAATCGGCCGGCATCGTGCTGGCCGCGAGCGATCCGCGCGGGGTGCTCGCGGCGTTCCGTCTCTCGAAGGCGACGTACCGCAAGATGCAGCAGAACCTCTGGTGGGGCGCCGGCTACAACGTGATCGGCATCCCGCTCGCGGCCGGCGCGCTGTTCGGCGCCGGTGTGCTGCTGTCGCCCGCGGTCGGCGCGATCTTCATGTCGGTGTCGACGATCGTGGTGGCGCTGAACGCGCAACTGCTGCGGAGGGTGAAGCTGTAGCGGCGGCGGCGGCGGCGGTCGCAGGGTCTGCGAGAATGGGCCGGTGACGACACCGAAGCCGCAGACGATCGTCGTCGCCATCAACCCGTCCGCGTCGTTCGGCAAGAGCCGAGGGGTCGGCCCCCGGGTCGTCGCCCGGCTGCGCGAGGCCGGCCACACGGTGACCAGCCTGCAGGAGCCCGACTTCGCGCACCTCGTCGAGGCCGCGGCCCTCGCCGTGGCGCAGAAGCCCGACGCGCTCGTGGTCGTCGGCGGCGACGGCATGGTCAGCCTCGGCGTGAACCTGCTGGCCACCACGACGATCCCGCTCGGCATCGTGCCCTCGGGCACCGGCAACGACATGGCCAGGGGGCTCGGCATCCCCGTCGGCGACGCCGACGCCGCCGTCGACGCGCTGCTCGAGTCTCTCGCGCGACCGTCGCGGGCGATCGACGCGGGGCGCATCCGCCACACCGACGACGCCGGACGCGACCAGACGACCTGGTTCGCGAGTGTGCTCTCGGCCGGCTTCGACGCGATCGTCAACGAACGCGCCAACCGGCTGCGCTACCCCCGCGGCAAGAACCGCTACCTGGTCGCGCTCGCGATCGAGCTCGCCAGACTGCGCCCGATCACCTACCGGCTGGTGCTCGACGGCGTCGAGACCGTGACCGACGCCGCGCTCGTCGCGGTCGGCAACAACCAGTCGATCGGCGGCGGCATGCGGGTGACACCCGACGCGGTCGTCGACGACGGGCTCTTCGACGTCCTCGTGGTCACACCGCTGTCGCGCACCGCGTTTCTGCGGGTGTTCCCGAAGGTGTTCGCCGGAACCCACCTGGGGCACCGGGCCGTGACGATCCACCGCGCCTCCACGGTGCGCATCGACGCCGAATCGGTCGCGGCCTACGCCGACGGCGAGCGGGTGTCGCGGCTGCCCGTCGACATCGAGCTGGTGCCGGGCGCCCTGCACGTGCTGATGCCGGCGGCTGCGAGTGTCGGGCGCACCTGACACGATGGGGGGCATGACCTCCGTTCTGCGCTACGCCGCCTTCGCGTCGACTCCCGAGGGAGGCAATCCGGCCGGCATCGTGCTCGACGCGAGCGCGCTCTCCGAGACCGAGATGCAGAAGACGGCGGCGGATGTCGGCTTCGCCGAGACCGCGTTCCTCGTCGATCCCGCTCTCGGGGGCGATGCCGGGCACGCCCGTGTGCGCTACTTCTCGCCGATCGCCGAGATCCCGTTCTGCGGCCACGCGACAGTCGCCACGGCGGTCGCCCTCGCCCGCCGCAACGGCCTGGGCACGGTGGTGTTCGAGACCCCCGTCGGCGCCGTGTCGATCGTCACGACCCGCGACGCCGGCACCGGCGAGATCGTCGCGGCGTTCACGAGCGTCGAACCGAAGCTCGCCGGACTCGGCGACGACGTGCTCGCCGTGCTTCTCGGCCTGCTCGGCGTCGCACACGACGACCTCGACCCGCGGTTCCCGCCGCAACTGTCGTACGCCGGCAACTGGCACCCGGTGCTGGTGTTCGCCGACCGCGAGAGGTTCGACACGTTCGCCTACGACCCCGCCGCGATGCGCGCCCTGATGGACGCCGAAGGCTGGACGGGAACCGTGACCACCCTGTTCGCGGTGGGCGACGCCGAATTCGAGGCGCGCAATATCTTCCCGGTCGGAACGATGGACGAAGATCCGGCGACCGGTTCCGCCGCGGCATCCGTCGGCGGCTACCTGCGTACCCTCGGGCTCGCGCCCGACCGCATCGTCATCCACCAGGGGGCACACGTCGGCAGGCCCAGCCTGCTGACCGTCGACATCCCGCCGACCGGCGGCATCATCGTGAGCGGAACGGCAGTGGAGATCGTATGAAGACCGTAGAGACAGACCTGCTCGAGATCGCCTACGAGGAGTGGGGGCCCGCCGACGGCGCACCCGTCGTGCTGCTGCACGGCTTCCCCTACGACGTGCGCGCGTTCGACGAGGTGGCGCCGCGCCTGGCCGACGCCGGCCACCGGGTGATCGCGCCGTACCTGCGCGGCTTCGGACCCACCCGCTTCCTCGACGAGTCGACCGAACGCAGCGGCCAGCAGGCCGCGCTCGGCGCCGACCTGCTCGCGCTGCTCGACGCGCTCGAGATCGACACGGCGGTGCTCGCCGGGTTCGACTGGGGCGCACGCGCCGCCTGCATCGTCGCGGCGCTGTGGCCCGAGCGGGTCGCGGGTCTCGTCAGCGTCGACGGCTACGCCGTGCAAGACATCGCCGCGTCGGGCGAGCCGGTCGCGCCCGCGTGGGAGGCCACCTACTGGTACCAGTACTACTTCCACGGTTCGCGCGGAAAGCTCGGCCTCGAGGTGAACCGCGACGAGCTGTGCGAACTGCTCTGGCGCACGTGGTCGCCGACCTGGAACTTCTCGGCCGAGACCTTCGCCGCGAGCTCGCCGAGCCTGCACAACCCCGACTTCGTCGACGTGGTCGTGCACTCCTACCGCCACCGCTTCGGGCTCGCCGAGGGCGACCCGCGCTACGACGACATCGAGACGGCGCTCGCCGAGGCGCCGCCCATCATCGTGCCGACGATCGTGCTCGAACCCGGAGCCGACGGCATCCTCGGCGGCAGCGCCGACTCCGACCGCGAACGGTTCGTGGGCCCGTACGGCCACGAGCGCCTCGCCAACACCGGACACAACGTGCCGCAGCAGGCGCCGCGCGAGTTCGCGCGCGCGATCCTCGACCTGGCGGCCGGCGCGTGAGCCGCACCGCCCGCCTGTCGCTCGACCGCCTCTCCGTCGTCGACTTCGACGCGATGTGGAGCATCCACGCCGACCCGCTCACGAACGAGTTCAACCCCGCGGGCCCGCTCACCTCGCGCATGGACGCGCAGCGGCAGTTCGGCGAGTGGCTCGGCCACTGGCACGAACACGGCTTCGGCTACTGGACGGTGCGCGACGACGAGGGCGTGGTCGGATTCTGTGGCATCCGCTTCTCGCGCTGGAACGACGGGCAGCAGAACGAGCGCACGGTGCTCAACCTGTCGTACCGCTTCACTCCGAGCGCGTGGGGCAAGGGCTACGCGACCGAGGCCGCCGGCGCCGCGGTCGGGTTGTGGCGCGACGAGCATTCGGCGCATCCGATCATCGCGTACACGACACCCGGCAACCTCGGGTCGCAACGCACCGCGCTCAAGGTGGGTCTCGAACGACGACCCGACCTCGACCGGGTGACGGGCGAAGCGCTCGGCGACGACGTCGTGTTCGCGCTCGGGTGGGCGTAGCGCCGTCCGGGTCGCGCCTCCCCGGATCGCACCTCCCATGGTCGCGCTGCCCTGAGCGGAATCTCTTGGCCGGGCGACGCCGATGCGCGACGCTGGACGTATGGCGACGACACGCGTTCTCATCCTGGGCGGCACCGAGTTCGTGGGGCACGCCTTCGTCGACGAGGCGCTCGCCCGCGGGCACGAGGTGACGGTGCTGAACCGCGGAACGCATAAGCCGCGCGCCGGCGTGACGAACCTCGTCGGCGACCGCACGAAGCCGGACGCCTTCGACGCACTGGGGCGCGCCGAGTGGGATCTGGTCGTCGACACCTGGTCGTGGGGCCCGAAAGCAGTGACGGATGCCGCGGCGCACCTCTCGGCACGTGCGGGCAAATACGTCTACGTGTCGTCCCGCTCGGTGCACACCTACCCGGCGCCCGCCTACGCGCGCGAAGACGCACCCGTGGTGGAGGCTTCGGCCGCCGAGACGGATTTCTCCGACTACGCCCGCGCAAAACGGGGCGGCGAACTGGGCGCCCTCGCGGGTTTCGGCGACCGTGCACTGCTGCTTCGGCCCGGGCTCGTGCTCGGGCCGCGCGAGAACATCGGGCGGCTGCCGTGGTGGCTGAACCGCATCGCGCGCGGCGGCGAGATCGTCGCTCCCGGTCCTGCCGAGGCGTGCATCCAGTACGTCGACGCCCGCGACCTCGCCGGGTTCGGCCTCGACACCGTGGCGACCGGGCCGGTGAACGTGGTGAGCGAGCCCGACACGACGACGATGCGCTCGCTGCTCGACGCCTGCGTGGCCGCGACGGGCTCGGATGCGACGCTGCGCTGGTTCACGCCGCAGCAGCTCGACGCCGCGGGCATCGCGCCGTGGACGGAGCTGCCGGTGTGGATTGCGCCAGGACCCGACTCCGACGGCATGCACCGCGGCGACGTGTCGCTCGCCATGGCCGCCGGCCTGACCATCCGGCCGCTCGCCGACACCGTGCGCGACACCTGGACGTGGCTGCGATCGGTCGGGGGAGCGGCGCCCCGGCGACCCGACCGTCCGCCCGTCGGGCCGCCCGCCGAGAAGGAGAAAGTATTGCTCGACGGCGGTCGCTGAGCCCGTCGGAGGGCATCCGCGCCCTCAATTTGGCACTGCTCTCGAGCTATGGCATACTCATCTAGTTGCTTTCGGCCCCATCGTATAGCGGCCTAGTACGCTGCCCTCTCACGGCGGTAACACCGGTTCGAATCCGGTTGGGGTCACAACAGCCCGGTTCCCTTGAATTGCCAAGGGAACCGGGCATTTTTTATGTCCGTTCGCGCCGTGTTTGCGGCGCCCCTGCCTGCGGCGTCCCATGCCGGCGCTTCAGGCCTGGGTCTCAGGCCCGCGCCTCAGGCCAGGCCGAGCTCGTAGGCGAGGATCACGGCCTGCACCCGGTCGCGGAGCCCGAGCTTGAGCAGCACGTGCCCGACATGGGTCTTCACCGTCGATTCGGCGACGACGAGGCGTTGCGCGATCTCGGTGTTGTTGAGGCCCTGCGCGATGGCGACGAACACCTCGCGTTCGCGGTCGGTCAACGTCCCGACGGGCGACGGGCGTTCGCCGGCCGTGCGGGGCAGCTGCGCCGCGAAGAGGTCGAGCATCGCGCGGGTGACGCGCGGCGAGACGAGGGCGTCTCCGGCGGCGACAGCGCGGATCGCCGTCATCAGCTCCGAGGGAGGGGTGTTCTTCACCAGGAAGCCGCTCGCCCCTGCGCGGAGCCCGCCGAACGCGTACTCGTCGAGGTCGAAGGTGGTCAGCACGAGCACCCGGCTCTCGGGCACGGAACGCACGATGCGGCGGGTCGCCTCGATGCCGTCCATTCCGGGCATACGCACGTCCATCAGTACGACGTCGGGCCTGAGCCGGGCGGCCGCCTCCACGGCTTCCTCCCCGGTCGCCGCCTCGCCGACCACGGTGATGTCGTCTTCGGCGTCGAGCACCATGCGTGTGCCCTTGCGCAGAAGCTCCTGGTCGTCGACGATCAACAGCCGTATCCGGTTCATCCGTCGTCCTCCGTTCCGGGCACGCGCACGTGCACTCTCCAACCTCCGCCGGCCGCCGGCCCGGCCTCGGCCGTCCCTCCGTAGAGGGCGGCCCGCTCGCGCATGCCGACCAGCCCGCGTCCGCTCCCGACGGAGGGCGCCGTCTCGTGGTCGACCCGGCCGTCGTCGGTGACCGTGATCTCCGCGCCGCCGGCCGCGTACTCGAGTCGCACGAGAACCGCGGTCGCACCGGTCGCGTACCGCAAGGCGTTGGTGAGCGCCTCCTGCACCACGCGGAACACCACGGTCTGCACGCCGTCGTGCGCGGGCGGTTCACCGTGGCTCTCGAGGGTGACGGGCAGCCCGGCCGTGCGGACGCTCGCGAGGAGGCCGTGGAGATCGGAGATGCGGGGTTGCGGATGCAACGGGGCACCGCCGAGCGCACCGGAACCGCCGTCCGTGGCCGTGGCCGTGGCCGTCGCGTCGTCGTCGGCCCCGAGAACGCCGAGCAGCCGCCGCATCTCGGCGAGCGACTGTCGACCCACCGCGCTCGACTCGCGCACCGCCTCGCGCGACCGGGCGGGGTCTTTCTCGGCGAGAGCGGCGGCTCCGTCGGTGAGCGAGACCATCACCGACAGGCTGTGCGCGACGACGTCGTGCAGCTCGCGGGCGATGCGGGCGCGCTCGGCGGCCGAGGCGAGACGTGCCTGCTGGTCGCGCTCACGCGTCAACTGCGCCGCACGGTCGACGAGCGCGGCGACGTAACGGCGGCGGTCGCCGGCGGCGACACCGAGCAGGGTCGCGGCGAGGATGATCAGCAGCGGCACCGGGCGGACGATCGCGGAGCCGTCGTCCGCGGTCAGGGCGAGCACGACGGCGAGGGCGGAAGCCGCCACGGCCGCGATCGCGAAACCGGTCCAGGCGCTGCGCGTCGAACGGTAGACGGCGAGTGCGTACAGGGCCAGGCCGATCCCGACCGGGTCGACGACGCCGTCGAGCACCCCCTCGACCAGGGTGGTGGCCGCGATCACCACGAACGTCGCCCACGGGCGACGGCGGCGCACGAGAAGCGCGGCGGTTCCCGCGACGACCCCCACCAGCAGCACCACGGTCACCGCCGGCGGCCGGGTGGTTCCCGCGGCGAGGAAGACGCTGAAGACCCCGAAGGTGTCGACGACCAGGTACAGGCCCGCGACGAGCGCGTCGACCCAGCGCGGATGGCGCCGCCAGAACCGCCGGAGCGGCCCGGGCTGGCGGGGGAGTGCGAGGTCGGCGGCCTCCGACGAGCGCGCGCCACCGAGGGTCGGGTCGGCGGCGGGCATGGACCCGACTCTACCGACCCCCGCCTCCGTACCGGCTGGCACCGCGCTGGCCGGCACCGCGCTGGCCGGCATCGCGCTGGCCGGCATCGCGCCCCCTGTCACCGCGCCGGCTCGAGCTCGTCGGCGACGGCGGCGGCCGGAACGGAAGCCGGGGTCGCGGTGCGGGTGTCGTGACGCACGATCGACAAACCGTAGACGACCAACCAGCCGATCGCGATCGTGGTGGCGACCAACTCGAGCACACTGCCGACGTCGGTGCCGAACCGCAGCAGCGACAGGATGCCTCCCGTGGCGGCGATCAGGGCGACGGAGACGCCGGCGACCATCGACAGACGACGCAGCAGGCGGCGCCCGCGCGCGAACGACGCCTGAAGCATCGCCGCACACGCCGCGGCGAATGCCGCCACGGCCGCGAGGGTGTGCACGAAGTCCTGACCGGTGAACGTGTCGCCGACGGGCAGCGGGCACCCGGCCGTGCACGGTACCTGCGAGGCGACGAAAAAGAACCCGGCCGCGACCGTGAGGGAGACCGACGGAGACCAGCGGCCGATGAACCGGGCGCCGGAGCGGATGCCGCGTCCGGCCCACGCGATCGCGCCGCCGCCGCCCACCACGCAGAGCAGCGCGAATTCGAACCAGCCCGCCGTGGGCTCCCCGTCGGCGCCGAGTTCGCTGACGTACACCGGGCGGTCGACGGTGAGGCGCGCCGCCCAGATGACGACGAGAGCGAGCGAGACGAGGATGCTGCCGGCGAGGGCCGCGCGGCAGGAACGGCGGTTTTCGATCATCCTTCGACGCTAGAAACGGCCGGGCGACCGCGCGTCCCACCACGGCGCAGCATCCGCGGCCGACCGGTACCCGGGTACCGGTCGGTCAGGGCTCATCTGCGGTGCGTCTGCTGTGCGGAACCCGCTGGCACAGTCCGTGCTCCGACGCTAGGCCGAATGTGGTTCGGCGCTCCCCGGTAGCGTTGACCGCACGGGCTGGAAGAGTTCCCGCCGGGAAAGGCACCACCATGTTCGAAGCGGAAAACGTACGCGACTGGATCGGCATGCCCGTCGTGGACTCCGAGGGGTCGAAGGTCGGCAACCTCGAGAGCATCTACTTCGACACCGCCACCGACCAGCCCGAGTTCGCCGCCGTGCACGTCGGCATCCTCGGCGGCCAGAAGCTGGTGTTCGTGCCGCTCTCGGGCGCCGTCGTGGCCCCGAAGTACCTCAAGGTGCTGTTCCCGAAGAAGCTGATCAAAGACGCCCCCTCGATCGCGACCGACGGCGAGCTCGACTCGGCCGTCGAGCCGGAGATCTTCACGCACTACGGCATCCCGTACAACACCGGCATCAACGGCGAACGCCGCCTCGGCCGCCGCTAGAACCCCGTAGACGCCGAAGGCGCGCACCGCTGATGCGGTGCGCGCCTTCGTCCGTTGTCGGCTAGACGCCGGCCTTCTCGGGCACGGGGTCGGTGCCGGCCTCGGGCACCGTGTCGTGCCGCATCGACGGGTGCGAGCGCTCGAGCGAGGCGCCTTCGACGTCGACGTTGGGCAGGATGCGGTCGAGCCATTTCGGCATCCACCACGCGGCGCTGCCGAGCAGGTGCATGACCGCCGGGATGATCAGCAGGCGAACGACGAACGCGTCGAGCAGCACACCGAGTGCGAGGCCGAGTCCGATCGATTGGATCATCACCGAGTTCGAGAACATGAACCCGCCGAACACCGAGATCATGATCAGGGCGGCGGCGATCACGACGGCGCGGCCGGCGTGCAGTCCACGCTGCACCGCGAGACGGGCCGGCGTGCCGTGCGCGTACGACTCCCGCATGCCGCTCACGAGGAACAGCTGGTAGTCCATCGCGAGCCCGAACAGGATGCCGACCACGAGAATCGGCAGGAAGCTCAGGATGGGGCCCGGGTCGTGCACCCCGAAGACCGGCGCGAGCCAGCCCCACTGGAACACCGCGGTGATTCCACCGAAGGCCGCGAACAGCGAGAGCACGAAGCCCAGGGTCGCGGTGATCGGCACGAGGATCGAGCGGAACACGAAGATCAGGATGATCAGCGAGAGCCCCACGACCACGAGCAGGTAGAGCGGCAGGGCGTCGGCGAGTTTCTCGCTGACGTCGATGTTGCCCGACGCGTTGCCGGCGACACCGAGCTCGGCGACGCCGTCGATGTCGAGACCGCGCAGGTCACGCACCAGCTGCTCGGTCGACTCGCTCGTCGGTCCGCCCTCGGGCACGACCTGGAAGGCGAGCAGCATGTCGTCGTCGGATGCACCGATGGGGGCGACCGCCACGACGTCGTTCTCGGCCTTGAGCAGCTGGCCGATGCGCACCTGCTCGCCGACGAGCTCGTCGTCGGTGATGGCCTGGTCGAGGTCGGCGACCACGATGAGCGGTCCGTTGACTCCGGCGCCGAACTTGTCGTCGATCAGCTTGTAGGCCTTGTAGGCGCTCGAGTCGACGGGCTCCGACGAGCCGGCCGGGAGGCCGAGCCGCATCGAGAGCGCGGGGATGGCGATGATGAGCAGCACGGCGATACCGGCGACGACCGTGACGACGGCGCGCAGCGTGTTCATCGGCTTGCTCGGGACGCGCGACTTCGGGTTGGCCTGTCCGATGGTCTTGCGGGCCTTCTTCGTCAGGATCTTGTTGCCGACCAGGCGCAGCACGGCAGGGGTCAGGGTGATCGCGATGAGGATGGCGACGAGCACGCAGATGGCGCCCACGGTTCCCATGAGGCCGAGGAACGGGATGCCGGTGAGGTTGAGCGCGAGCAGGGCGATGAGCACGGTCGATCCGGCGAACACGACGGCATTGCCCGAGGTGCCGTTGGCGAGACCGATCGACTCCTGCAGTTCGACGCCGTTGCGCAGCTGGGTGCGGTGACGGTTGAGGATGAACAGCGAGTAGTCGATACCGACCGCCAGGCCGAGCATCACGCCCAGCACGGGGGTGACCGAGAGCATGGTCACGGTGCCCGAGAGCGCGAGCGACGCGAGCACACCGACACCGACACCGATGATGGCGTTGATGAGGGGGAGGCTGGCGCCGATCAGGGTGCCGAGCATGACGAACAGCACGATGGCCGCGAAGATGACGCCGGCGATCTCGCCCGGGCCGAGGATCTCGGGGATGCTCGCGGCGATGTCGTTCGACACCTCGACGGTGACGCCGTCGATGTCGGCGTCGCTCATGGCCTCGACCACGGCTTCCTTCGACTCGGCGGGAACCTGGTTGAGGCCGGTGTCGAACTGCAGGCCGCCGACGGCGGTGGTCTCGTCGACCGAGACCTGGCGGATCTCGGCGGCGAGGTCGATCAGGTCGGCGCCCTCTTCGAGCGTCTTCGTCTGGGTCTCGAGCTCGGTGCGTCCCTCGTCGAGGGTGGTCTGCTGGGCCTCGATCTGCGCCGTCCCGGCGTCGATCTGGGCCTGCTGGGCGGCGAACCGTGCCGCGAGCTGGCCCGTGGTGGCCGCGGCTCCGGCCTGCGCCTTGGCGGCGTCGAGCTGGGCCTGGCCCGCTGCGGCCTGGTCCTTGGCGGCGTCGATCTGCGCCTGTCCGGCCTCGAGTCGAGCCGTGGCATCCGCGATCTGCGTGCGTCCGTCGTCGACCTGCGTCGCCGCGTCGTCGATCTGCGCCTGCGTCTCGAACGGGTTGGTGCTGCTCTTGACGTTGTCGAGGTCGGTCGCGTCGTCGAGCAGCGCGCCGATGGCGTCCTTCTGCTCGTCGGTGAAGGCCGAGTCGTCGGTCGTGGTGAAGACGACCGTTCCGCGGCCGCCCGCCGCCTGCGGGAACTTCTCGGAGAGCTCGTCGCTCACCTTCTGCGTCGCGGTTCCGGGGATGCTGACGGCAGACGTCAGGGTGCCGCCGAACAGCGCGAAGGCGCCGCCGGCGAGGCCGAGAACGACCACCCAGGAGACGATGACCAGCCAGGCTCGGCGGGCGGAGAACCGACCGAGTCGGTAGAGAAGGGTTGCCATGATCCTCAGATTTCTTTTCTTTGTGGTGCGGATGACTCGGGGCGGTGGTACGTCTCGCCTCGCGTCATCGGGAAGGAGTCGGGGGTGGAGAAAGTCAGGCGGGTGGTGCGTAGCCGGTACGCACGGCGTCGATCAGCCGGTCGAGCAGCCGGTCCCAGACGGCGCGGGACTCGGGGTCGAGCGACGCTCCCGTCGTGGTGATCCAGTGGCGGGCCGCCACGGCGACCCCGTTCATCAGCGTGCTGACCAGGATCTCGACCTCGAACCTGTCGATGTCGACGCTGCGGTCGGCCAGCTCGAGGGCGAGCTGCTCGGTCGTGCGGGCGAACACGTCTTGCATCGCCGACTGCGAGCGGCCGTCTTCGCCCTCTTCGGCGAGAACGCCCCAGAGGTAGGCGATGACCGTGGGCAGGTCCATGCCGCGAACGGCGAGGGCGATCTCGGAGAAGAGCGAGAACGCGGTTCCGTCGCCGTCGGGCGTTCGCTCGGTCGCCGCGCGGAACTCGTCGACCGCCCCGGTGAGCACCCGGGTGCAGGTGATCGAGACGATCTCGTCGAGCGAGGCGAAGTGGTTGAAGACGGTGCGACGGGCTACGTCCGCGCGCTGCGCGAGCTCGTCGACGCTGAAGTGCGGTTTGCCTCGCTCGCGGATGAGCGAGTCCGCGGCATCCAGAATCGCCAGACGATGCCGCGCTTTGAGCGCGGACCGACGGTCGAGGGTGCTGGCGGGCAGGGTCACGTAAATACACTAAGTGCACCGACGCACTGCGTGCACAGTTTTCCGGCCGTGGGCGCTGGGACTTCGCTGTGGATCCGGAGACGACGAAGGCCCCTCCCGATCGGGAGAGGCCTTCGCGAGTCGCGACGTCAGATGCGGTTCGCGACCGACTGCGCAGGGGCGTCGACGACGCTCTTGCCCGGCAGGGTCTCGGGCAGTCGCCAGATGCCGATCAGGCCGATGACGCTGAGCGCGACGAGGTAGGCGGCGACGAGCCACGGGGTGCCGCCGGCGACGGCGACGAGCGCGGTCGCGACGAGGGGAGCGGTTCCGCCGACGATCGCGGCCGGGATCTCACGCGAGATCGCGATACCGCTCCAGCGCATCGACGTGGGGAACATCTCGGCGAGCATGGCGGCCGAGACGCCGATCGTCCCACCCTGCACGATCGCGAGGCCGAGCACGAGGCCGATGCCGACCAGCACCGAGCTCTCGGTCTGGAACAGCGCGAACATCGGGTAGGCGAAGACGATCGCGAACAGCGCGGCGCCGACGAGCACGGGTTTGCGGCCGATGCGGTCGGCGAGGCGCCCGAAGAGCAGCGTGGCCGGGATCGTCAGCAGCTCGGCGATGATCAGGCCGATGAGCGCCGCCGTGGGGTTCACGGTGAGCGTTCCGGTGACGTACGAGACCGAGAAGGTCTGCACGATGTAGACCCACGGCAGGGCGAAGGTGAACAGCGCCATCCCGCAGAGCAGCACGCGCCAGTGCGAGCGCACGGCCTCGACGAGCGGGGCCTTGGTGACCTCGCCGGCGGTCTCGACGGCCTCGAACGCCGCCGTCTCCTTCACCCGCAGGCGGAAGTAGAGCGCGAACGCGACGATGACGACGCTCGAGACGAACGGGATGCGCCAGCCCCAGGCCTGGAACTGGTCGACCGGCAGCAGGCTGAGCAGAGCGAACATGGTGGTCGCGAGCGCCATACCCACGTAGACGGCGGCGCCCGGGAACCCGGCGATGAAGGCGCGGTTGCGCACTCCCGACGACTCGCTCGCCATCGTCATCGCGCCGGCGAACTCGGCGCCGGCGCCCGCGCCCTGGAACAGGCGCAGAACGATCAGCAGGATCGGCGCGAGCACTCCGACCGACTCGGCTGTCGGCAGCAGGCCGATGAACGTCGTCGCGGTGCCCATCATGATGAGCGTCACCATCAGGGTGGCCTTGCGGCCGACCCGGTCGCCGAAGTGGGCGAAGATCAGCCCGCCGATCGGCCGGGCGCCGAAGCCGACCGCGAAGCTGGCGAACGCACCGAGCAGTCCGGCGAAGTCGCCGGCGCCCGGGAAGAAGAGGGGAGCGAACACGAGCGCCGAGGCCAACCCGTAGAGCGTGAAGTCGTACCACTCGATGACGGTACCGACCGAACTTCCGATGATCGCGCGACGCCGTTGTTGACGGGAGTCGAGTCCGAGACGGTCGATGTCGTTGAGCTGTGCCATGACACTCCTTCGTGTGGGCCGTCCCGGTTCGGAATCGGCGGCGCGATCAGGCTAACCAGCGCCCAGTAAGCGTACACATATGGCCGCAGCACATGATTTCGCCCCGACGGTGCATGATGGACACACACGTCAGATCGGGACCGATGCGGCAAAGGAGCCACGTGACCAACAGTTCGGATGCCGCGGCAGCGGTGACAGCGATCCTTGCGGCAGCGACCGACCGCGACGACGATGCCCCGCAAGAACTGTCTCTCGCGCTGACCCGGCTGGGTCTCGACGCCGCAGACGGACGGTCGGTCACCGACGCCGTCCTGCGCTCCCGTCGCGAGCGGTCGCGGTTGCGCCGTCGCGAACACGAACTGGCCGAACTGCTCTCGAGCGCCCGCGAACTCGCCGAGTTGCGCGACGACACCGCCCTTCTCGACCGCGTCGTCGAACGCGCGCACGCGATGACGAACTGCGACGTCGCCTACCTGTCGGAGTTCGACGCCGAGTCGCGCACGCTGCGGGTGCGCACCACGAGCGGGTCGGTGAGCCCCGCGTTCCGCGCCCTCACGGTGCCGGCCGGGCGCGGGCTCGCGAGCGAGGTCGTCGAATCGCGCGCACCGCAGTGGGTGGCACGCTATCGCGAATACTCCGAAGAGCGGCACGAGGGCGCGATCGACCACGCCGTCGACACCGAGGGACTGGTCTCGCTGCTCGGCGTCCCGATGCTCAGCGACGAAGGCGTGCTCGGTGTGCTGTTCGTCGCCAACCGCGAGGAGATGCGGTTTCTGCCCGAGCAGATCGCGGTGCTCTCCGCGCTCGCCGACCACGCCTCGGCCGCGCTGCAGACCGCGCACGCCATACGCGCGCTGCGCCGCTCCGACGACGACGCGCGCGAGGCCGTCGACCGGCTGACGTCGACCCTCGCCGAACGCGACCGCGCGAACACCGTGCACCAGGAACTCGTGCAGGCCGTGCTCGCCGGCGGCGGATTCTCGCCCGTGGCCGAGACGCTCGCGACCGCGCTGCGACGCTCGGTCGTGGTGATCGACGAGAGCGGCCGCGTCATCACCGCCGCCGGCGACGCGACGGGATCGCTCGCGACCGCCGTCGCCGACGACGCGGTCGTCTCCGCGATCGGAGTCAGCCGGGGGAGCGCGCACTGCGTCGCGGTCGACGGCGTCGAGGGCGTCGAGGCGGTGGCGGCGCTCACCGCGGGCGCGCAGTACTTCGGGGCGATGGTTCTCGGCACGTCGGAGGCACGGCTGTCGTCGGTCGACGACCGCACGGTCGAACGCGCGGCCCAGGTGGGCGCGCTGCTCGCCCTGCAACGCCAGGCCGTGGTCGATGCCGAGCGGCGGCTGCAGAGCGAACTGGTCGCCGACGTGCTGAGCAGCCGGCCCGAGCGGCACGACGACGCGGCCCTGCGTGCCCAGAGGCTCGGCATCGCGATCGCCGACCTCGACACGGTGGTGGTCTTCGCCCTCGCCGGCGAACACCGCGCTCCCGTCGCCCGCGCCCTCGCCGCCCGGCTCGGCGACCGGGCGCTGGTGGGCGAACACCGCGGGTTCGTCGTGGCCCTGTTCGCGAGCGCAGGCGCCGACCCCGACATCGACGGGCTGCACGCCGTGGCGGCCGCCACAGCGCCCACACCGGTTCTCGCCGTGCTCCCTCCGCTCGACGGGTCGGGTGTCGCCGACGCGTTCGCGGTCGCGGTGCGCACCACTCGCCTGCTCGGCGCCCTCGACGTGCACAGCGGCGCGGTGCTCGGCGCCGACTATCTGCCCTACTCGGTGGTGTTCGGCACCGACAGCGCCGCGCTGCGCTCGTTCGTCGACGGCACCATCGGCGCCGTGCGCGCCTACGACCGGGAGCGCGGCGCCGAACTACTGGCGACCCTGCGGGTGTTCGTGCGCAGCGGCGACAGCGCGACCCGCACCGCGCGGGTGCTGAACTTCCACCCCAACACCATCGTGCAACGCCTCGACCGCCTCACCACGATCCTCGGCGACGGTTGGCGCGAGGAGGAGCGCCTGTTCCGCATCGCCATGGCCGTGCGGCTCGACGAAATGCGGGAACGCCTGCACGTGCAGTGACGGCAACACACACGGTGCCGGTATCAGTGTGGTTCGCACACATACTGCGCAGCCCGACGGCGACCTAGCGTGGTCTACGGATATCGCACCACGGCGCCGTTGCCGGCGATATCGGAAATGGAGGATCAGTGACGATCAACAGCCGGATTCCGGGTCTGCGCAATTCCGGGCCAGCCGAGCGCCGCGCGATCGTCGCCGAGCACGCCGGCATCGACGTCGCCCTCCTCGACACCCTCGACCCCGCCGCCGGACTCGGGCTCGGGCAGGCCGACCACATGATCGAGAACGCCGTCGGCATCATCGGCGTGCCGGTCGGCATCGCCACCAACTTCACGGTCGACGGGCGCGACTACCTCGTGCCGATGGCCACCGAAGAGCCGTCGGTCGTGGCCGCCGCGAGCAACGCGGCCCGCATGGCCCGCGAGCACGGCGGGTTCCGCACCTCGACCACCGGACCCGTGATGATCGCGCAGATCCAGATCGTCGACGTCGTCGACCCCGCCGCCGCCCGGCTGCGCATCCTCGAGCACACCGCCGAGATCCTGCGGCTCGCCGACGACCAAGACCCCGTGCTGCGCGGCTTCGGCGGCGGCCCGCGCGACCTCGAGGTGCGGCTCGTTCCCACCCGCACCGGCGTGCACGTGGTCGTGCACCTGCGCGTCGACGTGCGCGACGCGATGGGCGCGAACGCGGTCAACACCATGGCCGAGGCGATCGCCCCGCGCCTCGCCGAGATCTCGGGCGGACGCACGCTGCTGCGCATCCTGAGCAACAAGGCCGACCAGCGCATCACCCGCGTGCGCGCCGTCTTCGACCGCGAGCTGCTCGGCGGCGCCGACGTGGTGCGCGACATCGTGCACGCGAGCGCGTTCGCCGAAGCCGACCCCTACCGCGCGGCCACCCACAACAAGGGCATCATGAACGGCATCACGGCCGTGGTGCTCGCGACCGGCAACGACACGAGGGCCGTCGAGGCCGGATGCCACTCGCACGCGGCCACCCCGGCCGGCTACACCGCGCTGTCGCACTACGAGGTCGACACCGACGGCAACCTGGTCGGCACGCTCGAGGTGCCGCTCGCGGTCGGCCTCGTCGGCGGTGCGACCCGTGTGCACCCCACCGCGCAGGCCGCCGTGACGCTGCTCGGCGTCGCGACCGCCGCCGAACTCTCCGCGGTGATCGCCGCCGTGGGGCTCGCCCAGAACCTCGCGGCCTGCCGCGCTCTCGCCGCCGAGGGGATCCAGCGCGGACACATGACGCTGCACGCCCGCACGATCGCCGCCTCGGCCGGCGCGGAGGGCGAAGAGGTCGGCGTGGTCGCCGCCCGCATCGTCGCCGCCGGGCGGGTGCGGCTCGAATTCGCGCAGGAGGTCCTCGCCGAGATCAGGGCGGTGACGGTATGAGCGACGACGCGACATCCGTCTGGTTCGCCCGGCCGCAGCCTTTCGCCGACCCGGGCCTCCCCGCCCGGGTGCAGGTCTACGAGGTCGGTCCGCGCGACGGCCTGCAGGCCGAACCGCAGATTCTGCCGGCCGCGACCAAGATCGAGTTCGCCCGCAGGCTCTACGCCGCCGGCGTGACCGCGCTCGAGGTGACGAGTTTCGTGCCGCCGTCGTGGATCCCGCAGCTCGCCGACGCCGAGGAGGTGCTCGCCGGCGTCGACCAGCCGGCCGGAACCCGGTCGGTGTCGCTCGTGCCGAACCTGCGCGGGCTCGAGCGGTCGCGCGCGGCCGGGGTGCGCGAGGTCGCCGTGGTGGCGAGCTCGACCGAGTCGTTCGCCCACGCCAACCTCAACAAAGACCGCGAGGGCGCGATCGCCGCGGCCGAGGCCGTCGTCGCCGAAGCCGCGACCACCGGCACCCCCGTGCGCGGCTACCTCTCGATGGCGTTCGGCGACCCGTGGGAGGGCCCCGTCGACCTCGACACCGTCGTCGCCCTCGCCGCCCGTCTCTACGCGGCGGGCTGCTCGACCATCGCGCTCGGCGACACCATCGGCGTCGCCACCCCGAACCAGGTGGCGCGCACCCTCGAGGGGGTTCTCGCCGCGGGGGTGCCCGTCTCGGCCGTCGCGCTGCACCTGCACGACACCTACGGCATGGCGCTCGCGAACGTGCGCGCCGCCCTCGGTTTCGGTATCGCCGAGTTCGACAGCGCTGCCGGCGGAATCGGCCGCTGTCCCTACGCCCGCGGCGCCACCGGCAACCTCGCCACCGAAGACCTCGTCTGGATGCTGCACGGTATGGGAATCGACACCGGCATCGATCTCGAGGCGATGGTCGCGACTTCCCAGTGGATGTCGGCGATGCTTGGTAGGCCCGTACCGTCACGCGTGGTGACGGCGCGCACCGCCGCCGCCGCGCTCTGACCGACATCGAACCAGGAGTACCGCCCATGTCTGACCCCATCGCCCACGATCCGCTCGCTCCCAGTGCCGGATCGCTCAGCGGCGTCACGGTGCTCGACCTCTCCCGTGTGCTCGCGGGCCCGTACGCCGCGCAGATGCTCGCCGACCTCGGTGCCACGGTGATCAAGGTCGAGAACCCGGCAGACCCCGACGTCTCGCGCGGGTTTCCGCCCTATCTCACCTCGGGCGACGAGGAGTTCAGCGCCTATTACGCGCAGTACAACCGCGGCAAGCTGGGCATCGCGATCGACCTGCGCAGCGACGAGGGCAAGGAGATCCTGAAAGAGCTGGTGGTCAAGGCCGACATGCTCATCGAGAACTACCGACCCGGCACGATGGAGAAGCTCGGCCTCGGCTACGACGTGCTCGCGGCCATCAACCCGCGCCTGGTCTACATGGCCATCTCGGGCTACGGGCAGACCGGATCGCGCGCGAAGCGCCCCGCGTTCGACAACACCGCGCAGGCCGCCGGCGGGCTGTGGTCGATGAACGGCTACCCCGACCAGCCGCCGGTGCGCGTCGGCATCACCATCGGCGACCTCTCGGCGTCGATGTTCGGCGTGATCGGCGCGCTCGCCGCCCTGCGTCACGCCGAGCGCACCGGCGAAGGCCAGCTCGTCGACGTCGCGCAGGTCGACTCGATCATCGCCATGACCGAGACCGCCGTCGTCGACTACACGGTCGACGAGAAGGTCGCGTCGCCGATGGGCAACCAGCACGCCTGGGTGCGCCCCTACGAGCTCTTCCCGTGCGCCGACGGCCAGGTCTTCTTCGGCGCGTACACCGACAAACTGTGGCGCGCGAGCTGCGTGCTGTTCGGCACTCCCGAGATAGCGGATGACCCGGAGATCGACACCATGCGCAAGCGGCTCGACGACGAGGTGTACGAGCGCCGCATCAAGCCGATCGTGATCGGCTGGTTCGCCGGCCGCACCCGCGCCGAGCTCGAGGAACTCGCGGGCGACGTCGTTCCGCTCACGGCCGTGCGCGACATCGGCGAGGTCGTCGACGACCCGGGAACCGCCGAGCGCGACATGGTGGTCGAGGCCGACTACGGCGACCTCGGGGTGCTGCGTATGTTCGGCCAGCCGATCAAACTGAGTGCGACGCCCGCCGACCCCGCGCGCCGGGCGAACACGCTGAGCGAGCACGACGACGAGATCTTCGGCGGACTGCTCGGTTACGACGCCGGACGCATCGCGCGACTGCGCGAGGGCGGGGTGATCTGATCGTGGGCGGGACCGAACAGGCACGTGTCATCCGTCGTCAGGTTCTCGACCTGCAGCCCGCCCTCGACTACCGGGGCACCTTCGCCCCCGACGCTCCCGAACCCGTGGCGGGCGGCGAACTGCCCGCCGGCTGGGAGGGTCTGTACTTCCCGTTCGACGCTCCTCTCGCGGCGCTGCGGCCCGACGGCTCGCCCGCCGACGACGGGGTGCTGCCCGCCATCGACCTGCCGCGGCGTATGTACGCGGGCGAAGACTCCGTCTTCCACCGCCCGCTCGTCTACGGCGAGACCGTCGAGCAGCGCACCGAGCTCGCGTCGATCGTGCGCAAGCAGGGGCGCAGCGGCGAGCTGGTCTTCGCCGACATCGCGCGCAGCTACCTCGTCGACGGCGAGACCGCGGTGACGAGCGTGTGGCACGACGTCTTCCTCGGGCCGTCGGCGGCCCGGCCGCTGCGGCCCGTCGACCCGGCCGAGTGGGCGCACGACGAGACCCTCACGCCCGACGCGCGCCAACTGTTCCGGTTCTCGGCGATCACGTTCAACACGCACCGGGTGCACTACGACCGGTCCTGGGCGGTCGATGTCGAGGGGCTCGACGACCTGCTCGTGCACGGACCGCTCACCCGCGTGCTGATGCTCGACGCCGTCGCGCGCTGGCAGCCCGGGCGCCCGGTCGCCTCGTTCGGCATCACCTCGACGGCACCCGTGCTCGTCGACCGCGCGCTGCGCCTCGTCGCGCGCGACACCGACACCGGGGCCGAGGTGCTCGCGCTGGACGCCGACGGCGCGATGCTGGCCCGCGGAACCGTCGCCTGGCACGAACCGAAGGCCTGACAGAAGGAGAACCATGCCCGTCACATTCGGCAGTGCCGCTGAGGCGCTCGCGAACTCGGTGCACGACGGCCAGACGATCGCCGTCGGCGGTTTCGGTCTCAGTGGAAACCCGAGCGACCTGATCGAGGCCGTGCGCGACTCGGGGGCGAGAGACCTCGTGATCGTGTCGAACAACATGGGGGTCGACGGCAAGGGGCTCGGGATCCTGCTCGAGAACAGGCAGGTGCGCAAGGTCGTCGCGTCGTACGTCGGCGAGAACAGGCTGTTCGCGCAGCAATACCTCGACGGCACGCTCGAGGTGGAATTCGTGCCGCAGGGCACACTCGCCGAACGACTGCGGGCCGGGGGAGCGGGCATCCCCGGCTTCTACACCGCGACCGGCGTGGGCACGGTGGTCGCCGAGGGCAAAGAGCACACCGACTTCGACGGGCGCACCTACATTCTCGAGCGGGGCATCGTCGCCGACATCGCCCTCGTGCACGCGCACACCGCAGACGCCGCGGGCAACCTCGTCTACCGGCACACGGCGCGCAACTTCAACCCGCTCGTCGCCGCGGCGGCCACGCTCTCGGTCGTCGAGGCCGAAGAGATCGTCGACGGCTACCTCGACCCGAACGTCGTCGTCACGCCCGGCATCTTCGTGCACCGGCTGGTGCGCGCCCGCGAGCGCGAGAAGCAGATCGAACAGCGCACCACCCGTGCGCGCGTGGAGGTCGGCGCATGAGCTGGAGCAGAGACGAGATGGCGGCGATCGCGGCCGGCGAGCTGGTCGACGGCGAGTACGTGAACCTCGGCATCGGCATCCCGACGCTCGTGGCCAACCACCTGCGTCCCGGCGTCTCGGTGACCCTGCAGAGCGAGAACGGGCTGCTCGGTATGGGCCCGTTTCCGTTCGACGGGGAGGAGGACGCCGACCTGATCAACGCGGGCAAGCAGACGGTCACCTACGCGGCGGGGGCCAGCGTGTTCGACTCGGCGTTCTCGTTCGGGATGATCCGTGGCGGACACGTGCGCACGGCGATCCTCGGCGCGCTGCAGGTGTCGGCGCGCGGAGACCTCGCCAACTGGACCATCCCCGGCAAACTCGTCAAGGGTATGGGCGGCGCGATGGACCTCGTGGCGGGGACGCCGCGGGTGATAGTGCTCACCGAGCACACCGCGAAAGACGGCAGCGCGAAGATCGTCGACGAGTGCGACCTGCCGCTCACGGGGCAGCGGGTCGTGCAGAAGATCATCACCGACCTCGCGGTGTTCGAGATCGACGACGCAGGGCTCGTGCTGGTCCAGGCGGCGCCCGGCGTGACCGTGCAGCACCTGCGCGGGGTGACCGCGGCGTTCCGGCTGGGCGACGCGCTCGCGGGCGCCGCCTAGGGCGAAGACGCGAGAACGGCGCCGCCCCGAGGGGCGACGCCGTCCGTCGTATGCGTGCTGCGGGTTACTTGCGGTTGCGGGTGAGCGCGCCGTAGATCACAAGCACGATGAGCGATCCACCGATGGCGAGAGCCCAGGTGGAGAGATCGAAGAAGTTCTCGAGGCCGACACCGAAGACGGCGCTGCCGATGAAGCCGCCGAGCAGGGCGCCGATGACGCCGAGCACCAGGGTGATGACCCATCCGCCCGCGCCCTTGCCCGGAAGGATGAGCTTGGCGATAGCGCCGGCGATGAGGCCGAGGAGGAGGAATCCGAAGAAGCCCATGAGTGTGTCTGCTTTCTGTGGTGCGGAGGGAACGCGGCAGACGGGTGCTGCCGCGCGGGGTGGAGAAGTGTGGGGAGGAGACGCCGCGTCAGGCGACGCGCGCCATGACGCCGTGCTGTTCGAGAACGGACTGCGCCGCGGGGATGCTGCTCTCGCTGGTGAGCACCGTTCCGGTGTGGTCGCTCACGACGAAGTGCCCGTCGGTGAACTCGACCATTCCGGCGAAGTCGCCGTCGATCGTGGCGACCCAGAGGTCGAGGTCCGGGCTCGACCAGGCGACGTCGACGGGCAGCGTTGCCTCGTTGCGGCGGATGTCAAGGACGGTCATCGATTCCTCCATTGTTAGTTGAACTATTAGTTCGGCTGTCTAGTAATAACGTACATGAAGCATAACCGCATCGCAAACGCGCCGGTCGGCGGCAAGTTGGGAACATCTTGTATATGAGTGCGACAACTTGTTAGATGAACTAGTCTTATTCGATGGCTACTTCGGAGCAGGGCGCGGAAACGCACTACTGGTACACCGACGACGCTGAACGCGAACGAAGCGTCGCCGTTTTGGAAGCGATGCGCACCTACCGCGCGGCAGAATCCGCGATGAGGCGCCGCACGCAGATCTCGATGGGCATGGGGGAGAACGACCTCCTCGCCCTGCGCTACGTGATCATGGCCCAGCAGGCCGGCCGCTCGATCGGGCCGAAAGAGCTCACCAGCTATCTCGGCATTTCCAGCGCCTCCACCACCGTGCTGCTCGACCGGCTCGAACAACGCGGGCAGATGCGGCGCGAGCACAGCCCGTTCGACCGTCGGGCCCTCATCCTCGTGCCGACCGCGTCGACCGACGAAGAGGTGCGCGCGGCTCTGGGCGAAGTTCCCGAGCGCATGGTCGACGTGGCCAACACTCTCGATGCCGAGCAGGCCCAGGTCGTGATCGACTTCCTGCGCAGCATGCGATCGGCCGTCGACGAGATCGACGCCCACGTCGATTCCGAATCACCTTCACCACAGGCGTAGAAAAAGCAAGGCCCGGCCCGGATTGGTGGCCGTCGGGGCGTGCGGCTAGCATTTTCCCGTGAATAGCGACCCTCGACGCCCGGCGGGTACCGGGCCATCAGGACTCGACGCGCCCCACACCGCGCAGCTGATGGAGATTCTGCTCGACTACCGCGGCGCCGAAGAAGCGATGCGCCGGCGCACGGGCGAGTCGATGCGTATGAACGGCACCGACCTGCAGGCGATCCGTTTCCTGCTCAAGGCGCAGGGTGAGGGCCGCATCGTCTCGGGACGCGAGCTCGCCGACCACCTCGGTATGACCTCGGCCTCGGTCACCGCGCTTCTCGACCGGCTCACCAAGAGCGGTCACGTGCAGCGCACGCCGCATCCGACCAACCGTCGCAGCAACATGATCACCGCGACCGCCGGATCCGACGAGGAGGTGCGCCAGACCCTGGGGGCCATGCACCGTCGGATGATCCGCGCCGCCCGCGCACTCAGCGACTCCGAGGCCACCCTGGTCACCGGGTTCCTGACCGCGATGACGGCCGCCGTCGACGAGATCGACCGATCGGATGTCGCGGTCTGACCGCACCCCGCGGGTGCGGTCAGACCTTACTGCCCGGGGTCAGCGGCGGAAGCGGGCGCGCACGAAGCAGTACACGCCGTAGGCGATCAGCCCGACGCCGATCACGATGAGCACCACCCCGCCGAACGGAAGCTCGGCGAGTGATTTCAGCGCACCGTCGAGCCCGGTCGCCTCGCTCGCGTCGACCGTGACCGCGGCGACGACGAAGAGCACACCGACGACGAAGACGGCGATTCCCTTCGCCACGTACCCGGCGATACCGAGGGTCGTGGCGGCGCGGGTCCACCAACCGCCCGGCAGGGCCAGGTCGCGCAGGAACTTCTTGCGCGCGCCCTTGACCACGAAGTACGCGCCGACCGCCATGGCGACGACGCCGACCGCGATCAACAGGAAGAGCCCGCCCGGGGTCGCGATGAGGAACTCGCTCAGGTCGCGCGACTGCTCGGCGCTGTTCGGCGATCCGCCGAGCGCGTAGGCCGATGCCGATCCGCCGATGGCCAGGTAGGCGACACCCTTCGCCGCCTCCTTGCCGCGCTCGGCCCAGTCGTCTTTGTCGGTGCCGCGCACGAGCGCCGCCTCGACCAGCTGGAACAGCCCGAGCGAGACCAGCCCGACCACGAGAACCCAGAGGATGACCACACCGAAGGGGTAGGTCGCGATCTGGGCGAGGGCGCCGCCCTGGTCGGCCTCGCCCTCGTCGCCGAACGCGACCGAGATCGCGATGGCGCCGATGAGGATGTGGATGAGACCGTTGACGGCGTACCCCGCGCGGGCGAAGGCGCGCAGCACGGGATTGCGCTGCAGGGTGGAGGCGCCGCTGCGCACGGCGTCGACGGCGTCGGAGACCGGCTCGCTCATCACTGCACCGTCGCGGTGAGTCGGGCGGCGTTGTCGAGCACCTGAGAGCGCACGGGGCGCGCCCGCCACTCGTCGAGGGTGAGTTCGCGCGAGTGCGAGCGGTAGTCGTCTTCGACGGCGCGCAGCCTGTCGACGAAATCGCGACCGCGCACCATGAGCGACACCTCGAAGTTCAGGCTGAACGAGCGCATGTCCATGTTGCTCGACCCGACCACGGCGACCTCGTCGTCGACGGTGAAGTGCTTGGCGTGCAGCACGACGGGGCGCTCGTAGAGGAAGATGCGCACGCCGGCGTCGAGCAGCGTCTCGTAGTACGACCGCTGGGCGTGGTAGACCATGACCTGATCGGCGACCTCGCAGGCGAACAGCTGCACCTCGACGCCGCGCTCGGCGGCGGTGGTGATCGCGTAGAGCATCGAATCGTCGGGCACGAAGTAGGGGCTCACGATCACCAGGCGCTTCTGCGCGCTGTAGACCAGCGCGTTGAACAGCCGCAGGTTGTTCTCTTTGTCGAACCCGGGGCCGCTCGGCACCACCTGGCAGTCGAGCGAGTTGTCGCCGGCGAGCTCGTGGATAGGGTCGGTCTCCCGGCTGAGCAGTTCGCCGGTCTCCGCGTACCAGTCGGTGATGAAGATGGCGTTGACGCCGGCCACGATGGGTCCTTGCAGCCGCACCATGAGGTCTTTCCACTGCAGGCCGCGTTTGATGTTGCCGCTCTTGTTGTAGCTCGGGTCGATCATGTTCTGCGAGCCCATGAACCCCACGGTTCCGTCGATCACGAGCACCTTGCGGTGGTTGCGCAGGTCGGGGCGACGCCACGACGACCGGAACGGCTTGAACGGCAGCATCTCCTTGAAACGGATGCCGTTGTCGGTGAGCCAGCGGCGTGTGGAGCGGCCCTTGGGGTTGAGGATGGTCGCCCAGTGGTCGTAGAGCACGCGCACGATGACGCCGCGGTCGTGGGCGGCTTTCAACGCGTCGAAGAACGCGCGGGTGGTGTCGTCGCGGGTGAAGATGTAGAACTCGACGTGCACGTAGCGTTCGGCCTTGTCGACCGCCCGGGTCATGGCCGCGATCGATTCGGCGTAGTCGGGAAGCAGCTCTGCGCGGTTTCCGCCGACGAGCGGCATCGATCCGAGGGTCGTGTTCAGCTCGACGATCGACTCGAGCCATTTCGGCCAGGTCTCGTCTTTGCGAACGAGGTCGAGCCCCGAGGTCGTGTCGACGATGAAGCTGTTGATCTCGCTCTGTTTGTCGCGGCGGTCCTGCGGCAGTTTGCTGCTGCCGAAGAGCAGGAAGATCAGGGCGCCCGGGATGGGCAGGGCGAACACCGTGACGAGCCACGCCATCGCCGAGGTGGGGCGGCGGTCACGCGGGATCGCGATGACGGCCGCGACGCGGATGATGATGTTGATGACCGCGAGCACGGTCGGAACCGCCTTGAGCAGATGACGCCAGTTCACTGTGGTCCGTTCCGGAGCGTCACTCGACAATCCCCCTGATGAAATTCTATGGGCCGGGGTCGGCGCCTCGTGCGGAGGCGCCGACGACCGGTGCTCAGTCGCGCAGGTTTTCTTTGTACTCGTTCTTCTTCGCGGTGGCGTCGCGGTCGGCCTCGGCCTTCTTCACGTCGGCCTCGCTCTTCTTGACGGCGGCGTCGGCCTTGACCTCGTCGACCTTGTCGGCGATGCGCTCTTTGGCGTCTTCCGCGGCACGGCCCACCTTCTTGGCGGTCGCTTCTGCGGCGTCCTTGATGTTGTCGAACGTTCCCATGGGGCGTGCTCCTTCGTGTGTTGTGGTGGTGAGCCGGGGGCTCGGGTGGGTCGGGGTCACTGCGCGGCGCGCGAGCGCAGCAGGGTGAACGAGCAGTCGCGCACGATGAGGGTCGTGACGGGCGGTGCGACGTGCTGTTCGGGGTCGCTCGAGGCCGCGAGCTCCCAGGCTTCGCCCGGCGCCTCGGGAACGGCGAACTCGACGCCGTTCTCGGCCGCGTTGAGCAGCAGGGCGAAGCTGTCGCCGTTGTCGTGGCTGAGCACGAAGATGATCGAGCGGGCGTCGGGGTTGTCCCAGTCCTCGTCGGTGAAACCCTCGGCGTCGGAGCGGTCGATCTCGACGGTGTCGGTCTCGCCGGCCGCCGGTGCCTGGCGGAACCAGGCGGGGCGCAGCGCGGGGTGCTCGGCGCGCAGTTTCAGCAGCGTCGTCGTGAACGCGAGCAGGTCGGCGTCGACGTTGTCCCAGTCGTACCAGGAGATCTCGTTGTCTTGCGCGTAGGCGTTGTTGTTGCCGCCCTGCGTGCGCCCGATCTCGTCGCCGCCGAGCAACATCGGCACACCGGCCGACAGCAGCAGGGTGGCGAGCAGGTTGCGGCGCTGGCGGTCGCGACGCTCGTTGACGGCCTCGTTGTCGGTCGGACCCTCCGCGCCGTTGTTCGACGACTTGTTGTCGCTCTCGCCGTCGTTGTTGTCTTCGCCGTTCGCGGCGTTGTGCTTGCCGTTGTACGAGGTGAGGTCGTGCAGGGTGAAGCCGTCGTGGGCGGTGACGAAGTTGACGCTCGACAGCGGCGAGCGGCGGTCGGCCTCGTAGACGTCGGGGCTGCCGAGCACCCGCTGCGACAGCGTGCCGAGAACGGCGTCGGTGCCGTTCCAGAAGTCGCGGACGTCGTCGCGGAACTTGCCGTTCCACTCCGACCAGTCGGCGGGGAAGCCGCCGACCTGGTACCCGGCGGTGTCCCAGGGCTCGGCGATCATCTTGACGGGGGCGAGCGTCGGGTCCTGCGCGATGAGCGTGAGGAACGCGCTGTGGATCTCGGCCGAGCCGTCCTGGCGGGTGAGCGTGGTGGCCAGGTCGAACCGGAAGCCGTCGACGTGCATCTCGGTGACCCAGTAGCGCAGCGAATCCATGATGAGCCCGAGCGCGGCCGGGTGGCCGACGTTCACGCTGTTGCCGGTTCCGGTGGTGTCGAAGTAGTTGGCCTCGTCGCCCTCGACCAGGCGGTAGTACGACGCGTTGTCGATGCCCTTGAACGACAGGGTCGGCCCCATGTGGTTGCCCTCGGCGGTGTGGTTGTAGACCACGTCGAGGATGACCTCGAGGCCCGCGGCGTGCAGCGCCTTGACCATGTTCTTGAACTCGACGACCTGGTCGCCGCCGTCGCCGGCCGAGCTGTAGTCGCCGTGCGGTGCGAAGAATCCGATGGTGTTGTAGCCCCAGTAGTTGCGCAGCCCCTTCTCGACGAGGTGGCTGTCCTGCACGAACTGCTGCACCGGGATGAGCTCGACGGCGGTGACACCGAGGTCGGTGAGGTGCTTGATGGCGGCCGGGTGCGCGAGGCCGGCGTAGGTTCCGCGGATCTCTTCGGGGATCTCCGGATGACGCTGGGTGAAGCCCTTCACGTGGGTCTCGTAGACCACGGTCGAGGCGAGCGGGGTGCGGGGCGCCTCGTCGCCGCTCCAGTCGAACGCGGGGTCGGTCACCACGCAGAGCGGGGTGTTGCCCGCGGCGTCCGTCTCATCCATCGTCTCCGGGTCGTCCATGTCGTGACCGAACACGGCCTGGCCCCACGTGTACTCGCCCTCGATGGCGGTCGCGTGCGGGTCGAGCAGCAGCTTGTTCGGGTTGTGGCGGAGGCCCGCGGCGGGGTTCCACTCGCCGTGCACACGGATCGCGTAGCGCGACCCCACCACGAGACCGGGAACGAAGTCGTGGAAGACGTGGCCGCTGCGCTCGCCGAGCGTGGTGCGCGTCTCGACGCCGTCGACGAACACGCAGACCTCGATGCTGTCGGCGGTCTCGGAGTAGATCGCGACGTTGGTCGCGTTCTCGTGCACCGTCACCCCGAGGGGGTAGGGGCGGCTGATGGTCGTGTCTGCCATGCGAGGGGTCCTTCGTGCTCGAGAGAGGAGGTGCCCGGCCGAGTTGACCGTTCGCCAAACTTATCACTAGTCTGTCTAGTAATACGCCACATGGCCTAAAACGGAGGTCGGACACCATGCCAACAGACATCAAGCAGATCGGCTCGACGCTCATCGAGGTGACGGCCGGCGACGACGTGGTCGGGTATGTGGAGATCGTCGACGGCGTGTTCGTCGCGCTCTCGGGACGACGCTACGACCGCGCCGTCGAGATCGCGCAGGCGCTCGACCTCGACCGTGCCGTCGCCCACCTCGCGCTCGCCGCCTGATTCACACCCATTACGAGAGAAAGCAAGCCGATGGACGAAATGATGGATACCGCAGCGACGTCGGATAGTTTCGACCTGCCGGTCACCGAGGCGATCGACATTTCCGAGCTGCTGGCCAGTCAATAAGCTGGCGGCACGACGCGTTACCTGTGAAGGGGTAGACCCATGACCGCGACCACCGAGCGAGCAGCCGACGAACCGACCCCCGCCACGGGCGCGGAGGTCGGCCAGGCCGCCGTCGTCTACAACCCGATCAAGGTCGACATCGACGCGATCAAGCAGTCGGTCGCGACCCACGAGAAGGCCGCCGGCTGGCCGGAGACGCTGTTCTTCGAGACGAGTGCGGATGACCCGGGGCAGGGGCCGACCGCCGAGGCGCTCGCCGCCGGCGCCACCCTCGTGATCGCCGCGGGCGGCGACGGCACGGTGCGGGCGGTCGCCGAGGCGCTGCGGGGCTCCGATGCGACCCTCGCCCTGCTGCCCTCCGGCACGGGCAACCTGCTCGCGCGCAACCTCAAGCTCACGCTGAACGACCTCGACCACTCCATAGAGTCGGCGTTCACCGGCCGCGATCGCGCCATCGACATCGCCCGCATCAAGATCGAGCGCGCCGACCGGTCGGTCGACCAGCACAGCTATCTCGTGATGGCCGGCCTCGGCATCGACGCGAAGATGATCGCCAACACCGACGACGACCTCAAGGCGAAGGCGGGCTGGCTCGCCTACGTGAAGGCGATCGCCCTCGTCTTCAGAGACAACAACGACCTGAACTTCCGGTACAAGCTCGACCAGAACAAAGAGCGCCACGTGCGCGCCCACTCGATCATGATCGGCAACTGCGGGTCGCTGCCCGCGAACATCCTGCTGATGCCCGACGCCGCGGTCGACGACGGCGTGTTCGACGTGCTCGTGCTCAGCCCGAAGAGCGTATTCGGCTGGGTGCAGATCTTCACCAAGGTGTTCTGGGAGAACGGCGTGCTCAGCCGCACCAAGGCCGGACGCAGCCTGCCGACGAAAGACGTCGACGCCCTGAAGTACACGACGGGCACGACGCTGGCGTTGCGCCTGGCGAAGGCCGAAGAGATCGAGCTCGACGGCGACGGGTTCGGAAAGGCCACGGCGTTCAAGACCTGGCTCGAGCCCGGAGCGCTGAAGGTGCGGGTTCCCGCCGACGCCTAGCGCGAGGCGCGGTCGCGCCCCAGCTTCTTGGCACGGTACATCGCGACATCCGCCCCTTTGAGCAGGTCTTCGGCCGTCGACGCGACGTCGGCGTCTGCGATGCCCACCGAGGCGGTCACCACCATCGGCCGCCCGTCGACGATGATCGGTTCGCGGATCGACTCGATCACACGCCGGGCGATGGCCTGCGCTTCGTCGGTGGTCGTCGACTCGCAGAGCACCACGAACTCGTCGCCGCCGAGGCGGGCGACCGTGTCGGTGGCGCGGGTGCCGTCGATGATGCGCCGCGACGTGTGCAGCAGCACCTGGTCGCCCACCTCGTGCCCGTGCGTGTCGTTGATCTGCTTGAACGCGTCGAGGTCGATGAAGAGCAGCGTCGTCGCTCCCGTCGTCGACGGCCGTGCGAGGGCGTGCGTCAGGCGGTCCATCAGCAGGCGGCGGTTCGGCAGCCCGGTGAGCGCGTCGCTCATCGCGAGCGCCGCGAGCTTCGCTTCGGCCAGGCGCACCATGGCGCCGGCGAGGTCTCTGCTCAGTTCTTCGGCTTCGCGCTCGAGGCCGTCCCACGACTCGCTCTTGCCCGTGACGCTCTGGGTCCAGGCCGAGAACGAGGTGCGCGGCGAGAGCGGGGTCACGCGGTTCTGCGGCGACAGGTCGCCGAGCCAGCGCACGTCGTCGGTGATCTCGGGCCGGAACCAGGCGATGAAGTCTCCGCTGCCCGGAAGCGGCACGAACAGCAGGCCCGTGACGCCGACCAGGCGCGCGGCGAGGGCGGGCTCGTCGGTCGGCAGGCACTCGGAGGTGTAGCTCTTCTCGATCTGACGACCGCGCGCCCAGAGTTCGAGATCGGTGATCGCGCTGTCGGCCGGCACCGTTCCGATCGAGGTGCGCACGCCGGCGAGACTGAGCACGGCGCCGCTCGCGGGCACGAGATTGAGAACCGTCAGGTCACCGACGAAGAGCGCCGCCGCGAGCTCGCGCGGGTCGGTCGACTCCCTGATGCCCGACTGGTCGACGAGCTGCGCGCGGATGCTGCGCACGTGCACCTGGGCGGTGAGCCTCTCGATCTCGTCCATCGAGTGCAGCTGGAGGGCGACCTGGTTCGCCAGCACCTCGAGCCCCTGGCGCAGCACGAACGGCACCCGGTGTTCGGTGCGGTGGGCGAGGGTGACCATGCCGATCAGGCGGCCGTCGCGCACGAGCGACAACGAGAGGGTCGAGGCCTGGCCCATGTTGCGCATGAACTGCAGATGGTGCGGCGAGACGCTGCGCAGCTCGACCGCGCTGAGGTCGAGGGGGGCGGCCTCCGCGCCCTCGTTCTCGGGCAGGGTGAGCAGCGCCGAGGTGGCTCCCGAGTTGTCGACGATCAGTCGCGACAGTTTGGTGAGATAGAGCCGACGGGCCTGGTCGGGGATGTCGGATGCGGGGAAGTGCAGTCCGAGATACGGTTCCATGCCGTCGGAGAGTTCTTCGGCGACGATCTCGCCGTGACCGTCGGGGTGGAACGAGTAGATCGTCACACGGTCGAAACCGGTGAGCGCGCAGAGTTCGTGCGCGGTGGCCTGCCACAGGCCGCGCTGCGTGCGGAGGCGGGCGAGCCGGTGCATCGCCCCGTAGACGGCGACGGCGGGCTGCACACCCGTCTCGCCCGAGATCGGTTCGAACTCGACGATGATCGACGGGCCGTCGCGGTGCACGAGGGTGTCGAAGTGGCGGGATCCGAGCTCGAACGCGAGGGGGTTCTCGACCGTGGAGCCGACGCCGAAAGCGTCGAGGTGGTCGCGAAGCCAGGCGTCGCCGGTCACGTCGCGCAGCGGGCGGCCGAGCATCAGCCGGGCGTCGATGCCCAGGATCGCACCGCAGTTGTCGGAGGCGACGACGATGGTCAGAGTGTCGGGGTCGACGGCGATCAGGGCCCCGTGCGGCTGGATCGAGCCGGGGGCGCGGATCGGCTCGCGCACGCACTCTTCGAGCCGTCGTTGTTCGTCCTCTGCGGGAAGATTCGCTACAGAGGTCATGGTCTGAAAGTTATACCAATTTGGCCGTTTTGTGGAATGCGGCCGCGAGCGCGCCGTTGCCCCTACGCTTGCCGGGTGATACAAGGGCCCGCTGGGGCGACAACCGCGGGGCCGGTTTTTGTACTGCTGCACGGCATCGGCCTGTCCCACCGATCGTTCTCCCGGCTCGCTCCGCTTCTCGGGCCGGCAGCCCACGTGATCGCGTTCGACCTTCCGGGGTTCGGCGCGACCGCTCGCCCCCAGCAGCGGCTCACCGTCGAGGACCACGCGGCGCTCGTGGGCGACCGCCTCGACCGTATGGGGCTCGGCCCGGTGGTGCTCGTCGGACATTCGATGGGCGCGCAGTTCGCCGTCGCGCTCGCCCGCCAGCGGCCGCACCAGGTCGAGCGGGTCGTGCTCATCGGCCCGGTCGTGAACGAGCGCAGACGCACCCTGCGCGATCAGGCAGTCGGACTGGTGCGCGACTCGGTGCTCGAGCCGCCGGCCACGCAGCTGATGGTCGCTTTCGACTACCTGCGCTGCGGGGTGCCGTGGTTTCTCACCGAATCGGTCGCCATGCGCGACTACCCGATCGAAAGAGCCATCGCCGAGATCGCGCAACCGGTGCTGATCGTGCGTGGAGAGAACGATCCGATCGCGGATGCCGCGTGGTGCGCGTCGCTCGCACGGCGGTCACGCGACGCCAGGGTAGTGACGGTCGCGCGGCACCGCCACAACGTGGTGTACTCCGCGCCGGAGGCCACCGCGGCCGCCATTCTCGCGTTCGTGACGGTCAGCTAGCGAGCAGGGCGACCTCGGCCATCACCCGCGGGTGGGCGAGCACCCGGAAGTGGCCGCCGGTGTCGAGCCGCACGTTCTTCGCGCCGACGAGCTCGCTGCCGCCCGGGATGTGCGGGTCGAACTGCCCGAACACCGACACGATTCGCGCGTTCACCGCCCGCTCGCGGGCCAGCGCCACGATGACCGCGTTCTTCGGCGAGAAGATGCGCAGGCTCGGCAGCACCAGATAGCGCGCGTACCGCGAACCGCTGAACGGCGCCGCGACCGCGACCATGCCGCGGATGCGTGCGATCGACGTGCCCGTCACCATCAGGTGCTTGCCGATCAGGCCGCCTTTGCTGTGGGCGACGACGACCACGCCGGCGAGGTCGTGCTCGTCGAGGTACTGCCCGACCTTGGCCGCGGCGTCGACCACCGGGCGGTTGTTGAACCGCAGCGGCGGCACGACGTGCACCGGGTGTCCGCGTTCGTGCATCGCGGTGACGAGCGGCCGGAGGAAGGTCCACGACTCCCAGATCCCGGGGATGACGACGATGGGGGCGAGGTCGCCGCTCCGGAACCGGGCGGGATCGGTGCGGTCGAACAGCCCTCGCGTCTGCCAGACCAGCGCGTACGCGTAGTCGGCGATCCACCAGGCGAGCGCGCGCAGCGGGCCGGTCTTCGGGTGTACTGCCTGTTCCACGCCTGCCCTCTCTCGAAGAAGCGGTCGGGGCCCTGAGGCCCCGACCGCTTCCCGCGCCATGCTACTTCTTCGCGGCCGGCTTCTTCGCGGCCGGTTTCGTGTCGGCGGCCGGTTCGGCGACGGGGCCGAACATGGCATCGACCTCCGCGAGTTCCATGTCGGCGGTCGCCTGGATGAGTTTCAGCAGCTCGGGGTCGAGACCCGGTGCGAACTCTTCGAAACGCTCCTCGGCGATCACCGACGGCACTCCCTCCGGAGCCTGCTGCGTGGCATCCAGAGTCGTACCGTCGTTCGAGGGCGACAGGCCCTGGAAGATCTTGCCCGCCTCCGACTGCCCCTTCAGATCGAACGTGAACTGCTTGCTCTGCAGCCCCAGATCGACGAGCTTCTTGACCTCGGGGAACTTCTCGGCGTTCGTCTTCGGAATCGGCAGCAGCTTCGCCCAGTCGACCCCGAGGGTTTCGAGCGCCTTCGCATAGGCGTTCTCGTGGGCCTGGTCGCGCACGATCAGGTAGGCGATCGTCGAGCGGGCCGTCTTGTTGTCGGTCATCTCGTAGATGCGGCATTTCTGCAGCCGACCGGTCGACTCGAGCATGAGGTTGTAGATCAGGTCGAGCACAAGGTTGCCGGAGTTGTAGACGTAGCTGCCGCTCCACGGGTTGCCGACCGCGTCGACGGGCAGCGCGCCCTGCGCCCCGACCAGATAGTGGTGGATGTTGCTCGTGTCGAGGGCGATGTTGAGCGGCGTCGCTCCGCCTGCGCCGGGGGTGTCGATCGGATCGGTGGGCTTGCCCTGATAGCGCGGCGAACCGTCGAGCAGGCGGGAGATCGTCGTGCCGATGAGCTCGACGTGGCTGATCTCCTCGGTTCCCACGCCCTGGATCAGGTCGCGGTAGGGCTTCGCCGCCGGACCACGGAAGTTCATGGCCTGGAACAGGTACTGCATCATGGTGCGCATCTCGCCGAACTGCCCGCCGAGACCCTCCTGCAGCGCGTTCGCGGCGGCGGGATCCGGCTCGTCTTGTTCGATGTCGTTGATCAGACTCTGCACGTGGAAGTACATTCATTCCTCCATCAATCGAAATGCCGGCGATCGTCGGCCTTCCCACTGTGCGCTCGTCGACGAGGCAATAGGAGTATGTCTCCGACCCTTGCGGATGCGCGGGCCGAGGCGTATCCGCTCCTAGGTGAGGTCGAGGTCGGGGGAGTCCCAGACGCGCTCGATGTCGTGGCTCGACGCGACGGCCTGCGGTTGGGCGAGCGCGCGCACCCGGTCGTCGAGCTCGCGCACCGCGTCGGTGTCGACGAGTTCGGGCGACGACGTGGCGATGGCTATCGCGACGACCTCGCTCGCCGGCCCGATCACCAGGTCGACGGAGGTGATCTCCTCGTTGTCGTCGAGCGCCGGCACCTGCACCGCCGCCGTCCCGCGACTGACCCCGAGCGCCGCCACGAGGGCGAGAAGGGAGTCGGCGATCGCGTTGCCGGTGATGAACGACGTGCCCGCGTAGGTGACTTGTTTCATTCACCCATCCTTTGGGCGGCAGCCGGACGCGGCAACGCCTTGCCCCGGTTCTCGACTTGCGATAGCCCCACGCACAGGCGCCGTTCAGTTCCAGTGGGTGTAGTCGGGTTCGAGCTCGGGCAGGTCGACCTCGCGCAGCGAGGCCATGCGCGCCCGCCGACCGAGCGCATAGTCGGGGTCGGTGGCGGCCCGCGCGATCAGGTCGAGCCGTCTGCCGATGACCTGGCCGAGTTCGTTCCATGCCGCCGCCCGCGCTGCCTCGGCGAGCTCGGCGGTGGCCGTGGCATCCGCCGCCAGCTCGGAGAGCGACCGGGCGAGCCCGGTGTAGATGAGCGCGCGCTCCTCGAGCACGTGCACGTCGGCCGGCCGGTAGTCGTGCTGGTGGCGCAACGCGCCGACCGCCGTCCGCGCCGCGCGCGCGTCGGCCGACGTGCGCAGGGCGTAGGCGTCCTGTTCGGACGAGAGAGCCCTCAGCTGCTCGGCGACGAAACCGCCGAGGTCGAGGTCGCGCAGAGTGCGGCCGTCGCGCACGGTGCCGACGATGAGGTGGTTCTTCGCGGCGAGGGTGACGGTCGAGCGGCCGATGAGCAGGCCCTCTTCGACGGCTCTCGCGACTTCGGTATCCACTCGTCGCAGGCTAGCCCCTGCGCCGCCTCCGCGTCGAGGGGTACGGCGGTCAGCCCCGCCCGTCCGGACCCCGGGTCATGCGCTGCACCTCCGCGTCGATGTCCGACTCGGTGATGTACCGCGTGCTCGGGCCGAACGCGTCGAGGCCGATGAACAACGCCGCTATGCCCATACCGAGAAACGGCCAGATCGGCCAGAAGTAGTCGTCGCCGCCGCTCGTGAAGAACCAGATGGCCACGAGCAGCAGGGTCACCGCGGCCCAGATGCCGAGGTAGGTGTAGAAATCGCGCTTCGCCTTGAGCCGGCGCTTCGCGATCTTGCGGATCTCGTCGTTCGTCATCGTCGATGCCTCCTAACGCGCTGCGTTCCCGTGGCACCAAGTCTGCTCGGGTCGGCGGGCCCGCAACAGAGGGCGGACGACGGATGCCCCGGCTCCACCGATCGGTCGATGGGGAGCCGGGGCATCCGGAAATCACACGGGGCTAGACCGAGGCCGGGGCCTTCTCCGCCCGCTCTGCCTCCTGGGCACCGTGCATGGCGAGCGCCTTCGTGACCGCCGGGTGCGTCTGCGAGATCTTGTCGATCCAGGCGAGCGCGATCGCCGAGACGATGAACACCATGTGGATCACGACCTGCCAGAGCACGCCGTCCCAGGTGTAGACGTCGCCGGTCAGGCTGTCGGATTCGCTCGACGGGGCGCCGAGGTCGCCGACCTCGATGAACGTCTTGAGCAGGTGGATCGACGAGATGCCGATGATGGCCATGGCGAGTTTGACCTTGAGCACGTTCGCGTTGACGTGCGAGAGCCACTCGGGCTGGTCGGGGTGACCCTCGATCTTGATCTTCGAGACGAAGGTCTCGTAGCCGCCGATGATGACCATGATGAGCAGGTTCGCGATCATGACCACGTCGATGAGGGCGAGCACCGAGAGCATGATGAACGACTCTTCGATGTGGATCTCGCCGCCGTCGAACAGGTCGACGAACACGATCTCGGCCAGATGCCAGAGCTCCACCATAAAGACCACGACGTAGACCAGCTGCGCCACGATGAGCCCGAGATAGAGGGGAGCCTGCAGCCAGCGGCTGAAGAAGATCAGGTAGCCGACGCCGGAAACCCAGGCGGATTGTTGACGGTATTCGCGGGGGCTTGTTGGTATTTCACTCACGGGCGGATTGTATAGGGGGCTACCTGAGAGTCCTGTAACGTTGTGCCCTGCGAAGGGGAGTATCCCACCTCGCTGTGATCGTCAACACGGGTCCCGTCGTCGCGGCCCCGGTCACGGCGGCAATTCCGGTCGACGGGAATGCGGGAGAGACTTTCGGCCATTCTTCCTGCCCACATTCTTTCGAAACGGACTCCTCCCATGGACGTCGAACTTCCTCTCGCCTTCGAGATCACCTCGTATGCGGTGCTCATCGCCATCGTCATCGCCGACCTCGTGCTGGCCTACCGCCGGCCGCACGTGCCGAGCACCAAGGAGTCGGCGCTGTGGGTGACGTTCTACGTCACGCTCGCGCTCATCTTCGCGGTGATCATGTTCTTCGTCGGCGGGGCCGAGCACGCCGGGCAGTTCGTCGCCGGCTGGCTCACCGAGTACAGCCTGTCGATCGACAACCTGTTCGTGTTCGTGATCATCATGGCGCGCTTCTCGGTGCCGAGGAAGTACCAGCAAGAGGTGCTGATGATCGGCATCATCCTCGCCCTCATCTTCCGCGGAATCTTCATCATGCTCGGTGCCGTGGTCATCGAACAGTTCAGCGCCGTCTTCTACCTGTTCGGCCTCTTCCTCGTCTACACGGCGTTCAACCAGGCCTTCACGAGCCACGAAGACGAAGAGGAGACCGAGAACAAGATCATCAAGTTCCTGCGCAAGCGCATCTCGATCACCGACGACTTCGACGGCGCGAAGATCCGCACCATGGTCGACGGCAAGAAGGTCTTCACGCCGATCCTCGTGGTCATCATCGCCCTCGGCACCACCGACATCGTGTTCGCCCTCGACTCGATCCCCGCGATCTTCGGAATCACGCAGAGCCCGTTCATCGTGTTCGCCGCGAACATCTTCGCGCTGATGGGTCTCCGCCAGCTGTACTTCCTGCTCGGCGACCTCGTCGACCGCCTCGTCTACCTCAAGTACGGCATCGCGTTCATCCTCGCCTTCATCGGTGTGAAGCTGTTCTTCCACGCCCTGCACGAGAACGAGCTGCCGTTCATCAACGGCGGAGAGCACGTCGAGTGGGCGCCCGAGATCGACACGGTCACCTCGCTCGTCGTCATCGTCGCCTCGATGGCCGTCGCCACCGTCGCGAGCCTGATCAAGATCCGTTCCGACGAGCGCAAGTCGCCCGCGCTGGCCGAGACGACCGACGCGCCCGTCGCGCCTTCCGACCGCACCGACTCGCACTAGCACCCGATGGCCGACGCCCCGACGCCCGTTCCGCTGACTCTCGCCGAGGAGCTCTACCTCGTTCTGCACTACGACCCGGAGACGGGCGAGCTGCTGCGCAACGGCAAGGTGAACGGCTCCGAGGCGCAGGTGCTCTCGGCGGCGAAGCTGGTCGACCTTGTCGAGAGCGGCCGGGTCGCGGTGGAACGCACCCGCACGATGCGCGAGGCCATCGTGGCGACAGAGCAGGCGTCGGATGACGCGGCTCTCGACGAGGCACGGGCACTGCTCTGGCAGCAGAAGAAAGACCGCAGCATCACGTGGGGGCTGTCGAACCTCGGATCGACGGCCCTCGTCGTCGCGGGTCTCGTGGCGCGCGGGCTCGTCGTGGACGAGCGCAAACCGCTCGCCCCGCTCACCGCGGCCGGACTCGAGACGCTCGCCGCCCGCCGCGCGCAGATCGACGCCGCCTGGCGCGGCGAATCCGCCGACGAACGCGCGCAGAGCGTCGCGGTGATCCTGTTCGCCGGCAAGGTGTGGCGCAACGTCTACCTCGTGCGCGACCGCTCCGAGAAAGACTCGACGGTGGCGCGCCTCACGGCGATCACGGCCAGGGCCACCCGCGGCGGGGAACGCGCGAAGATCCTCGGCCGCCTGCTCGCCGACGCCGTCGCGCCGTAGCGCGAGCGACCTGCATGGGTAGTACTGCCCATGCTTCGGATCGTTCCGGCCGCCCGCGACTTGGTAGCGTGGAACGAAGGTTGCTCGCCGCCGCGGATTTCGTGGGCCGCAGAGGTCCGCGAAAGCTGGTGGGAATGTCGATCGACGAGCGGGAACAGCTGGCGCTGCCCGATGTCACGGCGCAGTTCACGTTCTCCGCGCACTCCGACAGGGGCGCGGTGCGCAAACTCAACGAAGACAGCTTCCTCGCCGCTGTACCGCTCTTCGTCGTGGCCGACGGTATGGGCGGACACTCCTACGGAGACCGCGCGAGCCAGGCCGCGATCGGCGCGTTCGAAGAGAATTTCACGACGGATGACCCGGCGGCCGCACAACGTGTGCTCGACACCATCCGGCTCGCCAACGACGCCGTGCTCGAGCTGACCGCGGGCGAGGGCCCCGGCGGCGCGATCAGCGGCACCACCCTCACGGGAATGGCCTTCGTCGACGTGGGCGGCGAGAACAACTACCACTGGATGGCGTTCAACGTGGGCGACTCCCGCACGTACAGCTGGGACGGCCGCACGCTCAGCCAGATGAGCGTCGACCACTCCGCCGTACAGGAGCTCGTCGACCTCGGGCACATCACCAAGCGCGAGGCCGAGAAGCACCCCGACCGCAACATCGTCACCCGGGCGCTCGGCGCCGACGGCGAGGTCGACCCCGACATCTGGCTGCTGCCGGCCAAAGGCCACCAGACCTTCCTCCTCTGCTCCGACGGACTCACGAAGGAGTTGAGCGACGACGAGATCGCCCGCATCATCGTCTTCCACCACTCCGAGGTGATCCGCGAGAGCGACGGCATACCGATGACACTCGCCGAACGCCTGGTCAAGGCGGCGGTCGCGGCCGGGGGTTCCGACAACGTTACGGTGGTCGTGGTGGAATCCGACATGATCAACGCCGTCGTCGTCGCGGGCGACGGCGACGACACCGTCGACCGCGATGCGATGTCCAGACAGCTTGAAGAGACGAGACCCAGAGCATGACGAGTGCGAGCAACCGGCAGGCAGTAGCGGCGACGAGCGGCGGATGGATCGCGCTGTCGAGCGAGTCCCGCGTGCTCGTGGTCGGCGCCTCGCCGAACGACGTCTTCGTCGCCGCGCTCTGGGCCGCGATCGGGGCACCCGACGGGCTGCAGCGCATCCTCGATCTGATCACGAGCAAAGGGCTCTCGGCGACGCCGCCGTTCGCGCTGCTCGACTTCACCGGGGGTCTGCGTGTGATCGTGCGCGGCGACGTGACGGTGGGGGTGACCGGCGCCGGTGGCGACGAGTCGCTCGCCGGAAGCGGAGTCTCCACCTGGGTCGAGCGCAGCTTCGACGCGGCGACGGGGGTGTCGGTCGTCGTGGTGGACGCCGAGCCGGCCGACGTGCCCGCACTGCCTCTCGCGTCGGGCGCGGCCTGGATCGCCTCGCTGACCGTGGGCGAGGTCACGACGGCGCCGTCGCGGTCGACCCCGGTCCCGGTGCCCGTCGAAGGGTCGACCGCCGGAACCGCCGCCGCTCCCACGACCGCTCCGCCCGCCTCGACAGCTTCGCCCGCTTCGACCGGCTCGACCGCTTCGACAGGCGCACCGACCGAGGCGACCGAAGCGACCCCCGCCGAGGTCGACATCGAGGCCACGGTCTCCGAAGCCACCGTCTCCGAGGCTCCCACCGCGAACCCGGCCGAGACGCCGACCGTCGCGATCGACAACCTCGAGACGTCGCCCGAGGGCTACGACTATCTCTTCGGCGACACCATGTACCGCTCGGTCGCCGACGCCGCCGTGCGTGACGACGAGGAAGCCCCCGATGCGGCGCCCGCCGACTCCGTCTCCGACTCCGACTCGGGCTCCGACTCCGGCGGCGACCACGACGGCCAGACGGTGCTCACCTCCGACATCGCCAAACTGCGCGGACGCCGCAAGCCGAAAGCCGCCGCGGAGATTCCTCCGCCCGCTCCCGCAGCGCCCGTGGTGTCGCTCGTGCTCGCCGACGGCAGCCGCGAACCGCTGAGCCAGCCGATCCTCGTCGGGCGCTCGCCCAGCGTCAGCCAGGTCTCCGGCGGGAAGATGCCGAAGCTCATCACCGTGGGCGGTGCCGACCAAGACATCTCACGCACGCACGTGCGCTTCGCACTCGAGGGCGGAACCGTCGTCGTGACCGACCTGCACTCGCGCAACGGCACGACGATCGCAATGCCCGGTAAAGATCCTCAAAAACTGCGCGCCGGCGAGCCGACCTCGGTTATCGTTGGAACCATGGTCGACCTGGGGGGCGGCGTGACATTTACCGTGGACGAGGCCTGATAGTGGACGAGCGCAAGATGAGTGATTTCCGCCTGATCGGGAACAGGCGCTGATGCGACGTCCGGCTTCGCAGCCGCCTGAACTGCCCGGCTATACCTTCGTGCGGCTCCTGGGTTCCGGCGGATTCTCCGACGTGTTCCTCTACGAACAGAAGCTGCCCAAACGCCGGGTGGCCGTCAAAGTGCTGCTGACCGAAGAACTGGTCGGAGCCAACCGCGCAGCGTTCGTCGCCGAGGCGAACCTGATGGCGCAGCTCTCCGCGCATCCGTATATCGTCACGATCTACCACGCCGACGTCGCGAGCGACGACCGACCCTACTTCGTGATGGAGTACTGCTCGGGTCCGAGTCTCGCCGAGCGCTACAAACAGGAGACGTTCCAGGTCGCCGACGCATTGCGCACCGGCGTGCGGCTGTCGAGCGCCGTGGCCACCGCGCACTCGGCCGGCATCCTGCACCGCGACATCAAGCCCGGCAACGTGCTCGGCAACGACTACGGCTGGCCCGCCCTCACCGACTTCGGAATCTCGAGCGCGCTCGACGACGACCTGCTGCCCGTGCACACCGGAACCCTCGCCGACGCGCTCGGCGAGACCGGCACCGGGGGCACCGAGAGCGCGTCGATCGGCATGTCCGTGCCGTGGTCACCGCCGGAGATGTTCGAGGACGACCCGCAGCCCGACGTGCGCAGCGACGTGTTCTCGCTCGCCGCCACCATCTACACCGTTCTCGCCGGCCAGACGCCGTTCGAGGTGCGTGGCCGCTCCAACGGCACGCTCGACCTGATCGGACGCATCGAGCGGGGAGCGATCACGCCGATGTCGCGCGACGACATCCCCCGCTCGCTCACCGCCGTGCTGCAGAAGGGCATGGCGAGCGACCGCAACGACCGCTTCGCGACGGCGGTCGACTTCGCCCGAGCCCTGCAGCGCGTCGAGCTCGAGCTCGGGTACACGCCGACCGCGATCGACGTTCCGAACCTGCTGATCGAGGCGCCGCACCGCGACGGCGAAGCCGACGACGCCGACGCGACCCGCGCGCGCACCGTCGCGACCATCCAGGCCCAGCCCGCCCAGCCGAGCGCCCCCGCAGCGAACGACGACCCCACCGTGGTGCGCGGCGCGAAGAGCATCGTCGCCCAGCCCGTGTCCTCCGCGCCCGTCGCCGGTGCGGTGCAGGAAGAGACGGTGGTGCGCCGCAAGACCGCGCCCGTCGTCGACGCTCCGGTGCAGGAGGTGCCGGCGAACGTGGTGGTCGCGAAGGCGAACCGCTCGGCCAGCCGCATGCTGCTCTGGGGCGGAATCGCCGCGGTGGTGCTCATCGCCGGCGCGGTCACGGCGGGCCTCGTCTTCGGCGGAGTGCCGGAGGCGCCCACCGCCGTGTCGAGCCAGACGCCCGGCAGCGGGGGAGACGCGATCGTGGCGTCGGCGATCCCCACACCCTCGGTCGGAGCCGCTGTACCCGGCGAGGCCGTGCTCACCTTCACGGTCGTGAACCCCGCGCCCGAGGAGGGCGACGAGTTTCTCTGGAAGCGCTACGACCGGCCCGGCGACCAGCTGCGCGCGATCTCCGGCGACCAGATCGTGGTCGACAACTACGTCGCGGGCGAGACGGTCTGCATCGAAGTGAGCATCAAGCGCGGCACGAAGACCTCGGCCGACCCGCTGCAGGAGTGCTACCCCTCGTGAACCCGCTCAAGATCGAATTCTGCGGCGAATGGTACGACGTCGAGCATCCCGCCGATTTCCACATCGGCCGTGAGTCCGACCTCGTCATCGACGACAACCCCTACCTGCACCGCCGGTTCTTGCGCATCTACGAGGACTTCGGCATGTGGTGGCTCGCCAACGTGGGCAACCTGCTGTCGGCGACGGTGACCGACGCGACCGGCCAGGTGCAGGCGTGGCTGGCCCCCGGCGCGAAGCTGCCGATCGTGTTCTCGCAGATGCAGGTGCTCTTCAGCGCCGGAAGCACGACCTACGAGTTCACGATCCACTCGGCAGACGACTACTTCAACACCTCGACGGCCATCGCCGGCTCGGGCGGCTCGACGACCATCGAACCCGTTCCGCTCACCAGTACCCAACGGCTGCTCATCGTGGCGCTCGCCGAGAACGTGCTGCGCCAGTCGTCGCCCGGTCGCGGAGAGATCCCCACGTCGGCCGACGCCGCCGAGCGGCTGCACTGGTCGATGACCACCTTCAACCGCAAGCTCGACAACGTCTGCGACAAGCTCGACAAGATCGGTGTGCAGGGACTGCGCGGCGGCAAAGGCAACCTCGCGACCAACCGTCGGCTGCGACTCGTCGAGTACGCCGTCGCGACCCGCCTCGTCAGCCAAGACGACCTGTACCTGCTGAACCGCAACGACACGGAACACGTCGAAGCACAGAAGGTCAAGACCGCGGAAATGCAAGCATCGTCAGAGTCGCCGGTTTGATCTCGGTTCGGGGGTGGACCCGGCGTCACAAGACGACCGCCACCGCTCTCGTCATCGCGCTGATCGCGGGCATTCCGCTCACGGTGGCGGCGTTGCATCCGGGTTTCCCCATCTCCGACGTGCAGTTGAACTCCCGCGACGTCTGGGTGACGAACGGGTCGCAGTTGCTCGGCGGGCGGCTCAACCGGCAGATCGACGAGCTGAACGGCTCGGTCACCGCGTCGTCGGCGAGCTTCGACGTGCTGCAGGACGCCGACACCCTGTTTATGTACGACCCGCTCGGGGGCCGCGTGGAGTCGGTCAGTGCGGCCACGACCGAGGTGACGTCGGCCATCGACGTGCCCAAGAACTCCGAGGTCGCGTACGGCGGCACCGTGCTGACGGTCGTCTCGCCCGAGGGCGACCTCTGGGCGATCCCCGCGGTCGGCGACCTGCAGTTCAACTTCGTCGCCACGCCGCCGCTCGTCGAGCTGGGCGAGGGTGGGCACGCCGTCGTCACGAAAGACGGCACGATCCTCGCGGCATCGTCGGCGAAGAAGGCGCTGTACCGGGTGGCGAGCCTCGCCGACGAGCCGGTGAAGACCGACCTGCCGGCGCTCGGCGAGTTCCAGCTGACCGCGGTCGGCGAACGCGCGGTGATGCTCGACCAGTCGACGAACGAGCTCGTCACCGAGAACGGCGACGTCTATCCGCTCGGTGACGAACCCGCGCTGCACCTGCAGCAGGTCGGCGCCGAGACCGACACCGTGCTCGCGGCGACCGGCGACGCGCTGCTGCGCGTGCAGATCGACGGCGGCACGGTCGAGAGCGTGGACCCGGGCGTGGAGACGCCCGTCGCCGACCCGCTGTCGGTGTCGGCTCCCGTCTATCTCGACGGCTGCGCGCACGCCGCGTGGGGCGGCGCCCAGAAGTATCTCGCCGCGTGCGACGGCCGCGAACCCGCCGTGCAGGACATCCCCGAGGCCGGGCAGGGCGGGCAGATCGTCTTCCGCGTGAACCGCTCGGTGATCGCGCTGAACGACCTGTACAACGGCAACGCCTGGCTGATGGACGAGAACATGCGGCTGGTCGACAACTGGGACGACATCACCCCGCCCGAAGAACAGGAATCCGAGGAGGAGGGCGACGAGAAGTCGGCCATCCAGTCGTTCGAAGACACCCTCGCCGACCGCTCGGATGTGAACCGTCCGCCCACCGCCATCGACGACGGTTTCGGCATCCGGCCCGGTCGCACCACCATTCTTCCGCTGCTCGACAACGACACCGACCCCGACGGCGACGTGCTGGTCATCTCGGCCTACGACGCGATCAACGAGACGACCGGCCGCCTCGACCCGATCGACGGCGGCCGGGCACTGCAGTTCACTCCGGCGGTCGACTTCGTGGGGACGATCGCGTTCACCTACACGGTCGACGACGGTCGCGAGGGGTACGCGCAGGCCCGCGTCGAGGCGCGCGTGGTTCCCGCGACGAGCAACGAGCCGCCGGTCGCGATCCGCGAGGCGGGCGTGAGCGTCGAAGCGAACCAGACCGTGAGTTACAACGTGCTGACCGACTGGCGCGACCCCGACGGGGACGACCTCTACCTGGTGGGTGCCGCGCCGAAGTCGGGCGACCTCGTGCGGTTCACCCCCGACGGGTTCGTGACGTTCACGCACGCGACATCCGAACTCGGTGAAAAAGAGGTGCAGTTCCAGGTGAGCGACGGCCGGGGCGCGCCCACGCAGGGCACCCTCACGGTGAAAGTCGAGCCGACCGGAACCCTCAACCCGATCGGCACCCCCGACTTCACCACGGCCTTCGTCAACGAGACGGTCAGCGTCGACCCCCTCGTGAACGACCTCTCGCCGTCGGGCGCCCAGCTCGCGCTCGTTGCCGTCGAAGACCCGGGCAGCGGCGCGGCAGCGTCGTTCAACGTCGACACCGGCGCGGTCACCTTCGCCTCGCCGAACCCCGGCATCTTCTACCTCAAGTACACGCTGCAGGCCGGTGCGAACAACAGCGTCGGCATCGTGCGTGTCGACGTGACGGAGAAGCCCGCCGATGGCAACATCCCTCCGGTCGCGGTGAAAGACACGGCGTACCTGCGTGGGGACGAGCCGGTGACGGTCTCGGTGCTCGCCAACGACGTGAGCCCGACGGGCCGTGTGCTCGCGGTGCAGTCGGTGGATGTCGCGCCGGAACTCACCGCGAAGGGGCTCGTCGTCGAACTGCTCGAATCGACGCTCGTGCGGGTCACCTCGCCGGCCGCGCTCACCGAACAGGTGGACTTCAGCTACACGATCAGCGACGGCGTCAGCTCGGCCACGGCGGGAATCACGGTGGTGCCGGTTCCGGCGCTCACCAAACACCAGCCGCCGGTGGCCGCCAACGACACCGCGCGCATCCGCGTGGGAGACATCACCACGGTCGACGTTCTCGACAACGACTTCCACCCCGACGACACGACGATGACACTCGACGAGGCGCTGGTCACGCCGCCGACCGACGGACTCGCTTTTGTGAGCGAGAACCGGCTGCGCTTCCAGGCGCCGATGACACCGGGGGAGTACCGGGTCGACTACCGCGTGCGCGACCCGTTCGACGAGACGGCGACGGCGACCGCGATCTTCACGGTGACCCCGATCGACGACGACGCCAACCAGAGCCCGGTTCCGCAGCCGCTCGTCGGCCGTGTGCTCGCCGGCGGGTCGATCCGCGTCGACGTGCCGCTGACCGGCATCGACCCCGACGGCGACTCGACCCAGCTGCTGAACTTCCCGGCCAATCCCGTCTTCGGCACGATCGTCGAGAGCGGCAACGACTACTTCGTCTACGAGTCGTCGACGGCCGCGGCAGGCACCGACACCTTCAGCTACGAGGTGTACGACCCGTTCGGCGCCACGGGAACGGCCGACATCGCGATCGCGGTCATCCCGCCGCCCGCCGAATACCAGCAGCCGAACGCCGTGCCCGACGCGGTCTCGATCCGCCCGGGCCGCATCGCCCAGGTCGACCTGCTGGCCAACGACTCCGATCCCCAGGGCGCCCCGATCGCGGCGTCGGAGACCCTCGTCGACGTGCCGGCGGGAATCGACGCGGAAGTGGTCGGCGGGCAGTACCTCGTGCTCACGGCGCCCGACACCGAGCAGTCGTTCTCGCTGCGCTACGAACTGACCAACGACCACGGCGGCACGACCATGAGCTACGTGCTCGTGAAGGTGAGCGCCGACGCGCCGCTGCTGCCGCCCACCGCCGACGACCTGCCGATCCTCACCAAGGAGATCGCCGGCAAGAAGTCGATCACCGTCGACATCTTCGACGGCCACGCCTTCAACCCGTCGGGGCCCACCCGCGACCTCGTCGTGACGATCGAAGGGCCGAACGCGGGTGCGGCGACGCTCCTGGAGAAGAACGGATCGATCGAGGTGACGCCCGCGGCGAACCGGCAGGCGATCGCCTACCGGGTCACGAACGAAGTCGACGCGCTGAGCGCGATGGCGTTCATCCTGGTGCCGGCCGCGGTCGACGAGAGTTTCGACGATCCGCCGCGCATCGACCCGAACCTGCCCGTGCAGTACGTGAGCATGAACGAGACCCGTGAATGGGATCTCGCCGACATCGTCGACGTGCCGTCGGGTCGCGACGTCACGATCCCCGACCCGTCGACGGTCAGCGCGCTGCAGGGCGACGGCACACCCAACTACGTCGACGAGGACACGCTCACCTTCACGCCCCCGACCGACTACCGGGGCGCCGCAGCGCTCAACTTCACCGTGTTCGACGGCGCTTCGAAGAACGACCCGGCGGGGCTCAGCGCGCCCCTGCGCCTCAACATCGTGGTGGGCGACCCCGAGTTCCGCGACACCCCGCCGGTGTTCACCCCGCCCAGCGCCCAGGTCGAGGTCGGCGAGACGACCACCGTCGATCTGCGGGCCTCCACGGATCATCCGAATCCCCAGATCCTGCAGGAGGTCACCTACTCGAACCTCACCGGCTCGTCGGCCGCCATGACCGCGTCGCTCAGCGGCTCGCAGCTCTCGCTCACCGCACCCCGCAACGCGAAGAAGGGCTCGACCTACACGCTCGGCGTCACGCTCCGCTGGGACACGTTCGAGGTACCCGGGCGTATCACCGTCACCGTGGTGGGGTCGTCGCGTCCGCTCGCGGTCGCCGTCACCGATACGCTCGAGACCCAGCGCGGCGACGGGGCGATCGTGGTGCAGCCGCTCGCGAACGACTCGAACCCGTATCAGACGACGGGCGAGAAGCTCTCGATCGTGGATGCGGTGGTGCAGAACACGGGGGAGCCCGCCACGATCTCGTCGACGAAAGACTCGATCTCCATCGCGCCCAGCCCCGCGCTGAAGAGCGGGGTGATCGAGGTGGTCTACACGGTCCAGGATGCGACGGAAGACGCCGACCGCAGGGTGAACGGCACGATCACGCTCACGGTGAGCGACGTGCCCGACAGGGTCGCGAAGCCGACCCGCGCCAGCGACATCGGCGGCGACCAGACGGCGACGTTCCGGTTCATCGCCCCGGCGACCAACGGCAAACCGATCACCGCCTACGAGATCCGCAGCGACCCGGCCGTCGCCGCGCTGCCGGTGTGCGCCGCCGGCGCGGACTGCTCGCTCACCGGACTGACCAACGGAACCCCGTACCGGCTGTCGGCGCGCGCCGTGAACCAGCACGGCGTGGGCGAGTGGTCGGACTTCAGCGACCAGGTGACGCCGTACGGCACCCCTGGAACCCCGCAGCCGGTGCTGCAGAGCGCCGGCAAGTGGGCCGCCGCCAGCGCGACCTGGACCTGGCCGGAGGTCAACGCCGCCGGGGGATCGACGACGTACGCGTGGACCGCGTCGACGGGCGCGAGCGGAACGGGGCGAAGCGCGACCCTCACCGGCTTGGGCGCGGGCGCGCACTCCATCACCGTCGTCGCCACCAACACCGGCGGCAAGTCGAGCGCGGCCGGAACCGGCCAGGCCGCGAACGTGCGCGACCAGCCGCCGCCCGCCGACACGGGCGTGCCAGCCGGAACGGCATCGGGCGAGCGCGCGGGAGCCAGCATCGTCTGGACCTGGGCCGCGACCGTCGGCGAGGCGTCGGAGGGCATCACGTACTACTGGTCGCTCAACGGCGGCGGGCTGCGCGAGTCGGCGACCGCGAGCGCGTCGGTGGCGGGAGTGGCCGCGGGCACCTATTCGATCTCTGTCTATGCCCAGAACAAGGGGGGCAAGACTTCTGCGCAGGTTTCGGCGCCGATAACCATCAAGCCGACGCTCCCTGCGACCCATGTCGTGGCGTGTGTGGCGCGGGCCGAATTCGGTGCGGGTGACTCGGTCGGTCTCGCCCACTACGAGATGCCCATCGGTCGATACAACTTCTACGTCAACGGCGTATTCGACAAGGTCCAGAACATCGACCGCCTCACCGGCACCCAGAAGCTGGTGACGGGCCTGAGCGACCAGAGCGTGACGGTTTCGATGCAACTCGTCGGCGGTGGCCCGATGTACACGTCGGAGCCCGTCGTCATCAGCCAGTCGGGATACTGCACGTGATGTATGGGCAGAACTACCCATCTTCTGGGGGCAGGGAATAACGGCCCCCGTGTTAGCCTGAAAATATTCGGCGGGGAAGTGAAGCCGAATCACACCGGGGATCATTCAATGCTGGGGGATAGAGCTTGAGCGGTCTGAGCGGTGTGAACAAACTGGGCGCGTGGACCCGGCGTCACAAGACGACCGCGTCCGCTCTGGTCATCGCTCTGATCGCGGGCATTCCGCTCACGGTGGCGGCGTTGCATCCGGGCTTCCCCATCTCCGACGTGCAGTTGAACTCCCGCGACGTCTGGGTGACGAACGGGTCGCAGTTGCTCGGCGGGCGGCTCAACCGGCAGATCGACGAGCTGAACGGCTCGGTCACCGCGTCGTCGGCGAGCTTCGACGTGATGCAAGACGCCGACACCCTGTTTATGTACGACCCGCTGAGCGGGCGGGTCGAGTCGGTCAGCCCCGCGACGACCGAGGTGACGTCGGCCATCGACGTGCCGAAAGACGCCGAGGTCGCGTACGGCGGCACAGTGCTGACGATCGTCTCGCCCGAGGGCGACCTCTGGGCGATCCCCGCGGTCGGCGACCTGCAGTTCAACTTCGTGTCGACCGAGCCGCTCATCGAGCTGGGCGCGGGCGGCCATGCGACGGTCACCCACGACGGCGAGATCATCGCGGTGTCGCCCGAGAAGAAGGCGCTCTACCGGGTCGCCAGCCTCGCCGACGCCCCCGTGAAAGCCGAGTTCCCGGCGGTCGGGGAGTTCCAGCTCACTGCCGTCGGCGACGTGCCGATAGTTCTCGACCAGTCGACGAACGAGATCGTGAAAGAGGATGGCACGGTCTACCCTCTCGGCGACGACCCGGCCCTCTGGGTGCAGCAGGTCAGCGCGGAGAACGACAGTGTGCTCGTCTCCACCGGAAGCGCTCTGCTGCGCGTCGCCATCGGCGACGGCACCGTGGAGAAGCTCGACCCCGAGATCGCGGCGCCCGTCGCCGACCCGCTGTCGGTGTCGGCTCCCGTCTATCTCGACGGCTGCGCCCACGCCGCGTGGGGCGGCGCGCAGAAGTATCTCGCCGCGTGCGACGGCCGCGAACCCGCCGTGCAGGACATCCCCGAGGCCGGGCAGGGCGGGCAGATCGTCTTCCGCGTCAACCGCTCGGTGATCGCGCTGAACGACCTCTACAACGGCAACGCCTGGTTGATGGACGAGAACATGCGCCTCGTCGACAACTGGGACGACATCACCCCGCCCGAAGAACAGGAATCCGAAGAGGAGGGCGACGAGAAGTCGGCCATCCAGTCGTTCGAAGACACCCTCGCCGACCGCTCCGACACCAACCGTCCGCCGACGGCGATCGACGACGAGTACGGAATCCGGCCCGGACGCACGACGATCCTGCCGTTGCTCGACAACGACACCGACCCCGACGGCGACGTGCTCGTCATCTCGGCCTTCGACCCGGTGGCGGAGACCACGGGCCGACTGGAATCGATCGACGGCAGCCGCTCGCTGCAGTTCACGCCCCTTCCCGACTTCGTCGGCACCATCGCGTTCACCTACACGGTCGACGACGGCCGCGGCGGCTACGCGCAGGCCCGGGTGAACGCGCGGGTCGTTCCCGACACGGGCAACGAGCCGCCCGTCGCGATCCGCGAGGCCGGCGTCAGCGTCGAGGCCTTCCAGACGGTCAGCTACAACGTGCTCACCGACTGGCGCGACCCCGACGGCGACGACCTCTACCTGGTCGGGGCGGCCCCCAAGTCGGGCGACCTCGTGCGGTTCACCCCCGACGGGTTCATCACGTTCACGCACGCGACATCCGAACTCGGCGAAAAAGAGGTGCAGTTCCAGGTCAGCGACGGCCGGGGCGCGCCGAGCCAAGGCACCCTCACCGTCAAGGTCGAGGCGACCGGAACGCTCAACCCGATCGGCACCCCCGACTACGCGACCGCGTTCGTCAACGAGACGGTCGTCGTCGACCCGCTCGACAACGACCTCTCGCCCTCGGGAGCCCAGCTGGCGCTCGTCGCGATCGAAGACCCGGGTGGCGGGGCCGTCGCGTCGTCGAACCCCGACGCGCAGACCATCTCCTTCTCGTCGGCGAACGTCGGTGTCTACTACGTGAAGTACACGCTGCAGGCCGGTGCCAACAACAGCGTCGGCATCGTGCGCGTCGACGTGCGTGAGAAGCCGGCAGACGCGGGCATCCCGCCCGTCGCGGTGAAGGACACCGCGTACCTGCGCGGCGACGAACCGGTGACCGTCTCGGTGCTCGCCAACGACGTGAGCCCCAGCGGCCGTGTGCTCGCGGTCCAGTCGGTGGATGTCGCGCCGGAACTCACCGCGAAGGGGCTCGTCGTCGAGCTACTGGAGAGCACGCTGATCCGGGTGACCTCGCCCGCCGCGCTCGTCGACCAGGTGAACTTCGCCTACACGATCAGCGACGGCGTCTCGACGGCCACCGCCGGCATCACCGTCGTGCCGGTTCCGGCGCTGACCAAACACCAGCCGCCGGTCGCCGCGAACGACACCGCCCGGGTGCGGGTGGGCGACATCACCACGCTCGACGTGCTCGACAACGACTTCCATCCCGACGACTCGACGATGACTCTCGACGAGAACCTGGTCACCCCGCCCACCGACGGCCTCGCGTTCGTCGCGAAAGGCAAGCTGCGTTTCCAAGCGCCGATGACGCCGGGGGAGTACCGCGTCGACTACCGCGTGCTCGACCCCTTCAACGAGACCGCGACCGCGACGGCCGTGTTCACCGTGACAGCGCTCGACACCGACGGCAACCAAGACCCCGTGCCCACCCCGCTCGTCGGGCGTGTGCTCGCGGGCGGGTCGATCCGCGTCGACGTGCCCCTCAACGGCATCGACCCCGACGGCGACTCGACCCAGATCCTGAACTTCCCCACCAACCCGGCGTTCGGCGCGGTCGTCGAGACGGGGGCCGACTACTTCGTCTACGAGTCGTCCGAGGCCGCCGCCGGTACCGACGTGTTCAGCTACGAGGTCTACGACGCGTTCGGCGCCACCGGCACGGCCGAGATCAAGATCGCGGTCATCCCGCCGCCCGTCGAGTTCCAGCAGCCGAACGCCGTGCCCGACGCGGTGTCGGTGCGCCCCGGGCGTATCGCCCAGGTCGACCTGCTCGCCAACGACTCCGACCCGCAGAGCTCGCCGATCAAGGTCTCCGAGGGGCTCGTCGACGTGCCGGAGGGCATCGACGCCGAGGTCGTCGGCGCCCGCTACCTCGTGCTCACCGCCCCCGAGACCGAGCAGTCGTTCTCGCTGCGCTACGAACTGACCAACGCGCTCGGTGGCAAGACCATGAGCTACGTGCTCGTGCAGGTGACGCCCGACGCCCCGATCCTGCCGCCGACGGCCGAAGACATCCCGATCCTGCAGAAGGAGATCGCCGGCAAGCAGACGTTCACGGTCGACATCTTCGACGGAAACGCCTTCAACCCCTCCGGCCCGACAAAAGACCTCGTCGTCACGATCGAGGGCCCGAACGCGGCATCCGCCACCCAGCTCGAAACCGCCGGCAAGATCGAGGTGACCCCCGCCGAGAACCGTCAGGCCATCGCCTACCGGGTCACCAACGAGGTCGACGCGTTGAGCGCGATGGCGTTCATCCTGGTTCCCGCCGCCGTCGAAGAGGGCTTCGACGATCCGCCCCGCATCGACCCGAACCTGCCCGTGCAGTACGTCAACATGAACGAGACGAAGTCGTGGGACCTCGCCGACATCCTCGAGGTACCGTCGGGCCGCGACGCGTGGATTCCCGACGAGAAGAGCGTCAGCGCCATCCAGAGCGACGGCACCCCGAACTTCGTCGACAAAGACACCATCACGTTCACCCCGCCGCTCGACTACCGCGGCCCGGCCGCCGTCAGCTTCACGGCCTTCGACGGCGCATCGAAGAACGACCCGGCCGGAGTCTCCGCGCCGCTGCGCTTGAACATCGTGGTCGGCGACCCCGAGTTCCGCGACGAGCCCCCCGTCTTCACGACGCCCAACACCCAGGTCGAGGTCGGCGAGACGACCACCATCGACCTGCGGGCGTCGACGAGCCACAACAACCCGCAGATCCTGCAGGAGGTCACCTACTCCGACCTCTCGGTCAACACCGACGCGATCCAGGCCAGCCTCAACGGATCCCAGCTCACCTTCACCGCGCCCCGCAACGCCAAGAAGGGGCAGACCTACAGCTACGGCGTCACGCTGCGCTGGGACAAGTTCACGGTGCCCGGCAAGATCGACGTGACCGTCGTCGGCTCGTCGCGCCCGCTCGCGGTCGCCGTCACCGACAACCTCGAGATGCGCCGCGGTTCGGGCAACGGGTCGATCACGCTGCAGCCCCTCGTGAACGACTCGAATCCGTACCAGACCACGGGCGAGGCGCTGAAGGTCGTGAGTGCCGTCGTGCAGAACACCGGGCAGCCCGCGTCGATCTCTCAGACGTCGTCGTCGATCACCATCACCCCTTCGCCGACGCTGAAGAGCGGCGTCATCGACGTCGTCTACTCGATCCAAGACGCCACCGAAGACGTCGACAGACAGGTGAACGGCACCGTGCGGCTGGTCGTGAGCGACGTGCCCGACCAGGTGGCGAAGCCGACACGGTCGAGCGACATCGGCGGCGACCAGACGGCGACGTTCAAGTTCATCGCGCCCGCAGCGAACGGCAAAGACATCACCTCGTACGAGGTCGTGACGAACCCCGCCGTCGCGGTGCCGACGAACTGCACCGCAGGCGCGGACTGCACGATCACCGGCCTGCAGAACGGCACCGCCTACACGCTGATGGCTCGCGCGATCAATCAGCATGGCGCGGGCGCCTGGTCGGTCGCGAGCGACCAGGTCACCCCGTACGGCACCCCCGGAACCCCGGCGCCGACGCTGCAGAAGCAGGACAAGTGGGCGACCGCGAGCATCACCTGGACCTGGCCCGAGGTGAACGCGGCCGGCGGGTCGATCAGCTACGCCTGGACTGCGAGCAACGGCGCGACCGGAACCGGGCGCACCGCGACGATCACGGGCGTGCCGGCCGGCCAGTACACGGTCTCGGTGGTCGCGACCAACACCGGCCGCAAGTCGAGCGCTCCCGGTGTCTCGGCGGCCGCGGGCATCCGCGACCAGCCGAAGGCCGCGGCGTTCAGCGTGAGCGGAACGGGCTCCGGCCCGTACGCACCCGGTCGGATCACCTGGTCGTGGGGTGCGGCGTCGGGCGAGGCCGCGGAAGGCATCACCTACCTCTGGTCGCTGAACGGCGGCGGTTACACCTCGACGACGGCGACCGGCGCCACATCCTCGAACCTCGGAGCCGGGAGCTATTCCATCACCGTCATCGCGCGCAACAAGGGCGGTGACACGACGGCCAGCTCGAACACGGTGTCGTTCGCGCAGGAACCGCCACCCGTGCAGACCCGCTGGAATCTGACGGCGAACGAGAACACCTGTCCCGAAGACGCACGGTTCAGCAACCGGTTCAATAACCCCGGCTGTGACGCCCCCGGCTACGTGCAGCGTGGCACGACCGTCGGTGTCGAATGCCGACTGCCGTCGCCGTATCCGTCGAGCTATGCCACATGGTTCCGCATCATCGACGGCACCGGTCACGCAGAATACGACAACGGCGTCTACTACCTCGCCGACCTGACCATGGACGGCAACACGGCGGGAATGCCCGCGTGCTAGTCCACCCCGACTTTCCCACCAATCAGAGAGGCCTCACGTGCCAGTAACCCAGGAGCAGGCGACATGGTTCGCCGACGCCTTCCAGAAGCTCGTCGCCAACGTCGACAAGGCGATCGTGGGCAAGGACCACGTCATCCGCCTCGTGCTCACGGCGCTCGTCTCCGACGGCCACGTGCTGCTCGAAGACTTCCCCGGCACCGGTAAGACGGTTCTCGCGAAGGCGCTCGCGAACACGCTCGACGGCACGACGTCGCGCATCCAGTTCACGCCCGACCTGCTGCCCTCCGACGTCACCGGCGTGCAGATCTACGACCAGGGCAAGGGAAGGTTCGAGTTCCACAAGGGACCGATCTTCGCCTCCATCGTTCTCGCCGACGAGATCAACCGCGCCAGCCCGAAGACCCAGAGCGCCCTGCTCGAGGTCATGGAAGAGGGCGTCGTCACGATCGACGGCGAAGGCCACGCGGTCGGCGCCCCGTTCCTCGTGATCGCGACGCAGAACCCGGTCGAGCAGGCGGGAACCTACAAGCTCCCCGAGGCCCAGCTCGACCGCTTCCTGATCAAGACCACCCTCGGTTACCCCGACAGCAAGATCGCCGTCGCGCTGCTGATGGACTCGTCGACCCGCGCCCGCGCGTCGCTCGTGTCGCCGATCATCAAGCCCGAGTCGATCGTGGCCATGTCGGCCCTCGCCGCCGACGTCTTCGTCGACGAGTCGGTGATGACCTACCTGAACGAGATCATCGAGGCCACCCGCAAGAACCGCGACGTGGTTCTCGGCGTGAGCATGCGCGGCGCCATGGCGCTCGCCCGCGCGATCAAGACCTGGGCTCTCACCCAGGGCCGCACCTACGCGACACCCGACGACGTGCGCGACCTCGCCGTCGCGGTACTCGCACACCGCATCATCCTCGATCCCGAAAGCGAATTCGCGGGCGTCAAGGCAGAAGACATCATCAGCCGCATCCTGGTCGACATCGAACCTCCCGCCTACCGGGCCGCGTAAGCCACGATGTCGACGACGGAACAGCAGGCGACCACGCCGGAGGTGCCGGTCTCACCAGAGACCCCCGCACTGCCGGCGACCCCCGGTCGTCGGTCGCGCGCACGCGCGGCGGGTGCGAAGCGCCTGCGGGGAGGCGCGAAACTCGGCCTCGCCGGCGGACGCAGCGCCCTCGAGATCGTGCGCTCCCTGCTGTTCGCGCTCTGGCGGCGTGTGGTGCCGCTGGCTCGCACGGTGTGGGGCGTCATCGGCCCCGTGCTGATGGTCATCACGCCGGTCGGCTGGCTCGTGCTGCTGTTCTCCCTCGTCTCGATCGTGCTCAGCGCCGTCTTCGGCTGGCAGGAGTTCACCTACCTCGGCACGGTGCTGCTCGCGTCGGTCGTGCTCAGCACCGGGTTCCTCTTCGGCCGCGCCTCCTACGGCGTGCTCGTCGAGCTCAACCCGCGCCGCGTCGTCGTGGGCGACCGCGCGATGGGGCGCATGGTCGTCACCAACGTCGGCGCGCGCCCGCTGTCGCCGACCCGCATGGAGCTTCCCGTCGGCAAGGGCGTGGCCGAGTTCCAATTGCCGGCGATGAAGCCGCGTGACGAACACGAAGAACTCTTCGCGGTACCCACGAACAAGCGCGCGGTCATCGTGGCCGGGCCCGCCGAGTCGGTGCGCGGAGACCAGCTGGGGCTGTTGCGTCGCGCATTGAAGTGGGCGGATGCGGTGGATCTGTTCGTGCACCCCCGTACTGTCCGTCTGCTGCCCACGGCCGCCGGCCTCGTACGCGACCTCGAGGGCCAGGTCTCGAAGACCATCACGAACAACGACATCGCCTTCCACGCGCTGCGCCCCTACGTTCCCGGCGACGACCGCCGCTACGTGCACTGGCGCACGTCGGCGCGCATCGGCCAGCTCATGGTGCGCCAGTTCAATGAGACCCGGCGCTCGCAGCTCACCATGATCCACACCTCGCGCAACGATCTCTACGCGTCGGAGGAGGAGTTCGAACTCGCCCTCTCGGTCACCGCGTCGATCGCCGCCCAGGTGATCCGCGACGGCGTGCAGATGAACGTCGTGAGCGAGATGGGCGTCTGGCGCACCCAGTCGGTCACCTCGATGCTCGACTCGTCGTGCCGGGTCGACCCGGTGGGCAAGGTCTACCCGAGCGTGCGCGACTTCGCCCGCGAGACGACCAAGCGCCTGCCCGCACCCAGCGTCGTGATGATGATCGGCGGATCGCGCATGTCGACGCAGGAGTACCGCAGCGTCGAGTCGCTGTTCGGCCAGGACACAAGCCAGGTCGCGTTCAAGGTCGAACTCGGCTCGCAGCCCAAGATCTCTTCGGTCGCGGGACTCACCGTGATCACCATCGGCGACCTGAACGACCTGTCCCGACTCGTGCGGGGGATCAGCTGATGACCGACCAGACCACCCAGACATCGCCCGACACGAAGGCGCCCGGCCCCGGCCGCCGCCCGATCACCGGCCGCACCTGGACCGACATCGCGGTGCTGCTCGTTCTCGTGCTCCTCGGCGTGATCGGCTTCGAACCGTCGTTCGGCGGCTACGGCTTCCTGCTCGCCGGTCTCGGCGGGCTCGCGCTCGGTGCCGCGACCGGTATCCTCGCCGCGGTGTTCCGCCTGAACATCCTGCTGACGGTGCTCGCCGCGGTCGTCGGCTACTTCGTCTTCGGCTCCGCGCTCGCGGTGCAGGGCCAGGCCGTCGCCGGCTTCCTGCCGAGCCTGCAGTCGCTCGCGAGCCTGGCCATCGGCTCCGTCTACGGCTGGGCCGACATCGTCACCCTGCGCACCCCCATCGGGGCGCCCGAGTACATCGCGGTCGTTCCGTACTTCGCCACCTGGATCGTCGCGCTGGTCTCGACGAGCCTCGCCACCCGGTGGATCGCGGCGAGGCCGCGCACCGCCTGGCGGTTCGGTATCGCCCTCATCGGGCCGGTCGCGCTCTATGTCGCGGGCATCCTGATCGGTACGGATGAACCGTACGAGGCGGGCCTGCGCGGCGTGGTCTTCGCGATCCTCGCGCTCATCTGGCTCGGCTGGCGACGACCGAACGCGGCGACCGTGACTCCCGGCGGCGTGAACCGCCTGCGCAACCGCAAGCTCGCGGGCACGGCCGTCATCGTCGGCGGCGCGGTGCTGCTCGGCGGCGGCGCCGGGTTCTGGCTCGCGCCCGCCAACGACGAACGCTTCGTGCTGCGCGACGAGATCGAACCGCCCTTCGACCCGCTGCAGTACCCGAGCCCGCTGAGCGGGTTCCGGCACTACACGAAGCAGGTCACCGACGAGCAGCTGTTCACGGTGAGCGGCCTGCAGCAGGGCGACATCATCCGGCTGGCCACCCTCGACTCGTTCAACGGCAAGCTGTGGACCGTGACGGGCCCCGAGACCGCGACCGACGGCTCCGGCAGCTTCGCGCTCGTCGGCCGTGAGATCCCCGCGCAGACATTCGTCACCCCCGAGGTGCGCGACGACGTCACGATCACGATCGAGACCTACGACGACGTGTGGCTGCCCAGCGTCGGCTACCTCACCGACCTCGAGTTCACCGGCGGCGACGCCGAGAGCGAGAGCGACAACCTGCGCTACAACAACGCGACGGGCACCGCGGTGCTGACCTCCGGGCTCAGCGCCGGCGACAGCTACCAGCTGAGCGCCATCGAGCAGCGGGTACTCACCCCGGCCGACCTCGAGACGGCGACCACCGCATCCATCGACCTGCCGCCCGTCACGGGCATCCCCGACCTCGCCACCTCCAAGGCGCAGGAGTTCGCGGGAGCCGCCACCACCCCGGCCGCGCAGCTGCAGGCGATGCAGCTCGCGCTCACCGAGCAGGGCTTCCTCAGCCACGGCCGCGCCTCCGACTCCGTGCCGTCGCGTGCCGGGCACGGCGCCGACCGGGTCACCGAGCTGTTCGAGCGTCTGCAGATGATCGGCGACCAGGAGCAGTACGCCTCGGCCTTCGCGCTGATGGCGCGCAGCTTCGGCTACCCGGCGCGCGTCGTTATGGGCTTCGCACCCGAGGTCACCGGCGACGAGTCGGAGATCACGGTCACCGGCGACGACGTCACCGCGTGGGTCGAGGTCGCGTTCGCCGACGTCGGCTGGGTCGCCTACAACCCGACGCCCGACGAGACCGACATCCCGCAGGCGCAGGTGCCGAAGCCGCAGAGCGAACCGCAGCCGCAGGTACGCCAGCCGCCGCGCTCCGAGAGCGACGAAGACGACCTGCTCACCCCGGTCGAACTCGAAGAGACCGACGAAGACGACACCGGCGACCCGTTCGTGCTGCCCGGCTGGGCCTGGGCGATCGGGCTGAGCCTGCTCATCCCCGCGTTCGTCATCTTCGTGCCGCTTCTCATCATCGCCGCCATCAAGGCCCGCCGCGCTCGCAAGCGCCGCGAAAGCGCCCGCGGACCCGACCGGGTCGCCGGCGCGTGGCAAGAGCTGCTCGACCAGTACGCCGAGCTCGGCTACGACGTGCCCCAGCGCGCGACCAGGCTGATGGTCGCCGAGCGCCTCGAGGCCCAGCTCGCCGAGCACCCCGTGCGCCTGCGCTCGCTCGCGGCCGCCGCCGACGAGGCCGTGTTCGACGGCCGCGAGGTCGATGCCGAACGCAGCGAGAAGGTCTGGAACGAGGCGATCGCTGCGATCGCGGTCGCGCGCTCTGCCGTGACGAGGGCCCGCCGCATCCTGAGCCGCTACCGTATCCGCGGAAACCGCAAGAACAACCGAGGGCAGCAAAAGTGAAGATCAAACTGACCCTCCAGAGATCGACCGGCCCCGCCGCCGATATCGTCGTGACGACGGATGCCGCGGCGACGGTCGGCGACGTGGCCAACGTCATCGGCATGGTCGACCCGCTCTCACCTCGCGCCTCGTCGCCCGACGTGACCCTGCAGCTCGTCGACGCCCTCGGCAACGGGCAGAAGGTGCTCGAACCGCAAATCGCCCTGGGCGAGGCGGCGATCGGATCCGGAGCGACCGTCGCCATCGTGGCGGCCGGCACCGGAACCGCGCCCGTCGTGCGCGCCGAAGCCGCCGCCGTGCTCGTGGTGGTCGAAGGGCCCGACGCCGGCGCGGAGTTCCCCCTGTCGATCGGCACCCGCTACCTCGGCCGTGACGCGTCGGTCTCCGACGTCACCCTCGCCGACCCGCTCGTCTCCAAGCGCCACGCACGCCTCGACGTCTTCTCGCAGTCGGTGCGCATCGTCGACCTGAACTCGGCCAACGGTCTCGAGATCGACGGCGGCACCGTCACCCGTGTCGACCTCGAGAACGGCGACAGTGTGCGCATCGGCGACTCGTTGCTGCGCGCGAAGATCGTCGCTCCCGTCGCCGAGGTGGCCCCCGTCGCGAGCGGACCGGTCGCCTTCAACCGCTCGCCGCGCGTCGAGGTGCGGTTCCCCGGTTCCGAGCACACCGGCCCCTCGATGCCGAGTGAGAAAGACAACCAGCCGTTCCCGTGGATCGCCGCCCTGCTTCCGCTGCTTCTCGGCGTCGTCTTCATCATGACCGGACGCCCGCTCGAGTCGCTCATCTTCATCGCGGCCTCACCCATCCTCATCGTCGGCACCTACCTGTCGACTCGCGGCACCCGCAAGCGCAAAGAGAAGATGGAGATCGCCAAGTTCGACGAGCGCGCCAAGTACCTCGAAAAGACCCTCGACGCCGAGGCGATCACCGAAAAAGAAGTCCGCCTTCGCGAGGCCCCCTCGACCACCGAGGTCTATACGGCTGCCATGGAACTGGGCCCGCTGCTCTGGACCCGCCGTCCCGAGCACTGGCAGTTCCTCAACCTCAATCTCGGCGTCGGCAGGATGGAGTCGCGTAACTCGCTCTCGCTCACCAACGAAGAGTTCGCGCTGCCGCCGTTCCTCGAGCGTATGCACGAGACGCGCGACAAGTACCGCTACGTCGACGACGTCCCGGTGACCGAGAACCTGTTCTTCGCCGGTGCCCTCGGCATCGCCGGGCCGCGCCCCGCCGCCGCCGATATGGCGCGCGGCATCCTGGTGCAGGCCGTCGGACTGCACTCGCCGGCCGAGGTCGTCGTCGCCGCGATCGTGAGCAACGCCTGGACGAGCGAATTCGAGTGGCTCAAGTGGCTGCCCCACACCGGGTCGGCACACAGCCCGATCGAGGCCGCGCACTTGGCGAACAGTCAGGCCACCGGAGACGCGTTGCTCTCCGCGCTCGAAGCACTCATCACCACGCGTAACAAAGCGAAGATCGTCGTGCGCGGGGCCGTGATGAGCGACAAGTCCGCTCTCGAGGCGGGGGCTTCCGCCGGCGAGGGTGCGCAGGCCGTCACGGCACCGCCGTCGGCCACGCCCGCGATCCTGGTGCTCGTCTCCGACGACGCTCCCGTCGACCGCGCGCGCCTGGTGCAGATGGCGGAACGTGCCGCCGACGCCGGGGTCTACCCGGTCTGGGTCTCGGCCAACGTCGCCAGCCTTCCCGCCGTCACCCGTACCTTCGTCGACGTCGCGACCGACGGCACGACCGCGAAGATCGGCCTCGTGCGCCTCGGCAGCGACATCGTCGACGCCCGCACCGAGCCGATCACCCGCGACCAAGCTCTCGCGATGGCGAAACGCCTGTCGCCCGTCGTCGACGCCGGCGCGCTGTTGCGCGACGCGAGCGACCTGCCTCGCACGGTGTCGATGCTCTCGCTGCTCGGCCCCGACATCGCCGTCACGCCGAACGTCGCCGTCGACCGCTGGCGCCAGAACGACTCCATCCACGACCGCTCCGGCGGTCCGCTGGTCAAGCGTCGCGCCGGCCGGCTACGCGCGCTCGTCGGTCAGTCCGGCGTCGACGCGATGCACCTCGACCTGCGCACGCAGGGTCCGCACGCGCTCGTCGGCGGAACCACCGGTTCGGGCAAGAGCGAGTTCTTGCAGGCATGGGTGCTCGGCATGGCCGCCGAGTACAGCCCCGACCGGGTCACCTTCCTCTTCGTCGACTACAAGGGCGGCTCGGCCTTCGCCGACTGCGTCAACCTGCCGCACTGCGTCGGACTCGTCACCGACCTGAGCCCGCACCTCGTGCGCCGTGCGCTGACCAGCCTGCGCGCCGAGCTGCACTATCGCGAGCACCTGTTCAACCGCAAAAAAGCCAAAGACCTCATCGACCTCGAGAAGAGCGGCGACCCAGAGACCCCGCCGGCGCTCGTGCTCGTGATCGACGAGTTCGCGGCCCTCGCGGGAGACGTGCCCGAGTTCGTCGACGGCGTCGTCGACATCGCCCAGCGTGGTCGATCGCTCGGAATCCACCTCATCATGGCAACCCAGCGACCGGCAGGTGTCATCCGCGACAATCTGCGGGCCAACACCAACCTGCGCATCGCGCTGCGCATGGCCGACGAGTCCGACAGCATGGACGTCGTCGGCGACAAGATCGCGGGAACGTTCGACCCGTCGATCCCCGGCCGCGGCATCGCGAAGACCGGACCAGGACGTCTGACCAGCTTCCAGTCGGCCTACGCCGGCGGCTGGACCAGCGATACCCCACCAGCTCCCTCGGTAGAGGTAGCCGAACTGCGCTTCGGTGCAGAACAGGTCTGGGAGGCTCCCGGCGGCAAGGTCGAGACGCCCGGTGAGGGCGAGCAAGGCCCGACCGACCAGACGCGTCTCGTCGCGAGCCTGATCAAGGCCTCGGCGTCGATCGACCTGCCCGCGCCTCGCCGGCCGTGGCTCGACGAGCTCGCGCCCGCGTTCGACCTCACCAAGCTGCGCCAGCGCACCGACACCGAGCTGCTGCTCGGGGTGAGCGATGTTCCGCAGGCCCAGCGCCAGGACCAGGTCTACTTCCGCCCCGACACCGACGGCAACATCGCGATCTACGGCGCCGGCGGATCGGGCAAGACCGTCACGCTGCGCACCCTCGCGGCGACCGCCGGCATCACGCCCCGCGGCGGCCCCGTCGACGTCTACGGGCTCGACTTCGGCACAGGCGGCCTGCGCATGCTCGAGGCGCTGCCGCACGTCGGCTCGATCGTGAGCGGCGACGATCCCGAGCGCGTGGTGCGCCTGCTCAAGATGCTGCGCGGCGTCATCGAAGACCGTTCGGCCCGCTACACCGCGGTCGACGCCGGATCGATCGTCGACTACCGCCGCATCGCCAACGCGCCGAACGAGAAGCGCATCCTGCTGATCGTCGACAACTTCCCCGGATTCCGCTCCGACTTCGAGACCGGATCGGGCCGGGCGCCCTGGTACTCCGTGTTCCAGCAGCTGCTGCTCGAGGGGCGCGGACTCGGGGTGCACGTCGCCATCACCGCCGACCGCCCCGGCAGCGTTCCTTCGGCCATCAGCGCCACCATCCAGCGCCGGGTCGTGCACCGTCTCGCGGACGAGGGTGGCTACATTCTCGTCGACGAGCCGTCCGACGTGCTCTCGGCCGCATCACCTCCCGGACGCGCACTGCTCGACGGTCTCGAGACCCAGGTCGCGGTGCTCGGCGGCAACGCCAGCGTCGCCGAACAGGCGAAGGCGCTCGTCGGTCTCGGCGAGGCCATGGTGCGGGCCGGCCGCCAGCCCGCTCCACCCATCGGCGCGCTCGCGACCGAGATCCCGGCCGAGTCGCTACCGGCGACGATCGGCGGGCTGCCCGTGCTCGGCGTCTCCGACGACTCGCTCGCGCCTATCGGGTTCGAGGCGACCGGCACGTTTATGCTCGGCGGTCCTCCCGGCAGTGGCCGCACGAACGCCCTGTTCGCGCTCGTGCGGTCGATCGACCTCGCGCTGCCCGACTCGCGGCGCTACTACATCGGCAACGCCCGCTCCGCCGTCGGAGCGGCCGCGGGGTGGACAGCGACGGCCCGCACGCTCGAGGAGACCAAGGAGCTCGCGCTCGAGCTCGCCAAGATCGTCGCCGACCCCGATACGCAGGGCAAGATCGTCGTCGTCATCGAGCAGATCGCCGACTTCCTCTCGAGCTCGGCCGACGCGTCGCTCGTCGAGCTGATCAAGGCGGTCAAGCGCAGCGACCACTTCCTCCTCGGCGAGAGCGAGACCAGCCAGTGGAACTCGTCGTGGCCGCTGCTCGGCGAGATCAAGGCCGGCCGCACCGGATTCCTCATCCAGCCCGACGGCATCGAGGGGGAGATGCTGCTCAAGACGCCGCTGCCCAGGGTGTCGCGCGCGGAGTTCCCCGCGGGCCGCGGATTCTTCATCGCCCGCGGCAAGTCGACGCGTGTACAACTGCCGCTTATGCCCCAATAAAGCTTGGTCTCAGCGGCATGGGCACCCCTGCCCATCGACCAATACTCAACGCCGCCGTACGTTTGAACCACTAGCCCGCTCCAGCAGCGGGGAAAACGACAAAGGAGCATCACATGGCTAACCTCAACGTCACCTACGACGACCTTCGCCAGACGTCTCAGCGTCTCAAGGCCGGTCAGGACGACCTGAACAACAAGCTCACCGAGCTGAGCGCCCTGGTTCAGGAGCTCACCGCCAACGGTTTCCAGGCCGAGAACTCCTCCGCCGCGTACCGCGACTCGTTCGAGCAGTTCCGCACCGGTACCACCACCGCCATCAACGGCCTCGAGGGCCTGAGCAACTTCCTCGTCTCCGCCGCAGACGCTCTGCAGCAGACCGACGAGGGTCTCGCTTCCGGCATCCGGGGCTAGTGACCTGCGCCGGCTTCCGCGTCACGCGGGGGCCGGCGCGCCCCACCACCCACAGATCACGAAAGGAAAATCATGGCCGACTTCGTAGTTGACACCCAGGTACTGCGCGACACCGCGACGATCCTTTCGTCGATCCACACCGAATTCAGCAAGTCAGAGAAGCGCGTCGACGCCGCCATCGAGGCGGCAGGGCAATGGGAGCTCGAAGACGCGATCAGCAGCTTCGCCACCGGCTGGGACAAGCACCGCGGCGAACTCCTCGAGCAGATCGAGGGACTCAAGAAAGTCGTGAACGGCGCTGCCGACACGATCGAACAGGTCGACTCCGACATGGCGTCCGACCTTGAAGGGGGAAACTGATGGCCCGGTACTACGACTGGAGCCCGGCCGGCTACTCGACCGACCCTATCCCCGGCGACCCCCAAGTCCTCCGCGACGAAGCGGCCAAATTCAAGAGCGTGGCGGAAAGCATCACCGAGGCAGCCACCAACCTGCGCAACATCGCCAACACCGGCGACGCATCAGGCGAGTTCGTCGAAGAGTTCGCCACGCAAGCGAACGAGGTGGCGGACCGCATCAGCAAAGCCGAGATCAAGTACACCGGACTGGCCGACGCGTTGCGCGAATACGCGGGCCCCCTTGAGCAATTCCAGACCGACTCCGTGACCATTCTCAACCGTGCGATCAACGCGAACGTGAACGCCAAAGACGGCGCGAAGTGGGAACAGCACTGGACCAAAGAGCTCTTGCAGCCGGACCTCACTCCCGATCAGGTCGAGGACGTCCAGAAGAAGCTGGATGCGGCGACGCGTGACCGCATGGACGGCGAGAGCGGAGCCATCTTCGCCCGCAGGGAGCTCGAGCAACTCGGTTTCGACCGCGACGACGCCGCATCCGCCGCGGCCAACAAGATCAAGCAGGCCGGCGAAGACAGCGGAATCAACGACACCGGCTGGGACAACTGGGTGCAGTTCTGGGAAGAGCACGGTGACATGATCGACTCGATCGTGCAGGTCTTCGGCGCCATTGCCGCCGGACTCGCCGTCATCGCACTATTCATTCCCGGCCTCAACGTAATCGTCGCGACCGTCATCGCCGTGATTGCCGTCGTCGCGATGGTCGCCCAGGTCGCGAACGCCGTCGCTCAGGCCTCTGCCGGTACAAAACCCATCTCCGAAGCGATCGTCGACATCGGACTGGCGCTCATCCCGTTCGGTGCGGGCAAGCTCGCCGGAGCGATCGGCAAGATGACCGTGGCGAGCAGCGTGCGGATCACGGCTGCGGCCCGGTCGACCGACGCGATGGCCGACGGCGTCGCCGGTGTGCTGCGTTCCACCCACATTCCCGAGGTAGCCGCCGACGTCGCCCGGGTTACTCCGACACTCGTCCAACGGCTGGTCAGCGGCAATCCCGCCGAACTCGCGCAGCTGGAGCGCCTGCGAGATCTCGCCACCCTCCAGGGCCGTGCACCGGGTGCCGGCGAGTACCTGGTGAACAATTCGTGGATACTGAAGGACATGCCGCTCGTGCAAGGTCTCGCGGGCGTCGCCGAAGGTGCGGGATTCAGCATCGGTAACCCGATCAAAGAGGCAGCATCAGATCTGGGCTGGGACAAGACCATCGAATCGGAGATGAGTTGGTAGCGACAAACGGCAGGGCAGTGCGCACGCGGGACGAACGCATAGCTCTGGTGACGGTGATCGCGTCGGCGACCGCCATCCTCACCTCGGTCGTCTTCGGCATGCTCGGCATCGCGCTGAACCAAGCCTGGTACATGATCGCCAACGGAAGTGTGCCGAGCAAACCCGAGGAGGGCTTCACGTCGCGCCAAGAGCAGTGGGTCGGCCACATGATGTTCACGCTGCCCTGGTGGTATTTCGCGCTCACCGGAGCCGTGGTCCTGGCCGTAGCGATCGTCGCAGTCAACCCGCGGTGGAGGTTCCACTCGGCGAACCCGAAGTACTTCGCCTACCGCACGACGGCCGGGTATCTCGTGATCGTGGGCGTCCTTCTCGCGCTGCTGCACAATTTCGCCGCCGGTTTCTACGATCTTTCCGGTGAAACGTTCAGCCTGTACTCGATCGGTCCAGCGCTGTGCCTCCTCTCGGCCGTCGTCGCGCTCGCCGCCAAGCTCTTCGGCCCGAAAACGCCGAAGAAGCCGAGGTACATCGCCCCCATCACGCCGTTGACCACGGCAGATTCGGACACGCCATGACCCTCGACGGGCCCATCAACTACCGCTTCGTATTGCCGCCCGGATGGGTTCACATCCCCGTCGACGACGAAGCCGACGACGCTGTCGCGGCCCTCGCGCGCAAGGCCGCCGCACGGGTGGAACCGTCGAAACGGGCGAAGGCACAAACCTTCCTCCGCGAGCAGCTCGAGCAGGCCGTGGCCGGGGCCAGAGCGGGCAAGGGTCAGGATCTCTACCTGCCCACCGAACCCGTTCAAGGCATGCCGCTCCCGATCTCGATCGTCGTCGGCGAAACGCGGCCGCCCGGTGACGGGGTGTCGTTCTCGACCGCCGACGCCCTCCTGTCATTCGCGTCCCGCAGCACCGGGTCGCGGGCGAGCGCCATCGACGGCGAACTCGCGGTGCGCGCCACTACCGTCGTACCGGCGACCGACGACCTTCCCGGTTCCCGTCAGATCACGTACCTGGTGTGCACGCCCGCACCGAATCCGCGGCTGATGCTCATCACCGCGGCGATCCTCGCCCTCGACGTGGAGGGCTTTCCCGAAATAGCCGACTCGCTCGAGTTTCTCTTCGACTCGATGGTTGCCACGATCCGATTCGAACGCCAGGCGGTGCCGGTATGAGCCCCGTCGTGATCGAACACAACGCCCCGTGGATCGGTATTCCCGAGACATTCCCCTACCTCGACTGGGCGAACGCCGACGAATGGGCCGACGCGCTCCTCGCCGAGCTCGCGGGCTCCTTCGGCGAGCCGGAAGCCGGCGAGTCCGCCGCCCTTCGCGAGTTCCTCGTCACCGTGGCCGAATCGCGGGAGCAACGCGGCGCAGACCGCGGTTACATCTGGGCCGACGGGTGGAGCACCGACAGCTACCTCGCCGATGTCACGATGATCCCGGCAGCGTTGAGCGGACAGCTCACCCTCGACCAGTTGGCCGGATCCGAAGACCCTCTCGCCGTCGAGCCCCCGGTCATCGAGCCGTTCGTCACGGACTCCGGACTCGAAGGTGTGGTCAGTGCCCGGTATCTCAACGAGCCGGGTGCCGACGGCCTGATCGCCCGGGCCGACTACGTGTTTCCCATCCCGAGCGGGCATCTGAGGCTCTACACGGCCCAGTTCGATCTGGTGCGTTTCGAGAAGGTGCTTCCCAAGCTGGCAGACCTCGCGACCACGATCTCGATCGTGGATGCGCCCGTCCCCGCGGACGGCCCGGCCATCAGCGCGTGAGCTAGCATTGCTCGGGTGAGCACGGACGACAACGACTCCTTCATCGCGCTGCCGCCGCCCGGTGCGCCGGTCGAGGATACGAAGACGGATGTCGCGGCCGTTGCCTCAGCCGAAGCCGTCGAGTTCATCTCGCTACCGCCCGGTATCGCGCTCGACTCCGGCACCTTCACGGTTCCCGCGCGCACGCCGCCCGCCCGCGAGCCTGCTCCTGAGATCGTCTTCGTTCCCACCGTGCTCGGCGCGGCCCCCGTGTTGCCCGTCGCCGGGCCCGCCCCGGTCGCCGAGCCGACCCCGGTCGCTGAGCCTGTCGAAGCGCTCGCCGCGCCGGAGCCCGCGCCACCGACCGCACCCGTCGCAGTCACACCACCCGCACCGACTCCCGCTCCCGTCTGGCGCCTCGCTCTCCCCGATGGCGGGGCCATCGTCGCGCTCGACGCGAGCGTGCTCATCGGACGCAACCCCGCGGCATCCGCGGATTATCCCCACGCCACCCTGCTTCCGGTCGTCGACCTCACCAAGTCGGTCTCGAAGACCCACGCGCTGCTCGAGATCGACGGGGGAGTGCTCTGGGTGCACGACCTCGACTCGACCAACGGCGTGTATGTCGTCGTCGGCGACGACGTGTCCGAGGTCGTGCCCGGCACCCGGATCACCGTGCCCGCCGACGCCGACCTCGAGCTCGGCGAGTTCGTGATGCGCATCACCCGTTCCTGACCTTCCCTTACCGGCGCCGGCACCGGTCTGGTGATACTCTCGGGGAATGCATTTCGAGCGGCTCCTTCTCCTTCGTCGCCGCGGCGAGGCCTAACCCAGGCCCTCCTCGTCGCGGAGTTCTTTCGTTGGCTGATCACTCGAAAAGAAGAAGGACCGCTGAAATGACTGCACCGAATACTTCCGAGGCCGTGCGGCCCCGCACCTTGGCCGAGAAGGTCTGGGACGACCATCTCGTCGTCAAGGGCGAAGACGGATCGCCCGACCTCATCTACATCGACCTGCACTTGCTGCACGAGGTCACCAGCCCGCAGGCCTTCGACGGCCTGCGCTTGGCCGGACGTCCCGTGCGCCGCCTCGATCTGACGATCGCCACCGAAGACCACAACACCCCGACGCTCGCCATCGACAAGCCGATCGCCGACCTCACCAGCCGCACCCAGATCCAGACGCTGCGCAACAACGCCGCCGAGTTCGGCGTTCGCCTGCACTCGCTCGGCGACATCGAGCAGGGCATCGTGCACGTCGTCGGACCCCAGCTGGGCCTGACGATGCCGGGCATCACCGTCGTCTGCGGCGACTCGCACACCTCGACCCACGGCGCGTTCGGCGCTATGGCGTTCGGCATCGGCACGAGCGAGGTCGAGCACGTTCTCGCCACGCAGACCCTGCCGCTCAAAGCCTTCAAGACCATGGCCATCACCGTCGAGGGCACGCTGCGCCCCGGTGTCACGGCGAAAGACATCATCCTCGCGGTCATCGCGCAGATCGGCACCGGCGGCGGTCAGGGCTACGTGCTCGAGTTCCGCGGCAGCGCCATCCGCGCGCTCTCGATGGAGGGCCGCATGACCATCTGCAACATGTCGATCGAGGCCGGCGCCCGCGCCGGCATGGTCGCTCCCGACCAGACCACCTACGACTACCTCGAGGGCCGACCGCACGCGCCCACCGGTCAAGACTGGATCGACGCCGTCTCCTACTGGGAGACCCTCGCCACCGACGACGACGCCGTGTTCGACGCCGAGGTCTTCCTCGACGCCGACACGCTCGAGCCGTTCGTCACCTGGGGCACCAACCCCGGCCAGGGCGTCTCGCTGAGCGAGCCGGTTCCGAACCCCGCCGACATCGCCGACGCCAACGAGCGCTCCGCCGCCGAGCGCGCGCTCGAGTACATGGACATCGCGGCCGGCACCCCGATGAAAGACATCAGGGTCGACGCCGTGTTCATGGGCTCGTGCACCAACAGCCGCATCGAAGACCTGCGTGCCTTCGCCTCCATCATCAAGGGCAAGAAGAAGGCCGACGGCGTTCGTGTGATGGTCGTACCGGGCAGCGCCCGCGTGCGCATCGAGGCCGAGGCCGAGGGCATCGACCAGATCGTCAAGGAGTTCGGGGCCGAGTGGCGGTTCGCCGGCTGCTCGATGTGCCTCGGCATGAACCCCGACCAGCTCGCTCCCGGTGAGCGCTGCGCGTCGACCTCGAACCGCAACTTCGAGGGCCGCCAGGGCAAGGGCGGGCGCACGCACCTCGTGTCGCCGCTCGTCGCGGCCGCCACCGCCATCCGCGGCACGTTGTCGTCGCCGTGGGACATCGACAACACGGTCGCTGAGCCTGTCGAAGCTGCGACCGAGGGGGCAAACGCGTAATGGACAAGATCACCACCGTCACGGGCGTCGGCGTGCCGATCAAGCGTTCGAACATCGACACCGACCAGATCATCCCGGCCGTGTTCCTCAAGCGCGTCACCAAGACCGGCTTCGAAGACGCACTCTTCTACGGCTGGCGTCAAGACCCCGAATTCATTCTCAACTCCGCGCCCTACGACACGGGCGGCGTCCTCGTCGCCGGACCCGACTTCGGAACCGGGTCGAGCCGCGAGCACGCCGTCTGGGCGCTGCGCGACTTCGGCTTCCGCGCGGTCATCTCCTCGCGCTTCGGCGACATCTTCCGCGGCAACTCGGGCAAGCAGGGGCTGCTCGCGGCCCAGGTGACCGAGGCCGACGTCGAGAAGATCTGGGCGCTGCTCGAGGCCACCCCCGGACTCGAGGTCGCGGTCGACCTCGTAGCACGAAATGTGCGCGTCGCCGACCTGACAGTGCCTTTCGAGATCGATGACTACACTAGGTGGCGCCTCCTCGAAGGCCTCGACGATATAGGTCTGACCTTGCGCGACGAAGCGCAGATAACGGAGTTCGAATCCCGCCGCGAAAGCTGGCGTCCCCTGACTCTCCCCGCCAAATAAGGCAGATCCCGCTAGACAAGCAGTGAAGGTGTTCCTTAATGAATTCTCTTGTACAAGACGCCCACAAGGCTGGTGAGAGGGTCGGATTGAAGTCTGACAAGATCGTGATCAACGGCGGCAAGCCGCTGCGTGGTCGCATCGAAGTGCGCGGCGCGAAGAACCTCGCGACCAAGGCCATGGTCGCGGCTCTCCTCGCCGAGAGCCCGTCGGTACTGAAAGACGTTCCCGACATCAGCGATGTCGGCGTCGTCACGGGAATGCTCGAGGCCTACGGCGTCTCGGTCACGGCGACCGCCGAGGGCGAACTCACCTTCGACCCGAGCAACGTCGAGCGTGCCCACTTCGCCAAGATCGACGCCCTCGCCGGCTCCAGCCGCATCCCGATCCTGTTCTGCGGACCGCTGCTGCACCGCCTCGGCGAGGCGCTCATCCCCGACCTCGGCGGCTGCCGCATCGGCGACCGCCCGATCGACTTCCACATGGACGCCCTGCGCGCCTTCGGAGCCGTCGTCGACAAGAGCTACGAGGGAATCCGCCTCACCGCTCCGAACGGACTCACCGGCGCCGAGATCGAGCTGCCCTACCCGAGCGTCGGCGCGACCGAGCAGGTTCTGCTCACCGCCGTGCGCGCGAAGGGCGTCACCGAGCTCAAGAACGCGGCCATCGAGCCCGAGATCATGGACCTCATCGCGATCCTGCAGAAGATGGGCGCGATCATCAACGTCGAGCCCAACCGCGTGATCTTCATCGAGGGTGTCGACAAGCTCGAGGGCTACAACCACCGCGCGCTGTTCGACCGCAACGAGGCCGCCAGCTGGGCGTCCGCCGCGCTCGCGACCGAGGGCGACATCTTCGTCGGCGGCGCCAAGCAGGCCGAACTGATGAACTTCCTCAACATCTTCCGCAAGGTCGGCGGCGCGTTCGACATCCACGAAGACGGCATCCGCTTCTACCACCCCGGCGGAGAGCTCAAGCCCGTCGTCGTGGAGACCGACGTGCACCCCGGCTTTATGACCGACTGGCAGCAGCCGCTCATCGTCGCCCTGACCAAGGCGCAGGGCGTGTCCGTCGTGCACGAGACCGTGTACGAGAACCGTTTCGGCTTCACCGACGCCCTCATCGAGATGGGCGCCGACATCGTCGTGCACAAAGACGGCCTCGAGTCGGTCACGCGTCGTGTGCCGCGCCGTCCGCTCGAGCAGGCGGCCGTCATCACCGGGCCGACGAAACTGCACGGTGCCGACATCCGCGTTCCCGACCTGCGCGGCGGCTTCAGCCACCTCATCGCCGCGCTCACCGCCGAGGGTCAGTCGACCATCAGCAACGTGGGCATCATCAGCCGCGGCTACGAGCACTTCATCGACAAGCTGCGCGCGCTTGGGGCCGACTTCGTCTACGAGGGCTAACCCGCGTGACCGCTGATCGCCAGGCCGGGTCGGAGAAGACACCGATCTTCCGGCTGATGGCCGCTATGGCCGTGCCGCCGATCGACCTGATCGCGAAGCTCAAGCTCAGCGGTGTGGAGAACGTGCCGAAGACGGGCGCGTTCGTGCTCGCACCGAACCACTACAGCGAGATCGACCCGCTCATCGTCGGTGTCGCGATGTGGAAGGTCGGGCGCATGCCGCACTACATGGCGAAGGCGTCGCTGTTCGACGTGCCGGTCATCGGCCGGCTGCTGCACGCCTCCGGCCAGATCCCGGTGCAGCGCGCCGGATCGACCACACGCAGCGACCCGCTCGCCGCGGCGAAGCAGATCGCCGAGCAGGGCCTCGCCGTCGTCGTCTACCCCGAGGGATCGCTCACGCGCGACCCCGACCTGTGGCCGATGCGCGGCAAGACCGGGGCCGTGCGCACGGCGCTCGAGCAGGGGATCCCCTTGATCCCCGCGGCGCACTGGGGCACGCAGCTCGTGATGCCGCGCTACGCCAAGAAGATCAACGTATTCCCACGCAAGACCGTGCACGTGAAGTTCGGGCCCGAAGTCGACCTGTCGGCCTTCGCCGACCGCAAGCTCGATTCGGCCGCTCTCGCCGAGGCCACCGACCTCGTCATGGACGCCATCACCGCGCTCTTCGAAGACCTCCGCGGCGAGACCGCGCCGGCCGAGCGCTGGGATCCCGCGAAACACAACCAGAAGGACACCGGCCGTTTTGAACAGTAGCGAGCAACTCACCCCCGAATCGCGGGCACGCAGGGTCGCAGTGCTCGGCGCCGGTTCGTGGGGCACGACCTTCTCGAAAATCCTCGCCGACGGAGGCGCCGACGTCGCCCTGTGGGCCCGCCGCCCCGAACTCGCGCGCGAGATCACCGAGTCGAAGCGCAACAGCGACTACCTTCCCGGCATCAATCTGCCCCGCGGCATCCTTGGGTTTTCGAGCCTCGAGACGGTTCTGGATGACGCGGAGCAGGTGTACCTCTCGGTGCCGAGCCAGTCGCTGCGCGAGAACCTCACGGCCGCCCGCGACCTGATCCCGAACGACGCCATCGTCGTCTCGTTGATGAAGGGCGTCGAAAAGGGTACCGGCCTGCGCATGAGCGAGGTCATCGTCGAGGTGCTCGGCATCGACCCCGACCGCGTCGCCGTCGTCTCCGGCCCCAACCTCGCGCTGGAGATCGCCAAGCAGCAGCCCACGGCCGCCGTCGTCTCGTCGCAGAACCTCGACACCGCGACGCTCGTCGCGATGACCGCGACCAACCCGTACTTCCGTTCGTTCGTGAACACCGACGTCATCGGCACCGAGTTCGGCGGCGTGCTCAAGAACCTCATCGCCGTGGCGATCGGCATCGTCGACGGTGTCGGCTACGGCGAGAACACCAAGGCCTCGATCATCACCCGCGGACTGGTCGAGATGACCGACTTCGCCGTCGCCTACGGCGGTCGCGCCGAGACCCTCGCCGGGCTCGCCGGGCTCGGCGACCTCATCGCCACCTGCGAGTCGTCGCTGTCTCGCAACAACACCGCCGGGCGCCTGCTCGGTCAGGGGTACTCGTTCACCGACGTGGTCAAGCAGATGAACCAGACCGCGGAGGGCCTCTCGTCGGTCGCGCCCGTGCTCGAGCTCGCCGCGGCCGTCGGTGTGCAGATGCCCATCGTCAGCCAGGTCGCCGAGGTGCTCGCCGGCACCATGGACCCGCGTGACATCGCACCGCACCTGACGACCGACCCGATGCCCCAGGGGGAATAGGCATGATCACCGCTCTCGCCGACGGACGACTGCTGGCCGAAAAGACCGGGGCGACGCCGCCCACCGTGGTCGCGCTACCCGGCTGGATGCGTTCCGCGACCGACTTCTCCACCATCGTCGACGGTCTCGACGCCGTCGCCATCCACCTGCCGGGCTTCGGCACGACGCCCGAGCCGGCGACCGCCTGGGGCAGCGAAGACTACGCCGAAGACGTCGCGGCAGCGATCGCCGGCTTCGGTCCGGTCGTCCTGGTCGCGCACTCGTTCGGCGGCCGCGTCGCCGTGCGCCTCGCCGCGAAATACCCGCAGTACGTCGCGGGCATCGTCCTCACCGGCGTGCCGCTGCTGCGCCTGACCGCCGCGCCCACGCCGCCGCTCTCCTTCCGCATCGTTCGCTCGCTCGCGAAGAAGGGCCTGCTGCCCGCTTCGGTGCTCGAGAAGCAGCGCCGGAAGCGCGGATCGGCCGACTACAACGCCGCCCAGGGCGTCATGCGCGACATCCTCGTGCGCGTCATCAACGAGGAGTACCGCGACGACCTCGCCCGCATCACCGCGCCCGTGCGCATGGTGTGGGGCGAGAACGACACCGCGGCTCCCGCCGACGCCGGCCTCGCCGCGTCGCAGCTCATCAAGAAGTCCGCCTTCCGTGTCGTGCCGGGTGCCGGCCACCTCATGGAGGGCGACCTGCGCACCGCCGTGCGCGAAGAATTGCTCGCCATGATCGACGAGGTCGAAAAGTAATGAACCAGCAGATTTCCATCGCCACCATCGTCTTCGGTGTGATCGCCGCCGTGCCGATCGCCGCCCGCTGGCTGCGTGTCGCCCAGCGCGAGCACTACATCGCCCCATGGGTGACCCGGCTGGCCTGGCTCTGGCTCACCGTGCGGCCGGTCAACGCGATCATCGCGGTGCTCGTCGTCGGCCTGGCGCTGGTCTCGCTGTTCCCCGACTTCTCCGGGCTCGCCGCCTCGGCCATCGTCATCGTGGGCTTCCTGCCCTACGGCCTCGGCATCCGCGGCACGAGCGCGAAACTCGCCTGGACCGACCGGCTCAAGCGCCTGCTCGTCACCTGGATCGTGCTCGTCGCCGCCATCGGCACCGGCCTCACGCTGGTCTTCGGGGGCGCGGGCATCGTGCTCACGCTGCTGCTCGCCGCGCCGATCACCGACCTCGCGCTCGTGATCCTCAAGCCGGTCGAGAAGCGTCTCTCGCGCAAGTGGATGCTCAGCGCCCGCAAGCGCCTCAAGCAGGTGCGGCCGACGGTCGTGGCCATCACCGGGTCGTACGGCAAGACCTCGACCAAGGGCTACGTGGCGCACATCCTCTCGGCCAGCTACGCGGTCGTCGCCAGCCCCGCGAGCTTCAACAACCTGATGGGGCTCTCGCGCGCCGTCAACGACCGGGTCGTTCCGGGCACCGAGGTGTTCATCGCCGAGATGGGCGTCTACGGCCGCGGGGAGATCCGCGAGCTGAGCGAGAGCTTCCCGCCCGACATCGCGGCCATCACCACGATCGGCGAGGCCCACCTCGCGCGTATGGGCAGCCGCGAGGTCATCTTCCAGGCCAAGAGCGAGATCACCGAGAAGGCCCGCACCGTCGTGCTGCCGATCGACGAGACCGAGCTCGCCGGCCTCGCCGAGAAGTGCCGCGCAGAGGGCAAGCGCGTCATCACCGTCTCCGTCGTTCCCGGAACGGACGCGGATGTCGTCGTCGACGCCGCCGCGTCGACCGTGTCGGTTCGCGAGAACGGTTCCGTCGCCACCGCGACCGTCGTCATCCCCGGGGTCGGCCACGCCGTCAACCTCGCCGTGGCCGTCGGAATCGCGCACGCGCTCGAGATCCCCCTCGCCACCGTCGCGTCGCGGCTCGGCGCCCTGCCCGACTCCCCGCACCGCGCCGAGGTGCAGTACGCCGAGAGCGGCGTCGTCGTGATCGACGACACCTACAACTCGAACCCCGTCGGCTCGCAGCGCGCCCTCGAGGGCGCGGCCGCGATCGCCGCGGAACGCGGCGGACCCCTCGTCGTCGTCACCCCGGGAATGGTCGAGCTGGGCCACGTCCAGGCGGCGCGCAACGAGGCGTTCGCGGCATCCGTTTCTTCGTACGGCGGCCACCTCTTCGCGATCGCCCGCACGAATCGGGCCGCTCTCGTACAGGGCGCGGCATCCGGCTCCGGATCGATCAGGATTTTCGACCGCAGAACCGAGGCCGTCGCTGCGGCGCTCGATCAGGCCGGCGACCGAGGCGTTATCCTCTATGAGAACGACCTGCCGGACCACTACCCGTAAACCAGCCGCACCGGGCCAGCAGGAGATGTTGCGGCTCGAAATTTTGGATGGTCACGCGTGAGTTCACCCTGGGCAGTACTTTTCGGCGGACCCTCGCCCGAGCATGAGATCTCGATCCTCACCGGGCTGCAGTCCGAGCGGGTGCTCACCGCGAGCGGCGAGAGCGTGCTGCCGATCTACTGGGCGCCCAACGGGGAGTGGTGGCTCGTGCCCTCGGCCACCGAGGCGAAGGACTACCTGAACGGCGTGCCCAAGGGCGCGAAGGCCATCGACGTGCGCGTGTCGGGCGACACCGGGCTCTACGTCAAGAAGCGCGCCCTCGACATCTCCGCGGTGCTGCTCACGCTGCACGGCGGCGTGGGCGAGGGCGGGGGAGCGGCCGCGCTGTTCTCGCTGCTCGGCATCCCCGCCACCGGCTCGACCCTGTTCGCGGGCGCCGTCGGCATGGACAAGCTCGCGTTCGGCGGGCTCATGGAGGTCGCCGGCATCCCGACGCTGCGCCGCGAGCTGCTGTCGGCCACCCGGTCGCCGTCGTTCCCCGGCCCGTACATCGTGAAGCCCCGCTTCGGCGGATCGTCGATCGGCATCGAGATCGTGGACGACGCCGACACGGCCCGAGCGATCGCGCGCTCCTCGGCGCACCTGCGCGCCGGCGCCGTCGTCGAGCCGTACCGCCCCGAGCTCGTCGACCTGAACATCTCGTTCCGCACGTTCCCGTCGCTCGAGGTCACGGCGCTCGAGAAGCCCGTGCGATCGTCGAGCGAGAGCGGCCTCTACTCGTACGCCGAGAAGTACCTCTCGGGCGGCGCGGGCGCCGACGCGGGGCTCTCCAGCGCGCCGCGCGAGTTCCCGGCCGACGTCTCCGAGTCGATCGCGACCCTCGCCGCCGAACTCGCCACGCACGTGGCCGAGGTCACCGCCCTCACCGGTGTCGTGCGCGTCGACCTGCTGTTGGATGAAGCGGCGGGCGAGCTCTTCGTCAACGAGGTCAACTCGATCCCCGGCGCGATGTCGCTGTACCTGTGGGCGCCGCAGGTCCCCGCGGCCACCGTGCTCAAGGACGCGCTCGTCGAGGCACGCGACCGCCGGGTCGTGCTGCCCGCCTCGGGCTTCGGCTCGGGCGCCGCGCTGCGTGCCGCGGGCGGCATCGCCGGCAAGCTCGTCGGGCTCGACGGCCCGCGCGGCTGACTTCCTGTCGGTTGAGCAGGCCGCAGAGCGACCTACCCGACCGGCTCTACGGCGCGGGCGTCGGCGTCGACGTGTCGATCGTCGGCGCGCCCAGGCTGTCTTCGATCTCGGTGCAGCTCGCGGTCGACTCCGTCGCGCCCACGGCGTCGACGAGGTCGAAGAGCGCCGATCCGGGCGAGGTCACGTCGCGGTTGACGATGACCTCGGTCGCGGGGTCGCGGCCGTAGGTGGTGAACACGTAGTTGGGGGCGTCGGTGTCGTCACGCAGCCAGTAGACGTCTTCCACGAGCACACACGGCAGCAGGCTCGCGCGGTCGGGGATCGCGACGCCGCAGCGCAGCAGCACCGAGGAGGGGGAGCCCCAGGCGCCGGTCGCCTGCGCGTTGGTCTCGCGCAGCGCGAGGTCGCCCACGGCGTCGGGCAGCCGCACCATGACCTCGGCGCAGCCCGGGTTCTGGGCGTCTTCGGCGGGGTCGAGGCTCACCGTCTGCACACAGCCGGTGAGGGCTCCGAGTGCGATCAGACCTGCGATGGCGATCAGGGGCGTGGCGGTCAGGCGGAGCTTCGATTTCACCGGTTCAGGCTACCGTGTGAAGCATGACGCAACCCGATACTCTGCGCGGCATCGGGGAGGGCGCCAGTCTCGCGCGCATCTTCCCGCGCCTGCCGCACTCCGACTTCGCCCTCGTCGGACCGGGCGACGACTCCGCGGTGATGAGCGCCCCCGACGCCCGCTTCGTCGTGACCACCGACATGATGATCCACGGCCCCGACTTCCGGCTCGCCTGGTCGAGCCCGCACGATCTCGGCTGGAAGGCCGCGGCCTCGAACCTCGCCGACGTCGCCGCCATGGGCGCCGCGCCGACCGCGCTCGTCGTCGCGATCGCGGCTCCCGCCGATGCGCCGGTCTCGCTGCTCGAGGGCATCGCCGACGGGTTGCGCGACGCCTGCCTCGCCCTCGCACCCGGGTGCGGCGTCGTCGGCGGCGACCTCTCGGTCTCGACCACGCTCACGATCGCGGTCACCGCGTTCGGCGACCTCGGCGGCCGAGCGCCCGTGCTGCGCTCCGGCGCCCGGGTCGGCGACGTGGTCGCGGTCTCCGGAGTGCTCGGCCGGGCCGCCGCCGGACTCCGTCTGCTGTTCGAGATGGCCGTCGTCGACGGGCATCCGGATGCCGCGGCGGCAGCCTCCCTCCGCGCTGCCGAACCGGCTCTCGTCGGCGCCCAGCTCGCGCCGACACCGCCGATCGGCGACGGCGTCGCGGCCGCGCTCGGCGGGGCGACGGCGATGCTCGACCTCAGCGACGGACTCGCGCTCGACGCCCGCCGGCTCGCGACGGCCAGCGGCGTGGCCGTCGACCTCGACTCCGCCGCCGTCGGCGACCGCGAGTCGCTCGACGGGGGAGAAGACCACTCGCTGCTCGCGACCTTCCCTGCGGGCGCCGTGTTGCCGGCCGGCTTCCGTGCCATCGGCAGGGTCGTGGCGGGCGAGGGTGTGCTCGTCGACGGCCAGCACTACGACGAGCGCGGCGGCTGGGACCCCTACGAGCAGTGGTCGGGTGCTGTTGGTTGAGTAGGTCGCTCTAGCGACCGTATCGAAACCTCGCCAGGGTCTCGATACAGGCCGTAGACGGCCTTACTCGACCGGCTCGGTCGTCGTGAGCCACCACAGGGTCGTGTCGCCGTAGTCCTTGCGGCGTTCGAGCTCGATGCCGTGCGGCCACACCGGCTCGGGGCTGCGCGAGCTGCGCTCGAGCACGACGGTCGCGTCGGGCGCCAGCCGCGGTGCCAGCAGCTCGAGCGTGTGCGCCAGCTCGGCCTCGCCGAGGTCGTAGGGCGGGTCGAGGAAGACCACGTCCCAGCTGTCACGCGACGGCGCGAGGAAGGCGTCGACGGCCTGCCCCGAGGTGTCGATCGCGAGCGTGCTGCCCTTCGGCTTGGAGCGCAGCAGCAGCGCGGCGTTCGCGCGGCACGCCTTCACCGCCTGCGGCCCCTTTTCGACCAGCACGACCGCCGCCGCTCCGCGGGAGGCGGCCTCGAGCCCGAGCGATCCCGTTCCGGCGTACAGGTCGACGACGCGGGCGCCCTCGAGCAGGCCGCGCGCGTCGAGCGCCGAGAAGATCGCCTCGCGCACCCGGTCGCTGGTGGGGCGGGTGCCGGCGTTCGGCACGGCGAGGGTGAGCGAACCGGCGAAACCGGAGATGATGCGGGTCATTGCCCCAACGGTACCGGGATTCCACGCGTCATCCGTAGTAGAGACCCCACAACAGGTTGGCGCGACCTCCGCAGCATCCAGACAATCGGATCATGGCCAGCGTCGATCGTACTTCCAAGCCCTCCTTCACCAAGGCTCTCTTCCTCGGCAACACGCACTCCGAGCTCGTGATGCCGTACCCGCTTCTCGAGGGTGCCGAGCGGGCGAAGGTGACCGCCCTCGCGTCGAGCGCCCGCGACTACCTCACCGGCACCTACGACCCGTTCAGGGCCGAAGCCGACCGCTGGGTCGGCGACGACACCATCCGCGACCTGGGCGAACGCGGACTCACCGGACTCTTCGTCGACGAGCAGTACGGCGGCCAGGGTCTCAGCCAGACCGGGTACTGCCGCGTGATGGAGGAGTTCGGCCGTGTCGACGGCACCCTCGCCGTCGTGATGGGTGTGCACCAGTCGATCGGCACCAAGCCGATCTACCTCTACGGCACCGACGACCAGAAGGCCCGCTGGCTGCCCGACCTCGCCGCCGGCCGCAAGCTCGCCGCCTTCGTGCTCACCGAACCGAACGTGGGCAGCGACGCCTACAACCTCGAGACCTGGGCCGAGCGTCAGGGCGACGGCAGCTGGATCCTCAACGGCGAGAAGCGCTGGATCGGCAACGGCAGCAAAGACGTGCTCACCGTCTTCGCCCGCAGCGATCTCGGCCACGTCGCCCTCGTCGTCGAGAAGGGCGCCGAGGGGCTGAGCACCGGACCCCGCTTCGACACGCTCGGCCTGCGCGCCAACAACCTGCAGCGCGTGCACTTCGACAACGTGCGGGTGCCGGCCGAGAACCTGCTCGGCGAGCCCGGCGACGGCTTCCGCATCGCGATGAACACGCTCAACAACGGGCGGATGTCGATGGGGACGTCGATCGCCGGCGGCATGAAGACGTTCCTCGACCAAACGCTCGAGCACGCGAACAGCCGCTCGCAGTTCGGCCGCAAGCTCGTCGACTTCGAGATGGTGGAGGAGAAGGTGGCGTGGATGAACACGCAGATCTACGGCCTCGAGTCGATGTCGTACCTCACCACCGGGCTCGTCGACCGCGGCGTCGCCGACTTCTCGCTCGAGTCGGCGATGACCAAGGTCGTCGCGAGCGACGTCGGCTGGAAGGCGCTGAACAAGGCGTTCCAGGTGCACGGCGGAACCGCGTTTATGAACGACCACCCGCTGTCGAAGGCGCTGCGCGACTTCCGCATCTTCCCGATCTTCGAGGGCGCCAACGACGTGATGCGCGCCTACGTGGCGCTGAACGGCATCAAGGGGCTCAGCGAGGCCCTGCCCGACGTGCGCACGCTCACCGTCGGCGCGCCGGCGAAGGCGATCGGTGTGCTCGCCCCGTACGTGGCCGAGCGGGTCAACCGCGCGTTGCGCCCCGAGAAACTGGCCGGGGCGCACTCCAGCCTCGGCAAGCAGGTCGGCGCGGTCGCCGAGCAGACCGCGCGCCTGCGCGACCGGGCAGAGGCGGCGCTGCGCAAGCACGGGAAGAACGTGCAGGAGAAGCAGCTGGTGCAGAAGAGGCTGTCGGATGCCGCCTCCGGGATCTATGCGCAGGTCGCGGTGATCAGCCGGGTGACCGCGGTGATCGCCCGCGACGGCGCACCGGCCGCGGGCGCCGAGCGCGCCGTCGCCGTCGACTTCTGCGACCGGGCCGCGCGGCAGGTGGGGCGCGAGCTGCGCTCGCTGGAGATCAACTCCGACCAGGTCACGAAGCAACTGGGCAAGGCGGTGCGCGAGTCGAACGGCTACGCGTTCGATCTGTAGGCAAGACGCCGGTTGAGTAGGCCGCCCGCGGCCGTATCGAAACCTCGCCGCATGGTTTCGATACGTCGCTGGCGCTCCTACTCAACCGGCAACGTCGAAGGGGTAGCCTGCCCCCATGCCCAGTAACTTCCGCATGCCCTTCCGGGGGCTGTGGCGCTCCAGCAAGCCGACACAGGTGGCCGAGACGGTCGCCCTGCCCGACGACCCGCGCCCCGAGACATCCAACAGCATCGTCAACAACGCCATCTACGAGGCAGGATGTCGCGTGGAGGTGCCCGACTCGCTCGGCGCGACGTACGCGGCCCTCGCCGAACGCGAGGATGCGATGGCGTGGATCGGCCTGTACCGCCCGTCGGTCGACGAGCTCACGTCGCTCGCCGAGCAGTTCGGCCTGCACGAGCTCGCGGTGGAGGACGCCGTGCTGGCGCACCAGCGCCCGAAGCTCGAGCGCTACGGCGAGACGCTGTTCGTGGTGCTGCGCGCGGCCCGCTACCTCGACCACCTCGAGGAGGTCGAGTTCGGCGAACTGCACGTGTTCATCGGCCCCGACTTCGTGATCACGGTGCGGCACGCCGAGTCGCCCGACCTGTCGGTCGTACGCCGCCGCCTCGAGGAGTCGCCAGACCTGCTCGCGCGCGGCACGGAGGCCGTGCTGTACGCGATCCTCGACGCGGTGGTCGACGGCTACCTGCCGGTCGTCGCCGGCATCGCGAAAGACATCGACGAGATCGAGACGCAGGTGTTCGACGGAGACCCCGGGGTCTCGCGCCGCATCTACGAGCTGTCGCGCGAGGTCATCGACTTCCAGCGCGCGGCACAACCGCTCACCGGCATCCTCGACCAGATCTCGAGCGGCTTCGACAAGTACTCGATCGCGGCCGACCTGCAGCAGTACCTGCGCGACGTCGCCGACCACGTCACACACGTCAACGAGCGCATCGACGAGTTCCGCACCCTGCTGCGCGACATCCTCACGGTGAACGCGACGCTCGTGGCGCAACGGCAGAACGAAGACATGCAGAAGATCACCGAGTCGAGCAACCGGCAGGCGGTCGAGGCGCGCAAGATCTCGGCGTGGGCGGCGATCTTCTTCGCGCCGACACTCGTCACGGGCGTCTACGGCATGAACTTCGCGTTTATGCCCGAGCTCGACTGGGAGTTCGGCTACCCGGCCGCGCTGCTCGTGATGGTCGGCATCGGCGGTGCGCTGTTCGCGGTGTTCCGCAACCGCAAGTGGCTGTGACGCCCAGCGTTCGCTGAGCTCGTCGAAGCGTCGGCGGCAGTAGGTACCCTTGTAGCCGTGACCTCCCCGCTCGACGAGCCGCTCAAGAACGCGCTCGGCCCCCGCACGAGCGCCGCGCTCGCCAAGGGGCTCGGCCTGAAGACCGTGGGCGACCTGCTGAGCCACTACCCGCGCCGCTACATCCGCCGCGGCGAACTGACCGAGCTCACCCACCTGCCGCTCGACGAGAACGTCACCATCGTCGCCGAGGTGCTCGAGGTGCGGCAACGGTCGATGCAGGCGCGCAAGGGATCGATCCTCGAGGTGAAGATCAGCGACGGCAAAGGCGTGCTCACCCTCACCTTCTTCAACCAGGCGTTCCGCAAAGAGGAGCTCGTGCCCGGGGCGCGAGGCATCTTCGCCGGCAAGATCGGCGAATACCGCGGCGCACTGCAGCTGACACATCCCGACTACGAGCTGTTCGCCGCGTCGACCGAGCCCGTCGGCAGCGAGCGCGAGAAAGAAGAGGCGCGCGCGTTTCTCGAGAACCTCGTGCCGATCTACCCGGCGACGGCGTCGATGACCAGCTGGCAGATCCAGAAGGCCGTGGCGGTCGTGCTCGACACGCTCCCGCCGCTGCCCGACCCGGTGCCGGCACCGATCCGCACCCGCCGCAAGATCACCAGTTACGAACGCGCGGTGCAGAGCATCCACCGGCCGGCGACCGATGCCGAGTGGGGCGGGGCACGCAAGGCGCTGCGCTTCCAGGAGGCCTTCGTGCTGCAGGCCGCCCTGCTGCAGCAGCGCGCGAAACTGCGCGAGGTCGCCTCGACGTCGCGCCTCCCCGGCGCGCTGCTCGCCGAGTTCGACGCCGCCCTGCCGTTCACCCTCACCGGCGACCAGAAGCGGGTCGGCGACGACATCTTCATGGACCTCGCCGGCGGCACGCCGATGAACCGGCTCGTGCAGGGCGAGGTCGGTTCGGGCAAGACGCTCGTGGCGCTGCGGGCGATGCTCGCCGTCGCCGAGTCGGGCGGCCAGTCGGCGCTGCTCGCGCCGACCGAGGTGCTCGCCCAGCAGCACCTGCGGTCGATCGTGAAGACCCTCGGGCCCGACCTCGCCGCGAAGCTGCGCCCCACGCTCATCACCGGCCAGCTGAGCGTGCCCGAGAAGCGCAAGGCCCTGCTCTCGGCCGTCAGCGGTTCGGCCCGCATCGTCGTCGGCACCCACGCGCTGCTCAGCGACAACGTGGGGTTCTACGACCTCGGGCTCGTCGTCGTCGACGAACAGCACCGCTTCGGCGTCGACCAGCGTGAGGCGCTGCGGCTCAAGGGCGCCACCCCGCCGCACGTCGTGGTGTTGACCGCGACGCCGATCCCGCGCACCGTCGCGATGACCGTGTTCGGCGACCTCGACATCTCGACGATCGCCGAGCTGCCGGGCGGCCGGGTGCCGATCAAGAGCTTCGTGGTCTGGAACAGGCCGCTCTACGACCGCGTCTGGGTGCGCGCCGCCGAGGAGATCGCCCAGGGCCGTCAGGTCTTCGTGGTCTGTCCCGCCATCGACGCCGTCGACCCCGACCCCGAACTCGTCGAAGGCGAACCGCTCGAGCCCGCGGCCGGCGCGGGCCCGGCGGGCGCCGCCGCCAAACGCCCCATCGCCAACGTCACCGACACGACCGCCGAACTGCGCGCGAACCCCGTGCTCGCGGGCAAGCGCATCGAGACGCTGCACGGCCGCATGACCAGCGACGAGAAAGACCGCGTCATGCAGGACTTCGCCGCCGGGCGCATCGACGTGCTCGTCGCCACCACGGTGATCGAGGTCGGCGTCGACGTGCCCAACGCGAGCACCATGGTGATTCTCGACGCCGACCGGTTCGGCGTCTCCCAGCTGCACCAGTTGCGCGGCCGCGTCGGCCGCGGCGGTGTGCCGAGCGTCTGCCTGTTCGTCACCCACGCCGAAGACGAGACCCTCGCCCGCGAGCGGGTCGAGGCCGTGGCGTCGACACTCGACGGCTTCGAACTCGCGCAGAAAGACCTCGAACTGCGCCGCGAGGGCGACGTTCTCGGCAACACCCAGTCGGGCGGACGATCGAGCCTGCGGCTGCTGCGTGTCGCCAAAGACGGCGAACTGATCGCCGACGCGAGAGACCTGGCCTCTGCCGTGCTCGAGGTCGACCCGACGCTCGCCGACTACCCCGAGCTGCGCGACGCCCTCGCCCGGCGGCTCGACGCCGAGGCCGAGGCCTTCCTCTCGAAGAGCTGAGCCCGCGCGCCGCGCCGGTGCCAGCGCAAGGACGCGATCTGCGCGTCGAACCGGGCGATGTCGTGCTCGTGCGCCGCGCTCAGGTCGAAGACCAGCCACTCGTGCGGTTCCTCCGGCGACAGCACCGTGTAGGTCGCCCGGCGGCCGCGAGCGGTCGCGTGGTACTCGCGCAACGACGGTTGCCCGTCGACCGTGACGTAGAGCACCGCCGCAGCGGTGTTCGCCGCGATGAGGCGCAGGATGTCACGCGGGTCGACGTCGTCGCGTTCCGCATCGCGCCACCCGGTGACCGTGTATCGGGTGCGGGCGGAGGGCGCGGCCGGCCACCCCGCGCTATCGTCGATCGAGTAGATGGTCATACTCCAGTTGACGGTGTGGCCGCTGCCCGCAGCATCCGTGGTCTCACGCATTTCCCTCGTCTCGAAAGGGCACCATGCTTCCTCTCAAGCTCGGTTACAAGGCATCGGCGGAACAGTTCGCACCCCGCGAGCTCGTCGAACTCGCGGTACTCGCGGAGCGCCACGGATTCGAGTCGGTCGCCGTGAGCGACCACTTCCAGCCGTGGCGGCACACCGGCGGCCACGCGCCGTTCTCGCTGGCCTGGATGGCCGCCGTCGGGGAACGCACCTCGACCGTGCAGATCGGCACTTCGGTGATGACGCCGACGTTCCGCTACAACCCCGCCGTGATCGCGCAGGCCTTCGCGACGCTCGGCGTGCTCTACCCCGGCCGCATCATGCTCGGGGTCGGCACGGGGGAGGCCCTCAACGAGATCGCCACCGGGTTCCGCGGAGCCGGCGAACAGGAGTGGCCGGAGTTCAAGGAGCGCTACGCGCGGCTGCGCGAGGCGATCGCGCTGATGCGCGCGCTGTGGAGCGAAGACCGGGTGAACTTCGAGGGCGAGTACTACTCGACGCACGACGCGTCGATCTACGACCGGCCCGAGGGCGGCATCCCCGTGTACATCGCCGCCGGCGGCCCGGTGGTCGCCGGCTACGCGGGCCGCGCGGGCGACGGCTTCATCTGCACCTCGGGCAAGGGCATGGAGCTCTACACCGAGAAACTGCTGCCCGCCGTCGCGGCAGGGGCCGAGAAGGCCGGGCGCGACGCGGAGACGATCGACAGGATGATCGAGATCAAGATCTCGTACGACACGGATGCGGCGGCGGCCCTCGAGAACACCAGGTTCTGGGCGCCGCTCTCGCTGTCGAAAGAGCAGAAGCACGACATCACCGACCCGAGCGAGATGGAGGCGGCGGCCGACGCGCTGCCGATCGAACAGGTCGCGTCGCGCTGGATCGTGGGATCCGACCCCGACGAGATCGCCGAGAAGGTCGGCCAGTACGTGACGGCGGGGTTCAACCACCTCGTCTTCCACGGGCCGGGGCACGACCAGCGCCGCTTCCTCGAGCAGTTCGAGCGCGACCTGGCGCCGCGCATCCGCGCCCTGGGTTAGCCGGGCTGGCCGGGCTCGTCGGCGAGCGCCAACGGGCTGCGTCTGCGCCGCTGGTAGCTGGCCACCAGCACGCCGGCGACCACCGCGGCGCCCGCCAGCAGCTCGGTCAGGTCGATCACCTCGCCGAACGCGAGCCAGGAGGCGAGCACGCCGACCACCGGCACGAGCATCGAGAACGGCGCGACCGTGCTCGACGGGTAGCGCTTGAGCAGACCGTTCCAGATGCCGTAGCCCACGAGTGTCGCGATCACCACGACGTAGAGCAGTCCGAACACCGCGGGCAGCGCCTCGAGGGTGAACGCCGTCGTGAGGCTCGCGCCGATGCGCTCCGGGCCCTCGACGAACAGCGAGATGGCGAGCATCGGCAGGGGAGGGATGACCGACATCCACAGGGTGAGGTGCAGGGCGTTCGGCGCCTGGGCCTTGCGGGTCGACACGTTGCCGATCGCCCAGCCGAGCGCCCCGAGGAGCGTGAGCGCCACCGGCAGGAGCGCGGCGACCTGCGAGCGGTGGAACGCGATCGCGGCGAGCCCCAGAACGGCGATCGCGATGCCGACCGCCTGACGCCGGCTGATGCGTTCGCGCAACCAGATGCCCGCGATGATGACGGTGAACGGCGCGGAGGCCTGCAGCACGATCGAGGCGAGGCCGGCGGGCATGCCCGCCTCCATGCCGAGGTAGAGGAAGGCGAACTGCATGGTGCCGATGCCGAGGCCCACCCCGAGCAGCCAGCGCACCGGTACCTGCGGGCGCGGGATGAAGATCAGGGTCGGGATCGCGATGATCGCGAAGCGCAGCGCCACGAGGAACAGCGGAGGGAAGTGCTCGAGCGCGAGCGCGGTGGCGGGGAAGTTGACGCCCCAGCACACGGCGACGAGCAGGGCGAGCAGACGGTGGCGCAGGAGCATGACTCCATGCTCGCCGAAAAGACCATGAAGGACTAGCGCCGGATCGTGCATCGTCTTTGTAGACTCCCTTCATGGATGTCTCCCAGCTGGCCCTCCTGCGCGAACTCGCCGACCGCGGCAGCATCACCGAGGTCGCCGCGGCCCTCGGCAAGTCGCCGAGCGCCGTGTCACAGCAGCTGAAGACCCTGCAACGTCAGGTGGGCGTCGACTTGGTCGAGCGCGTCGGTCGCGGCGTGCGCCTCACCGACGCCGGCCGCGCTCTCGCCGACAGCGCGGTGCGCATCGCCACCGCGGTCGCCGAGGCGGAAGCGACCTGGGCCGCGTACCGGGGCGACGCGACCGGCACCGTGCGCATCGCCACCTTCGTCTCGGCCTCGGAACTCTTTCTGCCGGGGCTGCTGACGCGTTTGAAAGCCCACCCGGGCATCCGCCTCGATATCGACGACCGCGACGTCTCCCAAGACGATTTCGCGGCGTTGACCGCCGACTACGACATCGTGATCGCCCACCGCTCCGACGACGTGCTGCCGCCGCAGCCGACGGCGCTGCGGGTGGTGCCGCTCGTGCGCGAACCGCTCGACGTGGCCGTGCCGCTCGACCACCCGCTGGCCGGGCGCGACCGGGTGACCGTCGACGACGTGATCCGCGACGAGTGGATCGGGGTGCCGGTCGACTACCCGCTCGACCGGGTTCTCGTCGCGATGGCCGTGCGGGCGGGCGTTCCGGCGACGGTCGTGCACCGCACGACGCACCTCCCGCTGATCGAGAACCTCGTGGCGACCGGGCACGGCATCGCGCTGGTTCCGCGGCACACCTCACGCGAGCGCTCGGCCGGCCGGTTCCGGCTGCTGCCGCTGGGCGACGTGCGTGCGGGCCGCCGCATCGAGGCCCTGATGCGCCCCGACCGGGCCGAGCGGCTCGCCGTGCGCGTGGTGCTCGACGCCTACGTCGAGGAGGCGGCGCTGCATAGCGACAGCGGTTCGGTAGTGGAGCCGATGAGTCGGCCGAGCGTCGCGAAGGCGGTTCGGTAGTGGGGTCGATGAGTCGGCCGAGCCTCGCGAAGGCGGTTCGGTAACAGTTCGGTAACTTGCAGCGGCTAGGGTGAGCGTATGAAGAGGATCGCCGTTGTTCCTGGATCGTTCGACCCCGTCACCCTGGGGCACCTCGACGTGGTGGAGCGGGCCGCCGGCCTCTTCGACGAACTCCACGTGCTCGTCGTGCACAACCCCGGCAAGACCGCGCTGTTGCCGATCGCCCAACGGGTGGCGCTCATCGAGCAGTCGATCGCCGACGCAGGCCTGCCCGACAACATCGTGGTCACCAGCTGGAGCGTCGGCCTGCTCGTCGACTACTGCACCGACGTCGGCGCGAGCGTGCTGGTCAAGGGCATCAGGTCGCAGGTGGATGTCGCGTACGAAACCCCGATGGCGATCGTGAACCGCAACCTCGCCGCCGTGGAGACGATCTTTATGCTGCCGAACCCGGCACACGCGCACGTGTCGAGCTCGCTGGTGCGCCAGGTGGCCTCGCTCGGCGGCGACATCGCTCCGTACGTGCCGCCGGCCGTCGCGCGCTACCTGCAGTAGCGAGCCGTTAATCGCGTGAATACCCAGAGTTTGGGCGACGCGCAGCCCTAGTGCACCCGCAGGCGACGCGGGCACGAGAGAATGAAGCGATTCGCGCGGGAAACCGTGAAACGAGCGAGGAGCACACCGTGGCATCGAAGTCCGACAAGAAGTCGCAGGTCAAGGCCGACAAGAAGGTCGACAAAAAAGCCGACAAGAAGATCGACAAGAAGGCCGACAAGAAGACCGCGAAGAAGGCCGATCTGAAGGCCGAAGCGAAGTTTCTGAAGAAGGCGCTCGAGGCCGACACGCTCAAAGCCGAGAAGGCCGCCGCCAAGGCGAAAAAAGAACTGAAGAAAGAACGCGAGCTCGTCAAGCAGCAGCTGCAGAAGGCCAAGGACCGGGCCGAGAAGATCGCGAAGAAAGACGAAGCGCGCGCCGAGAAACCGGCCGCGGCCGCCGAGACGAAGCCGGCGAAGGGCGACACCACGGTGAAGGCGCCCGCCAAGCCCCGTGCCGCCTCGGCGAAGAAGGCCCCCGCCAAGAAGTCGGTCGTGCGTGCCCCGAGCGCCGCGATCACCCCGCGCGCACCCGCGGCCCGCACGGCGGTACGCGCGGCCCGCACCGGGTCGAGCGCCGTGCGCGCGAGCACCGAGCCCTCCGAATCGTGGACCATGGTCGCGTTGCGCTCGCACGCCGGTTCGACCGGGGTCACCGGCTACTCCCGGCTGAACAAGGCCGATCTGCTCGCGAAACTGCGCGGAACCGACACGCTCGACTAGCAGCTCTCGAACTCGAAGCCGGGTCGCGACGGCGTGACCAGATCGCGGTCGCGCACGATCGTCGATGCGGGAATCTGCGGGTCGGCGCACAACTCGGCGACGCTTCCGCCGAGGTCGTCGGCGTACTCGACGTCGATGACGACGCCGTAGACCGCGGTGTAGAGATCACACTCGTCGAAGCGTCGGCATTCCTCGGCGACCGCGAAGTCGAAGCCGGCGTCCCGGCCGCGCGAGACCAGTTCGGCGGCGTTCTTCTGCGCGATCGCCAGCGAGCGCCCGTGGGCGGCGTGCACGAACAGGCGGGCGAGTGCCAGCGCGTCGTCTTCGTCGAGCGCCCCGCCGCTGCGGGTGTAGCTGTCGAGGTTGTCGATCTCGACGGCGTCGAATCCCCGGTCGGCACAGCGCGCGAACACCGGGTCGAGCAACCGTGCGATCTCGGCGCGGTTCGCCGGGGTCGAGGTGTCGAAGATCAGCTCGTCCGGCCAGTTCTCGTCGACGACGGGAGCGCCGTCGCGTCGGAGCACGAGTGCGGCCCGCTGCTCGAGCCAGATCGCGCGGTCGGCCGGCTGCGACTGGAAGCCGTTGATGTAGCAGACCGAGTACAGCCCCGCGGCGGGCACATCGGTGCTGTCGCGCACCACCCCGCCGACATCCGGCGCCGGGTCGTAGCCGCCGCCGAGCTGGTAGTCGACGACCGCGTCGGTCGGGGGCAGGGCGACTCCGGGCTGCGCCGAGCAGCCGGACAGGGCCAGAGCGACCAGGACCGCCGCGGCGACGAAGGTGCGCACAGGGTGATGATACGGAATCTGCCGGAAACACAGAAGGTGACAGTATGAAGCTATGACTGGTTTGCAGGTCGGCTACGCCGCGATGCTCGAACAATTCCACCCGACCGAAGCCGTCGCCCTCGCCGCCTACGCCGAGAAGCACGGCTTCTCGGGAGTCATGGCCGCAGACCACTTCCAGCCCTGGGTTCCGCAGCAGGGCGAGAGCTCGTTCGTCTGGAACGTGCTCGCCGCGATCGGCGAACGCACGACGGGCGACATGGGGCCCGGCGTCACCGCACCCACCTTCCGCTGGCACCCCGCGATGGTCGCCCAGGCGTCGGCGACGCTCGCGGCGATGTACCCGGGCCGGCACTGGCTGGGGCTCGGTTCGGGCGAAGCGCTCAACGAGCACATCGTCGGCCAGTACTGGCCGGAGGCGCCCGAGCGCATCAACCGCATGTTCGAGGCCGTCGACGTGATCAAGAAGCTGTTCGCGGCGTCGCTCGCGGGCAAAGACACCAAGCACTCCGGCCAGTTCTTCAAACTCGAGTCGACCCGGCTGTGGACGATGCCCGAGGTGGCCCCCGAGATCCTCGTGGCGACGGCCGGCCCCGTGACCGCGAAACGGGCGGGCAAGACCGTCGACGGCCTCATCACCGTCGGAGCCCCGATCGAGAAGATCGCCGGGCTCTTCGCCAAGTTCGACGAGGGCGCCCGCGAGGCGGGCAAAGACCCCTCGACGATGCCGCGCGTGCTGCAACTGCACCTGAGCTGGGCGCCCACCGACGAGGAAGCCATGCGCAACGCCCTCGTCGAGTGGCCGAACGGCGGCATGAAGTTTCCGAAGAGCGACATCCGTTCGCCGTTCGAACTCGAACAGATGGCGAAGCTCGTGCGCCCCGACGACTTCGCGGGCCGGCTGGTCGTCGACTCCGATCCCGACGTGCACCGCGCCAACATCCAGCGGTTCGTCGACCTCGGCTTCGACCGCATCTACCTGCACAACGTCGGACGCAACCAGCGCGACTGGATCGACGTGTTCGGCCGCGACGTGCTCCCGAAACTGACGAGGTAACGCGCGTGCTCTCCGTCTACGCCGCAGCGGGCGTCCCCGAGATCGCCCCCGGCGACGACCTCGCCATGATCATCGGCGACGCCCTCGACGGGCTGCTCTCCGACGGCGACATCCTCGCCGTCACCAGCAAGATCGTCTCCAAAGCAGAGGGCCGCGTCGTGCAGGCCGCCGACCGTGAACAGGCGATCACCGACGAGACCGTGCGTATCGTCGCGAGCCGCGCGCACAAGAACGGGGTCACCCGCATCGTCGAGAACCGGCTCGGCATGGTCGCCGCGGCCGCGGGCGTCGACGCCAGCAACACCGCGCTCGGAACCGTGCTGCTTCTGCCCCTCGACCCGGATTCGTCGGCCCGCAGGCTGCGTCTCGCCCTCGAGGACCGCTTCGGCATCCGTCTCGGCGTCATCGTCACCGACACCCTCGGCCGCGCCTGGCGCGAGGGCCAGACCGACGTCGCCATCGGCGCCAGCGGTGTGCGGCTCGTCGACGACCTGCGCGGCAGCCTCGACAGCCACGGCCGCACCCTCGACGTGACGACCCCCGCGGTCGGCGACGAGATCGCCGCGGCCGCCGACCTGGTGAAGGGCAAGGCCGGCGGGCTGCCGGTGGCGGTCGTGCGCGGACTCGCGCGACTGCTCGATGCGGATGCGCCCGGAGCCCGCGTGCTCATCCGCCCCGCGGAGAAAGACATGTTCCGGCAGGGTTCCGACGAGGCCTGGCGCGAGGGGTACGAGGCGGGCCGGGCGGCCGCGGCCGCGGCGCTCGCCGAGGTGGCTTCGGAGGCCGAGCCGTCCGGGCCCCCTGAGCCCGTCCCGGTCCCTGAGCCCGTCGAAGGGCCGACCCCGTGACCCCCGACCTGCCCTCGCGCGAGACCGCGCGCGCGGCGATCGGGCGCGCTGCCGTCGAGCAGTTCGAGTCCCGTCCGCGTGACACCGGCATCCGCAAGACCGGCAAACCCGTCGCCGAGTCGCACGTCGTCGAGCCGACCCGCGAGTGGATCGTGGTGATCCCGGTGAAGGGCACGGCCGACGGCAAGTCGCGGTTCGGCGAGGTGCCCGAGCGTGGTGCTCTCGCGCTGGCGATCGCCCTCGACACCGTGGCGGCGGCCCTCGCGGCCGACGCCGTGGCGGGGGTGATCGTCGTCACGAGCGTCGCCGTCGCGACCGCGTTCGACGAACTCGACGCGCTCGTCGTGGTCGAAGAGGCCCCCGCCGGGCTGCCGGCCGCGATCGCCGCAGGGATCGAGCTGGCGTCGGAGTTGGGCGCGCCCGGCCGCGGCATCGCCGTGCTGCTCGGCGACCTCCCCGCGGTGACCGCCGCCGAGCTCGACGCGGCGCTCGTTCTCGCGGCGGCGCACGACCGTGCCATGGTGCCCGACGCCGAGGGCTCCGGCACCGTGCTGGTCACGGCGGGCGACGGCGCGACGCACGCGACCGCTTTCGGGCACGGGTCGAGCGCGGCGCACGTCGCGGCCGGTTACGTCGCGCTCGCGATCCCCGCCGAGTCCGGGCTGCGCAACGACGTCGACACCCTCGAGCGACTCACCGAATTGCGCGACCGGCTCGGGCCGAACACGACCGCGGCGCTCCCTGCCGGTTGAGCAGGCCGCTTGCGGCCGCGCCCTGCCGGTTGAGTAGGCCGCTTGCGGCCGTGCCCTGCCGGTTGAGTAGGCCGCTTGCGGCCGTATCGAAACCCGGCCGGTTTCGACACGCGCGCCAGAGCGTGCTACTCAACCCACAGCGGGCGCGCGCCAGAGCGCGCTACTCAACCCGCAGAGGGGGCGCGCTAGAGCGCGAGGGCGTCGGCCGCGAGCCGGGCGCTCGACGCGGGGTCGCGCATCCACAGGGGTACAGCCCGCGCCGTGATGCCCGCCGCCTCGATGGCGGCGAGAGCCGCGGCATCCGATTCGTCGACGAGCCAGGCATCGAGCAGTCCGCCGGCCGACCGCGATCCGTAGTGCAGCGCGACCGCCCCCGCCGAGGTCTCGACCCCGATCGCGGTGAGGCACGCGTCGGCCATACCGCGCACGACCGATCCCGCGATGATCGGCGAGACGCCGACGACACGGGCGGATGTCGCGGCCAACGCCGCCCGGATCCCCGGTATCCCGAGGATGGTGCCGATCGAGACGACCGGGTTCGACGGCGCCACCAGCACGACGTCGGCGTCGGCGATCGCGTCGAGCACACCGGGCGCCGGGGTCGCGCCCTCGACGCCGTGCTGCACGAAGCCGAGGGCCGGCAGGGCGGCACGGTGCTTGGTCCACCATTCCTGGAAATGCAGCTCGCCGCCCTCGACGAGCACGTGGGTCTCGACTTCGTCGTCGGTCGCGGGGACGAGGCGCACACCGAGATCCCAGCGCGCGCTGATGCGGTCGGTGACCGCGCTCAACGGCTGGCCCTCGCGCAGCAGGTGGCTGCGGGTGAGGTGGGTGCCGATGTCGAGGTCGCCCAGCGTGAACCACGGCCAGCCGATGCCGTAGGCGCGCAGCTCGCCGCTCACCCGCTCGGTCTCGCCCACGCGGCCCCAGCCGCGCACCTCGTCGTTCTCGCCCGCGAGCGTGTACATGATCGAGTCGAGGTCGGGCGCGATGCGCAGCCCGGTGAGCCACATGTCGTCGCCGGTGTTGACGATCGCGGTGATCTCGGCGTGGGGGAGGGCGGTGCGCACGTGTTCGCGCAGGCCACGCAGGAAACGGGCGCCGCCGACGCCGCCGGACAGCACGGTAATTTTCACCTAGGTCACGATAGTTGCTCGCACCCTAGCACCCGGTACGCCCGCACGGGTCGGGCTGATTCTCAGGGGGCAGAACGCCCGTTTTCTGGCACACTCATAGGGTGAACAGCATTGTGGGGCAGTTCGAATCAGGGCACGAAGCGGTGTCGGTCGTGGGGGCGGCCGCGATGAGCATCGAGGAGTTCTTCCGCGCCAGTCGCGCGATCGTCGATTCGGTCGAGACGGTGATCGACGGAAAACGCGAGGCGATCGAGATGGCGCTCACCGTCATCCTCGCCGAGGGACACCTGCTGATCGAAGACGTTCCGGGCGTGGGCAAGACGATGCTCGCGCGGGCGCTGGCGAAAAGCCTCGACTGCTCGGTCTCGCGCATCCAGTTCACCCCCGACCTCCTGCCCTCCGACATCACGGGCGTCTCGATCTACAACCAGGCCGACCGCGAGTTCGAGTTCAAGCCGGGCCCGGTCTTCGCCAACCTCGTCATCGGCGACGAGATCAACCGCGCGAGCCCGAAGACCCAGTCGGCGCTGCTCGAGTGCATGGAGGAGAAGCAGGTCACCGTCGACGGCACGACCTACGCGCTCGCCACCCCGTTCACCGTCGTCGCCACGCAGAACCCGATCGAGATGGAGGGCACCTACGCCCTCCCCGAGGCGCAGCGCGACCGCTTTATGGCACGCATCTCGATGGGCTACCCCGACTCGAACGCCGAGATCGCGATGCTGCGCTCCCGCGAGACGCGCAGCCCGCTCGAAGACGTCGCCCCCGTGATCTCGGGGCAGACGCTGGCCGCCATGATCGTCACCGCGCGCAACGTCTTCGTCAGCCAGGCGGTCGAGCAGTACGTCGTGCGCATCTCGCAGGCCACACGCAGCGACCCGGAACTGCGGCTCGGCGCGAGCCCCCGTGCCACCCTGCAGCTGGTGCGGGCGGCGAAGGTGCGTGCCGCGCTCGACGGCCGCGAGTTCGTGCTCCCCGACGACATCAACGCGATCGTCGCCCCGGTGCTGGCCCACCGCCTCATCGCCGCGAACCGCTCGGGCGGCGTCGCGCGGGCGAGCGTGGCCGAGATCATCACGCGCATCGTCGCGCACACGCCGGTGCCGCTCGGCGCGAGCGGTACCGCCGGCCACGCGGGATAGCGCCGTGGCCACGTCGGGCACGGGTCGCGTGGCGACCGGGCTCACCCCGCGCGGGTGGGGCATCCTGGGGGCCGCGGGGGTGCTGTTCGTCGGGTCCTACCTCGTCGGCAACCCGCAGCTGATGTTCACGGCCTGCCTGCTCGGCGCGCTCGTCGGACTGTGTGTGCTGCTCGTGCGTTTCCGCTCGACCCGGCTCACCGCGGCCCGTCGGTTCGATCTCGACGTCGTGTCGGTCGGCAGCCCGGTGACCGTGTCGATCCAGGTCTCGAACGACACCGCGGGTCGCAGCGCGAGCGCCCGGTGGTTCGACCTGCTGCCCTGGACTCCCGGCAGCACAGAGCCCGCAGCGCTGCGGTCGCTGCCCTCCGCGCGCTACACCGCCGCGGGAACCACCCGGCTGCAGTACGTGCTGCACCCGCCCGCCCGCGGCATCAGCGAGATCGGCCCGCTCGTCGTGCAGCGGCTCGACCCGTTCGGCCTCACCCGCAACGCCGTGCGGCTCGGCGAGGCGCGCCAGCTGATCGTGGCACCGCGCGTCACCGACCTCGGGGGCAGCGGTTTCTCGCTCGCCGGCGGCGACGGCTCGGTGCGGGCCAGCCGCCGCAACGCCGCGGGCAACAACGACGACCTGATGACCAGGGAGTACCGGTCGGGCGATGCGATGCGGCGGGTGCACTGGCGGGCGACGGCGCGCCACGGCGACCTCATGGTGCGGCAGGAAGAGGAGAGCAGTTTTCCCACCGCGCGGGTGATCGTCGACACCCGTGCCAGCGGGTACGCGACCGCCGACGCGTTCGAGTGGGCACTCGGCATGGTGGCCTCGCTCGGGGTGCACCTCGTGGGCGAGGGATTCCTGTTGCAGCTGCGCGAGACCGGGTCGCCGCAGCTGGTGGCGCCCATCGAGGCCGGCGGCGGAACCGGGCACGACATCGACTTCCTCACCAGCCTCGCGAACGCGCACCTCGTGCCCGACCACCTCGCCGGGGGAGCCTCCGCCGGGGGAGACCCCGACCTGCACGGCCCGATCTTCGCGGTGCTCTCCGGCCCGTCCGACGAGTCGGTGCGCTGGATCGCGAGCCATCGGGCCGCGCACGAGCACGGCGTCGCCCTGGTCGTCGCCGAGCCCGGCTCGCCCGCGATCGACGCGCTCACCCGTGCGGGCTGGCACTGCATCGCGGTCAGGGTGACGGATGATCCGGCCGACGTCTGGGCGGCCGCACTCGACGACGGCTCGGGCGAGAGCTCGATCTCGCGCGCGCGGTTCGGGGACGGCGATGGCCGCGACTAGACGGGGACGCACGCTGCGGCCGGCGATTCCGACGGCGCGGCAGAGTCTCGCGACCGCGGTCGCCGTGGTGGTGGCTCTCGGCGGGCTCAACCAGCTGCTCGCCGGCGGGCTGTGGTGGCTCATCGCGGGCGCCGTCGCCGTGCTCGTCGTGGGAGCGATCGCGGGCGCGCGGTACGGCACCCGTCGCGAACTGCTGCCGACGGGGGCGGGCGTGCTCGCCCTCGTCGTCGTGCTCACCCTCTTCTTCGCCGCCGACACCGCGCTGCTCGGACTGATCCCCACCCCGGCGACCGTCGGTCGGTTCGGCGACCTGCTCGTCGGCGGCGGCCTGTCGATCCAGGAACAGGGCATTCCCGCGACGCCGGTCGCCGGCATCCTGTTCATCATCGCGCTCGGGGCCGGTGTCGTCGCGATCGCGATCGACGCGTTCGTCGTCGCCGCCCGTGCGCCTGCGCTCTCGGGCATCCCGCTGCTCGCCATCGTCTCGGTGCCTGGATTCATCGACCCCGAGTACAGCGACCCGTTCTACTTCGCGCTCGCCGCCGCGGCATGGCTGCTCGTGCTGTTCGTGTCGTCGCCGCGCACGCAGGCCGGCGTCGCGGTGGCGATCGGCGCGGTGGCGATGGTGGCGGCGCTGATCGTGCCCCTCGCGCTTCCCGTCGTCGAGCCGGTCGAGAACGCCGTGGCCGGCGACGGCTACGCCACCGGACTCAACCCGATCATCGACCTCGGCAACGACCTGCGCCGCCCCGACGCGGTGGTCGCACTGACCTACACGACGACCTCGACCGACCGGCAGTACCTGCGTATGGCGACGCTCGGCGACTTCACCGACGCCGCCTGGGAGCCCACGGTCGGCTCGGGCGACCGCAGCTTCGAACCCGAGCAGATCGCCCCGGCGCCCGGGCGTGGTGACGACGTCGTCGTCATCGAGAGCAGCACCGACATCGCGATGGGCAACGTGCGCGGGCGGTGGCTTCCCGTTCCCTACGCGCCGACGAGTGTCACCGGCCTCGTCGGCACCTGGCTGTGGGACCCGGAGACCCTGAACCTGCGTTCCGAGCGTTCCAGCGTGCGAGCGCAGGAGTACGTCGTGACCACCCAGGCGGCCGACCCGACGAGCGACCAGCTGCGCGCGGCCGACCCGGTCGTGCCCGAGGGGCTGCGCGAGTACCTCGAGCTGCCCGACACCCTCCCGCCTGTCGTCGCCGAGACGGCGGCCGCCGTGACCGCGGGCGCCGCCACGAACTACGATCGCGCGCTCGCCCTGCAGAGCTATTTCCGCGGCGGTGACTTCGTCTACTCCGAGGACGCGCCGGTCGAGAACGACTACGACGGCACCGGCCCGCAGGTGATCGGCGAGTTCCTCGACGCGAAGGCCGGCTACTGCGTGCACTTCTCGTCGGCGATGGCCGCGATGGCGCGCACGCTCGGCATTCCCGCGCGGGTCGCGGTGGGATTCACCACGGGCACCGAGAGCCAGGACGCCACGACCGGCGACCAGGAGTTCACCGTCACGACCGACGAACTGCACGCCTGGCCCGAGCTGTACTTCGCGGGCGTCGGTTGGACCAGGTTCGAGCCGACCGTCGGCCGCACGAACGTGCCCCAGTACGAGGCGGCCGCCGTAGACGACCCGGCGACGCCCGACATCGACGAGTCCGCCGCGACGCCGGCGCCCACCACGGCACCGGACGCCGCGCCCGACCGGGGCGACACCGGCGCGGTTCCCGACAGCGAGACGCAGGCCGCCGTCAACTGGAACGCGGTCGTGCTCGGCCTCGCGGCCCTCGCGCTGCTCGGTGTGCTCGCCATCCCGGCGGTGGCCCGCGTCGCCACACGCCGTCGGCGGGTGCTCGCGCTGCGGCTCGGGTCGACGCTCGGCGCGTGGGACGAAGTGCGAGACACCGCCCTCGACCTCGGCTGGCAGCTCACCGACGCCGAGACGCCGCGCGAATTCGCCGACCGGCTCACGATCGACCCGTCGGCGCGCGAGTTCGGCGAGTCGGGCCCGATCGGGGGAGCGCCGATCGGCGACCCCGCCGCCGTCTCGGCGCTCGAGCGGCTGCGCTCGGCCGTGGAAGCGGAGTCGTTCGCGCGGTCGGGTGGTGGCGCGTCGGTGCGGGCCGACGCCGCGGCGGCGACCGCCGCAGACCTGCACACGGTGCTGCTCGCGCTGCGCGGCGGGGTCGACCGGCGGGTGCGTGTGCGCGCGGCGCTCGCGCCCGCGTCCGTTCTCGCCCGCTGGTTCGCGGTCGGCGCGCGCTGGCGCAACCAGGGCTAGCCGGGCGCCGGACGGCGAGCCGGGGCGGTCAGGCCTGCGCCGCCGCCGCGAGCAGGGCGGCCACGGCGTCGGCCTCGTCGTGTACCAGGCCGGCCGTCACGCGCACGAAGTCGCCGACGGGCGCGTCGGGTTCTGCGGCACCGAGCGGAGCCGCGAGAAACGGCCCTCCCGGCGCGACCCGGATGCCCGCCGCCGCGAGCTGCACGACCGCGTTGCGCTCGTCGGCGACGGGCATCCACAGGTTGATGCCGTCGGGCACGGGCATCGTCACGCCGTGGGCCGCGAGGGAGGCGCCGAGGGCGGCCTGCCGCTCGCGGTAGGCCGAGCGCGCCCGGTCGAGCCCTGCGATGGTCGTGGCATCCGTCAGCAGGTCGTGCAGAACCGTCTGCAGCATGCGCGACGTCCAGCCGGGTCCGAGGATGCGCCGGGCCACGATGCGGTCGACGAGCGCGGCCGGTCCGCCGAGGGCCGCGATGCGCAGGTCGGGCCCGTGCGATTTCGAGAAACTGCGGATGTGCACGACCCGCTCGGGCAGGAACCGCCCGAGGCTCACGTCGGGGCTCGCCGAGATCTCGCCCGAGTGGTCGTCTTCGATGACGACCGTCTGGTCGGCCGTGCGGGTGGAGCGGATGATCGTGGCCAGCTCGCGCGCGCGGCCGTCGGTCATCGAGGCCCCGGTCGGGTTGTGGGTTCGCGGCTGCAGCACGATCGCCGTGGGGGAGAGGGCGAGGGCTTCGGCGAGCGACCCGGGCCGGATGCCGTGCTCGTCGAGCTCGACCGGAACCCGCTCGACCCCGTAGTGCTCGAGCAGGTCGAACAGCGGCGGGAATCCCGGATTCTCGACGACCACCCGGTCGCCGAACCGCACGACGAGGTCGAGCGTGCGCGAGATCGCGTCCATCGCCCCGTCGACCACCGTCAGGGCGTCGACGTCGTAGGGCCACGAGTCGCGCAGCACCCGTTCGAGCTCGGGCAGCACGGGCACGTCGTAGTAGTTCGCCGTCGCGGCCCGCGGCGAGACCCGCGACAGCGCGGGGCCGAGCTCGGGCAGCAGCAGCGGGTCGGGCGTTCCGGTCGAGAGGTCGAGCCGGGCCTCGGCCCGCGACGGCTCACGCAGGCCGCGCGACCGCGGCGGCAGCCAGGCCGTGCGTTCCGCGCGCACGAAGGTGCCGCTGCGGCCACGCGACACGATGAGCCCGACGCCCGCGAGGGCCTGCCAGGCGTGGCTCACGGTCGCCGGGCTGACGCCGAGATCGGTGGCGAGTTCGCGCACCGTGGGCAGCCGGTCGCCCGGCGCGAGGTCGCCCGAGGTGATGAGACGGGCGATCGCTCCGGCGATGCCGCTCGGCGTGGATTCTTCGACCGCAAGCGCTACTGACTTCACGAGACCCACCTAGTAGGTTTTACGCCAACGTCACAAACCGAAACGTAAGAGAAATGTTTAGCACCAATAATAACAAAACGTAGGACCTTCCGGAGGTAACGCATGACCGTAGTACGCGCGGCAATCACCCAGACAACCTGGACCGGCGACAAAGAGTCGATGTTGGCCAAACACGAGCAGTTCGCTCGCGATGCGGCCGCCGACGGCGCCCAGGTCATCTGCTTCCAAGAACTGTTCTACGGCCCGTACTTCGGCATCACGGAAGACAAGAAGTACTACCGCTACGCGGAGCCGGCCGACGGCCCGATCGTGCAGCGTTTCGCGGCGCTCGCCAAAGAACTGAACCTCGTGATGATCCTGCCGATCTACGAGGAGGACATGACCGGTGTCTACTACAACACCACGGTGATCGTCGAGGCCGACGGAACGGTCCTCGGCAAGTACCGCAAGCACCACATCCCGCACCTCGACCGGTTCTGGGAGAAGTTCTACTTCCGACCGGGCAACCTCGGCTACCCCGTCTTCGACACCTCGGTCGGCAAGATCGGCATGTACATCTGCTACGACCGGCACTTCCCCGAGGGCTGGCGCGAACTCGGCCTGAACGGCGCGCACATGGTTTTCAACCCGAACGCCACGAAGCCCGGCCTCTCGAACCGGCTGTGGGAGGTCGAAGGACCCTGCGCCGCCGTGGCCAACGGCTACTTCGTGCTGCAGCCGAACCGGGTGGGCCGCGAAGACAACGAGTACGGCGACCTCGCCGTCGACTTCTACGGCACCAGCCAGGTCATCGACCCCCGGGGCAACTTCGTGGGCGACCGTGGCTCGGGCACCCACGAGGAGATCGTCATCCGCGACCTCGACCTCGACATGGTGCAGCAGATGCGCGACGACTGGCAGTTCTATCGCGACCGCCGCCCCGAGTCGTACACGTCGATCCCCCAGCCGTAACCCCCGGCCGGTCGGGCAGGTCGCCCGGCGACCGTGTCGAGACCTACCGGGTTTCGATACGGGCCGCAGACGGCCCTACTCAACCGGCGATTGCGAGAGAAGGACAGCCAATGAAGACTCTCATCAAGAACGGCACCGTCGTCAACGCTACGGGAACCGGTACGGCCGACGTGCTCATCGACGGCGAGACGATCGCCGCGGTGCTCGCGCCCGGATCGACCCTGCTCGGCTTCGATCTCGAGCGCAACGTCGACACCGTGATCGACGCGGCCGGGAAGTACGTCATCCCCGGCGGCATCGACGCGCACACGCACATGCAGATGCCGTTCGGTGGCACAGAGGCATCCGACACCTTCGAAACGGGAACGCGGGCGGCCGCGCACGGCGGCACCACGAGCATCGTCGACTTCGTGGTGCAGTACGCCGGCGAGAACGTCATCGACCAGTACAACCTCTGGCAGGCGAAGGCCGCGGGGGAGTGCGCGATCGACTACGGGTTCCACCAGATCCTCTCCGACGTGCAAGACTCCTCGCTCGTCGCGATGGACGAGCTGCTGAACGAGGGCGTCTCGAGCTTCAAGATGTTCATGGCCTACAAGGGCGTCTTCCTCTCCGACGACGGCCAGATCGTGAAGGCGATGCAGAAGGGCGCGGAGAACGGCGCGCTCATGATGATGCACGCCGAGAACGGCAGCGTCATCGACCTGCTCGTCGAGCAGGCGCTCAAGGCAGGCAACACCTCGCCCTACTTCCACGGGCTCACCCGCCCGTGGCAGGCGGAGGAGGAGGCCACGCACCGCGCCATCATGCTCGCGAACCTCACCGGGGCGCCGCTCTACGTCGTGCACGTCAGTGCCAAGCAGGCGGTCGACCAGATCGCCACCGCGCGCGACAACGGCCAGAACGTCTTCGGCGAGACCTGCCCGCAGTACCTCTACCTCTCGCTCGAAGAGAACCTCGGCGCGCAGAGCGACGAGTGGGGCGCGTTCGAGGGCGCGAAGTGGGTGTGCTCGACGCCGCTGCGCTCGAAGGCCGAGGGCCACCAGCACCACATGTGGCAGGCGCTGCGCACGAACGACATCCAGATGGTCTCCACCGACCACTGCCCGTTCTGCATGAAGGGCCAGAAAGACATGGGCCTGACCGACTTCTCCAAGATCCCCAACGGCATCGGCTCGGTCGAACACCGCATGGACCTCATGTACCAGGGCGTCGTCGACGGCCAGATCTCGCTCTCCCGCTGGGTCGAGCTGACCAGCACGACCCCCGCCCGCATGTTCGGCATGTACGGCAAGAAGGGCGTCATCCAGCCCGGGGCCGACGGCGACATCGTGGTCTACGACCCGAACGGCCACACGTCGATCGGCGTGGGCAGGACCCACCACATGAACATGGACTACTCGGCCTGGGAGGGCTACGAGATCGACGGCCACGTCGACACCGTGCTCTCGCGCGGCAAGGTGATCGTCGACGACGACGCCTACGTCGGCACCAAGGGCGACGGCAAGTACTTCAAGCGCGGACTCAGCCAGTACCTGATCTAACCCTCTGCCGGTCGAGTAGGAGCGTCAGCGACGTATCGAGACCCTCATCCGGTTTCGATACGGGCCGGAGACGGCCCTACTCGACCAGCGGGGACTACAAGAAAGAGCACCATGGACTTCGGAGCAGTACTGCAGACCAACCCGCCGGCCTCGCGCACGGTGGCGCTCGCGAAGCTCGCCGAGCAGCACGGGTTCAGCCACGTCTGGACGTTCGACTCGCACCTGCTCTGGCAGGAGCCGTACGTGATCTACAGCCAGATCCTCGCCGAGACCCGGCGTGTGATCGTCGGCCCGATGGTCACCAACCCGGCGACGCGCGACTGGACGGTCACCGCCTCCACCTACGCGACCCTCAACGAGATGTACGGCAACCGCACGATCTGCGGCATCGGGCGCGGCGATTCCGCGGTGCGCGTCACCAACGGCAAACCGACGAGCCTGAAAGACCTGCGCGAATCGATCCACGTGATCCGCGAGCTCGCCAACTCGCGGTCGGTCGAGTACAACGGCGCGACCCTGCGGTTTCCGTGGAGCGTCGGGTCGACCCTCGACGTGTGGGTCGCCGCCTACGGTCCGCTCGCGCTCAAGCTGACGGGCGAGGTCGGCGACGGGTTCATCCTGCAGATGGCCGATCTGGATGTCGCGGAGTGGATGATCACGACGGTGCGCAGGGCGGCAGAAGCCGCCGGACGCGACCCGATGGCGGTCAAGTTCTGCGTCGCCGCCCCCATGTACATCGGCGACGACTGGGCGCACATGCGCGACCAGAACCGCTGGTTCGGCGGAATGGTCGGCAACCACGTCGCCGACATCGTCGCCAAGTACGGCGAAGGTTCGGCGGTGCCCAAGGCGCTCACCGACTACATCAAGGGCCGCGAGGGCTACGACTACAACGAACACGGACGCGCGGGCAACACGCACACCGACTTCGTGCCCGACGAGATCGTCGACCGGTTCTGCCTGCTCGGCACGGCCGACCAGCACATCGAGAAGCTCAAGGCGTTGAAAGAACTGGGCGTCGACCAGTTCGCGGGGTACCTGCAGCACGACAACAAAGAGGAGACGATGCGCGTCTACGGCGAAACCGTCATCCCCGCGCTGCGCGAGCACATCACGGCGAAGGCCTAGCGCGTGCGTCGCTTCCGTCCGGTACTGCTCGGCGCGCTCGCCGTGGTGCTCGTCGCGGTGGTCTGGGAGCTGTACAAGGCGCTCGGTCCCGCCGACGGCTGGGTGATCGGCGCCGAGGAGGCCGTGCGCAACTCGGGGCTGCGTGTGCTGCCGCGCACGAGCGACCTGGCCATGCCGCACGTCTGGGAGATGTTCGCGCGACTCGGCGAGCCGATCACCAGCGCCACGGACGCGCAGCCGCTCTGGCTCGCCGTGACCCTCGCCGCGCTGTTCAGCCTCGGCGTCGCTGCGGCGGGACTGATCATCGCCCTCGTCGTCGGCTTCGCCCTCGCCCTGCTCATGCAGCGGTTCCGCATCGCCGAGTCGGCCGTGCTGCCCCTCGTGATCCTCAGCCAGACCGTGCCGCTCATCGCGCTCGCGCCGCTCGTGAAGGGCTGGGGATCGAAGCTCGAGGTCGGGTCGTTCGAGTGGGAGAACTGGATGTCGGTGGCCGTCATCGCCTCCTACCTCGCCTTCTTCCCGATCGCGGTCGGCGCCCTGCGCGGCCTGCAGTCGCCCGACGTCATCCACACCGAACTCATGCACTCCTACGCGGCGAGCAGGTGGCGCACCCTGATCCACCTCCGGCTGCCCGCGAGCGTGCCCTACCTGCTGCCCGCCCTGCGCCTCGGCGCGGCCAACGCCGTCGTCGGCACCGTCGTCGCGGAAGTCTCGATCGGCCTTCCGGGCGGCATCGGGCGCATGATCCTCGAGTTCGCGAACTTCGCCTCGAGCGACCCGGCCAAACCCTGGGCCCCCATCTTCGGCGCGATCGTGCTCGGCCTCGTGGCCGCCGGTCTCGTCGCCCTACTCGGACTGGCCTTCGGCCGGTACCGTCGCGCGGAGGTACACGCATGAGCAACGCCAACACCGACCCGGTCGCCGAGCCCGTCGAAACGCCCCGTCCACACCCTCGAGGACCGATGGCCGTCGAGGTCGCGAACGTCGTCCGTACCTTCACCGGCAAGAAGGGCGCCGTCGTGACGGCCCTCAGCGACGTCAGCCTCACCGTCGCGCCCGGCGAGTTCGTCTCGCTCATCGGCCCGTCGGGCTGCGGCAAGAGCACCCTGCTGCGTCTCATCGCCGACCTCGACACCCCGACCTCGGGCGACATCGCGGTGTTCGGCAAGACCGCGCGCCGGGCCCGCATCGACCAGGAGTACGGCATCGCGTTCCAGCAGGCCGGACTGCTGCCGTGGCGCACCGTCACCGCGAACATCGAACTGCCGCTCGAGCTGCACGGCGTCGGCAAAGCGAAACGCGCCGCCCGGGCGAAAGAGCTCATCGGGCTCGTGGGCCTGAGCGAGTTCGCCGACCACTACCCCGACCAGCTCTCCGGCGGCATGCAGCAGCGCGTCGCGATCGCGCGGTCGATCGCCGAGCAGCCCCGGCTGCTGCTGATGGACGAACCGTTCGGCGCCCTCGACGAGATGACCCGCGAGCACATGCAGCTCGAGCTGGTGCGCATCACCGCCGAGACGGGCGCGGCCGTCGTGTTCGTGACGCACTCGATTCCCGAGGCCGTGTTCCTCTCCGACCGCGTGGTGGTGATGTCGCCGCGCCCCGGGCGCATCCGCGACATCGTCGACGTGCGTCTCGGCTCTGCGGCCGAACGCGACGAAGACCTGCGCGAGAACGCGGGCTTCTTCGCCGCCGTGACCAAGGTGCGGGAGGCGCTGCACGGCGTCGACGCGCCGACCGTGGGGGTCGACCTGCGATGAACAGCGCGACCTCGACCCTGGTGAACCGCTTACTGCCGCCGGTCCTGCTCGTCGTCGCGCTGCTCGCCGTCTGGCAACTGGCGGTCGTGGTCGGCGGCATCCCCGCGTTCCTGCTGCCGAGCCCGCTCGCGATCGTCGACGAGTTCGGCGCCTTCCTGCCGATCATCGTGGCCTCGAGCCTGGTCACCGCCACGAACGCGCTGCTCGGCCTCGTGATCGGCTCGCTGCTCGGCGTCGTCGCGGCCGTCGTCGCCGCGTTCGTGCGTGTGCTCGACGAGATGTTCGCGCCGCTCATCGCCGCCGTCGCAGTGATACCGATCGTCGCCCTCGCGCCCGTGCTCTACACGATGTTCGGCGCGGGGGCCGAGGTGGCCCGCGTCATCGTGGCGGCCGTCGCGGTGTTCGTGCCCGTGTTCATCAACACCCTGCGCGGGCTGCGCCAGGTGCGCCCGGTACAGCGCGACCTGATGCGCGCCTACGCGGCATCCGGATGGCAGACCGCGCGCGCGGTGACGATCCCGAGTGCCCTCCCGTTTATGTTCACGGGGCTGCGCATCGCCTCGTCGCTCGCGGTGATCTCGGCCATCGTCGCCGAGTATTTCGGCGGACCGCGTTCGGGAATCGGGTCGTTCATCACTTCCGCGGCATCCGGAAGCAACTATGCCCGCGCCTGGGCCTTCGTGGTCGGCGCCATCATCGTCGGCCTCGTCTTCTTCGCCGCCACCCTCGCCATCGAGAGGATCTTCACGCGGCATCGTCCGCACTGACCGCACCACGGCACCGACCGCACCACAGCACCGCCCACCACCCACACAACAAGGAGGCACCAGTTGAAGCACAGCAAGCGACTCACATACGGCTTCGCCGCAGCAGCGGCAGTCGGCGCGCTCGTCCTGTCGGGATGCAGCGCCAGCGAACCCGAGACCGACGACGGTGCAGGCTCGTCTGAGCTGACGCCCGTCAAGCTGCAGCTGCAGTGGCTCACCCAGGCCCAGTTCGCCGGGTACTACGCGGCCGCCGCCGAGGGGTACTACGAAGACGAGGGGCTCGACGTCGAGATCATCCAGGGCGGCGGCGACATCGTGCCGCAAGATGCGCTGGCGAACGGCGACGTCGACTACGCGATCTCGTGGGTGCCCAAGGTGCTCGGCTCGATCGAGAACGGCGCCAATATCACCGACGTCGCGCAGATCTTCGAACGCTCGGCGACCCTGCAGGTGTCGTTCAAAGACCAGGACATCACGTCGGCGGCCGACCTCGCAGGCAAGACGATCGGCAGCTGGGGCTACGGCAACGAGTGGGAGCTCTACGCGGGCCTGAACAAGGCCGGGGTCACCGACGAGGTGACCGTCGTGTCGCAGAGCTTCGACATGAACGCGCTGCTCTCCGGCGACATCGACGCGGCCCAGGCGATGACCTACAACGAGTACGCGCAGTTGCTCGAGACCGTCGACCCCGAGACCGGCGAGCTGTACACGGCCGACGATTTCAACGTCATCGACTGGAACGAGGAGGGCACCTCGATGCTGCAGGACGCGATCTGGGCCGACACCGCGCGCCTCGACGACGCCGACTACGCCGAGACGACCGTGAAGTTCATCAAGGCGTCGATCAAGGGCTGGGCGTTCGCCCGCGACAACGCGCAGGACGCCGCCGACCAGGTGACGGCCGCCGGCTCGACGCTCGGGCTCTCGCACCAGCTGTGGATGACCAACGAGGTGAACAAGCTGATCTGGCCGTCGACTTCGGGCGGCATCGGCACGATCGACACCGCCGCGTGGGATGCCACCGTCGCGATGGCGCTCGAGACGAGCAACGAGACCGGCGCGACCATCATCACCGAGGAGCCGCCGGCGACCGCCTACTCGAACGAGTACGTCGAGAAGGCGCTCGCCGAACTGCGCGACGAAGGGGTCGACGTCGAAGGCGCCGACTTCGAGCCGCTGACCGTCGAACTCAAGGAGGGCGGCGAGTAACCTCGCCCCTAAACACCGGTCCCCGGGCCTGTCGAAGCGCCCCTTCGACAGGCCAGGGGACCGCTATCGAAGGAACAGCATCATGAACGACCTGAACCCCGCCGACGGACAGCTCGCCTACGACCTCGACCGTGCCCACGTCTTCCATTCCTGGAGCGCGCAGGGGGCGCTGACGCCCCTCGTGATCGCCGGGGGATCGGGCTGCGACGTCTGGGACTTCGACGGCACCACCTACCTCGACTTCTCCAGCCAGCTGGTGAACACCAACATCGGTCACCAACACCCGGCGGTCGTCGCCGCGATCAAGGCGCAGGCCGACGTGCTCACCACGGTCGCGCCCGCCCACGCGAACCTCGCGCGCGGCGAGGCCGCCAAGCGCATCCTCGCGCGCGCCGGCTCCACGTTCGGAAAGGTCTTCTTCACCAACGGCGGTGCGGATGCCAACGAGAACGCCATGAGGATGGCGCGCCTGACGACGGGGCGCGACAAGATCCTCTCGACCTACCGTTCGTACCACGGCAACACCGGCGCCGCGGTGGTCGCCACCGGAGACTGGCGACGCGTGCCCAACGAGTTCTCGCGCGGCCACGCGCACTTCTTCGGACCATTCGAGTACCGTTCGGAGTTCTGGGCCGACTCGCCCGAGCAGGAGTCGGAGCGCGCGCTGCAGCATCTGGAACGCGTCATCCAGTCGGAGGGTGCGTCGTCGATCGCGGCCATCCTGCTCGAGACGATCCCCGGAACGGCCGGTGTGCTCGTTCCGCCGCCGGGCTACCTGCGCGGGGTGCGCGACCTGGCCGACAAGTACGGCATCGTGCTGATCTTCGACGAGGTCATGTGCGGATTCGGCCGCACGGGCGGCTGGTTCGCGTTCCAGAGCCTCGCGGACGTAGACGGGCCGGTCGTGCCCGACCTCATCACCTTCGCGAAGGGCGTCAACTCGGGCTACGTGCCCGCGGGCGGCGTCATCATCTCCGAGTCGATCGCGCAGGCGTTCGAGCAGCAGGTGTTCCCGGGCGGGCTCACCTACTCGGGCCACCCCCTCGCGATGGCGTCGATCGTGGCCGCGCTCGACGCCATGGAGACCGACGGCATCGTCGACAACGCGCGCACGATCGGCACCGACCACCTGGGCCCCGGACTCGCGGAACTCGCGGCGAAGCATCCGCTCATCGGAGAGGTGCGCGGCATCGGGGTCTTCTGGGCCCTCGACCTCGTCTCCGACCCCGGCACGCGCGAACCCGTCTCGGGCGTGGTGATCGGCCAGCTCAAGAATGAGCTGATGGCGCGCGGGCTGCTGCCGTTCGCCGCCGACAACCGCATCCACGTGGTGCCGCCGTGCATCGTCACGCCCGAGCAGGTCGCGCGGGCGCTCGCGATCTACGACGAGGCGTTCACCGCGGTCGAGGCGACGCTGGGCTGATCGCGGCGCGGACGAGCGCGCACGGCGCGAGTCACGTAGAATTGTCGGTTGTGTCGAACTTCACCCCCACCCCGTTCACCGTCCCGGTGTACGACCTCATGCACCGCTCCGGCGAGATGCGCGAGCACGAGCTGGATATCGTCGTACCCGAAGCCTTCGGCAATGCCCTGATCGGCATCGCCGAGAACGCGAAAATGCACCTCGACGTGCGCCTCGAAGCGCTCCACGACGGCATCCTGGTCTCTGCAGACGTCACTACGGTCGCCTCCGGCGAGTGCGGTCGATGCCTCGACGAGATCGAACTGCCCGTCGAAGTCGAGATTCAGGAACTTTTCGCGTACTCTGTTGACGAAGCTTTTGACTACACGGTTGTCGAGGATCACATTGACCTCGAACCGTCCGTCAGGGATGCGGTAGTGCTGTCACTGCCGTTTCAACCGGTATGTCGTCCGGATTGCCCAGGCCTCGACCCGGTGACGGGCGAAAGGCTGGCCGATTTTCCGGACAGGAAACCCCAAGAAATCGTAGATCCTCGCTGGTCTGCGCTCGCCGGGTTCCAGTCGTCCGAATCAGATGTTGTAGGCGAGTCGGAGAAATCCGAGAGCGCCGAGAGAGAGAAGAGAAGCTAATGGCTGTACCGAAGCGCAAGATGTCGCGTGCGTCTACCCGCATGCGCCGCGCCCAGTGGAAGGCAACCGCCCCCACCCTGGTCAAGACCGTCGAGAACGGCAAGACCGTCTACAGCCTGCCGCACCGCGCGAAGGTTGTCGAAGACTCGACCGGCACGCCCCTGTACATGGAGTACAAGGGCCGCAAGGTCGCGGACGTTTAGTCCACTTGTTCTCCTGCGAGTCGGCTCGTGACTGGTAACCACTCCAGCCGGGCCGATTTGTCGTCCCTGCTGGGAATCGACATCGAGCCCGATCTGCTCGAGCTCGCTCTGACACACCGCTCCTTCGCCTACGAAAACGGGGGAGTGGCGAACAACGAGCGCCTCGAGTTCCTCGGCGACTCGATTTTGGGCCAGGCGGTGACGGTCATGCTGTTCACCGAGCACCCCGACCTCGACGAGGGCGAGCTGGCCAAGCGCCGCGCGAGCCTCGTGTCGACGGTCGCGCTGGCCGAGGTGGCCCGGTTCATCGGGCTCGGCCAGTTTCTGCGCGTCGGCCGCGGCGAAGAACTCACCGGCGGCCGCGACAAGTCGTCGATGCTCGCCGACACCGTCGAGGCCATCATCGGTGCGGCCTACCTGTCGCGCGGCGGCGACGAGGCGACCGCGCTGGTCTACCGCCTGATCGCGCCGCTGCTCGCCGACCCCGAACGCTTCGGCGCCACGATGGACCCGAAGACGAGCCTGCAAGAGCTGTCGGCCCGCCGCAATCTCGGCGCGCCGGCCTACGTCATCGTCGACAGCGGGCCCGACCACCTCAAGCGGTTCCAGGCCACCGTGCTGCTGCAGGACCGCGAGATCGCCATCGGCGTCGGCTCGAGCAAAAAGCAGGCCGAGGTCGCCGCGGCGCTCGACGCCTGGACCCAGCTGTCGCGCGAAACCCCCTAGAGGTGCCCGAACTCCCCGAGGTCGAGGTGGTGCGGGCCGGACTCGAACCGGCCGTGACCGGGGCGACCGTGTCATCCGTCACCGTCTTCGACGAGCGCTCGCTGCGTCGCCACGACGGGCCTTCCGAAGACTTCGTCGACCGGCTCACCGGCCGCGACATCGTGTCGGCCGAGCGACGGGGCAAGTTCTTGTGGTTGCCGCTGGGCGCTTCGACAGGCGCTTCGACAGGCTCGGCGACCGAGGGCGCCGGCGGGGAGGCGCTCGTCGTGCACCTCGGCATGAGCGGCCAGGTGCTGTTGCGCGACCGGTCGACCGACGACAGGCTCACGCGCATCCGGCTCGACATCGACCACGCGGAGCACGGCCCGCTGCGCCTCAACTTCGTCGACCAGCGCATCTTCGGGTCGATGGCGATCGACGCGCTGCTGCCCACCCCGGATGCGCCCGACGGTCTCGTGCCGAGTCAGGTCGCCCACATCGCGCGCGACCCGCTCGACCCGCTCTTCGACGACCGGCTGTTCTTCGCCCGCCTCGCCCGGCGCAACACCGGGGTCAAGCGCGCGCTGCTCGACCAGACGCTGCTGAGCGGTGTCGGCAACATCTACGCCGACGAGGCCCTCTGGGCGGCGCGCGTGCACTACGACCAGCCGACGTCGACGCTCAGCCGCCCGCGCGCGAAATTGCTGCTCGCCGAGGTGCGGCTCGTTCTCGCCAAGGCTCTCGGCGAAGGCGGAACCAGTTTCGACGCGCAATACGTGAACGTGAACGGCGCGAGCGGCTACTTCTCGCACTCGCTGAACGCCTACGGCCAGCAGGGGAAGCCGTGCCCGCGCTGCGGCCGGCCGATCAGCCGGGAGTCGTTTATGAACCGCGGCTCCCACTTCTGCGCCTTCTGCCAGCGGGTGCGCCCGACCACGAAATAAACGCGGTTGCCGGCCGGTTGCCCCTGAGACACCCGCGCACCCGAAAGGCACCACGAATGACACGAATCGGCACCTCAGACCTCGACGTCTTCCCGCTCGCGTTGGGCGGCAACACCTTCGGCTGGACCAGCGACGAGAAGACCTCGCACGATGTGCTCGACGCCTTCGTGGCATCCGGGGGCGACTTCGTCGACACGGCCGACGGCTACTCGTCGTGGGTTCCCGGCAACTCGGGCGGCGAATCGGAGAGCATCATCGGCTCGTGGTTCGCGGCGCGGGGTAACCGCGGGTCCGTGGTGCTCGGCAGCAAGGTGAGCCAGCACCCCGACTTCCGTGGGCTGGGCGGCGCGAACGTGCTCGCCGCGGCCGACGCCTCGCTCGCCCGGCTGAACACCGACTACATCGATCTCTACTACGCGCACTTCGACGACGCGGCGACCCCGCTCGAAGAGACCGCCTCGGCGTTCAACGACCTCGTCGTCGCCGGGAAGGTGCGCAACATCGCCGTCTCGAACTACACGGCCGAGCGCGTCGCCGAGTGGTTCGACATCGCGGAGGCGAACGGCTTCGCGTTGCCTGTCGCCCTGCAGCCGCACTACAACCTCGTGCACCGCGAGGCGTTCGAGAACTCGTTCGGCGCGATCGTCGCCGAGAAGCAGCTCGGCGTCGTGCCGTACTACGCCCTCGCGAGCGGATTCCTCACCGGCAAGTACCGCAGCGCCGACGACTTCGGCAAGTCGCCCCGCGGCGGCGGTATGGGCGCCTACCTCAACGATGCCGGGCTCGGCGTCATCGCGGCCCTCGACGAGGTGGCGTCGGCGCACGGGGTAGCGGTCGCATCCGTCGCCCTGGCCTGGCTGCGCGGCCGCCCCGGCATCGTCGCGCCGCTCGCGAGCGCCCGCACGACCGAGCAGCTGCCCGACCTGATCGCCGCGGCGACGCTCGAGCTCACGGCCGACGAGACCGCCGCGCTCGACGCCGCCTCGGCGACGTTCTAGGCGCGCCGTTCTCGCACGCCGGTTTGCGAGTTCCGCACCCTCCCGAGCCCCCGGAAGGTGCGGAACTCGCGAATCGATCCGGCTCGCGGGCGCACACTCAGTCGAAAGTCTGATGTGCGCGCCCCGACCCCGGGCTATCGTTCGAGAGTGAGATCCCTCCGAGTGCTGCCCGCCCTCGCGGTCGTGCTCCTGGGGCTGACGGCCTGCACGTTCGTCGCGGCGGGTCCGCCCGAGCGGACCGCGACCCCGCAGCCGTACGCGATCGACCAGCGTGCGGTCGCCGAGGCGCTCGGCGCGGTTCCCGAGGGCGAGCCGATGACGCCCGAGCGCGCGGCCGACTTCATCCAGCGCTTCCAGGACTACCGCTGGGAACTGGTCGCCCAGTCGTACCCGCACGCGGTGCGTCCCGCGGTCACGGTCGTCGACACCACCGGTGCCGGCGTCACGGCCTGCGTCTCCGACGGATCGATGATGGTCGAAGAAGTGGCGCTGTCGGACTACGTCTGTTTCGCGCAGAATCCTCCGGTTCCCCCCGCGGCGCTCAGCGACGAGCAAGCAGCGTATCTCTACGACTACTGGACCGGCTTCGTCGTGCCCTGCTACGCCGAGAACGGGTACGAGATGGAGCAGCAGCCTCCCTCCCGCGACTATTTCGTCACGCACTGGCCGTTCCAGAACTGGTCGCCGCGGCCGTCGACCCTCGGCGGCAAGGAGATCATCGACATCTACCAGCAGCTCGACGGCCTCTGCCCGTCGACCCCCGAAGAACTCATGTGAGCACCTTCTTCCACGCCCCTTCATAGCCCCACGGCACAAAACCGAGGGTGTCGTTCAGCTGCAGCATGTGCCGGTTCTCCTCGGCGGTGAAGGACACGACCGACGGATGCCCCGGGCTCACCTCTTCCAGCCGCAGCAGGTTCGCGGTCTTCAGCAGCATGCCGAGCCGATGCCCCCGGTGCTCCTGCAGCACGATCGTGTCGCCCTGGGTGACGGGCCTCGCGACCTCCGCCGGAACGTCGAGCTCGGTGTACCCCGCCGCCTCGCCCGTCGGCTGGTATTCGACGAGCGCGGTCAGCCGGGTGCGCGGGCTGAGCAGCAGGTTGTCGTCTTCCGCCCGCACCCGGTCGACCGTCCACGGCGAGGTGTCGGGCTCGAGCCCGCCCTGCGGGGCGTCGGTCGCGAGCCTCCCGCGCAGGTCGGCGACCCGCAGCAGCTGGTCGGGCGGGGTGCGTCCCGCCCAGTAGTGCACCTTATAGTCCACGCCGGCGTCGGCGCCCGCTGCCACGAAGCGCCGCCGCAGCGCGCTGCGGTCGGCCGGCAGCTCGAGCCTGCCCATGCGCGCCACCTGCTCGAGCGCGAAGCCGCGCGCGAGCAGGAACCGCGAGGCGGGGTCGTCGCGCGGCACCGAGCCGAATCCGGTGGGGGCGACGATGCGCTCCACCGAGTCGCTCGCGCCCTGCACCACGAAACCCTGCAGCACCGGGTGCCGGGCCGCGGCCGCCGCCTCCTCGAGCCGCGCGTACAGCGCCGCCCCGATGCCGCGCCGCCGGAACGACCGCAACACCTCGACGCCGACCCAGGCCAGCGGCGTGCCGACCGGCAACTCGATGATGGCGCGCGCGACGATGCGTCCCTCGACACGGGCCACGAGCATCCGCTTCTCTTCGAAATCCTGCGAGTGCCAGCTCGGCAGCAGCTCGTCGGGGCGTACCGCGAGGTCGTAGGTGCCCGCGACCTCGGCGCCCACCCGGTTGCGCACGCGGGTCATCTCGACGAAGTCCTCGGCGCCCGGTGCGTCGATCGACGCGGGGATCGCGAGTTCTCCGATCGAGAAGGCGGTCACGACAGTTGCTTCCTCCACGCACCCTCGTAGCCGATCGGCACGAAGCCCAGGTCTTCGTTCACCTGCAGCATGTGCCGGTTCTCCTCGGCGTTGAAGGTGATCACCGACGGGAAGCCCGGATGATGCTCGTGCAACGCCGCGAGGTTCGCGACCTTGAGCAGCATGCCGAGCCGGTGGCCGCGGTGTTCGCGCAGCACGAGGGTGTCGAACTGGCCGACCGAGCGCGTGGTGTCGGGCGGCACCGAGAGCTCGGTGAAGCCGACCAAGCGTCCGGTGGGAACGTGCTCGACCGCCGCCGTGACGGGCGTGCGCGGGCTCGCCGCCTGGCGTTCGTCTTCCGCGGCGACCCTGGCCGCCGTCCACACGTCTTCGGGTTCCTCGAGTCCCGCCGACGGCGCATCCGTGCTCATGCGGGTGTACAGCACCGCGAGGTCGTCGAGCCAGCGTTCGGGCGTCGCGCCGGTCCAGTAGTGCACGGAATAGTCGCTGCCCGAAGCCGCGGATGCCGCGGCGAACGCCGCGCGCAACTGGCCGTCGTCGAGCGGCAGCGGCAACCGGCTGCCACGCTCGACCTGTTCGAGGGCGAAGCCGCGGGCGAGCAGGAAACGCACCTCGGGATTGTCGCGCGGAACCGAACCGGACCCGGTCGCCGCCTCGAGCCGGGGCCCGGGCGCCGGGGGAGAGACCACGTAGACGAGGAGGCGGTCGCGCGAGTCGTCGCGGGCGAGCGTCTCGACGTGCTCGGCGATCGCGCTGCCGATGCCGCGCTCGCGAAACTCGGGCAGCACCTCGACGGCCGACCACGCCACGCGTTCGCCGCCCTCTTTGCCGACGTTCACCTCGTAGAAGCCGCGGCCGACGAGCGCGCCGTCGACGCGCACCCCGAAGAGGCGCTTCGGAGCGTTCTCGGTGTCGAGCCAGAACGGCAGGGTCTCGGCGGGGGTCATCTCGAGTTCGCGTGTTCCGTAGCCGAGCGCCTCGACGGTGTTGCGCAGCTCGGTCGCCTCGATGAAATCGGCGGCGTCGGCCGCGCCGATGGTCTGCGGCACGATCAGTTCTTCGACGGTGAAGGCGGTCATCCGTCCAGTCTGTTCGGTCGCATGAGCGCAGCACAACGCTCCGGGCGCGGCACGACGGGCGCGAACCCGCCGATCCGGTACCGTTGACCCAGACTTCAGGCCGAACAGGAGGTGGGCTCGTGTATCTGAAGAGCCTGACTCTCAAAGGCTTCAAGTCGTTCGCGCAGCCGACGACCTTCGCCTTCGAACGCGGCGTGACCTGCGTCGTCGGACCCAACGGCTCGGGCAAGAGCAACGTCGTCGACGCCCTCGCCTGGGTGATGGGCGAGCAGGGCGCGAAGACGCTGCGCGGCGGCAAGATGGAAGACGTCATCTTCGCTGGAACCTCGACCAAGGGCCCGCTCGGCCGCGCCGAGGTCGTGCTCACGATCGACAACTCCGACGGCGCCCTGCCGATCGAGTACGCCGAGGTGTCGATCAGCCGCACGCTGTTCCGCAACGGCGGCAGCGAATACGCGATCAACGGCTCGTCGGTGCGCCTGCTCGACGTGCAAGAGCTGCTCAGCGACTCGGGTCTCGGCCGCGAGATGCACGTGATCGTCGGCCAGGGCCAGCTCGACGCCGTGCTGCGGGCGAGCCCCGAAGAGCGCCGCGGCTTCATCGAAGAGGCCGCCGGAATCCTCAAGCACCGTCGCCGCAAGGAGAAGACCCTGCGCAAGCTCGACGCGATGCAGGCCAACCTGACCCGGCTGAGCGACCTCGCCGGGGAGATCCGCCGCCAGCTCAAGCCGCTCGGGCACCAGGCCGAGATCGCGAAGGAGGCGCAGTCGATCGCCGCGATCGTGCGCGACGCGAAGGCCCGCCTGCTCGCCGACGAGGTCGTCGAACTGCGCGCCGCGATCACCGCGTCGAGCCGCAGCGAGAGCGAACGCAAGACCGAACGCATCGTGCTGCAGGAGCAGCTCGACCAGGCCAAACTGCGCGAGCACCGCCTCGAACAGGAGCAGATCGGCGACGCCGTCGACGGCGCCCGGCGCGTGGCCTTCGGCCTCGAGTCGGTGCAGGAACGCCTGCGCAACCTCTACGCCCTCGCCAACCAGCGGCTCGCGCTGCTCGGCCAGCAGGGCGACGTCGCCGAGAGCGCGCCCGGTGTCACGCCCGGCATGGTCGCCGACGCGCGCGACGAGGCCGAACGCCTCACCGAGACCATCGCCGACGCCGAGACCGGCTGGCGCGAGGCACAGGCCGCGACCGTGGAAGCCCGCGCCACCCTCGACGCGCTCGACGAGGAGATCGCGCACCAGAGCTCGCTCGTCTCACGCCACGACCTCGAGATCTCGAAGCTCACCGGCCAGGCCGCCACCGCGGCGTCGCGGTTGGCCGCCGTGCGCGGCGAGGTGCTGCGCCAGCAGAACGCGCTCGACGCCGCCCGTGAGCGCGGAGCGGCAGCCGCCGCGAACCTCGTCGAGATCGAGAGCACCGCGACCCTGAACGACGCGAGCGAGACCGACCTCGACGCGCTGTACCAGACGGCGCAGGCCGAGGTCGTCGACGCGGAGGCGCAGATCGACCGGCTGCGCGAAGAACTGCACGACCGGGAACGCGAACGCGACGCCCTGAACGCCCGCGTCGGCGCCCTCTCGCTCGCCCTCGACCAGAAAGACGGATCGAGCGCGCTCGTCGCGGCCCGGCTCGCCGGCGTGCGCGGTCTGGTCGCCGAACACGTGCGCGTGCAGCCCGGCTACGAGGCGGCCATCGCGGCGGCCCTCGGCTCGCTCGCCGACGCCGTGCTCGCCGACGACCGGTCGGCGGCCGTCGACGCGATCGCGCACGCGCACTCCGCCGAACTCGGCCGTGTCGAGCTCGTGCTCGCCGGCGCGGGCTCGGTGCACCGCTTCGCTGGCGAGCTGCCCGCCGGTGCGGTCGGCGCGCAGAGCGTCGTCGCCGCGCCCGACGGTGTGCTCGCGCTGCTCGCCGACGTGGTGCTCGCCGACGACCTCGACGTCGCGCGCGACGTGTGGGATGCGGCGGGCCCCGGCGCATCCGACAGCCTCACCGTCATCACCAAGGCCGGCGACGTGCTCAGCCGGTTCGTGCTCAAGGGCGGGTCGGGTGCGAAGCGTTCCCGGCTCGAACTCGTCGCCGACCGCGACGCGGCCGCCCACCGGCTCACCGAGGTGCTGTCGCTCATCGAACGCGCGCAGTTCGCGCTCGCCGAGCAACGCGGCACGGTCAAGGTCGCCAAAGAGCAGTCGGTGCGTGCGCTCGCCAGCCTGCGCGAGTTCGACTCGCAGCTCGCCGCACAGACCGAGAAGCTGAACCGCGCCCGGGTGCAGGTCGAAGCCGCCGAGGCCGAGGCCGAGCGCCTGCAACGCGGCCTCGCGCTCGCCGCCGACACGGTGACGGATGCCGTCGGTGCCGTCGAGCGCGCGCAGCAAGAACTCGAGACGGCCCAGTCGCGCCCGCGGCCCATCCTCGACGTGGGTGCGCGCGAGGGCATCGACGCCGAACTCGACGCGGCGCGTGAGCGCGAGATCGAGGCCCGGCTGCAGGTCGAGACCGCGCGCGAACGTGTGCGCGCCCAGGAACTGCGCGCCACCCAGCTCGCCGCGCAACTCGAGGCCGAGCGTGCCGCGGCCGAGGAGGCCGCCCGTCGCGCCGTCATCCGCCGCCGCCAGGTGCAGTCGGCGCAGGGCGTCGTCGCGGCGCTGCCCGCCGTGCTCGACTCGGTCGACCGCTCGGTCTCGGAGGCGCGGCTCGAACTCGCGACCGCGGAGGCCGCCCGCAGCGCGCAGAACGACGAGCTCGCCGAACTGCGCCGTCAAGGCCACGAGCTGCGCGACAAGCTGACGACCGTGAGCGAGAACGTGCACGGACTCGAGATGCAGATCTACGAGAAGAAACTGCACCTGTCCACCCTGCTCGAACGGGCGGGCGAAGAGCTCGGGCTCGTCGAAGACGTGCTCGTGGCCGAATACGGGCCGGAGCAGCTCGTGCCCGACGACTACACCTCCGGCGACGAACAGGGCGACGGTGTGCAGTTCGTGCGCGAGGAGCAGCAGGGCCGCCTCGCCCGCGCCGAACGCAAGTTCGCTCAGCTCGGCCGGGTCAACCCGCTCGCGCTCGAGGAGTTCGCGGCGCTCGAGCAGCGGCACAAGTTCCTCACCGAGCAGCTCACCGACCTCACCAACACGCGCGCCGACCTCATCACGATCATCGAGGAGATCGACGAGAAGATGCAGGACATCTTCGCCGCCGCCTTCGAAGACACCCGCGCCGCGTTCGACACCGTGTTCCCGGTGCTGTTCCCGGGCGGAACCGGCAGCATCCACCTCACCGACCCCGAGAACCTGCTCACCACGGGTATCGAGGTGTCGGTGCGGCCCGCTGGCAAGAAGATCGAGCGGCTGTCGCTGCTCAGCGGCGGGGAGCGTTCGCTCGCGGCCGTCGCGCTGCTCATCGCGATCTTCAAGGCGCGCCCCAGCCCGTTCTACATCATGGACGAGGTCGAGGCCGCCCTCGACGACGCCAACCTCGGGCGCCTGCTCACGATCTTCGAAGACCTGCGGGCGACCTCGCAGCTCATCGTCATCACCCACCAGAAGCGCACGATGGAGATCGCCGACGCGCTCTACGGCGTCTCGATGCGCGCCGACGGCATCAGCGCCGTCATCGGCCAGCGCGTCGCGAAAGACGAGACGCGGGCCGAAGACGAAACCGTCGACGTCGCGAGCTAGGTTCGCGGATGCGCCCGGTGCGGCGCCCGCTCTGCCCGCGCGCGACACCCGCTGCCGGGCGGCGCGAGGCGCATCCGCCCCACTGTTTCTCGGGAGCTAGCCGACGATCTCGGTGAGCGGTTCGTCGTTGACGCTGAGCACACGCCAGGCCTCGCCCGCGCGCTCGAACGTCGCCACCGAGCCGTTGCGGATCTGGTCGAACGGGCGTCCGGCGAGGTGGGCGAGCGTGTAGCGGATGATGGTGCCGTGGCACACGATCAGGGTGTTGCGGTCGCCGAACTCGGCGTCGATGCGCTCGAGGGCGGCCTCGCCGCGCGCGACGACCGACTCGAGGCTCTCGAGCCCGGGGTAGGCGTGGTCGGGCCAACGCTCGGCGATGACCTCGGCGGTGGCGCCCTCGCCCTGGCCGTAGTCGCGCTCGACGAGCTCGTCGTAGGCCGGGCCGAGCTCGATGTCGAGGCCGGCGGCGATGATCGCCGCGGTCTCGCGGGCGCGGCTGAGCGGCGAGCTCACGATGACCTCCCAGTCGACCCCCTCGAGAGTCGCCACGGCGTCGCGGGCCTGGGCGCGTCCGGTGTCGTTGAGCGGGATGTCGGTCGACCCCTGCAGCTGCTTGTTGAGATTCCAGTCGGTCTGTCCGTGACGGATGAATGCGAGGGTCATGCCTCTATCCTGCCTCAGCCGCCTGACCCGAAGATGAACGGCAGAGCTGCTGCGGCGGCGATGAGCGCGGCCGCGACCGTCAGGCTGGTGACGACGGCGTGCGCCTCCCAGAACGACACGGCGTTCGGAAACCTCGTGCGCAGCTCGGCGGGCGTGATGATGCCGGTGACCACGTCGGGGTCGCGGGGGATGGCCGCGCCGATCGCGCCGAGGTCGTCGAGCGCCCAGAGTCCGGCACGCAGCCGAAGCAGCGAGTGCCCGTCGTCGTCGAGGAGGTAGAGCACGGGAGCGACCAGCTGGGTCGCGCCGCGCAGGTGCTCGACGAGAACGACCTGCTCGACCCGCGCGGTCGTCAGTTCGTGCGCGCGGCCGAAGAGGTCGACGCGCACGACGCGTCCGGGCGAGAGCTGGATCTTCGTGTTGTGGAAGAACAGCCAGATGCCGACCAGGGTAGCCCCGAAGAGCACGGCGAGAACGGCGACGCCCGCCATGAGCATCCCGCCCGACATACGACCGAGGATGACCACGACGAGAAGGGCGGCGAGACCCGAGCCGACGAGCACTGATCTCGAGTAGAACGCCCTCGACGGCGTGACTGTCTGCATGGGCACCAGACTACTGTCAGCTGAGCCGCTTCTCCCCGGGGGCGAGCACGCGCAGCCAGCGGTAGCCGTACCCGTCGAGGGCGAGCTCGGTCGTTCCGTTCGGGGCGGGCGTCGTGACGCTGCCGTCGAGCAGCAGGTCGACCAGCCGGTGCTCGGCATCGAGGTCGCCGAGCTTCAGGGTCACCGTCGTGGGCTCGGCCGACAGGTTGTGCACCGCGATCATCGACCCCTCGGCACCCGAGACGCGGTGCGCGAGCACGGCGGGGTCGTCCTGTTCGAGCAGGTCGAAGGAGCCCCAGCCGATCTCGGCCGACGCCCGGTAGCGCTCGATGAGCGTGCGCATAAAACGCAGCATCGAGTCGGGGTCGTGCCGCTGCACCGAGGCGTTCACGTGCTCGGGCGAGTAGCCGCCCTCGGTCACCGGCGCGGCCAGGCGCGACCGGCGCGCGTTCGAGAACCCGCCGTTCTTCTCGGCGCTCCACTGCATCGGGCTGCGCACCGACTGCCGCCCCGGGATCGCGAGATTCTCGCCCATGCCGATCTCTTCGCCGTAGAACAGAACGGGAGTGCCCGGCATCGAGAAGAGCAGGCTGTAGACCATGCGGATGCGGCGCGGGTCTCCGTTCAGCATCGGGGGCAGCCGGCGCACGATGCCGCGGTCGTAGATGCGCATCTTCTCCTCGGGTGCGAACGCCGCGAAGACCTCGTCGCGTTCGTCGTCGCCGAGCTTGTCGAGGGTGAGCTCGTCGTGGTTGCGCACGAAATTCGCCCACTGCGAGGCGACGGCGATCTGCGGGCGACCGGCGAGGGCCTTCGCGAGCGGGCGCGCGTCGCCGCGAGCGAGCGAGAGGTAGAGATTCGCCATCACCACGAAGTCGAACTGCATGGTGAGCGCGCCGCCGTCCTCGGCGCCGCCGAAGTAGGCCACCTGTTCGTCGTGCGGCAGGTTGGCCTCGCCGAGCAGGATCGCCTCGCCCGACCGCCGCCCGAGAAACTCGCGGATCGACGTGAGGAACCCCATCGGGTCGGGCAGGTCGCCCTTGCCGGGCATCACCCCGCTCGCGTCGAGCAGGAACGGCACGGCGTCGACCCGGAACCCCGACACCCCGAGCTGCAGCCAGAAGCCGATGATCTTCTCGAGCTCTTCGCGCACCCTCGGGTTCGCCACGTTCAGGTCGGGCTGGTGGCTGTAGAAGCTGTGCAGGTAGTACTGGCCGGTGCGCTCGTCGAGGTTCCACACCCCGGTCTCCTCGCCCGGGAACACCGACTCCGCGGGGTTCGCCGGCGGCTCGTCGCGCCAGACGTAGTAGTCGCGGTAGGGGGAGTTCTTGCTCGACCGGGCGGCCTGGAACCACGGGTGCTTGTCGGAGGTGTGGTTGACGACGAGGTCGATGATCACCCGCATGCCGCGGTCGCGGGCGGTGCGCACCGCCTCGACGAAGTCGCCGTGGCTGCCCAGCCTCGGGTCGACGCCGTAGAAATCGGAGACGTCGTAGCCGTCGTCCTGGTCGGGTGTCGGGTAGAACGGCATCAGCCAGAGGCAGGTGACGCCGAGTTCGGCGAGGTAGTCCATGCGGTGGGCGAGCCCCTCGAAGTCGCCGACGCCGTCGTCGTTCCAGTCCATAAACGTCTCGACGTCGAGGCAGTAGACCACGGCGGTCTTCCACCAGAGGTCGCTGGTGTCGGTTATTCGCATGGCAGCCACGTTAGCGTCGGTAGGCTGGACTCATGGCTGAACGCGCAACTCCGTGGTCGCTGGGCAACGCTCTGAAGGGCATGTTCTCCCGGCCGACGATCGACGAATCCACCTGGGACGACCTCGAAGACGCGCTGCTCGTGGCCGACTTCGGGCCCGACATCACCGAATCGATCATCGACGAACTGCGCGCGAGCGTCGCCAGATTCAAAACGACAGACCCCGCGGACCTGAGGCGGATGCTGCGGGAGACCCTCGAAGAGCGCCTCGCCAAACACGATCCCACGCTGCACCTCACGGCCCGCCCCGCGGTGGTGCTGGTGGTCGGCGTCAACGGCGTCGGCAAGACGACGACGATCGGCAAGTTCGCGAAGTTCCTCACCACCCGCGACCGTTCCGTCGTCGTCGGAGCGGCCGACACGTTCCGCGCCGCCGCCGTCGAGCAGCTCGCGACCTGGGCGACCCGTGGGGGAGCCGCGATCGTGCGCCCGCAGCAGGAACGTCAGGATCCGGCATCCGTCGCCTTCCAGACCGTCGAACGCGCCCAGCGCGAGGGCTTCGAGATCGCGATCATCGACACCGCCGGCCGCCTGCAGACCAAGAGCGGGCTCATGGACGAGCTCGGCAAGATCCGCCGGGTGATCGAGAAGCAGACCGAGATCGCCGAGGTGCTGCTCGTGCTCGACGCGACCACCGGCCAGAACGGTGTCGCGCAGGCCGAGGCGTTCATCGAGAGCGCGGGTGTGACCGGCCTCGTCATCACCAAGCTCGACGGGTCGGCCAAGGGCGGATTCGTGCTCGCGGTGCAGGAGCGCACCGGCATCCCGATCAAGCTCGTCGGCCAGGGCGAGGGTGTCAACGACCTCACCGGTTTCACCCCGCACGTGTTCGTGCAGAACCTGGTCGGTTGACCCGGGTGGTGGCCGACCGACCCTCGGCGTCGCAGCGCATAGCGGCGTCGAAACGCCGCGGTGCCCGGTTCGCGCTCGTGCTCGCCGTCGTCGGCGCCGTCGCCCAGGTCGTGGGCTACCGGCTCGGTGGCGACGATGCCTTGGCGCTCAGCATCGTGATGTACGCGGGGGTCGTTCTCGCGTCTGCGGCGATCATCCTGGCGAGCGCGACGCTCGTCGGCGTCGGGCAGCGGGTTGTGCCGTTCGTGGCGATCGCGGTCGCCGTCGCGCCGGTCACGGTCTTGCTGGTGTCGGTGGCCCTGAAACCGACCCCCGAGTACTGACCGGCGTCCTCAGCCGGCCAGACCGCGTTCGCCGCTGGGTGGCGTCGCCGCTAGGCGGCGTCGCGCCCCGCCCCGCGCGCCAGCACCGCGTGCATGGCGACGGCGGCCCCGTCGGCGAAGACGTCGGGCGCCGAGAAGTGCGCGAGCGCGACCACGTCGGCCGGGGCGCCGCCCATGGCGATCGCGGTGCCGACGATCTCGAACATCGACGAGTCGTTGCGGCCGTCGCCGATCGCCACGACCGCGCTGAGCGGGATGCCGAGGCGGTCGCAGAGCCAGCGCAGGGTGGTGCCCTTCGAGACGCCCGCCGGTGTCGCGTTGATGAACACCGCGTCGGGCATCGCGGGCGAGGTCGACTCCTCGGCGGCCAGACCGAGGGCCCGGATGTCGCGCAGGAGAGCGGCCACGTGCGTTCCGGTGTAGTCGGAGACCGTCGATTTGATGATGGTGGACCGCGCGATCACGTCGTCGCCGATGATGCCGAGCGGCTTGCCCAGCATGTGCTCCCACGTGCCCTGTGCGTAGGGGTCGAAGCGGCTGACGTAGTAGCCCGCGTCGGTGTAGAACTCGCCGTAGACGTCGTAGCGCTGGCAGATGGCCGCGAGCTCGGAGGCTTCGGCGGTCGAGAGCGCGAAGGTGACGGCGTGTCCCTCGGCGGTCTGCTCGACCACCTGGGCCCCGTTGTGCGCGATGTGCGGCCCGGCGACCAGACCGCCGAGGTCGGGCAGCCCGGCGGGAAGACGCCCGGTCGCGAAGGAGAAGCGCAGGCCGGCGGCGACGACCGCGGCCGTGGCGTCGCTCACCGCCTGGGAGGGTGTCTCCGTCCGGCCGAGGTAGGTGCCGTCGAGGTCGGAGACGACGAGTTCGACTGCCGAGGGCAGCCATTCGGAGTGGCGGCCGGCGGGAGCGAGAGTCGTCATAGTGCTCTCAAGAATAAACCACGGGTGTCGCGGAGGCCTCAGCCCGCCGCGATACGGTTCGCTTCGCCCAGTTCGAGGTAGTGCCGCGCGTTCTCGACCAGTCGGCCCTTCTCCTCGTCGGTGAGGGCGCGGACGACGCGAGCCGGCACACCGGCGACGAGCGATCCGGCGGGGATCACCGCGTTCTCGAGCACGACCGAGCCCGCGGCCACGAGCGAGCCCGCTCCGATCACGGCGCGGTTGAGAACCGTCGCGCTCATGCCGATGAGGCAGTCGTCTTCGACGGTGCAGCCGTGCAGCACGGCGGCATGGCCGATGCTCACGCCCGACCCTACGGTGAGGACGAGCCCCGAGTCGGTGTGCATGGTCACGTTGTCCTGCACGTTGCTTCCGGCGCCGATGTGGATCGCGTCGGTGTCTCCGCGCAGCACCGCGCCGTAGAAGACGCTGGCGTCCGCGCCCAGGGTGACGGCGCCGACGAGCGTGGCGTTCGGGGCGACCCACGCGGTGGGGTCGATGACGGGCGTCGATGCGCCGATGGAGACGATGAGCGGCATGGCTCCAGCGTATGCCCGTACGGGCCGTCGTGTATTGTTGCGCTAAATTAGCGCAACAGTAGCGAGGAGTCACATGCCCACGTATCGGATCGCCGTCTGCGGATTCATCCAGGAGGCGATGACCCGGTCGCCGTTTCTCACCGACGCGTCGACCACGCAGGTCGCTCGCGGCGACGAGATCCGCGGCGTGACCAACTACCGCACGGTCCTCGGGGCGATCGACCGGCTCGACGCCGAACCCGACGTGGAGACGGTGCCGCTGATCTTCGCGCGGTCGTTGTCGGGCGGCAGCCTGGAGCCGGCGTTCTACGAGTCGATCAAGGCGGAGACCGTCGCGCTGTTGCGTGAGCACGGGCCGTTCGACGGCGTCGCGCTGATCAACCACGGTGCGATGGAGATCGACGGCTACGACGTGCACGGCGACACCGACTTCGCGCTCGCGGTGCGCGAGGCCGTGGGGCCCGACGCGGCGATCGGTATCCCGTTCGACCTGCACGGGCAGCTCACCGCCACGATGCTCGACAACCTGCAGGCGGTCAGCGTGCTGCGTACCGCGCCGCACCGCGACCAGTACGAGGCCGGGCACCGCGTGGCCGGGCATGTCGTCGACGCCGTGCGCGGCACGACCACGCCGACCCGCGCCTACGTGCACCTGCCCATGGCGATCCCCGGCGAGAAGTCGATGACGACCCACGCTCCCGGCGACGACCTCTGGGGCGCGCTCGCCGATTACGACGCGATCCCCGGGGTGATCGAGGCCAGCATCCTGCTCGGCTTCGGGTGGAACGACCGCCCGTGGGTGGGCACGCAGGCGATCGTCGTCACCGACGACGACCCCGCGCTGGCCGAGCGCCTCGCCGAAGAGATCGCGGCGACGGTGTGGGCCCGCCGACACGAGTTCGGCCTGCACATGGAGACCGCGGAGGTGGTCGACGGACTGCTCGCCGCGGCACGGGCGTCCGAACGCCCGGTCTACGTCACCGACTCCGGCGACAACGTCTCGGCCGGTGCCGGCGGCGACACGACCGGCGTGCTGCAGGCCGCCCTCGGCCTTCCCGAACTCGACGACGTGGTTTTCGCCGGCATCTACGCGCCCGAAACGGTGCGGGCCTGCATCGCCGCCGGCGTCGGCGCCACCGTGCGCATCGATCTCGGTGCCGAACACGCGTCGGTGCCGGTGACGTCGCACCCGGTCGATGTGGTCGTCGAGGCGTTCGGCGACTACCTCGAGATCGCCGCGCCCTCGTCGGCCAGTTCGACCCCCACCCGTTCGGACGCGCCGTGGGTGCGGGTGCGGGCGGGCGCCGCCATCGTCACGCTGCACGCCGAGCGGCTGTACATCAGCCAGCCGCAGCACTTCGCCGCCATGGGCATCCACCCGACCGAGCACCAGGTCTACGTCGTGAAACTCGGCTACCTGCTGCCGCAGCTCGAAGACGTCGCGGCCCGGTTCATCCTGCTCCTGAGCGACGGCGCCGGTGCCATGGACTTCGACCGGCTGTCGTGGGAACGCATCCAGCGACCGGTCTTCCCGGTCGATCGCGACATGCGGCACGACGTGGAAGGAACTGCCTACTCGGCGTCGTGACGCGAAGCGATCAGGCGGCGACGCGCTTCGGCAGCACCAACGCGAGCATAGAACCGACCAGTCCCGCACCCGCCGCGATCGCGAACGACACCCGGTAGCCGTCGAGGGTGGGCACCGGCACCGAGAAGTACGTCGTGGCGAGACCGGCGAGGATCGCGCCGAGGATGGCGCTCGACATCGTCGACCCGAGCCAACGGAAGACGGCGTTCACCCCGTTCGCCGCCCCCGTCGCCGTGGTGGGAACGTTCGCCATGATCACGAGCGACGCCGACGAGAAGACGAGCACCGATCCGACACCGACGAGGCAGGCGACGATGGCCAGCTGCCACGGTTCGTGCGCGGTGAGATAGGCGAACGTGTAGGCGACACCGGTCGTGATCGTACCGAGCAGGATCGCCGCGCGTGTGCCGACGCGGCGCACGAGACGCTGGGCGAGCGGCGCCACCAGCAGCATGCTCAACCCGGTCGGAACGATCACGATGCTCGCCGTGACCATGTCGAGCCCGAGCCCCGGCCCCGGGCCGTCGGACGACTGCAGCAGCCGGGCGACGAGTCCCGGGATGGCGAACCAGCAGAAGCCCGAGGTGATGCCGATGAGGTTGGTGACGAGCACGGGGCGCCTCGCCATCAGTCGGAGATCGATGAGCGGAACGGGGGTGCGCAGCTCGTGCGCTGTCCACGCGGCGAGCACGACGAGGCCGCCCGCTCCGCAGAGGATCGTCGCGGGAGCCGGCCAGCCCCAGACCGGCCCCTGCGAGATCGCGAGCACGACGCCGCACAGCCCGACAGCGAGCCCGATGCCGCCGACCAGGTCGAACCGGGTCGCGACGACGGGCGACGAGCGCGGCACGAAGACCGCGATGGCGAGGGCGCTGAGCACGGCGAGAACCGCGGCGAGCCAGAACAGCCCGTGCCAGTCGAAGTACTCGCTCACGACCGCGGAGAGCGGCAGCCCGAGGGCGCCGCCGATGCCGTTGCTCGCGCTGACCGCCGCGACCGCCGCGGGCAGACGCGCCGGCGGCACCGTCTCGCGCAGGGCGCTCACATTGAGCGCCATCACGCCGAGACCGATTCCCTGCAGGGCGCGCGCGGCGATGACGCCCTCGAGCGTCGTCGACAGCGCCCCGAGCACCGAGCCCACGACGATGATGCCGAGCAGGCCGAGCAGCACGTTCTTCTTGCCGACGATGTCGCCGATGCGCCCGCTGATCGGAGCGGTCGCGCACGCGGCGAGCAGGGCGGCCGTGAGCACCCAGGAGACGGACGAAGCGGATGCATCGAAGGTGGCGGGAAGCTCGGGGATCAGCGGCGTCATGATGGTCTGCAGGAAAGAGGCGAGCATGGCGCTCGACGCCAGCGCCACGACCCCGGGCAGCGACGACCGCGGCGGGCGGACGCGGCGGTTCACAGCGGGTCCTCCCGCGCAGACCCGGCGGGCGGTTCGTCCGGCGGCGACGCCCCGATCGCCGCGCTCAGCCATGACGAGACGCCGACGAGTCCCGCTGTCGCGAGCAGCACGCCGCTCGCCCCGCCCGCGACCGAGCCGAACGCGCCGAGGCCCACCGGCACGACCGCTTGCGCGACCCGGTTCGTCGCGATCCGCAGCGACATCACCATGCCGCGGCGCCCGTCCGGAGCGATCTCGCTCAGCCACGACAGGGTGAGCGGCTGGCTCACGCCGGCCGAGAATCCGAAGACGGCGCAGATCGCAATGAGCCAGCCCGCGCCGACCGGCAACGCGAGGGCGGCGAGCATCACGGCGGAGACCGCGATGCTCGTGACCATCAGCCGGCGGCGCCCGACCACCCGCACCTGCCACTCGAGGCCGAAGCGCGAGACCATCGAGGCCACCGCCCGGGCCACCAGCATCGCGCTCACGGTCGCGGCGCCGAACCCGCGCTCGTAGCCGATCGCCGGGAAGTACACGATCGAGATCTCCATGGCGGTGACCACGAGCGAGCTGGCGAGGATCGCGCGGGCGACGCCGTGCGACCGCACGAGCGCGACCACGCCGACCGGGGCGGCGGCGTCCGCGCCCGGCGCCGGGTGCCGGCTGCTGCGGAAGAAGACCGCGGCGAGCACGGTCGCCGCGGCGAGCCCGGTCGACAGCGCGAACTGCAGCGGGATGTCGGGCGTGGCCGCATCGATCGCGTTGACCGCGAGCAGGCCGCCGCCGATGCCCTGTCCGAGCGAGATGGAGAACGCGTAGCCGGCGAAGACGCCGTCGCGGGCGGATGCGGTGGTGCGGTTCGCGAGTATCGCCTGGTCGCCGACGACCGAGACGAGGTGCCCGGCGCCGAGTACCGCGGTCGCGACCACGATCGCCACAAGGTCGCCCCGGCCGAGGAGGGCGATGACCGGGGAGGCGAGCATCAGCACGCCGCCGGCCACCACGATCGTGCGCTCGCCGAGCCGGTCGGTCAGCCGGCCGGTCGGGATCGCGAGCAGCACGCCCGGCAGCGCGAACGCCGCAGAGAGGAGTCCGAGCGCCGCGGGTTCGATGCCCGCGTCGAGCGCCGCGTAACTCAGTGTCGGCCTGATGCTGAACGCGATCACCTGGATGAGCAGGCTGTGCACGACCACCACGACGAGGCCCCGGCGTGACCACCCGTTCGCTCGTTGCATGCGTCCTCCGACGATCAGAATTTGCGCAACGTTGTGCGAAAGTTTCCCTTCGGAGTATAGGACTGCGGTGGCGGCGCGAGCAAAGCGACGGGTGTCGCGCACGACACGGGGGGCACGTGGAGCGCATCACGCAACAGTTGGGTTACCTTTGTTGTGCGGATGATCCCGCACCGAATCCCCGAGGAGAGACCATGGCGCTGCGAAACGCGGCAGTTGACCGGCGGCCGAGCCTTCACGACATCGCGGACACCGCCGACGTCGCCGTCTCCACCGTTTCGCGCTACCTGAACGGGCAGCTCACCCTCAAACCCGACACCGAGTCACGCGTGCTGCAGGCGATGGAGACCCTCGGCTACTCGCGCAGCCCACGGTCGGCGAAGGGGCGCGCGACGCGTCCGAGCGTGATCGGTCTCGTCGTGCCGCAGATCGGCAACACCTACTTCGCGCGTATCGCCGAGGCCGTCGTCTCGGCGGCGGAGGCCCAGGGCCTCGCGGTCATCATCGTGTCGACGCTGAACCACTCGCGCAAACAGCTCGAATACGTCGACCTTCTCGCGTCGAAAGACGTCGAGGGCATCATCTACGCCGGCAACTACGCGTCGAACCGGGCGCTCTCCGCCGTGATCGAGTCGGGTACCGCGGTGGTCGTCATCGACGAAGCGCTCGAAGACGCCCCGCCCGTCGACACCGTGCTCGTCGACGACTACGCGGGCGCTTACCAGGCGGTCGCCCACCTCGCCTCGCTCGGTCACGAACGTATCGCCCTCGTGACCGGCCCCGCCGGTCTCAACTCGGTGTCGGAGCGCACCCGTGGCTACACCGACGCACTGATCAGGGCGGGCATCGACCCCGAGAAGCAGACCAAGCTCAGCGGGGCGTTCAGCGAAGATTTCGGTGTCGGGGCGCTCTCGCACCTGCTCGCCTCGCCCGCGTCGCCCACCGCCGTGTTCGCCGCGAGCGACACCATCGCGCTCGGCATCATGACCGGCGCGAAGAACCTCGGCGTGAAGATCCCCGGCGACCTCTCGCTCGTCGGCTTCGACGACACCCCGGGGGCCGGCTACGTGTCGCCGCGCCTGACGACCGTGCGCACCCCCGTCGACAAGATGGCGTCGACGGCCATCACCATGCTCGTCGAGCGTATGGACAACCCCGACCGCCCCGTGAGCACCGCCGTCACCGCGGTCGCGCTGGTGGTCGGCGACTCGTCGGCTGCTCCCTCGGCCTGACCCGCACACGGTGCGGCCCCGCGGGGCCGCGGCCGTCGGCGCGCCCGCGTGCGGCTCGCAGCTCCGTTACCTGTCGGTAACACGGGCGGTACTGTCGCGAAACAAAATTGGCGTTAAGTGGTGCGCAACGTAGCGCAACATCATGCGTCACGCTTTCGAGACTGTCCCATCGAGAAAGAGGCCGTTCGTATGCGCATCGCCATCGCAGGATTCGGCACGGAGTCGAGCATGTTCTCGCGGCACGTGATGCACACCGACGACTTCCACTTCCACCGCGGGGAGGCGCTGGCCGCGCTCTACGATCTCGACGCATGGCTCGGCGCCGACGGCGAAGGCATCGAGTGGATCCCGCTGATGCGCGCCCAGGGTGGAGCGGGCGGCGAGGTCGAACCCGCAGCCTTCGACGCCATCCTCGACGAGATCGTGGCGGGACTCACGGCGGCGGGCCCGATCGACGGGCTGTACTTCGACCTGCACGGCGCCGCGCACGTGCAGGGCCGCGAACGCGCCGAGGAGCACCTGCTGCGCGCCATCCGCGGGGTGGTCGGAGACACGACGGTCATCTCGATGTCGATGGACCCGCACGGCAATTTCAGCGCGGAGCTCGCGGGCCTCGTCGACCTCGCCGCCTCGCACCGGCACGCCCCGCACATCGACAACATGGCGACGCGGCAACGCGCTGTCACCAACCTGGTCGCGGTGCTGCGCCGCGGTGCCGTGCCGGTGAAGGTGCACGTGCGTGTTCCGGTGCTGCTACCCGGGGAGCGCACGTCGACCGTCGTCGAGCCGGGTGCCACGGTGTTCGGCGCCGCACGGCCGTCGATCGAGAAGTACGGGGTGCTCGACGCCAACATCTGGGTCGGGTTCGCCTGGGCCGACGAGTCACGCAACGCGGCCGCGGTACTCGTCACCGGCTACGACCTCGCCGCGGCCGAGGCGTGCGCCCGCGAACTCGCGCAGGGCTACTGGGACGCGCGCGACGACTTCGTCATCGTCTCCGAGCATTCGGGCAGCTGGAGCGAGGCTCTCGACTTCGTGGTCTCCGACGTCGCGCTGCCCGTCTTCGTCAGCGACTCGGGCGACAACGTCACCGCCGGGTCGAGCGGCGACATCACCTACGCGATCACCGAGACGCTGGCACGCCCCGACGTGCTCGCGAGCGGCCGCAGCATCCTGTTCGCCGGCCTCGTCGACCCGGCGGCGCTCGCCGCCGCCGTCGACGCGGGGGTGGGCGGCAGCGTCGACCGCGCGATCGGCGGGGCCGTCGACGCGCGTTACGGCGCCGCCGTGCCCGGCCCGTGGACCGTGGTCGAACTGGTCGACGGCCGGTTCGGCGAGGGCCACGTCGCCGCCGTGCTCACCGACGGCCGCGTGAGCGTGTCGGTGCACTCGCACCGCTCGAAGTTCACCAGCCCCGACGATCCCACCGCGTGGTCGAAACCCGGGCACGCCTGGTTCGACCTGAGCGCCTACGACGTCGTGGTCGTCAAGAACGGCTACCTCTTCCCCGGGCAGGTCGCCCTGTCGCGCAGCGCGTTTATGGCGCTCACACCCGGCGGCACCGATCTCGACTTCGACCGTCTCGAGTTCAGCCGCGTCATCCGCCCCGTCTTCCCCCTCGACCGCGACTTCGTCGCGGACCTGACCCCCGTCGTCATCCCCTCGGCCAGCACGATCTAAAGGACACCATGCGCATCGCCATCGCCGGTTTCGGCACAGAATCGTCTACCTTCTCGATGCACTCGATGCTCGCCGAGCACTTCTCGGTGCACCGCGGCGACGAGCTTCTCGGCCTCTACGACCTCGACGCGTGGGTCGGCGGGGCCGCGACCGACATCGAGTGGATCCCGGTGATGCGCGCCCACGGCGGCGCGGGCGGACCGATGGACCCGGCCGCGTTCGAAGCGTTCTCCGACGAGATCGTCGACGGCATCGCCGCCGCGGGAGAGCTCGACGGCGTGTACTTCGACCTGCACGGCGCCGCGCACGTCGCCGACCGCGACCGCGCCGAAGAGCAGCTGCTCGGCCGCATCCGCGCGGCCGTCGGCCCCGACACCGTGATCTCGCTGTCGATGGACACCCACGGCAACTTCTCCCGCGAGCTCGCCGAGCTCGTCGACCTCGCCGTCTGCTTCCGCCACGCCCCGCACATCGACGCGTGGGCGATCCGCGAGCGTGCCGTGCAGAAGCTCGTCGAGGTGCTGCTCGACGGGCGGCGCCCTCTCAAGGCGTGGGTGCGCGTTCCCGTGCTGCTGCCGGGCGAGCGCACCTCCACCCTGGTCGAACCGGCCAAGTCGGTGTTCGAGAAGCTGCTGCCGGCGATCGAGCACTACGGCGTCGTCGACGCGTCGCTCTGGGTCGGTTTCGCCTGGGCCGACGAACCGCGCAACGGCGCGGCCGTCATGGTGACCGGCTACGACGAGGCGGCGATCGTGGCGTGCGCCGAAGAGCTCGCCCGTGCCTACTGGGACGCGCGTTTCGGTTTCGTCGTCGTGAGCGACCACTCCGGCCCGTGGTCGGAAGCCCTCGACTTCGCACTCGCGGGGCATCCGACGCCCGTCTTCATCTCCGACTCGGGCGACAACGTCACCGCGGGCTCGGCCGGCGACATCACCTACACGCTCGAGCAGACGTTCGCGCGGCCCGACGTGCTCGCCTCCGGGCTGACGATCCTCTTCGCCGGCATCACCGACGGTGACTCGGTGCGGGCGGCCGAGGCCGCCGGTGTCGGCGCGACCCTGACCCGCGGAATCGGTGCGATCGTCGACGCGCGCTACGGTGCGCCCGTCGAACGCGACTGGAGAGTCGACCAGCTGGTGATGGGCATCAACGAGGGCGAGGGCGTCGTCGGTGCCGTGCTCGTCGACGGCAACGTGCACGCGATGGTGCAGCTCGGTCGGTCGTACTTCATGGACCCGAAGGTCATCGGCGGCATGACCGGACGACGACTCACGAACCACGCCTACATCCCCGCCACCGGCTACGACGTCGTCGTGGTGAAGAACGGCTACCTGTTTCCGGGGCAGGCCGACGAGGCGGGCAGCTGGTTCATGGCGATCACACCCGGCGGCACCGACCTCGACTTCGACCGGCTGCAGTTCGAGCGGGTATGGCGCCCGATCTACCCGCTCGACACCGCGTTCGAGGCCGACCTGACGCCGGCCGTGCTGCCGGTGATCGGCTGATCGTGCGTATCGCTTTGGCAGGTTTCGGCACCGAGACGAGCGTCTTCACCCGGCACCGGATGACCGCGGCCGAGTTCCGCATCCACCGCGGACAGGCGCTCGTCGACCAGTTCGAGTTCGACACCCGGTTCGCGGGCGAAGTCGGCGACGTGGAGTGGGTTCCGACCCTGAGCGCCCGAGCACCCGCCGGCGGCCTGCTCGACCCCGACGACTTCGACGCGTTCGTCGACGAGATCGTCGACCGACTCGCCTCGGCGTCGCCCGTGGACGGTCTCTTCATCGACCTGCACGGCGCCGCTCGCGTCGAGGGCCGTGACGGAGCGGAAGAACACCTGCTGCGCCGCATCCGCTCGGTCGTCGGCGACGGCATCCCGGTCTCGCTCGCGATGGACACCCACGGCAACTTCAGCGAAGAACTCGCATCGCTCGTCGACCTGGCCGTCTGCTTCCGCACCGCGCCGCACATGGACAGGCTCGACATCAAAGAGCGCGCCATCCGCAACCTCCTGACGGTCGTGCGGTCGGGGCGCCGACCCTTCAAGGCCTACGTTCGGGTGCCCGTGCTGTTGCCCGGCGAGCGGACGTCGACGTTCGTCGAGCCCGGAGCGACAGTGTTCGGCGCGCTCGTACCGACGATCGAACGCTACGGCGTCGTCGATGCCGGTCTCTGGGTCGGGTACTACTGGTCGGACGAACCGCGCAACTCGGCGGCCGTGCTCGTCACCGGTTTCGATCGGGACGCGATCACCGCCTGTGCGCGCGAGATCGCACAGAGCTACTGGGACGCGCGGTTCGATTTCACGATCGTCGGCGAACACTCCGGCAGCTGGGACGAGGCACTCGAGTTCGTGCTCGACCGCCCGGAGGCGCCCTGCTTCGTCAGCGACGCCGGCGACAACGTGACGGGCGGCGGGTCGGGCGACCTGACCTATGCGCTGCACGCGACCCTCGCACGGGCCGATGTGGCCGACAGCGGCATCCGCTTCCTGTTCGCGGGCATCTTCGACCCGGAATCGGTGCTCGCCGCCGTCGCGGCGGGCGAGGGGGGCACGATCGACCGCGCGGTCGGGGCCACCGTCGACGACCGCTTCGGCGGCCCGGTCGCCGGACCGTGGCTGGTAGAGAGACTCATCGACGGGCTCTACGAGGGCGAGGGCGTCACGGGCGCCCTGCTTCGCCGCGGCGCGTTCTCGGTGACCGTGCAGCGGGGGCGCGCCTACTTCACGAATCCCACCGACCCCGCGTTCACCCACCGTCACCTCGCCAACCACGCGTACGTGCCCATCGACGGGTACGACGTCGTCGTGGTGAAGAACGGCTACCTGTTCCCGGGGCAGATCGCCGAGGCGGGCAGCGCGTTTATGGCGATCACCCCGGGAGGCACCGACCTCGATGTCGACCGGCTCGACTTCTCCGCCGCCGGGCACCCGATCTACCCGATGGACGTCGACTTCGACGCCGACCTCACCCCCGTGCTCCTGCCGACGATCGGCGCGACGGCGTGAACGGGCGTACGACCATGCGCATCGCGGTCGCCGGCATCCACATCGAGTCGAGCACCTTCACGTTGCACGTGACGCGGCTCGACGACTTCACGGTGCTGCGCGGGCAGCGACTGCTCGATTCGTTCGACTTCGCCGGTTGGCTCGGCGACGAGCTGAACGACCAGATCGAGTGGGTGCCGATCGTGCACGCGATCACCGGGGCGAGCGGCCCCGTCGCCCCCGACGTCTACGACGCGCTCGAGGCGGAGATCGTCGCGGGACTCGTCGGCGACTTCGACGGCGTCTACATCCCGTTCCACGGCGCCATGAACGTGCTCGGCAGGGAACGCGCGGAGGAGCGACTCGTGCGCGCGATCCGCACGGCTGTGGGGGAGCGGGCGGTGCTCTCGGCGTCGATGGATCCGCACGGCAACCTCTCGCGCGAGCTCGCCGAACTGCTCGACCTCGCCGCATGCCACCGCCACGCTCCGCACATCGACAACGTACAGACGCGCGAACGCGCCGTGGTGACCCTCGTCGACGCGATCTCGCGCGGCGAGAAGCCGCTCAAGGCCTGGGCGCGAATTCCCGTGCTGCTTCCGGGCGAGCGCACCTCGACCGTCGTCGAGCCGGGCGCCACCGTGTTCGGCCGCCTGCTGCCCGCGATCGAGCGCCACCGGGTCGTCGACGCGAACCTGTGGATCGGGTTCGCCTGGGCCGACGAAGAGCGCAACTCGGCGGCGGTGCTCGTGACCGGCTACGACCCGGCGGCGATCACGGCCTGCGCCGCCGAACTCGCCGACGCCTACTGGGACGCGCGCGACGACTTCGTCATCGTCACCGACCACTCCGGCACCCTCGACGAGGGGCTCGACTTCGTCGAGGCGGGTGCGGCGACTCCCGTCTTCATCAGCGACTCGGGCGACAACGTGACCGCCGGCGGCACCGGCGACGTGACCTTCGCGCTGCGCGCACTGCTCGGCCGGCCCGCGCTGCTGGCGAGCGGCCGCCGCTTCCTCTTCGCCGGGATCGTCGACCGCGATGCGCTCGCCACGGCGGTCGCAGTCGGCGAAGGCGCCACCCTCGAGCTGGCCGTCGGCGCCGCGCTCGACTCCCGCTACGGCGCCGCGGTCGACGGCGTCTGGTGCGTCGAACGGCTCATCACCGGCCCGGGCGGCCGGGTCGACGGCGCCCTGCTCACCGACGGCCCGGTCTCGGTCACGGTGCAGTGGGCGCGTGATCCGTTCGTCGATCCCGCCGACCCCGCGTTCCCCTCCGGGGTCACCGCGGGCGTCGCCTTCGTCGACCCGGGCGGCTACGACGTCGTGGTGGTCAAGAACGGGTACCAGTTTCCGAGCCAGCTCGCCCACGCCGGCAGCTCGTTCATGGCGCTGACCCCCGGCGGCACCGACCTCGACTTCGACCGCCTCCCCATCGCCCGATGGTCGCGGCCGATGTTCCCGCTCGACCGGGCGTTCTCGCCCGACCTGACCCCCGTCATCCTCTGATCCAGGCTCAACAGAAAGCTGTCATCATGCGCATCGCCATCGTCGGAATCGGCACCGAATCGAGCACCTTCTCGCTCGACGTGACCTACAAGTCGTTCTTCACCCAGCTGCGCGGCGACGTGCTGCTCGCGAGCTACGACTTCGACACCCGCTTTCCGGAAGGGCTGCTCGACGGCGTCGAATTCGTGCCGATCCTCAACGCCGCGGCCACAGCCGGCGGCGAGGTGGAACCGGCCGACTTCGACGCCCTCGTCGAGGAGTGCATCGAGGGACTGAAGGCGGCGGGCGAGCTCGACGGCGTCTATCTCGACCTGCACGGCGCGACCAAGGTGCGCGGTCGGGATGCCGCGGAGGAGGTCTTCGTGGCCGCCGTGCGCGCGGTCGTCGGACCCGACATGGTGCTGTCGGCGTCGATGGACCCGCACGGCAACTACTCGCGCGAACTCGCCGAGATGATCGACCTCGCGGCGTCGCACCGCCACGCCCCCCACATCGACCGCCGCGTGACGAAAGACCGCGCGATCACCAACCTGGTCGAGACCATCCGCCGCGGTGAGAAGCCGATCCGCGCCTGGGTGCGTGTTCCGTCGCTGCTGCCGGGGGAGCGCACCTCGACCGTGGTCGAGCCCGGCGCGACCGTCTTCGGAAAGCAGCTGCCCGCGATCGAGAAGTACGGTGTGCTCGACGCGAACACCTGGGTCGGCTTCGCCTGGGCCGACGAACCGCGCAACGCCGCGGCCGTGCTGGTCACCGGCTACGACGAGGCGAACGTGGTCGCCTGCGCGCGCGAACTCGCCGAGAACTACTGGAACGCCCGCGAAGACTTCGTGATCGTCTCCGACCACTTCGGCCCGTGGGACGAGGCGATGGAGTTCATCCTGAGCGACGCACCCACGCCGATCTGGATCAGCGACGCCGGCGACAACGTGACGGCCGGTGCGACCGGCGACATCACCCTCGCCCTCACCGAGTCGCTCGCCAACGAGGCGTTGATGGCCAGCGGCAAGCGCATCCTGTTCGCCGGTCTCGTCGACGCGCCCACCGTCGCCGCGGCGGTCGAGGCCGGCGTCGGCGCGGTGCTCGACCGCGCGATCGGCGCCGTCGTCGACACCCGGTACGCGCAACCGGTCGCCGGTTCGTGGACGGTGCTGAGCATCATCGACGGCCTCTTCGGCGAGGGCATCGTGGGCGCCCTGCTCACCGACGGCCGCGTCTGGGTCACGGTGCAGACCGGCCGCGTCTACTTCGTCACCCCGAAGGATCCGGCGTTCGTCACCTGGGACGTGCCGGGCCTCGCACCGGTCGACACCGACGACTTCGACGTGGTCGTCGTGAAGAACGGCTATCTCTTCCCCGGGCAGGCGGCCCTCGCGACGAGCGCGTTCATGGCGATCACGCCCGGCGGCACCGACCTCGACTTCGACCGCCTGCGGTTCGACCGCTGGTCGCGGCCGATGTTCCCGCTCGACCGCGATTTCGAACCCGACCTCGCTCCCGTCGTACTCTGAACTCGCACCGATAGGACACGCACCAGATGAGAATCGCCATTGCCGGAGTCTCCGGAGAATGCAGCACCTTCAGCCTCGACGTCATGAAGGAGTCGATCTTCGACGTCACACGCGGCCAGGACCTGCTCGACCACTACGAGTGGGACGCGCGCCTCGGCGACATCGTCGCCGACGTCGAATGGGTGCCGATCACCCGCGCCGCGTCGGGTGCCGGCGGGCCCGTCGACCCCGTCTTCTACGACGCCATCGAGGAGGAGATCCTCGCCGGTCTCGCCGAGAACCTGCCGTACGACGGCGTCTACCTGGACATCCACGGTGCGCTGAACGTGCTCGGCCGGGAGAGGCTCGAGGAGCGTTTCGTCGGCCGCATCCGCTCGCTCGTCGGCCCCGACACCGTCATCTCCGTCTCGATGGACCCGCACGGCAACTTCAGCGAGGAGCTCGCCGGCTACGTCGACCTCGCCGCGTGCTACCGCCACGCGCCGCACATCGACCGGCTGCAGACCCGAGACCGTGCCGTCACCAACCTGATCGCCACGCTGAAGAGCGGGGTCAAGCCGAAGAAGGCCTGGGTGCGGGTGCCCGTGCTGCTTCCGGGCGAACGCACCTCGACGCTGTTCGAGCCGGCCACCAGCGTCTTCGGCGGCCTGATCCCCGCGATCGAACGCTTCGGCGTGCAAGACGTCAACCTCTGGTGCGGATTCCCCTGGGCCGACGAAGACCGCAACGCGGCCGCCGTCTTCGCCACCGGCGACGACGTGGAGTCGATCACGGCCGCCGTCGCGCACATCGCGAAGAGCTACTGGGACGCGCGCGCCGACTTCGGCATCACCAGCCCGAACTACGGCAGCTGGGACGAAGCACTCGACTTCGTGCTCGCCGGCAACGCGCGGCCCGTCTACCTGAGCGACGCGGGCGACAACATCACCGCGGGCGGCTCGGGAGACATCACCGTCGCGCTGGCGCGTACCCGGGAGCGGGCGGATGTCGCGGTCGCCACGAGCGAATGGCTCTTCGCCGGCCTGGTGGATGCCCCCACGCTCGACGCGGCCATCGCCGCGGGCGTCGGCGCGACCCTCGACCGGTCGATCGGCGCCGTCGTCGACGCGCGGTACTCGCCGCCCGTCGCAGGAAGCTGGCTGGTCGAGAAGTTCATCGACGGCGTGTACGGCGAGGGAATCGTCGGCGCCGTGCTGCGCGACGGCCGCATCTCGGTGAGTGTGCAGCGGTTCCGCCAGCGGTTCGTCGGCGGCATCGACCCTGCGACGCCCGCCTTCGACATGATCGGTCTCGCCTACACCGACGTCGGTCCGTACGACGTCGTCGTGGTGAAAAACGGCTACCTGTTCCCGAATCAGCGCGAGACGTCGGGCAGCGAATTCATGGCGTTCACCCCGGGCGGCACCGACCTCGACTTCGACCGCCTGAGCTTCGAACGGGTCTGGCGCCCGATCTTCCCGATCGACCGCGACTTCGACGCCGACCTGACCCCGATCGTGCTGCCGGTGGTCCGGTGATCAAGCGCGACACCGGCAAGGTCGCGGTCGCCCTCGGCGTCGGCACCACGATCGCGGGAGGGATCCCCGTCTTCCTCATCGGCGCGCTCTTCGTGCAGCTGCAGGGCGACGTGCACGCACCCGCCTGGGTGCTCGGATTCTCGGTGGCGGCGTACTGGGCGGCGGCGGCCGTGGTCTCGATGCTCTCGGGACGCATCATCTCGCGCATCGGATCGCGCCGGGCCACGATCGTGACCATCACGGTCGCGATCATCAGCCTGCTCGGCAGCGCGACCCTCGTCACGAACTGGCAACTGCTCGTGCTCTGGGCCGTCGTCGGCGGCGCGGGCAACGGCCTCGGACACCCGGCGTCGAACCATCTCATCTCGCTGCGGGTGAACCCGGCGAAGGCGGCCACCGCGCTCGGCATCAAACAGGCGGCCGTGCCGTTCGCCGCGTTCATCGCGGGGTTGACCGTGCCGATCCTCGCCCTCACCGTCGGCTGGCAGTGGGGATTCGGCGCGGCGGCGATCCTCTCCGCCCTGCTGCTCGTCGCGTTCTTCCGGTACGGTCCGCGCCGCGTCGCGGCACGCAAGCGACCGCCGCACCTGCGGCTCGGCGGTCCGCTCGTGCGGTACCTGCTGCTCATCGCGTCGATCACCACCCTCGGCGCGGCGGCGGCCGGCGCGACCTCCGCCTACGCGGTGACCGCGGGCATCGAGCGCGGCCTCGACGACGCGTTCGCCGGTGTGCTGCTCAGTGTCGGCAGCCTCCTCGGCGCGACGACCCGCGTCGTCGCCGGCCGCATCGCCGACCGCACGAAGGGGCGCAACGCGCTGCCGATGACGGGCATCATGCTGCTGGCGGGCGCCGTCGGCGTCGCGCTCATGGCGATCGACAACGAGGTGGCCTACGTGGTCGGCATCGTGCTCGCCCTCGGCATCGGCTGGGGCTGGACGGGCCTCACGCACTTCGTCGTCTCGCGTGTCGCCGGCCCGGCCACACCCAGCGCGACGGGCATCGTGCAGACCGGTTCGTACATCGGAAGCGGTGCCGGGCCGTTGCTGTTCGGTATCGGATTCGCGTTCAGCACGTCGACCTCGATCTGGCTCGTCGTCGGCGTGGCGTACGCGGCGTCGGCCGCGGTCGCCTTCCTGCTCACGCGAAAGCAACCGCCGCCCGTCCCCGTCGTTTCCGACCTCGTCTGACCACGGTTGCGCGCGATACTGAATGTCATTTAGTATAAAAACCTAACGACATTCAGTATCGCCGGGGAGGCACAGTGGATCGCGCAGGCGGGGCCCCGGCGGCGATCCAGATCAACTTCCTGCTGCTCGCGTCGCTCACGGTGCTCATCACCCTGACGCCGTACAGCGTCGACGCGTTCCTGCCGGGGTTCCCCGCGGCATCCGACGCCCTCGGGGCGGGCACGAGCACGATGCAGCTCACACTCACCGCCTACCTGCTGGGCATCGCCGGAGGTCAGTTGATCTTCGGCCCGCTGAGCGACCGGTTCGGCCGCCGCGGACCGCTCATCGTGGGCGCCGCGGTGTGCGCGCTCGCCTCGGTCATGGCGGCGCTGGCACCGACGATCGGTGTGCTGATCGCGGCCCGTCTCGTGCAGGGCATCGCCGGATCGGCGGCGATGGTGATCTGCAAGGCGATCATCCGCGACCGCAGCACCGGGGGAGACACCACGCACTTCCTCGCGATGACCGCGGTCGGCAGCGGCGCGCTGAACATCTTCGCCCCCTTGATCGGCGGGCTGTTGAACGCGCACTTCGGCTGGCGAGGTCCGCTCTGGTTCATCGCCGCCATCGCGACCCTGATGCTGCTGCTCGTCATCGTGGTGGTGCCCGAGACGCACGCGGTCGAGCACCGCGAACTGCGCAACCGCTGGCTCGGACTCCCGTCGGTCGTGCGCCACCTGCGCAACCGCACCTTCCTCGTCTACGTCGTCATCCAGGCGGGCTCGTACGGAACCCTGATGGCCTACGTGTCGTCGTCGCCGTTCGTCTACCAGAACGTGCTCGGCTTCGACGCCTCGGCCTTCGGTCTGCTGTTCTCGATCAACGCGGCGTGCGGCGTGGCAGCCAACTTCGTCGCCAACCGGTTCTTGCGCGGCTTGGGGGCGAAGCGGCTGGTCATGTGGGGGTTGGGCTTGTCGATGACGGGCACGGTGCTGACCGCCACGATGTGGGCCGTAGGTGCGCCCGTCGCCGCGATCGCCGCCTGCATCACCCTCTCGATGGCGCCGCTGGGCCTCAACGGACCGAACCTGGTCGGGCTCGCGCTCAACACCGTCACGCGCGCGGTCGGATCGGCCGCGGCGACGATCGGATTCGTGCAGTTCGTCACCGGCTCTCTCGTGTCGCCGCTCGTCGGGCTGTGGGGCCCGGCGACCCTCGTGCCGACCCTGGTCGTGATGTTCGCGCTCACGTCGTTCTCGATGGTGTTCCTGCTGGTCTCCCGGCGCAGCGAACGCGGTATCCAGGCCGCGGCCGTGATCAGCGGCGGATAGCCTGTAGTCATGGCGAATGAAGGAGTCGTGGCGAAGGGCATCGCCCGTCGCGAGGAGATCCTCGAGATCGCGCTCGACGTCTTCGCCCGGTCGGGCTACCGGGGCACCTCGCTGCGCGAGGTCGCCGAGATCGCCGGCCTCACCCAGGCCGGACTGCTCCACCACTTCGGAACCAGGGAGAACCTGCTCGTCGAGGTGCTGCGCCGCAAAGAGCAGCTCGGCCGGGAGGAACACCCCGACGTCGCAGGCACTCCCTACGGCCTGTCGGCCGCGCTGCGCAACAACACGTCGACCCCCGGCCTCGTCGAGCTGCACAGTGTGCTCGCCACCCAGGCCGCCGACGAGTCGCACCCCGCGCACGAATACTTCACCGAGAGATACGCGAACATGCGCGCGCGGCTGTCGGCCGACCTGCGCCGCCGCGCGTCCGCCGGCGAGTTCGACTCCCGAATCGACCCAGACCGGCTCGCGACCATCCTGGTGGCGCTGGCCGACGGCCTGCAGGTGCAGTGGATGCTCGACGGGTCGATAGACATGAGCGCGCACTTCGACGAACTGTTGGGCCTGCTGCGCGCCGACACGGCCGGTCCGCCCGTAGCCTGAGGCGTTCCGCCCGGTCGCCCGCCGTGCGTCCCTCTGGTCGCCTGGGGTGCTCCACCGGTCGCCCGCCGTGCCTCGCGGTCGTGTTGCCCGCGCGTCGGTGAGGCGCCCACCGTGTCCGCGCCCGTGGCGCGCCCTGACACTCGGGCGATGGCCCGCACCGGGGCGTCATCCGCTGGTTTTTGTTGCGCAACAGCGCACCTGCTTGCGTAGCTGAGCTATTTTTCGCCTGAAATCGGCGACGCGAGACCGATCCGGTTGACCAATTTCAACCGGATCCGTTTACTGAACGCCGCTAAGTATCGCGTGAATACTCGCGTAAAACCGGCATTGTCGATAGTTAACACTCTCGAAATAAAAGCGTCGTCCCGTTGAAACAGTGAGTGCGTTGAATTGACGCAACGTAGCGCAACAACACTCGTATCCCGTTGTCGCGCAGCACTCGGTAACGACTATCAGTAGGGACACCCATTGGCTCGCTTGATTCTCTCCAGAATCGCCTTCGCGATCCCGATCCTGTTCGTGATGACCTTCCTCACGTTCTTCCTCGCCTCACTCATCCCCGGCAACGCGGCGATCGTGATCTTGGGGCAGGACGCGACACAGGACTCGATCGACGCACTCAACGCATCGCTCGGCTTCGACAAGCCGATCCTCGTGCAGTACTTCGAGTGGATCAGCGCCGCCGTACGCGGCGACCTCGGAACGAGCCTCTATTCGGGAGAGCAGGTGACACGGGTGCTCGGGCAGCGGTTCATGCCGACGTTCTGGCTCGCCCTGCTCGCCACGGCCGTCAGCGGCATCCTCGGCGTCGTCTTCGGCGTCTTCGCGGCGATCAAGGGCGGCATCATCAGCCGCTTCCTCGACGGCGTCGGCATGCTCGGCATCTCGCTCCCGAACTTCTGGATCGCCCTGCTGCTCATCGTCATCGTGTCGGGTCAGCTCAAACTGCTTCCCGCCATCGGGTACACCGCCCCGGAAGACGACCTCGGCGACTGGCTGCGGCACCTGATCCTCCCCGTCGCGGCCCTCGGCCTCGCCGGCATCGCGCTCATCGCCAAGCAGGCGCGCGACGCCTACGCCGACGCCCTCAGCCGTGACTTCATGCGCTTTATGCAGGCCAACGGCATCGGGCGCACGTCGCTCATCCTGAAGCACGGCCTGCGCTACGCGTCGGTACCCATCGTCGCCGCGATCTCGGTCACGTTCATCAACTTCTTCGGCGCGACCGCGGCCCTCGAGCAGATCTTCTCGATCCCCGGCCTCGGCTCGGCGGTCGCCCGCGCGACTCTCAACCACGACCTCTCGCAGGTGCAGGGCATCGTGCTCGCCTACACGGTCGTGATCGTCGTCGTGACGTTGATCACCGACGTCGTCTACTCCATCCTCAACCCGAAGATCGGCACCCGATGACCGCCACAGTCGCAACAGTCCGAGCCACCGCCACCGGCGGCAACGCTTCCAGCCGTTCGAGAACGCGCCACCGTCGCGCCAAGCTCGGCCGCCGCATCCTCGCCGGGGTCGCCGTCGCCTGGCTGCTGATCGTCGTCGTGGCGGTGGCGGGCGCCCAGTGGCTCGCCCCCTACGGCCCGCGCGAACAGGACCTGCTCAACTCGCTGCAGGGCCCGAGCGCCGCGCACCTGCTCGGCACCGACACCCTCGGCCGCGACGTGCTCTCGCGGCTGATGTACGGCGGGGCGCCGACGCTGCTCGGCGTGCTCACCGCCGTCGTCATCTTCCTGGTCATCGGCGTGGTCGCCGGCCTCATCGCCGGCTACTTCGGGGGCATCCCCGACCGCATCATCACCGCGGTCACCACGATCCAGATCGCGTTGCCCGGCCTCGTGGTGCTGTTCGTCGTGCTCTCGGTGTTCCGCAACAGCACCGTCATCGCCATGGCGGTCTACGGCATCATGGCCTCGCCCACGATGGTGTTGCTCGTGCGGTCGTCGGCGCTGTCGGTGCGCAACGAACTGTTCGTCGACGCGGCCCGGGTCTCCGGACTCTCGCCGCTGTACATCATCTTCCAGCACGTGCTCCCGCGCTCCCGCGGCATCATCGTCGTGCAGACCGCGGTCTTCGCCGCGACGGCGCTCGTGGTCGAGAGCACCCTCAGCTTCCTCGGCTTCGGCACCCAGGCGCCCGACCCGAGCTGGGGAAACATGGTCAACGAGGCCGCCCTTCGCATCTCGCTCAACCCGTTCATGCTCTACCCCGCGGGCGGCATCATCGCCCTCACCGCGCTCTCCATCGGCGTGCTCGGCGACCTCACCCGCGACAAGTTCGTGCAGGGCTGGAGCGCCGCGAAGCTCACCCGCGACCGCGCTCGCAGCGTCGAGTCCGCGACCGGCAACGCGATGAAGGACGACGCGCTGCTGACCGTGTCGGGGCTCGGTGTCGGATACCACTCGCCGAACGGCATCATGCCGATCGTGCGCGACGTGTCGTTCTCGATCAAACGCGGCGAGACGCTCGGTCTCGTCGGCGAATCGGGATCGGGCAAGACCACCGTGGCCTTCGGCATCCTCGGGGTGATCGGCGAGGGTGTCGCCGTCACCGACGGCCAGGTGCTCTTCGACGGCACCGACCTGGTCGGGCTCAACGGCCCCGACCTCTCCGCCTACCGGGGCAAGCGCTTGGCCTACGTGGCCCAGGAGCCGATGGTCGCCCTCGACCCGAACTACAAGGTCGGCAAGCAGCTCGCCGAGGCGATCCGCAGCAACGACCCGCAGACGTCGGCGAAAGACATCCCCGCCCGCATCCTCGAGCTGCTCGGCCAGGTCGAGCTGCCCGACCCCGCGGCCGCCGCCGCAAAGTACCCGCACGAACTGTCGGGCGGAATGGCGCAGCGCGTCTCGATCGCGTTCGCCCTCGCCGGCCGGCCCGAACTGCTCGTCGCCGACGAACCGACGACCGCGCTCGACGTCACCGTGCAGGCCGGAATCCTCGGGCTCCTGCTGCGACTGCGCGAGCAGACCGGGATGTCGATGCTCATCATCACCCACGACTGGGGAGTCGTCGCCGACGTGTGCGACCGCGTGGTCGTCATGTACAAGGGCGAGATCGTCGAGCAGGCTCCGGCCGCGACGATCTTCTCCGACCCGCAGCATCCGTACACCCAGGCCTTGCTCGCCTCGAACCCCCACGGTGCCAAGCCGGGCCAGGACCTGCCCGTCATCACCGGAACGTTCCTCACGCCCTCCATGGAGCGCGAAGCCGCCCTCGTCACGAACGGAACCGAACGATGACCGCAGACACCCCGCTCCTCGAGATCGACGGCCTCGACGTCACCTACGGCCACGGACGCAAGGCGTTCACCGCCGTGCGCGACGTCTCGATGCGCATCGAGACCGGCAAGACCCTCGGCGTCGTCGGGGAGTCGGGCTCGGGCAAGTCGACCGTCGGCCGCGCGATCCTCGGCCTCGCCCGGCCGAGCGCCGGCACCATCCGGTTCGAAGGCAAAGACATCACGACGCTGAGCCGCAAAGAACGCCAGGCCATCTCCTCCGAGCTGCAGGTCGTCTTCCAAGACCCGCGCAGCTCGCTCAACGAGGCCAAGAAGGTCGGCGAGATCCTGTCGGAACCGCTCATCGCGAACCGCAAGCTGAACCGGGTGCAGTCGCGCGACCGTGCGGCAGAACTGCTCGAGAAGGTCGGCCTCGGCGCGCAGGCCATGGACCGTTACCCCGGCAGTTTCTCGGGCGGCCAGCGCCAGCGCATCGCGATCGCCCGGGCGTTGATGCCGTCGCCGAAGCTCGTCATCTGCGACGAGCCCGTCTCCGCCCTCGACCTCTCGGTGCAGGCGCAGATCGTCAACCTGTTCCGCCAGATCCAGCGCGAGACCGGCGTCTCCTACCTCTTCATCGCCCACGACCTCTCGATCGTGCGCCTGCTCAGCGACGACATCGCCGTGATGAGCAAGGGCGGCATCGTCGAACAGGGAACCGCGGAGCAGGTGTACGAGTCTCCCACCGAGCTCTACACCCAGACGCTCCTCGCCGCAGAGCCATACCCCGACCCCGTCATCCAGCGTGAACGCCGACGGGAATGGGAGGCGCTCGCGACTCTTCGCGCGAGCGCACCAGCCGCTGCCGGTAAGGGGGTGTGACGAGAGACGGGAGCACTCTCGCGCCATACGACACCTCGCACGGTGTCGACGTGATTCATCGATCGCAATCTTATGGAGTTCTTATCATGCACAGCTTTACATCGGGCAAGTCGCGCACGCGGCTCCTCGCCATCGCCGCCGTCACGACCGCTACCGCGATCGCTCTCGCGGGCTGCTCGTCGTCAGACGACTCCTCGTCCGACGCGACCGACGACCTCACGGTCGCGGTCAACGTCGCACCGACCAGCCTCGACCCGGCGCTCCAGAACGTCGACCCGACCAACAACTGGTTCATCCAGCTGGCCTACGACCCGCTGATCCGTCTCACCGCCGAGGGCACCTACGAGCCCGACCTGGCCGAGTCGTGGGAGTATCTCGACGACACGAGCACCCAGTTCCAGCTCACCCTGCGCGACGGCGTGCTCTTCAACGACGGCACGGAGATGACCGCGGACGACGTCGTCGCCTCGCTCGAGTACATGATCTCCAGCGGTGTGAACGGCCCCACCTGGCTCGGCGCCGACACCACCGTCGAAGCGACCGACGAGTCGACCGTGCTCATCACGACCACCGAGCCGAACAGCCAGCTGCCGTACATGCTCTCGCAGCGCACGCACCTCGGATCGGTCATCAGCCCGGCGGGCCTCGAAGACCCGAGCGCCCTGCTCAACGGCTCCTACGGCGCGGGCCCCTACATGCTCGACGCCGACGCGACCATCGCCGACAGCACCTACGTCTACGTGCAGAACCCCGACTACTGGGACACCTCCAAGCAGCACTGGGACACCGTCACCCTGAACATCTCCGGCAGCAGCTCGGCGTCGCTCCAGGCCGTGCAGAACGGTGAAGCCGACGTCATGCGCGGCGACATCGCGACCGCCCAGGCGGGAGACCTCGCCGGCGACGTGAACGTCGACACCGTCTCGCTCGGCATGTTCGGCGTGGGCTACCTCGACCGCGAGGGCGAGATCACGCCGGAGCTCGCAGACCCGCTGGTGCGCCAGGCGCTCAGCTACGCGATCGACCGCGAGGCGATCACCGAAGCGGTCTGGGGCGAGTACGGCGTCGCCGGCAACGACCTCACGCTGCCCGGCTTCCCCGGGTTCGACGAGGAGACGAGCGACTCGTACGCCTACGACCCCGAGAAGGCCAAGGAGCTGCTCGCGGAAGCCGGCTACCCCGACGGATTCTCGTTCGACATGCAGACGACGAACGCCGGCGGCGCCGACGTGCCCGCACAGGCCGTCGTCGAGAACTGGGCCGCGATCGGTGTCACCGCGAACCTCACGGTCTACAGCGACAACGCGCAGCTCATCGCCGACACGCTCGGCAAGAAGTACTCGGTCGGCGTCTACTACTACGGCGGACAGCCGCAGATCCTGCAGTCGCTCAGCTTCTTCACCGGAGCGGCCGGACAGTACAACCCGTTCCAGAGCACCGACGACGAGATCTTCGCCGACCTCGCGGCCGGCAACGCGGCGGCCGACCCCGAAGAAGCGGATGCCGCGTACGCGTCGGCTCTCGAGCGCGCGGTCGTCGACCTCGCGTGGTTCTCGGGAGTGGCCTACACGCCGTCCGTGATGATCTACGGCGACGGCCTCACCGGCCTCGACTTCGGACCGCTCACCGGTTCGTTCGACATCGCCTGGGAGCTCGCTCCCGCCGACGGCTAACCGGCCGTCGTCCCTCCTGAAACACCAGGGGCGGGCGGCTCCGGCCGCCCGCCCCGCACCACCGCTATGCAATTTTGGAGCCAGACATGAGCAACAACTGGGGATTCACACTCTCTGAGATCGACCTTCCGACCTTCGAACTCCCGCGCGAACTCCCGGTCGTGCCCGGCGAGACCTACAAGGCTCGTGTCGCGGCTCTCTACGCGGCCATGGACAAGCGCGGCCTCGACGCCGTCGTCGTCTACGGCGACCGCGAGCACTTCGCGAACACCGCCTACCTCACCGGTTTCGACCCGCGCTACGAAGAGTCGATGATGATCTTCATCCCGGGCAAGACGCCGCGCATGCTCGTCGGAAACGAGAGCGTCAACTACGCCGGCATCACGCCCTACGAGGTCGACATCGTGCGCCTCTCGAAGCTCAGCCTGGTCGGCCAGCCCGACCCGGGCGACCTGACCATGTCGGCGCTGCTCAAAGACGCCGGTTTCGCCGACCACGCCATCGACCGCGTCGGCATCGTCGGCTGGAAGTACTGGGTCGGCACCGGCACCGAGAAGTGGATCGACGCCCCGCACTTCATCGTGAGCGAGATCGCCGCGCTCGTCGGCTCGGTCGAGAACGCGACCGACATCTTCACCGGCGAGGAATACGGCCTGCGTCTGAACAACGACGTCGACCAGATCGCCTACTTCGAATTCGCGGCCGGCCACGGCTCGCAGACCTTCCGTCGTCTCGTGAACGGCATCCAGCCCGGCATGACCGAGCTCGAGGCCTCGAGCCTGATGAACCCGCTCATGCTGCCGTTCAACTACCACCCGACGATGCTCAGCGGCCCGGTGAACACGCGCTACGGCGTCGCGAGCCCCGGCGGCCGCGTCATGGAACTCGGCGACCGGGTGTGCGCCGGTCTGGGCTACTGGGGAAGCAACACCGCACGCGCGGGCTACCTCGCCCACGATGCATCCGAACTGCCTCTCGCCGAACAGGACTACGTCGAGAAGATCGTCACCCCCTACTACGCGACCGCGGCCGCCTGGTACGAGACGATCCGCATCGGCCTGACCGCCGGCGAACTGTACGACGTCACCGCGAGCCGCATCGGCGACCCGTTCTACGGCGTCTTCCTCAACCCCGGCCACTACATCCACCTCGACGAGTGGCCCGTCTCGCCGGTGAAGGAGGGGTCGACGACCGTGTTCAACTCGGGCAACGCGATCCAGCTCGACATCATCCCCGGCCCGAAGAACTACCAGAACTCGCAGATCGAAGACGGCATCGTCCTCGCCGACGACGCGCTGCAGGCCGAACTGACCACGAAGTACCCCGCGGTCATGGCGCGCATCCAGCAGCGCCGCGACATGCTCGCGAACACGTTCGGCATCACGCTGCACGAGTCGGTGCTTCCGCTGTCGAACACCGCGGGCTACCTGCCGCCGTTCTGGCTGTCGCCCACCATGGCGATGACGCGCGGCTGACTCGAATGCGCATCGCGATCGCCGGCATCTCGTCGGAGTCGAGCATGTTCTCGCTCGGCCGCACGGGTGCCGACCGCTTCCAGGTGCTGCGCGGGCAGGAGCTGCTCGCGCAGTACCGGTTCGACGAGCGGCTGGGTGCCGATGCGATCGCCGACGTCGAATGGGTGCCGGTGATGCGGGCCGCCGGGCAATCGGGCGGCCCGATCGACCCGGCCGTGTACGACGCGTTCGTCGACGAGATCCTCCGGGGGCTCGCCGACGACGCGCCGTACGACGGCGTCTACCTCGACATGCACGGGGCGATGCACGTCGAAGGCCGCGAAGACGCCGAGGAGATCTTCGTCGAGAGCGTGCGCCGCATCGTCGGCCCCGACGCGGTCGTCGCGATGTCGATGGACCCGCACGGCAACCTCTCGCAGCGGCTCGCCACCCAGGTGGACCTCGCCGCTGCGCACAGATTTTCTCCCCATACGGATGCCGCGGCCACCGTCGAACGCACGGTGCTGCACCTCGTGCAGACGCTGCGCTCGGGGGTGCGCCCGGTCAAGGCGTGGGCGCGGGTGCCCGTGTTGATGCCCGGCGAACGCAGCGGCACCTTCGTCGAGCCGGGGCGCAGCCTGTTCGCCCGGCTCGAACCGGCGATCGACCGATACGACGTGCTCGACGCCAACATGTGGGTCGGATACGCCTGGGCCGACGAACCGCGCAACGCCGCGGCGGTGCTCGTCACCGGCTCCGACGCCGATGCCGCCGTGGCCTGCGCCGAAGAGCTCGCCGCCGCCTACTGGGAAGTGCGCGAGCTGTTCGCGATCACCTCGGAGCACCACGGCAGCTTCGACAGCGCCGTCGACTTCGTGCTCGCGGGCGCGCAACGCCCCGTGTTCGTCTCCGACTCGGGCGACAACTACACGGGCGGGGCCGACGGCGACGTCACCGTGGCGCTGCACACCCTGATCGCCCGCTCCGGCGAGTTCGACGACGACACCCGCGTGCTGGTCGCCGGGCTCTACGACCCCGCCTCGGTGTCGCGCGCGGCCCGGCTCGGCGAGGGCGGTGTGCTCTACACCGGCGTCGGAGCCTGGCTCAGCGACGTCTACGCGCCGCCCGCCTACGGCCCGTGGCAGATCGTGCGGCTCATCCACGGCCGGTACGGCGAGGGAATCGTCGCGGCACTGCTGCGCCAGGGCGCCGTCGACGTGACCGTGCAGCTACGCCGCGCGGTGTTCACCACGCCGACCGACGCCGCCTACTACCCGAGGCAGATCATCGGTCAGGCCTTCGTCGACCCGTCGCTCTACGCGATGGTCGTCGTCAAGAACGGCTACCTGTTCCCCGGCCAGGTCGAGGCCGCGGGCAGCGAGTACATGGCGCTCACCCCCGGGGGCACCGACCTCGACTTCGACCGCCTGCCGTTCGTGCGCGCGGGGCGCCCCATCTTCCCGCTCGACCGCGACTTCACCCCCGATCTGTCGGCCCGGGTGCTGCCCGCCTGGACCCCATCCGAACCACACGTCGCTGACCAGGAGACACCATGAGAATCGCCATCGCCGGAATCCACAACGAGGCGAGCACCTTCTCGATGCACCGCGCCGACACCGACTTCTTCGAACTGACCCGCGGCGCGGAACTCGTCGAGCACTACGACCTCGAGAACCGCATCGGGGCCGACACCGTCGCCGGCGTCGAATGGGTGCCGCTGTTGCGCGCCACCTCCGGCGCGAGCGGGCCGGTGCTCGCGAGCGCCAACGACGCGTTCGAGGCCGAGATCATCGACGGGCTGCGCGCCGCCGGGCCCCTCGACGGCATCTACCTCGACATGCACGGCGCCGTCGCCGTCGAGGGCCGCGACGACGCGGAAGAACTGTTTCTCGCCCGGGTGCGCGAGGTCGTCGGCCCCGACGTGGTCATCTCCGCGTCGATGGACACGCACGGCAACCTGTCGCGTGCGCTCGCCGAGACGCTCGACCTCGTCGCCGTGCACCGCCACGCGCCGCACATCGACCTGCTCGAGACGCGCGACCGGGCGATCGTGAACCTCATCGAGGTGCTGCACCGCGGGAACAAGCCGGCCAAGGCGCACGTGCGCGTTCCCGTGCTCTACCCCGGCGAACGCACGTCGACGGTCGTCGAACCGGGCGCCTCGGTGTTCGGCAACCTGGTTCCCGCGATCGAGCGGCACGGCGTGCTCGACGCGGGACTCGCCATCGGATTCGCCTGGGCCGACGAGGCGCGCTGCGCCGCCGGCGTCGTCGTGACCGGCTGGGACGCGGCGGCCGTCGAGGCGTGTGCGCTCGAGATCGCGCAGAGCTACTGGGACGCGCGCGCCGAATTCGTGATCGTGACCGACCACTTCGGCCCGTGGAGCGAGGCGGTCGACTTCGTGTTGGCCGGCGCACCCTCCCCGGTGTGGGTGAGCGACGCGGGAGACAACGTCACCGCCGGAGGCTCGGGCGACCTGACCTACGCCCTGACCGAGTCGCTCGCGAACGCCGAGCTGCTCGACTGCGGCCGCACGCTGCTCTTCACCGGCATCACCGACGGGGCCTCGCTCGACGCCGCGATCACGGCCGGAGTCGGCGCCACCCGCGAGTTCTCGATCGGAGCGGGCACCGACGCGCGGTACGCGCCACCGGTCGAGGGGGAGTGGACCGTCGGGTCGCTCGTCGAGGGTGCGCCGGGCGAAGGGACCGTCGGCGCCCTGCTCACGCGCGGAACGGTGAGCGTGATCGTGCAGCGCGAACGCACGGCCTTCGTCTGGCCCGACGACCCGGGATTCCCACCCGGCGTCATCAAAGACCTCGCCTTCGTCGACCCGGGCGGGTACGACGTCGTCGTGGTCAAGAACGGTTACCTGTTTCCGAGCCAGGTCGCCGCAGCGGCCAGCGCCTTTATGGCCATCACACCCGGCGGGACCGACCTCGACGTGCACCGCCTCGCCTTCGAACGCGTCGAACGCCCGCTCTACCCGCTCGACCTCGATTTCGACGCCGACCTGTCCGTCTCGCTGCTCCGCCCCTGACCGAAGGACGTACCCCCGCTCATGCGCATCGCCATCGCCGGACTCCACAACGAAGCCTCAGGCTTCTCCCTGCACCGGGCCGACGCGGAGTTCTTCCGCTACGACCGGGGCGAGACCATCCTCGGCAACTACGACCTGGCCGACCACGTGGCATCCGGGGTCGAATTCGTGCCGACCCTCGTGGCCATGGGAGGCGCGAGCGGACTCGTGCTGCCCGAAGTGTACGACGCGATCGAGGAGGAGGTCGTCGCCGGCCTCACGGCGGCCCTCCCCGTCGACGGGGTGTACCTGCACATGCACGGAGCGGTGCAGGTCGAGGGCCGCGAGGGTGCGGAAGAGCGCTTCGTCGGCCGGGTTCGCGAGGTCGTCGGGCCCGACGCCGTCATCGCCATGTCGATGGACCCGCACGGCAACTTCTCGCGCGACCTCGTCTCGCTCGTCGACATCGCGAGCTGCCACCGCTACTCGCCGCACATCGACAACGCGGAGACCCCTGGTCGGGTGATCGGCCAGCTGGTCGACGCGATCCGCACCGGTGTGCGGCCGCTCAAGGCCTGGGTGCGTGTGCCCGTTCTGCTGCCGGGCGAGCGCACCTCGACCGTCGTCGAACCGGGGCGCGCGGTCTTCGACCTGGTTCTCGAGGAGATCGCCGCGCACGACGCCGTACTCGACGCGAGCATCTGGGTCGGGTTCGCATGGGCCGACGAGCCGCGCAACGCCGCCGCCGTGCTCGTCACCGGAACCGACGAGGCCGCCGTCACCGCCACGGCGCACACCCTCGCGACCGCCTACTGGGACGCGCGGGACGACTTCGTGATCGTCTCCGACCACCACGGATCGTGGTCGCAGGCGCTCGACTTCCTGCTCACGGACCCGCCGGCCCCGCTGTTCATCAGCGACTCCGGCGACAACGTCACCGCGGGCTCGGCGGGCGACCTCACCTACGCGCTCGCCGAGACGCTCGCCCGCGGCGACGTGCTCGACGCGGGCAAACGGGTTCTCGTCACGGGCATCCACGACCCGGCCGCGGTGGCCGAGGCCGTCGCGCTCGGCGTCGGCGCCACCCTCGACCGTGCGATCGGAGCGACGGTCGACTCCCGGTACGCGGGCCCCGTCGCGGGTCCGTGGCAGATCGACGAGATCGTGCAGGGCCAACAGGGCGAGGGCGTCGTCGGCGCCCTGATCAGCCGCGGCACGGTGTCGGTCACGGTGCAGACCACCCGGCAGCGATTCGTCGGCACGGGCGACCCCTCCGCATCGCACAACGGCAGCCCGTTCGCCGCGATCGTCGACACATCCGGCTTCGACGCCGTGGTGGTGAAGAACGGCTACCTGTTCCCCAGCCAGGTCGACGCCGCCGGCAGCCACTTCATGGCGCTCACCCCGGGCGGCACCGACCTCGATTTCGACCGCCTCGAGTTCACCAGGCGCGCGGTGCCGCTGTTCCCGTTCGAACGCGACTTCGCCCCCGATCTCGCGCCCGAACTGATCCCGCCGCACTCCGCGGCGGACGGGGCGGCCCGGTGAGCGCCACCCGCCGCCGTATCGCCGTCGCCGGCATCTCGCACGAGTCGAGCACCTTCTCGCTGCACCGGACCACGCTCGCCGACTTCACGCTGCTGCGCGGCGACGCTCTGCTCGACGCCCTGAATCTCGCCGCGACGGTGGGGGCGGCGGTCGACGACGTCGACTGGCTGCCGATCGTGCGGGCGACCGCGACACCGGGCGGACCGATCGACCCGGCCGCGTGGGACGCGGTCGAGAACGAGATCGTCGACGGCCTCGCCGCGGCGGGCCCCGTCGACGGCGTCTACCTCTTTCTGCACGGTGCCGTGAACGTGTTCGGCCGCTTCGCCGCGGAAGAGCGGTTGGCCAGGCGGGTGCGCGAGACGGTGGGGTCGGATGCGGTGATCTCGGCCTCCATGGACACGCACGGAAACTTCTCGCCCGAACTGGCCGCCCTGGTCGACCTCGCCTGCGCACACCGGCACGCCCCGCACATCGACATCCCCGAGACGCACGCGCGAGCGGTGCGCTCCCTGCTCGCCGTGCTCGACCGGGGAGAGCGACCCTTCCGCGCCCACGTGCGCATCCCGTCGCTGCTGCCGGGGGAGCGCACCTCCACGGTCGTCGAGCCCGGCCTGTCGGTGTTCGGCGACCTGCTGCCGTCGATCGACCGGTGGGGAGTGCTCGACGCGAACCTCTGGGTGGGCTTCGCCTGGGCCGACGAGCCGCGCAACAGCGCTGCCAGCTTCGTGACCGGTTACGACGAGGCATCCGTCCTCGCCTGTGCCGAGCATCTCGCCCGCCTCTACTGGGATGCCCGCGAGCGCTTCGTGATCGTCAGCGACCACTCGGGCTCGTGGCAGGAGGCGCTCGATTTCGCGTTCGACGCCCCGCAGTCGCCGCTGTACATCAGCGACTCCGGCGACAACGTGAGCGCCGGCTCGACGGGCGACATCACGGTCGCGCTCGCCGCGACCCTCGCCGACCGCCGGGTGGCCGACAGCGGCACCGAGTTCCTGTTCACCGGGCTGGTGGACCCCGTCTCGCTCGCCGCGGCGGTGGAGGTCGGGGAAGGCGGCACACTCGAGCGGGCGATCGGCGCCCAGTGGGACGACCGCTACGCGCCGCCCGTGCCCGGATCGTGGACGGTCGAACGCCTGCTCACCGGGCTCGCGGCAACGGGCGACGAGGAGACGGTCACCGGCGCGCTCGTGCGCTCGGCAGCGGTCTCCGTTGTGCTGCAGGCACAGCGCGCGTACTTCGTCCGGCCCGACGACGCGGCCTTCCAGACCGTGCGCCTGCCCGGGCTGGCCTGGGTCGACCCTGGCGGCTACGACGTCGTCGTGGTCAAGAACGGCTACCTGTTCCCCGGCCAGGTCGCCGACGCCGGCAGCCACTTCATGGCCCTCACCCCCGGCGGCACCGACCTCGACTTCGACCGCCTCGAGTTCGAGAACGTCTCGCGCCCGATGTTCCCCTTCGACCGCGACTTCGAACCCGACCTCGCGCCCACCCTCCTGAAAGAGGTTTCCTCGTGAAAATCGCCATCGCCGGGGTCTACCTCGAAGCCAGCACGTTCAGCGTCGACACCGCCCGCGAACGCGCGTTCGTCGAGATGCGCGGGCAGGAACTGCTCGACTCCTACGAGTGGGAGCGCCGACTCGGCCCGCTCGTCGACGACGTCGAGTGGTTCCCGAGCCTGCGCGCGATGGGCAACACCGCCTCGGGCCCGGCCGACCCCGGGCTGTTCGACCGCTACGTCGGCGAGATCGTCGCCGACCTCGCCGAGCACGGGCCCTTCGACGGGCTGTACCTCGACATGCACGGCGCGATGAACGTGCTCGGCCGCGAGGGTGCCGAAGAGAGCTTCCTGCGTGCGGTGCGCGAGGTCGTCGGCGACGAGCCGGTCATCTCGCTGTCGATGGACCCGCACGGCAACTTCTCCCGCGAGCTGGCCGAACTCGTCGACCTCGCGGCCTGCCACCGGCACTCGCCGCACATCGACACCTGGCAGACGCGCGAGCGGGCGGTGACCAATCTGATCGAGACGATCCGCAGCGGCAAGCGCCCGCTCAAAGCCTGGGTGCGGGTTCCCGTGCTGCTGCCGGGAGAGCGCACCTCGACCGTCGTCGAGCCGGCGAACACCGTCTTCGGCGGGCTGATCCCCGCTATCGAGCGGCACGGCGTGCTCGACGCCAACCTCTGGGTCGGGTTCGCCTGGGCCGACGAGGCCCGCAACGCGGCCGGGGTGCTCGTCACCGGGTTCGACGCCGCGGCGATCACGGCCTGCGCGGAAGAGATCGCCGGGTGGTACTGGGACGCGCGCGAAGACTTCGTGATCGTCGTCGACCATTCCGGCGACTGGGACGAGGCGCTCGCCTACGGCATGGGGAGCGCGGTGGCGCCCGTGTTCGTGAGCGACTCGGGCGACAACCAGACCGCGGGCGGCACCGGCGACGTGACCTACGCGCTCGCGCGCACCCTGGCGACGCCCGGTTTCGCCGAGTCGGGAAGGAGCATCCTGTTCGCGGGCATCGTCGACGAAGAGACGGTGGATGCCGCGGCGGCAGCAGGGGTCGGTGCGGTTCTCGACCGCGCGATCGGCGCCGGACTCGACTCCCGCTACGCCGGCCCCGTCGCGGGCCCGTGGACGGTCGTCGCTCTCATCGACGGGTATGCGGAGGGCGAGGGTGTGCAGGGCGCCGCGCTCGAGAACGGCGTCGTGAGCGTCACCGTGCAGCGCATCCCGGTGGTCTTCGCCCCGGGCGACGACGTCGCCTGGAAGGGCCGTCGCAAGCCCGGGCTGTCGTGGTGGCCGGAAGCGACCGGGTTCGACATCGTCGTGGTCAAGAACGGCTACCTGTTCCCCGGCCAGGTCGCGCTCGCCGCCGACACGTTCATGGCGATCACCCCGGGGGCGACCGACCTCGATTTCGACCGCCTGCCGTTCGAGCGTGTCACCCGCCCGCTGTTCCCGTTCGACCGCGACTTCGAGGCCGACCTCACGGCGACGCTCATCCCGTCGCGTCCGTGAGCCGCGGCGCCACTCCCGCGCGCCTCACCGTCGCCTTCGCGGTCGCGGCCACCGTGTCGGTGAGCCTGCCGGTGTTCCTGCTCGGAGCGCTCATCGTCGAGGTGCGGCGCGACCTGCACGTGCCGGTCTGGGCGCTCGGCGTCATGGTCGCGCTGTTCTGGAGCGCGGCGGCGCTCGCCGCCTCGCGTGCGGGCGACCTCGACGCCCGGCTCGGCTCGCGCCGCCTCACCGTGCTGTCGCTCGCTACGGCTGGCGTCAGCCTCGTCGGCCTGGCCGCGGCCAGCCCGTCGTGGGGCTGGCTCGTGGCATGGGCGGTCGTCGCCGGCGCGGCGAACGGCGTGCAGCATCCCGCGACCAACGCGCTCATCACGGCGCAGGTCGCGCTCGGCAGACGCGGGCTCGCGTTCGGGCTCAAGCAGGCCGCGGTGCCGGCCGCCACCGTGCTCGCCGGCCTCGCCATCCCCGGCATCGCGCTCGCCTACGGCTGGCGCTGGGCGTTCGCCGGGGGAGCCCTCGTCTGCTTCGCGAGCCTCGCCTGCTACCTCCTCGTCGGTCCGGGCGGCGCCGTGCACGCCCGGGTGCGCGGCACAGGCCCGCGAATGCCGGCCGCCATGAACCGCTACTTCCTCGTGCTCGCCGTCGTGGCGTTCGCGGGCGGCACCACCACGATCGCCTGCTCGGCCTACCTCGTGGTCGGGGCGATCGACCGCGGCATCGGCGCCGCGACCGCGGGCATCGTGCTCAGCGCGGCGAGCGTCATCGGCATCGTCACCCGCGTGGTGATGGGGTTCGTCGCCGACCGGCACCGTGACCGCAGCCTCGGCTTCGCGTCGGCGCTCGTGACGGTCGGCGGTGTCGGCGGAGTGCTGATGGCGGTGCCGACCCTTCCGACCTTCCTCGTCGGCGCGGCCTTCTCGATCGGCCTCGCCGGCGCCTGGTCGGGGCTTGTGCACTACTTCATCTCGCGCACAGCCGGACCGATGACCTCGCGCGCCACCGGCATGGTGCAGACCGGGTCGTTCATCGGCTGCGCCGCCGGTCCGCTCGTCTTCGGCGCGATCTACGGGCTCGACCCCGCCCTGCTGCCCTGGCTGTTCGCCGGCGTCGTCGGCCTGCTCGGCGGCGCCCTCGGTTTCGCCCTCGCCCGGCGCCCCCTCGACCCCCACACGGAGAGCACAGCATGAGCCCCCACCACGACGGCATCGCCTACCGCGACCTCAACCGCAACGGCGTGATGGACCCGTTCGAGAACCCGACCCTGCCCGTCGACGAGCGGGTCGCCGACCTCGTCGCACGGCTCAGCCTGCCCGAGAAGTGCGGCCTGATGTTCCAACCGGTGATGGAGGCAGGCGCCGACGGCGACCTCGTCGAGGGCACGGGCGGGTACAGCCGGTCGGGCACCCGCGAGGTGGTTCTCGAGCGGCACATCACGCACGTCAACGTGCACGCGCTCGGCGACGCCCGGTCGGCGGCGCGGTGGATGAACCGGCTGCAGCGCCTCGCGGAGGAGGCCCCGCACGGCATACCGGTGACCGTGTCATCCGACCCCCGCCACGGCTTCGTCGAGAACAGCGCCGTCTCGTTCACCGCCGGACCGTTCTCGCAGTGGCCAGAACCCCTGGGGCTCGCCGCGGTCGGCGACGAGACCCTGATGCGCGAGTTCGCCGAGACCGCGCGCCGGGAGTACGTCGCCGTCGGCATCCGGGCGGCGTTGCATCCGACCATCGACCTCGCCACCGAACCGCGCTGGGGCCGCCAGCTCGGCACCTTCGGGCAAGACGCCGACCTCGCGATCCGCATGCTGCGCGCCTACCTCGCCGGCTTCCAGCGCGGACCGGTCGCGCCGGGCAGCGTCGCCTGCACCACCAAGCACTTCCCGGGCGGCGGGCCGCAGAAAGACGGCGAAGACCCGCACTTCCCGTACGGGCGCGAGCAGGTCTACCCGGGCGGCATGTTCGACTACCACCTGCGGCCCTTCCTCACCGCGATCGAGGAGGGCACCGCGGGCATGATGCCCTACTACGGCATGCCGGTCGGGCTCGAGATCGACGGCACACCGGTGCCCGAGCTCGGCTTCGGACTCAACCCGCGCATCGTCGGCGAGCTGTTACGCGGCACGCTCGGCTACGACGGCGTCGTGGTCAGCGACTGGCAGCTCGTCACCGACCGGGTGATCGGCGGCAAGGCCAGCCCGGCCCGCGGCTGGGGCGCCGAGGCGATGACCCCGCTCGAACGGCTCGCGGCCGTGGTCGACGCGGGCGTCGACCAGCTGGGAGGGGAGCAGCTCACCGCGGAGCTCGTCGCGCTGGTCGAGGCGGGGCGCATCCGCGAATCGCGCATCGACGAATCGGTGCGCCGCATCCTCCGGGTCAAGTTCGCGCTCGGACTGTTCGACGATCCTTTCGTCGACGAGGATGCCGCGGCCATCGTCGTCGGAAGCGACGAGTCGCGCGCCGCCGGTATCGCCGCGCAGTCGCGGTCGATCACGGTGCTGCACGACGACGCCGGCCTGCTTCCCCTGCCCGACGGGCTCGCGGTCTACGTCGAGGGCATCGACCCGGCCGAGCTCCCCGACGGCTTCCGCGCCGTCGCCGACCCGGCCGACGCCGACCTCGCCGTCGTGCGGCTCGACGCCCCGTGGGACCACCGCGAGAACCTGTCGATGGAGCACGTCTTCCATGCCGGGTCGCTCGACTTCCCGCCCGGGCTTCTCTGGCGGCTCGAGCGGCTGGCGTCGGCCGTGCCGCTCGTCGTCGACGTGCGCCTCGAGCGGCCGGCGATCCTCACCCCGGTCGCCGCCGTCGCGGGTGCGCTCGTCGCGAACTACGGCGCCGGAGCCGCGGCGCTGTTCGACGCCCTGCGCGGGGTCGTTCCTCCCGAGGGGCGGCTGCCGTTCGAGCTGCCGCGCAGCATGCAGGCCGTGCGCGACTCCCGCGAAGACGTGCCGGGCGACACCGCCGACCCGCTCTACCCGTTCGGCCACGGGCTGACGATCTGACGATTTCGGTGCCGTGCGCGCGCGTGCACGGCTGACGAGGTTAAACTAGGCAGCATCATGGCCACCTTTGGAAATCTCTCCGACCGTCTGTCGGAAACGTTCAAGAACCTGCGCGGCAAGGGAAAACTGAGCCCCGCCGATGTCGACGGCACCGTCCGCGAGATCCGCCGCGCCCTCCTCGACGCCGACGTCGCCCTCGACGTCGTCAAGGAGTTCACCGGCAAGGTGCGCGAGCGCGCCCTCGGCGACGAGGTCTCGAAGGCCCTCAACCCCTCGCAGCAGGTGGTGCAGATCGTCAACGACGAGCTCGTGGCCATCCTCGGCGGCGAGGCGCGACGCATCCAGTTCGCCAAGACCGCGCCGACCATCATCATGCTCGCCGGCCTCCAGGGTGCCGGTAAGACGACCCTCGCGGGCAAGCTCGCGAAGTGGCTCGCCGGCCAGAACCACACGCCGCTGCTCGTCGCCGCCGACCTCCAGCGCCCCAACGCCGTCAACCAGCTGCAGGTCGTCGCCGAGCAGGCCGGCGTCGCGATCTACGCGCCCGAACCCGGAAACACGGGGAGCGAAGAGACGACCCCGACCCGCGGGTTCTTCGGCGGCTCCAAGGCCGGCGACCCGGTCAAGGTCGCGAAAGACGCCGTCAAGTTCGCGAAAGACAAGCAGTACGACATCGTCATCGTCGACACAGCCGGCCGTCTCGGCGTCGACGCCGAGCTGATGAAGCAGGCCGCAGACATCCGCAAGGCGATCGACCCCGACGAGGTGTTCTTCGTCATCGACGCCATGATCGGCCAGGACGCGGTCGCCACGGCGAAGGCGTTCCAGGCCGGGGTCGACTTCACGGCGGTGGTACTGACCAAGCTCGACGGCGACGCCCGCGGTGGAGCCGCGCTCTCCGTGGCATCCGTCACCGGCCGCCCCATCATCTTCGCGTCGACCGGCGAATCGCTCGACGACTTCGAACCCTTCTACCCCGACCGTATGGCGAGCCGCATCCTCGACCTGGGTGACATCCTCACCCTGATCGAGCAGGCGCAGAAGAACTTCGACGAAGAAGAGTCGATGAAGATCGCGGAGAAGTTCGCGACCGACAGCTTCACGCTCGAAGACTTCCTCGGGCAGATGCAGCAGCTCAAGAAGATGGGCTCGATGAAGGCCATGCTCGGCATGCTGCCGGGCGCGAAGGGCATGCGCGAGCAGCTCGACAACTTCGACGAGTCGGAGATCACCCGCACCGAGGCGATCATCCAGTCGATGACGCTCGCCGAACGCCGCACCCCGAAGCTGCTCAACGGCTCGCGTCGTGTGCGCATCGCCCGCGGTTCGGGAACGACCGTGACCGAGGTCAACGCACTCGTCAACCGCTTCGACCAGGCCGCCAAGATGATGAAGACCGTCGCCAAGGGCGGCGTGCCGAACATCCCCGGAATGGGCCCGATCCCCGGCCAGAAGTTCGGCGGCAACAAGCAGCAGCCGAAGAAGAAGGGCTCGAAGTCGGGCAACCCGGCCAAGCGTGCCGCCGAGAACGCGGCCCTCGCGGCCGGTCCGGCTCCCACGGCGGCCAAGGGCTCCGGATTCGGACTCGGCGGCGGCAAGCCCGGCGCGACCGGGGGCCCGAGCGAAGAAGAGCTCGCGTCGCTGCAGAAGTTCCTCGGCCGCTAGGACCGCCTCCCGCAGATGAGCCGTTTCCGGCCCGATGAGCCGCCCGCGGGCGCGTCATTACGCCGAAAACGGCTCATTGGCAATGGTGGGTGCTTCCGGAGGGGAGCCGCGACCGCCGCTTAGGCTGGCGTGATGACTACCGCCGCTCAGAAACCCGTCCGCATCGGGGTGCAGATCCAGCCCCAGCACGCCGGCTACGCGAAGATCCGCGACACGGCCGCAGAGCTCGAGGAGCTCGGCGTCGACATCCTGTTCAACTGGGACCACTTCTACCCGCTGAGCGGGGCCCCGGACGGCCTGCATTTCGAGTCGTGGACGATGCTCGCGGCCCTCGCCGAACAGACGTCCAGGGTCGAGCTCGGCGCCCTCGTCAACTGCAACAGCTACCGCAACGCGAGCCTGCAGGCCGACATGGCCCGCACCATCGACCACATCAGCGCGAAAGACACCGGCGTCGGCCGCTTCATCTTCGGCACCGGCTCGGGCTGGTTCGAGCGTGACTACGACGAGTACGGCTACGAGTTCGGCACCGTCGGCCAGCGCCTCGACGCCCTCGCCGCGAACCTGCCCGTGATCACCGACCGCTGGGAGAAGCTCAACCCGCCGCCCACCCGCAAGATCCCCGTGCTCATCGGCGGCGGCGGCGACAAGAAGACCCTGCGCATCGTCGCGCAGCACGCCGACATCTGGCACAGCTTCAGCGACGCGGCCACGCTCGAGCGCAAGCTGGGCATCCTCGCCGAGCACGGTGCCGCCGTCGGACGCGACACGGGCGAGATCGAGATCTCGACCGAGGTCGCCCGCCGCTCGGTCGCCGAGGCCGACGAGCAGCACGGCCTGGGAGCGCGGCTGTTCACCGTCGGCATCTCCGGCCCCGACTACGACCTGTCGCCGGTGCGCGACTGGCTCGCCTGGCGCGACGCGAAGAACGCATAGGGCTACACCCCGTGCGCCGGGCTACAGCTCGAGCTGTAGCCCTGCGCACGAACTGGCGCCCTACCGGGTGGGTGTGGCGCCTAGAGCCCGTCGCGCAGCTCGGTCACGAGCGACGCGACCACGGCCTTGAGGCTGCCCGCGTTGTCGGCGGCGACCTGCAGCTGCCGCTGGTAGCTCGCGCCGCCGTCGAGGATGCGCTCGACGCCCCACAGCTCGTCGAGGCAGCCGAGCTGCGTCGCGATCGGGGTCAGCCGCTCCAGGATCGCGCGCAGGTCGTCGGTCACGAGCGCCTCGTTGCCTGCGGCGTCCTGGATGATGATCGCCTCCATGCCGTACCGGGCCGCGCGCCACTTGTTCTCACGCACGAACCAGGGTTGCAGGGTCGGCAGTTCTTCGCCGCGGTCGAGCTTGCGTGACAGCTCTTCGACGAGGCACTGGGCGAGCGCGGCGACCGAGGCCACCTCGGCGCTCGTCGACAGCCCGTCGCAGAACCGGATCTCGATCGTGCCCCACTTCGGCGACGGGCGCAGGTCCCAGCGCAGCTCGGTGTGGTCGTCGATGACCCCGACGTGGGTGAGGTCGGCGACGAGCCGCTCGTAGTCGTCCCACTCGGTGAGCTGGGGCGGCAATCCGGCGGTCGGCAGCTGCTGGAACAGCATCGTGCGGCTCGACGCGTAGCCGGTCGACTCGCCCGACCAGAACGGGCTGGAAGCCGAGATGGCCTGGAAGTGCGGGTAGTACGGCAGCAGCCCGTTGATGATCGGCAGCACCTTGCGCGGGTCGTCGATGCCCACGTGCATGTGCACGCCCCAGATCATCATCTGCCTGCCCCACCACTGGGTGCGGTCGATCAGCGTGGCGTAGCGGTCTTTGCCCGGCGTGACCTCCTGCTGGAACCACTGGCTGAACGGGTGGGTGCCCGCACACATCAGGTCGACGCCCATCGGCTCGGTCACCTCGCTCACCCGCGCGACGAGGCGGCGCAGGTCGTCGACGGCGTCGGCGACCCGGTCGTGCGGCGCGCTCACCAGTTCGACGGTGTTGGTGAGCAGCTCGCCCGTGACGTGCGGGAACACGTCGCTCGGATCGTTCAACCGCGCGAGCACCTCGGGGCCGGCGGGGGTGAGTTCGCCGCTCGCGTGGTCGACGCAGGCGAGTTCCCACTCGATGCCGACGGTCGACCGCTTCGACGGGGCGAATTCGATGTCCATCCTGCGATTCTGGCAACATTTCGCCGACTCGGGTGCGCGACCCGGCCAAGTTACGGAGATGTACAGCCAGAGAACCGGATGTCGCGGGGCAGTGTCACACCCCGGCGCTAGCGTGAGCACATGCCGAACACGCCGCCGTCGCCGCTCGTCACCCGCGCCCCTGGCCTCACCGCGCCGGTGATCGCGGCGATCGTGGTCACCGTGCTCGCCTGGGCCAGCGCGTTCATCGTCATCCGGGGCACGGCCCCCTACTTCGAGGGCGGCGCCCTCGCCCTCGCCCGGCTCGCGGTCGGTGCCGCACTGCTGTCGCTCCTGCTGATCGGCAAGCGCTGGGTCGCCCCGACCCGCACCGAGTGGCTGCTCATCGCCGGGTTCGGCGTCGTCTGGTTCGGCGGCTACAACGTCGCGCTCAACATCGCCGAGAAGACCCTCGACGCGGGCACCACGGCGATGATCGTCAACATCGGGCCGATCCTCATCGCGCTCGGCGCCGGCGTGTTCCTGCGCGAGGGCATCCCGAAGTGGCTGGCCGTCGGCGCGGGCGTCGCCTTCGTCGGCGTGGTGCTCATCGGTGTCGGAACGAGCGGGGGAGACTCGCTCGGCGACGGCACAGGGGTCGTCTGGGCGCTCGTCGCCGCCGTCACCTACGCCGCCGGCGTGCTTATGCAGAAGCCCGCGCTGAAACGCCTGCCCGCCGCCCAGGTCACCTGGCTCGGCTGCGTCATCGGCCTCGTCGCCTGCCTGCCGTTCTCCGGCCAGCTGGTCGCCGATCTGCAGACCGCGCCGCCCGCCGCGATCGCCGGCGCGGTCTACCTCGGCGCCGTGCCCACCGCGCTCGCCTTCAGCACCTGGGCCTACGCCCTGTCGCGCATGCCCGCCGGCCAGCTCGGGGTCACGACCTACATCGTGCCGCCGCTCGCGATCGTGCTCGGGTTCGCCGTCTTCGCAGAGGTGCCGGCCGTCACGGCCATCGTCGGCGGGGCCGTCTGCCTCGTCGGGGTGGCCCTCAGCCGTCGCCGGCCGGCACTCCGCACCGCCGGGTGAAGCGCCGGGCGTGGGGCTGTTCCCGCATCCGCCGTTTATCTGGCAGAATAGTGCGTTGAGTCATCACGCAGCCCGACCCTCTAATCAGGCGCGTGAAGAATCCCTTAGAGCTTTTGTGCCGAGTGTGCCCCCACGCTCACGGCTAGCAGTTCGCCACCAAAACATTTATCTCAGGAGAATTGTGGCTGTAAAGATTCGTTTGAAGCGCATGGGCAAGATCCGTGCACCGTACTACCGCATCGTCGTGGCCGATGGCCGCACGAAGCGCGATGGCCGTTCGATCGAAGAGATCGGCAAGTACCACCCGACCGAAGAGCCCTCGTTCATCGAGGTCGACTCGGCTCGTGCCCAGTACTGGCTGTCCGTCGGCGCCCAGCCGAGCCCGCAGGTCGAGGCCATCCTCAAGCTGACCGGCGACTGGGGCATCTTCAAGGGTGACAAGAACGCTGTTTCGACCGTCAAGACGAAGCAGCCGAAGGAGGCCTTCGTCTCCGACGAGAAGAAGAAGCCCGTTCTCAAGCCCAAGGCCGAGAAGCCTGTCGCCAAGGTCGAGGAGGCTCCCGCCGAGGAAGCTCCCGCCGCGGCCGAAGAAGCAACCGAAGACAAGGCCTGACAACTATGCTCGCTCCCGCTCTTGAACACCTCGTTAAGGGGATCGTCGATCACCCCGAAGATGTGCAGGTAGCAGCAAAGAGTTCACCACGCGGCGAGGTCCTCGAGGTGCGCGTGCACCCCGAGGACCTCGGCCGCGTCATCGGCCGCGCAGGCCGCACCGCCAAGGCGCTCCGCACCCTGATCACGGCTCTCGCCGACGGTCGCAAGGTGCGCGTCGACGTGGTCGACACCGACTTCTAAACCGGTGGCAGCAACACAAGCAGGCAAGTCGCAATTGCGCATCGGGCGCCTCACGAAGGCGCACGGTCTCAAGGGCGGCATCAAAGTCGAGATGTTCACGGATGACCCGGACGGTCGTTTCACCCCCGGTGCCGTGTTCACGCTCCAGGTTCCCGATTCGTCGGCCTGGCACAACAAGACCATCGAGCTCGCAGAGCTCAAGTGGTACAACAGCCACGCGGTCGCCTTCTTCAAGGACGTACCCGACCGTTCGGTCGCGGAGACCCTGATCAAGGCGATCCTCTGGATCGACCACGACCTCAGCGAGATCCCCGAAGAGGAAGACGCCTGGTTCGACCACCAGCTGCTCGGTCTCTCGGTCATCCGCGATGGCGTCAAGGTCGGCTCGGTCACGGCGATCGACCACTTCCCGGCGCAAGACCTCCTCACCGTGAAGACCGACAACGGCGACGTACTCGTGCCCTTCGTCAAGGCGATCGTCACGGCCGTCGACGTCAAGGCCGGCACCTTGACCGTCGTGCCGCCCGTCGGCCTCTTCGAAGAGCTTCCCGACGACGAGCAGCCCGGAGCCGAGAAGCTCGTCGAGTACATCGAGCCGTCCGCCGACACCGACGAGAGCACCCCCGCCGCACCCAGCGAGAGCTGACCATGCGCATCGACATCGTCAGCATCTTTCCGGAGTTCTTCGGGGTGCTCGACATCTCCCTGCTCGGCAAGGCCCGCGAACGCGGCCTGATCGAGCTCGGGGTGCACAATCTGCGCGACTTCACCCACGACAGGCACCGCACCGTCGACGACACCCCCTACGGCGGTGGCGCCGGCATGGTGATGAGGCCCGAACCGTGGGGCGAAGCCTTCGACGAGGTGCTGCCCGCCGCCGATGCGGGCGCCGCGGCATCCGTCGTCATCTTCCCCTCGCCGGCCGGCGAACGCTTCACCCAGGCGACCGCCCGCGAACTCGCCCTCGCACCGCACCTCGTCTTCGGCTGCGGACGCTACGAGGGCATCGACCAGCGCGTCATCGAGCACACCAAGACCCGCCCCGGCGTGAGCGTGCGCGAGATCAGCCTCGGCGACTACGTGCTCAACGGGGGAGAGGTCGCCGTGATGGCGATGATCGAGGCGATCGGGCGCCTGGTTCCCGGCGTCGTCGGCAACCCCGAGAGCCTCACCGAGGAGAGCCACGAAGACGGGCTGCTCGAATACCCGAGCTACACGAAGCCCGCGGCGTGGCGCGACCTCGCGGTTCCGCCGGTGCTGCTGAGCGGCAACCACGGGGCGATCGCGGCCTGGCGCCACGACCAGCAGGTCGAGCGTACGCGTCGGGTGCGCCCCGACCTGCTGTCGGACTAGCTGCGAGCGGTCAGCACACGAGGGCCGTCGGCCGTGATCGCGACCGTGTGCTCGACGTGCGCGGCGCGCGAGCCGTCGGCGCTGCGCAGCGTCCAGCCGTCTTTGTCGGTGTAGATCTTCGAGGTGCCGAGCATCAGCCACGGCTCGATCGCGAAGACGAGGCCCTCGCGCAGCGGAAACCCGCGGCCCGGCTTGCCGTCGTTCGGCACGTGCAGGTCGCCGTGCATCGTGCGGCCGACGCTGTGTCCGCCGAAGTCGAGGTTGACCGCGAAGCCGTCGGCCTTCGCGACCGCGCCGATCGCCGCGGAGACGTCGCCCATACGGCCGCCGGGCTGGGCCGCGGCGATGCCGGCCTCGAGGGCGCGCTCGACGGTGTCGATGAGCGCGAGGTCTTCGTCGCGCGGGGTGCCGACGACGAGGGTGAGCGCCGAGTCGGCGACCCAGCCGTCGACCGACGCCGCGAAGTCGAGGCTGAGCACGTCGCCGTCGCGCAGCCGGTAGTCGAAGGGCAGTCCGTGCAGGGCGGCGTCGTTGACCGACGTGCAGAGCACCTTGCCGAACGGCGACGCTCCGAACGAGGGGTGGTAGTCGATGTAGCTGCTCTCGGCCTTGCGCTTGCGGATCATCGCGTGGGCGAGTTTGTCGAGAGCCAGCAGGTTGACGCCGACCGCGGATGCCGCGGCTGTGGCTTCGAGCACGCTGGCGACGAACTCTCCGGCCGCGGCCATCTGTTCGATTTCGGCCGGGGTTCGTAGTTCGATCATGGTCACACCAGTTTAGGCGGTGTGGCCGGCCCGCAGCGCGGGCGCTACTCGGTGACGGCGGCTTCGCGGCGGTACGGCTCGAGCACCTCGCGCACGACGATGCGTGCCTTGGCGAGGTAGCGCTCGTCGCCGTCGCGGTCGTTGCGGAACGCGCGGTGCATGAGCGCCGTGGCGATCTCGATGGCGACGTCGAGGTCGAGCGCGAACTCCTCGGTCTGCGGCAGTTCGTACCGTGCGCCGACGAAGGCGAGGAGGCTCGTAGCGAGCTCCTTGTTGGCGTTGACCTGGCCGTCGATGAACCGCTCGTCGATCACGCCGCCGAAGTGCAGGGCACGGAAGCCGGGCTCGGTGCGCGAGAGGTCGGCGTAGATGTCGAGGATGGCGTCGAGCTCGGAGAGCCACCCGCCCGGGTTCTCCTCGATGGTGAGGAAGACCGCTCCGAGGAACCGCTCCATGTTGCGTGCGGCGAGTGCGCGCAGCAGCGATTGGATGTTCGGGAAATAGCGGTAGACGACTCCGACCGACGAATGCGAGCGCGCCGCAACATCGCTCGTCGTGAGCCCGTCGATGCCTTTCTCGTCGATGAGAGAGGCCGCGGTGTCGAGCAGAAGTGTGATCCGCTCGCTGCTGCGCTGTTGCACAGGTTCCGTACGGACAGACGCCGAGCTCGGTAACAGTGCCGATTGGTCTTTCATTGCTACAAATACCCCGTATTCGTTATACGCAGACTGAGGCTACCCTTAAAACATGGTTCTTCGTCGCGCGCTCTACTATTGGCAGTTTATTGGTGCACTCCTACTGCCCGTCTGGGTGCTGATCGGCCGTGGTATAATCGCGGCCGACGTCGGCTGGGATTTCGTGCTCTATCTCGTGCTCTGCCCGATCCTCTTCGTGGCGATGATCGCCGTCGCCGGGCTCACCGTCGCCCGCAAGGGTGTGCGCGACGCCCGGGCCGTGTCGTGGCAAGACGCCGCGGTGATCGGCGTCTGGCACGCCTCCATCATCACCTACGGTTTCCTCGCGATCTCCGGCCTCGCGGCCGTCGTGGTCGTCGTCGGCATCGTCGCGTTCTGGAGCGCGGCCTGGCAGCTGTTGCGCGAGACGCGCGCCCGGGTGAAAGACGCCTTCTCGCTCGGCCCCATCGATGCGGGAACCTACGCCGCTGACAGCTACGACCCGGCCGTCGACGCGGGCCGCGTGATCATCATCAACCCCGACGGCAGCAGGGAAGACCCGCCCGCGCGTTGAGCGGGTTGCCGCCCGCCCGCGAGTAGCAGGGCGAGCCGCGGTTGTGCAACAATTGATCTTTGTGCTTCCGCACGTTTCTGCCACAGGGGAAACGTGATCGCGAGAAACACGCCCCCTTCTTCAAGAACAACGTAAGAACGTGATCGACCTGTGGCGGTCGCGAGGAGCGAACAATGCATATTCTCGACGCCGTTGACGCGGTCTCCCTCAAAGAGAACATCCCGGCCTTCCGTGCCGGCGACACCGTCAAGGTCCACGTCAACATCATCGAAGGCACGCGCTCGCGTATCCAGGTCTTCCAGGGTGTTGTCATCGGCCGCTCGGGCGAGGGCGTCCGTGAGACGTTCTGCGTCCGCAAGGTCAGCTTCCAGGTCGGCGTAGAGCGTACCTTCCCGGTGCACTCGCCGGTCATCGACCACATCGAGGTCGTCACCCGCGGTGACGTGCGTCGCGCGAAGCTGTACTACCTGCGCGACCTGCGCGGCAAGAAGGCCAAGATCAAGGAGAAGCGCGACAACTGAGTCCGCTTCGATTCGACGGCTCCGGCCCTCGACGCGATCCACCTGAGCTCCCTGCCAATACAATTGGCAGGGAGCTCAGGGGTTTAATGACACGGGAAATGCAACCGGCCGCAGGATCGCGCGCCGAGACAGACGGCGCACTCGATGCGGGTACGCCGCGCCTGTCCGAAAAGCAGCGCAAGTCGCGTGGAGTGAAGCTCTTCCTCCGCGACATCCTCTTCATCTTCCTGGCGGCGTTGCTGATCTCGTTCCTGATCAAGACGTTCCTCATCCGCTCGTTCTACATCCCGTCCGAGTCGATGATGGACACGCTGCACGTCAACGACCGCATCATCGTGAACCTGCTCGAGCCCGACCTCATGCCGATCGAGCACGGCGACGTCGTGGTCTTCACCGATCCGGGCAACTGGTTGGTCGGCGTGCCCGAACCGGTGCAGCAGAACCCCGTGCTCGCCGGCATCGACGCCGTGCTCGGCTTCGTCGGGCTCAGCGCGCCCGACAGCGACGACCACCTGATCAAGCGTGTGATCGGCCTGCCCGGCGACGTCGTCGCGTGCTGCAACGACTTCGGGCAGCTGACCGTCAACGGCATCCCGCTCGAAGAGCCGTACACCGAGCTCGGCGCCCACGCGAAGGCCACCGAGAAAGACTTCACCGTCACCGTGCCCGAGGGCTACCTCTGGGTGATGGGCGACAACCGCTACAACTCGGCCGACTCGTCGTACCACTACTCGGGCGACCCCGAGTCGCCGGGCACCGCGTTCGTGCCCATCGACAACGTCGTCGGGCGCGCCGTGCTCGTCACCTGGCCGCTCGACCGCTGGGCCTTCATCGACAACTACCCCGTCGTCTTCCGCGGGGTCGACGCCGCGAAAGACTGACATGGCCGTCGCAGACCCGACGCTCGAGACCGAGGCGTCGATGCACGCCGCCGGTGCGCGCTTCGTGATCGGCATCGACGAGGTCGGTCGCGGTGCGATCGCCGGACCGGTCGCGGTCGGACTCTGTGTGGTGGATGTCACGGTGGGCGCCCACCCCGCCGGGCTGCGCGACTCAAAGATGTTGAGCGAGAAGCGCCGGGTCGAACTGGCGCCGTTGACCGCCGCCTGGGCCGTGCACACCTCGGTGGGGCTCGCCTCGGCGCTCGAGGTCGACCAGATCGGCATCGTCGCCGCGCTCGGGCTCGCCGCGAAGCGCGGTCTCGTCGCGCTGCACGAGGCGGGCGCCGACATCGGCGCGAGCGTCGTGCTGCTCGACGGGTCGCACGACTGGCTCAATCCGGCACTGTCGTCGCCGCTGCGGGTGCAGACGCGGGTCAAAGCCGACCGCGACTGCTCGTCGGTAGCCGCGGCATCCGTCGTCGCGAAAGTGCACCGCGACTCCCTGATGATCGAGGCCGACGCACTGCGTCCCGGCTACGGCTGGGCCGGCAACAAGGGGTACGGCTCGGCCGAGCACCTGGCGGCGATCACGACTCTCGGCGCGACCGACCTGCATCGGCGCACATGGCTGAAGACTTCGGCTTAGGATTGTCGGACGATGGACGAAGACGAGTTCGAAGACTATGACCGCGAGGTCGAGCTGGCCCTATACCGCGAGTACCGTGACGTGGTCGGCCAGTTCCGCTATGTCGTGGAGACCGAGCGGCGCTTCTACCTGGCGAACGAGGTGGAACTCGTGCGCCAAGACACCGAGCACGACTTCTACTTCGAGCTGACGATGAACGACGTCTGGGTGTGGGACGTCTACCGTTCCGACCGCTTCGTCAAGAGCGTGCGTGTGCTCACCTTCAAAGACGTCAATGTCGAAGAGCTCAGCTCGAAAGAGCTCGAACTGCCGAAAGAGCTCGCGCTCGACGAGTAGCCCCCACGTTTTCCGCCCGGATGCCGCCATGGCATCCGGGCTTTTTCGTTGTGCGATCACCCCTTGCGAAAAGACTGTTACCGATATATCGTTGGTGCATCGCCGAACAATCGTCCGGCGAACCTCGACGAAAGGACGGAACCGCTATGCACAGCGACTTCCAGAACACCCACGAGCACCACTCCCACGACCGCGGCCAGCGTCGCGGCCACGGCTTCGGCCAGGGCGGGCGCGCCTTCGCCGCCGGCGGCCCCGGATTCGGCCCCGGCTTCGGCGGCTTCGGTCCCCGCGGCTTTATGCCGCCCGGCCCGCAGCGCAAGCGTCGCGGCGACGTGCGCAGCGCCATCATCTCCCTGCTGAACGAGAAGCCCTTCAACGGCTACGGCCTCATCAAGGAGATCGCCGAGCGCTCCGGCGGCAGCTGGACCCCGAGCCCCGGCTCGGTCTACCCGACGCTGCAGCAGCTCGTCGACGAAGAGCTCATCGAGGCGATCGGCGAGGGCCGTCGCACCGAGTTCCAGCTGACCGACGAGGGCCGCGCCTACGTCGCCGAGCACGAGGAGGAGCTCGCCCGCGTCTGGGCCAGCGTCACCGAGCGCACCGACGCCGACGCCGGTCTGCACGAGAGCGTCGCGAAACTCATGGGCGTCGTGCACCAGTTCCGCTTCGCCGCGACAGAGGAGCAGCGCGCCAAGGCCGTGACGCAGATCGACGAGACCCGACGCGCCCTCTACGCGATCCTCGCCGACTGAGCACGATGGCCGCCGGCCAGCAGTATCACCGGGGGAGCAGCGCCTAACATGGGCGTTGCTCCCCTTTCCCCTATCCGAGGACGCCGCGTGCCGCTCACCCCCGCGAGAATCGCCGAGACCCTCGAGCCCGCGACGCTCGAGGCATCGGGGTCCGCGTCCGTCGCGCTCGAGGAGTACCGCGCCGAGTTCACCGCCGACGACGCCCACTTCGCTCCCACCTTCGCCCGGGCCGAGGCGGCCGCGAGCGCGGCCCTCGCCGGGTTCGTGGCGGATGCGCGCGAGACCGGCCTGGCCCGGCTCGGCCTGGCGGCTCCGGTCGACGCGCGGAACGCGGCATCCGTTCTCGAAGCGACGCTCGTCGCACCCGGCCTCGACATCGTCGCCGTGCACGAGGCCATCGACCCCGGCGGAGATGCGCTACCCGACCTGCCCGACGTCGCGCAGTCGATGCTCGTGCCCGTCGCGCTCGCCCACGCCCACCTGGTCTCGAGCCGCCCGTTCTTCCTCGGCAACGCGCGCACGGCGCGGGCGCTGCTGAGCGCGCAGCTGAGCACCCCCGTCGCGCCGCTGCCGGTCTCGGGCGGACTGCTGGCGGATGCCACGGGCTACCGTTCGGCCCTCGAGGCCTACGCGCGGGGAGACGCCAACCCGATCGTGCTCGTGCTCGCCCGTGCCGTGCACGCCGCGGTCGAGAACTCCCGCGAGCTCGCCACGGCGCTCGCGATCACCCGCGACGACTGGGAGCAGGCGATGGTGGGCGTACGCTCGCACGCCGGCTCGCGCGCCCTGGTCGCGGTGGTTCGCGCCAACCCGGTCGTCGACGCCAAACTCGCCGTGCCGGCGCTCGGAGTCACGCTCGCCGCCGCGTACACCTCGATCGAGACGCTCGTGGAACGCGGCATCCTCGTGCCCCGCGGCGCCGAACGACGCAACAGGGCCTGGTTCGCGCCCGCCCTGCTCGACGCGGTCGACGCGTTCGTCGCCCGCGCGCGCGGCTGACGGCCGCTACGCCTTCTGGTGGGCGGCGACGAGCAGGTCGCGCACCTGCCGGCGCTGCACCTTGCCGACGAGCGAGCGGGGCAGCTCGTCGAGCACCACGATCTTCTTCGGCACCTTGTAGGCGGTGAGCTTGGTGCGGCAGAAGTCGCGCAGCTCCTCGGTGTCGACGGTCGCGCCGTCGCGCAGCACGACGGCGGCCGAGACGTCTTCGGTGCCCGACGACCGGCGGATGCCGACGACCGCCGACGCCTCGACGTCGGGGTGCGTGAGCAGCACCTCTTCGACCTCGGACGGTGACACATTGAAGCCGCCGGTGATGATGAGCTCTTTGATGCGGTCGATCACCGTGACGAAGCCGTCGGGGGAGACGGTGACGATGTCGCCGGTGCGCAGCCAGCCGTCGGCGAGGAGGGTCTCCTCGGTGTCGGCCGTGCGGTTCCAGTAGCCCTGGAACACCTGCGGGCCGCGCAGCAGCAGCTCGCCGGCCTCGCCCTCGTGGCGGTCCTGGGTGGGGTCGGCCGGGTCGACGACACGGATCTCGGTGCTCGGGAACGGAACGCCGACAGTGCCGGGGCGACGCGTCGGCCCCATCGGGTTGCCGACGGCGAGCGGCGACGTCTCGGTCATGCCGTAGCCCTCGACGAGGAGCCCGCCGCTGGCCTGCTCCCAGCGTTCGACGGTCGCGACGGGGAGGCTCATGGCGCCGGAGATGGCGAAGCGGATGTGCGACAGTCCGGCCCGGCGGCGCTTCGAGACGCGGGTGAGCGCGTCGTAGATCGGGGGCACGGCGGGCAGGAACGTGGGAGGCGACTTCTTCGCGGCATCCAGAACCATATCGACGTCGAATTTCGGGAACAGCACGAGCTTCGCACCGATGCTCATCGCGACCGTGAGGCAGAGGGTGAGACCGTAGGCGTGGAAGATCGGCAGCACGCCGTAGAAGGTCTCTTTGCCGAGCTTGAGGCCGGGCACCCAGGCCTGGCCCTGCGCGGCGTTGGCCCGCAGGTTGCCGTGGGTGAGGATGGCGCCCTTCGGGGTTCCGGTGGTGCCGCTCGTGTACTGCAGCACGGCGATGTCGTCGACGGTCGGACGCTCGCGCTTGCGCAGGATGCGCGGGGCCTCGAGCAGCTTCTCCCAGGTGAAGACGCGACGGGCGGAGGGGGTGGCGGTCATGGTCGCGCGGGTCTTGCGCGCCTTCGCGATCGGCAGGCGCAGCGCGAGGCGCTTGCCCAGCGGCAGTGCGGCGGTCATGTCGACCGAGACGATCTTGTCGAGGCGCACGTCGTTGGGGAAGGCGGAGACGACGTCGTGCACCTTGTCCCAGACGATCGCGACGCGCGCGCCGTGGTCTTCGAACTGGTGGCGCAGCTCGCGGTCGGTGTAGAGCGGGTTGTGCTCGATCACGATGGCGCCGAGGCGCAGCACCGCGTAGAAGGCGGCGACGTGCTGCGGGCAGTTCGGCAGCACGATGGCGACGCGGTCGCCCTTCTTCACGCCGAGTCTGCGCAGGCCCTCGGCCGCACGGGCGACCTGCTCGGCGAGCTCGTCGTAGCTGGTCTCGGCGCCGAAGAACTCGAGGGCGGTACGGCGGCCGTACTTCTTCACACTCGCGTCGAGCATGTCGACGAGCGACTCGGTGGGCGCCTCGATCTCGTGCGGTACTTCGGGGGCGTAGGCAGAGAGCCACGGCCGGTTTTCGTATACGTTCACTGCGTCCTCCACAAGAGCCAAACTCCAGTATCCGGTACAAAGCTGGATGGCCCGCCCTGTCCTCACCCATTGACTTCGGCGCGATCGTCTCCACGGACTGGTCGCGGCGCCCCTTCGCCGCGGCGCTCTCGGGAATTCTCGATAGCGGAGGTGAACCATGGCCGCGAAAGACGATCTCGGCAGGAAGGGCGAGCAGCTCGCCGCCGACTTCCTCGCCGATGCGGGGTTGCAGGTGGTGGAGCGCAACTGGCGCTGTGCGCAGGGCGAGATCGACCTCGTGGCGCGCGACGGCGACGAGCTCGTCTTCGTCGAGGTGAAGACGCGGTCGAGCCTCGGCTACGGGCATCCGCTCGAGGCCATCACGGTGGCGAAGCTCGCGCGGTTGCGCCGGCTGGCCGGAGCGTGGTGCGCCGCGCATCCGGGGCAGCACGGGCTGGTGCGCATCGACGCGGTCGCGATCGTGGCACCGGTGTTCGGGGCGGTCGTGGTCGAGCACCTGAAGCGGGTGTTCTGAGGCCATGGCGATCGGGCGCACGCACGCCGTCTCCCTGCTCGGTCTTCGCGGGGCGATCGTCGAGATCGAGGCCGACATTTCGGCGAACCTGCCGAATTTCGTGCTCATCGGGCTTCCGGATGCGGCCCTCGGCGAGGCCAGAGACCGGGTTCGGGCCGCCGCGACCAACTCCGGCATCGGATTCCCGCACCAGAAGGTCACCGTCAATCTCTCGCCCGCCGCCCTGCCGAAACACGGCTCGGGGTTCGACCTCGCCATCGCTCTCGCGACCGTGGCCGCCGACGGAGCGATCGACGCGGCCTCCATCGACCGCGTGGTGCACCTCGGCGAACTCGGGCTCGACGGCAGGCTGCGGCCCATCGCCGGCATCCTGCCCGCGGTCGTCGCCGCGCAGGCCGCCGGTTTCGACACCGTGATGGTGCCGGCCGGAAACGAACAGGAGGCGGCGCTCGTGCCGGGGCTGCGTGTCGTCGGGGTCGCGTCGTTGCTCGACGCGGTGATCTGGCACGGCGGCGACTTCGAGCCGGTGCCCGTGCGGCCCATCCTCGCGCCGCCGCTCGAGCGCGTCGACCCCGACGAGACCGATCTCGCCGACGTCATCGGCAACGACGACGCGGTCGAGGCCATGCTCGTCGCCGCCGCGGGCGGCCACCACGTCTTTATGCTCGGGCCGCCCGGCGCGGGCAAGACCATGCTCGCGTCGCGGCTGCCCGGGCTGCTTCCCGACCTCGACGCGGCGGCGGCGCTCGAGGTGAGCTCGCTGCGCTCGCTCTGCGGGCTGCCCGTCGGCCGCACGCTCACGCGTCGCCCTCCGCTCGAGAGCCCGCACCACACCGCGAGCTCGGCCGCCCTCATCGGCGGCGGCAGCGGGCAGATCCGGCCCGGAGCCGCCGCGCGGGCATCGCACGGCGTGCTGTTTCTCGACGAGGCGCCGGAGTTTCCGGCGAACGTGCTCGACGCGCTGCGGCAGCCGCTCGAGTCGGGCGTCATCAGCATCCACCGCGCCAACGCGGTCGCGCACTTCCCCGGCTCGTTCCAGCTGGTCATGGCGGCGAACCCGTGCCCGTGCGGCCAGTACGGCGCACGCGACTCCGACTGCACCTGCAGCCCGATGGCCCGCCGACGCTACCTCGCCCGCATCTCGGGGCCGCTGCTCGACCGCATCGACATCCAACTGCGGGTGAGCCGCATCACCTCGGCGCAGGTGCGGCTCGCCGACGAGTCCGTGCGGGTGTCGAGCGCGCACGCGCGAACCCGCGTCGCGGCGGCGCGCGAGACCGCGGCCGCGCGCCTCGCGAGCACCCCCTGGTCGCTCAACTCGCACGTGCCCGGGCAATGGCTGCGGGGCAAGACCATGCGGCTCGCGCCGGCGAGCACGGCGAGCATCGACCGCGCACTCGAACGCGGCGGCATCACGATGCGCGGGTACGACCGCGTGCTGCGCCTCGCCTGGACCCTGGCCGACCTCGACGGCGACACACGACCCGGGGCCGACCACGTCGGTCGGGCGCTCTATCTGAGAAAGGCGATGAACCCATGACCATGTTCGGGGTAGACGACAACGAGGTGGAACCGCTGGCCACGGCGATCGCCGGGCGCGACCTCGACCGCGACGAGCGGGAGGAGCTGGTAGCACGCGCCGCGTGGAGCGGAATCGCCGAACCCGGCGACCGGCTGGCCGGCGTGCTCGTGCACGCGTTCGGTGCGGCAGAGGCGTTGCGCGCCGCGCTCGCCGCACCCGGCGTCGAGGGGATGCTCGCGCGGCTCCGCGCCGAGGGGGTGACCGACGTCGACGAGAAGCAGGTGGGCGACGCGTTGGAGCGCTGGCGGCCGCGACTGCCGATGCCCAACGCGCTGCAGGCGATGCGCCAGGCGGCCAGGGTCGACGCTCGGCTGCTCGTGCCGTCCGACCCGCGCTGGCCGACCGGGGTCGACGACCTCGGCGAGCACGCCCCGCTCGCGCTCTGGGTGCGCGGCGACGATGCCGCCCTCGCCGCCCTGCCGCGGTCGATCGCCCTCGTCGGCGCCCGGGCCGCCACCGGATACGGCGAACACGTGACGATGGAGGCCTCGGCCGGACTGGTCGACCGCGGCTACGCGATCGTGTCCGGAGCGGCCTACGGCATCGACGGCATGGCGCACCGGGCGGCGCTCGCGAGTCACGGCCAGACGGTCGCGTTCCTCGCCGGGGGAGTCGACCGCTTCTACCCGAGCGGACACGACGCGCTGCTCACCCGCATCGTCGAGCAGGGGGCGGTGATCTCCGAGCTGCCGTGCGGGCAGGCGCCGACCAAGTGGCGCTTCCTGCAGCGCAATCGGCTGATCGCGGCGGCGAGCCGTGCGACCGTCGTGCTCGAAGCGGGCTGGCGGTCGGGGTCGTTGAACACGGCAGGGCACGCGTGCGAACTCGGGCGCCCGCTCGGCGCGGTTCCGGGGCCGGTGACGAGCGCGGCGTCGGCAGGCTGCCACCGGCTGCTGCGCGACTACGGCGCCGTGTGTGTCACGAACCCCGACCAGATGGCCGAGTTGGCGCCGCTCGACCTCGCGCCGACGCTTTTCGACCCACGAGACGAGGGCCTCGCCGACCGCTCGCTCGAGCTGACGAGGCTCACCGACGCGATGAGCGCGCGCTCGCCGCGCGCGGCCGCCGACATCGCGGCGCGGTCGGGCCTCCCGCTCGACACCGTGCGGGCGCTTCTCGGGAGGCTCGAACTCGACGGCGACGTCGCGGAGCGCGAGCGGGGGTGGGTCATCGTGCGCGGGTAGAGCGCGGTGCGACGACGGGCGCGCGCCGTCCGTGGGCGAGCGCCGACGGTGGGCGGGCGCCGGCGGTGTGCGAGCGTCGTCCGTCAGCGAGCGTCGTCGGTGGACCCGGGCCGAGCGGTCGCGGGCGGTGTTCGCGAACGAGGGCCGCTAGCTGTCGACGACCCCGACGAAACGGCCGGCGATGTCGTCGAACTCCTCGCGGTGTGTGCCGGCGGCGGGCTCGGGGAGATCCCAGATGTCGTGGTCGTCGCAAGTCAGATAGGTGAACTGCGGCCACCACTTCTTCGGGCGGGCCTGCTCGGTGTAGCCGCAGATGTCGCACTTCAGCGCGACCCAGACCGGGCGGGCCTTCGCGCTACGGTTGGCCCGCGACTGCACGAGCCACGGCGGCGGGTTCTGCTCGAGCTCGACGACGGCCGCCTCGGACATCTTGGCGGGCAGGTCGTGGCGCACGGCCATCTCCACGGGGATATCGAGGCGCTGGGCCACGTCTCGTCTGCTGATCACCCGTCAACGATAGGCGCTCGCTGCGGTGTCGGCTGGCCCCGCGGCATCCGGAGGTTCTCCAGCTGCCCGCTACTCGGCTGCTTTCTCCACCGGTCGGATGAGCTCCGGACCCTCGCCCTGGTGCGGTAGCGGCGCCACCTCGCGGATCTCCAGCCCCGACGCGACCGGCAGCGCGGCCTCGACCGCGGCGTCGACGAAGTCCTGGTCGCCGACCGTGGCCGGGTCGAGCCAGCGGCCCCACCAGTCGCGGGGCAGCGGCACGGGGTTGCGGTCGTGGATGTCGAGGAGGTCGTCGACGGCGTCGGAGGTGAGGATGGTCGCGGTGAGGTTCCACGAGGTGGGGTCGTCGTCGGCCTTGGCGTGGTCTTTCCACCAGGAATAGAGTCCGGCGAACGCGAGGGTCTCGCCGGCGGGGGACGAGATGTAGTACGGCGTCTTCTTCTTCGTGGCGGGATCGGTGTGCCACTCGTAGTAGCCGGATGCCGGGATGATCGCCCGCTTCGACTTCACCGACGCCGAGAACATCGACTTCGACGCGGCCGTCTCCGACCGGGCGTTGAACGTCGGGAACTTCGACGCGAGCGTCTTCGACCAGCCGGGAACGAGCGACCAGCGAGCAGTCTCGAGCCGGCGCACGAGTTCGCCGGTCTTGACGCTCTCGATCACCACCGGAACCTGCTGGGTCGGAGCGAGATTGAAGCTCGGCGCCCAGTCGTGCACGTCGCCGCCCGCGGCGACGAATTCCTCGATCAGTTCGTTGGTGTCTTTGTCGACAGCGAATCGTCCGCACATGGTCACATTGTGCACCCCGCCGCCGACAGCCGCACGGGCGCGGCGACGGCGCCGCGACAGGAATCCGTCGGAACGACGACCGCCGCGCCGGATTCGCAATGGTTCGTCGCATTGTCGGCCGGACGCCGTACCCTGAGGACGTGAAACCTCTCGGACAGTACCCCGCAGCCCAGCACGTCATCGCGCACATCAGCGACACGCACTTCCTGGGTGCGAACAAGGCGCTGTACGGCGAGGTCGACACCGATGCGAACATCACCCGCGCGCTCGAACAGCTCGAAGACAGCGGTATCCGACCGGCGGCCCTCGTCTTCACCGGCGACCTCGCCGACCTCGGGGAGCCGGATGCCTATGCCCGACTGCGCGGCATCGTCGAGCCCGCCGCCGAACGGCTCGGCGCCCGGGTCGTCTGGGTGATGGGCAACCACGACGAACGCCCCGAGTACTCGAGCGGCCTGTTCGATGTCGCGCCGAGCGCGGAGCCGCAAGACCGGGTGTACGACATCGACGGCCTGCGCATCATCTCGTTCGACACGACGGTTCCGGGCTACCACCACGGCGAGATGAGCGACGCGCAGCTCGACTGGCTCGCCGACGTGCTCGCCACCCCCGCCGAACACGGCACCCTGCTCGCGCTGCACCACCCGCCGATGCCGACCCCGCTGCTCTGGGCCATGGAGATGCTCGAACTGCACGGGCAAGACCGTCTGGAACGTGTCATCCGCGGTACCGATGTGCGCGGCATCCTCGGCGGCCACCTGCACTACTCGGGCCACAGCACCTTCGCCGGCGTTCCGGTATCGGTCGCGGCCGCGACCTGTTACACGCTCGCCCTCACGGCGAAAGACCGTCTGCTGTCGGGGGTCAATGCCGACCAGGCGATGAACCTTGTGCACGTGTACGCCGACCGCCTCGTGCACTCCGTCGTGCCGATCGGAGACCGCACCGAGATCACCGGGTTCGCCGCCGAGCACATCGCACGCATCGAAGCGATGACCACCGACCAGCGCACCGAGATGTTCTCGAAGAAGACGTCGTCGTTCAACCTCGGCGAGGAGCCGCGGGCGTAGACCCGCCGGCCTAGGCCTCGGAACCCGAGCCGGAATCCGGCGCGGGGGCGAGCTGCGCGCGGTAGACGTCGGCGACCCGGCCCAGGTAGGCGGTGATGGTCTCGCGTTCCGCCTCGTCGAATCCCGCGAGCACCGAATCCATTCCGAGGATCATCGGCATCAGCGTCGCCATCGCCCTACGCACAGAGTCGGGGCTCGGCACGACCAGGATGCCGCGCCGGTCGTTCGGGTTCGGTTCGCGGGAGACGTGGCCGACGGCGGTGAGCCGGTCGACGACGGTCGTGACGGCGGCGGTCGACATGCCGAGGCGGCGCGCCAGATCGGTCGGGCTGAGCGCCCCGTCGCGGATCAGCTCTTCCATCGCCTCGAGGTCGGTCGGGTTCACCGTGAGCTCGCGGCCCAGGTGGCGTTCGAAGTCGCCGGTGAGGTCGAGGATGTCGCGGAGGAGCGTCGTCGCCGGGTGCACGCTGAACGATCCGCGCCCAAGAGCGGCGGAGTCGGGGTCTCGTTGCATGGTCGCGAGTTTATCGCTACGGTAGCTAAATCGTCAGGTAATTCGACGATCTAATTAGTTTTCGACCAGAGGGCGCGCACCATGCACCGGCTCACCACGTTCATCACCGCGAAGAAGACCTCGTGGATCATCCTCGTGATCGCCGTCGCGATCTCGGCCGCGGTCTTCGCACTCGGATCCGGATCGACGGGGGAGTCGTCGCCGGGGGTCGGCCTCCCCGACTCGGCAGAATCGGCGCGCGTCGCCGCGCTGCAGGACGACCTGCCCGCCGCAGACGCGACCTCGGCGCTGCTCGTCTACAGCCGCGACGGCGACACACTCACCGACGACGACATCGCCGCGATCACGGCGAACGCGACCGCTCTCGCCGACGAGTCGGTCGACGGTTTCGTGCCGCCGCCCACCGTGTCGGACGACGGCACGACCGCCCTCGTGGTCGTGCCGCTCGAGACCGTCGACGACGTGACCGAGCAGGCCGACCGGGCCGCCCAGCTGCGCGAGACCGCGAACGCCGACCTGCCCGACGGTCTCGAGGCGCTGCTCACCGGCCCCGAGGGATTCGCGGTCGATGTCGCCGCCGTGTTCAAGGGCGCCGACTTCACCCTGCTGCTCACCACGGTGCTCGTCGTCGCGGTGCTGCTGCTCATCACCTACCGCAGCCCGTGGCTCTGGCTGGTGCCGCTCGCCGTCGTCGGGCTCGCCGACGGCCTCGCCGGGATCGTCGCCACCCGCATCGCGGCCGCCGCGGGTATCACGCTCGACGCGTCGGTCACCGGCATCCTCTCCGTGCTCGTGTTCGGCGCCGGAACCAACTACGCCCTACTGCTCATCGCGCGCTACCGCGACGAACTCCGTCTGGTCGCCGACCGCCACGTCGCGATGGCTCAGGCATTGCGCGGTGCGGGGCCGGCCATCGTCGCGAGCGGCGGCACCGTCGTGCTGAGCCTGCTCACCCTGCTCTTCGCCCAGCTGACCGGCAACCGCGCACTCGGCCTCGCCTGCGCCGCAGGGGTCGTCGTCGCCATGCTGTTCGCGCTGTTCGTGCTGCCGGCGGCGCTCGTCTTGTTCGGTCGCGGGCTGTTCTGGCCGTACGTGCCACGGTTCGGGTCGGAGAACAAGGCGCACCACGGCCTGTGGTTCACACTCGGCACCGCCGTGTCGCGCAGGCCGGTCGCCGTCGCGATCGTGGGAGTGCTCCTGCTCGGCGGCCTCGCCGCCGCCGGGGTGCCGCAGATCAAGGTCGGTCTCGCGCAGACCGAGAAGTTCACCTCGGTGCCCGAGGCCGTCGTCGGCCAGGAGCTGATCGCCGACGCCTTCAGCGCGGGAAGCGGATCGCCCGTGGTCGTCATCGCGAACGCCGCATCGGCCGACGAGGTCGCCGCAGCGGCGGAGACCGTCGACGGTGTCGTGTCCGCGACCGTGGGCGACTCCACCGACGAGGTCGCCCAGATCGACGTGGTGCTCGATGCTGCGGCCGAGACGCCCGAATCGTTCGCCGCCGTGACGGATCTCCGCGCGACGCTGCACGACGTCGACGGCGCCGACGCGCTCGTCGGAGGGCTCGACGCCCAGACACTCGATGTGAACCAGGCGCAGCAGGCCGACCAGGATCTGCTGATCCCGCTCATCCTCGCGCTGGTGCTGATCGTGCTGGTGCTGCTGTTGCGCGCGATCGTGGCGCCGGTGCTGTTGCTGCTCACGGTCGTCGCCTCGTTCTTCGGCAGCCTCGGCGCGAGCTGGCTGCTGTTCGAGTCGGTTTTCGGGTTCCCCGCTATCGATACCAACGTGATCCTGTTCAGCTTCCTCTTCCTCGTCGCGCTCGGGGTGGACTACAACATCTTCCTCGTCACGCGGGCGAGGGAAGAAGCGGCGACACACGGAACGCGGGGCGGGATGATCCGTGCGCTCTCGTCGACCGGCGGGGTCATCACGAGCGCGGGAATCCTGCTCGCCGCGGTATTCGCGGTGCTCGGCGTGCTGCCGCTCATCACGCTCACGCAGATCGGCATCATCGTCTGCATCGGCGTGCTGCTCGACACGTTGCTCGTGCGCACCGTGCTCGTTCCGGCGCTCGCCTTCATCGCCGGCGAGAAGTTCTGGTGGCCGTCGAGAGTGCACACGGCCGCGCACGTCGCGACCGAGCAGCCCGACTCCGCGGAGGCACGGCCGGACCGCATCGCGCCGACCGAACCGTCGCACTCGAAGTAGCCCGCACGCGCTAGCCCGCCCGCCAGCCAGCCAGCCAGCCCGCACGCGAGCCAGCCCGCACGCGAGCCAGCCCGCACGCGAGCCAGCCCGCACGCGAGCCAGCCCGCACGCGAGCCAGCCCTCACGCGAGCCGGCCCGCACGCCGGCCGAGCGGGGAGGTACCAAGCGAGGCAGTAACGAGCGGGGCGGCGGCGACCGGGGCGGCGGCGAGCCGGTCGGCGTCACACCGCGCCGGGAGGCACGATGGACGTATGCAACTCGACCGGGTGCTCGCCGACTTCACGCTCTACCTGAGCGCGGAGCGCGGCTTCAGCGAGCACACCGTGCGCTCGTACCGCTCGGATCTGGCCGACCTGCTGCGCTTCGCCGACGAGGCGGGCGCCACCGCGGCGGGCGACATCGACCTCGAGCTGCTGCGCGGCTGGCTCTGGCGGGGCTCGACCGCGGGACTCGCGAAGTCGACGCTGGCTCGGCGCTCGGCCACCGCCCGTGCCCTCACCTCCTGGCTGGCCCGGTCGGGGGAGACGCCGACGGATGCCGCGGCCCGCCTGCGCGCGCCGAAGCCCGACCGTCACCTCCCGCGCGTGCTCACCCGCGACCAGATGGACGCGATCCTCTCGGGACTGGCCGGCCGCGCCGCCACGGGCGACGTGCTCGCGATCCGCGACCTCGCGATGGTCGAGCTGCTCTATGCGTCGGCGCTGCGCGTGAGCGAACTCGCCGGCCTCGATCTGCACGACGTCGACCTCGGCCGGCTGACCGTGCGCGTGCTCGGCAAGGGATCGAAGGAGCGCGTCGTGCCGTTCGGCGTTCCGGCGAAGAACGCGATCTCGGCCTGGCTCGAGGTGCGTGCCGCGAGCGTGCACGTCGCCGCCCTCTTCCTCGGTGCGCGTGGAGCGCGTGTCGGCACCCGCGCGGTGTACACCCTCGTCGCGGATCTGCTCGAGAACGTTCCGGGCGGCGGCCCGGCCGGCCCCCACGCCCTGCGGCACACCGCCGCCACCCACCTTCTCGACGGGGGCGCGGATCTGCGGGCCGTGCAGGAGCTGCTCGGCCACGCGAGCCTCGGAACCACGCAGATCTACACGCACGTCTCGACCGAACGGCTCAAGGAGAGCTACGCGATGGCGCATCCCCGCGCCTGACGGTGTCGACGAGCCCGTGGCCGGCGCGATCGCGACCGCCCGTGTGGGCAGCAGCACCGACCGCCGCATCTCGCCGAGGTAGAGCAGCGGCGACACGTACTCGCCGTCGAGGCGGACGCCGAAGTGCAGGCAGGGCGCCGAGCAGCGCCCGGGTAGGAGGGTGCCCACCGGATCGCCGCGACGCACCCGGTCGCCGGCGCGGAGCGTGGTGGCGACCGGTTCGTAGCTCGACAGCAGGCCGCCCGGGTGCGCGATCGAGAGCACGCCGCGGTCGACCACCGTTCCGGCGAAGTGCACGGTGCCGTCGGCCGGGGCGAGCACCCGGGTGTCGGGGGCGCCGATGTCGATGCCGCGGTGTCCGGTCGAGTAGCGCGTGAGAGGGGCGAGAAAGGGGCGCACGATCGGGTGCGGTGCGGCGACCGGCCAGCTCCACGCCGGTGCCGGTGCCGGAGCCGCCGGCACAGCGCCGGCCGGCACGGCGGACGCCGGCACAGCAGCCGCCGGCACAGCAGCCGCTGGCGCAGCTCCGCTCGACACCGCTCCGCTCGAGAACACCGCCACCACGAGGGCGAGAACCGACCACCCCCGGAGGGCGGAGAGGCGGAGGGAACCGAGGCGTCGCATCCGCCCAGAATGATCGCCGACCGGGGCCGCCGACGCCGGCCCGGCCGATCTGCGGAATCCGGCGCATCTGCCCGCCCTGGGGAGGAGAAGGGCAGGGCCCGCGGGGAAGCGAACCGGTGTTATAGTTCTTGGAGCGCTGTGTGCGAACACAGCGACTACGCGTGCCCGTTGCGACTCCACGTCGCGCAACGCCATCCACTCAGTCCCAGCGAAAAACAGCAATGCTGTCAGACGCTGTGCCGGATGCGTGCCGGGCACCAGGTTCGCGGCCGACCGGCCGCGATAACAACTGAGTTGGTGCGAAAAGCCGTCATAGGCGCGCGCCAGAAAAGGAGCACGGCCATGGCCGTAGTAACAATCCGCCAGCTGCTCGACAGCGGCGTCCACTTCGGACACCAGACCCGCCGCTGGAACCCGAAGATGAAGCGTTTCATCCTGACCGAGCGTTCGGGCAGCCACATCATCGACCTGCAGCAGTCGCTCGCCTTCATCGACAAGACCTACGACTACGTCAAGGACACCGTCGCCCACGGCGGAACCATCCTCTTCGTCGGTACCAAGAAGCAGGCTCAGGGCTCCATCGCCGAGCAGGCTCTCCGCGTCGGCCAGCCTTACGTCAACCAGCGCTGGCTCGGTGGACTCCTCACCAACTTCCAGACGGTCTCCAAGCGCCTCGCGCGCATGAAGGAGCTCGAAGAGGTCGACTTCGACGACACGAGCCGTGGCTACACCAAGAAAGAGCTGCTCATCCAGAAGCGCGAGCTCATCAAGCTCCAGAAGAGCCTCGGTGGTATCCGCAACCTGACGAAGACGCCTTCCGCGATCTGGATCGTCGACACCAAGAAGGAGCACCTCGCGATCGACGAGGCGCAC